>Ga0116168_1000019_pt1 | contig 191084 bp, 170 predicted proteins | sample AD_UKC129_MetaG_FD_89795 | JGI IMG/M metagenome (GOLD analysis project Ga0116168, IMG submission 89795) | Active sludge microbial communities of municipal wastewater-treating anaerobic digesters from Canada - AD_UKC129_MetaG | ecosystem: Engineered > Bioreactor > Anaerobic > Digestate | place... | reverse complement strand
TCAAGACGATTATATCGCTTATTCAAATCTATTTGTTCAAACTAATATTATATAGTAAATACAATAATATAGTAAATGCAAATATATTTTTACAAATTGTAATTATATCGTATATACAATAATATCGTAAATACGAATATAATTTTAACAATTGCTCATATATCGTAAATACAATTATATCGTAAATCTAATACATAATAATAATGATAATATTTTTACTCACTTTTTAAGTAAGCTAATTATTCATTGAAAAATATTCGAACAACATTTAGTTATTTAGCTAAATGTTAAAATATACTAGTAAAATTTATAGAAATGTATTGGGAAAAAAATTTTGGCGTTAGCCCGCCCGTGCGCCTTCGTGCGCACTGGCTAATGCTTACACCGTCTGAGCTAATGAAGAGGATTTTTTAAAATAAAAAAAGCAAGCTCACTTACGCTCGCCTGCTTTCTATTACTTCTAAAACATTTAAATATTTTCTGTTTATTAAGGATTTCTCTTTCGGAAATCTTCCATAAACGCTACTAAATCTTCAACACCTTTTTTAGGAAAAGCGTTATAAATAGAAGCTCTTAAACCTCCTACTGATCTATGCCCTTTTAAACCATCAAAACCAGCAGCTGTAGCTTCTTCAATTAATTTCTTCTCTAATTCTGGTGTTCTCAAATTAAATGTTACATTCATAAGAGAACGGCTATCCTTTTCTGCATGTCCTATATAATAACCATTTGAATTATCGATACAATCGTATAAAATTTTTGCTTTTTCAACATTTCTCTTATACATTTCATCCAAACCGCCCATATTGAGCAACCATTTTGTAACCAAATTAATGATATAGATACCAAACACTGTTGGTGTATTATATAATGAATTATTTTCAGCATGTATCTTATAGTTCAAGTAAGTATGTAAATCGTCGCTCGATCTTTCTAATAAATCTTTTCTAATAATTACAACTGTAACGCCGGATGGACCTAAATTCTTTTGAGCACCAGCGTAAATTAAAGCATATTTTGATACATCAAGTTTTTTATGCATAAAATCAGAAGATGCATCACAAACTAAAGGAACATTCCCTACTTCTGGTTCAGTTTTCCATTCTGTGCCATAAATTGTATTATTGGATGTAAAATGTACATAATCAGCTGTTGGATCTAATTTTAATTCTGCTTGAGTAGGAATTCTTTTAAATCCACCTTCTTCTGTCGAAGCAGCAATATTTACTGTTCCAACTCTTTTAGCTTCTTTAACAGCTTTTTTGGACCATACTCCCGTAACAATATAATCAGCTTTTTTATTCACTGTCATTAAATTTAATGGCACCATTGAAAATTGTAATGTTGCACCACCTTGTAAAAAAAAAATTGAATAATTATCAGGAACGCCTAATAATTTTCTAATTCCTTCTTCTGCGCCTTGATGAATTTTATCGAAAGTTTTTGAGCGGTGCGATATTTCTAAGATTGACATTCCTACACCAGGGAGTGCATATAAATCTTTCTGAGCTTCTAACAAAACTTCTTCAGGCAATACTGCTGGTCCTGCACTGAAGTTATAAATTCTCTTTTCCATTTTAAAACCTCATTATTATATTGTATGAATTACTATTCCATCTCTTAATTTAGGTTCGAACCATGTAGATTTTGGCGGCATAATTTCACCTGCGTCAGAAATTGCCATTAAATCATCTAAAGTTACAGGATATAAAGAAAAAGCTACAGCAAATTTTCCACTATCAACTAATTTTTTCAACTCAGCTGTTCCTCTAATACCACCGATAAAATCTATTCTTTTACTTGTTCTTGGATCATCAATTCCTAAAATTGGTTGTAATAAATAATTTTGCAAAATACTTACATCCAAATTATCACCAACACTATTAGCTTTTTTTACATTCTGATTAGGTTCTAATTTATACCATTTTTTATTCAAATACATACAGAAATTCTTTGTTTGCTTTGGCTCTTCATAATCAACTTCTTCAACATTAAAATTAACTTTTATTTTATTCAAAAATTCTTCTTCGCTATTTCCATTTAAATCAACAACTACTCTATTATAAGGTAATATTTTCAATTCATCAGCAGAAAATAAAACTGCAAGGAAATAATTATATTCTTCGTCCCCTGTATGGTTAGGATTATTTTTTGCCATCTCCGCTTGAGCTCTGGAAGCACTTGCAGCTCTATGATGCCCATCAGCAATATATAGTTTATCCACTTTTGAAATTTCTGTTACTATAATTTCATTATATTCAGCAGGACATACCCACATTGTATGCTGAATTCCATCTGAAGCAACAAAATCATACTCAGGTGCATTTTCAGAAATCACTTTATTTATAATTTCTTTAACTTTATCATTACCTCTATATGTTAAAAATACAGGGCCTGTTTGCGCTTTTGTTGTAATTATATGTCTTGTCCTATCGTCTTCTTTATCTTTTCTTGTTTTTTCATGCTTCATTATTATATCTTGATTATAATCTTCAACTGAAAAAGTAGCAGCAATTCCAACTTGTGCTCGGCCATTCATAATTTGGCGATAGAAATAAAAATAACTTTGATTATCAAATTGCAAATAACCATTATCAACCAACTTTTGTAAATTCTTTTTTGCATGCTCGTAAACTTCTGGAGAATAATGATCAATATTTTCTGGTAGTTCGACCTCAGATCTTGTAACTCTCAACAAAGATAATTCATTCCCTTTAACTAACTCTTTTGCTTCTTCAGTACTAACAACATCATAAGGTACACTAGCAACCAAATGTGCATATTCTTTTTTTGGTCTTAATGCTTTGAAAGGTCTTATCACAGCCATATTTTACCTTTTATTTATTTGAAAATTAAATATCTCTTTTTTATTCTAAATTACAAATATACAATTTAAGAAAATAACATTAATTTTTTATTTAAATTTTAATAATTTGCAAGATATTAAATATTTTATTAAATTTCTTGGTTTAAATTTTTAATTATTTTATGTGGGTAAAAATATGAATATGAATATATATATCGAAACATACGGCTGCCAAATGAATGTAGCCGATACAGAATTAATTAAAACAATTTTAAATAGAGCTGGCCATAAAGTTGTTGAAAATCCTGAAGATGCAAATATTTTCTTTATGAATACTTGTTCAATCCGCGAAAATGCCGAAAATAAAATAATTCACAGACTTGATAATATAAAACCGATAAAACAAAAGAAAGAACAATTTATCGTTGGGATTCTTGGTTGTATGGCTGAAAAAGTGCGTGACAACTTTATAAAAAATTATCCAATTGTTGATATCGTAGTAGGTCCTGATGAATATCGTAACTTACCACAATACATAGATAAAGCTTTACAAGGTGGAAAAGGAATAGGTGTAAAACTCTCACGTGTTGAAACATATGATGATATAATCCCTACACGCGATAATAATCTTCTTGCCCAAATCTCAATTATGCGCGGTTGCGATAAATTTTGTTCTTACTGCGTTGTCCCTTTCACTCGTGGTAGAGAAAGAAGTAGAAATTTTGACTCAATTATTAATGAAATAAAACAACTTGCAGAACAAGGCTACAAAGAAGTTACTTTGTTAGGCCAAAATGTTAATTCCTACAGATTTGAGAATAAGGATTTTGCAGATTTATTAGAAGCAGCTGCAGTTGCCGCCCCAAAAATGAGAATTCGTTATACAACTTCTCATCCTATCGATCTTTCTGATAAACTTCTCGAAGTTATGGCTAAATATGATAACATATGTAAATATTTACACTTACCTGTTCAATCTGGTTCAAATAGAATTTTACAACTTATGAATAGAGAATACACTATTGAACATTATTTAAGAATAATTGAAAAAGCTAAAACCCTTATGCCCGATATTGCAATTTCTACTGATATAATCGCTGGCTTCTGCACAGAAACTGATGAAGACCACCTAGCAACGTTGAATTTAATGAATGCTGTTAAATATGATGGCGCTTATATGTTCAAATATTCACCACGTGAAAATACAAAAGCTTATAAAATGGTTGACGATGTACCAGATATTATTAAAACTCGTAGATTACAAGAAATTATCGACTTGCAACAAAAACACAGCTTAGAAAATAATCAAAAACTTGTTGGGCAAAAACAAATAATTTTAGTTGAAGACTTTAGTAAAAAATCCAATAATTATGTTATTGGTAGAACTGACAATAATAAATCAACTATCGTTGAACTTAATGGTAATATTAAATTTGGCGACTTAATTGAAGTTGAAATTGAAAAAGTAACTTCTGCAACATTGTTTGGAAAATATTTAAAACATGTTGAATGATTTCAAAAAAATAGTATTTGTTGTATTTTTATTCTATAATATTTTATTTTCTCAAGATATTTTTAATGATGAATATTATGATATTTCATCTTATTTAAAAGATATTGAAAATGGTGAATTACAGAACATTAAATCTGAACTTCCTAAACTGTTAAGAGAGTATCCCAAAGATCCAAATATCCTTTATCTGGATGCTCTTTTAACTACTGATGGCGATCTAGCATTAAATAAATTTTTAAAAATTCCCCAAGATTATCCCTCTTCAAAATATGCGGATGCAGCACTCTTTAGAGTTTTTTGCTATTATTTTGCTATTGAAGATTATGAAAAATCAAACAATATTTATAATTGGTTTAAAAAAGATTATCCTAATTCACCTTATTTCAAGCAATGTAGATTTATAAATTTAACAAATACTAAGAAAAAACAAACCTTAGAAAAAACAGATGATAATAAATATAGATACCAGGAAACAAAAGAATACAATATCCAATTAGGAGCATTTTCCAATAGAGAAAATGCTGAAAAACTATTTACAAATTTAATATCACAAGGATATAAAATTAACAAAATTGAGAAAAATAATCTTCTTGTTCTAATTCTCAATATCAATTTAAAAGATGATAATGAACTGGATGCTTTAATACAAAATTTGTCAAAAAAATATAATTTACAGCCTAAATTATTAAAATAATTTATTTTGCTGGAAGCAAATAATATTCAACTTCAAATTTCACGGCTGATGCAAAATATCCTATTCCATCGCCCAAAATATTAAATCTTGGTTCATGAAAATTTCCATCTATTTCTTGAGTACGGCTAGCTGTTAATAAATAGCTTTGATAATCTTGATTTGCAGCATATAAAGTAAGTTTATATTTGCCGTAAAAAATAAAGTCAAACCAATCTAAACTTTTACTTATAAAAAAAGAAACATCTTTAATATTCTGCAACCAAGTGTATCTTTCTTTATAATCTACTATTTTATCTTTAATATCCTTATATTCTAATCCAAATATATTTTCTGAAATAAAACTCAGGCTATCTGCTTTCTCTACAAAAGTATTTGCAATAGGATAAAAATTTATATTAGAAATTGGCTTAAATGTTACTATTGGTAATTTATTACTACGATATCTTATTGTATCATCATTTTTAATGGTTTTATTGACATCAACAATCAAATTCTCTGCTGGAGTATAAGTTTCCGCTGAACAAAATAAATTTTTACCATCAATTGTCGCTTTAACTTCTAATCTATAAGTTTTATTGAAATCAATTACAAAATCATTCCCGGCATAATAATAACTTTTTGTAACAGGATCATATGTCAATTGATATTTTTGTTGACCTGAATAAATATAAACTTCAGCATTTGAAATATAGATGTTTAATTTATCTACATAGCTATTTGTTAATGGGAAGTTTTGTGAAATTTTCACATTATTAACTTTTTGTCCCGGATAAATCATAGCTTCTACAACAATTTTAGGTTCATAAGAAATATCGTTTATATCCACAATTCCTTCACCACAACCTATAAAAAATACTGAAAAAAAGATTATAATTGTTATGTATATTTTTCTGTTCATTTTTCACCTTCTTAAAATTTAATAGTTACGCCAAATGTTGGAAGAAACGGTATTTGGTTAAAAGTATCTATATTATTTGTAAATTTACCATCAATATCTGTATAATCATATTGTATAAACCAAACATTTTTTCTATTACCTACATTGTAAATTTGTAAATATGGTGCAATACTCCAACTTTGATATCTTTTTTCATATGTTAAGCTGATATCCATTCTCATATAATAAGGCAATCTATATTTATTAATTTCACCAGGATAAATATTTCTTGTAGGTTCACTCCCGGGGAAATCCCCACTAAAGTAATAAGATGCTGGATAAGTTATTAATTGGCCAGTGGAATATGTAAAATTAACACCTAAAAGCCAAGTAGAATTTGTCTCTTCATCGGGATTATCAAAAATATCATCCCAAGTTTTAACAATATTAGTATTTAATACCAGATTAACAACATTTGTTCTATCTTGCCTTGGAATAAACCATTTATCTCTATTAACATTATATACTTTATTATTTGTATGAGAATAACTATATCCTAACCATCCTGTAACATTACCGAAATCTTTTCTTAATAATATTTCCAAACCATATGAATATGCTTTTGATTGGTTAAAAATTCCTTTCATCGAGTTATAAATAGGTTCTCCTGTTATTGGATCACTTTTTTGCGATTCCAAATCCAATATTAAATTTTGATTAAAAACTGGCACTTTATCATAGGTTTTATAATAACTTTCAATTTCCAAAGAATATAAATTATTAATATCTTTTGTCCATCCTAAAATATAGTGATTTGATGAAGAAGGTGGCACATTTTTATCTGCAACTGTCCAAATTCCTACAATAAATCCTCGGTTAATTTTATTCAAGTATTGTGAGTATTTCCCAGTAGCAAACTTTAAAGTTTGGGATTCATCGATTCTGTACTTAATTGAAAATCTCGGATTTAAACTGGAATAAATTTTATCAGAATTAAATTGCTCATATCTTATTCCAATTTCTGAAGTTAAATTATCCGCTATTTTAACTGAAGAAGTAACATAACTTATAAAATAATTTTTATGTGAATTAAAATCAACAAGCCCACCTGAAAACTTATACCAATACAAACCATACATATATTTATTTTCTATCCCAATTTTGAAACTATAATCTTCATCAAAGTAATATTCAAAATTGAATTTTCCTGTAACATCATCAATCGTATTTTTTTCTTTAGCGTCAACTTCATCAAAATTAAATTTTGAATTAAAATTACTATAAGTAAACCAAATATTTGCAAACAAATTATCACTTAATATTTTACGATAGTTTATACTCGTCGTTCTGTTTCCCCAATTATAAGTTAGTTCTGGTGAATCAGTTTTTTTCTTGTCAAATTTATAAAACAAATTATCTTTACCACCATAGAAACTTATAGAAAGCTTATCTTTATCGGAAAGATCAAAAAAAGCTTTAAGATTACCATCATAGAAATAATAATCTGGAATATCATCACTAATTTTGGCAGCAAAAGCATCAAGATATGTTCTTCTAAAGGAAGCCGATAAAGATCCAAAATCAGAAAGTGGTGTTTGCAAAGTTAATCTTGATGATAAAAGACTTATATTTAATGCACCTTCAAAATTGTTTCTATTACCATCAAGATTAATAACATTTAAAACTGATGATAATCTTCCTCCATACTCAGCACCAAACCCGCCTTTTATGAATTCAACTTTTTTAATTGCATCTGTATTAAATGTAGAGAAAAATCCAAAAGCGTGTTCAGGATTGTAAACATCTGTGCCATCTAATAAATATAAATTTTGATCTGGCGTTCCACCTCTAACATATAAAGCACTTGAAAAATCTGAAATTGTTAATATACCTGGCAATGTCTGTAATGAACGCAATAAATCTGATTCAACAAATTGTGGAATTTTCGAAAGTTGTACTGGCGATAACTCTACTACAGACAGAGATTTTGTATATAGTTTTTCAGATAAATTCACTGAATCTGCTACAATAACTACTTCTTTTTTTATATAGGATATCGGCGTTAGATAAATATTTTCTGATAAATTATTTTTAATTTCAATAATTTTCAATTTCTTTTCATACCCCACACTACTAACTTCTATTGTATATTTACCAGGCTTTATATTAGGAATTGTAAAATACCCAGCAACATTAGTACTAGCTCCTCTTTTCAATTCTTTAATATAAACACTTGTTCCAATTACTACTTCTCCATTCCTCTCATCATAAACAAACCCAGAATAAGTAATTTGTGCAAAAACAGACATACTAACTAATATTATCAAAAGGGCTATTTTCATATTCTACCTTTTACTAATTTAATAACTTATATTTAATTACAAATAATATTGTATATGTTATATTATGACATACTAAAAGAATAACAAGTTACAAAAAGTTTAAAGTTTACAATTTATTAGTATTCATTTTTTTCTATGAATAATATTATTTGTTTGGAATATTATTTTTTTTATATTATATTAGAAACTAAATAAACAATTTATCGTTTCCTATGGTTCAACGAAAAAAAATCATAATTCAAAAATCCCTCTTAATTTTTTTAAATAATGGTATAAAACCAGTTAGTATGGATAATATTGCGAAAGAACTTTCTATCAGCAAAAAAACACTTTATCAATATTTTTCTTCTAAAGATGATTTATTAAAAAATTGTACTGATTATTTGAAAACAATTATTCCTTCTACTTTGAAACAGTTAAGCCAGAATCATATCTCTAATAGTTACAAACTATATTTATTTTTTAATTTTGTTGCAGAAATTATGAAACATATTTCCAATAATTTTTTATACGATTTAAGTAAATTTTATCCTGAGATTTGGGAAGATATCAATAAATTCCGAACAGACTTTTTAAATTCATTTTTCTTAAAAGAATACAAAAAAGGAGTAAAAGAAGGGCATTTCAAAAAATATGAACCAATAATAATTACTCAAATTTTTGTTTCATCTGTAAAAAATATTATTAATCCTGAATTCATTTTGAATAATAATATTTCGGCAGATAAAGCTCTCAAAGAAACTATAAATTTTATTTTCAACAGTCTTCTAACTGAAAAAGGAGCTGCTGAGTTTAATGAATATAAAAGTATGAAAAATAACATTAATAATTATATAAAAAATCCATTTAAGGAATTTTTATGAAAGCAAAAATAACAATTATCTTTATTTTTTCTTTATTACTCATCTCTTGTGGGAATACCAACAATGCTAAAATTGAAGAAGAAGGAATTACAGAAGGCAAAGTTTCTACTATAAGCGCTAAAGTACAAGGTGAAGTAAAACAAATGATAAAAAATGAAGGCGAATTTGTTCATTCAGGAGATACAATAATTATACTAAAAAATGATTATCTCCAATACCAATTACAAATTGCAAAAGCTAATGTATTATCAGCAGAAGCTTTGTACGAATTAAGTCTTAATGGTGCTAGAAGCGAAGATATCAAAACAATTGAAGAACAAGTAAAACAAAACGAAATAAATTACCAACAAGCAAAAATTGATCTTGAAAGATACAAAACACTCTTTTCGCAAAATATGATTTCCGCAAAACAAATGGAAGATGTCAGAAATCATTATCTCATAGTTGAAGCTCAATATAAAACATCCTTAGAACAACTAAAGAAAATTAAAAATATTTCAAGGCCAGAAGAAATTAAAAATGCACGTGCAAATTTATTAAAAGCACAAGCTAATCTTGATAACATTTTACAAAACATAAAAGATTGCTATATCATTGCCCCAATAAGCGGATATATAAACAAAATATTTGTTGAAATTGGTGAAAATGTTAATCCACAAAGTAGCTTATGTAATATAACAAACCTGGATGAACTAAAAGTTACCATTTATCTTAATGAAAATGAGTTAAAAAATATCAAATATGGCCAAAATGTAAAAGTAACCACTAATAGTGGGCTAAAATTAAACGGGAAAGTAATTTTTATATCTGATCAAGCCGAATTTACACCTAAAAATATATTAAAAAAAGATGAAAAAGAAAACTTAGTTTACGCTGTTAAAATTTTGGTAAATAATAAAAATCAAGATTTGAAAATCGGTATGCCTGTAAATATAATTGTTGAATAATATGAATAATATTATTGAAATAAATAGATTAACAAAATATTATAACAATACTTTAGCACTTGATAACTTAAATTTAATAGTTAATGAGAATGAAATCTACGGATTAATCGGCCCTGATGGCGCAGGAAAAACTACTACAATTCGCTCTATTTGTGGCATGATTAAAAATTACAGCGGTGATATAAAAGTTTTTGGGTATAATATTAAAAGCTATTCAGAAAATATTAAATACAGTATTGGTTATCTTTCACAAAAATTTTCATTATATGGGGATTTATCTGTTGATGAAAATATAAATTTTTTTGCTCAAATTCATAACGCTGTTAATTATAAAGCATTAAAAGTAGAGTTATTAAAAAAAATGAATTTACTTAAATTCAAAGATAGATTAGCTAATAATTTATCTGGCGGGATGAAACAAAAACTATCTTTGATTTGCTCTGTAATATATAAGCCTAGACTTCTTCTGTTAGACGAACCTACTACGGGAGTTGATCCTGTATCCAGAAGAGAATTTTGGGATTCACTATACGAGCTTAAAAATATTGGAATAACTATTCTTGTATCAACTCCATATATGGATGAAGCTGAAAAATGCGATAAACTAAGTTTAATAAATAATGGTAAAGAGTTAGTTACTGGGAATTTTAGTGAAATTGTTAAAAATTTTGAATTTCGCTTAATTTCAATATTTAGTAACGAATTAAAAAAGGTCAAAAAAATTCTATCAGATAAATTTGAAGTTCAATTATTTGGTGAAAAATTAGATATACTATCCTCAAATATTGATATAGATATTAAAGATATTGAAAAGATGTTGTTATATCATAAAGTATCGTATGAACTTAAAATTGATGTACCTTCTTTAGAAAACATATTTTTATATTTAATTAAATTTTCTAGCTAATGAATGCAATTGAAGTAAATAATTTAACAAGAAGATTTGGTAATTTTATAGCTGTCAAAAATATTAGTTTTTCTCTTGAAAATGGAAAAATTCTTGGGTTTTTAGGTGCAAATGGTGCAGGCAAAACAACAACAATTAAAATACTAACCTGTCTTTTAGAACCTACATCCGGTGATGCTAATATTGTAGGCTATAATATATTTAAAGAAAGTGAAAAAATTAAGCAATCCATTGGTTATATGTCGCAAAAATTTTCTCTCTACGATGATTTAACAGTAAAAGAAAATATTGATTTTTTTGCATCAATTTATGGACTTTATGGAAGAGAGCTTAACATTCGCAGAAGTTGGGTTTTACAAACAGCTTTATTATCAAACAAAGAAAATATTTTAACTAAAAATTTACCTAACGGAATAAAACAAAGATTAGCATTAAGTATAGCAGTTATACATAAGCCCAAAATAATTTTTTTAGATGAGCCAACAAGTGGCGTTGACCCGCTTTCTCGTCGTGCTTTTTGGGATCTAATAAACGAATTAGCTGATTCAGGAATAACAATTTTTGTAACAACTCATTATCTTGAAGAAGCTGAATTCTGTAACAAAATTATCATAATGGATGCTGGAGAAATAATTGCATACGGTTCACAAAATGAATTAAGGAGTAAATTTAATAATTCTCTTTTCCTTGAAATTAATAATTTTGATTTGATTAAATTTAATAATATTATAAAAACCATCGATTTTGTAGAAAATATTTTCACACACGGCGTAAAATTTCATATTTCTATTAAAAATGAAGGTAATAATTTACAAAAAATTGAAAATCTACTAAAATTAAATAACCCCAATGTTATTATTAATAAAATTTCTCCCTCATTAGAAGATATTTTTATCGCATTTTTGAATAAAAGAAATGAAAACAATTAAGGCATTAGCAATTAAAGAGTTTTACCATTTATCTCGAGACAAAAAAATGGTTTTATTGCTTTTATTTTTCCCAATTTTTCTTTTGATTTTCTTCGGTTATGCTGTTAATTTCGATGTAAAAAATATAAAAATTCAAATTATAAATTACGATAGAAGCGAATTTAGCAATGAAATTATTAAAGCATTAGAAAACTCAGACTATTTTACCATTGTAGATTATCAGACAAAAAATTCCTATCAAGAATTAGGAAATGGGAAATGTAATGTAATTTTTATTATTCCTCATGACTTTTCAAAAAATTTAGCAAAAAAAAATAATACTCAAATTACAGCTATTATTGGCGCTGCAAATGCTAATAATGCAATAATAATTTCAAACTACTTAAATTACTTCATTACAAAAATAAACTACAAATTATTAGAAAAATACAACATCACGATACCTAATACTGTTAACATAAATTATAAATACAACAAATCTTTAGAAACAACAACTTTTTTAATGCCCGGTCTATTAGCAATGATTATTATCGTAACAGCCGTAATTTCTGTATCTCTTTCATTTGTTAAAGAAAAAGAACAAGGAACAATTGAGCAAATAATAATCTCACCAATAAAAGATTTTCAATATATTATTGCCAAAATTATTCCTTATTCAATAATTTGTATTATTGATACAATTTTTCTTCTTATCACAATGTATTTAATATTCCAAATAAAAGTACAAGGTTCAATTATCGAATTATTTATTGTTACCATAATTTATATAATTTCAGGTTTATGTTTTGGTTTATTTATTTCAAGTGTTTCAAATTCACAGCAAGTTGCTTTTTTGATTGCAGCACTTTCATCATTATTACCAACATTTTTATTATCTGGATTTGTTTTTAATATCGAAAGTATGCCGAAATTCATTCAGATTTTTACTAATATTACTCCTGCGAAATTTTACATTTCGATAATAAGAAATATTATGATTCGTGGCGCTAATTTCACATTTTATTTCTTGGATTTAATTTATCTTATACTTTTCACTATTGTGATTCTATTGCTAACCTTAAAAATGCTAAAATTAGAAAAAAATAAATTATTTGATGTATGAGAATATTATTATCATTCATAAAAAAAGAACTTTTACAAATTAGACGAGATGTTAGATTAAGCGCAATAATTCTTGTTGCTCCTATAATTCAATTAATTTTGTTAGGCTATGCTGCTACACTCGATATTAAAGTTGTACATACAGCAATATTGGATTATGATCATTCGCAAATGAGTAGAAAATTTATACAAAAAGTTCAGGCGAGTAAGTATTTTAAGATTGATAAATACATATTTTCTCAAAAAGATATTAATGATAATCTTAAAAGTGGTATTGATATTATTTTTATATTTTACCCTAATTTCGAAAAAAACTTTTACCAAACTCGTAATTTAAATTTGCAAATTATTGTTGATGCAACCGATGGTAATAAAGCTTCAGTTATTACTGGTTATACTATAAATTTAGTAAACAGTTTTGCAAATTATCAAATTGAAAACCTAAATAATATTATACAATACAATAGGAATAATTTACTTATTAACTATAATCCTAAATTGCTTTATAATCCATATTTAGAAGCAAGATATTTTATGCTTCCAGGAATTTTAGGATTACTTTTGATGATAATTAATATTGCTCTAATGTCTATGGCAATAGTAAAAGAGAAAGAAGTTGGCACATTAGAACAAATAATAGTAACACCAATAAAAAAATACCATTTTATTTTGGGGAAATCTATTCCATTTATTCTTCTTTCATTTATACCGCTTACAATTCAATTAGCAGTTATACATTTTTGGTTTGGAATAGAAATCAAAGGTAATTTACTATTTATTTTTATATTTTCATTATTATTTATAGTATCCAGTGTAGGTTTAGGTTTATTAGTATCCACAATTACAAAAACGCAATTTCAAGCTATGTCTATTTCATTTTTTGGAATTATGCTTCCTATGATTTACATTTCTGGTTTTGCATTTCCAGTTGAAAATATGCCCAAAATAATTCAATATTTTTCTGAACTTCTTCCCATCAAACATTTTCTGATATTAATTCGTGGAACAATATTACAAGGTAGCACTTTTGACTCATATTTATCCTCAGTAATAAAATTAACAGTAGAAGGGATAATAATCATAATTTTTTCAATTTTAAATTTCAGAAAAAGATTTAGTTAAGTTGATATTTGGTAATATAATTTTTAGTTTTCCCAGTCAAATTTTGAAGAATATTAGCATCTTGTGCTATATTATTAATTTCTTTATTAATCTCATCTATAGATATTGTAACATTTGATATTTTACTTTTAATTTCATTACTTAGTTCAGTTTGATTTTCTAATTTATTTAGTATAATGTAAAGATTATTTATGATATTTTTGAAAATAACAAGATTTTGATTAATTGTTGTACCAACCAATGCAATTAAATTTCGACTGTTATCTATTTTACTCAATTTCTTTAAATTTTCCCTTAAATTATCTACACAGCTGATTGCTTTCTCCTGAGATCCTATAATTTCATCAAATTTTACATCAAACTCACCTTGTTAATAACTATTTAGTATATTAAGAATTTTTTAAGTATTATAAATATGCATTTTCAATAATGTATTTATCTCAGTGACAATTGTTTTATATTTACCTGAATATAAATTCTCATTGATAAAGAAATGAATATTTCCACTCTTATGTTTAAAATACACATTTTTAATTTTTTTAAGTAATCCATAACTACCCCATATTTTCAATGACAACTTAATAATATTATTAGTAGTTTTTCTTATTGTAAATTGTTAATTTATTGTAAAGATATATTTAATTTGTTCTATTTTTTATGATATATAAGTATATCTCTCGGACAGTGTAAGCTAAGCCCGTGCGGCGCACGGGCGAGCTAAAGCTCAAAATATTATCATTTATTATACTTATTAATCGCTAATTATCTACATTTTGATATCTTTACAATTCTTCAAACAAATAAAATTTTAATTAAGGTATTTTTCAATTTAAATTATTCGTGATGCAACTTTTATTCGTATATGCAATATATTTGTAATTACAATATATTATTTAATAAATAATATTATATATTTGCAATTATTTAGTAATTACGAATATATTATGATATTAAACCACTCAGGTGTTATCTAATATAAGCTAAGAGCCGAAGTATTAAACTCCCAAACAAGCTACTCCTGATACATATCTAAGAGAAAAGATGCTAGAGTTTACCCGGCTTCATATTGGAAGGTAGAAAAGGAATGTATTTTATCGGGCCTTCGGGCCCGCTGCCCCTTGCAGCTTTCGTCATGCTGCAAGGGGCTTAAGCTTATACTGCCCGAGCTAAGTATAATTTTTATTTTTAAAATAAAAAGGCAAGGTCGCTTAAGCTTCCCTGCCTTTCCACTAAGACTTTTTAGAGGTAACTAGATAAAATCTTATTTCAACAACATCATCTTCTTTGTATTTACAAATTTACCACCATCTTGTCCAACAACTTCTAATCTATAAATATAAACGCCTGAAGCTAAGTTAGCAGCATTGAAGTTTATAGTCTTAAGACCTGCAGTCAAATGGCCATTAACCAAAGTTGCAACTTCTTGGCCTAAGATGTTATAAATTTTCAAATTAACCATAGCATCTTGTTTTAAGGCAAATTTAATGGTTGTTGTTGGGTTAAATGGGTTTGGATAATTCTGATACAATGCATATGTTTCTGGTATTACATTTCCATTATTTTCTATACCAACAACTGGAGCAGGTTCATAGTATAATTCTACCCATAAATCAGAATTAATATTGGTATAGATTGAACCAGTTTGCCAAGCGTACCAAGCGTTATCACTCCATAATTCCCAAACTCTATAGTTAACAGGAACACCAGTAAATCCACGATGTTGATCACATACAATTGCAAAAGTGTCATTTAATGAAGGTTTCCATTCAACAGTAACAAAAACTGGCCCATTAGCAACAATAGGATTATCAAATAAGAATGTATTACCAGCAAATGTAGTATCAATTTGGTCTGTAGTTGAAACAATTTTAGCTAACATAGTATTTTTATCCGGTCCGTTAGCTTTTGGATCTGTAGCACCACTTGTGTTTCTTATGTAATATGTAATAGTATCTGGAGCATCTATAACTTTTTTTGCACCATAGAAAATTTTGAAACCGTTAATTTTATCATTAGCTTTAACATCAAATCTTTGTGCTTTACCTAAATCTCCATAATAATTTGGACCAGCGTACCAACCACCACCAGAAATTTTGTATAATGCAGGTTTTGTAATATCATAATATTTTAATGTATCATATTGCTGTGCTGCTATATCAACGGATGTAGTAAATCTAGCGAAACCATTATTTGTTCCTAATACAAAGACGTCAAAATCTTCAGTTTCTTGGTTTTCATTATATTTATTTAAATTAGGCACTACAGTAACATTACCAGTTGCATTCCCATTTTTATTTGTACCAAGTGAAGGAGTTTCAGCTACAAGAACTGCTTCTTGTAGTCCATCTGTAACATCGTAAACAAAAGCTTTTTCTAAAGGTGGATTAGAATTACCTGTATAATCACATTGGTAAGTAACAACGTATTTTCTACCTAATTTATTGAACATATTGACAGTTGTTGCACCATCTGGAACTAATGTAGAAGGCATTTCCTCTAAGACTGTTCCGTTTTGATGAATTCTATAAATTTTCTTTGGATAAGCTTTGAATAAATATGTAGTATCGTCAAATGGGCAAGCATAAGGAACAGTACCTTTAATATTTGGATCGGCAATTGTAATTTCATTTGGTGTAAATGTGTTGCCATTATCTGTAGTTGTAAATACAACAAATTTATTTGTATTAGCAATACCTGCTAATATTTTCAAACTATTATCAGATAATTTACCATAAACGTTTATAGCATCACCTATTCTTGAACCAGTGCTTACATATGATATAACTGCTTTATTAGAATCAGGTTTAGAAGTTTTTGTAAAATATCTATAAACAGTAAATTCACTGCCTGCTTGAGCATTAAGTGTCATATTAGCAACAAATAAATCACCTTCTTGAGAAGCGCCTGCCACATTAATTGGGAAATAACCTTTATCTACAGCTGGTTTAGGTAAAGTAGTTAAGCTATCTCCTGTTTTAATATCGTGAACTACAATTTTTGGACCACCATTTCTTGTGACTACAAAATAAGCCCATTTATTGCCAAATTTTGCGACTGTACCACCTCTTTCTGTATTACCGTTAGTTGAGAAATATTTAGGTAATTTATCACCAAATTTTCTCATAGCTGCCATCATCTTTCTAAATTTCAACATAGGTTGATCAGGCATTTTTGTTAATCCTAGAGCTATAATTCCATTATTTGGGCTTAATAAATATAATACTTTTTCTTCTTTTACATATTGATTATTCATAAATATTGGGAAGCTTCCTTGTACCATCGAGCCAATACCAGTAGAGTTAACCATATTGCCAAATTTTGGTAAAACAAATTTGTTAACTAGATAATCTTTACCGTTAGTTACTTCTGTGAAAATTAAAGTAGGCCTATTGATAGTATCGGGAAAAATTTGAGTATAAGAAACTACAAAATTTCTTTCTTCTAAACCTAAATATGTGTCATATGTTGCAATATCTGATGCTTCAAGTGACACTACATCACTATCTACAGCGAATAAACTATCTCCAGTTGCTGATAATTGGTATAATGGTTTACCTGGAACTTTGAAAATAAATGTCAAATTATTATTTTGTTCAATTGGTTCAATAGATGGTAAACCAACAGCTAAATTAGAACTATAAGTTATTGAATCTAATGTTTTTATATTATTTTTAATTTTCAATGTATAGAACTTATTAATGCTATCTACAGGGAAAGTTATAACAAGACTACTATCGTAATCAATATATTTAACTTTTACTCTATAACCAACTTTATTAGCAACAGTAAATTTATGATATAGAACTGGCAATAAATTATCGTCTACATATTTGAATATTTTAACATCATTTCCTATATCAGAAGGGGAAATAGCAAAAAGCTGATTATTTATTGCAAGGAGTGAAGTATATTTGACATTCTGTGGAATAGGCACTTTTTTCAAAAATGCACCATTATAAGCATTATGTACATAAATAGTCGATTTATTCTTAGCATTTGAAAGTACATAAAGTTTAGCTTTACCTTTTGGTGAGGCAAATGCTAAACTAACTTCACTTGCAGTGGAATCAAAATAAAATGGGTAGTTATTTTTATTTTTTGAAAGTTCCCAATAAACTTTAATATTTTCAGTAAAAGGTGGTAAGAAATCACTATTCATAGATGGCTGTAGTTGATATCCATCCAAAGCAGGTGAAGAAACTGTAAATTGCCCTACATTAGCTATAATATCACATCTTTTTGGTAATAATGCAGGAGTGAAAGCATTACCATTATTGGCTATCCTTACTATTATAGTGTCACCTTTACCATTAGTATATTTTACATTTTTTGCACCTGTTACAGGGAATACAGTTGAAGTATCAGCTTTGAAAAGATATTTAACAACAACTAATTTTCCTTCTAAATCCTCACCATTATTTTTTATGGCTTGTAATGTAACTTCCTGTGGTAATGGTCTTGTTTTTTTAGATATAAGTATTATACTGTCACAATTAGGAATTACTTCACTCAGACCGTTATAAATAGTTAATTTTCCATATATTTCTACTTCATCACCAACGTCGGGTAGCCAATTTAATTTTGTATATCTATAAACATAAATTCCAGCTGTATTATCTTGAAGGAAGAATGCACCTTTTGAATCTAGATTTTTAGAGGTAAAACAACACCTTTAATGTGAACAACTTTATTAAGTTTATCTGGTTTATCGTTGACAATAGTTTGCTTTCTAGCATCTGCTATAGATGATAGAGCATAGAAATCTGTTTCATAAGCAGCAACACCATTATTAGTAGATAAAACATAAACTCTTACTTTTCCATTAGTTAATACATCTATACCAACATCACCTGTGCCATTTGCATTTGCATTTTTATAGAGAGACGGTGTGAAATGAATAAATTGAGCACGGTTTGCACCATATGTGACATCATAAAATGCTAAATTTTCAGTCGTTGAACCATATCTATATAAAATTACATAACGTCGACTATCAAAGTTATATACTCTTAATGCATTTGCTCCAGTTGGTATAAGTGAACTTGTTGAAAGACTTAACTGATTTCCATCTTTATCAAAATATCTTAAATTTTCTCCATTAGCTTTCCAATAAAAATTTGTATCTCCAATTGCTACAGGATATACAACTGCACTAGCAACACTTGTAAGCGCAGGTATTTTTAACTTAATGACTTTTTCAAATACTAAAGAATCCGTAGAAGAATCATATTTAAATCTTATTACATTATTTCCTCTACCTGATGTAGATGTAGCACTTGCAGCATAAAGTCTAAAAGTTCCGTCAGAAATTTTACCAATTACACTAAATTTATCTCCTAAACGTATACTTGCTCCAGTTCCTAATCCGATAGTATCACTATAAGATAACACAACTTTAGGCATTGTATCAGCTAAATTTTTCCATCTGTAAACTTTAAAAGGTGATGTTAAGTGCCCAATAGTTAAATTTCCTACAAATATTTGACCATCATCAGAAATTTCGACATCGCATAAAACAGCACCTGAACCACCTGTTATAATATTTGATTTAGGTAAAGCGCCAATGGAATCACCTGTTTGAGCATTTAATATAACTATCTGGTTACCAACAGCTGCTGCTCGTGTTGCAACCAAAACGACTTTTTGTCCACCTACAGTTCCAAAAGCCATACCTCGAACGGTGTTATCAGTACCTGTACCTAACCATTTGGGAGTTGTAGTGGAATTTTTGAAAGAAATGTCCCATAGAGTTTGATATTGTGTATACCCTATGGCACTAAATAAGAAATAGAATAAAAATAGCAAGGAAAGTTTGTTTTTCATTAAAATCCCCCAAGTTTGTGAAAAATTTATAGTTTTGTTATAAATTAGTGAAAAAAAATATATTTTTACCATAATTTATATTAATTTTCCATTATTTTTATATAAACAATATTATTTTTTTATAAATGCATCTTTTACAATATTTTTCACTCTTTTTAGATCTTTTCTTGCTGCTTCTTCGGATTTATAGTTGACACTTCTAAGTACATAAACTTTTTTGTTTTTATCAAAATTAATAAATATTTCTACACCTAATTTATCTGCATATTTTTGATAATATTTCTGAGCATTATCTTCACTAGAGAAAGCTCCTATTTGGATAAAAATTTCTCCTTCTTTGTTATTTTCAATTTTCTTTATTCCAATATTTTTTTTGTTTTTTTTCTCTTCTTTAGTTTCATCGGTATTGATTTTATTATTTTCTTCATTCAAATCAATTACAATTGTTTTAGTTATTGGTGGCTTATTTAACTGTAATTCACCCTGTCCTTGATTGATGTTAATAGTATCATTTACAACGGTAGAATCTGTATCAAATGCTGGATCTTCGATAAAAGCATCTTCATTTAATAATTCTGGTTTCGATGAAGAGCATCCCCAAAAAACGACCATTAGAATCAAAATAAAAAGTAAATTTTTCATTTATTTCACCATTCATTAATAATTAAACTTTTTAAATTATTATAACAAATAAATATATAATTTCAAAATTGAACTTTTCTATTTGTTATATTGTTAGAATTTTTGTATTATAAATTGTATTTTCTTATCAAATTAATAGGAGATAAAATATGAAAAAATTTTTATTTATGTTTTTATTAAGTATTTCTCTTACCAACCTAATGGCTGAAGATTTACAAAGCTTATTAAAAGGTCTCGGCCAAGATGTTGCCAAAGGGTATTTATCACCATTATCTAACTCTTTTGGTTCAAATATCAATACAGGCTGGGTACACCGTGCGGCACCAAATAAGTTTTTAGGTTTAGATCTCGAAATAAATGTAATAACAATGGCTACACCTTTCAACTCATCTGATAAGAACTATTCTGTTGGTGGTACTTTTAATTATGTATTTACAGCATCAGATGCTACTACACTTGCTAATCAGTTTGACTATAGCAGTATAAAAGCTCCTGGTGATGCAACCGGAACATCTCCTGCTACTGCTACTTTAAGGGCACAAGTTAAAGATCAATTAATAAAAGAGTTACAAGGACAAAATTTAACTTATAAGTTAACAATTGCCGGCCCAACAATTATTGGTAAAAAATCAGAATACTTAAAAGTTAAGTTCGATCCACAGGATTTGAATGTAAATGTAGGGGGTAACAATTATACAGTAAAAGTTAATAGCCCAGTCGAACAACAAGTAAATAATATTTATGGCTATTTAGACGGTTTATCTGCTTTACCTTTTGGTGTACCACAAATTACCTTAGGTACAGTTTATGGAACACAAGTGACAGTACGTGGACTTCCATCCATAGAAATTGACAAAGATTTAGGCAAATTCTCATATTTTGGAATAGGTCTAAACCACAATATCGATCAATGGATACCTCTTCCTATTCCTTTTAACCTCTCAGCTGGCTTTTTTACACAAACTATGAAAGTAGGAGATATCTTCAAAAGCAATGGTACAACATTCGGAATTTTTGCAAGTAAAACTTTTGGGTTCGCATTCTTAAATGTAACTCCATATGGAAATTTAACTTTTGAAAATTCTACAACTAAAATCAATTACGATTTACAAGTTTTAAATCCAGCAACTAATAATACAGAGATAGTCCCAATTTCTTTTGACCTTTCAGGCGGCAATAAAACCAAATTAACTATAGGTTCTGCCTTTAAACTTGGTATAATTAATCTAAATATTGAATATGGAATTGCCAAATATAACACTATTAGTGCAGGTTTAGGAATTATAATATAATTTTTTATATCTATTTTATAAATTAAGGACTTTTACTAAATTAGTAGAAGTCCTTTTTTAATTTTAAAGAGATAATTATGAAATCACTATTTATTGTAGATTCAATGGCACTTATTTTTAAATCTTATTATGCAATGATAAATAATCCATTAAAAAGCCCTTCAGGTTTTCCAACAAGTGCAATTTACGGATTTTACAACCAACTATTTAAAATTATTGAAACCTATAAACCAGAATATTTAATTTTAACTTATGATGCAAAAGAAAAAACATTCCGTCACGAAGAATATGAACAATATAAATCATCAAGAATTAAAATACCTGAAGATTTAATTCCTCAAATTGAAAAAATCAAAGAGCTCAATAATTTACTACAAATTCCATCGATAATAAAACCGGGATACGAAGCTGATGATATTATCGGTAGTTTATCAAATTATTTCTCACAAAAAAATGTAAAATGTTATATAATATCTCCTGATAAAGATTTATTACAGCTTATAAATCGTTATACTTTCATCATCCGCCCCAAGAATGATGATATCCAACTTTATGACATTGATAAATTTGTATCAGAATTTAATTTTGAACCTCAATACATGGTTGACTATTTAGCTTTAGTTGGTGATGCTTCGGATGATATACCTGGAGTGAAAGGCTTAGGCCCCAAAACTGTTCAACCATTAATTGAAAAATATAAAACAATAGAAAATTTATATGATCATATAGATGAACTAGCAAATTCTGTTAAAAATAAATTGCTAGAGAATAAAGAGAATGCCTTCCTTTCAAAAAAATTAGCTACAATTCATAAAGAAATAGAATTACCTTTTGATATTGAATTCTACAAACTCAAAAAAATAGATATTGAACCTGTTATTAATGAATTAAACACTTTAGGAATTAAAAACATACAAACAAAAATTTTTGAATATTTTCGACTTCCATCAACTCATATTCGTAATGATGTTAATGGGTATGAAAATAATTATAATGAAATTGAAATAAAATCAAAAGATGAATTAAATAGTTTAAAAAAGAAATTACCACTTCTTTTCTCTCTCAGATGCTTTTTGAAAGATGATAAGAATTATATTATTGGAATAGATAAACTTGAATTAGCATTCGATAATACTACTAAATATGTTATAAAAATATCAAATGATAACTTAGATTTATTTGGTAATTCAATAGATAACAACAGCATAACCAATAATGAAATAAAAGATTTATTAGAATACTTAAATTATAAAAGCAATTTTGTAATAACTGATTCAGCAAAAAATATTTATAAAGCTTATTATTTTTTTGATATTCAACCTCAATTTCAGCTATTTGATATCCCACTTGCTCATTATTTATTAGCTCCAGAAGCATCACGTAAAATTTACGATATTAGTCAATCAACCTTAAAAATTTCAATAAATGAAACATCATTTAATAACTATCAAATTTTGTATTATCAACAAATTACTCAAAATCTCATTACAAAATTAAAGGAAAATAATCTACAAGATTTATTGAAGGATATTGAAATTCCATTGGCTAAAGTTCTTGCAAATATTGAAAATAATGGAATTAGAATTGATTTGAATATATTAAAGGAACTCAAAAATAATTTAAGAAAAGAAATTTTAAAAATAGAAAATAATATATATAAATTAGCTGGACAAATATTCAATATTAACTCACCAAAACAATTGCAAGAAATATTGTTCCAAAAACTAAATCTTAAACCAGTTACAAAATCAAAAACTGGTTATTCTACAGATGCTCAAGTTCTTGAAGAACTAAAAAATGAACATCCTATAATCGAACAGCTAATAAACTATCGAACATACACAAAATTATTAAATACTTACATCGAAACCTTACCAGAATATATATCCAAAGAAACAGATAAAATTCATGCACAAATTAACCAAAATATTGCAGCTACAGGAAGGCTTTCAATTTCTAATCCTAATCTTCAAAATATTCCTATCAGAACAGATATAGGACGAGAAATAAGAAAAGCATTTATCCCCTACGATTCTAATTCTGTGCTAATTAGTGCTGATTACAGTCAAATTGAACTTAGAATATTAGCTCATTTTTCTAAAGATAAAGTTCTTGTTACCTCTTTTCAAAATAATTTAGATATTCATACACAAACAGCATCAGAACTTTATGGTGTTAATATAAATGATGTTACGCCTGAAATGAGAAGAGCAGCTAAAACAATTAATTTTGGTATAATTTATGGTTTAGGCCCATATGGTTTAAAAACCAGATTAAATATTTCCAATACTGAAGCAAAAGAAATAATTAGTAAATATTTTAAAAAATTTAGTGGAATTTTCGAATATATAGAAGAAACTAAAAAGTTTGCTAAAGAAAATAAATTTACTCAAACTCTATTTAACAGAAAAAGATTTTTTGAAAATATTGATAGTAAAAATAAAATTTTAGCAAGCTACGAAGAAAGGGCAGCAATAAATCACCCAATACAAGGAACTGCTGCTGATTTAATCAAAAAAGCTATGATTGAATTACAAAATTTTATCATAAGCAATAATTATCAAACAAAAATTATTTTACAAATTCACGATGAATTATTATTCAATGTACCAAATAATGAAATTGATATAATGAAATCCCAAATAAAATATATAATGGAAAATACTGTGCATTTATCTGTACCATTACTTGTAGAAGTTGGTGTTGGTAACAATTGGTACGAAGCACATTAAGGAGATAATATGAACAAAAAATTTTACTTAATAGTTTTAATTATTTTATTTATTAGTTATGGTAATGATAAGAATCGTGAAATAGCACTTGAACATTTCGGTAAAGGTGCTTATGAAATGGAACAAAAAAATTACACTAAAGCAATTGAAGAATTCCAGATATCGTTACAGTATGACCCTAATAACCACACAACCTATAATTATTTAGGCAACTGTTATGATTATATTAATGAATTTGATGAAGCTATAAGATGTTACTTAAAATCGATAGATATTGAAGAAAACGCTTATGCTTATAATAATCTAGGAAATTCTTATACAAATAAATCTGATTATAAAAAAGCTGAAGAATATTACAAAAAAGCAATTGATCTAGACCCAAAATACGCACCACCATTATACAATTTAGGTAAATTATACTTTTTCTTAAGGAGAGAAAAGGAAGGATTAGAATACATAAAAAAAGCTGCTGGGTTAACTTATAAACCTGCTCAAAAATTCTTAAAAGAATACTCAGCTAATCCATAAATTTCTGTTAATTGCAGGCTTTAAATTAGATTCTTTTTCATTTTTTGAATAATATATTCTTTCTAAGAATAGCCCTGAAGGTGGTGCAGTATAAGTATCATTTGGTTTTTCTATATTTCTTAAATAGTTTTGAAAAGATTGAATCGAAATATTTCCTCTACCAATTTCAACTATATTACCAACAATTCTTCTAACCATATTCCAAAGAAAATGTGATGCTTTTATTCTGAAAACGATTATATTATCTATTTCTTTGAGTTCCGAACTATAAACCATAACATTGGTTGAAATATTTTTGTCATCAATTTTAGAAAAATTCTTAAAATCATGCAAACCAACTAAACAATTAGCAGCTTCCTGCATTTTTTTTAGATCAAGATTATCCTTAATCCACCAAATGTATGGTTTTAGAAAGGCTGATCTAAAATTGGAAATTTGATAAATGTAAGATCTTGCTATCGCATCATGTCTAGCATGGAATTTAATATCAGTTTGTTCTATGCTCAAGATGTTAATATCATAAGGTAATGAATCATTTATAGCATATTTTAAATTGGTAGGATTAAAATATTTATCTAATGATAAATGTGCCACTTGCTCAAGAGCATGCACCCCTTTGTCTGTTCTACCCGAACCAATTAGTTCAACTTTATCAGAGTTAGTAATTTTTTTTACTGCATCTATTAAAATACCCTGAATACTTTTACTATTTTTCTGTATTTGCCAACCGCTATAACAAGACCCTTCGTATTCTAACTTGATTTTATATTTAATCATAAATTCCTATTGTTTAAATGATTCATTCATTTGTATCCTACCTGCTCCAATATATGTTCTGGTGTAATAATCTTCATCCAAAGAAGATTTAATTACACCTTTAGATGAACTCGCATGAACAAATTCATTATTCCCAATATAAATCCCAACGTGCCCAACTCTTACTCCTCTTCTAGTATTAAAAAATACAAGATCTCCGGGCTTTAATTCATCTTTAGATATTCTTTCAGAAAATTCATATTGTTGAGCAGCTGTTCTTGGTAATTTTATATTAAAAAGTTCTTCATAAACTGTTTTTGTAAATGCTGAGCAATCGATTGAAGTATACTTATTATTTCCACCAAATCTATATTTAGTACCTAAATATTCGACTAATTTATCTTGAAATGTTAAACTGTGGGCAGTAGAGTTTTCCTTTTTATTTTTATTAATAAAACGGAGAACCCCACCTTTCTTATCATATGCTACAAGTTGTTCATCTGATTTTGTTTGAGGAACATCATCTATAAATTCACTGTCATCAGACTGCTCTTTGCTTGTGATATTATCATCAGCATAACGCTGATTAAAAGTAGAAGGAGCACATCCTGTTATGTACAGGAGTGCCCCTAAAAATATATATACAGTTAACTTTCGCATTTTTACCCCAAATAAGCTTTGAGATTTTTGCAACGATTGCCACTTTTCAATCTTTTTATTGCTTTTTCTTTAATTTGGCGTACTCTTTCTCTTGTCAGATTGAACTTTTCGCCTATTTCTTCAAGTGTTAAAGCATTATCTCTACCAATGCCATAATATAATCTTAATACTTCTGCTTCTCTTTCATTTAGTGTAGATAAAACTCTTTCAATTTCAATTTTCAAAGATTCATATATTAAAGATTTATCTGGTGCTTCTGTTTCCTCATTAGCTAATACATCTATATATCTACTATCGTCTCCTTGAGCAAAAGGTGCATCAATTGAAACTGGCTTTCCAGCAATTCTTATAGCCTCCGAAATCTCCTCAATATCCATATTTAGCATTTCAGCAATTTCTTCTTGACTTACTTCTCTTTCATATTCTTGGGCTAACTTGCTTGCTACTTGATTAATTTTATTAATCATACTTTCGCGGTTGTTAGGCAATCTAATTAATCTAGTTTTATCAGCAATAGCTTGCAAAATTGATTGTCTAATCCACCATACAGCATACGAAATAAATTTAAAACCTTTTGTTTCATCAAATCTTTCTGCAGCCTTTATCAATCCTAAATTTCCCTCATTGATTAAATCACCTAAACTTAAACCTTGATTTTGATATTGTTTTGCAACAGAAACTACAAATCTCAAATTAGATTTGACTAATTTATCAAGGGCTGCTTTATCCCCTTTTTTTATTCTTTTGGCAAGATCTATTTCTTCTTCTGGTGTTAATAATGGAAATTTACCAATCTCCTGTAAATAGCGGTCAATTGACTGACTTTCACGGTTAGTGAATTGCTTTGTAATAATCATATATTACTCTCCTTACTTATTTTCCTCAATAAAAAAGTACCAAATACCTCGATAATATCACCCCAAATAACTTCTTAAATTTTTTGATCTTGATGTAAATCTCAATCTACGAATAGCTTTCTCCTTAATTTGGCGAACTCTTTCTCTCGTTAAATTAAATCTTTCACCAATCTCTTCTAATGTTAACGCTGTATCTCTATTAATTCCATAATATAATCTTAATACCTCAGCTTCTCTTTCACTCAAAGATGATAACGCTCTATCAATTTCGATTGCAAGAGACTCATGAAGTAATGCGTGATCTGGAGGTAAAGTTTGTTCGTCACTTATAACATCTATATATCTATTTTCTTCACCATTAGCAAGCGGAGCATCAATTGAGACGGGTTTACCTGCCATTTTAATTGTTTCAATAATATCTTCAGAACTAAAATCAGTAATTTGAGCAAGTTCTTCAGGACTTGGTTCACGTTCCAATTCTTGTTCAATTTCACTAGTTAATTTATTAAGTTTATTGATCTTTCCAACAATATTCAAAAGCAATCTTACAATTCTCGATTGTTCAGCAAGAGCTTGCAAAATTGATTGTCTAATCCACCATACAGCATATGAAATAAATTTAAAACCTTTAGTCTCATCAAATCTTTCAGCTGCTTTTATTAATCCCATATTACCTTCATCGATCAAATCGCCTAAAGATAAACCTTGATTTTGATATTGTTTTGCAACAGAAACAACAAAACGTAAATTTGAATTTACCAATTTATCAAAAGCTTCTTTATCTCCTTTTCTAATTCTTTTGGCTAACTCTATTTCTTCTTCAGGTTTAAGAAGTGGATATTTTGCAATTTCCTGTAGATACCTATCAATAGATTGGCTTTCTCTATTTGTAAATTGTTTAACAATTTTCATAAGACTCCTATTTTTGTTTTGAATTATAATAGATAGTATCAACAATACCAACAATAGAAGCATCGACAGGCGCTAAACCTATCTTCATAGGAATTGGTGCCTCCGAAGAAGTTGCATAAAGCACTACTTCTTTTGCCCCTGCGCCAATTGTATCTACAGCTATAATAGGCTCTTTAACATCTTTTAATTCTGCATCTACTGGTTGAATAATTAGTAATTTAAAACCTTCAAGGGCTTCATTTTTCTTGGTAGCCCATAATGTACCAATTACTTTAGCTAAATGCATTATTTTTCTACATCCAATTTATCTACAATAGCCATAATCACGGCATCAATTGGACGATTGTATGTTTGCTTAGTTTGTCTTGCTGAGCTTCCCTGAGCATAAAGGATTATTTCTCCAACACCTGCACCGACGCTATCCATAGCTACAACGTATTCTTCACTTTCGGAAAGGTCTAAATTTAATTTTTTTACAATTAAAAATTTAGCACCAACCAAATTTTCATCTTTCCTTGTCGCCCAAACTGTACCTATAACTTTACCTAAATGCATAAAACACCTTATTCATTAAAAAAACTTATACCTTTTAAGTTATTCTCAACACTAAAAAACTCAGCAACTGTTTTACCTACATCAGAAAATGTTTTTCTTACACCTAAATTTTTACCATTTCTTTTTTTGTTATAAAACAACAAAGGTACATATTCTCTACTATGATCAGTTGAAGGGGTTATAGGGTCATTCCCATGATCAGCTGTTATTACCAAATAATCTGTTTCATCTAGCATTTCAAGTATTAATGGTAATTGATCATCAAATTCTTTTAATGCTTTAGCAAAACCGACCGGATCATTTCTATGGCCATAATAAACATCGAAATCGACTAAATTAGTAAAAATAAATGAATTATTAACTTTTTTTCCCCATTCTAAAACTTTTTCTACACCTTCACTATTGCTCTTAGTCTTAATTTTTTCATCAATCCCTGAATAATTAAATAAATCATTAATTTTTCCTATAGCAATTGTTTTGATACCATTTTTTTGTAAAACGTTTAAAATTGTATCTTCTGGTGGATTAATCGCATAATCTTTACGATTTGTTGTTCTTGTATAATTCCCACTTTCACCGACAAAAGGTCTTGCTATAACACGTCCAATATTCCTGTTACCATTAAAAACTTTATGCCTTGCAACTTCACAAATATGATATAATCTTTCAAGCCCAAAATATTTTTCATGTGCTGCAATTTGGAATACTGAATCAGCAGATGTATAAATTATTGGATATCCCGTTTTTATGTGATCATCACCCAATTCTTTGATTATTTCTGTACCACTTGCAACTTTATTACCTAAAATACCATCAACACCAGCTTCTTTTTTGAAGAGATCAATGATTTCTTCTGGGAAACCATCAGGATAGTATGGAAAATCCACTTCCACTTTTAATCCTGCAATTTCCCAATGCCCAGTAATTGAATCTTTCCCTTTTGAGACTTCAGCCATTTTACCATACGAAGCAAGCGGCGTTTCGACTTTGTTAACACCTTTGATATCTATGATATTCCCTAAACCCATTTTTTCTAAATTAGGTAGATTTAATCCACCTAAATGTTCGGCCATATTGCCTAATGTATTGCTCCCTTCATCATTATATAAATGAGCATCAGGCAATTCACCTGCGCCAACACCATCTAAAACGATAATATGAAAATTATTCATAAAAACTCCTAAAAATCAATTCTTTGAATGTTATTGCCGCCTTTTTCTAATCCCTTACTTAAGGAATTTATTGCATCTTCTATGATATTAACAATATCAATTTTACCTGTTGCATTTACAAGGCCTGCTGTTATAGTAAATAAGTATTCTTTATTATTAAATGGACATTGTTTCTTAGAAACATCCATTCTCATTTTTTCTAATTTTATACTTGTTTTTTGGCTATCACTATTAAAAAAGTATATTAAAATACTTTCATTATCATATTTACAAACTAAATCATATTTTGTTAAATGCGGACTAATAACCTTTATTAAATATTTCATAGGTATAATTGTTGCGCCCAACTGCTTCAATTCTTCTTTGTACTTTGAATAATCAATCCTAACAATTGCTATCGAACATGGAATATTCCCTAAAACAGCATTTTTTTCAAGCTCAATTGAAACTTTATTCAAAAAACTTTGATACTTTAAAATATTTAATTCTAAATCATAATCAATACTTTGATCTAATTCAAATATTTTATTTTGGTAAGTTAGTACTACTCCCCAAAATTTCATTATCTTATTTAAGAATACCTTTTCAGCATCTCTAAAACTATTTTTCTTGATGTTTTCAATTATAACACAACCATAAGAATAATCTGAATATATTGGTATTGCCAAAACTGAACCTATAAAAGTAAGATTTTCTTCATTATTGAATCTATATACATAAGAACTACTTTCCAAATCGTTAATCATTATAATTTCTTTATTGATTATTGCATCATATGCAATTGTATTTTTATCAATCCTTGCACCTTCACCAATATACTTATTAGGTGTATGATTATAAACTCCTTTAACTTTTAATTCATTACTATAATTATCGAATAGTATAAGAGAAATAAAATCATAATTTACAAATTTTAATATATTCTTTGCAAATTTTGCAAATAATTGCTGATTCAAATCAAGTATTATATTTAAATCAAGCAATTCTTGCATACCATCAAATTTGTCTTTATAATCCTCTTTTTTAGATCGATTATGGTAACTGAGAAGAACATAGCTAATTATTTTTGAATAAGCAACTAAATCATCAACAACATACCTTGTAATAATGTTCTCGTTTCTAAAATCAATAAATAATACACCAACAATTTCAGACCCTAAAAAGTAAATTGGAACTCCAAGAAAAGAACCTATATTTTGGTAATAATCAGCAGTATAATATTTAAGTAAATCCTTTTCCTGTAAATTCATATATTGGTTTCTCACAACAGGCTTTTGAGTACTAACGACTTCACTCAACAAACAAGCATCGTAAGGAATTTTAGCTTCGGTTATATCAGTAGTAAGAGATTTATAATTTCTTATCTCAAATTTTTGTGCTTTTTTCTTGTACCAAGCTATACCAACAGTAAAAGCAGTATATTTGTAATGTATCAATTCAACTATTTCATTGATAATTAGATCAAATTGAGCATCGTTACTTTCTGGAAAGTTTTTTAATTGACAAATTTCATTATATTTATTTATGAATTCATCTGTAATAACTAAATCTGGTGCTGATGAATGTACTTTTTTTGATGAGTTTGGAGACTTAATAATAATTTCATCATCCCCTATTACAATTTTCTTTTCACCTGTATCTTCAACATATTCATCAGGAAAACTTTCTTGCTTTTCTACATTCATATTGTTATCAAATTGCCCTTCATTCATATTAACTGAGTTATTATTTAAGACTTTTTTAACTATTTTAATTTCATCTTCAATTATATCTTTCTTAGAATTATCATAAATGTCATATTGATTAGAATTTGAATTACGTTTTTTGAAATATAGCAACAAACTATATAAAATAAGTACTAATAGGATAAGTATTATTATAATAGGTTTCTTAATAACAAAAAGAAATATTAAAAGTAGATAGGGTAAGTATTCAAGGTAATTTGTTTTTTTCATCTTATAAATATTCGTATATCTTTTTTATTACTTTATCTTTATTTTTATTACTTTTAGTTGAAATAAAAAATAAATTCTCGTTTAGAATAGCATCACTAAAAACATCTTTTGTTCTTTTAAATGTAGCACTCATCTCAGATTGATTAATCTTATCAGCTTTCGTCATTATAAATACAACGTTTTGTACAAATTCTTTAATAAAATTATTTGCAATAATATCTTTATCAGTTGGACCAACTTTACTATCCATCAAATGTAATACCAAATTAACTGTAATTCTATTAAAATATTTCGTTAGAAAATTATCCCATTTTTGTAAGGTCAGCTTCGAATGTTTTGCATATCCATAACCGGGTGCATCAACTAAATAATAATTATTATCAAGCAAATAATAATTTAAAGCAATGGTTTTACCAGGAACTGAGCTAGTTCTAGCTAAGTGATGTTGATTGGAAATATAATTAATAAAAGAAGACTTACCAACATTTGACCTACCTAATAAAAATACAACTGGTTTATCAGGTGTTGGTAAATCTTCTATTTGATAATATGATTTTATATATTTAGCACTCTTTATCATAATAAATAAAAGAGTAAGATATACCTTACTCTTTTATAATTTTATTTTGTTATTTTTATTCTTTAGTAGTCTCGGCTAATTCTTTTTCATCTAATTTATCTTTAATTTGAGCATTGATAACATCATTATAATCGACTAGCTCAATAATAGCCATTTCAGCAGCATCACCTTGTCTAAAGCCTAATTTCACTATTCTTGTGTAACCACCGTTTCTATCAGCAACTTTTTTAGCAACTTCATTAAATAATTCACTAACTACTGCTCTATCCTTTAAATCTTTTAACGCAATTCTTCTTGCATGAACAGTATCTTCTTTAGCCTTAGTGATTAATTTTTCAACAAAAGGTCTTAATGCTTTTGCTTTGGCTAATATCGTTCTAATTCTTTTATGTTTTATTAAAGAAGTAGCTAAATTATTCATTAATGCTTTATTGTATGCACTACTTACACCAAATTTTTTTATTTTTTTTCTATGTCTCATTTATTACACCTGCACTTAATTATTTATTATCGTTATTATCATTTATATACAAGTCTACATCCATACCAAACTTTAAGCCCAAATTATTTACAATATCTGTTAGTTCTTGTAACGATTTCTTACCAAAATTTTTGATTTTTAACAATTCACTTTCTTGTTTTCTTACTAAATCAGCTAAATATTTGATATTTGCTGCTTTTAAGCAATTGTAAGATCTTACAGAAAGTTCAAAATCATCTATAGTTGTTAATAATATCTTTTTAATTCTTTCTTTTTCAACATCTTTTTCTGTAACTGGAGCTTCTTGTTGAGGTTCATAATCGAAATTAATAAACATTTGAATATGATCTTTAATAATTTTAGCTGCAACAGCTACTGCATCTTCAGGAGTAATAGAACCATCAGTAGTAACCTCAAGTATCAATTTTTCAAAATCGTTTCTATCTCCTACACGTACATTTTCAATTTCGTATTTAACATTAAGTATCGGAGTAAAAATAGAATCTATTGCTATAATTCCAATACCTGTTTCAGGTAATTTTTGCTCGTAAGATGGTACGTATCCTTTACCTTGCGCTAAATACAAATCAATTTTAATTTTAGCGTTACTATCTAATGTAGCTATATGCAAGTCAGGATTTAATATTTCAACATCAGGTGAAGCATCTTGTATATTTTTTGCAGTAAAGGTTGTTTCACCAGATACTTCTAATGAGATTTTATTAGTTTTTTTATTTAGTAATTTTAGTCTTACTTTTTTCAAATTCAAAACAATTTGTGTTACATCCTCGTAAACACCAGGTATTGTATCAAATTCATGCAAAACACCATCGATTTTGATACCAGATATCGCAGCTCCTGGAATAGATGCCAACAAAACTCTTCTTAATGAATTTCCGATTGTAATGCCATAGCCTCTTTCTAAAGGCTGTACTATAAATTTACCATATGTACTACTATATGTACTTTCATCAATTTGAACACTATCTGGTAATTTGATTATAGGTGTACTCATTTAGTTACCTATTTAATTTATAAATTATTTAGAATATAACTCGACTATTAACTGTTCATTAACATTTAATGGTATATCAGCTCTTTCAGGAACTTGTAAAAATTTACCTACGAGTTGAGCTTTATCAATTTGTAACCATGGATATATTGTATCTGTTGATTTTTTCAACGATTCATGAATTACATCTAAATTTTTGCTTTCTTCTCTTACCTGTATCATATCACCTGCTTTAACTAAAATTGATGGAATATTTACAACTTTTCCATTCAATTTAAAGTGTGAATGTAAAATTAATTGTCTTGCCGCTTTTCTTGATGGTGCAAATCCTAACCTATAAACAACATTATCAAGTCTCCTTTCAAGTAATTTTATTAAATTTTCACCAGTAATGCCTTTAATTATTAAGGCTTTTTCAAAATAAGTTCTAAATTGTTTTTCTAAAACGCCGTAGATTCTTTTAACTTTTTGTTTTTCTCTTAATTGTAAACCGTATTCAGAATACTTAGCTCTCTTATTTGCACCATGTTGGCCAGGCGCATAATTTTTCTTTTCTAAAGGACATTTATCTGTTAAACATTTAATACCTTTAAGAAAAAGTTTTTGTCTTTCTCTACGGCATAATTTACAATTAGCTCCTGTATATCTTGCCATTAATTATCACCCTATTATATTATTAAACTCTTCTCTTTTTAGGTGGTCTACAACCATTATGTGGAATAGGTGTTACATCTTTTATTGTTAGTATTTGGAGACCAGCAGTATTCAAAGCTCTTATGGCAGCTTCTCTACCAGCACCAGGTCCTTTAACCAAAACGTCAACTTTTCTAACACCTAAATTATAAGCTTCTTTAGCTGCAGCTTCTGCAGTTACTTGTGCTGCATATGGTGTATTTTTTCTTGAACCTTTAAAATTATTTTTTCCAGCAGATGACCAAGATATTGTATTTCCATAAATATCTGTTATAGTAACAATAACATTATTAAATGTCGCTTGTATATGAGCTACACCATGCGCATCGACAAGAACTTTTTTCTTAGTTTTTTTTGCTGTCTTAGCCAAATCTATATTCTCCTATTTTTTATTTCTTAACAGCTTTTTTCTTATTAGCAACTGTACGACGTTTTCCTTTTCTAGTTCTTGAGTTTGTCTTTGTTCTTTGTCCTCTTACAGGTAATCCTTTTTTGTGTCTTAACCCTCTGTAACAACCAATTTCCATCAAACGTTTAATATTTTGCTGAACTTCTGTTCTAAGCGCACCTTCAACTTTGTAATCACGATCGATAATATTTCTTAAAGCTGCAATTTCTTCTTCTGTTAATTCATGAACTCTTTTGTGAGGATCGACATTAGCTTTTTCACATAATTCAAATGTGTTTGTAGGACCAATTCCATATAAATATGTTAGTCCTATCCATACTTTTTTATTCTTTGGTATATCAACACCTGCTAAACGAGCCAAATTATCCTCCTATTATTATCCTTGACGTTGTTTGTGTTTTGGATTTTTACTACATATTATTCTAACTGCACCTTTTCTCTTTATTACTTTACAGTGCTCACATATTTTTTTTACGGATGCTCTAACCTTCATTTTATCTCCTAATGTGCTTATTTATATCTATAAATAATTCGACCTTTATTAAGATCATAAGGTGATAATTCTAAGGCAACTCTATCACCTACCAATATTTTTATATAGTGCATTCTCATTTTGCCTGATATATGCGAAAGTACTTCATGACCGTTATCTAATTTTACTTTAAAATACGCATTAGGTAATGTTTCTGTAACAATGCCGTCTACTTTAATTAATCCTTGTTTTGCCATATTATTCTTCTGTTAATATTTCTGGTTTATTCCCATTAATCAATATTGTATGCTCAAAATGTGCTGAATAACTATAGTCGGCACTCATTATTGTCCAGCCATCACGTCCAGAAATAACTTCATCAGTCCCAATATTTACCATAGGTTCAATTGCTAAAGTCATCCCATTTTTTAATTTAGGTCCTTTACCTGGTTGACCATAATTAGGAATTTGTGGATCTTCGTGTAAATATTTACCAACTCCATGACCGGTTAATGCTTTTACTACATGGAAACCATTAGCTTCAACAAATTCTTGAATTGCATGTGAGATATCGCCGATTCTGTTACCTTCTATAGCTTGTTCTATTCCTAAGTACAATGATTTCTTAGTAACTTCAACTAATTTTTCAACAATCGGTGGTACATCACCAACAATAAATGTCTTTGCCATATCACTATAATAACCATCAACAATCAATCCTGCATCAATCGATACTATATCACCACTTTTTATCTGTTTATTGTTGGGTATTCCATGCACAACCACTTCATTAACAGATATACACAAATTTGCTGGATAAGGTGGTAATCCGTATACTTTATAACCCTTAAATGCCGAAATCGCTTTGTTTTCTTTTATAAAGTTTTCTGCAATATTATCTAATTCTAAAGGTGTTATCCCTTCAACAACATTTTTTTCCAAAATTTTAAAAAGTGAGCTTAGTAATTTACAACTTTTTTTTATATTTTCAATATCTTTTTTACTTTTTATTATAATCAATATCTTCTACCTTTAATTCTACCTGTCTTCATAAAACTATCATAATGTCTCATAATTAAATGAGATTCAATTTGTTGTAAAGTATCCAACGCTACACCTACAACAATTAACAAACTGGTGCCACCAAAAAAACCTGCAAATCTACCTGATACTCCTAATGAATTCATAAAAGTAGGTAGTATAGCAATAATCGCTAAGAAAATAGATCCTGGCAATGTAATCTTTGTAAGGATATTATCTATAAATTCAGAAGTATGTTTACCTGGACGAATACCAGGGATGAAACCACCTTGTTTTTGCATATTATCAGCAACATCTTTTGGATTGAAAGCAATTGCTGTATAGAAATATGTAAAGAATATTATAATTAAGGCATAAATTATCGAATAAGTCCATGATGTATGCACAAAATATGATGACAACTTTTGAGCAAATTCGCTATTTGGGAAAAATGATAAAAGTGTATTTGGTAAAAACATAATTGACTGAGCAAAAATAATAGGCATTACTCCAGCAGTATTAACTTTTAGTGGTATATACTGAGTAACACCACCCATAACTTTATTCCCAACAACTCTTCTAGCATATTCAACAGGAATTCTTCTAGTGCCTTGTGTAATTAGAATAACAGCTGCTATTATAAATACCATGAGGATTAATATTATCATTTCTACAATTAAATTTCTTGCACCTGATTCAATTAATCTATACTCGTCTAATAAAGCATAAGGTAATCTATCAATAATACCGATAAAAATAATTAATGATATACCATTTCCAATACCGCGTTCTGTTATTTGTTCACCCATCCACATCAAAAACATAGTAGCAGTAGTTAGAACTACAACTGTTGTAAGTGTAAAACCTAATCCTTGAATAGATTCTGGAATTATTGAAACACCGTTAGATTGAATATAAGATAGATGAATTGCAACGCCCCATGCTTGCATTGCAGAAATAAGAACAGTTCCGTATCTTGTAAGCTGGTTTATTTTCTTTCTCCCCTCTTCGCCTTCATGCTGTAATTTTTGGAAATAGGGAATGACAGCACCAAGTAATTGAATAATGATAGATGATGAAATATAGGGCATTATACCTAATGCAAAAATAGCTGCATTACTGAATGCACCCCCTACAAACATATCATATAAAGAAAATAATGTATCGGAACCTCTTGAATTAGCCATTGCTTGAGCTAATACTGATGCATTAACTCCTGGCAAAGTTATATGAGCACCGATCCTTACAATAATTAAAAGAGCTAAGGTATAGAGAATTCTATCTTTTAGCTCTTTAATCTTAAAAATATTACGAATTGTTTCTGAAAATGTTGCCATTAATCTTCTATAATTGTTATTGTTCCACCAAGTTTTTGGACTTTTTCAATTGCTGATTTACTAGCTTTGTAAGCTTGAATATTAACTTTTACTGTTAAATCACCATCGCCTAAAATTTTATATAAATTATTTACATCATTTAATACAGAATATTCAAATAACACTTCTGGTGTAATTTCTGTTATATTATTATTTTTAGCGATTTCTTCAATTCTATTTAAATTAACTGGTAAATATACTTGTTTAAATGGACTTTTGAAGCCACGTTTAGGAACTCTTCTGATAAGTGGCATTTGACCACCTTCAAAACCTAATTTTCTTCTAGAACCCGAACGTGATTTATCACCATTCATACCTCTTGTTGCTTGTCCTCCATGACCTGATCCTTCACCACGTCCAACTCTTTTATCATTTTTTCTTGAACCTTTTGCATATTTCAAATTGCTTAGAATATCCATGAATTTCACCTTAATTTATTTCTTTTACAGAAACTAAATGTTTTACTTTTTCAATCATTCCTCTTATTTGAGGTGTATCTTCAAATACTCTCACTGAATTCATTTTTCTTAAACCTAAAGCTTCCATAGTTCTTTTTTGATCTTTAGGCCTATCGATAACACTTGCTATTTTTTTTACTTCTAATTTTGCCATAATACTAATCTGCTTTGTTAAACAATTGATTTAATGTTAATTTTCTTTTTTGTGCAACAGTTTTTGCATCCATAAGACTAAGTAAAGCATTTAATGTGGCTTTAACTTGATTATGTGGATTACTTGAACCTAAAGATTTAGTTAATACGTCTTGAACACCTGCCATTTCTAATACAGCTCTGACAGCACCACCAGCAATAAGACCTGTACCTGGAGAAGCTGGTTTAATTAAAACTTTTGCTGCACCAAATTTACCAATTACTTCATGAGGGATTTTTCCATTCAATACATTTACTTTATAAACATTCTTTTTCGCACTTTCAATTCCTTTTGATATAGCGTCAGTAACCTCGTTAGCTTTACCTAAACCAATACCTACATGTCCATTTTGATCACCAACAACCACAATAGCGTTAAAACCGAATCTTCTACCACCTTTTACTACTTTAGCAACACGGTTAATATGAACTACTTTTTCCTTTAAATTTTCAATATCACTTACTCTTATATTTTTCAATTTTAACCTCATTTTTTTAACTTGCTGCCGAGAGAGGATTCGAACCTCTACATACGGCTCCAAAGGCCGCTGTCCTACCTTTAGACGACTCGGCAATATGTATTATTAAAATTCTAATCCATTTTCTCTTGCTGAATCTGCTAATGCTTTAACTCTTCCATGATATCTAAAGCCATTTCTATCGAATACTACTTTTGTAATATTATTCTTTTTAGCAATTTCAGCAGCAAATTTACCTACAACTTTACTTTGTTCAATTTTAGTTTTAACATCTTTTAATTGTTCTTTAACTTCCTTTGTTAATGAAGAAACACCAGTTAGAGTTTTTCCATTAACATCATCAACAAATTGAACATACATATATTTAAGGCTTTTATATACTACCATTCTTGGTCTTTCAGGAGTACCAGTAATTTTCTTTCTTATTCTATTTTTAATAGCTTCTCTAGATGATTTTCTTGTTTTAATCATTTTTGTTTACCTTCAATTATTTACCTGCTTTACCGGCTTTTCTAATAATTTCTTCATCTGAATATTTAATACCTTTTCCTTTGTAAGGCTCAGGTTTTCTGAATGATCTAATTTTTGCAGAAACTAATCCTACTAATTGTTTATCGATTCCTGAAACCTTAACTTGGTTAGGATTTACAACTTCGACTTTTACATCTGAAGGTGGTATAAAATATATTGGATGTGAATACCCAACCATTACTAACAAGTTATTTCCTTTTTGTTCGAAACGATATCCAACACCGACTAAATCCAAAACTCTGGTATAACCTTCTGTTACGCCAACGATTAAATTGTTTATATTTGCTCTTGTTGTACCGTGTATAGCTCTTATAAATTTTTCATCACTATTTCTTTTAACTTCGATAGTATTATTTTCAAATACTACTTCCAAATTTGGATTTATCTCAGTTTTTAATTCTCCTTTAGGACCTTTTACAGTTAAAATACCATTTTCTAATTTTACTGTAACTCCATTAGGAATATTTATGAGTTTTTTTCCTATTCTTGACACTTTTTACTCCGTAATAAATATTACCAAATTTTGCAAAGAATTTCACCACCTACATTTTTCATTCTAGCTTCTTGATCACTCATTACGCCAGATGAAGTAGATACAACAACTATACCCAAACCATTTTTTACTCTTGGTAATTCTTTAGCACCTTTATAAACATGAATACCAGGTGTACTTACTCTTTCTAGACCTGTAATAGCTGATACACCATTTACGAATCTTAGATTAACTCTTAATGATTTTTTATTATTTCCTTCATCAATAACATCGTAACTTTCAATATAGCCATTTCTTTTTAAAACTTCTGCTAAATTAACCTTAAATTTTGTAGAAGGCATAACAACATATTTTTTACGCGCTTTTATAGCGTTACGTAATCTTGTAAGCATATCACCAATTGGATCACTTATTAACATATTTTAACTCCTTACTTACCAACTTGCTTTTTTGATACCAGGGATCTCTCCTCTCAAGCACATTTCACGAAACACAAGCCTTGAGATTCCAAATTTTCTATAATTTCCTCTTGCCCTACCAGTAAAAACGCATCGATTTCTTAATCTTACTTTTGATGAATTTTTTGGTAGCATTTGTAATGCTTCATAATCGCCTTTTTCTTTTAACTCAGCTCTTAATTTAGCATACTTTTCAACAAGTTTCTGCTTTTTTATTTCTTTTGCAAATTGTGCTTTTCTAGCCATTTATATGAACCTCTTTTTAATTTCCTTCTTTCTTTCTGAATGGCATACCGAATAATTTCAATAACTCATAAGCTTCAGCATCAGTTTTAGCTGTAGTTACAAAAGTTATATCCATACCGAAAATTCTATTTACTCTATCAAGATTAATTTCTGGGAAAATTGTATGTTCTTTAATACCTAAAGTATAATTACCTTTTCCATCGAAAGATTTATCAGGTACACCTTTAAAGTCCCTAACTTTTGGTAATGCTAAATTAATAAATCTATCCATAAAATCATACATTCTACCAGATCTTAATGTAGCTGCTGCACCTATTTTCATCCCTTCACGTAATTTGAAATTAGAAATAGATTTTTTAGCAGACCTTACACTTGGTCTTTGTCCTAATATCATTGTCAAATCTTTAACAATATCTTCCAATACTTTAGGATCCTGCGTTGCATAACCAACACCAGTATTAACAACAACTTTTACAATTTTAGGAACTTCCATTATATTTTTATAATGGAATTTTTCCATCATTGCTGGAACAATTTCTTTTTTATATTTTTCATATAGTCTTGAAGTTACTTTATCAACTACTGCAACCTTACTTTTATCAACTACTTCTTTTCCTGATTTAGATTTAGGTTGTATAGTAGCTTGCTTAGATGTTTGTTTTTTCTTTTCTGCCATTTTCTCATTAATCCTTTTATTATATCATTTCACCACTAGTTTTAAGGACACGTACTTTTTTATTTTTTCCAGTTTTCTCATCAATAATAAAAGCAAAACCTACTCTTGACCCTTTTTTATTTTTTTCATCATAATACATAACATTAGAGATATGAATTGGCATTTCTTTCTCAATTATACCACCTTGAGGGTTTAATTGAGTTGGTCTTGTGTGTTTTTTCCTAATATTAACACCTTCAATGATAACACGATTTTCTTTAGGTAATACTTTTAATATTTTACCAGTTTTTCCTTTATCATTACCTGCAATTACTATAACTGTATCGCCTTTTTTGAATTTCATCTTTTAACCCTTATTATAGTATTATAAAACTTCTGGTGCTAAAGATACAATTTTCATAAATTGTTTTTCTCTTAGCTCTCTAGCAACTGGTCCAAAAATACGAGTGCCTATTGGGTCATTTTGTTTATTAATTAATACAGCTGCATTGTCATCAAAGCGTATGTATGAACCATCAGGCCTTTTAACTTCTTTGGCTGTTCTTACAACAACAGCTTTTTGAACATCACCTTTTTTAACATTTCCACCCGGAATAGCAGCTTTAACTGAAACAACTATTATATCACCTACACTTGCATATCTTCTATTTGAACCACCCAAAACTCTTATACAACGAACCTTTTTAGCTCCAGAGTTATCAGCAACTACTAAATTTGTTTCTTCTTGAATCATCACAAACCTCTTTTATTTAACTTTCTCAATTATTTCAACAAGTCGCCATGATTTATTTTTGCTCAATGGTCTTGTTTCCATAATTTTCACTATATCACCAATATTGCACTCATTTTTTTCATCATGTGCCATAATTTTTGTAGTTCTTTTGAAATATTTTTTATATAATTTATGCGCAACTTGTCTTTCAACTGCTACAACAATACTTTTGTCCATTTTATTACTTACAACTTTTCCAATTCTAACTTTTCTATTTTTTCTTATATTTTCCATCAATAACTCCTAGTTATTTCCTTTTTTTTCAGTAAGTACTGTTTGTAGCCTAGCAATAGTTTTCTTTGTATTCTTTATGGCTGCAGTATTAACTAATTGTCTAAATGCAAGGCTAAAATATAAATCTTGTAAGTTTTTATATTCTTCTTTCAATTTTTTTTCTATATCTTCAACTGTCATATTTCTAATTTCACTTACTTTCATCTTATTACCTTTATTTATGCTTCTTCAAAATCAACTCTTGTTGAAATTTTTGTTTTTATAGGCAATTTTTGTGCTGCTGCATTTAGTGCTTCATAAGCCTTTTCTTTTGAAACACCACCTACTTCAAACATAATTCTACCAGGTCTTACAACAGAAACCCAAAACTCTGGTGCACCTTTACCTTTTCCCATTCTAGTTTCTAATGGTTTTTTAGATACAGGTTTATCTGGGAAAATTCTAATCCAAATTTGACCTTCTTTTTTCAATTTTCTGTTTATCGCAATTCTACAAGCTTCAATTTGTCTAGCTGTAATCCAATGTGGCTCTAATGCTTTAAGTCCAAAATCACCGAAATCAACTCTAGAACCTCTATAATCTTTTCCAGTCATTCTTCCACGTTGCTGCTTACGAAACTTTACTCTTTTAGGCATTAACATTATAATATTCTCCTATATATTAATCAGTAAGGCGTTTACCAAGAACTTCACCCTTACATATCCACACTTTTATACCAATTTTCCCATATATAGTTAGTGCTTCTGCAAATGCATAATCTATATCAGCTCTTATTGTATGCAAAGGGATTCTACCTTCTTTGTACTGTTCTGTTCTAGCCATTTCAGCACCACCAAGTCTTCCAGAACACATAACTTTGATACCTTCAGCGCCCATTCTCATAGCGGCTGTAATTGCTGATTTCATTGCTCTTCTAAATGATACTCTGTTTTGTAACTGTTGAGCGATATTATCTGCTACAAGAATAGCATCTAATTCTGGTCTTTTAACTTCGTTAATTTGCACTTTTACTTCTTTTTTAAACAATTTCTTCAATTCTTGTTCTAGTTGTGCAATATCTTTACCACTCTTACCAATTACTACGCCAGGCCTAGATGTAGAAATAGTTACAGTTACGTTTTTTGATGTTCTATCGATAACTATTCTAGATACACTTGCTTTTTTTAACCTATTTCTAAGATATTTTCTTATCTCAGCATCTTCTAATATTTTTTGGGAATAATTATTTTTTTCTATCCAGTTTGATTCCCATCCTCTGATTATTCCAACTCGAAACCCAATTGGATTTGTTTTTTGACCCAATGAATCCTCCAATTTTAACTTTTAGTAGCAACTTTTACAGTTATCGAACAAGATCTTTTTCTTATTCTATATGCACGCCCCATTGGAGCAGGTAATATTCTTTTTAACATCGTTCCACCGTTTACAAATATCTCCTTAACAACAATATCTTTTGGGTCTATTTGCTTATCTTCTTTAACTATAATATTTGCAACAGCAGATTTTATCACCTTTGCAACATAGATTGATGCATGTTTTTTATGAAAATGTAATATATTTAAAGCCTCTTCAACACTTTTTCCGCGTACTAAATCTACAACCAATCTTACTTTTCTTGGTGATGATTGAATATATTTTTGAACTGCTCTAGCTTCCATTTCATTATCTCACAAGTTTATTTTTTACCTTTTGCTGCTTTTTCAGCCTTAGTTCCTGGATGTCCTCTAAATATTCTAGTAGGTGCAAATTCACCTAATTTATGTCCAACCATATTTTCAGTAACGTATACTGGTATAAATTTATTACCATTATGTACTGCTATAGTATGACCAACGAAATCCGGTGTTATAGTAGATGCTCTAGACCAAGTTTTAATCATCTTTTTTTGGTTAGATGCATTCATTTCGTCAATTTTTTTTGCAAGTTTCCAGTATACAAATGGACCTTTTTTAACTGAACGTGGCATATTTCACTCTAATTATTTTCGTCTTTTAATTATAAATTTATTGCTAATTTTCTTTCTTTTTCTTGTTTTGAGTCCTTTAGCTATTTGTCCCCAAGGTGATGTTAAATGTTGACGACCACCACCACTTTTAGATTTACCTTCACCACCACCATTTGGGTGATCAATTGGGTTCATAGCAATACCTCTTACATGAGGTCTAATACCTAGCCATCTTTTTCTACCAGCTTTGCCCCATCTTACATTCTCATGCTCTGGATTTGATAATGTTCCTATAGTAGCCATACAATCACTCAAAACCATTCTAACTTCGCCTGATGGTAACTTTATTTGACAATATTTTTCATCTTTAGCAACTAATTGGATTGCTGTTCCTGCACTTCTTCCTAACTGTCCACCCTTTCCAGGTTTTAACTCAACATTATGAATTGTTGCACCAACAGGTAAATATCTTAACTTAGTTGCATTACCAACTTTAAATTCAACATTATCCCCAGCTTTGATTTTATCACCTACTTTCAAACCTTGTGGAGCTAAAATATATCGTTTATCTCCATCAGCATATACTACCAAAGCAATTCTACATGTCCTATTTGGATCATATTCAATCGATTTTACAGTACCTTCAATATTGAATTTATTTCGTTTGAAATCAATTATTCTGTAATGTATTTTATTCCCACCACCAATATGTCTTGCAGTAACTCTACCGTAGTTATTTCTACCACCTGATTTTCTAATAGGTGCTAATAATGATTTCTCTGGTGTGGTCTTTGTAATCTCCTCAAAAGTATGTACAGATCTATGTCTAGTACCGGGAGTTACAGGATTTAATTTTCTAATACCCATTGATAATCCCTAATCTTACTTAAATTTGTTCAAATAATTCTATTGTTTGTCCAGCTTTTATCTTAACAATTGCTTTTTTAAATTTAGCTGTTTTACCATCGATTCTACCAGATCTTGTAAATCGTGATTTTTGTTTACCAGGATGATTTACAATATTAACGCTAACAACATCTACATTGAATAATCTTTTTATTTCTTTAGCAACTTCAATCTTATTTGCATCAGTATCAACTAAAAATGTGTATTGATTAGAGTCTAATCTTAAATTATTGGATTTTTCTGTCAATAATGGCATTTTCAAAACATTTTTCATCTTGAACTCTCTTATAATATTTTAATCAATTCATCAAGAGCAGATTTCTCTACAACCAATTTTTGATTATTTAATAATTGGTATGTATTAGCATCTTTAGCTTGAATAATATTTAATTTTTCTATATTTCTACCAGCTTTGTATAAATCTTTATTCGTTGTGAGTATTGTTGTTTTTTTGCCATATAAGTTTAATGCTTTCAATACATTAGCAACTTGCTTTGTTTTTAATTCATCGAGTTTTATATCTTCAACAACTAACAATTGATCATTTTTAACTTTAGATATTAAAGCATACAATCTTGCTAATCTTTTAACTTTTTTATTTACATATTGTCTATAATCTCTAGGTCTAGGACCAAATACTGTGCCACCACCTACCCAAAGTGGACTTCTAACTTGTCCAACTCTAGCAGTACCACGACCTTTTTGTCTCCACAACTTTCTTGTAGAACCAGCAACTTCGGATTTTTCTTTTGTTTTATGGGTTCCTTGTCTTTGATTAGCTAAATATGCCTTTACATCAAGATAAATTACATGTTGATTTACATCTTTATTTAGCATCTCATCGCTGATTTCGACAGTAACATCCGATTTAGTACCATCTATTTTATAGATATTGAAATTCATTGTTGTACATCCTATTTAATAATTTCTACAATCGAATTATTTGGTCCTGGTATAGCACCTTTGATAAATAACAAATTCTTTTCTGGATCAATTTTCACAACTTTCAAATTTCTAACAGTTACATGTTCTCCACCTGTTCTACCGGCCATTCTTTGTCCTTTGAATACTCTAGAAGGAAATGATGATGCACCTATCGAACCAGGAGCACGTAATCTGTCACTTTGTCCGTGAGTTGTTCCTCCTACACCACCGAATCCATGTCTTCTCATTACACCTTGAAAACCTTTACCCTTAGATATCCCTTTAACATTAATAACATCACCTTCATTAAAAACATCAACTTTTATTTCATCACCGATTTTATATTCGGATGGCTTCAAATTCCTAAACTCTTTTAGTATTTTAGCAGGTTGCACCCCTAATTTTTCGAAATAACCTTTTAATGGCTTATTTACTTTATTTTCTTTAATTTTATCAAAACCTAATTGTACTGCTTCGTATCCATTTTTTTCTGTAGTTCGTACATTTATTACAGTACATGGACCTGCTTCAACTACTGTTACAGGAATGAATTTACCATCATTATCAAATATATTTGTCATTCCAATCTTTTTTCCAATCAATGCTGGCATTTTTACCACCTTATAACATTTTTATTTCTATATCAACTCCCGCCGGTATCTCTAATTTACCTAAAGACTCAACGGTTTTAGAATTTGCATTATGTATATCTATTAAACGTTTATGTGTTCTTAATTCAAACTGCTCTCTGGACTTTTTATCAACATGTGGGGATCTTAATACAGTAAATACTGATCTTTTTGTTTTTAATGGGATTGGCCCCGCCATGTATGCACCAGTTTGCTTAACTGTCTTCAATATTTTCTCAGCTGATTTATCAATCAACAAATGATCGTATGATTTTAGTTTTATTCTTATTATTTGTCCAGACACTTCTTTACTCCAAAGTTATTGTTTATGCAAGAATTTTAGTTACAACACCTGCACCTACTGTTCTACCACCTTCACGAATAGCGAATCTTAATCCTTCTCCCATAGCGATTTCAGAAATTAATTCTACTGTTAATTTTACGTTATCGCCAGGTGTAACCATTTCAACACCTTCAGGTAATGTTACAATACCAGTAACATCTGTTGTTCTGAAATAGAACTGAGGTCTATAGTTGTTAAAGAATGGAGTGTGTCTACCACCTTCTTCTTTAGACAAGATATAAACTTCGCATTCGAATTTTTTATGTGGTGTAATAGATCCAGGTTTAGCAACAACCATACCTCTTTCTACTTCTGTTTTTGCAACACCTCTTAATAACAATCCTGCATTATCACCAGCTTGTGCAAAATCCAATTCTTTTCTAAACATTTCTATACCTGTAACAACAGTCTTTTTATGGATACCTAAACCAATAAGTTCAACTTCTTCATTAAGTTTTAATTGCCCTCTTTCTACTCTACCTGTAACTACCGTACCACGTCCTGTAATTGAGAATACGTCCTCAATTGGCATCAAGAATGGTTTATCAGCATCTCTTTCAAGTAGTGGAATATATTCATCAACAGCTTTCATTAGTTCATATATGCATTGTAACCTTGGATCGTCTGCTGGGACTGATGAATCAGAGCCTGCTTCAAGTGCTTTCAATGCTGACCCTTTTATTATAGGAATTTCATCACAAGGGAATTCATATTTCTTTAATAAGTCTCTAATTTCTTCTTCAACTAATAATAATAATTCTTCATCTTCCACAGCATCAACTTTATTCATAAATACTACGATTCTTGGTACGCCAACTTGTCTTGCTAACAAGATGTGCTCTCTTGTTTGAGGCATAGGACCATCTGTTGCAGCAACTACTAATATAGCACCATCCATTTGAGCAGCACCAGTAATCATATTTTTAACGTAGTCAGCGTGACCTGGACAGTCTACGTGAGCATAGTGTCTATTTTCTGTTTCATATTCTACGTGTGCAGTAGCAATTGTAATACCTCTTTCTCTTTCCTCTGGAGCATTATCTATAGAATCAAAAGATCTTACTTGAGCTAAGTTCTTTTTAGCTAATGCCATAGTAATGGCAGCTGTTAATGTTGTTTTACCATGATCAACGTGACCAATAGTACCTATATTTACGTGAGGTTTTGTACGATTAAATTTTTCTTTAGCCATTTTCTAAACTCCTTATTCTATTTAGTTTTTTGACTCTATAATTTTTTCTGCAATCGATTGAGGAACAGGTGCATAATGATCAAATTGCATTGTATATATAGCTCTTCCTTGTGTCATTGATCTTAGTATTGTCGCATAACCAAACATTTCTGATAATGGCACTTTTGCCTTTATTACCTGAGCATCTTTTCTTGCTGTAAAGCCCTCTATCTTTCCTCTTCTTGAATTCACATCACCCATTACATCACCTAAATATTCATCAGGTGTTACTATTTCTAAATCAAATATAGGTTCCAACAATATAGGAGATGCTTTTTTCATAGCATCCTTAAATGCTAAAGAACCTGCAATTTTGAATGACATCTCATCAGAATCAACATCATGATAAGAACCATCATACAATTTTACTTTAACATCAACCACTGGATATCCTGCAACAACACCAGATTTCATAGCCTCTTTAATACCTTCCTGAACTGCAGGTATATATTCTTTTGGGATAACACCACCCACTATAGCATTTTCAAACTGAAATCCAGCGCCTGGTTCGTTAGGAGATACTTCAATAACCACATGACCGTATTTACCTCTACCACCAGTTTGCTTTGCAAATTTTGTATCTTGATTAACAACTTTCGTTATTGTTTCTCTATATGCTACTTGCGGTTTACCAACATTAGCATCAACTTTAAATTCTCTTTTTAATCTATCTACAATAATTTCCAAATGTAATTCACCCATACCTGAAATCAATGTTTGACCAGTCTCTTCATGCACACTTACTCTAAATGTTGGATCTTCTTCCGCTAACTTAACCAAACTATCTGTTAATTTATCTTGATCTGCCTTTGTTTTTGGCTCTATAGCAATTTCAATTACTGGTTCTGGGAATTCAATTTTTTCAAGAACTACAGGGAAATCTTCAGCACATAAAGTATCACCAGTTTTTGTATATTTTAGGCCAATTATACCTACAATATCACCAGCCCATACTTGAGGCATATCCTCTCTTTGGATAGCATGCATCCTTAACACACGCCCAACTCTTTCTCTTTTACCAGCCGTTGTATTCAATACATAAGAACCCGAAGTTAATGTACCAGAATATACTCTCACAAATGTTAATTTTCCAACATAAGGATCATTCATAATCTTAAACGCCAATGCACACAATTTCTCATCAGCAACTGGTTTCAAACTTACTTTATCATCAGAGTTTAATTTATGTCCTTCAATATTACCTTTATCTATAGGTGATGGTAAATAATCAACCACAGCATCAAGCAACATTTGCACGCCTTTATTCTTAAAAGACGATCCACATAATACAGGCGTTAATTTTAATTCTATAGTTGCTTGTCTCAATACTCTTTTAACATCTTCAACAGGAAGCTCTTCACCATTCAAATACTTTTCCAACAACGTATCGTCAACTTCAGATACAGCTTCCAACATATGTGTTCTATACTTTTCAGCTACTTCTTTCAAATCTTTTGGTATCTCTATTTCATCATAAGTAGACCCTAATGCCTCCTCATGAAATATTCTAGCTTTCATCGAAATTAAGTCAATAACTCCCCTAAACATATCTCCGCTACCTACAGGTAACGCTATAGGTACTGGATTTGCGCCCAATCTAGTCTTAATCACGTCTATAACATTGTAAAAATCAGCACCAACTCTATCCATCTTATTAACAAAAGCGATTCTTGGTACACCATATTTATCAGCTTGTCTCCATACAGTTTCTGATTGCGGTTCAACACCACCAACAGCACAAAATAACGCAACAGCTCCATCCAATACCCTAAGAGATCTTTCAACTTCAACAGTAAAATCTACGTGACCAGGAGTATCTATAATATTAATTTGATGTTCATTCCACATACATGTTGTAGCAGCAGAAGTAATAGTGATACCTCTTCCTCTCTCCTGCTCCATCCAGTCCATTGTCGCAGCGCCGTCATGAACTTCGCCTATTCTATGAGTTTTACCTGTATAAAACAATATTCTTTCAGTTGTTGTAGTTTTACCGGCGTCTATATGCGCCATAATACCAATATTGCGAACTTTATTTATATCTAAATTCATATCCTTTACTTATCTACCTTTATTTATTATTACCATTTGAAATGAGCAAAAGCTTTATTAGCTTCCGCCATTCTATGAGTATCATCTTTTTTCTTAACAGCAGAACCTTCATTATTATAAGCCGAGATTAACTCACCTGCCAATCTTGCAGCCATTCCTCTTTCACCACGTTGTCTTGAATATGTTTTCAACCATCTCATAGCCAAAGCGATTCTTCTTTCTGGTCTTACTTCCATTGGAACTTGATATGTAGCACCACCAACTCTTCTACTTCTTACTTCAATTACCGGAGAAATATTACTTATCGCTTTCTTAAAAATCTCTATAGCCGGCTTATTTAATTTCTTTTCAGCTATTTCCAATGCTTCATAAACAACTTTTCTTGCAACAGTCTTCTTACCATCATACATAATATGGTTAATCAACTTAGCAACTAAAACGTCATTGTATTTTAAATCTGGTTTAATTATTCTTTTTTCTGCTCTTCTCTTTCTCATCTATTCACCACTATTTTGCTTTTGGTTTTTTAGTTCCGTATTTGGATCTACCTTGTTTTCTATCATTTACTCCGGAGGTATCTAACGCACCTCTAATTATATGATATCTCACACCTGGCAAGTCTTTAACTCTACCACCTCTAATTAAAACTATTGAGTGCTCTTGTAAGTTATGACCTTCGCCTGGAATATATGCTATTACCTCAATACCATTTGCCAATCTAACTCTGGCTACTTTTCTTAAAGCTGAATTAGGCTTTTTAGGTGCGGTTGTATAAACTCTTGTACAAACACCTCTTTTCTGAGGGCATGATTTAAGCGCAGGAGACTTACTTTTATAAGTCTTAACTTCTCTACCTAACCTTACCAATTGATTAATCGTTGGCAATGATATCCTCCCAAAATTATAAATTTAGTTTTATAATATACACAAAAAAATATAAAATATCAAATTAATTTTGATATTTCTTTGAAATTGGGCAAATATCTTTTTATTTGATATCTGCTTTGATTTACGCTAGAGGAACAGCTAATCTGTTCTTAGCATTTTATTTTTGTCATACAAAGATAATATTAATATTTTTAAAAGTCAAATTAATCTTTATATTTTTTTACTTTTTTTTTATAAAATACTACTCAATTAAACACGAAATCAAGCTTATAACCTATTTAACCTCCTACCTAGATCATATAAATAATATTTAATTTAATTTCTTTAGCTCGGACAGTATAAGCATATACCCATGCAACCGTACTTACATTTATACATTATTACTATAATTCATAGCTATTTATTAAATAATGTTTATATACAATTATTTACGAAATAGCATATTGTATCTCAATTTAAAATAAAAAAAGCATCCTTATAATAAAGATGCTTTTCAGTATTTTTAATATTTAAATTTTCTTGGCTAAATTCTCGGCTGTTTTTCTAATAATATCTTTTTGATTATAAAACCCTTCTGCAACTTTTTTCTTGATAGCTTCTAAATCTATCTCACCTACCGATAGCATCTTTGCTTCTTCTGAAATTTCGGCTTTATCTACAAGTTGAGATTTAAAATCAGTTTTCTTACTTTCTAATTTGTTACTTTTACTAATATCTTTATTAAAAAATGAACTATTTATTCCTCTTATTTCCATAACAACCTCATTATCTTAGGTAATTTGACAATTTTTTACTATTATTAAGAGATACAAGATCTTTGTTCAGTTGTGCTATCTCGTCTTTATGCTTTCTTATTATATTATCGAATTTTTTATTTATTTCTTTAATATTTTGCTCATTATTTTTTATTTCTTTATCAAAATATTTTTCATCAATTTGTTTAATTTTTTCAAGGAAGCCATTCAAAATATTTATTGCATCATTTAATTTTATTATATCATTATCATCAATTTCATCAGACGATTCAATCTTTGTTATAATTTCATTTATGTATAGCAATATGTCATTTAAATTTTTCATAAATTTTCAATTCTTATAAAAGCGAAGAACTACTTACCCCACCAAAAAACGAATTGAAACTATTTTGAGAATTTATCATTGCTGCTAATTGATTCTGCATCTTAGTAAGTCTACTTTTCATTGTATCTGCTTCTTTATCAATTCGTTTTGTAAGTGTATCTATTGAATTACTTAATTGTGATATATTTTTATTATATGATGTAGTCAAATTCGTAATCAATGCTGTTCTTGTATTACCATTAGAATCAGTTCTTCCATCTAAAAAAGGTGCTATCACATTATATTTAAATTGTTGAGCAAAACCATAATTTGTATAATTTGTTTCATTTATAGCTGTACCAGTTACATCTTTATTAAAAAATGCTTCAACTTCATTTATTTTTGTAGAAATAGCATTATTAAATTTAGTAGTATCACTAATTTTAAGACCTGTATCTATATCAAATACTATGCCCATATCTTTCAATGTTTTGATATCACTGTTAGAACCGACCTCAATATTAGCTGTTTTTTTCAATAAATCTATTAAAGCATAAGCCGTTTGATCTCCTGCCAACTTTCCTCTACCAGAAGTAGATCCAGAAGACATATTATTTTTTACGTATGAATAAACATCGTTAAATTTTGTAATAAAATCGTTAATCTTGTTAGTTATTGATGTTTGATCTTGATTTATTTGAATTGTTTGCGTTGTTCCACTAGTACTTTTTAACTCAAAAGTAACACCACTTACTAAATCATTAATAGTATTTGAGCTTTTTTCAACATTTACACCATTAAACTCTAATTTTGCATTTAATTCAGAACCAAGATATACCCATCCAGCAGTTGTTTGGCCATTATTTAATTTTGCATTCCTATCGTTTATAATAGCTGATGTTATACCCAACGATTGTAGAATTGAGCTTCCAGTATCATCAGAAATATTTAATTTTCCTGAGCCTGAAGATTTCGCCATAAGTGACAATCGATAATTGTCTGTACTTGGTGTAAATACCGAAGCTGATACTAAATCAGAAAATGCTTTATATTTATTGCTATCGTCAAAACCTATCGATTGAGCAATATCTGTAGTTGTATCAACAGCTATATATGCTCCTTTTATATTGGAGCTTAATTTTAGTTTTCCACTTTCATTTGTAGCAGTAACCCCAATATTAGCAGAATTTACCTTATTAATGATCTCATTTAACAAATCATTATAAGTATTATATGTTTGATTTGTCAAAGTAATTTCCTTCGTTGAACCACTTAAATTTATTTTGAATTTATTATTAGTGTCATTCAGTGTTATTGGTGTAAAAGCCAAAGAATCACCATCAATAATTTTAGCATAATAATCCCCATTTATAGCACTCTGCAAACTCGTCATTACATCCTTAGATAATCTATTACCACTTGTTACTGCAGACAAAGAAATATCAACAGTTGAATAATAAGTACCGTCATTAACTTTTATAGTGTGAGTTTGAGCACCATTTCCAAGCGAAGATATATCAGATGATGCCACCTGATTGCTCATCAAAATATCATTTTTTGCTAATTGGTTAACTTTTATATTAAATACTGCAGGAGTTGCAGTAGATGTTGCCGTAGCATTTATAATTGTACTATCTGAACTAGTAGCACTTTTCCCTTGAAAAACAGAGGATGTTCCTGTCTGAGCTAAATCATTTATAATACTTTTTAAATTCGATAATTTAGAACTGACATTCCCCCAGATCGAAACTATCGAACTTAAATTTGCTTTTTTATTGCTTAATGGAACGACCCTTTTATTAACCTGATCTTGCTTATAGGTATTTATATAATTTGTCATTCCCGTAGTTGTTAAGATGCTCATATTAGACATGGCGTCCTCCTTTCATAACTTAATTCTCTTTTTGCTTAAAGACTTGTTCCCAAGTATTTCTTAACTCTGACAACATTTTTTCGACTAAATCAAAATTTCTTTTCCTTGTTTGGTCTTGGCAAAATCTATAAAGATTAAATAAATCCATTGACATTTGAGTTGCTTCTTCATCTTTAAAATTCAATGAATCTATTAATACCTGTATAGCTTTATTAGTTTTTTCAATATTTTTCTGCTTTGCATTTGCTATTGCAAAATCATATACTTTTAATATTAAAACTTCTTGTGGTGCATCTAAAATTTCATTTTCTAAATATCTATTTACATTTTGGTTTTTCTGATATTTCGGATTTACAATCATATTTACAACCAATATAATTTATTTTTAAATACAAAACACTCCGCCTAAGCGGAGTGTTAATTGTATCAATATATGTTATTATCTGAATAATGCAAGAACATTTTGAGGAGCAGCATTCAATTGCGCCAACATCGATGTAGCAGATTGACTTAAAATTTGTCCTCTCATTGCATTCAATGATTCCATAGCAAAATCTGTATCAAAAATTCTACTTGTTGAAGATTTAGCATTAGCTATAGCTGTATTCAAGAAATCTTCTTTTACATCCAATCTTTGTACAAAGTTACCAATACTACCAAGAGCGGTAGATATTGCACTTTTTAATGTTGCGAGGTTACTTTGTAAAGTTGTACTTGTATCACTTGCTATACTAACAGCATTTGCCGCAGTGAAGTTAGACAAACACGCCGAAAATGATGAATCATATCCACCGTTAGCTGCAACGCCTGTAGCAAAGTTAACTTGTAATGTTTCATTAGAATTAGCACCGATTTGGAATACAAAATTTTGGGCTTTTGAACCTGCACCTGCTGCACCTGCACCAGATAACAAGTTAGTATCATTAAATCTTGTACTCTTTAAGATATTGTCAATTTCTTTAGCTAAAGCATTAATATCACTTGCAATAGCACTTCTATCTTTTGCAGGATCTTGTGCATCAGCCATTTTTCCTTCAATTTTTGTTAACAAGCTAGAAATACCAAGCAATGCACCTTCAGCTGTAGCCAACATGTCTTTTGCTGAACCTATGTTACCAAGGGCAGCAGACATTGTTGATATTTTTCTTTCAAGAGCACTACCTACGTTGAAACCTGATGTATCATCGGCTACATTTTGAATTCTTTTACCTGATGATAATCTTAATTGTGCTTTTTCTGTTTGAGAATTTACTTTTGCTAATTCATAGTAAGCTTTTAAAGCACCTACGTTTGTATTAACTCTGAAACCCATAATTGGACCTCCATGTTTTAATGTTTTCGTTTATTAGGCTTCCGTGCCTATTTTTATTTTCTTTGACTTATTATCGATATTTTGTTTTAAAAGTTTAGACTTTTCTATTAATTTTTTTTGAACGTAATAATAAAATGTATTTTTTTCAAATTCTTCTTTTGCTAAAGTTCCTGCTTTAATTCCTGTAAGAATTTCAATTGCTTGATCTATATTCTCAATAGCAAATATATGGAATTTTTTCTTTTTTACAGCATTAATTATTTCATCATCAAGCATTAAATCATTTAAATTTAATGTTGGAATTATAACTCCTTCGTTACCTTTTAAGCCTTTTACTTTACAAATTTGATAAAAACCTTCTATTTTTTCATTTACACCACCAATAGGTTGTATTTCACCTTTTTGGTTGACCGAACCAGTTACAGCTATATTTTGTTTTATTGGAATTTCAGCAATAGCCGAAAGTAACACACAAATTTCAGCCACAGATGCGCTATCTCCATCTATATGACTATAAGCTTGCTCAAATACTATATTTGCATCAATACTTAATTTTTGATGTTTTGCAAATTTTTCTTTAATAAAACCAGTTATTATCATTGCCGCTTTATTGAATGTTTTTCCGCTAAGCCCTACTTCGCGCTCAACTATACTAATTTTCCCATCACCTGCAGAAACCGTAGCTGTTATTCTTGCTGGTTTACCAAAAGTATAAATATCACTTTCATATACTGTTAAACCATTTATTTGACCTACTTTTTCTCCTTGTGTATCAATTAAGTATTGACCTTCTTCATATAATTCAACAATATAATCATCTTGCAGCGAATGCCTTTCAATCATATTTTTATAAGCTTTTTCTATATGTTCCTTTTTAACAAATTTTGAATTTTCATCTAACGCCCAAAAATTAGCTTCACGCATTAGGTCCGATATATATGAAAACCTCAATGTAAGCTTTTCCTTCCTCCCTACATATCGCGCCGAATATTCAAGCAATTTAGAAAGTGCTTCTTTTTTAAATTGTAATAAATTTTCTTTATTTATTATATTTTTCAAAACTGATAGATATTCCTGTATTTGATCTTTAGAGCTAATTTTATAATCTATATCAAAATCGGCCTTTACCTTAAATATTTTTTTAAAATCGTCTTCATAATTTGATAATAGCCAATATGAATATTGATTACCGATTAAAATAACTTTTAGGTTTATATCTATTGGTTCAGGTTTTAATGTTGCTGGTGCCGATTGATAAGTCCCATAAATATCTTGTATTTCTAGCCTCCCGTATAGCAAAACTCGTTTTAGATTCTTCCAAATATTTATATCCTCAAAAACATCCAGGGCATTAAGAACAAGATATCCCCCGTTTGCTCTTAGAATAGAACCTGCTTTTATCTTTGTAAAATCTGCTTCCCAATTACTTTTTCCATCAGCATATTTTTCAATTGTACCAAATAAGTTATTATATGAAGGGAATGTTTCTATTACTACAGGACATTTATCAACATTTGAATTATCTAAGATAATATTTACTTTATAATCAATTATATCAGATACTTCAAAATCTTCCTCTTCACTAATAGGATTATTCAAAAAACTTTTGTTTTTTCTTTTGAAAATATCAAGATTTTCGAGAACACTATCTTGAACACTTTTTAAGAAATCAATAATTTTAGAATTATCTTTATATTTAGATATTAGTTTATCAATTGCTGCGCTTACAATTTTTTTTGCACTTTGTTTCTCTAATTCGATAATTTTTTCGTCAAATTCTTGCGAAATATCAAATCCCTCTTGATATAATACTTGCAGCTCTTGTTGATATTCATTGTATTGGTCATAAATTTTCTTCAAATCCTTTTTTGATATTTTACCTTCAGCAACTAAATCATCTAAATATGCAATGGGATATGGTTTCCCATCTATTATTGGCATTAAATCGGATTTTGTATAATCCCCTTCCTTAACTTGACCTAGGCAAAAACCTTTAGTTTCTAATTTTTTTTCAAATTCTTGTAAAATTTTCTGTTCTTTATCACTAAACTCTGATAATATTTTTTTCTTTTTTGCTAAAAAGACATCGCTTTGCAAAGCTTTTGGTATGTTGTCTTGGAAATACTTTATAGTAATTTCCATATCTTGCTTAAATTCAATTGCTTTGCCAGCTGGGAAGGTAATTAAAATTGGCCGATCTGGATCTTTAAAATTGTTTACATAAACATAATCATAAAGCTCTGCCTTTTTTGTAGATATTTCTTTCAAAATCTTTTTTACAGTAGTATCTTTACCAGTACCGGATAAACCAGCTATAAATATATTGTATCCTTGTGCCCACAGCCCAACACCTAATTTCAAAGCTTTTAAAGCCCGTTCCTGGCCTATAATTTTATCAATCGAATCTATTTTTGATGAGTCCTGTATTTCATAATTATCCTCGTCTATTTTCCATTTTAATTCATGAGGGAATAAAGGTTGGTATTTTTTTGCTTTTTTAAACATTACTTTCTTCAATTTTTGTTTTTAAGTTAATATTTTTTTATTTTATAGTCAAATTTTTTTAAAATAATTTTTAAGTGAATATGGATAACTCATTGAATACCAATAACAAAGTAGCTTTAATTACAGGTATAACTGGCCAAGATGGAAGCTATTTAACAGAAATTCTTTTAGAGAAAGGTTACACGGTTCATGGAATTATCAGACGAAGTAGCTCATTTAATACCGCAAGAATTGACCATTTATATAATAATCCTGACATTCTTAACAAAAATCTTTTTCTTCACTATGGTGATTTAGTCGATACTAGTAGTTTACATAGATTATTAGAAAAAATTGCTCCTGATGAAATTTATAATTTAGCAGCACAAAGCCATGTTAAAGTAAGTTTTGATGTTCCTGATTATACTGCACAAGTTGATGCATTAGGTACTCTTCGTTTCCTTGATGCAATCAGAGAAGTAGGCCTCGGTAAACAAACTAAATTTTATCAAGCCTCCACAAGCGAACTTTATGGAAAAGTTCAAGCCATCCCACAAGATGAGAATACTCCGTTCTATCCAAGAAGCCCTTATGCTGTTGCCAAACTCTATGCTTATTGGATTATTGTAAATTATCGTGAAGCTTATAATCTTTTTGCTTGTAACGGTATTTTATTTAACCATGAATCACCTAGACGTGGTGAAACTTTTGTTACTAGAAAAATCACTCGTGCGGTAGCATCAATAATTTTAGGTTTACAAAATAAATTGGTATTAGGAAATTTAGACGCAAAAAGAGATTGGGGATATGCTCCCGAATATTGTGAGGGTATGTGGAGAATTTTAAATTACCACCAAGCTGAAGATTGGGTTTTAGCTACTGGTGAAACACATACTGTAAGAGAATTTACTGAGAAGGCTTTCAAAACTTTAGGTATAGAAATTGCTTGGGAAGGCTCAAATGAAAATGAAAAAGCAAGAATTATTTCAATTGATAATGCTAACGAGTTAATCAATTCTGTAAAAACCAAATATAGCACTAACAATTTAAAAATTGGCGATGTTGTTGTAGAAGTTTCTCCAGCTTATTATAGGCCCACAGAAGTTGATATTTTATTAGGTAATCCCCAAAAAGCAAACGAAAAACTTGGCTGGTATGCTAATACAAAATTTGACGATTTAGTAAAAATTATGGTTGAAGCAGATTATAAAAAGATTGCAGAAAGAGGATATTAAATAGATTTTTCTAAAATTTCTAACAATTCAACAAAATCCTCTTTTTTTATAGGAAGTTCATTTGTAAATTGTTTTTCTTCTATTGTTTCTTTACAAATTCTTATTGCCTCTTGGTAATCTTTTTCTTTAATTAAAATTTTAATCCTTTCAAAATTTTCTATTATTTCATTATGCTTTAAGGGAATATAATATTCTCTTATTTTTATATCCTTTTTTTCAAAAATAATTTGATTAAAATCGGCTCCCCATTTATCTATAAATTTCTTTCTATTTTTCTCTAATAATTTAAGATATTTCTCTTTCCCATCTTTAGTAAAACTTCGGGAACCAAAATGATGTATAAAAACATCTTTTGCAACTGTACATTTATAACCTGCTAATAATGTTCTGATGCAATAATCATCATCTTCAAAATTTCCAGGTGAAAATCTTTCATCAAGGCCACCTAATTTTTCTATAACTTTATCCTTTATAAGAGTACATAAGAATGTAATTCTTGGAAATTCTAAATATTGACCATCAAATTTGTTAGATATTTCTATTGCAAATTTCTTCATCTCATCCAAAGTAAAATAGTTTGCATCTTCAACTTTTTGAATTCCACTAACTTCATTCGATAAAACACCAACCAATCCTATTTTATCATCTTTTTCTGCAATTCTGACCATTCTTTCTAACCATAAAGGCGTTGTTATTATATCATTATTGGCAATTACGACATAACTACCACGGGCTATTTTTAATCCCTGATTTATAGCTTTTGGAAAACCTTTATTGGTGTTATTGTATATTACTTTTACTATTTCGGGATTACTTTTTTCAATATTTTGCAACATTTCTACAGTGCCATCAGTACTTGCATTATCGATAATTATTAATTCAAATATCACTTGAGTTGATTTTTCAAGCGAAAGGAAAAACTGCTCAGTATATTCTTTATTATTGTGTGTCAAAACAATTATAGAAACTAATGGATAATCTGGGTTATAATCTTTTGCCCATATGTTATTAAAATATTTTATAATTTCATTTTTATTTTTAATTAATGAAATTTCTTTTTCATACTTTCTATAGATTAAATTTCTAAATTTATTAAATAATTCTTGCTTAGTATTAGTTAAACTATTTGCCCCTATTTCAAAATTAACATTTACAGTTGGTATTGCTATATGGTAAAAGTTATACTTTTCGGAAATTCTTAATAAAAATTCCCAATCTTCCAATACTTTAAATTCTTCATTAAAATTTCCGAAATCTTCAAATATTTTTTTATGAAATGCAAAACAATTAAAAGGAGAAATATTAGCAAGTAGCAATTTTTGCCTATCGTAATCTATAGAATATGGAATATATTTCGATATTAGCCAATATTGATTTTCATAATATTTATAAGTTAAGCGGTAAGCATCAGTATAATAAACTAAATAATAATTATTTAAATTCTGAGAAATTACATTTAAATGATTGTTAAGAAATGCGTCATCATCATCAAGAAAACATATAAAATCACCTGTAGCGTATTTTATACCAGTATTACGAGCATAAGATAAACCTTTATTTTCGATGTTATTTATATATTTTATTTTATCAGACTTTACAATATTTTCTGTTACTTTTTCACCACCATCGTTTACAACAATTATTTCAAAATTCTGATATGTTTGATTTAAAATACTTAATAAAGCAATTTTGAGTTTTTCAAATCTATTATATGTTGGTACTATTATGGAAAATTTTATCATTTTTTTATACCAAATAATAAGAAACTCGGATAGATCCAAAACAAGTTGTCAAAATTTTCATATAAAACTTCTCTAATTTCAGATATTCCTTCAAAAACACCTTTGAATGGTTCTTGTTCAAGATTAAACAAATTGAAAACATGCCACATTATAATACCATTCTTTCTTAATACTGATAAACCTTTCAACGTATCATTAATAACAACTTCTTTTAAATGACCTCCATCAATAAAAACTGAATCAAAAAAATTAGGTGGATAAATATCTTTTGGTTCCCAGTTTAAACTATTCGCATAAATTTGGTTAACTCTATGACCTAAGTTTCTAACAAGATATTTATAACCAATAATTGCTGGAGAGTTGCCATTTATCTTATCAATAGCCATAAGTCCAAAACTTTTCAACCAATTTTCTAAAGTAGCAGATTTTTGGAAAAAATAATCATTTTTTTCATTGTTTAATAAACAATTTATTGTCCAGACAGTAGCATTAGTATTTTCTAAAACTGCAAGCGTACTTGTAACTATGGATGTACCAAATTCTAAATGTCTAATAGGTTTTAAGTGTTGCAAAATGTAAACAATATAATAAATATCACCTATTTCTAAACTCCATTGTGAAGGGAAATATTGTAAATGATCTGTCTTATCAAAAATTACTTTTGAATTAAAAATATTGTGAAGTTTATCATATTCAACTACTATTATAAAATTATCTTTGAACATATTTTTTATTTTAAGTTTTTTGTTTTTTCTTTTTGGCAGCAGGGAAAAGAATATTATTTAATATTAATCTATAACCTGGGCTATTTTTATACAATTCAAGATTTGTAGGTGGATCACCAACAGCATGTTGATAATCTTCAGGATCATGACCACCGTAAAATGTGAAAGTGCCTCTTCCATAATTACCATGTAAATATTTAACTTGATTTGTATTTGCTTTTTCTGCTAAAATAATAACAGATTTTTTAATTAATTCTTTTCTGAAGGCTGTGGTTTGCCCCATAAAACCTGCTATCATATTGGTATGACATTGTGTTAACATTGTTGGAACAGGATCGTATTTAGCTGAAAATTCAAAAAGTGTAAAATAATCATTTTCTCTACTTCCTACTTCTTCAGGTCGGATATCAATATTGCTATATTCGTAAATATAAGGATCTAATTCTAATTTGAAATTTTCAAAAGCTAGAGTTTGACTAAAATCTAATTTTTTTTGGCAATCTTGTTCTATAGGATCATTATCAAACATCGAATGGCAAATATCAGTTTTTTGTGCTGCTAAAGCAATATCATAAGTATCTGTTGCTGAACACATTGCAAACAGGAAGCCACCATCCGCAATGTAACTTTTAATATTCAATACAACATCTAACAACATCTTTGAGACTTTTTTATAATTCAATTTTCTTGCTTCTTGTTCATAAATTGTTTGTTGTTCTATATACCATTGTGAATTTGCATAACTAGCGTAAAACTTACCATATTGACCGGTAAAATCTTCGTGGAATAAATGTAACCAGTCATACTTTTTTAAGTCACTATTTAATATCTCTTTTATCCAAAGTTTTGTATATGGCACCTCTGCATATTCTAAAGCCATTACAACTGCATCATCCCAAGGTTTATAATATGGTGGTACATAAACAGCAATTTTAGGAGCTTTTTCCAAGCGCATAACATCCATATTGTTATTTTCATTTTGTACGAATGAATAAATTTCAATCATTTGCTGATTATCTATTATTTGATAGCTTACTTCCTTAATCTGACATAATTTAACGATTTCATCCGAATAATCTATTAAAAAAGAACCACCTCGATAATTTAATAGCCAATCTGTTACGAAGCCTTTTTCAAGAGCTTTATAAGCTACTCCATATGCTTTCAAATGGTTATTCTGAGTTAAATCCATCGGAATTAATATTTTACTTTGAGCAAAAAGTGATATCACAATTAACAAATAAAAAGAAAGGAATCTTAACAAATTAATCCTCCCAGAAATACATTTTAGCTTCAGTAGAATATGGATATTTCTCAATAATTGATTTTATAATTCCCTTAAATTTTTCTTTATCTTTAGTTTTTATATACTCTGCAAGCCCTCTTTGCACTAATAATTTAGGATAAAATGAAGTATTTTCTAATTTATTTATATCTTTGCTTATTATTTCAATAACAGCATCATATTTTCCTTTGGGAATTAATAATTCTGAAAGAGCTAAACGGATTAAAGCTCTCATTTCATTTGCTGGTAAATAACCATTAAAGAAATAATGACTTTTGCCGAATTCATTCAAAAAATAAAAGGCTGGTGTCCAATAAGCGGAGAAATTTTTTCTTATTTCCCTATCTTTGATTAAATCCAATTTTAATAAAACAAACCATTCTTGCATTTCGGCACTTAGTTTTTCATCTTTATATGTATCTTTTTGTAATCTTTTACAACCTCCACAATTATCCATTTCAAATTGTAAAAGAATAGGTTTTCTTTGTCCTTGAGCAACTTCCAAAGCTTTATTGTAATCGTGTAACCATTCCATATAATAGGCTCCTTTAATAATTTAATTGTAAATATAACAATTTTTAGATTTAATAAAAACAATTTTTGGAACTATTAAAGTTTATAATTAGTTTATTAATATTCAAGAAAAAAAATATTTTGGAGAATAAAATGTCCTTTGACGATTTAGAAAAAATGAAACAAGAAGAATTAACCGAATGGTTAGAATCATTAGAAAGTGTTATTCAAACAGAGGGTAAAGAAAGAGCAAAAGAATTAATATTAGAGCAGATGTGTTACGCATATGGGCAAGGAGTTGAATTACCTTTTACAGCTAATACCCCTTATGTGAATACTATTCATCATTCTAATCAACCAAAATTTCCGGGTAATCGTGAGCTTGAGCGAAGAATAAAAAGTATTATTCGTTGGAATGCTATGAATATGGTTGTTAGAGCTAATAAATATGATGATGGTATAGGTGGGCACATTTCGAGTTATGCATCTGCAGCAACACTGTATGAAATAGGCTTTAACCATTTTTTCAAAGGCCCTGAGCATCCAGATGGGAGAGATTTCATTTTCTTCCAAGGACATTCCGCACCCGGTATTTATGCTAGGGCTTTTCTCGAAGGAAGATTAACAGAAGAGCAATTAAAAAATTTCCGTCATGAAGTAGCTCATGGAAAAGGCAAAGGCTTATCTTCTTATCCACATCCATGGTTAATGCCAAATTTTTGGGAATTTCCAACAGTATCTATGGGATTAGGTCCTTTAATGGCGATTTATCAAGCAAGATTTATGCGTTATCTTGAAGATAGAGGGCTTAAAACCCCAAATAATTCTAAAATTTGGGCTTTTTTAGGCGATGGTGAAACAGATGAACCTGAAACTCTTGGCGCTATTACTTTAGCAGCAAGAGAGAAATTAGATAATCTTATTTTTGTTATAAATTGTAATTTACAACGTCTCGATGGTCCTGTTCGCGGCAACGGAAATATCGTCCAAGAATTGGAGGCAGCTTTTCGTGGTGCTGGTTGGAATGTTATTAAAGTTGTTTGGGGCAGCGACTGGGATCCAATCTTAGATAAAGATAAATTCCATGGTTTTGTACTTTTTAAAAGATTACAAGAACTCATCGACGGCGAATCACAAAAATATAGCGTAGAAGGCGGCGCTTATTTTAGAAAAAACTTTTGGGAAAAATATCCTGGTTTAGCAGAATTAGTAAAAACTTATACTGATGAACAATTAGGTAAATTAAGACGTGGCGGTCACGACCCAGAAAAAGTTTACGCAGCTTTCAAAGCAGCTACCGAGCATAAAGGTCAACCTACAGTAATTCTTGCAAAAACAATTAAAGGTTATGGACTTGGCGAAAGTGGTGAAGGTAAAAATATTACCCACCAACAAAAAAAACTTAATGAAAATGAACTGAGAGAATTTAGAACTCGTTTCGGCATTCCAATTTCTGATGATGATTTGAATGATATGCCATTTTATAAACCTGCTGATGATAGCCCAGAAATGATCTACCTACATGAAAGAAGAAAAACATTAGGTGGTTATTTACCAAAAAGAGAAGTAAAAGCTGAGCCATTGAAACCTATTGATGAATCCTTATTTGAAGAATTTTATGCTGGTACAAATGGCCATCAAATTTCTACTACTATGGCTTTTGTAAGGCTTTTAACTAAATTACTAAAAGATCCACAAATTGGTAAACTTGTTGTTCCGATTGTACCAGATGAAGCTCGTACTTTTGGTATGGAAGCTCTTTTCAGACAAGTTGGTATTTACTCACACGTTGGACAAAAATACGAACCAGTTGACAAAGACACGTATCTTTACTATAAAGAAGCTAAAGATGGCCAAATCCTTGAAGAAGGTATAACCGAAGCAGGTTCAATGAGTTCGTTTATTGCTGCAGGTACAGCATATGCTAATCATGGCGTAAATACTATACCATTTTTCATTTATTATTCAATGTTTGGTTTCCAAAGAATTGGAGATTTAGCTTGGGCTGCTGCAGATATGCGTGCCAAAGGTTTTATGATTGGCGGTACAGCTGGTAGAACTACTCTCGCTGGCGAAGGTTTGCAACATCAAGATGGTCATAGTCATCTTTTAGCATATCCTATTCCAACATTAAAAACTTATGACCCTGCATTTGCATATGAAATCGCTGTTATCGTCAAGGAAGGTATCAAAAGAATGTATGTTAATCAAGAAGATCTTTACTACTACATCACTGTTATGAATGAAAATTATGAACAACCTGCCATGCCTGTAGGTGTTGAAGAGGGTATTATAAAAGGTATGTATAAATTTAAAAAATCTGAACTTAACAATCCTGATTTAAAGGTTAATTTATTAGGCAGCGGTGCAATCTTAAACGAAGTTATTAAAGCAGCTCAATTTTTAGAAGAAAAATACAATATCCCTGCAGACATTTGGAGTGTTACAAGTTATAAAGAATTGCATCTCGATGCTCTACAAACTGAAAGATATAATTTACTTAACCCAGATAAAGAACAAAAAATACCTTATATTACTGAAATAACTCAAAACGAAAAAGGTATTTACGTAGCTGCATCTGATTATGTCCAAATTTTAGCAGATTCTATTGCTAAATATTTACCTGAAAAATTATTCACATTAGGAACTTTTGGTTTCGGTAGAAGTGATAATAGGCAAAATCTCAGAGATTTCTTCGAAGTAGATTATAAATATATAGTTTTAGCTACGTTATTATCACTTAAAAGGACTAATAAAATCTCTAGCGATATAATTTTACAAGCATACAATGACTTGAATATTGATAGGAATAAACTTAATCCTTTTGTTGATTAATTTTAACCCTCATTAAAAAAAGGTTGCTTGTAATGGCAACCTTTTATTTTTGTAGTTGAATGTACTATTAGAGAGTTATTATATTTGTTCCCCGTTAGGGGGCTATGCTTATACTGTCCGAGCCCAAAATAAAGAAATTTAATTTTTATGGAACTCTTTTTTTGTAGCGCGTACGGGATTCGAACCCGTGATCTCCGCCTTGAGAGGGCGGCGTCCTGAACCACTAGACGAACGCGCCATTAGAATTACAAATATATCTATTTTTTATTTATTATCAAACTTTTTTTAAACATATGCCGCCAAACTTCATTATATAACTCATAGTTCTCATCTAATAACAATGCATTATGCCCATCTTTATGTTTTATTTTTGATATTGTAAAATTATATCTATTATCATTAACGATCTCTTTGTTTCCTAAATAAGTAGTATCTAATATGTTATAACTTTTCATTCCGATTTTATACCAACAATTTTTGATATAATTATAATAATAATCTTTATAATTAACAAATCCGTATATTTGTTTTTGTCTTAAATTTATACTATCCGTTATCCAACTTGCAACTTTTTTTAGTACGATATTAGAATCCACGGGACCACTAACTAAAACAATTCTATCAACTGGGTATTTACCACCAAATAATAATGCCATTCCAGCACCTTGAGAAAAACCAGCTACAGTAATTTTGGAATAATCTATCTCGCCATCATCTTTAAATAAAAAACTAATTTTACTATTTTCATTTTCTTTTAGGAATTCAATTAGCTTTTTAAATCGATTAAGCAAACTATTCGAAGTATCAACCTTTATAGTAGGATGATAATTACCACCTGCAAATATTTCATATCGGAATTTATCAAAAATTCTTTCATCTAATACACTTTGACATTTTTGAAATGTTAACCAATCATTTGGATATCTCAAATCGATAATCATATTTTCGTGATTCAATATAGTCGCCTTGAAAAGCTTAAAACCTCCTGGTTTTCCATACGAGCCTTGAAAAAATAATATTAAATGATTAGGTTGACTATTTTCTCTATACAAAATCTGATGTGGTTCATCCCACATTTTGATATTTGTATCTGTCTTCGATGGTTTAATTAAAATTTCTTTAATCCCAAGAGTATCAACATTAGCATAAAGTTTATGAAATAAAATTAGCCATACCAAAAGGATCTTTATTATTTTCATAATTTCTCACCAATTCATCTATTGCTTTTTCAATATCAATTCTTTCTTTATAAAGTGCATCAAGTTTATCTGATTTTAATTTTAAGCTTAAAACTTTATTTACAACATCTAGCTTACTTAATTCTATGGGATTTATTAGCTCATCACTTACTTTTAACTTTTTAGCCAATATCTTCCCAATTTCATAACGCGTTACAAAATCTTTACCACAGAAATTTAAAATATCGTTCTGAATATCAGCACTAAAGAGTTTTTCAATTATTCTTCCTGCCTCAATTACAGAAAGTGGTGTCCTTACTTGGTCAATATACAAATTTACTTTTTCACCTTCATTAAGAGATATATAATTTTTATGAAAATTTGAATTGATCTCCCCAAAATAACAAAATCCCAAAAGCAAAGCCGTTCTTAATATAACATAGTTCTTTGAAATACTGGCAATCACATTTTCAGCATCAACTTTACTCTTAGCATATTTGGTAGATGGATTTAATTTTGAGTTTTCATCAATTTCATCCAAACTCTCATCATAAACTAAATCTGTTGAAGTAAAAAACAACCTACTTCCAGTTTTATTACATAATTCTGATAAATATTCTGCCGGTCTAACGTTGTATTCGTACAAATTTTCATAATCCATATTTTCGCACAATTCGGGCCTCGATATAGCTGCTGTATGAATTACAATATTTGGTTTAAAATCTATCAATAATTCCTTTAAATTTTTGTAATTTGTAACATCTAATTCAATAAATTTGAATTTTTTTGTTTCAACTTTATGTTTATTATAAGTGGAAATTAAATCGTAATTTTTGTGTAAATTTAATATTAGATTACTACCTAGTAATCCACTACCACCTATTAACAATATTCTCATAATAATCTCGGAATTAGAATGGATAATTTAATTGGTGCACATTGTTTTACTGCTGGCGGTATAGAAACCGCTCTTGAAACTGCAAAAAAATTAAATATAAAGGTAATACAAATTTTTACTAAAAACAATAATCAATGGGAAGCAAAAGATCTTAATATTGAGCTCCATAATTTTTTTAATAAGCATGCTAACAAGGCCTACATTACATATACAGTTGCCCATAGTTCCTATCTTATTAACTTGGGCACACCTAAAGCAGCCCTACTTCAAAAATCTTTAACTGCTTTAAAAAATGAACTAAACCGTTGTCAATTTCTTGGAATTTCTGACCTAGTTTTACATCCCGGCTCATATAAAGATAGTGATTTTAATACCTCAATTTTGCAAATATCCCAAAGTATTGATAAAATTTATGATGAAAATCCAGATTTAACTACAAAAATTCTTTTAGAAAATACCGCCGGACAAGGTTCATCAATTGGCCATACCTTCCATCAACTAAAGCAAATTTTTGATTTAATCCATAACAAAAATAAAATAGGTTTTTGTTTAGATACTGCTCATATGTGGGCAGCAGGATACGATTTTGTTAATAACTATGAAAAAGTTATTGAAGAATTTGACAATTTGTTAGGAATTAGTAACTTAAAGTTAATTCACTTAAATGATAGCAAATCCAAATTCAATTCAAGAGTCGATAGGCACGAACATATAGGGAAAGGTACAATTGGATTAAAAGGATTTGAAAATATATTAAACGATAAACGACTTAAACATATTCCTAAAGTAATTGAAACGCCTAAATCTAAAACTCAAATAGAAGATATAGAAAATTTAAAAATATTATACAGTTTAATCAAAACTTAAAAATATTTTTTCATCAAAATATGGTAAATATAAAGTGTCCAATAATTTTTCTTCTATTTTATAAAAATTTTCAATATTACTGATTGGTGAAATTTGTTTAATTCTACAATTTTCAACCAAAATTTCAACATAATAAGATTTATCATTAACAACAACAGAAGTAATTATTTTCGCTTTGGGCGTTTCGTATAAGTTCCACTCATCTTTGGAATATTTATTTTCAATATAAAATCTAATTTGTTCAAAATTTATATCATCATCCGTTAAAAGATAACCATTAAATTCTCTTAAATATCTTTCTGTAATCTGTAGAATTAAATTTTCAACTTCAATATTTGGATTAAAATCAATTAAATTAGCTACTTTTGCCCTTACCGATTTTGAAGCATATGTTTCTACTTTTACAGGCATAGCCTTTAGTGAATTGGATAATTTTTGCAAATCAGAATTAACAAGCAAAGTTCCGTGTGTTAAAATTACGTTTTTTGTTGTAAATTGAGCATTTCCAGATACTTTGAATTCACCTACAACAATATCATTCCTATCATTAAAAGAAGCATCTATCCCATTATCTCTAAGAACCTGGATAATTTGTTGACTATAAGTTTTGTAGTTGTTAAAATCTTTTAAGTTATAATTTGTAATAAAGGAAAAGTTAATATTCCCCATATCGTGATAAACTGTTCCGCCGCCGGAAAGTCTACGTTTTATTGGAATTTTATTTTGGTAAATATACGGTAAATTAACTTCGGTATAAATACTTTGGTTTTTCCCTAGAACTACACAATCAGAATTTATATACAAAAATAAAATAAAATCACCATCAAAAAAATCTCTCACTAAATACTCTTCTATAGCTAAATTAACTGCAGCATCATTACTTTTGCTAATATAAACTTTCATTAAAAATTGTAACTCAAATTAAATTTAGTAGAATAATTAAAATACCCATAATTATCATACGGTTGAACTTGCAATGACAATTTTATAGCATTATTTTGTATAATTCTTGAATATCCAGCTTCTATAGCACTTAATACGTGATTTATTAATATTCCAACAACAGCTTTAGTAGCATAATTATAATAATCGTTTGCTTTAGCTCTTTCAGTCATATAATATTCAGAAGTAGGCGTTTTTTTTGATTCAAATGTAAAACTATTAACGTCACAATCATCCCAACCTGAAATAAATTGTGTATATTTGCCAATAAGTTCATAATATTGTTGTGTCCCAAATGGTGGTAATTGATGAGAATACCATTTATTCAACTTTAGCTCGAATTGATTCATCAAGCTCCAATTCAATTTACCGTTTACTATTAAATCTCTTTCAGCAGGAATATCTTCATCCTTAATATCTGGATTTATAAATTTAGCATTTTTCAAACTGTATCTTGCGTATTTCAAAGGATCCCAATGCTGATGGGCAAAATTATGATAAAAAGTTGTTTGATCATCTCCTTTTTTGTTGTAATGGTAATTCACATAAATTAAAGTTGCTTCCACAGCAATAAAAGCTGCGGCTTTCCAATACTCTTTATTGTATAATTGACCAGCACCCGGAACTAACAAAGATAACCCAGCGGATGTCATAACTTGTTTTTTCTTCTCACTCCCAACTTGACTTTTTGAAAACATATAAGAATCGTAACTTAAATTACCAGTAAGATTTTGTCCATATAAAGTTGTTAACAAAAAAATTGTGAGTATTATTTTTTTTAGCATTACCACCCCAAATTAAAAAGCAAAATCAAACAAAACACCAAAATATAATTGTATTTCTTTACCGTAATTTACATAAGTTTTTGTAGTTTCGATATATTTATTATATCGATCCAATCCATAAGCAGCGTTAACAAAAACTGCGGTTGGAAACATATAATATGAATTAAACTTAAATCTTATTTCACCACCAACACCTTTTACAAACTTATTTAATGTTTCTTTTGTAGTAACACCATTCCAAGCATAACCATAATCAAAATAAACACTACCAAATATTTTATCCAAATATAAAATATACAAACTTTGATCAATATTTTTCAAAATTGGAAATCTATAGAAAATATTCATCGAAGCAATATTATTTCCACTTATTGAATAAAAAGGATACGATTTCAGCCCAATTAATCCACCTAAATAGAAATCATAAAAATCGGGCACTCGTTCATTTAATATTGTCCCTAATCTCAAATTTATTCCTGCTGTATGCGAATTATATAATCTTTTAGAATATAATATATTAGTTTCAATTCTGTGGAAATTATAGTTTTTATATACATATTTTAGTTCATTCTTATCATTAACTTCATACTGCGGATTTAATTTACTATTTTCAAAATCATATTTCAACATCATTCTAATATTTTCTGGTGAGATATCTCCATCAATATAATGGTTTTCTAAATTAAATTCATATTTTATTTGATAATTATTCCCTTCGTAATATGCTTCTCGTAATCCTAAAATAGGTGTATTATCAATAGGATTTATAAAACTATGTATATTACTAAAATATTTGCTAATAGCATATCTGAACTCTAAATAATCTGCAGGAGAAAAAACATAGTGTTTTAACCTAAAATCAACTTCCCATAAATCAAAATTTATTTTCACCTTCGTTTGATAATCATACGAACCATCATCTCTTTTACTTAAATAAACATCAGTTTTTGCAGTTCTAGAAATATTATAAAACTCAACTCCTAAAATTGGCTTTAATCCAAGCGAATAGAAAATTGGTAATCTATTTTTTATTTCAAAATTTAAAATAATATCTCTATCTAAATTATAATTTGACGTTATTCCGGCAAATAATTGATATCTATCCAAAATATCAGAAGTTACAAAATAAAAACCGGGCTTTATCCTTTCAGCAAAATTATTGGTAATTGAATAATTATCAACTCTTAAAACAGGGAAAAAGCTATAGGTTGAATATAGCCCTTTCATCGGTGAAGCTTTATAATTAGTTTTTTTCGTATCATCAAAGTTTTTTAAATAATCTAAGTTGAAATTGACCAAATCACCTTTTGGTTTATCTTCACCTAAAGGTGGATTATCAACTTTTATGTAACTTTTTGTTGTATCAACTTTTTGTTCATCTTTTGTCAAATAAAATATTTTATATCCAGTTGATGTATATCCTGCATAAACAATATTCCCATCTTTATCAATATTTGGATAAAATGCTCCTCCAACAACATTTGATAATTGTTTTGTCTCACCATTTTTTAAATTGTATAAATAAATATTAAAAATTCCGGTTTTATCTGAAACGTATAATATTGTAGAATCATTCACTGGCACAGGATTTCTTTCATCAAACTTAGTTTTAATCAGTGGATTTATCGAATTTGTTTCAAAATCATAAACATAAATGTCTCTTTCCTGTTCAAAAGAATAATCAAAATATATTTTTTTGTCATCTTTTGAAAATCGTGGATTGTAAACTTGTTGCCCAAACTTAAAATTAGTTAGAATACGATAATTCTTACTATCAACATCTATAATTCCTAAATTTGAACTTCCATCTTTTTGAGTTACAAAAACAATTTTCTTATTATCATTAGAAATATTTGGATGATAAGCTCTCAACGCATTTGTTAATCTTGTTTCTTTATTAGTTTTCAAATTGTAAAGATAGATATCATTAATATTTAAAAAGTCTTTATTATTATCATCTAATTTACTGTAAACCAATATACTATCGTTATTAGTAATTGAAAGATTTGAACGTAAACCTTCTTTAATTATTTTATAGTTTTTTGTTTTTAAATCAAATTCGTATAAATCTCCCTTAAAATAATCTTTCCCTTTATTTGAAATAAAATAAATTTTATCATTCTTTTTGTTGAATATAGGATAGAAATTTCCGAAACCTTCATTAAAAATTAACTTTCCTTCAACTCTATTTTCTAAAACTTTTGAAATTCTTTTTTGATAATCATTTATTAAAAAAGTTTTCCATTCATTATACAATTCTTGTCCTGTTTTTCCAATAGCATCATAAATAGCTTCGGAAACAGTATAATTAGAGAATTTACTTAAATTAACAGTTATTTCCTTTAATTTATTTTCACCATATTTTTGTGAAATATATCTTGTCAAAGCAAAACCAGAGTTATAAACACTCTCATTCCCTAAACTTGTTTTCCCAAACGATCCCATTTGTGAAAACGTTAACATATTCCCATCCAACGCATAACATCTTAAAATCATATCTCTATGAGTATCCCAAAAGTCATATTCTAATTCTTTTCTTTGATACTGTGCAGTACCTTCTGCCAACCAATTAGGTAAACTTATGCTGGATATAGGATAGGAAACAACGCCATTTGGGAATTCGTATAAGATATCCGGCCTTTTTTTTGCGCCATAATTCATATATTGGAAATATACAACAGGCATCTTTCTGCTAAATTTCAAAGTCGATTGAACTTGCACCATATGAGTGAATTCGTGAGTAATTACATTTCTTAACCAATTATGAGTGCCGCGCAGATCGAAATCCAATGCTGTTGCCCATATTTCTATTTTGTTATCAAAAAAATAAGTAGCACCGTTTGCATATTCATCGTAATCTTTAATAATATAATTTGTAGGCTCTGGTTCATAATCGTATAATGAAGTGATTGGTCCCCATATTTCATCGTGAATTTTTGCTACAAGGTGAGCAGTAAATTCTGCCCCTTTATGGAAATGCACAAAACAATGTTTTCCCTTTATTGTATACCATTCCAATTCAGGATGAAATGAAAACTCCTGCGCATAAACTTTTACTATAAACAAAACTAAAAACAAAATATATTTCTTCATTGGATTTTCTTTTTATTTAACTATTGCAATTTTAATTATATTTGTTGACTTTTTACCCGAAACATTGCTAACAGCTTCAACGCTAGCGTAATAAATACCAGATCCTAAATTATTCAATTCAACTTTTACTTCACCTTCAACATTTTCATAAGATTTTCCAAAAATTTCTTTTACTATCATTCCTGATAAATCAATAATCTTTATTTTTATATCAGAATCTTCAGATGTTAAATAACGAATGTATGTTGTACCATCATATACTGGATTTGGCCAATTATAACAATATTTTTTAGGAAAAAACTCCTTTGTTTCAAATTTATTATTAGTAATCTTAAATATTGCTGTATTTGAAGAATTAGCTAAATCACCTTGCCATATTATTTGATAATTAGATAAATTCTCTATATTGTATTGCTTGAAAATATTATCTTTCAAGACAAACAACTTAGAATTTTCATTTAAATAAAAATCTCTTATTGTATCACCAACCGTAATTACAATATAATCTCTTTGCAAATTTTTGGTATCTTTTATAACTATTTTATTATCAACTGAATAAATAAAATCAGTATAACCATCATTATTAAAGTCAAAAGTTATTATTTTTTTACAAACTGGACTTACATAACTAATTAATGGAAAATTAGTTGTTACTGTTCCATTATATTTTTTAGCAAGTATTTCTTTCCCATTAAAATAAATTAGTGAAGCATTACCAGTTTTATCAAAATCACCAAAAGCAATATTGCTGTTGGGAATTTGTAAATTGGAATTTTTAAGACTCAATTGATTATTCCCAACTGTTACTATATCTTCACTATTATAAATAATCTTATCGATTTTAGTCCCTTGCACTACTTTAACGGAATTTTTGTAAACTTCATCATTTGAATTTAATGTAAAAATATCATTACCAGAAACAATAACTTGCTTAATGGGATAATTAGATATTTTTAAATTATCAATTGAATTGCTTGTGTGATTATATTTTAATACTGAACCGTCCGCAAGTCCAGAATAAATAATTGGATTATTATTTTCATAATTTATAGTAACAGATGATGTTACAACTTCTGTATGCGGTATTATTTTAATCAAATTCAAATTGAAATCATAAATTCTTAAATTTGGTAATACTATTATATCTTTTCCAACTGCTGGCAAAAAATTTTCAAATTTTGTTACTAGCAATTTATCGCCATTTTTATAACAATAAATTGAATCTTTATCATATACTAGAGCTAAAGAATCATTAGCAAAATGAATTTTATAATCTTTCTTAGATGATGTTAAGCTAAATTCTTTCAATAATTTAACGGAATTTTTAAGTTGGATATTAAAACTCATAGATGAATCTGACGCTGAAAAATTTGAAATTTCTATATATGTTGGAATATTATCTTTAGTTTTAGTTGATGGTTTTGAGTCATTATTAAAAATATTTTTGTATAATTTGGCCTTATTACCATTAAACCATAAATCATATTCTTCGCCATCGCCGACAGATGTACCAAAAGGTGTTTCGTAAGAATAACCTATATCATAAACTCCATCTGCTTCTACAAGATAAATACCTCTATTATTTATATCGGCATTAATTTCATTGTTAGCAGATTTTTCACGAATAACTTTTTCATCAATATACCAAATTGCAATTCCACTAGCTGGTAAAGCCCAGTCTAATTCATCGATATCGGTTATTACACCTTTTAATTTTTTCACATCATATGAATAAAAACCTTTATCATCTTTCTCAAAATTTAAATTCTGATATTGATTATTAAAATAAGTAGTAATTTTTATTTTATCCTTTTTTGCATCACGATTTCTATTTTCAATTAAAAAATACTCATCATCTGAAATTTTAACTTTCAAAATTGTAGTATCACCAAATGAATAGCAATTTCTTGTTTTTAAATTAACTTTTTTAATTTTACCATCATTTAAATTTATTTCATAAAAGCCTGGATAATTTAGCCCTAAAATTTCATACAATTTTAATTTTTCCCAAGCTGATGGCTCTGGCAAAAAAGCCCCTCCATACGTAAAAATTGATTGACCATCCATTAAGCCAAATCTACCTATAGCTGTTGTACCAGTTTTAGTATTAAATAAATCTGGTAACCCTAAATGACTAGCAATTGATGACACAATTAAACCATTTATTGACAAATTCAGTAAAGTAATGGCACCAAAATTGTCTATCTCTCTATTATCAGTTGAAGGACAAATTATTGTGTTAAATAATCCTTGTTTATTTTTTGGGAAATATTTGCTTCCAATTGAATTTGAAATTATTTTATTAGAAAGATAAACTGATGGTAAATCTCTTGAATAACCTAAACTACCGGGAACTTCAACATCTCTACCAACGCCAGCGTGAAAAATCAAAAAAATATCGTAATCGTTGAAATTGACATTATATTTGTTTTTTACCTTTGCCCATATTTCAGATGAAAGATCAACCATTAAAGAAAAATCATTTGATTTTACCGCAGGACTATATTCCCGCATTTTTTTATCAGCTGTAATGATATCATTCAATAAATTTACATCTATACTCAGCTGATTATTTGTTATTTTCTGATAATAATTTTTTGCAAATAACAAATGGTTGTAAAAATAATTATAATCAAAAGGCAAAGGATCAATTATGTTTGTGCTATCTTTATATTTTTTATATATTGATCCGAATTTACCTGTTCCAGTTGTAGCTTCATCATTATCTTCCTGAAAATCAACCATTACAGCCAACATTTTAATGACTTTTTGTTGCTGAGCAAATAAATTTGCACTCAAAATTATTAAAACTGATATTATTATTTTTAAAGTTTTCATATTATACTAAAAAAGTTCGTCAAATTTATAATTTAAACCAAGACCAACAAAACCAACCCCGTGGCCAAATTCACCACCGATAATTTTATAATTCATATCTAAGTATATTGAAAGCGGAAGGTCTAATAAATCATTTAAATTATAAAAGAAAACTATACCAGGATTAAAAAATGTCGTATTTATATTTTTACTTTTCTTAATATTAGAAGTTACAAAACCTGTTCTAATAGATTGATAATCATTTTTTACCCTTACCATTCCAATTCCTAAATATGGTCTAATCACTTCATTCAAATTCTTAGAAATAGAATAACCTATTTCAATTCCATAATATGATGAAGAATAATTGTAAGTTGAATCTAAATATACTTTTTTACCACCATTTCCATCATCGGAATATTTATGTTCGGTATTTTTTCTACCTGTATGCATTCCATAAAAAACACCTAAATACAAGTCCCACGTATCTTCAATATAATTCCCACCAAACTTAAAATTAAAACCATACATAAAAGCATTGTTCGCACCAATAACATAACCAGCAGATAAAGTTGTTTTGTTTTTTAATCCATCATAATTAGGCACAAAAAAAGAAGAATCTTCGACAACTTGGGATGTATCTTGAGTTAAGACTTCATCATTATTATCTGTTGTATCTACAATATTATTTGTTTCTTGTGAAAAAAGAAAATTTGTAATTACAAAAACTGCGATAAAAAGTTTCTTTATCATAATTTTACTCTCATCTTTAATTATTAAATACCTTTAGGGAAACCTTTTGTTGCAACATTAATAGCATCCCAATCAATACTAATTGTAAACCTCAAAGTTCCGTTCAAAGGATGATTATCCATATTATTAAATGCTGAAGTTGTTATATAGCTAAAATCAACTTTATACATATCAAATTTAACACCACCACCAAAAGTTAAAAATTTACGAGCACCAAACAATGGATCTTCATAAAAATAACCACCTCTTAATGCAAAAGCAAATTCTCCTGGTATTTGATAATTATATTCTAAACCTAATCCAAAATTAAATTCTCTAAACTCTTTAGAAACGGAATAATCTCCCCAAGATGTAAATATTGCTTTATAAAATTCATCTTGAGTTTTTGAAGTATCTTTTTTTGCATTAACCAATAATTTATTCACATCCGCAACAGCCGTTAATGAATTATATTCATCCTTATAAAGTTGTAAGGCAACACCTAATCTTAAGTTTGTTGGTATTGGATCGGCTTGGTCTTTATCAATATAATAAATTTTTGGACCGATATTACTTAAATTCAAACCAACACTCACTTTTTGACTTAAATCCAAATTGTCAAAAACTAGTTCCTGTGGTCTCCAAATTACCCCTAAATCAACAGATGCAGATGTTGAAACTCCTTTACCTTTTTCCTGTGCTGTAGGAGATTCAGATAGTTGGCTTCTAATTATTCTAAAATTAAATCCCAGTCCCCAATCTTGATCAATTTTTGTTGAATACCCCAATGTTAGTGCTCCATCGTAAGACCTAAATGTACCTAAAACATCTCCTCTATCGTTTGTTCTAACAAATTCACCATAATTCATAAATGTAATTGATGTAGTAAAACTTCCATCTATATCTTCAATATATGTTCTATATGCTAAATAGTCATAATAAAGATCAAGATTAAATTGAGGTAACCATTTACTGTGTGTTAAACTTACTTCACTACCAGTTAAAAAGGCTATGCCAGCAGGATTCCAGTAAATTGATGATACATTATCACTTAATGCTGACCCTGCATCCCCCATAGCACCAAATTTTGAATCAGGCGAAATTAAAAGAAATGGTACAGCAGTATTTCCCTGAGAATATAAATTAAAAGCTGGAAATATCAACATAATAAAAACGATTGCTAAAAACTTTCTGAATTTCAAGGATCCCTCCTGAAGTAGTTTTATTTAATTATTGCCAATTTACCGATTTTTTCAACTGTTAAATTACGAATAATATCTTTTAATTTTATTTTATAAAAGTAAATTCCATTACCAATATTATTCATTTCCTCATCTTTACCATCCCAAAATATTTTAATATATCTATCCGAAATTCCATTTTCATTTATAGTTTTAATTAACCTTCCTGAAACCGAATAAATTTTAATTTCAACATTTACTAATGATTGGATATTGTGCTCAAATATAAAATAAGTATAATTTGAAAATGGATTAGGATAGTTATATACCTCACTGATATACGAATTATTTTCATCAACAACCGTAAAGTAAGTCTCTTCTTCACTATAATTATTATAAATATCCCAAGCTTTAATTTTTAATTTATTTTTGCCTTTTTTCAAATTGGATAATGTATATTCAATAATTCCGCTCTTCCCATTACTATTAATATCACTAACAAAGTATTGTGATAAATCTATTGCATTTTTCTCATCATCGTTAAAAATAGCTTCCAATTTATGCCCTAAACCAAGCCCTGTTGTGTTAATTCCGTTTTCGTCACTTAATTTTACAAGTAATTTTGCATTAGTATTTACTAATTTAACATTTTTATTGTTAACATTATCAAAAAATATTTCTATATTAGGTCCTTTTTTATCATCTACAACTACGCTTGTATCAATTCCATTAACTATAACTTTATCATAATATCCAATACCATCAATATTTTCATTTTCATTATAATAATAGACTAAAATTTTCCCTTGTTTCCCACTATACGAAATATCTTTTGGTATTATAAACCCATCTTGTATTTTGAAATTATTTATTGATACTTTCCCTCTATATATCAAGCCACCTTTATCTTTTATATATGAATTTAGTGGTTTTACATATTCCAATTTGTAAGAATCATAAAAATCAATTGTAGCGACACCATCATTTGTTGTATATGTAGTAGCATTAATTTTTACTTTTTGTAAAGCTTTTAATTGAATGTTTTGGTTAGTACTAATTCCATTTATCGAATCTATTTTTAAATAATACCTCGGCACTTGCAAAACTAGTGTTGGATCGCCAAAGTAAATTAATTTTTGAGTAGCAAAGCCTGTTTTAATCTGCTTAAGTTTATAAACAGCCAAACCTGTTGCTCTATTAAAATCTGCATATCCTTTAATCGAGTCATTTTTGTTAAATTTAAACAATGAATCGAATAAATAATACAAAATAGTTGCATTATCTGTTCCAAATACCGGTCTATTAAAAGCAAAACCGGAAACCATACCGTTATTCTCTCTCAAAAGCATTTTTTCGGCAGCTGATTGTTTCTCCATCAAATCAAAATATCCAAAATCGCAAGTAGCCGCACAAAGGAAAAATAATTTATCATTATTAAATTTTGGTAAAGAAATCTCAACATCAAATATTTGTTCATCTGCCCATAAATCTGGACTACCGTGACCAATATAATTTAGGATTAATGTTCCATTATTAACCGCATCAATAATAGCCTGGTTTACTGCTGGCCTTCTTCTGCCCAATGATGTATTTTCAAATGGATATCTAATTGAATATAACTTATTTATATTAAATATTGGCGGTAATATTTTTTCTGCTATATTATCAGATTGATATGTAAATTCAAATTCAGAACCACCATCATCAGGATTACCAGGCCTATAATGATCATCTGCAACCAACGTAATAGTATTTTTCCATTGCCCAGGGATAATTTTTTTGTCATATTGGATTATTTTATCAACAAAATTTTTTGCTTCACTTTCTGTTCTACAAGGGACTCGACCTGGTATAATATCAATACGCATTGAATTTATTTTATCATCACCTACTACATTACAAAAATAATCATCTGTTGCCCAAGAATTTATAATATCCAATGAATATTCTGTTTGATATGTAGGAACAAAATTATTCCCTTTATTTTCAATATTTCTATAATCATATGTACAATCGCCAAAGAATAATACATATTCCGGCTTTATACTACAATTTTCATAGGACCATTTTAAATAATTACGAATTGCCGTTGGATCGTTACTTCCAAGAGAAAATTCATTTAAAATATCTTCTATATCAACAACCTTAGTAGAAATTGGGAAACGGCTCTCATTTTGTTTAAATTCTTTTAATCTTTCTGCTTGTTGCTTAAAATTTTTATGAGTTATAATTATATATTTTGCTCCAATTAAATCAGACTTTAAATCATTAAATGTTATTGTTTCGCCTTTTGGAACATTCAAAAATTTATCTGTTGTTAAGCACAATATTTTTTTTACTTTTTTGGTAATATTTTCAACAGTAAAAATTACTTCGCCACCGCTTATCATTAAAGGAATAATTTCTTTAACATTATAAATATCTGTAATATCAAATAATTTAATTAAGCTATTTGAAAAATTAGTTAAATGGTATAATAAAAATCCCGTTGTATCTTTTGTAAAAACGAATAATTTATCATTATCAACGTTTAAGCTGCGAGTGTATTCTATATCAACATAATTTAAATATCCTCTAACAGAATTTTTGCCTGGGAGTAATTTAATTTGTAGATTGTTATTAACTTTTGTATTTAAGCCTATATTACCACTAAAATTTAATGTATATGGAGCACCATAGTAATAATCTTGCACAACGCCATATAAAAACGTAGATTCTCCAAATAAATTATCATTCCACATTATTCTCATTTTTTCGTAATTAGAAATTTCCAAACTATTTACAAAGTTAACTTTTAAATTCAAGTTTGTATTCGCAATGATCCCGCTCGTATTTATTGAATATATTTTATTTGTAGTTAAATCATTAAATTCGTCACCATAAAATTCTCTCCCAGTACTTGCAAGATTGTATTTATCTTCTTCTATAAAGGTATAAGCTTTTGTATTTTCTACATTTAACACATTACTATTATTAACAGATTGAATTTTACTAATTCTTTTGCCAAAATTTCCGCCATAAGTAATTATATAATATGTTTCATTAGCGTAATAATTTCTATTTCTAGCAACATTTCCCATTGTATCTGGTTGCCAAAAATTAACACCTCTGCCATAAAACAATATATAATCGTTATCGTCAAATTTACCATCTTCTTCACCTACAACATATAAAGGAATTTCTATCGGTTCATAAGGTGTATTAGTTAAATTCTCCGATAAAGAAGAACCACCATATGTGTAAATTTTAATTGTTCTTGGATCTACTTTACTTTTTTCAATACCAAAATCTGCTAATTTATCGGCAGTAATTTTATAAATCCCTTCTTCCGTTAACTTAAATCGATAATATTTATTATTTGCAAATATTGATATCGAATTTTTCTTTAATCTTATATCTTTAATTCGCATTCTCTTCGATTGGTCATAATTCAAAACCAAACTTTTTATTAATTCATCATCATACGAATCGTCATTTGTTAAAACATTTGGGAAATAATAATTAACCAAAATTTGTTTTACAATAATAGTTCTATCATTAAGAGAGTCGTAAAAGATAGGATTAAAATTATAAGTTGCAATATAATTATCGCGAACTCTATCGATATTTAAATATTCAATAATATTTTTTTCTGAATTTACAGCAATATTTTTATTAAAATACTTTAAACGACCCGCTACAAATTCTTTTTTTAATTCAACTATTTGATATAAAGGCCTATTAACAGAAGGTGTAGCTATTGAATAAGTTGTATAAAGTTTTATAGAATTGCCATTAGATTCTGATAAATAGTAACCATTAAAACTAATATTTTTTAAGCTATCTAATGAATATTTTACAAAGAAATTAATTTTTAGGCCATTGTTTTCTTGGATTACAATAGGGCTTTTAGCAAAAAGGTATAAGTTGATAAAAACTAATATTTTTAGGAATTTGTGCATCGATACTTACTTATTTAATATGGTACTGGATACTCTCTAAAACCTCCAGTTTTTTTTTACAAAATAATATTTTTTTTTAATTTTTGCAACTTAAATTAATTATTATAGCCTCCATTAACTAAATCTTTATGTTAATATTTGATTATCAAGGTATCACTCTTAAATATTGATAAAGTAAAATACATCATAATAAGATAATATTAAAAATATTCCATTTAACTCAGACAGTATAAGCTTAAGCCCCTTGCAGCTTGAGCCAAGCTACAAGGGCAGCGGGCCGGAACGGCCCGCTAAAAATCTTTTCTTTGACACCTAACAAAGTGTAGTGCTTTGAGCCTTTATACTCATATCTTTCCAAAATACCTGGCAATCCGTAAAGTGCTTGATAAAAATTAAGCTTCTAACGAAGCTAATATGTAATTTTGCAAATTTTTACATTTGATGAGATATTTTTTTTATAATATAATTGCATTTACTATTATATCGTAAAAGCTATTATATCGTATTTATAAATATATTATTGAAAATTACTAATATATCGTATCTATAATTATATTCTAAATACAAATATATTTTTCAAAAATGCAATTATATCATATATACAATTATATCGTATTTAAGAATATATTATAAGACTTTAAAACTTGCCGGTAAATTATAAAAAATATTTTATAAATTTTTATTCTTGATGAAAAATATAAATGTTATAAGTGGTTGGTAATGTAGTGGTTAATACGCTTAAATGGAATATTATTTTTTGGGCGTATGCCCGCCGGTGCGCCGCACGGGCTTTATGCTTACACCGTCTGAGCAATAAAATATATAGAAATTAGTTTTTATCCTCTTATCTCTCTATATTAACAAATAAAAAAAAGCTGCCCCAAATGAGCAGCCTTTCATAATAGAATAAGGATTAGAATTCAATTTTCTTTTTAATTTTGAGTGAGTAATCTAACACTATAGCACTTGCTACGAAAATTGATGAATAGGTACCTGTAATAATACCGATAAAAAGTGTGAAAGCAAAAGCTCTTAGCACTTCACCACCAAATAGTAGAAGAACTATAATACTTATCAATGTAGTACCACCTGTTAAAATAGTACGTGACATTGTTTTATTAATAGCATCATTTATGTGTTTGTAAAGATTATCGATATTTTTGTAAATTTTTAATTGTTCTCTAATTCTATCAAACACAATAACGGTATCGTTAACAGAATAACCAATTAATGTTAAGAATGCTGCCAAAACTGTAAGTGAAATTTCAAGATTAAGCCCAGGGATAACACCATAAAGTAATGAATATACTGCAAGCGTTATAAGAACGTCGTGGAAAAGAGCAATTACAGCGCCTAAAGCAAAGATAAATTTGAATCGAAATGCTAAATAAATTAGAATACCTAAAATAGATAATGCAACAGCAATAATAGCAGTTGTTTTTAATTCATCACCAACTTTTGGACCCACTTTATCAACTTTTATAACTTCAAAATCATTATTTGGGAATAAATTTTTTAGTTTCATTTTTATATAATCAGCAAGACTTAATCTAACTGAAACCAATGTTTCATTGTTTTCTTCTAATACTCTACCAGCTTGCGCACCATTATCCAAAAGTATTTGTACTACTTTTTGTGCTGTATCAGCATTAGAAAAACTATAAATATATTCATCTTGGTTACTTTTCACTAAATTATATTTTATATTACTATTTAGTGTTTTAAACATATTTTCGGTATAACTTTTCAATTCTTCTACTTGTTTTTGAGTGATATTTTGTACATCAGTACGGATCAAAATACCATTTGTACCAAAAGTTTTAATTTCCGGATTACCAATTCCAATTTGATTTGCTTTGGCTCTCATTTCGTTTAGTGATACAGGTTTTTCAAAGTTTAATACTACTTCTAAACCACCTTTGAAATCTATACCAAAATGCATCCCTCTTATTGCCATACTAATAAACCCTAGTACTATAATCACAGAAGATAAGATATAAAACATCTTCCTTCTGCTCATAAAATCTACATTTAAGTTATGAAAAATTCTCATAATATTTATTCTCCTAAAACTAATTAACCAATACTAATTTGATTTGTTTTATCAGTTGACCAATCTATTAAAACTCTACTAATTACCAAAGCTCCAAATAAAGTTGTAAATATACCAATCATAAGTGTTAAAGCAAAGCCTTTAACCGGACCTGTCCCAAATTGGTACAATATAAAACCAGTAATTAAAGTAGTAATATTAGAGTCTACAATAGCAGATAAAGAATTATCGAAACCGCTTTTTATAGCAGCTTTAACAGTTTTACCTACAGATAATTCTTCTCTAATTCTTTCATATATAAGTACATTAGCATCAACTGCCATACCCATTGTTAATACCAGACCTGCTATACCAGGCAATGTTAGAGTTGCGCTAAATCCTGCTAAAATTCCTAAGATATAAAGCACTATTAAAACTAAAGCTACATCTGCAATTGCACCGGATTTTTGATAATAAATAACCATAAATATTGCAACCAATATATATCCTAATAAAGCAGAAATAAAACCGGCTGAAATAGAATCTTGTCCTAATGATGGACCAACTGTTCTTTCTTCAACTATATCAATAGGTGCAGGTAGTGCACCAGCTTTTAAGATAATTTCAAGAATTTTAGCTTCTTCAAGGCTACCCGAGCCTGTAATTTGTGAGTTACCACTAGGTATTTTACTTTGAATTACTGGTGCAGAATAAACAACTCCATCAAGAACAATTGCACATCTTTTCTTTATATTTGCACCTGTTATTCTTGCCCATTCAACAGCACCTTGGCTATTCATTTGCATAGTTACAATTGGTGAATTTGTAGTTGGATCAATATTAGCTTGTGCATTAGTAATAACTTCACCGGTTAATTCTGGTTTAGCATTCAATAAATATAATGTATAATATTTTTTCCCATCTTTTGCAATTTCAGGTTTAGCACTAAATACAAATTCAACATTTGAAGGAATTACACTTCTAACATCAGCTCTTTTTAATAATTGCTCAACTTTTGGAACCATCTTTTCTTCAACAAATCCATCAGCTGTATATGGATTAATTTGCATATATTTGAATAATGGATTTTCGTTTAAAAATTCTTCTTGTGTTTGTTTCTTATCTTTTTTAACAGAATCTTCTTTTTTATTATCTGCTAAATCAGTTTTTACTACTTGCGTTGAGTCTTTTAAAGAATCAACTTTCATTTTGCCAGAAAGTACTTTATTTATATTTTCAATAACTTTTGCAGCATATTCTGGATCTTTAACAAGTCTAAACTCTAATTGAGCTCTACCTTGTAATAATTGTCTTGCTTCTTCTTGTTTAGAAACACCAGGTAACTCAACAATAATTCTTCTTGTACCTTGTTTTTGAATAGAAGGTTCTGAAACACCATATTGGTCAATTCTATTTCGAATAATTTCCATTGCTCTGTTAATAGCATCTTCAGATTGTTTTCTCAAATCATCAGCAATTTTATCTTCATCTTCACGGACTGAACCAAAATATTTACTTAATCTAATTCCTCTTTCTTTGAATTTTTCAATCATAATATCAACAAAGGGTTTATCAGATGTTTTTGCTTCCTTTTCAGCTTCTTTTAAAATTTGATAAAAAGTTCCGTCAGCTTTTTTATCAGCAATTTTTTCAAACATTTTGGCGGTGTTAACTTCAAGTGCTAAATACATACCTCCTTGCAAATCCAAGCCTAATTTTATTCTTTTTGCTCTTGTTTCTGCTATCGATGGATCCGAGTTTCTGATACTATCTTCCATCTGATAAAGATATTTATCTAATTCGTTTTTCTTAATTGATGGATTTTCTTTAAGCTTTTTAGCTTTTAAAACTTCAAGCTTTTGTTTAATTTCTTTTGTATTCTGATAATCCTTATAGGTTGGATATAAAAGATAAATACTTAGAATTGTGAACAAAGCAATTAGAAATAATCTGAAGCTATACTTCCTCATATTACTTACCTATTAAAGTTGATAAATTTTGATTTTAAACTTTTAATTTAAATAAATTATATTTGTTTAACAAATAGTTTTACTTAATTAATAACTTTCGTTTTCATTTGGGAAATCGGATTTTTTAATATCAGCAACGTATTGCTTGATTGCGTTATCTATTTCTTTAGCAAGGTTTAAATATTTTCGAACAAATCTTGGTTTAAAATCTTCGTTGAGCCCTAACATATCGTGAAGTACTAAAATCTGTCCATCACAATATGGACCAGCACCAATACCAATTGTAGGGATTGATATTTTTTCTGAAATTGTTTTGGCTAATTTTGCTGGTATTTTTTCTAAAACAATTGCAAATGCACCTGCTTGTTCAACTGCAATAGCATCTTGAATTATTTGATCAGCTTCTTTATCATCAACTCCACGAGCTTTATAACTTCCATATTGGTGAATACTTTGTGGCATAAGTCCAACATGTCCCATTACAGGAATTCCATTTCTTGTAATTTTATAAATTGTTTCAGCAATATATTCGCCACCTTCAACCTTAACGCCGCCTGCATTGGTTTCTTTCATAATTCTACCTGCATTTTTAAAGGCATCATCTGGATTAGTTTGATAACTCATAAAAGGCATATCACATATTACCATTGATCTTGTGATCCCACGCATAACAGCTTTAGTGTGATAAATCATTTCTTCAATTGTTACAGGTAAAGTTGTTTCATTCCCTTGAAATACATTACCTAATGAATCCCCTACTAAAATTAAATCGATACCAGCTTTATCAACTAATTTTGCAAATAGATAATCATAAGCAGTCAAAGCCGCTATCTTAATCTTTTTTTCTTTCATTACTTTAAGCGACTTTGTAGTAACTCTTCTAAAATCGGATGTATTAGTACTCATTTTATACTCTATTTGGTGGTATTATGCCTCTTTTACTATTTTCAACAAATAATATTATATCTTCAACGAGTTTATTATTTTTATATTTAAATTTTAATTCATTAAGTGCATGTGAAACATTCATTCCAGAATAATATAAGATTTTATAAGCGTCTTTAATTAAAGTAATATCATCATTACTAAAACCTCTTCTCATCAAGCCGACTTTATTTAACCCCATATATTTCAAAGGATCATCAGCGGCCATACAATAAGGAGGAACATCTTTTGCAACTTTACTGCCACCTCTTACCATAGCAAAAGAGCCAACTTTGTTAAATTGATGAACTACTGCAGCACCGCCCATTGTCGTATTTTTCCCAATTTCAACATGCCCCGCTAATTGCACAGCATTTGCCAAAATAGTACCATCCCCGACAATACAATCATGAGCAACGTGTACATAAGCCATTAATAAACAATTTGCCCCTATTTTCGTAATACCATTTTCCCCTGTACCACGATGCAAAGTAACAAACTCATGAACTGTAGTATTATCACCAATTTCCAAATAACTTTTTTCATTGTTGTATTTCAAATCTTGTGGTCTATGTGAAACTGAAGCTGATTGATAAATTTTTACATTATTCCCAATTCTAGCGCCATTATAAATACATACTTGTGGGCCTATATAACAATTATCACCAATAATTACATCATCTTCAATATATACAAAAGGTCCGATGACTGTTCCATCACCAATTTTAGCTTTATCACTAACAATTGCTGTTTTATGAAATTCTATCATTTACCACTCCTTTATGATGCAATTTCTTTGGATTTTTCCATAACAGCAGCCATAAATTCGGCTTCACATACCAATTTATTATCAACAAACGCCTTAGCTTTCATACTAACAAAGTTTCTCTTTTTACCAGTAAGTTCACATTCCATGACTAATTGATCGCCAGGTCCAACCTGTTTTCTAAATTTTGCATTATTTATTTGTGTAAAATAGACTAAATAATCTGATGGATTTTGCATAGAATTTAATAATAATATACCACCAGTTTGAGCCATTGCTTCAATTATTAGTACCCCAGGCATAACAGGTTTTTCAGGAAAATGCCCTTGGAAAAATGGCTCATTTATTGTTACATTTTTAACACCAACAACTTTTTTATCAAAATCCAATTCTATAATTTTATCTACAAGCAAAAATGGATATCTATGTGGTAGAATCTTTTTAATAGCATTAATATCAAAAATAACTCCTTCAGTTTTAACATACTGATATTTTTTGATGAGTTTTTTTTGCATATATAATTTTCTGACCATTTTAGCAAATTCAACATTTGCACGATGACCCGGTCTAGCAGCTAAAATCTGAGCCTTCATAGGAGCACCAATCAAAGCAAAATCGCCTATCATATCTAAAAGTTTATGACGAACAGGCTCATTCTTATATCTAAGTTCTTTACCATTCAAAAGGCTATTTGATCCTACATAATATTTACCCTCAAATCCCGTTTTTTTAGCCAAATCTTCCAATTCTTTTTCACTAAGTTCACGATCTACAATAACTAAAGCATTATCTATTTGTCCACCTTTTATTAAACCTGCATTAACCAAGCCTTCCACTTCACTTAAAAAACAAAATGTTCGTGCTTTCGAAAACTCTTCAACAAATTCTTTTTCAAGACTAAATAAACCAGTGTGTTGGCTCCCTAAGACTGGATTTTGATAATCTACCATAACAGTTATACGATAATCATCCAATGGTAAAGCAACTATATCAATTTGGTTTTCTTCATCGTGATATTGCAAAGTTTGGTCTATAATTAAATAATCTTTTGGTTCATTCTGTTGCTCAAATCCAGCTTCTAATAAAACTTTAACAAATTCGTATGAACTTCCATCAAATACAGGTGGTTCAATCCCATCAATTTCAATAATTATATTATCAATTTGTAATCCTACAACAGCAGCTAATAAATGCTCAACTGTATGAACTTTTGCTTCTCCTACCCCTAATGTTGTACCACGAGAAATATCAACTACATTATCAGCTATTGCTGGGATTTCGGGATTTCCACCTAAATCTACTCTTACAAATCTTATCCCGTAATTTACTGGTGCTGGCTTAAAAGTAACTTTTGAAACTGTGCCTGTATGTAATCCTAAACCTGAAATTGCAACTGGTTTAGCAATAGTTCTTTGCATTTCCAACATAATAAGCCCTACTATTTTTTATTAACTTTTTCTTCCAATATTTTTATTTTTTCAAATAATTGTTCTAGATTCCTTAACAAAGACTCAGTAACAACATATTTTTTATATTCCCTAGCTGGTGACCCCATATAAATATTATTACCTTTTAAAGATTTAGAAACTCCACTTTGGGCACCTAAAATAACTTTATCTCCTATGGTTACGTGATCAGCTATCCCAACTTGTCCACCAAATGTACAATATGCACCAATTTTTGTACTCCCTGCTATCCCACTTTGGGATGATATTGCTGTTTCCTGACCAATTATTACATTATGAGCAACTTGAACTAAATTATCAATTTTTGTCCCTTTTTTAATAATTGTAGAACCCAATGCTGCTCTATCGATACAGCTATTAGCTCCAATTTCTACATAATCTTCTATAATTACATTGCCAATTTGCGGTATTTTAACATGATTTCCATTTTCATCACGCAAATATCCAAACCCATCTGAACCAATTACTACTCCTGAATATAAAATAACATTATTCCCAATCTTACATCTATCTCCTATATAAACATTGGGATATATTAAACAATTTTGGCCAATTTCTACATCATTACCGATAACTGTATTATGAAATATTATAGTATTTGCTCCTATTTTACTATTTTGGCCAACTACAACATTTCTTCCTATTGCAACATTATCCCCTACAACTGCACTATCTGGTATAAATGATGTTTCATCTATGCCAGATAATTCAATTTTTGGCTTAAAAAATTTATCTATGATCATCAAAAAAACAACGTATGGCCTATCAGATAATAAATATGTTACATCTTCCTTAAAATCTGTAAAATCATTTTTAACAATAATACATTTCGATTTTGTCTTTTCTAATAAATTTTTATATTTAACATCACCATAAAATGTTAGATCATTTTCTGTAGCAAACTCTAAGTTTGCAACACCTATAAATTCCCTATTAGGATCACCTACAATCTTCAAATTAAATAAATTAGCTATTTCTATTACTTTCATATTCAATTCTACTTTAATTTTTCAATTACTGTTTGAGTTAAATCATATTTATCTTTTGCGTAAATAAACATTACATCGCCACTTCTATCAAAAATAAAATCATAATTTTCTTTATCTGCTATCTCTTTTATTACATTAAATATTCGATTATGAATGGGCTTAAATAATTCTTCTTGTTTCAAAAAATATTCTCCTTTTGGCCCAAACTTTTTTTGTTTATATTCATTAATTTTTTGTTCTAATTTCGAAAGTTCTCCCTCCACTCTAGCACGGGTTTCATTAGTCATAATTAATTTTCTATTTTCATAATCTTCATACTTAGCTTTCCAATCATTCTGCATATCTTGTAATTCTTTTTGCCACAATTTTACTACGTTATCTAATTCTTGTTGTGCTTGTTGAGCATCAGGTATTGATTTAATTATAACATCAGAATCTACAAATCCGATTTTTAATTGCCCATATATAAACTGGTTTAAAAATAAAAAAGAAAGTAATAAAATTACTTTTTTCATAGTACACCTAAGCTTTAAAATGAATAAGCAACCCTGCAATTGCAAGGTTGCTTAAAATAATTTATTTATTTATAGTTAACTCTTTTAAAACATCAAATGTTAAATTGAATTTATCTTCTGTATAAAGCGCTACATTTTTGTCCAAAACGTATGAATAACCTTCTTTTTTAGCAACTTTTTCTATCGCCTTTTGAATTTTATCGTATATTGGTTTTAATAATTCCATTCTATATTTAATATATTCACCTTGCTCCCCAAATTTTTCTTGCTTTAATTGCCCCATTTCCTGTTCTGCTAATATTAATTTTTGTTGTTCTTCTTTTTTCTTATCCTCTGTCATCATAGCTTGTTTTTTTTGATATTCTTCGTAATCATTTTTCAATTTTGTCTGCATGCTATCTAATTTATTATACCAATATTGTTGATATTCTTGTAATTTCTTTTGAGCTTGTTGAGCTTCCGAGAATTGCTCTAAAATAACTTGTGTATCTACATAACCTATTTTCAATGCCCCAGTTGTAATATTTTTTGTTTGAGCAAATGCCATCAAGGCAATTACTAAGCTTAAAATTACTTTTTTCACGACTTACCTCTTACTTAATTTTTTAATTAGAATTTAAATATTCTTTACTTTATTAACAAATTGATTTACATCCCCTTTCCAAATTGGAAATGGAATTTTAGTGTTGGACTTCCACCATCAACATCTCTTTTATCAAAGCCATAACCAAAATCGAAACCTACTAATCCTACAGGATTAATTAACAATCTTGCACCAAAACCAATTGCTCTTCTTAAATCAAAGAAATTTGTTGACTTTAAATCATAAAATACATTACCAGCCTCAGCAAATGCAATAAAATATATTGGAACTGGTTCTAAGGATGCTGCAGCACGGATTTCAAAAGTATGTTTAATTAAAGTACTACCACCAACTACAATATAACCTTCATTCCCAGAATATCTTCTAGGTCCTACTGTCCTATCATCATAACCTCTCAAAGGAGTAGTTGCAATAATCATCCCGTTTCCACCCATAAAGAAATATTCAAATGGATTAATCTTTGTATCCCAATTAAATTTATCTAAAAATCCAAATTCTGATCCTGCATAAATTGCTAATCTACTAGATCCAAATAGCCTCTTATACCATTCATTTTTCAAATATAATTTGTAATAATCAACATTTCCCGGTAAAAATGGCCCTCCTGAAATATCGATATCTAAACTGATATTTGATCCTTGTGAAGGGAAAATAGGATTATCAATGTCTTTTCTACTTAATCCCAAACCTAAAGTATATTGTTCAGATTTACCAGTTGCGTAATACCCACCACCATATTTTATATCATTATTTTGATATTTGAAGTATGATGAAAAATAGAAATAATCATCTGGCCATTTTAACCTTCGCCCAAATCTCACTGTTCCACCAGTTTGAGCCAACTCATAAACATAATTTTGTCTTGTATCAAATACTTCAAATCCTAATAAAGTTGGAGTATCCATAAACCAAGGCTCAGTAAATCCTAAAGAAAATGTTCTATAATAATTACTTACACCAAATTGCCAATTAAAGTTTAATATTTGTCCAGCCCCCATTTGAAAAGGCTCAGCTATCGAAAAATTAGTCAATGTTACACCAACCATTCCGCTAAATCCAGAACTTCCACTATAACCAACAGATGCATTCAAATAATCATTAGATTTTTCTTCAACCTTATATGTAATATTCACCGTTGAATCATTCGCTGGAGCATAATCAACACCTTCTTGATATAATTTTTCAACATTAAAATATTGTAAATTCGAAAGCTGTTGAATACTACGCATTATTGCTGCACGACTAAAATAATCTCTTGGTATTGTATAAAGCTCTCTTCTTATAACTTTATCTTTCGTTTTTGTATTTCCGGCAACATCTACTCTACCAATTTTAAACCTTGTTCCTTCGTAAACTTTTATATTGATATCTACAGAATCTGTTCCCACCACTGTTTCATTAGGACGAATGTTTAATCCTAAATATCCATTATCCAAATATAATGCTGAAACATCATTTTGTTTTTGATTACCACGCAAATTCTGTGTAAAACGTTCAATATCGTAAACATCGCCTTTCTTAAAATCTAATCTTTCATTCAACTCATCTGCTGTATATATTGTATTTCCTTCCCAAGTTATATTTCTAACCTTATATTTTACACCTTCGTAAACATCTATTCTAAGCGTTACAGTTTTTTTATCTTCGGAATAAATTAATGTATCGTTTATTATTTCAAAATCTTTGAAACCATTTTTCTTATAAAACTTTTTCAGAAGTTCTTTATCCTCTTCATATTTTTTCTTTTTAAATTTTGCACTACTCCAAAATTTCCACCATTTTTTTTCAACAGTTTCCTTAAATTCATCTTTTAAATCATCATCACTAAAATTCTTATTCCCGGTAAACTCAATTTTTTTAACTTTTACAACATCCCCTTCATCAATTTTTATTTTTAAAATAACTCTATCTTTTATTCTTCTTAAAACATTTCCATATGTTTTTCGCAAATCATATTTATTTTGGAATATATCTTTTGGATCATTAATATTTTTCCAATTAACGACTAATTCATTTTTAATAGTATCAGCATTATCGAACTCATAAATAATAGTCTCAATTTTAGCTCTCATATAACTTTCTTCTTCATATGCAGCTTTAATTTTGTATCTAATTGCATACAAATCTTGCTCTTTTAAGGTTTGCCCTGATGATATAACAACCTTTTTTTCTAAATCACTTGTGCTAAGCTCATCATTTCCTTCGTAAACAACTTGCTCTAACTTTTTTGCTTCTTTTACTTTTATTAAAATATATATCCCATTCCCTACAATTTTATCGCTCAATATTTGAATGTCATTAAAAATTCCTAAATTCCAAAGATTTTTGATTGCATTAACTGTTTGTTCACCCGGGATTTCAATATCCTGACCAACTTTCAGCCCACTATTAAAAAGAATTGTATTTGCATCTGAAAGGACATTCCCCTCAACCGATATACCTAATATTTTATAAACTTTTCTCGTATTATCCTGCTGTGCAAAAGAACTAATACTAAAAATTAAGATTATCAATAATATTTTTTTCATATTCCACATTAATTACTTATTGATTTTTATTTGTTCACTAATTTTACCAAATCTTCTTTCTCTGCTTTGGTAATCAATTATTGCTTTATAAAAATGCTCTTCGCCAAATTCTGGCCAATAAACATCACAAATATAAAGTTCTGCATAAGCCAGTTGCCAAAGCAAAAAATTACTAATTCGGTACTCCCCTCCCGTTCTAATCATTAAATCAGGGTCAGGTAAATCCTTTGTAAGAAGTGATTTTGACACCAATTCCTCATCAATATCATCGGGTGAGATTTTTCCATTTTTAACTTCTTTTGAAATTTCACGCATAGCATGCAATATTTCCCAGCGCCCACTGTAACTTAAAGCCAATGTAACTACAATTCCATCATTATTTTTTGTTTTTTCAATCGCACGTATCAATTCATTTTTCACCTGAATTGGCAATAAATCAATATCACCAATGGTATTTAATTTTACACCTTTAGAAATCATTTCATCCAATTCTCTACGTAAACTACTCACCAACAACTTCATAAGTGTAGAAACTTCATCCTGTGGCCTGTTCCAATTTTCTGTAGAAAAAGTATATAGTGTTAAATATTTAACATCTATCTCTTTTGCTGCTTCAATAATTTTCTTAACAGTTTTCACACCCTTTTGATGCCCGTAAACCCTCGGACGGTTTCTCATCTTTGCCCAGCGCCCATTTCCATCCATAATTATTGCTACATGGGATGGTATATTCCCTTGTTTTTTTATCTGATTTATTAAAATTTCTAGCTTCATTTTATAATTTATTTTTTATCAATCTTTTAAAGTTAATGTATTCACATAAAAAAAACAAAAATTATTTATAACTCTCTCTATACTTATCCTTTAGCTTCTCTTCTACACAAGGCGGTACAAAACTCGAAATATCAGCACCAAATGAAGCCAATTGCCTAACAATAGTTGAGTTTAAATATGTATACTTCTCATTTGGCATCAAAAAAACTGTTGTTATACTCTCTTCCAATTTCCTATTCATTAAAGCCATCTGAAATTCATACTCAAAATCACTTACTGCTCTTAAACCTCTAATTATTCCACTAGCTCCTATCTCCTTTGCATGCTCAACTACCAAACCGTTAAAACTATCAACTGTTACATTTTTTATGTGACTTAAACTTTTTTTTAACATCTCAATTCTTTCTTCAACCGAAAATAAAAATGTTTTTGCCGGATTTTTTGCAACAACAACTACTACTTCATCAAACAATTCACTAGCTCTTTGGACTATATCAATATGCCCATAAGTTACTGGATCAAACGTTCCCGGATAAATTACTTTTGACATTTTAAACCTCTTTGTCTATTTCTTCAGAAATAATTTGGAAAGCGTAATCAGCGCTAATATCCTTAATACACTTAAATTCTATATCATTTCTACTACAAGTCAATGGCTTTGGCGAGTAATAAAAACACGGAGAGCAATTTAAATTCAAATTAATAGCCTTATACTTTGTACGCCATGGATGAATATAATTTAAATTAGTTGGTCCAATTATAGGAAATACAAACCTTTTTCCTGCGGAAGCTAAATGCATCAAACTTGAATCGTTTGTAACAAAATATTTACAATATTTTATTATCTCAAATGTTTCTGATAAGGTTTTACCATCGACACTTATACATTTTTCACTATTTACAGATTCCACAATTTTATTTTTTAAATGACTTTCTTCTGGACCACCAAAAACTAAAATCTGCGCATTGTATTTATTAATCAATTTCTTTGCTAAATCTGCAAATTTTTCAGTCTCCCATCGTCTCTTTTCATGATTTTTCAATGTATTACAACCCGGATGAAAACCAATCCTTATCCCATCTGTAGGATTATCCTTTATAAATTGTCTTGCTATATCTTTACTCTTTTCATCTGTAAAAAAACTTAAATCGTAATCATAATTAGGTTGTAAATTAAATATTTTGGCCACTAATCTGATATTTTCTTCAACATTATGCAAATTATCATCTTCTAAAACTCTAACATTATTTAGGAAACCGAAATTTTTATTACCTTGGCGCTTATGATCAATTGATGCCCTAACTGGCGAAAATGTTAGAAAATTAATAAGATTGTATTCTCTTCTATTCGAAGGATAAACATTTATACTAACATCATACTGCCTAACAAAATTTTTTATAAATAATAATGATTTAAGCTTACCTTCGTGTAAAAAATCAAAATATATAACCTTATTAACTAACGGATTATTCGCAAATAACTCATAACTCCCCTTAAACATAACAACAACATCAACTATAGCATCACTTACATTATCCTTCAAAAATTGGAGCGCGGGGGTAAACATCAAAGCATCCCCAATACCAGATAATGCCCAGACTAAAATTTTCATATACACTTATCCATTAAATTAAATACAAATATAACATTTTTATAAATATTATTAAAACAATTGGATAATGGAAGGGAATTAAGCAACAACATTGACAAAATTACCCTGCATAAAAATATTGGTAACAGGAGCGTTATAGATTTTATTTATAAAAGATGAGAAATTAGAAGTTATTTGATTATTATTTTCTTTATTATCAGTAGTAAAATTTATTGCATTGTTTTGCATAACACTATCAACATTATTAGCGTTACCCTCTACTTCCTCTAATTTTTTCTTTCGTGCCTCATCTCTGGCTTTAGTTTCAATTCTTTTGGCTTGTTGTGCTACAGCATAGTCTTGTGGTGATGGATCAGAAGGCGCTAGAGCTGCTCTTTGTACCTTTTGCATTTTTTGAGCTGTTGCTTCCGGATCATCAGGTATCTCTTTCATATCAATTTTTACTTCACCAGAAACAGCATATTTTTTATTATCCGGCCCTGTGGTGTAAGAATAAGAAACGCCCCTAAATAAATCACCTGCAGCTGCTTGGTGCTGCATTTCATGCTGGACTACTTTTCTATCAATCTCTTTTAATTTTTTAATTATCTCTTCCTCTGACGTCTTTTCGTAAGTATCCTTTTTATCCCATTGCGTTTGTGTTTCTTGAATTATTGCCTTTGGAAAGCTTTTATCTGAATTTTTCTTTGTAGGATTATTATAATAAATAACTTCTTGTTGGTATGATATATTATTTAAACGGTTTACGGGCATTTTAATAATTTTTTTCTTTAAAATAAAATATTTTTTCTATTTTGTCAATAGTTAATTTTATTAATTTTTTATTAAAATTTAAGCCCATTTATTTAATTTTAGGAGACAACATGAATCCAGTAGAAATTATTCGTAAAAAGAGAGACAAAAAAGCTCTTACAAAAGAAGAAATTCAATTTCTTGTAGATGGATATACTAAAAAAGAAATCCCAGATTATCAATTTTCTGCATTCTTAATGGCAGGCTTCCTAAACGGCCTAAATACAGAAGAAACATCCGCTCTAACTCATGCAATGCTATATAGCGGTAAAGTATTAAATTTAAGCTCAATACCAGGAATAAAAGTTGATAAACATTCAACAGGAGGAGTTGGCGATAAAACTTCTTTAATATTAGCACCTATCGTTGCAGCAGCTGGCGTCCCTGTGCCAATGATTTCCGGGCGCGGCCTCGGACATACCGGTGGTACGCTCGACAAACTCGAAGCTATTCCAGGTTTCAGGACTGACTTAAATTTACAACAATACGAAGAAGTATTAAAAAAACATAATGCCGTTTTAATCGGTCAAACTGCCGAAATCGCACCAGCTGATAAATTAATTTACGCTCTAAGAGATGTTACCGCAACTGTCGAATCTATACCTTTCATAACTGCAAGTATTATGAGCAAAAAACTCGCTGAAGGTATTGACGCCCTCGTCCTGGATGTAAAAACAGGTTCCGGCGCTTTTATGCGTAAATATGAAGATTCTCTCGCGCTCGCTCAATCATTAATGAACACTGCAAAATCTTTTGGTAAAAAAGTTATTGCAATGATTACCGATATGAATCAACCTCTTGGTAATTATATCGGAAACTGGCTCGAAGTTTACGAATCTATTCTCTGTTTACAAGGCGAAAATGTTAAAGACCTTATGGAAGTTACTCACGCTCTATCAGGTGCTATGATTATGTTAGGCGGAAAAGCTTCTTCTTTAGAAGAAGGCATCGAAATATCTAAACAAATGGTTAAATCCGGTAAAGCCTTCGACAAATTCCTCGATATCACAAAAGAACAATTCGGCGATCCTGATTATTTAAAACACCCAGATAAATACCCAAAGCCTAAATTTTCAGAAAAAATTTACTCAAATTCTGAAGGCTATATTAATACAATGGATAACTACGAAATCGGTATGGCCTCTCTCGAGCTTGGCGCCGGAAGAATGAAAAAAGAAGATATTATCGATCCTAAAGCTGGTATTATATTTTACCCCAAAATCGGCTCATTTATCAAAAAAGGTGATTTAATTGCAGAATTGTTCACAGACAAAGACGATAAAATCGAACCAGTTAAAAATCGAATCCTAAACTCAATTACTTTTTCAAATCAACCAGTTGAACCAGTAAAATTAATCCATCAAATTTTAGAATAATTTACTTTTCTTTTTTTATATTTGGCTCAGACAGTATAAGCTTAAGCCCCTTGCAGCTTGTGCAAGCTGCAAGGGGCAGCGGGCCGGAACGGCCCGCTAAAATGATAAACCTTAACATAAGCATCCTTTCAGATACTTAGAAAGCTAAACCTAACGTATTATCAACTAAATAATAATAAAAATACAATCTTAAAATTACTAATATTCCATAATTATTACTGCAAAATAACGAATTTATATTTTCCATATTCCTAAACGTGCTTAACACTCACCAGGACTAACAAGTTGCTTCCGAAATGATTAAAATTATATCTTTTTATTGTTATTTACAAATAAATGGTTATTTCTTTTTATGCTCTTTTTATAATTTTTATTGAAATTAGAATTATATCGTAAATACAATATAATATCTTAACCAATAAAATATCGCATATACAATAATATTATAATATCAATCATATTTTTAAAACTGAATTATATCGTATATCCAATTATATTGCGATACCTATATATTTTTAATTTTGCCGATATATCGTAATTACTATTATTTCACATTCACTATAATAATGCATAAACGATATTAATTTTACTTACTTTTTATTTGAGCTAATAATAAATCATAGAAAAATATTAAAAAAACAATTAAAATAACATTTAGTTATTTAGCTAAGTGTAATAATATAAAATATGGTGGTAAAAATCTAATGAAATGATTTTTGGGAAAATAATTTTGGGCTTTAGCCCCGCCCGTGCGCCGCTCGGCGCACGGGCTTTATGCTTACACCGTCTGAGCTAATAAATAAAAAAGCTCCCCTTTTAAGAGAGCCTTATTTATTCTTTACTTGTTTTGTCATTTTATCATATTTACTATAATCCAATTCGGAACCTAAGGTACTATGCGGAATTAAGTACATAATAACCATTACAACTAATCCTATCAATGCATATTTTTTTGCTTTATTTTTTATTTTTTTACCCAAATAATAGACAATTCCCCATACCAAAAAAGTTAATAAAGTTTTATTATCAGTTAAATCAATTCCATAGGGAAATCCCGTCCAATATTCACCAAAAGCATATTTTTGCATTAGCGGTCCTAGAATAAATCCGCCAATAAATAATGTCACCAATGTTAAGAATACATAAAATTGAGAACGATTATCCTCTTTTACAAAATAGCTCAATCCTGCCCTAACACTAAACAATAAAGAAATAAACATAAATAGTATATGCGGCAATAGCACAATATTTGGAACAACCCCTTTGAACCTAATAACAACACTTTCATTCATAAATTTTAAAGTTTTATCATTATAATATAGTTTAATAAAATATTCTAATTTACCAGCAGCTGGTTGCTTTGGTAAATAAGCCACCAAACCATTTTGCTTATGTTGCATCTGAACAACTGTAAAAGTATCATTTGTTTTATAACGTTTCCAATATAAAAATCCCTTTATATTTGAATCTTTTATTGGCAACAATATTTCGCAATCACTTAAATTCTCGGCACTTCTTAATAATTTGATTTTAAATTTTTGCCCATTAACTTCAATATTATAAGCTTTCGGATAAGTTGGACCAGTTATACGTTGATAAATGGCTATACCTACAGTAAATACTACTGAAACAATCCATAATAAAATTATTTTTTTCTTCATATATAATCTTCCAAGTTAAATGATGTTTCTCTTTCCCAAGGAATTTCTTCAGTAAAATCAATTTTATTTGCAAATCTAGCCAGTACAAACAATAAATCTGAAAGCCTATTTAAATAAACAAGTACATTTTCATTAATTTCTTCTATTTGCATTAACTCAACAACTTCTCGCTCAGCCCTCCTACAAACTGTTCTAGCTAATTGCAATAATGAAGAAGATAAAGAACCACCAGGTAATATAAAGTTATGTAATGGTTGATTTTTGGAATCATAATAATCAATAACTTTTTCCAAAAACTCAATAAATATTTCTGAAATTCTTTTTACTCCATATTTGTTTTCATTCAAAGGTGTTGATAAATCAGCCCCCATCTCAAATAAATCATTTTGAATTTTTTTTAATAATTTAGATAATTTTTCGTTCTCAAGTGTACTAATTATCACACCTAATAACGAATTTAATTCGTCAACAGTACCATAAGCTTTTATTCTTAAATCATTCTTTTTAACTCGTCTCCCACTTGCAAGCGAAGTTTTCCCTTTATCACCACCTTTTGTATATATTTTCATAAATTGCCTTTCTAATATTCACGTGTTTGTTTTGGATTTTTTACATTATAATAAACTTTCCCATCCCAAATAAATCCAACAGAGTCACCCATTTTGATCATATTGTTATTATTCAAAAAATAAAATTCATAATAATCAGGATATTCATCGTCATTTATATTTGCTAATCTTCTCAAATTATCAATACCAGAATAAGTTTCTAACAAATGTGGTTTATTGAATAATGAATTAATTAAAAAATAATTAAACCTTCTTGTTCCTTGACTAATTGCATCGAAAAATTGTACTACAATATAATCCTTATTCTTTACTGGCCAATTTTCCAAATATACAATATCAAAACCATTATGAATAGGAATAAGTTCCTTCCATAAAATCTTATATTCATTACCATAATTTGCAACTAATAGTAGATAAAAAAAAGCTGTGCCTTTTTTAGTGCTATCCAAATTACCAAAACTACTATAATACCCTACTAAATCATCTAAATTAATTTTTATCTTTAATTCTTTTGGTTGAGCAACAACCGCGAATATATAATTAGTATCATTTGAATACTTATAATTAATTACAGCATATTTTATATTTTTTGTATTTCTCTGATAACATTTAAGCAGTACTGTGTTAGGTTCAAAGTTTCTTTCTATCCATTTCTTAAAACTTAATGTATCAAAATAATAATCCCCATCTTTTAACAGCACTCTTTGCGAAAAACTATCATTTATTAAAACTTGTTTCTTATCATCACTAAATTTGTAGTAAGCTATTATTGCAATTATAATTAGAGCAATTATTAGAAATAATTTTTTCTGGCGATCAGACATTACTTTTTCCCCAAATCATAGATATATTTAATAATAGTTAGTATACCTTTATTAAAACTATCTAAACTAAAATGCTCATTAGGAGAATGCAAATTCTCAGAGTCTAGCCCAAAGCCTAACAATAAACATGGCGCTTTAAGTCTTTTTGATAAAGTTGTAACAACTGGAATAGATCCTCCCTCTTTTATAAATTTCGGTTCTTTTCCAAATGCAAATTTTAATGCACTTTTTGCTAACTTAATATAATTATTATTTAGTGGTACAATCGATGGAAATCCACCATGCAAGTCTTTTACTTCTATTTTTACTGTTTTAGGAGCAATTGATTTAACATATTTGGTAAATAATTTAGCAATTTTATTCGGATTTTGGTTTGGCACCAATCTCATACTAATTTTTGCACCTGCCTTAGAAGGTATAATAGTTTTAGCCCCTTCGCCTTGAAATCCGCCCCATATTCCATTACAATCCAAAGTTGGCCTTGATGTCATTGCTTCATAAACTGAATAATTTTCTGTAGGATTTAATTTTGGTGCCCCAGTTTCATCCATAATATCCTTAGCAGAAACTTTAATCTTTTTCAATTCCTTTTTTTCTTCTTCGCTAATTTCTAATACATCATCATAAAAACCTGGTATTAAAACTCTACCATTTTCATCTTTCAATTTTGCAATAATATGAGCTAATACATTTATAGGATTATCCACAACACCACCATAAGTACCCGAATGTAAATCTCTTTTTGGACCTTCTACATCAATTTGCATATAACATAAACCTCTTAAACCATATGTTATTGCAGGTTCACCAGGCGCATACATTGAAGTATCTGATATTACAATAACATCACATTTTAGCTTTTCAGAATTCAATTCCAAAAATTTTTCTAACGATTCACTTCCAACCTCTTCTTCGCCTTCAAGAATTATTTTTATATTGACAGGAAGCGAACCTTTTACTTTCATAAAAGTTTCAATTGCTTTTAAGTGTGTAAAAAGCTGCCCTTTATCATCTGTTGCTCCTCTTGCCCAAATTTTCCCATCCTTAATTACAGGCTCAAATGGTGGGCTATCCCACAATTCTAATGGATGTGGCGGTTGTACATCGTAATGACCATAAAACAGAACTGTAGGTTTACCAGGCGCCCCAATCCATTCTCCATAAACCAATGGATGTTTTTCTGTTGTAATCACTTCAGCTTTTTTTATACCTATCTCAATCAAGTGATTTTTTAAATATTCCGCCGTAGCTTTCATATCATTGCTATGTTCTGGCGATGCACTTACACTAGGCATCCTTAAAAAAGCTTTTAATTCTTCAATAAATTTTTCGTTGTTGTTGCTTACAAATGATAATAGCTTTTCCATAACTCACTTCATATTAAATTTATAAATTATTGGAATATATTGTTTAAAATAGTTTTTTGTCTCATCATCTAAATTTTTCAAAATAAAGTTAGGCGGTATATAAAAAGATTTCCAAGGATCATCGATACAATATACAAAATTATCATCATCAACTGTTATACTCTCTATTGCTGCTACATATAAATAATTGCTATATTTAGGTATTTGAATTGGTATATTGGTTTCATCATAAAATACTATATTGAATTTATCATCAAATTGAATTTTAAATATCTTCCCAGCATTTCTATCAACACCTAACAATTCTTTATCTTTCAATGAAACTAAACCGCAGATTGTCCCAATTTTATATTTCTTTGTTGAAACACGCTTAATAATTTCTTTTGTTTTCTTATCGACTATATATATATATGTACTATCAGCAAAAAGTTTTCCTACTTGAAAACCTTCCAAACCCAAATAGAAATATTTTTTATCAACCGTTACCCCCTCAAAACCGATATTATTCTGTACAAATTCTAATATTTTCCCCTTTGGCTTGATTTCTATTTTTTTTATATCAATAATTTCACCCGATAAAATATTATCATCCCTAAAAATAAATTCGTATACACCTACTTCATCCAAATAATTATTATGATTCCCTTCAATAGAAACATATAATTTTTTATCATATTTATCATAAACTACATCCTCAAAATCCATTTTTGCAAAAAGTTGCAATTTTTTTATTGCCTCACCTTTAATCTCAATTTTTTTTAATGAATAATTTTCATTTTTATCAATATATAAATAATAAATCGCTCCTATATCGTCAACTATTATAAATAATTTTTTATTGTCGAATTTTCCAATAAAAGTTATACCAGATGTCTGATCTGAATGTTGAAATTCATCTTTTAACCATTTAGGATAACCTTCCATTAATTCTAATTTTAGTTTATCCTGCACATCGATAAATGCATTTGAAAATACAACAATAAAAATGAAAAAAATAAAAATGGAAAATATTTTAAATACCTTTTTGAACATGATTTTTTTAATTTACTTTAATTTTTAAATATAATATTTTTAATTTAAACATAAAACACTAATTACTTTTATATTTTTTCTTTCTTCGTAACCTTTCGATATTTTATAATGTCATAATATCATAAACAAAGGAAGTTCAACAATGAAAGAGAAAAAAATTATATTTACTTTAGCAATAATAATAATATTCATTGTTATTTTAAGCTTTTTCTTAAAAAAGAAAACTGACAAAATTACTAATTATAATTTCGATTCCGCTTTAATCATAAATGTACAAGATGTTGTTGATACTCTCGATAAAAGTTTAATTGTACTATCTTCAGAGTTAGCAGAAAATTTAATTTTGAAAACCGATTCACCTGTTATTTTAATTGATAATATACAAATTAACAAGACAGACATTGAAAAATTGCTACGCGAAAAAAAAGATACAATATCATTTAATAACTTCAAAATCTATAAACAAAGCAAGGACAAAAAAGATAAAAAAATAAAATTAAAATTTAAATTAAAACCCGAAGATGGTAGAGATAGTTCGTATGTGAATATTAAATTGTATGCAGGTCAATTTCCCTTAAACAAAATAATTAAAAGTGACAGGAGTAAGTATTTTGTTGTAGAAACAGAACATTATAATTCTCGTAATCGTTCAATTGATAAAATCGAAATTCCGCTTTTCCTAGTAAATTCTGCTGCTAACATAGCGGATATATTTATCGATAACGCCAACAAAGAAGAGCTTAAATTATTTAAGAATCTACTAAATTCACCTAAACCCTTGATGTTTATCGATAATTTTAAAGATAGCACTAAAGTTTTTATGTATATAAAATAGATTATAAGAAACCTACCCAACGCATTCTGAATAGAATTCTATATCCCCCCATCAATTCGATGGGGATTTTTATATTCCAATTTAAATTTTGCGTTGAATCTTTATTTATAAAAAACTTTGCTCTTGATGAAGAAACATCTAAAGCCATTTTTTGAAAAATTGAAATATATGAACTTGCAGCTTTTTCTAACAATCTTGAAAAAACAATTGGAACTTCTTGAACATTTTGGATCGGTCCACCCATAATTTTTGATGCCACAACCAATAAATCTTTTTGATCACAAACAATACTCGATATTATTTGAACATCATTATTACTTGTTGTAAATTCTATTGTAGCCTCTGCTTGCGCAGGAATTGTGTTTGCTATTTTTTCATCATAATATAAAACAACCTCTCTTAATACAGTTTCACATGCTTGATTTAATGAGTTAATTACATAAAAAACTATTTGCCTTTTTATATAATCATAAACTTGTTTATAATCAAAACCTTCCATTTGTAAATAACTTGATAATTCTGATACTAAACTTGATGGTGAATAACACTTTGTAATTTCCCCATTATATTGAAAATCATCTTCTTCTTGTTCTTTTTTAGTTTCTTTATTTATTTGCTCAACTTCCTCCATTATTGTATCAAGCTCATTTTTTACTATTGGATTATTCATCTTGAATATTTTTATTCTATCTGCTTCCAAACTCCTTCCTGTCTGAATCAATAAAGCATTACCAATTCCTCTTATTTTATCATCTACTAAAATAAAATCTGGTTTTCTTCTTTTTAATACATCTACCAAAGATACAACATCCAAAACTTCAATAACATTGAACCATGGAGCAAAAACGTTCGAAAAAAATCTTTCAAATTTTTTATTTTTATCTAAAATTATAATATTTTGCTTCTGAGGAAATACCTTTTTTAATTCTTCTTGAAATAGAACTTCTTCAGACTTTATTTTATTTACATATTGCAAAAATGATAATGGCTTATTAACAGATTTAAAATATGCAAGATTGGAACTTGCCTCTTCTGCAAACTTCGATTCTTCAATGGCAGTTATTATATTTCTTAATTTTTCTAATATAAGTACAGGATCTATTGGCCAAAGAAAAAATTCTATTACATCCAATTCAATGATCTTTCTTATTGTTTCTTTATCACGAGATGCCGTAACAATAACAACTGGTAGTTTTTCAAATCCTTTTGCATTGCGAATTCTCTCCAGAACCTTTAATCCAGAAAGTTTAGCAACCCCTATATCCAAAATCAAAAAATCCGGCTTCCACTTAAATGTATATTCAATGGCTTTAACACCATCATTAGTAATTTGTAAATCGCAATTAAAATTATTGGTTATTAACATCTCCATGAAACTTGTAGTTTCAGCATCTCCTAAAGCCAACAATAATTTTATCATTTTTGCTCCTGTTTAAAAAAGTATTTTGGTAAATGTATCACGAAAAATTCCTCGTGCACCAAAATTCTCTTTAAATCTTCCTAAACCCCAATTGGGATCCATGTTAACAGTAAAAATCCCAAAATCTAAATATTTAAAGTTCTCTAATTGATATTTTTGCATTATTTCGTGAAATAACAAATTTACCGGCCTATATTCTTGATATTCATCATTATGTGATATATAAAAAGCTAAAACAACTTCTGAATTAGCGCTAAAATTACAAACTCCTGCAATTAATTTTTCATCTTTAAAAGCTCCGAATAATCTAATTTTAGTAGGATACATCTTTTTCAATTTTAATAATTCATCCAAGCTATGAGTAGGTGTAACATTATGCCTCATTCTTAAATTATTTTTCAATATACTATAATATTCTTCAAATTCTTCAGTCTCGATTATTTCAACACCTAATTTTTTCGCTTTATTTACTGCCCTTATGGCTTCATCCCTAAATAATTCTGTTGGCTTGTTATTTTTAAAATCAAGCCTTACTACACTAGATAATTCCCTTTTTAAGTAGCTAAATCCATTTCTATATAAAGCAAAATCTATATAATTTGAATATTTTTTTTGATAAATTATCGGTGGAAGTGTTAATGTTATTTGATTACAATCATTCTCTTTGCCTATTTTTATTAATAACTCAACTAGTTTGTGCGCTTCTTGAAGATTCAAATCTTTATACACAAAACCTCCATAAGACGCACCTTGGTGAGATACAAATATTCTTTTGTTATCCCTTTCAATTATCGTAGCAGGCAATAATGCAAGTATTTTATTATTCTTAAAAAAAACTACTGAATTATTGGAAAACCTATTTACTGGATGATAAGACAGGAACTTTTGTTCATGAAAAATTGTACCGTTGTCAGATTTTTTAACAAAGTCGTCCCACTCCTCTGGAGAAATACCAGAATTAGAAAAATATGCATATTCTATCATTATAAACTACCAATTAATTTTAATTCCAATTGAATGATTATCCCCTAAAGAATATTTTACTGGTAAATACGAATAACTCAACTCGTAATTATTAAACATTAACCCTAAGCCAAATGTCAAATTATAAACATCATTATTAAAAATATAACCCATTCTCAAATTGATTAAATTATCATATTTAGCTTCAAATGCTATTTTATTTTTAATTAAACTTTCGTTCTTTATTTTCTCAAGTTCATACAACAAATTTAGATCAATTTTTTCTGCATTAAATTTTCTTATATTATATAAAAACCCTGTTGAAAAAGATACAGGAAGCTCACTTTTACTATTTCTTAACCCATTAGTACTACCTAAATTATTAATGCTAAATCCATAATCAAGATTATCTATTAAATTTTTATAAAATAATCCAAAATTAACAAAATAAGCTGACTCATCATCAACTAATATTTGTTGATTTGCATAATTAAATGCTGCTCCTAAACTAATATTTCCAGTCAATTTATAGGCCAAACCTACATTAGTAACTATAACATTATAACTAAATTCTCCTTCAGGATCACCAGGTCTTTTTCTTATTTCAATATCACTAATTTTTGTATTCATAATATTTAAAGAATATGCAATATCACCCAACTTCGTACCGTAACCTAATTGATAAGAAAACATATCTTGATATAATTTTTGGTAATTTATCGAAATTTCATTATTTTTTATATAGTTTAACAACGAAGGATTAGTAAAATTACTTGCTGATCCATTGTTAACACAACTAATATTATTACTTAAAGAAGCACTATTTGAAAAGAATGGAACTTTAAAACTAGTAAAAGAATTATTCGCGTAAATTATTTGTAAAACGATTAGTAGACTTAATATCTTTTTCATTTAAAATTTAATTTTATTATTTTTATTTAAAAAAAATAATATATTTTCATTTAAAATCAAATTTTTTATGCACGAAGCAAAATGGTATTTAAATATTAATGATTATATTAAGTGCATTCTTTGCTCCCATTATTGTATTATCAAAGATGATAAATCCGGTGTTTGCAAAGTTAGAAAAAAAATAGGTAATAAACTTTATACTTTTGTGTATGGCACTGAACTTTCAATGGCTATAGACCCAATTGAAAAAAAACCTTTATATCATTTTTATCCGAAATCAGAAATATTAAGTTTTGGAACGCCTGGCTGCAATTTCCATTGCGATTTTTGCCAAAATTATTCATTAAGCCAATCAACCGTAACTAATTCACACAAAATTGAAATTACACCTCAAAATATTATTGATTTAGTCAACCAATATAAAGTGAAATTTATTGCTTATACATATAATGAGCCAACTATTTTCGGTGAATACCTATACGATGTTTCAATGCTCGCAAGGACTAATGGTAAAAAAAATGTCATTGTTTCAAATGGATATTTTGCCAAAGAAACTCGCGAAGAGTTACTTCAATTTGTTGATGCGGCTAATATCGACTTAAAATCAATCTCAAAAAAATTCTATTCTAAAATCGTTGGTGGCAAATTAAATTCAGTTTTAGAAAATTTAATATGGCTTAAAACTAAAACTAAAATATGGTTAGAAATAACTTATTTAATCATTCCTAACTATAATGACTCAATAGAAGAATTCAAAAACTATGCTAAATGGATAAAAGACAATATTGGTATTGACACCCCTATACATTTAAATGCCTTTCATCCCGACTATAAAATCTGTGACACAGAACCAACCTCTGTTAAAACATTATTACTTGCAAAGGATTATTTCCAAAAGGAAGGGATTAAATACATTTATTTAGGAAACAAATATATTGAAAATTCACAAAATACTTACTGCCATAATTGTGGTGAATTGCTAATAAAAAGAGAAGGCTATAACACTAAGAAATTTATAACAAGCAATAATTGTCCCAATTGTAATTCTGTAATACCTGGCCATTTTTAATCGAATTTTCCCATTAAAAACTCTTCTGTTTCTTCTTTTTCTGGCATCGAGAAAAATTTTGTAGTTTCATTAATTTCAACTAACCTCCCCTCTTTCAATAACATAGTATAAGTACCGAGTTTTGCCGCTGTTTTAAATTCATAACAAACCATCAATATTGTAAATTTACGTCTCAATCTTATAAATGTATCAGCAAATTCTAAAAAACTAGAAGAATCAAGATTTCTTGTAAAATCTTCAAATAATAGCAAATCAGGCGTTAAAACTATCGCTCTAGCTATCGTTACTATTATTTTTTCCAATACTGATAACTTATTTATATCTTCATCCAATCTATCCTTCAGAAATTCCCAACTTTCTAGTGTTTCTAAAGCATACTTTATATAATTATACCAGTGTTTTTTTTCTATTTTATGTATTTCTAAACCAATTATTAAATTATCCCATACGCTACCATTAAAAATAATCGGATTGCCTGGTATATATGCATGTTTACGGCGCAAATAATTTAAATTTGTATTTGAGTTATCGTAAATACTCTTTCCATTTACATAAATATTACCTTCTATTTCAACTTTATGAAATAATTCATTACTTCTGTTAAAAGATCTTATTAAATTGACTTTTCCAGCTCTGGTAGGCCCGATTATTGTTAAAATTGAATTTTTTTCTAAAGAAAAATTCAAATTTCTTAATCTTACTTGTTTATCAATAAACAACGTAAAATTATCCACCTGAATAAAACTATTTTTCAATTCTCACCCTCTCTTTTATTACTCCGATAAGAGCATTAAGTACAAATAATATTATTAGATACAAAAATATTTCTGTTATAGGTAACTTCTTGTTTATCATATTATTTACTATATAAAACGGATAAAATTTATCGAAAAAATATAAAGAGTTTGTTGAATGGATTTTTATCAATGTAGTAACTAAAAACAAAGGTAATATGTTAGTAAAATAATATTTATTAAAATATAAAAAATAAAGTAAAATATTCATTTTAATAGTCTTAAATACAATTTTTGTTGTATAATACCTATAATCACCACCTAAAACAACTATTTGTCTATAATACTTATTTAATATTTCTTTTCTGTTAATAAAAAGAAAAGGCAAAGCATAAACTCCATTTACCAATAATAATGATATATAAATTATAATATCTCCGTAGTAGCGTACTGTTGTAATATTCAATAAATAAAATAATGTTTGTAAAACAATAATTATAACAAAACTAAATACTATAGAAGGAATAGATGAAACTATAAGCATCAATTTTACAATGATTTCAGTAAAAATTCTATTAAAACTAAAGATAAATAAACCAATATTGACCATTATAAAAACTGTTATCACAGAAACAATTAATATAACTATATTTAATAAAAACATAGACACTGAATTTTTATCAAAACTAACGTAATTCATTAAATACATAAAAGAAATGAAAATAATAACACTGAAAAATCTAAATAATTTAGTATAAAGCGTTATAATTTTATGTATTAAATTCTTTAAATTCATATTTTTTTCTTTAAAGTTTTATCATAAATCAAAAATAATAAAACTGTAATCGTCGAATATATTAATATAATATTTATCTCAACATAATTTAATGACTTTTCACGTATTAAAAGGTTGTAAATATAATAATTTATATTATAATAAATAATACTGCTGTTCGCGAGTTGGTCATCAACTATTCCAAACAAGGATATAAAATTTACATCATTTAACAAATTAATTAAAAGTATAACGAAAAGCTTACTGATCCCAACATCTTTAAGTATTGCCTTAATTGTATCAAAATTGCCTGCACCTAAAGACTTGAGCATAAAATATTTTTTTCTATCGTCAAAATACCTATATATGATATTGCTTGATAAGTAAGAATTATAGATTATTATCAATAATAATAACAAAATTAATTTTGAACTATATGATAGAACAAATCTATATACCAAAAAATAATAAATAATAGCTAAAATAATACTTGAATTAACTTGGAAAGTTTGCATAAAAATATTTGAGTTAATAACACCAATTTTAAAGTTATTGTATTTGTTGAAATAAGCTAAAAATGCCCCTAAAAAAATACCAATAAAAGATAATAATGAATAAAAAAATAAATTATTATAAAAAAGAAAAAATAAATCCCCCGATTGCATATAGGCTTATGTTATAGATTTGTAAATAAAATACAAGTTATAAAAAAATATTTTTAAATCAAAATATAAAAAGACTAACTTCAAAAGCGTTTTAGTCAAGAAAAAATCAAATAATTTTTTTTAAAAGTCCTAAATCAAAAAAAGGCAAGATCGCTTAAGCTCTCTTGCCTTTAATTTATGTTTTTTAACCAGTCTATTTGAAGCTTAAAACAAGATTATTTTTGTTCAGGATTAACTGGTGTTTCAGGTACTTCTGGTTCTGGTTCAAAGCTTTGTAAATCGTTAGGATCAATTGTATTAACTTCAGCTTTCAAAATATCTTCAACTTTTACTTTTTCAAGTTTATGTGCTTTGATATATTCTTCAATTTCTTCTTCAGATTTATCTTTCAATACCGCTAAAGCACTTAATACAATTCTTTTCTTTTCTTTGTTAAATTCAATAACTTTTAATTCTAATTCTGTATCTACTGGGAATCCAATACTTAAATTTTTAATTTTTGATGGTGATAATTGTTTAGCAGGGACGAAGCCATCAACACCTTTAGGAAGTTCAACAATTACACCTTTTTCAATTATTCTTGCAACTTTAGCTGTTATAACTGTACCAACTTGATAGTCTTTTTCAAAATCATCCCATGGATTAGGGAAAATTTGTTTGTGGCCTAATGAAATCTTTCTTTGTTCAGTATCTATTGACAATACAACAACTTCAATTTGCTCATTTTTCTTAACAATTTCACCGGGGTGTCTGATTTTCTTTGTCCAAGATAGATCAGAAATGTGAATTAAACCATCAACACCTGGTTCAAGCTCTACAAATACTCCAAATGCTGTGAGATTTCTTACAACTCCGGTATGTTTTGAACCAACTGGATATTTTTCCATCAACATTTGCCATGGATCAGGTGTAAGTTGTTTAATACCTAAAGATATTTTTCTTTCTTCTTTATCTAATGTAAGAATTACAGCTTCAACCATTTGTCCCATTGTAACAAATTGAGATGGATGTTTAATATGTTGAGTCCAACTCATTTCAGAAATATGGATTAAACCTTCAATACCTTTTTCAATTTCAATAAATGCACCGAAATCAGTTAATGATACAACTCTACCTTTTACTTTATCCCCAACTTTATATTTTTCTTCAATATTTTCCCAGGGATGTGGATAAAGTTGTTTAATACCTAAAGAAATTCTCTTTCTCTCTGGATCGTAATCTGTTACAACAACTTTAATTTTTTCATCTAATTTAACAACTTCATTAGGATGATTAATTCTTCCCCAGCTTAAATCTGTAATATGAATTAAACCATCAACACCGCCTAAATCTACGAATACACCAAAATCTGTAATGGCTTTAACTGTACCTTCGAGAACTTGACCTTTTTGTAAATTATTGAGTAAAGCTTCTCTTTGATCTTTTGTTTTTTCTTCGATAATTACTTTATGTGAAACAACAATGTTTTCTTGTAAATGGTTAACTTTTACAACTTTAAAATCCATTGTTTGCCCAACTAAAGCGTCGAAATCTCTAATTGGTTTAATATCAATTTGAGAGCCTGGTAAGAATGCTTCCATACCGTAAATATCAACAACCATACCACCTTTAACTCTACGTAATATTTTACCAGTAATAATTTCATCTTTTTCATAAGCATCGAGAACTCTTTTCCAAATTTTGATAAAGTCTGCTCTCTTTTTGCTTAAAATAATGTTGCCATCACCATCATCTTCAACTTCAATAACAACATCAATTACATTACCAACTTTAATTTCTTCACCAGCATTGAATTCTGATTTAGAAATCATACCTTCTGCTTTAAAGCCAATGTCAACTGCAACATTATCATCGGTAACTCTTACAATTGTACCTTTGATAATATCACCAACTTTAACATTCTTAAATGATGAATCATACATACTTGCTAATTGTTGCAACTCTTCATTTGTATATTCATCAGCATTCAGGAATTTTACAGGCTTTGTTTTAACATCACTCATTATATTCCTCCGAGCTGTTATATTTTCTACATTATTATAAAAACTATCGGGTAAAAAATAATAATGTAGGTTTGTTTGTTAATTGTTATTAACTAACTACCCCGACGTTTTTCAAATTTTGTTCTAATTTATTTTTTACTTCTTCCATTAACCACATTGGGGTTGAAGTAGCCCCTGTGATTCCAATATTTTCTACATTTTTCAAATTTTTGTACAACGAGTCAAAATTTATATCTTCAAATCTTTCAATGAAATAAGAATTGTTATTAGCATTTTTAACTAAATCAAATAATACTTTGCCGTTACTGCTCTTTTTCCCAGCAACAAAGAAAATTAAATCATTGCTTTGCGCAAATTCAATAATTTTCTTATCCCTACCACTTACTTGGCCACAAATTGTATCTTTTGCTAAAAACTCTTTAGCTACATTTTCAGAACTATCAACTATCAAATTTTTTATTTTTTCTTTTAGATAATTTACTATTTTATAAAAACCATCTTTATCCATTGTTGTCTGAGAAAAAAGCACTGTATTCTTATCAAAATTAACTTTTTCTTCAGCTTCTTCAATACTTTTTATTACTATTGAAGTATAATTTGTAACACCATTTAATCCAATTGTCTCAGGATGATCTTTCTTTCCAAAAATTACAATTTGATAACCATTATCATAAAACTTTTTAATTCTTTCTTGGACTTTTGTTACAACGGGACAAGTAGCATCAACAAGTACTAATTTCAAATGTTCAATTTTTTTATAAACTTCTGGAGGCTCACCATGAGCTCTTATTAAAACTACACTCCCTTTTGGCAAATTATCCAAATCAGAATGAGTTATTGTAATAAGCCCAAGATTTGCTAATCTCTCAATTTCAATCGGATTATGGATTATATCACCTAAGCAATAAACTTTACCATGTTTTTGTAATTGTTCCTCAGCTATATCAACTGTTCTTACAACTCCCCAACAAAATCCAGAACTTTTATCAATACTTATTTTCATTGTTAGCCCTTTCTAACTTTTCCCTAATTATATTTAATATTTGGCTAACCTGTTGTTCGATAGTAATATTACTCGTATCAACCTCAATAGCATCCACTGCTTTTTTTAGCGGTGCTATTTCTCGGTTGCTATCAATAAGATCTCTGTTTATAAGATTGTTTTTAACCTCTTCAAAATTTGCTTTATGCCCAGCTACTTGCAATTCTTTTAATCTTCTTTCTGCTCTTTTATCAATATCTGCTATTAAATAAATTTTTACATCAGCATCAGGAAAAACTACTGTTCCTGTATCACGACCATCAAGAATTACGCTACTATTTTGGGCAATTGATCTTTGTTTTTCTAATAGAAAATTTCGAACTTCAGGTATAGCACTTATTGGACTAACAAGATTACTAACTTTTAAAGTTCTAATTTCTTCTGTTATATCTTTTCCATTAAGATGAACTATTGTTTTTCTATCTCTATATTGAATATCGATATTAATTTTATCAAGATTTTCAATAAGTTTTTGAAAATTATTTTCATAGCCTTCTTCAATAGCATAATATGCTACTGCTCGATACATAGCCCCAGTATCAAGATAAGTAATATTTAATTCGTTAGCAATTCTTTTTGCTGTTGTACTTTTTCCTGAACCAGATGGTCCATCAATAGTTATAATAAATTTATTCCCCATAGCTTACAAAATTAATATATTTTTATTTAAAACCCAAATTTTATTTTATCTTAGCAATTTTCCCGATTTTAGTAATTGTTTTATTTTTGCTCTTTACTTTAAATTTGTAAAAATATACTCCATTAGCGATATTATTATTGTCTTCGTCATTACCATCCCAATAAATATAATTGTAATCGTATAATAATTCTGCCCTACTTCTTCTAATTTCTTTTATCTTCCTCCCTGCAACTGTGTATATCGAAATCTCAACTTCATCTGGTATTTGTGATAAAACGAACGTAAAATATGTTCCTCTCTCAAATGGATTGGGGTAATTGTAAACAACTTGCAATTCAAGATCACTTTTAACTTTAAATTTTTTGATAATTGGATCTGAAAAGTTACCATTATAATCTTTCCCTATAACCTTTAATTCGTATTCGTCATCCTTAAGCTTAGGCATATAATTTACTCTTATTAAAGGATTTTGTGAATTAAATTCAATTGTAATTTCATTATTATTATAATAATTCACTTTTTTATCATTTACAAATATCATAATATTGGATGTATCATTAACAGGAATATTGGTATCATCTGTTAATTCAATTTTTATTAAAGGATTTGAACTAATATAATTTTTATTATCTAATGTTTTCATTAATTTGCCATCATTAAAAATACTTAACGATAAATTAGGATTATTATCTATTGTAATATTTACAATAGGTTTTCCAGTATCCTTTTGTACATAGAAATATTTACTAATTTGATTATTTGTTTTATAATATTCATCTATTTTATTCAAACTATCGATAAAAAGATATACTGTATTATTATTTTGTAAAAATTTCGTATCAATACTTAAATTGTTTTTATATACTGAATTTTTTAACAATTTTACATGTTCTTCCCTCAATTTAGTGTAACTATTATCTAATTTTTTCAAATAAACTTTAATATTTAAACTATCAGCATCTTTATCGCTTATATTCCATACACTATAATTAACATTCAACCCTTTGCCCTGATAAATAGTGTCTTTCTCTAATTGTATTGATTTATCATTTACAAGTAATTCTGCTAATTTATTTTTTATTACTTTTATTTTTTTTAGTATTGGGACAAAATTATCATTTATATCATTATTAAAGTAACCAATTAAAACAATCTTCGGATAATTCTTTAAAATTTTGTAATCAATTATAGCTCGTTTCCAATTATTAACAATATTAATAAATGGTAATGCGTTTGATAAAGTATCTTCTGTATTATCTTTTTTTATACCAATAAGTTTATAACTTATTGTATTATTTTGTTGTAAAGTATCATTTACCAATATTTGCTCAATCCCATCATAATTATCAATGTCAATTATTACCTTCCCGTCATTTTTAACAATTAAGAAAGTGGTATCGCATTTTGCAGTACCATTATATTGTATTTTAAATGTCTCTGGAACACTTCCAACTTTAGCTCCTCTATATCCTAATATTCCCCAAGAAGCTCTGAAACTAATGCTATCTGCATATTTACTGCCAAACAACTTTAATTTGTCTCTAATTGATTGACTTAAATTAGTTGAACCTTCATCTTTAATCACAATTGCTATGTAAAATTTATCGGATAATGTATCCAACATATTATCATAAGCAACTACATCTGAAGAATTAAATAAATCATATCTTCTGCCCCATATAGGTTTTAATGTATTTCTATCAAATAAATAAATATGATGACCTCGAACTGAGTTCTCCGGTATAAGCTGTTGTCCATTTAATAATATAAATGCTGTATTCCCATCATTATAGCCGCCTGATATTAATTCTATTTTATATTTTGCGGTATCCAATACCAGTCCGCTCGAAATATACTTTAAATTATAACTCTTAGTATTCTGGGAAAAAGATAGTGAATCACCAAATAATAATCCATAATCTGAATATATAAAGCTTCCTTGTGTCATTATTTCATTATTTTGATTAACTATTTTATACCAAACTCTACTATCATTTTCAACGTTGTCAAAAGAAATCGTTGTATAATTTGAGTCAGGATTTAATAAAATTTTATAAGAATTTGCAAAATCTTGTTTTAAAGAGTACTCAAAAAAAGTTTTATTATTTATTTTATTTTGTGGATTTAAAACTTTTAATTCTTTTACTGATATATTTTCGGATTTAATTGCTGGAACGGTATAATAACTGCTATTTTTTACAATAAAAGTATATTCAAATTTATTATCATTGTAATCATATTCATCAATTTTATTATCATAGTTTAATTCTATTATTATTTTGTTCATTCCCGATTTTGATTTTGTATACACAGGGAACTGAATACTATCACTATTCTTAGGTATATTCCTCAATATCTCTCTTGTTATAGTTTCATTATTATAGATATGAGTTATTTTAATATTAAAAGTGTCATTTATTGGATTACCATAGTTAAAATATTTTACTTTAACCAAAATACTATCATCAATATCACTTACATTCTCTTTTGAAAACTTCCATGATTGCTTATCAATTGCTAAATTTACTTTATTGGGTAACTTTACATAAATTATCGGATCCCCAAATAATATATTGGTATATTTATAAAGTAAATAACTTCCACTATTTGAATATGTTTTACAAATATCATTCTTTATTAAATTATGAAGTTCTCCAATCGTAATATTTTGTTTTTCAATAGCCTTTTGATAAAATATATATGGAACTGTATAAGCTGTTGATGTATAACCTAGTGAACTATTCCCTAAATAATTGATTGCCTTGGAATTATTTCTCACAGTAGCGTATTCTGAAAAAGCAACAATATCTGGTTCAGCAAATTTACCTGTAGAACAACCAAAATCTAGTATTATTGGATAAAGATTATATTTGCTATTTAGTTGTAAAATGTCATAAATTCCGTTATCCCAAGTTGATACTGCACTATGCCCTAAATAAGAAATAAATAATGCACTATTATTAATTATTTCTTCAAAATAATTCTGTGTTACATTTAATCCAAAATTTGTAACAGGATTAACAGTTTTATAAAAATGCTCATAAAACCCACCATAAGGTTTTATAAAATTATTTATTATCCCATCATTTATGTTTTTTATCTCTAAATATTGATTATTGGTTGTGTTACCACCTGAAAAAAATATAAATGATTTATTCCATCTATCAATTTTTTTATCGTTATAATTTTTATGCCTTTGAAAATAATTTTCAAATTCTTCAGTGGAATTTATTGGTAGACGCCCAACTGCCATTTGTGGAATATTAGCACCAGTAGTATCCCAAATAACAAACCAAGTATCTGAAACCGGTGCTCCGTAGGACGGGACCCAGTTATTCTGTTTAGGAGCATCTCCATATTTAGCTCGATTATTATAATAATCATAAGTTGCATCACCAACAAGGAAGAGATATCTAGGCTTAGGCTCATCACTCATTTCATAATAATCTTTTAAGAATAATTTTATAGGCTCTGGTGCGAAATAACCGAAATTGTAATTATCATATATATCATTAACATCAACTACTGCTGCATTCAAATTGTAATAATTCTTTAGGTAATCGCAATATTTGTGAGCTACTTTTATAAATTTGCTGTGTGTTATTAAAATATAATCTGTTGTAGAATGCTTAATTAAATTATTTTCAAATATTTTTTGGTATAAAAATTTTGGATTTTTAATTTTATTTACATTATATAAATAATATTGGCTATTTTGTTTAATAGTATCAATAAATATTAGAGTGTCTCCATTTTTTGTAAAAATATCAATAAAATAAATTTTTTGATATTCCTTTTCTTTTTTCAATAAAATAACTTCGTTGGTATTAACATTTAAAATTTTAATTTTATATGGTTTATTAAATTCGATATTATTTCTAAAATCAAAAATTAAACTATCATTAAATATTAGTTTTTTGGGGTATTCTATTTCAAACCAATCATGAAAAATTCCTGTTCCGTTTAATACATCAAGAGAAAAAGAATTGTCACCTTCTTTTAATAAATCTGAGTTAAAAGATGTACTAACAACTTTATGCTTATATCTATCAAAATATTCAGTAATAAGATAATTAGAACCATTAACTCTTACTCCTACTTGATGAGCATTTGTTATCGTACTTGCGGATCTACTTAAGACTTTCCAATAAAATTTTGCTACTTTATTTGGTACAATATTATTTAATTTTAATGTAGGACTATCACCCCAACCTTTAGTCCATGTTTTATTTTCTATCCAATCTGGGAATTCTCTTCTTATTTGTGCATCAGTAGGAAAATCAAAGTATACATTAGCTTCATCGTGAATTAAACAATCGTAATAGTTAATTTCATCTTGATAGGTTTGTATACTGTAATTATTTGTTATTCGTAAAGAATTATTATTATCATAAGTTAACCAATAATAGCTGCTGTCCGTATACCTATCAAGATATTCATTATATGGTTTTCCATATTCTGCAACTTTTCTATAATCACCATTTGAATAGTTTTTATTCCCAATAAAAATAAAATATTCGTCAGAAGTAAAAATATCATCATTATTCCCATGAAAATATAAAGGATACTCACTTCCTTTATAAAATAATTTAATATTCTTTGGAGATACATTATTTACTGGGAAATTAATACTTTTCAAAAATTCAAAATCAATTTTATATAAACCATCCTGATTTAAACTTAACTTATAATATATCTGATTACTATTAAACCAATTTTTAATCTCTTTAATTTCTTTAACTTTTTTATTTATATAATTGTCTTGTTTTATAAATATAAAATTTTCTTCACTGTAAACTTTTAAGTTGCCAGAATTATGAGCATAATTAATTACAATACTTTTTAAATAATGTAATTCATTGTTAATAATTTTTAAATAAGGGAATCGTAAATGTTTAAATTTCCTACCTTTGAATTTAAAATATCCTTTAAAAATTTTTTCTTCTTCAGTAATATTATTTATGTTTAATTCATATTTGTATCTTTCATAATCTAATTTTGAAATTAAGATTCTATTTTCATCAATATCTGATATATCAAGGAAAATATCTTTATAAAAATTCATATTATCTTCAACTTTTATTAAATCTATATTAATTTTAATATTTAAATTATTATTAGTATATTGACATACCAAGAAATTATTAGCTTGTATAAATATATTTAATAAACAAAATATAATTATAGTTCTCAACTTAACTCCAAATTTTTATGTTAAAAATTTTTGATACTTTCGTTAATATTTTCAGCTATGATGAATTAAATATTAAAATACTTGAATCTGTAAAAAAGCGTAAAAAAGCAACTTTTTTTTATTTGAATACCTTTTCTTTATATCTAATTTTTAAAAGTCAGAATTATGCAACAGCATTTAATCAAGCTGATTATATAGTCCCCGATGGTATTAGTATAGTATATGCCGCTAGACTTCTAAACAATATTAAAATCAAAAAATTAAGAATTAATTTAAATTATTTTTTGTATTTAGAAAATATTATCATAAAGAATAATCTAACGATTTATTTATTAGGCTCACATAAAAATATTTTAGATAAAGCTGTCCACAAACTTAAAGAAAGAGGCATCAAAGTTGTTGGTTATAATGATGGTTATAATTTAAATAACTCTTTAATAGACAATATTAATCAATTACAGCCTGATATTTTTTTTATTGGTATGGGAATGCCTAAACAAGAGTTATGGGTTATAGAAAACTCAAAAAAAATAAATACTGGAGCTTTCATTACTGTAGGTAATCTATTTGATATTATATCTGGAAATTTTAAAATTGCACCTAAATGGCTTACTAATACACCTTTCGAATGGGTTTATAGAATTTTCCAAGAACCTAAGAAACTCATCCCAAGATATATAAAATGTAACAGTTTCTATTTATACCTACTTGTTAAATATTATTTTAACAAAAGAGTTAAATAAATTTCTCTTAAAATTTTAATATATTTCTCTAATGAATGATTAATTGTTATATATTGGTTTAATTTACTCCCCAGTTCACTCATTAACTCATTATTACTTATTAAATTTAATAATTTTACTACTAAATCATCTGAATTATTAAAAAATATCGCTGTTTTACCATCAGCCAAGTAATTCTTGAACGCTCCATTCACATTTACTATAACAGGTTTTGAAAATAGCCCAGCTTCAATGACAGTTAAACCAAATGGCTCTATAGGCGAAGGCGAAATAAGTACATCTATTATATTATAATAATCCCCTATATGCTGGATACTATCAATTATTTTTATATTTTCCTTAAAACTTAATGTTTCGTTGAGTAATCTTATCCTATCTATTCCATTTCCTATGAAAAGAAAAATAATATTTTTATTTAACTCTAAAATTTTTGGGATTGCTTTAGTAATGATGTTTAAGTATTTTACAGAGTAATCAAATCTACCAATGTATCCAACTATAGTTTTATTTTCTTCAATTAATAACTTTTTTTTAAGTTCTACTGGATCAATCGTAATTTCTTTAACTATATTATCAACAGGATTGTATAAAGTTATTATTTTTTCTTCTTTAATTTTATAATTTTTAATTAGCATTCTTTTTATTTCATCACTTACTGCTATTAACATATTAGCTTTATAACTTAGCAACTTTTTATCATAACTATGATAATGAACTGTAGTTACCGTTTTTACATTTTTTAATAATTTATTTAACAAATATGCTAACAAATCATAATATCTATGGTGTGAATGAATTATATCTATTTGATTTTTAATACAAAATGTTAATAACTCAAACAATTTAGTTAAAAAATATTTACCTTTGAAGAAATAGACATTATTGTATTGTTTAAAGTAATTTGCGTTATCCCCATTTTCAAAATAAAAAAATAATTCAATATCTGTTTCAGTTTCTAATAAACATTTTAATACTCTTGAGACACCACAAGCCACATTTGCTTTAGTCCAAAGATGCAAAACTCTCATTCTATTATCCTTATAGGATATTCTTTTTTCATAAAATCATAAAAAGAATAAAATAACCGCTTTATTCTTTTAAATTGCAATCTGAAAATTAATTTGAAAATTTTTAAAAAGAAATGAACGAATGGTTTTATTTTTATTATCTTATTTTCTCCATAAAATTTATATAAGTAATACATATTCCTATTAAGGAAATATTCTTTCCAATCATCAATTTTATTCTTATACTCCAGTTTTCTGAATATAACTGAATTTTTAATCAAATAGATTTTATAACCAGCTTTCCTGATTCTTAAAGCATACTCGGTGTCATCACAAAAAATGAAAAAATTAGGATTTGGCAAACCTACTTTTACGACAATTGTTTTTGGAATTAAAACTCCTTCAAAAGTAAAATCAGCTATTTCTAACTTATTGGGGATTTTATCCAAATTTTTAAATATATTTCTTATTTCATATTTTCTTGGATTATTTCGCAATATTGATTTTAAATCAAATTCCAGACAAGATATTTCAACAATTTCATTTTTTAAATTAATTCTTATTGGTTGAATTACTTCATTATTGTGATAAATTTTAATCAATTCTTCTAGAGCAGTATTTTGTGGCACTACATCATCGTCAAAAAGCCAAAATAATTCAACATCTAACTCTAAAGCTATCTCTAAACCTTTTTTAAATCCTTTAGAACAACCTTCATTTTTATTATTTTTATGATAAATTATTTTATCTTTATTTATTTTATAATCATTTATAATTTCAGAATTTGCATTATCAATTACAATAATTTTTTCAACTGGATAACTTTGTAATAATAAATTTTCTATTAAATCTTTGAGATATTCATCTCTGTTATAAGTGACAATTATTGCTGCTACTTTGTATTGCTTCATCTATAATTTCCATAAATTTATTTTTTTCAAATGGGGCATAATAATATTCATAAATTTGTTGTCGCTTTTCAAAATTTTCTTCATTCTCTTTTAATATTTTTTGTATATTTCCATAAGATATATTTTCATAAGGTAAAGAAATATTTAAATTGAATTTACTAAATTTTATATGTTCTATTCCAAATTGATCTGGTATATAAATTATTGGTATGTCGTAGCTAAGAAGGTCTAAAGCTAGTGAAGTATCTTCAACCATACAAAAAGCTATATTATCAATTATTTTATTTAAGTTATTTTGATAAAACTTACCACCAAATTCTTTTTTCAATTTATTTATTTTGTCCACCGGATGAGCTCTTAACATTATTCTTTTATCACTAAAATAATATTTCGAAACCTGACAAAATTTATTATAATATTTTACTGAATAATTTAGATTTCTCCCTTCTGTTCTTGCAAAAGAATAAAAATATGGTGATAGAATATATAGAATATATTTTTTTTGACTATCGGTTTTAGTCCTGATAAAATTATAATTTTTACCAACAATCCCAACAATATCTTTTTTACCAGTATTTTTATTTTTGTAATAATCGTACTCCCCGCAAGCTAAGTAATAATCTGAAATTAAATTTTCGTATAAATTATCGTAAAAAATTATTCCATGGTCGAATAAAATATTTTTTTTACCTTTCTCCTTTGTAATTTGATATAGATAATTATAATTATGAAAGATGAAATCAGAAATGGATAAAGAAAATTGATCTATTTTATTATAAATATTTTTGTATTTAGTGTAAATTCTATATTTTATTTCAATTTGCTGTTTAAATTGCTTATATGAACTTAACTCAATTTCGTATTTTTTAAATAATGTTAAGCAATAATTGTAAATTTTTTCAATAAATTCTAAATTTAATTTTTGTTTTTTATGAAATATGCTTACAAAACAAAAAATATTTCTACTAAGTAGCATTTTTTTACTGTGGAGTGCACCAATTATTAATATTTTGTATTTATTAGCTAATAATTGCATTGTACTATAGCTAGATTTAGAATTAAATACTATATGTGATAAAATTGCTTTATTATCATTCTTATTGTAAAATAATAAATACTTAATTTTCCATAAGATAATCCAAGGAATATGTTTAATAAAATCTACAATACTATTCCAACGTGAAAATAATTTTAAATTACTTTTATATTCAACCTGCATAACTATATCTATAATTAATTCCTCAAGAAGAAGACAAAACATTTTTTCTTCTAATGGCAAAGTATTTGAAAATTCAGTTATTGCTCTTAAAATATTTTTTAATTTTATATTCTTTCCCATAAATTACAATATATCTTGAGATATTCTTTAATTATTAAGTCCCATGTAAATTCTTTTACTTTTAAGTATGCTTTTTCACTAATTTTTGCATATAGTTTTTCATTAGCATATAATAAATTTATAGCATTTCTTATTTCATCTTCATTATTACTATCAACAATGATAGCATCTTCATAATTACTTAAATAGTTTGAAATTCCACAATTTTTCGAAATAATCAATGGTGTTTTGTAATACATTGCTTCTAATGCCAATATAGAATAGGATTCATATAAACTTGGTATAATTACAATTTTTGCTTTTTTTATATATTCTGCTAGAGAATGACTATCTATTCTTCCTAGAAAATGTATATTATCTTTTTCAATACCAAAATAACCATTTTCACCACATACATATAAATCAAATTGCAAATTATCAAAAACTTTTAATAATATTTGGTAACCTTTAAAATCTTTAAATCCTCCCGCATAAAGGACAAAATTTTCTTTATGATAAACATTTAAGATTAAATTATCATCTATTTCAATTCCATTTTTTACAATTAAACTTTTATTAAATACTTTTTGGGGAATAAAATCTTTATCTAACACGTTATACAATAGGATATTATCGCAAAAATATGCTAAAATAGATTTTAAATAATGAATAGTTTTAGGTATTCCTTTTTGTCTATAAGGATTATTCTTAAAATTTAGGGTATCATGAAATGTAACTAAAGTTTTTATCCAAGGGACAAATACTAAAATTAAGAATGGATATTGCCAACGTCTTTGAACTATAAAATGAACTATATTAACTCTAAATACTATAAAGAAAAGGAAGGGTATAATCCCACCAGTATAGACAAAAGAATTATTGCTCTTTTGTAATAATTTTATTGGACTAAACAATTTATTTATTTTGTTAGCATTTTTATCGACTTCATAGAAATAACATACAAAACCTAACTTACTTAACCTATCAAAAATAGCTTTTTGTACTTTGTGAGTGGAGCTACCTAAAATAATTGGATATGTATATTCCCCTAAAAAAAGTATTTTGGGGTTAAAATTTTTCATTAAATACATTCCTATTTTTTTGTATATAAAACAATTGATATACAAATATAAATAATTCTGTAATTATAGAAGAAATTATTGCAGAATAGATACTCCTAAATATAAATAACAAGAGTAAATTTGCTAAAATATTCAAAATAGTTGCATATAAAGTAGATTTTGCAGTAATTTTTTCCATTCTTAATGAATTTAAGAATACACCTGTAAAATTATTTGCAAAATAAAAGAAAATACCAATTGAAAGAATTTTCAAGTAAATACTTGAAAGGAGATATTTGTCTCCATAAATATATTTTATAATATAATATGCAGTCAATTGATAAAATAATAATACAAAACTTGCTAATCCAATAAGTATAAAAAAAGTAGTTTTAATTTTATGCCAATCAAAATGCTTTTTTGAAAAATCTTGACAAAAATTAGAATAAGCAGGAACTAAAATACTATTAGAAAATATTTGTGGGAATTTGTAAAATGAATATGCTATAGAATAAAAAGCAATTATTTTAATATCAATAAAATAATACAAAATCTGTACGTCAATTTTATCATAAATTAACACAAATATTAAAGAAATTCCTAATAGATAAGATGATTGAACAATTTTGAAATATTCATTAAATGAAAATATCTTGAATGATATTTGAATATTAAATTTCTTTAAATTGTTAGTTATTATTAGTATATGTAATAAACTTAAAAATAAAAATATACTTATCAAAAATTGAATGTCAGCATATTTTATAAAAAATAAATTTATGAAACAAAAGACAATAATTAAAAATCTTATAAAGAAATGTATCTTAAAAGGGTAGTAATATTCATTTAATCCGTAATAGATTTGATTAAACAATTGTATAAAATTCAATATAAATAGTAATGAACCAAAAATTACGATAACTAATAATTGTAGTTTTAATAATATAAATAAATAAAAAACACCTAAAAATAAATAAATAATAAAAAATAAGACTTTTAGAGAAAATATTATATTTACATAATAAGAAAATACTTCATTATTACTAGCAGCTTCTCTTTGCAGAAAATATTTAAAACCTAAATCAAAAATAGGTGAAATTATATTAAAAAAAACAGTAATAATTATAAATTTCCCATAATCAGCTTCAGTATTAAGTCTTGCTATGGTTAAAAAAAACAAAAAGAAAGTTATTTTATCGATAATTCCTATTAGGAATACGTATTTACTATGTTTGAAATTCTTTAAAAAATTTACCATAAATATTTTTTTATAGAATTGATAAAGCTTTGAGCGCTTTTTTCCCAAGTAAAATTTAACATTTCACGGCTCGCAAGTAATCCTTTTTGCATATTTTCTTCACGATGATGATATGCATATTCAAGATTATATAAAACTTCATCTAAATCTGGTTCTATCCAATCGTGTAATAATATTTGCCCATTATAAATATGAAATGGTTTATTATTATTTAAAGTATAAGTAATATTATCATTTATAACATCTTTATGACCTGTAGCATTTGTAACAATTGCAGTTCTTCCAGAAGCTAAATATTCCATAAGGACTAAGTTTGTACCTCCTTCGCATCGATTTGGGAACAATCCAACATCAGTAAGTTTATAAATATCTTTAAGTTTATGGTTAGGAACTAATTCAAGTGTTATAGTTCTATTTAAATCAATTTTGTTATCAAGCAAAATATTATTTATCATTTCTAAATAATTATTACCGCGCAAATTGAATTTTATATGCTTTGAGATAGACATATTTAACATGGTTTTAGGCCACATATTAAACCAAGCATTAATCAAAACAACATCAGGATATTTTTTCTGCATTATAGAAACAGCTTTAATTACAACATCTTGTGATTTTCTTAATTCGAATTTACCACCGGAGAAAATTACAAAATTATTGTAATCTTTAGGCGGTTGATAAAAAAATAAATCTGGGTCTATACCTTGAATCAATTTACCAGAATGATAAATACCTGCCTGTTTTAATTTATATTCATTCCAAGAAGAACCACCTAATACTAAATTGTAATTTTGTGCGTTTTTTAATGAATTATTATTCAATTCTTGTTCAAAAAAACAATAACCAATATTAATATCAGCTCTTGCTTGATATAAAGTTTCTAATTCGTGTGAAACTAACGCATGGAATGCTATCCCATCTAGATGAACTTTTTGCTCTTGGGAATATAAATTATCCAACAAAATTGTCTCAGGATAAATTCTTGAAATCTCTTTCTTCAGATATTTACTACAAACTCCCCATCCGAAATTTTCACCATAGGAGAGAGCTAAATATAACTTTTTCATAATCAACCATTTTTTTATATATTAAGATAATAAATTTAATAAAAAAAGATTATATTTTATGTCAAATGTTGAATTTGATAAACAATTTGGAAATCTTATTATTGGAATAGATGAAGCAGGTCGAGGTCCATTATGTGGCCCAGTTGTAGCAGCTGCTGTTATAATGCCTTTAGATAATCCAATTGAAGGAGTTAAAGATTCAAAAAAATTAAGTGAAAAACAACGTGAAAAGCTTTTTTATTTAATAAAGAATAGAGCTCATTCACTTCAAGTTACGGTAATAAATAATGACATAATTGATAAAATTAACATTTTGCAAGCTACATTTTTAGCTATGGAACAATCTTTCAGAAAAATTAAACATAATTATGATGCAGTTTTAATTGATGGGAACAGAACTTTTATAAAATCTCAAAAATTTATACCAATTATAAAAGGTGATGATAAATCTTATTCAATTGCCTGTGCATCAATTGTTGCAAAAGTTGTTAGAGATAAAATTATGTACCATTATGCAAAAAAATTTCCAATATATCAATGGGATAAAAATAAAGGTTATCCTACCAAATTACATAGGGAATTAATTAAAAAGTATGGCGTTACTAAATACCATAGAAAATCCTTTTTGAAAAATATTATAAATGATGAGTTATTTGATGAAATCACAGAATAAGAAAAAAGGGAATAATGGAGAAAAATTAGCATTAAAATTGCTAATGCAAAAAGGTTTTTCTATTATTGAAAAAAATTATCATTATAGTAACAAAGGTGAAATAGATATTATAGCCCGGGATAAAGATTTCATTATATTTGTTGAAGTAAAAACTAGATTTAATGATAAATTTGGAGCACCAATAGATTCTATAACGAAAAATAAACAAAGTCAAATAAAAAAAGTAGCAGAAGCATATCTATTTGAAAAAAATTTAGAAAATATTAACTGTAGATTTGACGTAATAACTATTGACTTTTCAGAAGGTAAAGCAAAGATTGAGCATTATGAAGATGCTTTTTAAATACCATAAATATCATAAATTACTTGTTTTATATCATTTACATGACCGAATTTTTCAACAATTTTATTTTTTATTTGATTTTTATCTTTTGCAAAATCAAGCTGATTAGCTAATATTAAGACATCTAAAACTAATTCATCTGTTAATAGTGCACTGTGATGTTTTTCTATTGCCTCGATTAGTATTTGTGGCAACCCCCACAAATTCAATAAATATGCTCCGATAACACAATGATTTGTTTTATAAGTATAATTTTCAAGTTCTGTTAAATCCTTTTCATCATCAAATAATTTTTCTGCAATATTTATATAATCTTTTATTTCTAACATAACTAAAATACCAATATCATGAATTATTCCAATACCAAAAGCTTCATCCGCGATTTTTTGGTCTTTTTGTACAATTTTAATAATTTTTTGCATAATAGTAGCAACTCTAAAAGAATGTTCCCAAATTTTTTCAAGGAAATAATTAACTCTGGCATCATTCTTCTTATCCTTAAAAAGCCCACTAAATAACACTACAGATTTTACAATCTCAATACCTAACAAATTTACTGCGATTTTAGGATCAACAATATTTCTTGAGATACCAAAAAAAGCAGAGTTAACAATTTGCAGCAATTTTACTGATATTGAGATATCTTGTGATACTTTTTCAGCAATTTTTCTTATTGAATAATTTTCAGACTTAAGTTCCTCTTCTATTTCAAGATAAAGTTTTGGAATTGTTGGCAAGATACTAATATTATTAATTACATCACGAATGGAAGGATTATTTAAATATTCTTCATATCTTATGAGTTGTAGTATCAATTGATTAATTTTGTTTGCATCTATCGGTTTTGCAATAAATTGATGAGCGTATTTTAAAGATTTTATTGCCAAATGTTCATCAGAATAACCTGAGAGAATTAATCTTTTTATATTTGGGTTATATAAATAGACATGACTCAGGAAATTAGCACCATCCATAATTGGCATTTTCATATCACTTATAACAATATCAACTTTATATTCTTGAATAATTTTTAATCCTTCTTCACCACTTGTTGCAAAAAAATAATTAAAATGTTCGTCTTTTCTGGATAAAATACGTTTAATTGAATTTAATATATTACTATCATCATCCACAAACAAAACGTTATACTTCTTTTCCATTATTACTCCTTAATGGAAGTTTTATGATAAATTTCGTTCCCTCACCATAAGTAGATTCACACTTAATATCACCATTATGTTTATTAACGATTATATCATATGCAATAGCAAGACCTTGCCCTGTCCCTTTACCAACTCCTTTTGTAGTAAAAAATGGCTCATAAATTTTGGAAAGGTGTTCAGGCTTAATCCCTGTACCATTATCTTCAATAGTTATGTATGCAAAACTACTATCAGAAGATGTTGTAATTTTTATATAACCCTTCTGATTCAATTCTTTGAATTTCTCTTCTATTGCATGCGCTGAATTTACAATCATATTTAAAATAACTTGACCGATTTCATCAATAACACATTCAACTAGTGGTAAATTAGTATCAAATTGTGTTATCATATCAGCATAATATTTCCAATTATTTCTTGAAATTGTTATTGTAGTTTCTATAATTTTATTTAAATCTGTCTGGACCTTTTCTTTAGAAGAAGGATGCGCAAACTCTTTCATTGCAATTACAATCTTCTTTACTCTTTCTATACCTTCAAAAGTTTCGTTTAAGGCATTTATTGCCTCATTAATGAAATAATCTAAATCATATTTTAAATAATTCTCTTTGAATATATCATTCTCTTTTAATGAACCACTGTCATCAAAAAATTGTTTAATATTGCTTAAAGCATCATATAAAAAATTTGAATTATCGTTAATAAATTGCATAGGTGTATTAATTTCATGAGCTATACCTGCCGCCAATCTACCAATTGCTTCCAGTTTTTGCGAAGTAGCTAATTCAATTTCCAAATAGACTTTTTCAGTGTTATCAATCAGAGATATTAAATATTGGTTATTTTCTGTTTTATATTTGTATATTGATAAAGTTAAATATTTATTTTCACCATTAATTTCAACTTCAATATATTCAATTGTTTTATTTAGATGATTTTGAACAAATTCATAGAATTCTGGTTCGTTATATTCAATAAAATCTATAAGTTTGTATTTTGCTTTAGATTTTTTTAATAAAGTTAAAAGATTTGTATGATCATGCCCGTTTTTGAAAATTTCCTTAAATATTTGATTACTCAGTAAGATATTTAATTCATTATCAACTATAACTATAGCTTCTTTCAAATTATTAAGAATACTTCTTAAATTTTCCCTCTCTAATTGCAATAGGATTTCATAATTTGTTTTTGTAATATAACCAGCAATTAATTCACTAAATATAGCTAAGATATTGATTTCATCGTTATTCCATACATAATTATTACTAAACGAATAAAATTGCAAACTACCTATATTTTGTTTTGAATAAATTATAGGAACTATCAAAACACTTTTAAGATCAATTTCGTTAAAATTTCTAGTAATTGATGATGGTATTTTATCAGTATCATCAGGATATTTTATTATTTCATTAATCTTATAGTTTAATTCATTAATTTCATTTGTTATTACTCTATCTTTAAAATATTCGTATTCATTGCCGAAATATTCAAAATTTTTTATCTTATCTTCAAAAAGTATTGATAATCTAAATAAATCAACTTCAAAAAAGTCACCTAAAAGATTAACTACTGATTGTATTACATGCGGAAAATTTTTTTCTTTTGCGTAAACAATATTTGTGCTAAGAGTAAAAATTAAAGTTAATAAATCTGTTTTCTTCTTGGCTTGTTCTCTTAAAAATTCTTGTTCTGTAATATCACGAAAAACTGAGAGAATGCATTTCTGATTATTCAAATAAATAAAATCGTGCCTCGCATATAGAGTTTTCTTTTTGCCATTATGAATATATACTTTATTAATATTCTTTTTTTGAAGATTGTGTTTTGAAAAATCAAATTGATTATTTAAAAAGATTTTATTTTTGTAATCAGTGGAATAAACTTCAGTAAAATGTTTGCCAATGATACTATTCAAAGGAATTTCAAATAGTTTAGCAAATTCCTTATTAGCATAAATTACATTTCCTTCAATTGTCATAATCCTTATTGGATCGAAAAAATTATTTAACAAATTAATGAGATTATTATTTTTAATATCGGTACAAATATTGTCTTCTAATGTTAACAAATAGAGTTTTCTATAAGAAAATTCTAGTATACTTTTTTTTATTTTATAATCTTGAAGATTTTTCTTACTATCTATAAGATTAAATATATCAAAAGGTTGCGTGGATTTTATAAATTTAACAAAATTTTCAACTTGTTTATATTCAATAAGATATGTAATTTGTTGATTAACCAAATCTTCATAACTTATTTTCAAATTATTTAATAATATAGTATTAGAAGCAAGTATTTTTAAATTTTCATCGATAATTATTGCTGGTAAGTCAATATGTTCTATTAAAGCTTGAAGACTAAAAACCAAATCATCTATATGGCTAATTCTGATTAAACTATTGATTATGTACCTTAAAGCATTTAGCTTATCATCTTTGAAATCTACTAGTAAATATTCGTTTTGAGTAAAAAATCTCAATTCCTCATATGATATAGATATAGAGATAATTGGTTTATTTAATTTTTGAAATTTGTTAATCAATTCATAATTATGAGTATCATCAAATAGGATTACAACATCACATAATTTAACTAAGTCCAAATTATTTGATATTTTATCGTAACTAAATATTTCAACCAAATAGTTGCTTTGTAAATCATTAACAATTTCTTGTTTATAATAGTTTTTGTAAATGATTATTATTTTATTCATACTATTGATAAATCTTTTTTAATATTTTTAATGGTTCTTTTACACTTTTGATAGAAGCAAAATTAATTAATTTTTGTTTTAAAATATCCGTTATAAAAATACCCTTACTAATTAAAATTCTTCCATCTTCATCAGTAACATTATCCGCTAGCTGATAGCCTACTGGTAAATCTTTTAATTCGACATTAACAACTATATATTTTTCATCTATACCGCTAATTTCGGCTTCAAGTGCAGAAAGTAATAAATTATTATAAATATCTTTATGTTTTGAAAATTCTTCTAAAATTTGTAATGATGTAAAACCAGATTGTTTTAATTCATAGTAATGGTTAGCTAATGATATTAAATTTCCTATTAGTACCGGTGGGAGTACGTTATTTTCAAAATGAATATCATTGATGTTGGAATTCACATTGTTTGATTCAAGGATAGCTTTTGCTATATTATTAAGTCTTGGAATATTATTTAAAAGGCTATAAGCTATTTCAGTATGTGAATTAAATAAAATTTGTTCGTTGTGAGATAATTTCTGTAAGTTAAATTTTTTATCTAAAATTTCTTGTGGAAGAGTGACAACACCGATAAAGGATAATAGAGCAGTTATTTCAATTTCCCATATATTTTGTAAATTAAGTCGTTGTGCAATTTTTTTGCAAATATATCTTATAGAATCAGCTCGAGTAAAAGCTTTTGGATAAAGTGCAGCTAAAATATCTGTTAAAAGCTTAATAGTTCCTCTCAATGTCTGAGCAAGGAGTTCTTTTTCTGCAATTACAAGTTCATATTGTTTAATGGCTTCGTCAATATTTTTAATAAGAACTTCATTGGGGCAAGGTTTTAAAAGAAATCGAAATATATTTCCATTGTTGACGACTTCTATTGTTGCATTCATATCGGCATAGCCGGTGAGTAGCATCCTAGTAGAATTAGGAGATAATTTTTTAGCCTCGGATAAAAATTTGGCGCCATCCATAATTGGCATTTTGTAGTCACTAACAATTACAGCAGGTTTATTTTTTTCTTCTTTTAGGTATTCTAAAGCTCGTGTAGCTTCAGTAAAAGTAATTAAATTATACTTACTTTTCAATACACGTTTAATACCTTGAAGAACTAATTCTTCATCATCTACGAATAAAATTGTATTATTCATATAGCAAAATAATTTTTAAAATAAATTAATATAAAATAACTTTAAAGTCAAATTATTTTATTCGTTTACTTGTGAAATCTCTTCAACAGGTATGAATTTTTTTGGTATAAATTTCTTTATAAAATCAAAATTGAAACTTGCTATTTCTTCGTTAGCACGATATGATATGATTAAGCCGAAGATAAGTAATAAGAAATTTGGAGACCACATTGCCCAAAAAGGAGAAATTAAGCTTCTGTCAGCAAGTTTTTCACCACCAATCAGCATTGCCCAATATATTAAAAAGAAAAATAAACTTACTCCTGCAGCTACTCCGAAGCCACCTTTTCTAATTTTTATACCTAATGGAGCACCTATTATAATAAAAACAATACATGCAAAAGGTATTGAATATTTTTTATGATATTCAACTAAAAAAGAATTAATTTCATCTTGATAAAATTTAATATTTTCTATTTGAGCACGTAGGATATTATTATTGGACAGTAATTTTAGTTGTAAATTATAATTTGCTTCATCTATACCATATTTAGCTGAATGAAAAAATGTTGTATCAGATAATATATTATACAAAATAGATGAAAAAGAGATTTTGTAATTATTTTGTAACACTCTTAAACTATCAGCTACTTCAGAAAGATCATCAGCACTCATTTCTCTACCACCACGTTGTGTAACCGTATTGGATTGTTTAAAGTTAAATTCGTCGGCGGGAAATGAAATTTTATGATTACGAAATACAAATTTCCGATAAAGCTCTTTTTCATCATTCGATTTTTCATGAATTTCACCATTTTCTAATTCAAATACTAACTTTGAATTATCAGCTGTAAAAAAAACTCTACCTTTTTTTGCATTTATAATAGTTGTTGAATTTGGATTACTAAAATTATATACTGTTATATCATACATTAAGTTACTATTTGGGTCAAGAGCTCTTACTAAAATAGCAGTATTAGGTATTTCGCGAGAGAAAATACCTGGAATAATTGATAACGTTGGTTTTGTTTTACTAATATCGCTTAATAAAATTCTTGCGTTATGATTGGCATCTGGATATATGTTATTGTTAAAATACACTAATCCATAAGCAATTAACATACTCCATAAAAAAGGCGGTATAAGCATTTTATAAACGCTTATACCTGAAGCTTTCATTATGGTAATTTCATTTTTTTGAGATAAATTACCGAATGCCATTAGTGTGGATATCAAAACTGACATTGGTATAACAAGTACCAATATCCAAGCTAAATTATATGAAATTAATTTTACAATTACCCAAAGACTTAGACCCTTTCCAACAATTTTATCAGCATATTTCATTAAAAATTGAAGTAAAAATATGAAAATCAAAATAAAAGAAGAAAGAAAAAAAGGTATTATATGATTAAGTATGATATAGCGAAATAATTTCATTAATTTTTTATGAATTTGATTTTTCTTGTGATTTGTTTTTATAATCAGTTAAGTAATAACCACTACCTTTAAAGATAATACCAGCGTTTTTGCTTACAAGTTTTTTAATTTCGCTATTACATTTAGGGCATGATTTTAATGGTTCATCTGTTATTTTTTGATATATTTCTAAAACTTCATTACAATTTTTACAGAAATATTCATATGTTGGCATTGTATTTACCTCCATTATTTTTTATTAAAAATACTTGGTGGAAAAGAATATTCTAAAATTCCATTACCTATTCTTGGTTGATTAAAAAAAGATATTTTTGTTAAACTGCCTTTTTTAATTTCAATATTTAATTGACTATTAGCTGTTAAATCTGAAATTATATTTGAAATATCAGGTTCATGACCAACTAAAGCAATATTTTCAAAATCTGAATAATTATCCAGTAGATTTAAAACCTTTTGAGAATTGGTTCCACAACCTAAATCTTTATGTATTTCCAAAGATAATTCGAAATCTTCAGCAATAATTTGTGCGGTTTGCAGGGCTCTTAAATAAGGTGAACTTATAATTATATCAATTTTAAGGAAATTTTTCCAAAATTTTATTGAGTTTTTTAATCTTTTAATTCCTTCAGGAGTTAAGTTTCTATCAAAATCTTTAAAAGTTTTAGCGTGCTCTTCAGCTTTTTCATGTCGAATTAGATATAAATTCATATTATTTACTTATTATTTAAAATGTTAAAATTTTTAGGATTTGAAATTTCTTTTAATACCCATTTTTGCATTATATCAGAATTGCTAACATATTTCATTTTAGCATAATCAAAAACAAAATAATTATATCTATCATTTTTATTAAAGCCATTCTCCAATAATTCTTTAGAAGGTAATATCTCAGTATAGATTGTATCACGACTAAAATTTGTAATTACTTGTTTAATGCTACCATATGGATGTGTTAGGCTCAAAAATGTTCTAAACACAAGTGAAATATAATTTTTGAAATCTGTATATAATGAATATCTTTGCAAAACAGATACATTTTTTGATAAATAGTTCTCTTGAATTCCTATGAATACTTTATTATCTTTGATAATTCTTTGAACATCAATTTCTCCATTAAGAGATTTATCTAACAAGTATAAATTAAAATTTTTGTTATAGATTGCAAACCTATTATATTCAGGATTTGAATATTGCAAAAGAACATAATAATATAAGTCATAATTCAATCTAATAGTATCAATTATTTTTTTTTGTGGTTTGAGAATTGGTTTATTTATATCGATTAGATTAGATAATTTTGAATTAGTTTCAGAATCTCCTTCTACAGCACGGTTTACCATAGCAATGAAAGACTTTAAAATAGGATCTTCTTTTATTACAATTTTATCTTTTTTTGAGCATGAAGGAAATACAAAAATTGATAGTAATAACCATATAAGAATTAAGGTGTTATTATTTTTTTTATACATTTTTTTTATTAAAATATTTTCATTAATTTTAAATTTACAAATTTTTTATTAAATGGAGAAAAAAATATGAGTAAAAAATTATCAGTAATTGCATTATTATTAGTTTCTTTGGTTCTAACAGCATTTGAGTGCGCATCTCCTGAAATTGAAGGTGCAAAACTTTATATTCAAAGAAAGCAATGGGATAAAGCAGAGGATCAATTAAAGAAAGAAGTTGAAAAAAATCCTAAAAGTGATGAAGGTTATAAACTTTTGGGTGATGTTTATAAAAGTAGAGAAAAATATGATTTGATGTTAGATGCTTATGATAAATCATTATCAATAAGTAATCGTTTTGAAAAGGAAATTACTTTCAATAAAAAAGCTAGTTGGGCTGATTGTTATAACAAAGGTATAGGATACTATAATAGAGGTATTAAATTTTTATCTACTTCAGAAGATACTGCAAAAATGAATTTTAATAAATCCATAGAATTTTTCAAATTTGCAACAATGTTGCAACCAGATTCAACTGAAGCTTATAAATTGATGTATCAAGCAGCAAGCTTATGTAAAAAAACTGACGATGTTATTGTTTATTTAGAAAATGCTAATAAAAAGAGTAATAATCCAAAATTGGCTATTATTTTAGGTGAAGTTTATTCAAAAGAGGGTGCAAATTATTACAATCAATATAAAGATACAAGAAACTTATCTGATAGTTTAAAGGCTTTCACATATTTAGATCAAGGAATAACAATTTTAAATAATGCATCTCAACAATATCCAACGAACAAAGATATTCTATTACAATTAGCTAGTGCTTATATTTCTGCAAATAGAGTAAAAGAAGGTCAATCCGCTTTTGAAAGATTAGTAAGTTTAGATCCAACAAATAAATTATATAGATACAATTTTGGAGTTGTACTTTTAGAAATTAAAAGATATGATTTAGCTGCTGAACAATTTGAAAAAGCAATTGAAATTGATCCTGAATATATTAATGCAATTTATAATTTAGGTGTTACATATGTGCAATGGGCTGTTAAATTAAAACAAGAGGCTGAAGACAAAGGTGTTAATGACGAATCTTATAAAGAAAAATTTAAGTTGGCATTACCTCAATTAGAGAAATTCCTCTCACAAAACAAGGAAGATGCTCAGGTTTGGAATTTGTTAGGTAAGATCTATGCAAATTTAGGTATGAATGATAAAGCTAAAGAAGCTTTCGAAAACGCGGATAAATATAACAAGTAATATTTATGGAATTAGAATATTAAAGCAGGCGAGCGTAAGCGAGCTTGCTTTTTTTTATTTTAAAAAATACTTTTCATTAGCTCAGACGGTGTAAGCTTAAAGCCCGTGCACCGAGCGGCGCACGGGCGGGCTTACGCCCAAAATATATTTCACTAATTAAACCATATCTTACATAATATCAACGACATACAACATTTATGCATATACCAAAATAACTATTGACTGAAAATTTTCCAAAGTAATAGCAAACTTAAAGTATTAAAATATTTTCGTAATTACGATATAATTGTATTTTTCGATATATTGACTTTTCTAAAAATATATTTGTATTTACAATATAATTGTATATACGATATATCAATAATCTTTAATAATATATTTGTAAAGACAATATAATTGATTTTACGATATAATAGAAAATGCAATTATATTATAAAAAAAATCGCATCAAATATAAAAATTTGAAAGACTAGATATTAGTTTTGTCAAGAGAAATATTTATTGTGAAACACACCATCAGACCTGCGTTCAGACGCTGCATCTAGGAAGTTGTGGAATTATGAAACCGTAAGCTACACTTTGTAAGGTGATAAAGAAAAGATTTTTAGCGGGCCTTCGGCCCGCTGCCCCTTGCGGCTTTCCACAAGCAGCAAGGGGCTAAGCTTATACCGTCTGAGCCCAGAGATAGAATATTTTTTTTTTTAATAGAGACTTTATTTTTATTTGATTATAATTTTTGCATAAACCGGGAGGTGATCGCTATATCCGCCGATATATCTTTTGCCTTCGAAGGTTCTGATTGGTAATCCTTCTGAATCAACATTTTTGCCAGTATACATATTAAAGGATGGGCAATCATATTGGAACTTATTGCTTTCAATTAAGTTAGAGGATACAATAATTTGGTCGAGCATATTCCATTCGTCGTCAAAGTAGTGTGAACCTTCATCATTATCTGCTTTTTCCCAAGATAAATTGTATAATTGTTTTGGTTGAGGTTTATCTTTAGAGCATATAAAAGGTTTAGCTTGTAAATATTTCATTATCGATTCATTTTTAGGGGTATCATTAAAGTCGCCCATTATTATTATGTTAGCATTAGGGTTATAGCTAAGGATGTAATCAACTCTTTTTTTCAAAGTAGATGCTGCGGTATTTCTAGCAGGCGCTGATTTTTCTTCGCCACCACGTCTAGATGGCCAGTGGTTGGCAAATACATAGAAAGTATCACCGGTTTGCTTGTGAAGTAATTTCCCCATCACAATATTTCGTGTTGGCCAATCGATTTTTACAGTATCGTCAATAAGTTCGATGAATTGGAATAAATCTTTTTTGTATAAAATACCAACGTCAACGCCTCTTCTATCGGGTGAATCTTTGTGAATGACTCCAAAGTTATATTTTTTTAAAAATTGGTCATACATTGTTAGAGTATTTAATACAGCGCGATTTTCAACCTCACAAACAGTTAAAATATCAGGAGCTTTATTATCATTCATAGCAGAAATAATTTTTGATAATCTTACAAATTTTAAAATTAATTTTTGGTCATCCCATTTGTACATACCTTTAGGGGTAAAATCTTCATCATTTGTATTAGGGTCATCATTTGTATCGAAGAGGTTTTCTAAATTCCATTGAGCAATAAAGATATAATTGTTTTGAGCGTAAATAGGTAAAAAAACTAAAATGGAAATTAATAAGAGTTTTTTAAGCATTCAAGACCTCCGATAATAAAAATTGTTTTAGATTAAAATGAATATAAGAAAAAATATTTTAAGAGAAAAAAAATCCTGTGTTAAAACACAGGATTAATTTTAATTAAGCTTCCACTTTTTCGACTAATTCCATACCTTTTTTGATAGCTTCTTCATTCAGAGGAATGAGATGATGGTATCTTTCAGGTAAAACTTTTTTTAAACCTTTTAGTACATTATCAATATTAAGAATTGGTTTTAATTTAATAAAAGCTCCGAGAACGATCATATTAAGGATTTTAGTATTTTTCATTTCAGCAGCAGTTTGAGATGCTTCTATTCCGATAATTTTTATGTCGGTTCTTTTAGGAGGATGCACAATATTAGTAGAATCATATAATAAAAGTCCGCCGGTTTTTACAGCGCTTTCGAATTTATCTAAGCTAGGTTGATTGAGAGCGATAACGGTATCGAATTTGGAAAAAATAGGAGAACTTACGGGTTCATCACTAAGGATAACAATGCAATTAGCAGTACCACCACGCATTTCAGGCCCATAAGATGGCATCCAACTAACTTCCTTATTTTCTTCAACACCAGAATAGCAAAGTATTTGACCAAGTGATAAAACACCTTGTCCACCAAAACCAGCAATAATAATTTCTTCAGTCATTATTTAGCCTCCTCTTTTTTAGGAACTTTAATATCGCCTAATTGGTAAAATTTCAACATGTTGTCCTGTAACCACATATTAGATTCAGTAGGTGTCATTTTCCAATTAGAAGGGCAATTTGAAACGATTTCAACAAGGCAAGTTCCTTTATTAAGTTTTTGATATTCAAAGGCATTTCTAATAGCTTTTTTAGCTTTTCGAACGTGATTAGGGGAAAAAACAGCTTGTCTAGTGACATAATAGGTTCCTGGGAGCTGTGCAACGAGTTCAGAGATTTTTAGGGGATATCCGACAAAATTTACATCACGTCCTTCAGGGGAAGTAGTTGATTTCATTCCTGGTAAAGTTGTCGGTGCCATTTGCCCGCCAGTCATACCATAAATACCGTTGTTTATGAAAATAATAGTAATATTTTCACCACGGTTACAGGTGTGAATAGTTTCACCAGTACCAATAGCAGCAAGATCTCCATCACCTTGATAGGAAAAAACAAATTTATCGGGAAAAACTCTTTTAATTCCGGTGGCAACAGCGGAAGCACGTCCATGGGCAGCTTCGCTCCAATCAATATCAAGGTAGTTATAAGCAAAAACTGCACAACCAACAGGGGCAACACCAATTGTTTGCTCTTGAATGCCCATTTCTTCTATTACTTCAGCAATTAATTTGTGAACAGTACTATGGCCACATCCTGGGCAATAGTGAAATGGATTATCGAGTAGTACGCTTGGTTTTTGGTATACAATGTTTTCTCTTACGCAAATATCATCTTCATGATGGAGATGATCATCTGTATATAATTCCTCTTGTAGGTATAATCTTTCGTTACCCATAATTATTTCCTTATAATTTTTTCTTCAAATTTTTCAACAATTTCTTCGGGAGTAGGAATCATTCCACCTGTTCTTCCATGGAATTCAACCGGTACAAGTCCATTGACTGCTAATTTCACGTCTTCAAGCATTTGACCAACATTCATTTCAATATCTAAAATACCTTTGATTTTTTTAGCATAATTATTTATTTGCTCATATGGGAAAGGGAAAAGAGTAATTGGTCTAAAGACACCAACCTTGTAGCCCTTATTTCTTGCAATTTCAGCTGCTTTTTTAGCAATTCTAGCAACAAGGCCAAAGCCAGTGAAGATATATTCAGCATCATCACACATATATGTTTCGTATCTAACTTCTTCTTTTTCTATTTGTCTATACTTATTTTGCAGATGGATGTTAGTTTTTTCCATATCTTCAGGATGCATATGAAGAGAGGTTATAATATTTCTTTCGCGGTTTTTAGGTTTTCCAGTAGTTGCCCAAGGTTCATATTCAGTAATTCTTTCTTGCTGTGGGAAAAGTTCTACTTTTTCCATCATCTGACCTATAGCACCATCTAATAATAACATAACTGGATTACGCCATTTGAAAGCTAATTCAAAAGCAAGTTTTACAAAATCGACAGCTTCTTGAATGGTAGAAGGTGCAAGCGTAATTAGTTTATAATCTCCGTGTCCACCACCTTTAACAGTTTGGAAATAATCACCTTGGGATGGCTGAATTGTACCTAACCCTGGACCACCACGCATAACATTAACTAGAAGACAAGGTAATTCAGCGCAAGCAATATAAGAAATACCTTCTTGCATTAAGCTAATACCAGGAGAAGAAGAAGAAGTCATAACTCGTTTTCCGCATCCGGCAGCACCATAAACCATATTAATAGAAGCTATTTCACTTTCTGCCTGAAGAACAACCATTCCCGTTCTTTTGTTTGCATAAGTTGCTAGATATTCAAGAATTTCAGATTGGGGAGTAATTGGATAGCCGAAATAGGCATCACATCCAGAGCGAATTGCTGCTTCAGCAATTGCTTCGTTACCTTTCATTAATTTTAGTTCTTTCATTCTTTCACCATAATATTTATATCTTTAGTTACATTAGTTATTGTTGCAATATGTTCTTTATTACCATCTACTGTTTTACGATAAACTGTTATTATGCCTTCAGGGCAAACCAAAGCACAATTTGTACATCCAGTACACTTATCATTTACTCTAACAATATAAAGATAACCTTTAGAGTTAACTTTTTTAGATAACTCTAAAGTATCTTGTGGACATGCACTGGCGCATAACTTGCAACCTTTACATTTTTCGATATCAATAATGATATCTCCTTTGACCTTTGCCATAACAATCCCTAATTTTATTATTGTTTATATTTTGAAATTAATAAATATTTTGATAAAAAAAAATTATTAATATTTTTTTTATCTTATATTTAAATTTAATTTAGATATTGATGTTAATCACTTTTGACAAAAATATATTAACTTATGTTTATTTTTGTTTTAAAATATAAAAAGCCGGCGAGTAAAACTACACCGGCTTTATTTATTCAAGGGAGATGTTATGCGCTTATTTTATTTTCTACATTATCTTCTAATTTGGTCTCTTCTTCAATTTCTTTTGCTGCTTGGATGGCTGCTACTGTTCCTTCTGCTACTGCAACAGTTATTTGTCTATATGGTTTTGATGCAACATCACCAACAGCAAACACATCTTTAATGCTAGTTCTTTGAAAATTATCAGTTTTTATATAACCCCAATTATCTAGTTCAAATTTATCCTTAAACAGTTCAAGATTTGGAACCATACCGGCAAATATAAACACGCCATCAGTTTCAATAGTTTTTAGTTCTTTTGTTTTTAAATCTTCCACAACAACTTTATTTACAGATTGACCTTCCTTTATAAATTCCCTTGGTTCATGCTCGAACATAAATTTGATTTTTGGATTGGCAAATGCTTTTTCCTGAGCCATTTTATTTGCTTGCAATTTATCAAATTGATGCACAATTGTTATCTCATCAGCAAATTTTGCAATAAATAAAGATTCTTCAATAGCTGAATTTCCACCACCAATAACTACAACTTTTTTACCTTCATAAAATTTAGCATCACAAGTTGCACAGTATGAAATACCTTGTCCTTTGTATTCTTTTTCTCCTTTTACACCTATTACTCTAGGCGATGAACCTGTTGAAATAATTATTTTTTTTGCTTTAATTGTCTCAACATCATCAACAACAACTACTTTATTTATTAAGTCTACACTACTAACATCAACTGCTTGTCTAAATTCAGCACCTGCTTTTTCTGCTTGCTCAAACATATAATGCATTAACATATATCCTGGGATTGGTTCAGGAAAACCAGGATAATTCCAAACCATATGAGTTGTCTTAACTTGCCCACCCGTTAATTCTTTATCTACAACAATGGTTTTTAATTTTGCTTGCGCAGAATATATTGCTGCGGTTAACCCACCAGGTCCGCCACCTAATATTAATACATCACATTCTGTTGATCTTTTTTGAATTTTATTCAATGTTGTTTTTACTTCTTCTTCACCAATCAAAAGCGATATATTTTTAATTAATTCACTTCTTTTAATACCACCGCGTAAAATATCACCTACTAATTTACCTTTATCATAAAATAAAACCGTTGGGGATGAAGTAACGCCTAGAGAGACTGCTAATTCTCTATTATCTTGACGCATAATTTTTATAAATTTTATTTTATCACCAAATAATTCAGCTAATTCTTCATATTTATGAGCCAATGCTTCGCATGGAGGGCATTCAGTTGAATAAAAATCTACAATTACCTTATCGCCTTGTAAAACTTCTTTTTCAAATTCTGGTGCATTGATATACATAATCTTTTCAGACATATTCTCCTCTTTATTTATTATAAAAATAATATGAAATTCCTAATTCTAATAAATCTTTTATTGGTCTACAATCTTTTGAAAGAATATCTCCATTCTTATTTTTGGCAATTGCTGCACATCCTCCACCGCATGCCAATTGGACACTACAATCTTTACAACCATCAATTGTTGTTACATCTCTTTCTTGCCATTTTTCAATTATATCATTATATAAGTCAACTTGTGGATAAAATTTACCAAGCTCTTCACCTTTTTTCCCTACGGTTGCTGTACAAGAATAAATTGTTCCAGTATAATCAAATGCCCACTCTGTTTTACAACCAGGGCATGAATCAAATAGAGGTTTGGGCAATTCTCCATTCTCATACAAATATTTTGCAACAGAAAACGCTGGTTGATGAAATTCATAAATTTCTTGATTTTCTAACATCATTTCATATATTGTTTTATACAATTCACTTCTTGTAAATAATTTATTAGCATGAGATTGGCAAAAATGCAATTCGTAATTTCTTCCAATTTGAGTTTTAAAAAACGGGCTTTTGGTCCATCCTTTTTCAATAGAAAATTTAGCTAATTTCGGTAATTCATTAATGTTTTGTTTATCTACTACAAACCTTAAATTAACGTTAATTTTATTTGTTAAAAGTTTATCAATTCCTTTAACAATTTTATCAAAAGTAGCACCACCACCTTTTAATGGCCTTCTTTCATTATGAATATCACCTACGCCATCTAATGTTATTTGTATTTCGCGAATTTTAATATTTTTTAATAAATCAGTATATTCTTCAACATTATAGCCATTAGTAACAATTGCTAAATCTAAGTTATTTTCTTTGATTTTATTGAAAAAATACTCATTTTGTTTTATATGGCTTATTCCTGTTAACAATGGTTCGCCACCAAATAGCGTAATATATTTTTTCCTGCCATTAAATTGATTATTTACATAATCAAAGAAAGCATCTATCACTTCAAACTTTAACAATAAATCTGGATTATCATACCCATCTTGAAAACAGTATTCACATGCGAAATTACAAGTATACCAGGGGACAAAAAATATTTGGATTTCGTCTGTATCTCTTGTATCAATAAAATCTAAATACAAATTTTTATATAATTTATTTTCTTGTGTTTTTTCTACTAAATACCCTTTTTCAATAAATTCTTCGGGATTATTAATATTTTCATTAACAAATTTACTATAGGTATCTTTGTCTAATATATCAGCATTACCCGAAAGTAAATTTATAACAAAATAATCTTCAGTGTTATGAACTTTTGAAATTATATTAAATTTGGATTTTTCCATAATTCCCATTTTTTACACCCGTATGATTTTGAAATAAATAAAAAGTTACAAAAAAATATTAAAATTAATCAATAAAATATTAACATTATTTAATAAAAATGTGGATAACTTTTATATAACACCTACATCACATTGATACACAGTATGTTATAGTTATCCACATTAGGTTAATAATATGTTTATATTTGAGGCTTATAACCTTTGAAACCAAAAAATGAAATGTAAAGATAACATAAGACTGGTAAAATAAATGCGTGGTGTATACCAATATTATCAGCAATAACGCCTTGTATAACTGGAATTATAGCGCCACCAACAATTGCCATACATAATAAACCAGATCCTTTTTCAGTAAAACGACCCAATTTTGCCAAGGATAGTGAAAAAATTGTAGGAAACATTATGGAATTAAAAAATCCAACTAAAAGTATAGAAAATACTGCTACATATCCATTAGTTAACATCGATAGAATAACCAAAACAGAAGCCATAATTGCATTTATTGCTAATAACAAATTTGGTTTTATGATTCTTTGCAAGGCTGAACCTATAAACCTACCAACCATCGCACCGCCCCAATAAAAAGTAACAAATTTTGCTGCATCAGCTTCCTTTAATCCTACTAAAACATTAAAATAATTAACAAGAAAACTTCCTATTGACACTTCGGCTCCAACATATACAAATATAGCAACAACACCTAATACTAAATGTTTATATTCAAATATACTTTTATGTTTTTTCTCACTAATTTCCTCTGCTTCTGCATCAGTTGTATGTACAATTTTAGGTAATTTTATAAAACTAAATAATATCCCTAATCCAACCAAAACAACTGAAATTACAAAATATGGCATTTTAACAGTTGCAGCAGATGATACACTACTTAATATCAAAACACTCCCAATATATGGTGCTATTGTTGTGCCTAGTGAATTAAAGGCCTGCGTTAAATTCAATCTAACAGAAGCTGTTTCTGGTTTTCCTAATACAACAACATATGGATTTGCTGCTACTTGTAAAATCGTAATTCCACTTGCCAGAATAAATAATGCTACAAGGAATAAAACATAACTTAAAAAATTTGCTGACGGAATAAACATTAAACTTCCAATTCCAGCTGTAATCAATCCAACAACAATACCTTTTTGGTAACCTATTTTTTCAATTAACATACCCGCAGGAATAGAAATTATAAAATAAGCCGTAAAAAAACTAAATTGTATTAACATAGCTTGAGTATAATTCAAGGAAAAGGAAGATTTTAAATGTGGTATTAAAATATCGTTTAAGCAAGTAATAAATCCCCAAATAAAAAACAACATCGTCAATATGGATAAATAAAATCCATTACTCTTGCTATTTTTTACGACAAAATTTTGATGACCAATTTCCATTCTACACCTGTATTTTTTAATTAAATTATTTTTTTTAATTTTATAATTTAAATAATTTTCAAAACAAAATTAACAAAAATGACATTCTATAAATCAATATTAAACTCTTTAGAAAATCCTTTATTTGTACGTGATAGTAACAATGTTTATGTTTATTGTAATGATGCTTTTGCAAACTTGTTAACACTCGATAAAAATCAAATTATTGGAAAAAGAATTGATGAAATTTTTATAGAAAATGCTTCTGATTTTCTCCATGCAGATGATTTTCTTAAACAATTTGGACAAGCTCCAATAACTGAATATTTTTGCCCTCATCATAACAGAACTTTTTTAATTTCCAAGTCTTTATTAAAATCTTCTGAAGAATATATAATAGGAATTATTTTCGATATTACAGAAATTAAACAAAACGAGATTGAAATAGTAAACAAAAAACACCTAGATTTTTTAAATAAATTTGAAAAAATTATTCTTCTGTCAGGTCTATTAAATAACATAACCCACGAATTAGCTCAACCAATTAACGCCATAAAAATACTTGTTGATACAAATATAAAATATAACAAAGAATTTACATATGAACAGTTAATTGAGGATTTTCATTTTATATCATCTCAACTAACTAGAATCGAAAATATTATTCAAAATATTTTATTCCTCGAAAACAGCAATTATTACCAAAATGAAGAAAAATATTCATTACACGAAACTACGATATCAGCTATACAACTTTTCAATAGTAAAATTTCTGAATTTGGAATTAAAATAACAACTGATATACCAAAAGAACATTATGTAAAAGTTTCTAAATACTACCTAGATTACATAATAAGTAATTTATTATTATTTTCTATTTCAGATTTTGAAAATATTCACTTAAATGATAAAATAATTTCAATATATTCAAAAAAATATGATGATTTTATTTCTTACGAAGTTAAAGACAATTTAACAACGCAAGAAAAAATAGTTACCAATGTCTTTTCTCATAATTTTGATAACAAATACCTAACACGTGGAATTATTTATGCTACAATTACGAATATTTTTGATAAATTAAGAATTAAATATGAATTTAGTCAAACACAAAGTGGACGAAAATTAATATTAAAATTTCCTAACAATTAAGGTTTATGTATGAATATACTTTTACTTGATGACGATAAAGGTTCAAGAGAAGCATTAGATAGATTTCTTAATAAAATTGGTTACAAAATTGTAACTGCTTCAACACCTTTTGATGCAATTGAAATATTAAGTCAAAATACCTTTGATATAATTATATCAGATGTAAAGATGCCACAAATGAGCGGTTTAGAATTTTTGGAAACAATAAAGCAAAAAAATATAAAGGGCCAAGCTGAAGTAATACTTATTACTGGATTCGCAACAATCAAAGAAGCTGTTAAAGCATTAAAATTAGGCGCATATGATTATATTTCCAAACCAATAGATATTGATGAATTATTAAACGCAATCGAAAAAATTGCTAATGTAAAAAAATTGCAAACTGAATTAAATACAATTAAACATGACTTCCAAATAGAATTAGAAAAAACAAAAGAAACTTTTCTTACTCAAATAACAGACTTAAAGAAAAAATTACTCGAACAGAGTGGTATCGGGCATTTAACAATTTTTTCTGAAACGATGAAATCTGTTTATACAATGGCCGAAGTAATTGGACAAGACCCTACCGTACCAATTCTCCTTGAAGGTGAAACTGGTACCGGAAAGGAAATGTTAGCTCGTTATATTCACTTAGTAAACGAAGATGTTAATTCTCCATTTATTGCTATAAACTGCCCTGCAATAAACCCTAACTTATTTGAAAGCGAACTCTTTGGTTATGAAAGTGGTGCTTTTACAGGAGCTTTAGCAAAAGGGCAAAAAGGGAAATTTGAACTTGCTGCCGGCGGTACAATATTACTCGATGAAATTTCCGAAATACCTAATGAAATACAGGCTAAATTACTTAGAGTTATTCAAGAAAGAAAATATTTCAAAGTCGGTGGTATAAAAGAATACGATTTAAAAGCCCGAATAATTTGTACAACAAATAGAGATATTAAAAAATTAGTACAAGAAGGTAAATTTAGAGAAGATTTATATTATAGACTTACAACTGGTCACATTATTATTCCTCCATTACGAGAAAGAAAAAATGAAATTATTCCACTTGCTCTTTCGTTTTTAAAAGAATTCTCAGAAAAAAGAAATAAAAAATTTTCTTCCATCTCTAACGAAGCTCAAATAATATTACTCAATCACCCTTGGGAAGGGAATATCCGAGAATTAAGAAATATTTTGGAAAAAATAGTTGTATTATTTAATGATCATACATTAAAACCAACACATTTACAATTACTCCCAGGATTTAGAAAACAAAATACTAAACCAAATGCTATAGACTTACCTATTAGTGAATATCTTGCCTCAGGAAGCAATATTGATTTAGAAAATTACATCTTGGATATTGTTAAATTTGCTTTAGAATTAAACAAAAACAATAAAGTTAAAACCGCACAGCAATTAGGAATATCAAGAGATAAGCTCTACACATATATAAAGCATTTAAAATTAGAAAATATATAAAAAAAAGTTTTTCATATTACTTAGCTCAGACGGTGTAGGCATAGCCCACGTGCGGCGTTGCCGCACGTGGGCAGCGGGCCGGAACGGCCCGCTAAACTCTTCTCTTCAACACCTTACATACAGTGATGTTTTTGGGCCTAAATATTCAAATCTTTATCAATACGTACCAGTTTACAATTGGTACAATTTTTTTTATAATAAAATTGTATTTACATTTATATCGTAAAATCAATTATATTGTATTTACAAATAAATTATTAAAAATTACTGATATATCTTATATACAATTATATTGCAAGAACAAATATGTTATTAGAAAAGTGAATATATCGAAAAATACAATTATATCGTATACGCTAATTTTAGCAATATCTATATTATTTATTCACTTTTTTTACTTAATCTAATCTATATTAAAAAAATATATAAACAACATTTAGTTATTTAGTTAAATGTAAAAATATAAAATATATAGGTAAAAATTTATTAGAATGTATTGGGGGAAAAATTTAGGCGTCAGCCCGCCCGTGCGCCGTACGGCGCACGGGCTTTATGCTTACACCGTCTGAGCTAATGAAGAGTATTTTTTTAAAATAAAAAAAGCAAGCTCGCTTACGCTCGCCTGCTTTAAATATTACAACATTATGATTAAAATTTCCATCTATTACCAACTGCAAAGTTGAATTTCCTAGAACTATTTGGAGCAAACAGAGTGTATAAATCAAGTGTAGCGATATCAAGTTCCCAAACGCCAGTATCAAAACCTAAACCAAAAGCCCAATTAAAACCGTATTTACCACCTGCAGAAAATCCTGTTCTAATATATGGTGACCATTTTGACGGAATATACCAGTCAAAACCTAATGAAAATCTTGGAATTGTGGAATTTCCCAATTCATCATTAAAACCTTGATTATAATTAAATTCTGCTAATAACCTACCGGGGATTTCCGGAATAAATTTTTGCAATTCCGTTGCAATACCTAACCTTAATGCGGTAGGTAAAGAAGTTGTAAATGCTCCAGTATATTTGCCTTTATATTTTAATGTATCTCCTAAATTCTCTGTTTGATTTTTATCAGTAAATGATGTTATAACTTTTGTACGATTAGCTTGATAAATAACAACGTTTTCCTTCCATTTAATACTTCCAATATCTGTTATTGCAAAACCAAAAAGGAAGAGATCATCTTGGCTTTTAGCTGAAAAACCTATATCGAAACCTAATCCTGTACCTGCAGGTTTTGAAAAAGGCGAAATTTTACTATCACCGTTACTACTTGTTGAATCAAAATCATATTTAATTTTAATATCTGGTGAAGTAGAGATTAATAACGAAGAATTATTTATAATTGTTGTTGTAACAATATTATTTTCATTTTTTGTAATTACTGATAAATTAGTACTTTTTGTTTGAGAATATGCAAGGCCATTAACAAATTTCAATGAAATACCAGCAGAAATATTTTTAAGGTAATCAATTTTAATTTCAGGAATTAATCTTGAATAAGAAATATTATAATCTACAAAATATCCAGCTTTTGTATTCAAATTTTTCATAGAATAGACTTTTTGTGCATTTTCTTCATCGCCTAAAGTGAAATTATCTATTAGTAAATTGAATAAATCTGCCGGCAATGTTAAATCTGAAACTAAACGGTGATTTATTGCAAATCCAAAACTACCTATATCTTTAGAGGGATTTATAGTAAAAGCTAAAGGGGTAAAATTTAAACCAAATTCCATTTTGGCATTATCCTTAAAGATATCCTTAAACTTTTGTTTATCACTTGCGGTAAGTGTTCTTCCTACTAGATTACCATTTCCATCATAAACACCACCAAAAAAATATTTTAATTCTTCAATTGATAAAAAGTTTCTATATAATGAAAAATTTATTGCAGGTATTATAGGAATATATAAATCTAAAGAAAAATTATTTTTTAATACAGAATCTTGAGACAAATTTGCTGGATTTTTCCCTAAGGCATAAATACCACGAGATGAAGCTACATAAGTATTAGCCATACCATAAGAAACTGGATCATATGCCCCAGATGCTCCTGCGCCATTTTGCGCATATACTATATTATAACGTTAGCAATAATATGCTAACTAAAATTTTAGTCATCATCTTTATACCTCTTTCTAAAAATGTTTAAAAGTTATCAGGATTTAAATCAACATCCATTTTTACATAACCTTTAATTTTTATGGTCTGATCTGTTGTAAATTCAACTCTTACATTATTGTTTGAGTTACTTGTCTCTAATTTAGCTTCGATTATAGCTTTGTAAGCATCAAAATACTTATCGACTTCTTTTGTAGACAACTCTTGAATAATAAATTTTTTGTATGCTTGTGTTACTTTTCCGTTATTATCTACATAAGCTGCTGGAACATACAATGAATCGCTTTTTAGTTCATTATTATTCACAGGAATATCGAATAATTTATTACCGTTTTTATCATATATGCTAACTTTCATATAAACAGCAGCTGGAATACCATTTTCAATGTCGAGAAATAATCTAACTTTTTTAATATCATTAGCTTTTTTCCTATCGTCTTGGCTTGGTGGATCTAATTTGTCTGTTGTATCTTTTAAGCTGCCTCCATTTATGCTAATTTTTAATGGTATTTCAACAGTATAACTTGGAGTAACACTATTGGTATCAGTGATAGTTACAACTTCGTAATTTGGATTAAAAGTAGGTTTTATGTTAAAATCAATTGTTTTAATTATTTTACCACTTATACTATTAAGGAAATTTGCTAGTAAAATATTTGCAGTTGGATTGTTTTTATTAATATTTAAATTCAAATTAATTTTTTCTGTTGCTTCAGGGGAGCTGATTTGTCCTGTTATTTTAACAGGAATATTTGTCCCCATATTAAATTTTAATTTTATTAAACTATTATCGTAGAATAAAATTTTATTAAACTCTAGATTATTTAAGTCTTTGGTTTCAAAATTATTAGATTCGCTAATTGGGTCTAATATTGTTGGTTTTATCTGTGCCTTAACTTCTTTCAAAGTAAATTTATTAGCTTGAGATGATGCCGTAATATAATCATTTATAGATATTGTTCTATAATCATTTGAATTAGCAGATGAATCAAATTGAGCAGTAACTGAATACCTAATAAAACTTATTGCTTGAGTATTAGGATTTTGCGACCTTATTTGATAATTATTAAAAATAAAATTAATCGTTGTTTTAGCTTTTCTTGGGACAACAATCGTTGTATCAAAATTTAAAGTTGATATAGGTGATTTATATATATCATTAAAGTGAATTTTAATATTTGCTGATAAATCTAATTTATTGTCAATATCGATTTTAAGACTACCGTTTTTTATAATAGCTGAATAAACTTTTAATGAGTCATTTGCATCAAATTTTATGGAATCACTATTAACTATTGGGGCTTGTCCAGGTATTATAACACTTCCATCTTTAATGTAGATATAACTTTCTTTAATTACAATTTTTGCTGAGTATGCTGGCGTTATAAATGGGCCTGTTGATTGTGTCGACGAAATGGTTGCCGAGAATTTTATATCTTTTTTAATGACAGCATTTTGAATTAGAGGGATTTGTAATTCTTTTGTTGTTTGTGGAGCAATATCTACATTTTGGTTATAATTAGCAATATTTCCACTATTATCAGAATTTTTAAGTACTATATTAGATATTGTTAAATTAACTCCAGAATTTAAAGGGAAATTATTAGTAATACTTAAGATTATTGAACCATTTTTTATTGTTGCATAATTTATCTCACTAATACTTGGGGAGCTCATTTCTTCTGTACCAGTTACCGCTGGGAAAAAAGGAACATTTTGGCCAGGCCCATATCCAGGTGCCCATTGGTAAGCTATTGTATTTTCTTGACGTGAAATTTTTGCTTTAAATTCATCTTTTTTAAGAGTTGTTGAGGAACTACTTGGATCACTTGCTATTTTATCACCGATCGTAATTTTGGAGAGCGTTTTTGTCTGCCTAAAAATCAAAAGATTATTACTACTTGATTTTGCAATATTGGTTGTATCTTTTTTTATTGCATCCCATAGCGTATAAGATTTATCAACTATTGGAATTGTTACTCCTTCATATGGTACAATCGGGGCCTTATATTCACTAGGTAAATCAATACAACCATAAAAAGTTAGTAAAAATAGAATATAAAAATACTTAATCTTTTTCATAAATAAATTCTCCATTCTTTTCTTTTTAATATAATTTTTAATTAACAAAAAACAAATTTATGTATGTAAAATAATTATTAATTATTTGTTCTTTTAATATAAAATAATTTTACATTTGAAATATGTGTAATATTCTTTATATTTATATTCTTGAATTATTTAAAAGGTTATATAATGCACAAAAATACAAAAGTCATCATATATTTAACAACTATATTTATTTCAATGTTATTAGTTAGTTGTTCATCTACTAAAGATTTAACAAAATTAACTCCATCTCAAAGATTACAAAAAGCAATTGATAATTATAATAACAAAGATTATGAAGAAGCAGTAGCATCTTTTCAAAGTATTTTAATTGAATTTGCAGGTAGAGAAGTTATTGATAGTGCTCAATTTTATTTAGCTATGTCAAGGTATATGAAAGAGGAATATTTATTAGCCTCTTATGAATTTAGTAAGCTCATTCAAAATATGCCATTAAGTCAATTTGTACCACTCTCTCAATATATGCTTGCTGATTGTTACTTTCAGCTATCTCCTCCTATGCCACTTGACCAAAAATATACTAAAAAAGCAATAGAAGAATTTCAAGCTTTTATTGATTTTTATCCTAATCATCCAAAAGTTGATGAAGCAACAAAAAAAATTAAATCATTAAATGAAAAACTTGCTTATAAAGATTATAATGCTGCTTACATTTATGAAAGAATGGAAAACTATAATGCAGCTATTTTCTTTTATTCACAAGTGATTGAAAATTATCATGATACAAAATATGCACCATTAGCTCTTTATAATAGAATTAAAGTTGAATTGGTAAAAAATAGAAAAGCCGAAGCAAAAAATGATATAGCTAATTTCAAAGAAAAATATCCTACTCACGAGTTATATAATAAAATACTGGAGATTGAACAAAGTTTGAATTAATGAGAATATTTTTTTTTACATATTTTATCTTAGTTTTATCAATTTACCCAAAAGATTTAGATTCTCTTTTTAATCAATTTCAAAAAGTATTTTACTTAAATTTTTTTACAGAACAAATTAGCTTTCGTAATAAATGTTCTTTCCAAACTATATATGAAGTTAAAAAAAATTTTCACCTTTTTAACTCTCACCAACAAGAATATATTCAAGTATCATTATATAATGTAACTAATACTGATACATTTATAATTTCTCCTAAAAAATACTTTCGCATTAATTTTTTCAAAGATGCTCTTAAGAAACCTAAGTATAATCTTGATAGCCTTGCAATAATATTAGACTCTGTCTATTCTTTTGAAGTAATTTATTTAAATTTTCCGAAGCCAAAAGGCATAAAAGATGATTTTTATGATATTTTTATAACTCCTATATCAGATTATGGATATACTGAATTAATAACAGAAAATCCAATCCGTACACAAATAGTTCTTTCAAATGATTTCTCAAATTATTATACTAATGGATTGGATGCTGTAAAAGTAACTCTAGCTCATGAATTCCATCATGCTATACAATTTCATTATAAATTACCAGATAAAGATATATTTTTTTATGAGATGACTTCTACTTCAATGGAAGAATTTGTATTTCCAGAAGTCAATGATTATATCAATTACATTAAATCTTATTTCAAGAATTTAAATACTAATTTTAAGTTCGGTGATGGTTATTCTCAAGCCATATGGAACTTATTTTTATATAAACAATTAAAGACTCATAATTTTATAAAATTGCAATGGGAATACTTTAAAATTAATGATGCATTGATCGCAATAAATAAATCATTAGAAGATTATGGAACAAATTTTAGTTCAATGTTTGGTTTATTCTCAAAAAGTATAAGCAATAAATTCAGATATAAATATTACGATGATGCTAATCTTTTTCCAAATATTTCATATTCACAAATTATCTCTAATGATGCTGGTCAATCTATAGTTAGTGATATTACTTATTGTGCAATTAAATATTTTGGGGTTATAGATAATTCTGATACTATTAGTTTTGTTATATCAAATGGTAATTTTGTGGCTGCAAACAACGCTCTTAGTGATAACGAAGGAATTGGGATGAAAATAATATTATCAAACTACTCCACTAATAATTCATTAAAGTTAAATGATGCTTTACATTTAATTATACATTTTAATAAACAAGATAGCGGGAATCAAGTTAATATAATTGGGGATATGCAAAGCAATTCCAATTATATAACAATTTTCCCAAATCCATTAAAGTTAAACCAAACAAATTTCTTAAATTTAAATTTTAGCAATAATGTTAGCGAGTTAAAAATTTATATTTATGATATAAAAAGCAAAAATATTTTCAAGCATCAAGTTAAATTTTTAGATAATAAGAATAATTTTGTCTTTCAAATTCCAGAGGATATACCCACAGGAATATATTTTGTTTATATCGAAACAAATGAGTTTAAGAAAATAGAAAAATTAGCCATTATAAAATAATAAAAAGGTGAATTATTAAAGGGCAAATTATCAAAATAGAAAGTATAAATTATTTTGTTAAAAGTGAAGGTAAAATATATAATTGCTTCTTAAAAGGGAGTTTCAAGAAAAAATACGAATATAAAAAAAACAAGCTATTCACAACAGATATTGCAGTTGTTGGAGATTTTGTTGAATTTGAATTGAATAATGAAGGTTATGGATTAATATATAATATTTTGGAAAGAAAAAATTTTGTATCTCGTAAGGCACCACGTATTAAAGGAGCAACTTATAGGGGCTCAAGATTAGAACAAATAATTGCAGCAAATATAGATTTAAGTCTAATTGTTCAAAGTGCCGATTTCCCAAAATTCAATAATCGAACTTTAGATAGATATATTGTATCCGCTCACGCTTGCAAAATTGATTTTATAATTTTAATTAATAAAATTGATTTAGTTGATGAAGAATTTTTAAATTATTGGGTAAATCTCTACAAAAAAATTGGTTATAAAGTTTATCCTGTTTCAGCAAAAGATGGAGTAGGTTTTGATGAATTAAAAGAAATTATAAAAGGAAATGTTAATTTAGTTTGGGGGCCAAGTGGCGTTGGCAAAAGTTCAATTATTAATTTTTTATTCCCTTCTGTAAATTTAAAGGTAGGTGAAGTTTCAAATTATACTTCCAAAGGGAAGCACACCACAGTTACAAGTCAATTACTCGAATTTGAGAATGATACATATCTTATTGATACTCCAGGTATTAGAGAAATTGAACCTTTTGGTGTTTCTAAAATTGATTTAGGACATTATTTTGATGAATTTAAAGAATTCATTCCCGATTGTAAATTTAATACCTGCACCCATAACCATGAACCAGGATGTGCAGTTATAAAAGCTTTTGAAGAAGGTAAAATTTCTGAAGAAAGATATTACAGTTATTTGAATATATTAGCTACTATCGAGGAAGATGTTTTTATTTAAGCTTTAAAATTATTTTTTATTATAATAAATTTAATTTGCATTAATTATTTATTTTCTTTATTTTCAATTTAGTACCATAATATTTCATAATATTAATTAATTAGGAGTAGAAATGAAAAGAAAAATATTATTTTTCTTTGTAGTATTATTAACAATTGTTTTTGGACAGCAAAAGCCACCTATCTATATAGCTTTTCATTGGCATATGCATCAACCAATTTATTGGCCTTACGAAACAGTTTGGCAAACACAGCAACGAGGCGCTTATAGTTATAGCGTTGTAGATATTTTTAATCAAAGAATCGGACCTTATACTAATTGGCCTAAAGATGCTATCTACAAAGGAATAAACAACAATTTAGAGCATTTAGGTGCACAAGTAAGTTTAAGTGGTTCATTAATAGAAAATTTGAATAATTTAGAAAGTGGTGGAAATGGAAATTTTAACGGTTGGAAAAATCATTGGAAAGATATAGCCACCAAGAAAACATCAAAGAATAATCCGAGAATTGATTTAGTTGCTTTTGGTTATCATCACCCATTGATGGGATTAATTGATTATGAAGATATAAGAAAACAAATTCAACAACATAGAGAAGCTATAACAACTAATTTTGGAATAAGTTATTCAAAAGGAATATTTCCACCAGAAAATGCTTTCACGCCAAGAATGATTCCTGCATTAGTTGCAGAAGGTTTACAATGGGTAATGGTAGATAATGTTCATTTTGATAGAGCAACTGAGGGCTATCCATTTAATACAGGTGGAAATTTGTATGAACCAAATAAAGCTGATATTCAAAATCCTAATCCAAATGATTGGGTACAACTAAATGGATTATGGGCTCCGACAAAAGTTTCAGCAGGCTGGGGTCACAAACCACATTACATAAAATATGTCGATCCCAATACTGGGCAAGAATATAAAATGATAGCTGTACCAACAAGTAGATATTTAGGGAATGAAGATGGCAGAGGTGGTTTTGGCGCATTAAACTATGAACAAGTAATGAGTCAATTAGAGTTTGCAAATAATGATCCAGCTCATCCTATTCTTGTTGTTTTACATCACGATGGCGATAATTATGGCGGTGGAAGTTCAGGCTATTATGGCAGTAATTTCGATAATTTTGTAAATTGGCTAAAAGCTAACCCTTCTAGATTTGTTTGTACAACTATTCAAGATTATTTGGATATGTTCCCACCAGATCCAAACGATGTTATTTGGGTTGAGGATGGTAGCTGGTCAGGTGCTGATAATGGCGATCCAGAATTCTTAAAATGGAATGGCGATCCAGGTAGTGACGGCTACAGTCCCGATAGAAATAGCTGGGGAATTGTAACGGCGGCAAAAAATTATGTCTTTACTGCTGATAAGATTAATCCTAATGATAATAATACAAAATTAGCATGGAAATACTTAACTGTTTCACAAACAAGCTGTTATTGGTATTGGGATGGCTCTGAAAACGGAGTATGGGATTCTCACCCTGCGAGAGCTTGTAATGAAGCTGTAAAGTATGCTAAAATGGTGACTGATGGCGGAAATGATATTGTTGGGCCTACAATTTATATCCCACAACGAGAACCTTATAATCCAGGTTCTACCGAGTGGAATATTTCGAAACCTTCAGATTTTACCGTTTGGACTTACGTTTATGATTTAAGTGGATTGAATTCAGTAAAATTGAAATATAGAGTAAACAATGATAACAATTATAAGTTAACTAATGATAATTTTACTTATTCTGGTGGCTCTACTGTTGGCGCTTGGCAAGAAGTTACAATGAATTCCAAAACAATACAATCAAAAACAAATCCACTTCCATCTTACAAAGCCGATGAATTTAGTGCGATAATTTCAGGAATAAAAAATAAATTAGTTGATTATTACGTTGAGGCTGTAGATTCTAAAGGAAATGTAACTAAAAGTCCAATTAAGCATGTTTGGGTTGGTGATGGTTCAGGTACAACAGGCGGCGGGACAACATCTTCGGTAATTTGGACTCCAACTAATCCAACAAAAAATGATGAAATTGAAATTAAAGTTATTTCGTCTAAAAGTGCTAAATTACATTGGGGAGTAAATTCCGTTAATAAAAATTGGACTACCCCAAATCAACTTTACTGGCCTTCAAACACAACATTATTTAATAATATTGGACCTGCTGTTGAAAGCCCTTTTACTAAAGTTGGTGATACTTTAAAAATAAAATTAGGACCTTTCAACAATCCTGCACAAGTTGTTAATTCTTTAAATTTCGTTATTCATTTTGATGATAATACTTGGGATAACAATAACAATAACGATTATAATATTCCAATAAGCGGAAATAATAGCGGTGATACTACAAAACCTACTATTACATTCAATATGGACGGCAACCTTGATGAAAATACTAATATAGCTGCTCAAAATTCTGATGATAAATTACATTATATTTATTCCAACGGATTACTCTATCTAGCTACAAAATCAGCTCAATCAAAAGGTAATGATGCTTTCATCTTTGTGTCAAAAACAAATCCTACTGCATTAGTTAATGCTCCTTGGGCAAAAACTGGAAAAGTTGGTACATATGATATATTTTTAGGAAATGAAAGTACAAACAATTGGTCTGGCTGGTTCGATAAAAACGGAAATTTATTAAACTCAATCAAACAAAAATCTGGACAATATTTAGAAGCTGTTATAGATTTGAAAAATGATTTAGGAATTACTAATCCAGAAAAAATTTATGTAGCAGTTGGTTATTATAATACTAACGATAATGGAAAATTAGTTTTACAAATTCCACAGGGCAACTCAAATGATGATATTGATATAAACGAATTAGCAGAAATTTCATTGCAAACTGTAACCAGTAATGAAAACACCATAAAGTTAAAAGATTATTTATTATTATCAAATTACCCTAATCCTTTCAATCCATCAACTTTAATAACTTATTATTTACCAACTGCTGGCAATGTAAAATTAGATATTTATAATTGTTTAGGCGAAAAAATCGAAAGTTTGGTAAATACATATCAATATCCTGGCAATTATACTGTAAAATATGATGCTAAAAATTTAGTTTCTGGTATTTACTACGTAGTTTTAAACTTAGATAATAAGATAAAAACGCATAAAATTATGCTAATGAAATAAATTTATTATTGCAAAAAGAAGGCAAGGAAGCAATGCAACCTTGCCTTTTTTTATTTTAAAACAATTCTCATTAGCTCGGACAGTATAAGCATAGCAGCGGGCCGGAACGGCCCGCTAAAAATCTTTTCATCATCACCTTACCAAGTGTAGCTCAACGGTTTCATAATTCCACATCTCCCAAAATTCAGTGCAGATTGTGTGTTTGACTGAAAAATTTTTTTTTGTCAAAGCTAAAAATTAGCCTTAAAATTTTATGTTTATTGCGGATTTCTATATAATATAATTGTATTTACAATAATATCATACAACCAATTATATTGTATATACAAAAATATTTTTTAAAATTGTAACTATATCGTGTATGCAATTATATTGTAAATACGAATATATTTTTAAAAATTGCGAATATATCGTAATTTTTAATATATAGGAATAACGATATTACGTATACACTTTTTTTTACATAATTTAATCAATCTTAAAAAAAATTTTAAACAATATTTAGTTATTTAGCTAAATGTAAAAATATATAAAATATTGATAAAAAATCTAATGTAAGATAGTAGATGGAAAATTTTTGGGCGTTAGCCCGCCCGTGCGCCGCAAGGCGCACGGGCTTTATGCTTACACCGTCTGAGCTAAATATGTTAATATTTTTTAATTTTTAAAATAATTTTTCAAGATTTTTATAATTCTTTTATTTACAAATAATTGTTTCATATTTTTCATTATTTAATTATATTTGTATTTTGAACTATTAGGATATTAAATGTTTAAGAAGTTTATCTTAATATTGTTTATTAACGTTTTTGTTGTAAAGGCTCAAGTAGTTTATGAACCAATTGATAATTCTATATATTCCTTTCTGGATGAAATGTCAAATAAATGTTTGATAAATATAAATTTACTAATAAAGCCTATACCTAGAATTGAAATTGCCAAACAACTTTTAAAATTAAAAAATAAGCAAAATGATCTAACCGAAATTGAATTAAAGGAATTAAATTTTTATTGTCAAGATTTTCAAGATGAAATAACTTTTTTACAAAATAATTCTTTTGATACAACCGAAACGCATAAGTTTGCATATTATAATTCAGATGTCTCAAATTTATATCGATATACGAGCGAATTATTCACTTTGAAAGCTGATGTTATTTATGGGGTATCATTAGAAAATAGATTTGGGAAAAAATTCACTCATAGATGGAACGGTGCATCAGTTTACGGATATTTGGATAATAATATTGGTTATATGTTTAATTTTAGAGATAATCGCGAAGAAAGTGATTATCTTGATCATAGAAAAATACTTAGTGATGAAATGGGTATTACTGCAAATCCATTAAATGGTGGATTGGAATATAGTGAAGCTAGAGCAAGTCTTTCCTATAATTGGAGTTGGGGAACTATAACTTTTGCCAAGGATTATTTAACTTGGGGCTATGAAAAGAGTGGGAATATCGTTTTAGGTAGAAAAGCACCTACTTACCCATATGTTAGATTGGATATTACACCTACAGATTGGTTTTCATTCAATTATATACATGCTTTTTTAGAATCTCAGATAATAGATTCAATAGAGACTTATAAAATTCACTCGTACCGTGAAAGCTCAAGAATAATATATAGGAGCAAATATTTAGCTTCGCATACTATATCAATAAGATATAAAAATATAACATTTAACGCTGGTGAATCGATGGTTTATTCAGATCAAATAAGACCATTATATTTATTACCAGTAATGTTTTTTCGTTTAGCAGATCATTATTATAGTAATATTAACAATGATGCCGGCGATAACGCACAATTTTTCTTTAATATTTCATCAAGAAATGATTTACCAAATACACATTTATATGCAACTTTATATATTGATGAAATTACATTATCCAATCTTTTTGATAAGCAAAAACAAAGATACCAAGTTGCAATGAATTATGGGATATCAAATTACGGTGGAATAATTAATAATTTGTCATTAACTTTGGAGTATACAAAAATATTTCCATTTGTTTATCAACATTATATAAAAACAATAGATTATTCATCATCAAATTATTCTCTTGGTCATTGGTTGAGCGATAATGCCGATCTATTTTATTTTTCAACAAAATATAAATTTTTTAGAGGTCTTGATTTACAAACATATTTTAAATATATTAGAAAAGGTAATGGTGGTCTTTCTGATTCCTTAATGAGATATCGTCAATATACCAATTCAATTCCTCAACCAAAATTTTTATGGGGCAAAGTAGCTGAAAGATTATATTTAGGTGCTGAATTAACTTATGAAATTTGGCATAATTTTGTTGCAAAACTTGCTTTTGAATACACAAACTTCAAAGATGAATTAAAAGATAATTCGAGAACTTTCGATTATCAATTAGGGAAGAATAATAATTATAAATTTTCCATTTACTATAAATTATAAAATATGGATAATACTCAAAAAAAACTAGAAGAATTAGGTAAATTATCAGCTATTTTAGCTCACGAAATAAGGAATCCGTTGTCTGTATTAAAACTTAATTTAGATTCTTTAAAGTATTCTAATAATTTAAATGAAGAAGATAAACAGATATTAGATTTATGTATTAAGGCAACGAATAGAATAGAATTTTTAATTAATAATACATTAAATGTAAGTAGAAAGTCGGATGAACATCTTGAGGCAACAAATATAAATGAAATTATTAATAACGCAATTCAAATATTAGAGTTAAAAATTTCATCAAATAATATAAAGGTTGAAAAATATTTATCTCATAATTTACCAAATTTATATTTTAATCATAACAAAATATTGCAGGTATTTATTAATTTAATTACAAATTCCATAGAATCTCTTTCAAATTTAGAAAGAGAAAGAATTATAACTTTTAGCACCAAATTAGAGAATAATTATATCAAATTTTCAATAAAAGATAACGGTAAAGGTATATCAAAACAAATTCAGACTAAGATTTTTGATGATTTTTATACAAGTAAAAAAAATGGAACAGGTATAGGCTTAAGTATCTGTAAAATGATATTAAATGAGTATGATGCAAAGTTTTATTTTGAAAGTGAACCAAATGAATTTACTATTTTTTATATAGATTTTCCAATTAAAAAGTAGGGGCCTATGGAGGAATATAAAATACTTATTATAGATGACGATGAATTAGTAGGAGTTTCATTAAAAAAAGCTCTCAAAAAAATAGGTTATGATGCGTATCTATGCCAAGATCCTAATGAAATAAATTCAATGATAAATGAAATAGATCCTGATTTGATACTTTTGGATATTTATTTAAGTGAAGATGTAAACGGTATAGACGTATTAAAATCATTAGTTAATAGCTACAAACAAATACCTATTGTAATGATAACAGGATACGCTGATGTACAAATAGCAGTAAATGCGATGAAAATTGGTGCTAAGGATTTTTTATTAAAGCCTGTTGATATGGAACAGCTAAAATTTATACTTGAAAAGAATCTTGAGCCAGTTAAGCTAAGAAAACAAGTTTTGAAATTACAACAACTTTTACAAGAAGGCCCAGTAATAACAAGAGATTATTTTGGTAAAAGTGAAAAAATACAAAAGGTTTTGAATTTAGCTGAAAAGTTTGCACAAACTGACAATACGACAATTTTAATTGAAGGAGAGAGTGGAACCGGTAAGGAAGTAATGGCTAAATTTATCCACTCGATGAGCCCAAGAAGGCAAGGACCATTTATTACGGTTAATTGTGGGGCAATTCCCAAAGAATTAGCTGAAAGTGAACTTTTTGGATACGAAAAAGGGGCGTTTACAGGTGCAGCTTCTAAAACAAAATTAGGAAAATTTGAACTTGCCGATAACGGGACTTTATTACTTGATGAAATTGGCGAACTTCCTTTAGATTTACAAGTAAAACTTTTAAGAGTTTTACAAGAAAAGAAATTCTTCCGTTTAGGAGGAGAGAAAGAAGTTGCTGTAAATGTTAGAATAATAGCTGCAACAAATAGAAATCTTGAAAAAGAAGTAGAAGAAAAAAGATTTAGAGAAGATTTATTTTATCGCTTGAATGTAGGGAAAATATATTTACCACCGTTAAGAGAAAGAAAAGAAGATATCCCATTACTTGCAACAATGTTTATTGAAGAAATTTGTAATAGTTGCAATATAGAAGTAAAGAATATTGAAAGTTCTGCATTAAACTTTTTAAAAGAAGTTACCTGGAAAGGTAATATCAGAGAATTGCGTAATGCAATAGAAAGAGCTATTATTTTATCAAACGGAAATACAATAAAACTTGAAGATTTTTCTTTTTTGAAGGAATATGATGATTATGTAGAAGAATTAAAATATTCTGATGATGATTTGGAAGAATTTAATGATACAGATGATGCAATTTTTAATAATGATAATATAACTTTATCTGATTATCATTTGTCTATACCAAAAAATGGTATAACAATAGATCAAGTAATGAAAGATTTAATTGTAGAAACGTTAAAATTGACAAAAGGGAATCAATTAAAAGCTGCAAAAATATTGGGGCTTTCTAGAGCTAAACTTAGATATAGAATTGAACAATTAAAAATTGATTTAAAACAATTTAATTAAGGAAAATTTATGTCTTTGCCAATGGTTTCTGTTGATAGTATTTTGGTTAGAAGTGAAGTAATAAAGAAAAAATTTTGCTGTGATCTTGAAAAATGTAAAGGGGCTTGTTGTACTTTTGAATCCGATTATGGGGCTCCATTATTAGAAGAAGAAATTCCTATTATAAAAAATATATTACCAAAGGTAAAAAAATATCTTTCAGAACGAAATATTGAATATATAGATAAGAATGATTTTTATGAAATTAATGATAATGGTATTTTTACAAGGGGAATAAATAAAAGGGATTGTGTTTTTGTCTTTTACGATGAGAATAATATTGCCAAATGTGCTATTGAAAAAGCTTATATGAATGGAGAAGTAGATTTCAAAAAACCTATATCATGCCATCTATTTCCAATAAGAATTCATAATTTTGGCGGTGATATTTTAGTTTTTGAAAATTTTGTGGGCTGCCAACCAGCTCTTCCAAATGGAGAAAAACTCGATATACCTACTTTTAAATTTTGTAAAGATGCTTTAATTCGCAAATATGGTGAAAATTGGTACAAAAAATTAGAAGATATCGCAAATTCACAATAATTTTAATTGACATTTAAAAATATTTTTACTATATTTGACTAAGAAGTTTACTATATCGCTGTTTTTTTGAAGAAATTAACAAAATAATTGAACCTTTTGATATATTTTTGTTGTTTAGTTTATAGTTTATTATTGTTATTAAAAGTTTGAAAAAAGTTCTTATAATAAAATGTTCAGTCGGGATTTATGGCGACTTGCACCGACTTTAAACAAATAGCTAAATAGCCGAATAAGTTTAAAACCTTCGCTATTTAGCGAAGGTTTTTTTGTTTTAAACAAATCAAAGAAATGAGGCCTCATCAAAACTATATTTTTTATAATTAAAATAATAAGGAGTAAAATATGCCAGAAAATACATTGAAATTCGAAACATTAGCATTGCATGCGGGGCATGATATCGATCCAACATTATCACGTGCTGTTCCTATTTATAGAACTTCATCTTATGTATTTAAAGATACCGAACACGCAGCTAATCTTTTTGCACTTAAAGAGTTGGGCTATATATATACACGCTTAATGAATCCAACACAGGATATTCTTGAGAGAAGAATTGCCGCTCTTGAAGGTGGTGCTGCAGCATTAGCTATTGCATCTGGTACATCTGCAATTTTTTATTCAATAATAAATATATTATCTGTTGGAGATGAATTTATTTCAGCTAATAATTTGTATGGTGGAACTTATACTATGTTTAATGATATTCTTCCACAATTCGGTATAAAAGCTAAATTTGTTGACGTTAGAGATCCAAGAAATTTTCAAAAAGCAATTACTGAAAAAACTAAAGCAATATATATAGAAACAATTGGCAATCCTGCACTTGATGTTGCTGATATAGAGGAAATAGCTAAAATAGCCCATGAGAATGAACTTCCATTAATCGTTGATTCTACTTTTACAACACCATATTTACTTAGGCCTATTGAATATGGAGCAGATATTGTCGTCCATTCCTTAACTAAATGGATAGGCGGACACGGAACGGGGATTGGAGGAATTATTGTTGATGCTGGAAAGTTCAATTGGCAAAATCCGAAATTTAAGCTTTATAATGAACCAGATCCTAGTTATCATGGATTAAGATATGCTCATGATTTAGGTGATTTTAATCCAATTGCATTTGCAATGAGAGCTCGACTTGTACCTTTAAGAAACTTAGGCGCTTGTATTTCTCCTGATAACGCTTGGCTATTCTTACAAGGTATTGAAACTTTAGCTTTAAGAATGGAAAGACACTCACAAAATGCATTAAAGATTGCTGAATATTTAACTAATCATCCAAAAGTAAAGTGGGTACGATATCCAGGATTGCCCGATGATCCATCTTATCCTTTAGCTAAAAAATACTTAAAAAATGGCTTTGGTGGGATGGTTGTATTTGGAGTTAAAGGCGGTGCCGATGAAGGAAGAAAATTTATCGAAAATTTGAAAATTTTCTCACATTTGGCAAATGTTGGAGATGCTAAATCATTAGCTATTCATCCAGCAACAACAACTCATTCACAGCTCAATGAGGAACAACAGTTAGCTGGTGGTATTACACCTGAACTTATCAGATTATCTGTTGGAATTGAAAATGTGAATGACTTAATCCAAGATATTGAAAATTCATTACATTTAATATAGGTTTTTTAATGAGTTTAATAGTAGAAACTAAATTTGTAGAACTTTTTTCTGAAAGGCCGCTTTTGCTTGAAAGTGGTGATGAACTTAAGAATATAAATGTTGCATACCAAACTTATGGAGAATTAAATTCCGATAGGAATAATGTTATATTTGTTTTCCACGCTTTGACCGGCAACGCACACGCGGCCGGTCTTTTAAAACAAATTGAATTTTCTCCTAATTCCAAACCAGATTACCTTGAAAAATATTCAAAAATGAATTTAAATAAAACTGGTTGGTGGGATGGTATAATTGGACCAGCTAAAGGGATTGATACCAACAAATATTTTGTAATTTGTGCAAATATTTTGGGGAGTTGTTACGGTACAACTGGTCCAAACACTAAAAAAAATGTGGATGGTAATGTATGGGGAAAAGATTTTCCTATTATTACAGTTCGTGATATGGTAAAAGTACAAAAAGAACTTTTAGACTTTTTAAAAATCGAAAAAATTAAAGCGTGTATAGGCGGTTCATTAGGCGGCTTTCAAGTATTTGAATTTGGAATAATGTATCCCGAAATTTCTGAAATTCTTTTCCCTATTGCTTGTGATGTTGTTAATACAGATTGGGCAATAGCTTTTAATGAAATCCAAAGAAAAATAATTACTTCAGATATTAATTGGAATAATGGTAATATTTCAGATACAACAATTAATAATCTCGCAATTGCTAGAATGGTTGGTCTTTTGAGTTACAGAACTCCAGAAAACTATAATCTAAAATTCAATCGTAAGATTATTGGTAATGACTTATATGATAAAAATACAATTTTTGATATATCTAATTATTTTAATTACCAAGGCAAAAAATTTGTAAATAGATTTGATCCAATAAGCTATTTAAGAATACTGCAAGCAACAGATTTACACGATATTTCATATAAACGAGGTTCATTTAATGATGTGCTTGCAGAAATAAAATCTTTAACTATTTCAATTGTGATAGATTCTGATATTTTATATTTACCAGAAAGGCAAGAAAATTTTACAAATATGATTCCCAAAAATAAAACTCATAAAATCCATTCATCATATGGACATGATGGATTTTTAACAGAATTTGAGCAATTAAATCAGATTCTTAAACTTTATATATAATGGGGGGATAATGAAAATTTTGAAATTTGGCGGGACTTCCGTAGGAACAATCGAAGGATTAACTAATATAATTACAATTTCGAAGAATTTATATCAAAATAATGAAAAATTTTGGCTTGTTTGTTCAGCTTTTACAACAGTAACGGATAAATTATTGAAATGTTCTGAACTTGCTGAAAAAGGTAATAATTTTGAATCAGTTTTTAACGAATTAAAAGATATTCATTCTATTTTTATTGAAAAATTTATAAAAAATTCTTTAAACATAAAAAAAACTGTTGAAAATGAAATTAATGATTTATATAAACTATTAAATGGTGTTTATTTATTAAAAGAATTATCACCAAGAACAAAAGATATAATTTTAAGTTATGGTGAGAGGTTATCTTGTCAAATTATTACAAATATATTACAAGAAAATGACCTACCAGTAGATTATGTAGATGCAAGGAATATTATTATTACAGATGATAAGTTTGGTTCAGCAAATGTATTATATGAAAAAACAGCCGAAAATATTAAAACCAAACTTCTTTTTGATAATAATATAAAAGTAATTACCGGGTTTATTGCTTCTACTGAAAATGGTGATACAACAACATTAGGAAGAGGAGGGTCTGATTTTACGGCTTCTATAATAGGTGCAATAATTAATGCAGATGAAATTCAGATTTGGACTGATGTTGATGGAATTCTTACTGCAGATCCGAGAAAAGTAAAAAATGCACAACCATTAAAAGCTGTTACATATCAAGAAGCTATGGAGATGTCATATTTCGGAGCAAAAGTAATATATAGCCCTACTATATTACCAGCTTTACAAAAAAATATTAAAATTCGTATAAAAAATACTTTTAATCCTTCTTTTCCAGGAACAGTAATTTTACCAAGGGAAAAGGGAATTAACTTTACTTTCAAATCTATTTCATCAATTTCAAATATAGCTGTGATTAGATTTAGTAGTAATTTAAAGAACGATGAAGCTAAATTACTCGACGAATTAAAAAAGAATGATATTGAAATATTAATTTATGGTCAAGCTTCGTCAGAAAAAAATACTTTATTTGCTATTTATCATAAAGATATTAAAAAATCTGAAAAAATTGCAAATGAATTATTGGGCAAAAATAATTTTAAGATAAAAGATAATTTAGCATTGATTGTAATTGTTGCTGAAGATATAATTGATACTCCAGGTGTTTCAGGAAGAGTTTTTAGCGCTCTTGGGAAAAATGCAATCAATGTGCAAGGGGCTATTTTAGGCTCATCTGAAACAAATATTTCTATTATTATAGACCAAAAAGATGAGCAAAAAGCAATTAATGCGCTTCACGATTCATTATTTGTAAGTGATTATAGTGTTGCAAATCTTTTCCTTTTTGGGCCTGGTTTAGTTGGAAAAGAATTGCTTAATGTAATAGCCGATAGAGCAAATAATTTATTTGAAACTAAAAAAATCAAGTTAAATTTAGCTGGTATAGCTAATTCAAAATACTATTTTTTAAACAAAAATGGTATAGATATTAAAAATTGGCAAGTTGAGATACAAAACGGATATCCAAGTAATATTAATAATTTTGTAAATGATATAATAAAATTAAATTTAGAAAATAGTATATTTATTGATTGTTCAGGTATTACAGAAATTATACAATATTATCCAAAGCTATTAAAATCATCAATAGCTATTGTTACTCCGTCGAAGCTTGCTAATTCGCAAGATATTGAATTTTATCAGTCTCTGAGGAATATTGCTTATCAAAACAATACTGTATTTAGATATAGTGCTAATGTTGGTGCTGCATTGCCAATTATAAATACTATTAAAGATTTAGTTATTAGTGGAGATAAAATAAATAAGATAGAGGGTATTCTTTCTGGTACATTAAGTTATTTGTTCAATGAATTTATTTCATCAAATTTAAAATTTAGCGAATTAATTAAAAAAGCTAAAGAACTTGGTTATACCGAGCCTGATCCAAGAGATGATTTAAATGGTTTAGATGTTGCACGGAAAATACTAATTTTAGCACGAGAAACAGGAAGTAAATTAAATCTTCAAGATGTAGAAATCGAAAATCTTGTGCCAGAAAAATTAAGAAATATTGTATCAGTTGATGAATTTCTTAAAAAAATTGCAGATTATGATGAATATTTTAATAACATTAAAGATGAAGCTATTAAGAACAATCAAAAGCTTTGTTATATAGCAAAATATGAAAATAATAAGGCGGTTGTAAGTTTAGAAAAAGTTAGTTCGGAGCATCCATTTTATAATATTAGCGGAAATAATGCCATTGTAGCAATATATTCTGATAATTATAATAATAAACCATTAGTTATTAGTGGTGCAGGAGCAGGGGCAAAATTAACATCAGTAGGGGTATTTTCTGATATTTTAAGAGTTGTTGATTATTTAATTTAATTTAATTATTTTATATTGCAAATACAATTTATTTTCGGGGGATTTATGCGATTTTTTTTTATGTTAATTTTATCGAGCTTTTTGTTTGCTCAGAGCAATATTGTTTGGAATGATATCACCAACAACTATCCGAGTCTTCCAAAGGGTGTTAAACTTTATAAAGGGACTCGTTCTTCTCCGCTTTTAATAGCATATTATTTAGATGTCGATATGAATGAACCAAATATAGCTGTAAGGCCATATATAATCAGTAATGGTATAAAAAAAGGGATTACTAGTTTTACTTCATCTGTTGGGGCATATGCAGCTATTAATGGTGGCTATTTTGGTGGGAGTGAATCTTATTCGGCTTGCATATATCCTGGTGAGGTAAAAGCTCAAAATATATCATCAGTAACGCGAGATGGAAAAGTTTTTCCTGTTTCAAGAGCTTTTTTTGGTGTAAAGTCTAATAAAAAAAGTAGTTGTGAATGGATATATCATTTTGGAAGTACTATTAATGATGTATGGAAACTAAATCAACCGACTGATAATCCTTCTTCATCGAGTGGAAATCCTGCGCCAATACCTACAAAAAATGATGGTAAAAAATTTGATAGTCTTTTTGTTGGTATTGGTGGGGGACCAATGCTAATAAAAAATGGAAATATAAATATTACATTCAATCAAGAAGTATTTTGGGGCTCTGGGGTAAGTAGGGATATACAGGATCCAAGAACAGCTCTTGGTTATACCAATAATAATCACATTATTATGTTTGTTGCTGACGGCAGAAGTAATTTAAGTTACGGCGTAACAATAGATGAATTAGCAACGATTATGAAATCTTTAGGTTGTGTAGAGGCTATTAATTTGGATGGTGGGGGCTCAACTCAAATGGCTGTAGGGAGTAATCTTGTTAACGCTCCAAGTGATGGTACGGAAAGACCACTTGTAACAATTTTTGCAGTAACTCTTTCAGATTCCGCTAAATTTCCTAAGTCATACACTTGGGAAGAAATTATTGATAATGATAAAAATGACCAACGTTTTCAATTAGTTGGTAGTTGGATAACAACAGCTAATAGCGGTTATTATGGTACAACTGTAGCAAATATTAAAACTGCTGGAGATGGTTCATCAAATGCACAATATAATGTATCTCCAGTTGTTGCAGGCAAATATGATGTTTTTGGATGGTGGGTTGCTTCTTCTAACCGCAGTAAAAAAACACCTTATATTATATTTCATAATAACAAATATGATACTGTTTATGCTGATCAGTCTGTTAATAATGGAATGTGGGTAAAATTGGGTACTTTCGATTTTTCTGCTGGCTCAGGACAGTATATTAAAATTTCTGACAAAGCACCTAACTCGGCTAGTTTATATGTGGTTGCTGATGCGATTAGAATTGCAACTTATGAAAATATTGTTTCAATAGAGAATAAGAGTAATTCTATTAATTATTTATTAGCTAAAAATTATCCAAATCCTTTTAATCCTAGTACAAATATTTTTTATACATTACCGACAAATTCTAGAGTTAGCATTAAAATTTATAATTTATTGGGGAATTTAATTTCAACAGTTGTAGATGAATACCAAAGTTCTGGAAATTATTCATACAGTTTTGATGCTTCTAATTTACCAGCTGGTATATATTTTGCTAAAATTACCGCTAATAATAATACAAAAATATTGAAGATGCAGCTTATTAAATAAAAGCTAAATTAGGCTATCTGAAAGTTTTAAAAAAATATTTGATATTTACTTTTTAAATAGCTTCTTTATATTGTATTAAATATGTGTTTAACTAGATGTTTGTAAATAGAATATATAAATTTATAATATTTTTGTGAAATCAGAGAAGCAATGAAAAAGAATTTTTGGGCGTTAGCCCGCCCGTGCGCCGTACGGCGCACGGACTTTATGCTTATACCGTCTGAGCTAAATATAGTATTATGATGAGCTATTTTCTGTTTCTAAAAAGAACATTTTAAGCTTACCTTTACCTTTTACAGAAATTTCCCCCCTGTCATCAAAGTTATATTTATTTTCTAATATCTTTTTCGTTGCTTCTGAAACATTTATTTTGAAGGGAAGACTTGAGTTTTCTAATCTTGAAGCGACATTAACTGTATCGCCCCAAATGTCATATGTTAATTGTGTTTTACCAATGATACCTGCAGAAATAACTCCACTATGTAAACCTGAACGTACTTCCCATTTAATTTGGGCTTCTTTGTTATTTATTTTGAGATATTCGAATATTTCTAATGCTACTTTTACTAATCTTTCTGCGTGGTCATCGCACTCATAAGGAAAACCGGCACCTATCATATAAGAGTCGCCAATGGCTTTAACTTTCACGCAATTGTGTTTTAAAATAATTTGATCGAAAACTGAATATATTCTTGATAATTCTTCTACTAATGTTTTAGGTGATAGTTTAGACGCTATATTTGTAAATCCTACAAAATCAATAAACATAATGCTTACATTTTCATATATTTTTGGTTCTATATATTCTTTTTTTCTTAATTCGTCAGCAATTACCAATGGGAAAACGCTGTTTAGTAAATTATCTGCTCTTTGTTTTTCTTGATTGATTATTGAATTTTTTCTTTCAATTAATTCATTTTTTTCTTCTAACTCTTTATTTTTCTTTTGAATTATTTTATTTTTATGCAAAATATAGACTACAACTAAGCCAAAAATTACTAATAATGAAATAAGAAAATATTTTATTAACTTTTCTCTTTCACGTTCTAAATTTTCAATTCTTCTTTGTTTTTCTTTTTCAAATTCATCTAAAACGTTAAAAACACCTACTAAGTTAGCTCTTGCATCGAGTGAATCCATTCCTAAAGTAAATTTTTTGCTATATACTAAAGCGCTATCGTACATTTTATTTTTTTCATATAAATGCATTAATTTCATAGAAATATTGGAAAAATCATCCCAGAAGGCTATTTTATAACTTATATTTAATGCTTTTTTGTAATATATTAAAGCTTTGTTAAAATTATTTAATTCATTAAAATAATCACCATAATGCATATAAAATGCAACAGCAAAACCTAAATTTTTTTCTAGATTTCCTGCTGTTTGTTCGGAGAGTTTTAGGTAAACGAAGGCAAAATCATATTTTTTTTCATTAAGATAAATTCTTGCACTATTTAAAAAGGCTTTAGCAATTCCAATACTATCTTTCTCAACTTTTCTAATATTATACATTAAGTTATTAAAGTATTTAGCTTTATTATAATTAGCCAATTTCAAATGAGTTAATACAAGACTATTATATACATAACTCATACCTTTTTGAAAATTTATTTTTGAAAATATTTTTAGAGCTTCATTTAAATTTTCTAAAGACTTTTGAAATTCATTGATATAATAAAAATTAGCTCCTAAATTATTAAAAGCATATCCTAATTGTATACTATCATTAAAATAATCGGCTTTATCTCTTGCCATAACAAAATATTTAGCAGCAATGGAATTTCTGACAAGCCCCATATATACAACGCCAATATAATTATATAACTCCGGTAACTCTCTTAATAATTGATATTCTGTAATTAATTCTAAAGCTTTATAACCATATTTAAGGGCAAGTTTTGGATCTTTTGCGCGGTATTCCCAGGTAAGTTTTTTTAAGATTTTTATAGTGTCGTATTTTTTATCTACTTTTTGTTTTTCGAAACCATTCGCAAAGGTAGAAGAGCATAATAAAATTAGAATAATTAAGATTTTGTATATTTTATTTAAATTTAACATACTATTTTTAGCTTATTCTACTTTTGCGCAAAAAATAGATAAAAATTGGTGAACCTAAAAACGCAGTTATTGCGCCAACAGGAATTTCGGCTGGAGCCATTACAGTTCTACCAATTGTATCAGCCACCGTCAAATAAATTGCACCTATTAAAAACGAATAAGGTAATACTTTTCTATTGTCAACACCATAAATTAACCTTGTAAAATGCGGAACAACCAATCCAACAAAACCAATTATTCCACTCAAAGAAACCAACACAGCCACCATTATAGAAGATAAAATAATTAAAATATATTTAACTTGCAAATAATTTATACCTAAATATTTAGCATTATCTTCTCCTAAAGCTAATAAATTAAGTTTATAGCCGTAAAAACTTAAAAAAATTGAAATAATAATTGTAAAAATCAACACATAATCGGCATATTGCATATCTGCAAGAGCTAAATTCCCAATTAACCAGAAATAAGCATTTTTTGCAGTTTCGTGGGCCATACTAATAATAATCAAAATCATAGCAGAAAGGAAAGACGAAATCATAATTCCAATAAGCAACATCGATTCATTTTGTAATGTTAATAATTTGCGAGCTAAAACAAAAGTAAACAAAGTAACAACCAAAGCCCCTGTAAAAGCAAACAAATTTATAAAAAATAAATTAAAACCTAAAACAATACCAACGACAGTTCCCAAAGCAGCACCACTCGAAATACCTAAAACGTAAGGTTCGGCGAGTGGATTCATAAAAATGCCTTGAAAAATAGCGCCCACAATTGAAAGCCCGCCGCCAACGGCAATAGCTATAAAAATACGTGGAAGTCTCAAATTTAAAATAATACTTCTTTTAATATCATCCACTTGGCCAAATAAAGTAGAATACAAATCGAAAAAACTAATATCAGCACTGCCAGTTTTCAAACAGCAAATTATTGCTGCAATCAACAATAAAAAAAGGAATAATAAATTCAAAAAAAATACCTTAAAATTGAAATTATTCTGCATTTGCTTTATAAATAATTATAAAAATATATTAGCTCAGACGGTGTAAGCATAAAGCCCGTGCGCTGTGCGGCGCACGGGCGGGCTAACGCCCAAAATTTTTCCAATAAAGAAGATATACAACATAATTGGATATATCTTTTAGTAATTTTCCAAACTATTTAATCTTTCCCAAAGATAATCTATTAAATCTTTAACACCTATACCTGCAACAGATGACAAATAAAAAATAGGCCCATCATAACCATCAATTTTAATCTTTTTTATATCATTTAATACATCTTCTGTTAAAGCATCAATTTTTGTAAAAGCTAAAACAAAAGGTTTTTTACTCATTTCTTCTGAATAAGTTAATAATTCTTTACGTAAAATTTGAAACTGCTCAACTAAATTCTCATTTGTTGCATCAATCATAAACAAAAGTAATTTTGTCCTTTCAATATGCCTTAAAAATTGTAATCCCAAACCTTTACCTTGCGAAGCCCCTTCAATAATTCCCGGAATATCAGCAACCACAAAACTCTTAAAATCATCATATTTCACAATGCCCAAATTCGGCTCAAGTGTTGTAAAAGGATAATCAGCAATTTTTGGCTTAGCAGCGGAAATAACAGAAATCAATGTTGATTTTCCAGCATTTGGGAAACCAACAAGCCCAACATCAGCAATCAATTTCAATTCTAAAATCAACTTCATCTCTTTTCCCGGCTTTCCTTCCTCAGCCCATCTTGGTGTTTGATTTGTTGGCGTTGCAAAATACGCATTACCGTGACCGCCTCGGCCACCTTTTAAAAATACAACTTCCATATTTGGCTCATTCAAATCCAATAATATTTCTTCAGTCTCGGCATCTTTTACAACAGTTCCAACTGGCACCTTAATAACCACATCTTTACCATTTCTACCAGTTTTTAAAGCACTTTGACCTTTTGCACCATTTTCGGCAACAAATTTTTTATTATATTTGAAATCCAACAAAGTATTCAAATTTACATCTGTAACAAAAATAACACTCCCACCATTCCCACCATCACCGCCAGATGGCCCACCTTTAGGAACATATTTTTCTCTTCTAAATGTTACAGCTCCATCTCCACCTTTTCCAGAAGCTACATATATTTCAGCTAAATCTATAAACATTTTTTCCTCAATTATTTTTATTTTAAACAATTAAATTTATAAAATTTTGCGCAAAAATCATATCTTTATATTAACAATAAACTTTTTTGCAACATTATTTGTTCAATAAACAATGAAAGAACTTAAAAAACTAAAAAAATACTTAAAAAAATATAAATTTAAACTAATTGCTGGTTTTATATTTATAATTCTATCTAATTTTTTCACCACACTTATCCCAACAATCATCAAAGATTCAGTTGATTTACTTAATAACATTAATCAGCCAAACATTATAAATTTACTTATCAAACAAACAATCTTAATAATTCTCTTCTCAGCACTTGGTGGTATTTTTAGATATTACATCAGACAAACAATTATAGTTTCATCAAGACTAATCGAAAATGATTTAAGAAACGACCTTTTCGAACATATTATTAAACTTCCTTACAGATTTTTTTATAAAAATTCTACCGGAAATTTAATGGCCCTTGCAACTAACGATATTAATGCAGTTAGAAATTTCCTTGGCCCATCCATAATGTATTCTGTCGATAATATCATAAAGCTAATTTTCATTCTAATAATGCTTTTGCGATTAGATGTTAAACTAACTATTCTATCTCTACTCCCTTTACCTTTTATTTCAATAATTGTAATAATTACAGGTAGAAAAGTAAATCAATATTATTCACAAGTATTAAAAAAATTTGCTTTCCTAACATCTATCGCACAGGAAAATATTTCACTAGTACGTGTCGTAAAAGCCTACAATCTACAAAACAATTTTGTTGAAAAGTTCGATAACGAAAACAACGAATATTATCATTTAAATATGAAAATGTTCAAAATAATGTCACTGGTACAACCATTGCTCGTCTTTCTAGTTGGTACATCATTGACAATAAATTTATTACTAGGCGGTTACGATGTTATAACTGGAAGACTTTCTGTAGGAAGTCTTACAGCGTTTACTATATATTTAGGCTTACTAATTTGGCCAATGTTTGCATTCGGATGGGTTACAAATATGGTTCAACAAGCAATTGCTAGTATGAAAAGACTCAATGAAATATTTTCTCTAAGTGAAGAGCCCATAACTACAAATATTACATTAAATGAAGTAATCAAAGAAATTAAATTTCATAATGTCTCTTTAACCCTAGATAATATAAACATTATCAACAATATAAGTTTTACAATAAAAAAAGGCCAAAAAGTTGCATTTATTGGAAAAACTGGAGCAGGCAAATCTACAATTTTTAATCTTATTACAAAAATTTATGAACCAACAAGTGGTAACATCTATATAAACAATATCGATATTAAAAATATTAGTCATCAAGAACTCCGATCAAATATTACATACATAACTCAAGAACCTTTTCTTTTTTCTGACTCAATAAAAAATAACATTCTTTATTGTTGTAAAAACGCAGATACAAAAATTTTACAACAAGCCATTAATATCGCCGGTTTAATAAAAGATATTGAAAATTTTCCTGAAGGTGTAGAAACAATAATAGGTGAACGCGGTATCACTCTCTCAGGCGGTCAAAAACAAAGAACCGCTATTGCTCGAGCTATTGCCTCAAATTCTGATATTTACTTATTTGACGATTCATTCTCCGCTATAGATACTAATACAGAAGAAATAATATTAAAAAATCTTTTCAATTTTCTTGAAAATAAAACCGCTATTTTTATATCACATAGAATATCGACTATTAAAAATTGTGATTATATATATATTATTGATAACGGAAAAATAATTGAACAAGGAACGCATAACCACTTGCTCGAAAAAGGCGGCTACTACACAAAATTATACAACCACCAATTATTAGAAAAAGAATTAGACGAGTTATAATGGCAATCATAAAAGATACTGGTTATTCAGACATCAGTGGCAGAATTTTATTTTTCAGATTATTAAAATTCTTAAAACCTTATAAACTTCTTGTAATTTCCGCAATAGTTTTTAATATTTTACTTGCATCACTAAGCCCTCTTAGACCTTATCTATCACAAATTGCTGTGGATAAATATATACTAAAAAAAGATTTCAACGGCTTAATTTATATTGCTATTATTATATTTGCAACAATTGTTATTAACTCATTTTTACAATATTTACTAAGCATTGTAACTCAATTACTTGGTCAAAAAATAATATTAAACATTAGAAAATTAATTTTTAATCATTTGCAAAAAATACGAATACCTTATTTTGATAAAACTCCCGTCGGAAGGTTAGTAACCCGCGTAACTAATGATGTAGAATCATTAAACGAATTATTTTCCGCTGGTATTATTCAAATCTTTAGCGATATATTCCTCCTTTTATGGATTTTAGCTTTTATGTTTTATATGGATATTAAACTAACTCTTATCTCTATTTCAATTCTACCAATAATTATTTTTGCCTCTTTTCTTTTCAAGAAAAAAGCAAGAGAATCTTTTAGCAATGTAAGATATCACTTAGGAAGATTAAATTCATACACACAAGAACATTTCTCAGGAATTTTAGTCATTAAATCTTTCAATAAATACAAAGATGCAATTACCGGTTTTAAAAATATTAACGCAGACCATACAAAAGCAAACATAGATTCAATCTTTTACTATGCTGTTTTTTATCCTTTCGTCGAATTTTTAGGTTCATTACTTATTACAATTTTCATTTGGTATTCTTTCTTTTCATTGCTCCAATCCCAAATAACACTTGGAACTCTATTTGCCTTTGTACAATTTATAGAAATGTTTTTTAGACCAATTCGAGAACTATCCGAAAAATATAATATTCTTCAAACTGCTATAGCTTCTTCCGAAAGAATTTTTAAATTATTGGATTATAACGACTTAGAAAACATCAACTCTTTACAACAAGATGAAAATATAAAATTTCGAACAATAGAATTTAAAAATGTCTGGTTTGCATACGAAAACGATAATTGGATTTTAAAAAACGTCTCTTTCAAAATCAATAATGGCGAAATTGTTGCTATTGTTGGCCATACTGGAGCAGGAAAATCTACCATAATCAACTTACTATTACGTTACTATGATATCCAAAAAGGTGATATTTTAATCGATGGAAAAAGTATATATGATATTAACTTAAACTTTCTACGAAGTCAAATTTCATTAGTTTTACAAGATGTACAACTCTTCAATACTACCATTTACGACAATATAACCCTCGGTAAAAATATTGATAAAAACGACATTTTAACACTCTCAAAAGAAATTGGCTTAACAGATATCATCCAAAACTTCGATAATAGATTATTCGAACCTATTGAAGAAAAAGGAAATACTTTAAGTTTAGGGCAAAAACAACTAATCACATTTGTAAGAGCACTTGCAAACAAACCTAAACTTCTAATATTAGATGAAGCCACATCCAACATCGATACAAATACAGAAATAACAATACAAAATGCGCTAAATAAATTATTTATAAAACAAACTTCACTGGTAATTGCTCACCGCTTATCAACCATAAAAAATGCAACCAAAATAATCGTTTTACATAAAGGGGAAATAAAAGAAACAGGAACTCATAGCGAACTTCTGCAGGCTAAGGGATTATATTACAAACTTTACAAATTACAATACGAGAACAATAATATATAAAAAAAATCCTCTACCTTAGCTCAGACGGTGTAAGCATAAAGCCCGTGCGCCGTGCAACGCACGGGCGGGCTGACGCCCAAAATATATTTCACTAATTATACCATATCTTACATAATATCAACAACATATAACATTTATGCATCTACTAAAATAAATATTGATTGAAAATTTTCCGAAGTAATACCAAACTTTAAAAGTATTAATATATATTCGTAATTACGATATAATTGTATATACGATATATTGACAATTTTTAAAAATATATTCGCTTTTACAATATAATTGTATATACGATATTATTACTACTCTTAAAAATATATTTGTATTTATAATATTATTGTATTTACGATATAATTACAAATACAATTTTATTATAAAAAAATCTGCAACAAATATAAAAAATTTGCAAGACTACATATTAGTTTTTCCCAAGAGATTGATTTTCTGTGAAACATACTGCCAGATCAGCTTTATGAAGCTGAATTTTAGGAGATGTGGAATTATGAAACCGATAAGCCGCACTTAGCAAGGTGATGATGAAAAGATTTTTAGCGGGCCATTCCGGCCCGCTGCCCACGTGCGGCAACGCCGCACGTGGGCTATACCTATACCGTCTGAGCCAATAAAACTTCTTTTCTGAAATTTTATTTATTCTCTTACATAAAAAAAAGACTGCTTAAATAAGCAGCCTTTTATATTTTATCGATAAAATTTATATCTTTCATCTTTTATTTTAGCTTTTTCTCTTAATTCCATCAACCAAGCTTGAATGAAGCTTTGTTTCTTTTCATTCAATAATTGATTTATAAATTGCTCTCTTTGCATCTTATAAGCTTTTTTATCTAATCCTGTATTTTCATAAACCTTTACAAGATAAGCACCAAATTTACCTTTAATTGGTCCAATAAACGAGCCAGCCTTTGCATTCATAATTTCATTTATAACTTTCCAATCTGCTCCAATTCCTGTTGGCAATGTTTGAGCGGAAAATCTACCAGTTTTGCCAAACCTTAAATTTGAATTTAATTTAGCATAAACACTCAAAGAATCTGCTGGATTTATAGATTTTTTAATTTTTTCTAACAAACTAGCAGCATATTCTATTTTTTTCTTTCTAGTAACCACAGCCTTAACAAAGTTTTTCACTTCATCAAAAGGCTTAACACCTGCTTCTTTAGCATCAGTAATTTGACAGACTAAATAAGCTTGTGGAGTTGAAAATACATAACTTATATCACCTTTATCATTTTCAAATGACCAGTTTATAATTGATTGATTATTCGCAATACCTGGTACATATCCTTGATTTTTTGTAAACAAAGGAGTTTCCATTACATATTGCTTAACATTAAAATGTTTTACAGCTTCATCAAACGAATTTTTGTCTGCAAAATATTGGAAATCAGAAGCTTTTTGATAAAGTATATCTTTCGTAGCGCCTGAAAGCCTTACAACACTTTCTAATTCTTCAACAACAAATGCAGCATTAGATTTATTATTAACCAATATGATATGGTAACCATAACTGGTTTTAACTGGCTTTTGAACTTTTCCAACAGGACCATTAAAACAAGCATCTTCAAATTCTTTCACCATTCTACCTTTTCCAAACCAACCTAAATTACCACCATTAGATGCACTACCAGGATCTTTTGAATATTGTTTTGCTAAATTAGCAAAATTTTCTCCTTTTGTAAGCCTATTATAAATTTCATTTGCCAAGTTTTCATCATCAACTAAAATATGCGAAGCATTTACATATGTATTTTTACCTTGTGTTTTCCCCAAAAGTTTATACAATGCGTAACCACCATTACTTTTGAATGGTCCAACAATGTTTTTTACTGTAGTACTATTCAAAGCTGCAAATGCTTCAGGTGATAATTTGTCCATTCCAACTGTATCTTTCTTATAAACAAAAGGATTTTCATAACTTTTTAACGAAGCAGTATCAGAAGTTATTAGTTTTTTTGTTTCACTTAATAAATTAAATGCAGATGTTGAATCATCGCCAGAAGGTTGTTTAACAAATTGTACAAATTTAATCTTTCTTTGTGCATCAAATTTGAAATCATTCTGATGCTCATCATAATATTTCTTTAAATCTTCATCTGTAACCTTTACTTCATTATCTGAAACACTTTCTGGATTTATTGCCAAAAATTCAACATTAGCAAAAACATTTTGATCTTTGTATTTTTGTAAAATTTCACCTTCACTTAAAGAAACAGACGCAAATAAAATATTTCCAAGTTTTTGTTGTTTTAATTCTTCCTTCAAACCTTTTTTTAAGTTTTCAAGAATTTGTTTATTCCTTGGATCCTTTAATGCCTGCATATAAATATCTCTTCTAAATCTACCAGTTGAATCAATAAATTGTTGTTTCAAAAACTCTGGTGGATTTGGCCCAAAAATATAATCATCAACTTCTTTATCAGAAACTTCAATATTCATTTTTTTCATTTGTTGTTCAACCAACTTTTGAGTAATAAGTTGATCCCAAATTTGATCCCTTAAATAATCCATTTGGTCTTCTTCGATATCAACACCAGTTTGGGCTTTATATTGTTCTCTATAATTATCAACAGCTCGATTATACTCTTCATAAGTAATTTTTTCACCATTTACATAGCCAACAACATTTTTATCTTGCCCTAACACTTCCAAAACTTTAGAATCAGATAATATCATAAACAACACAAATAAACCACCTACTCCAATAATAAAGATAGGTGTAAGGCTACGCATTTTTTGCATCATTCCCATTAATATATTCCTCCAAAATTATACTCATTATTAAATACTTTTAAAGTATATAATTTAAGTATTTTAAATATAAATTCAAAAAATTAATATTTAATTAACCGATTTAATTTTATTTACATACCAACCGGTAACAACTCTTGGGCGAGTAATAGCGGTACCAACTACAACAGACCAAGCCCCCAATTTTATAGCCTCAGCAGCTAAATCAGGTGTATTAAACCTTCCCTCGGCAAAAATTGGCACAATTGAAACCTTCTTTAATTCTTCTATCAATGCAAAATCCGGCAAATCATCTTTAGCTTTCTGAAGTGTTTGTGGTGTGTAGCCTGAAAGAGTTGTAGATATACAATCAGCTCCTGCTTTTATACAAGCCAACGCATCGCTATAAGTAGAAATATCAGCCATTACTATAATATTTTTATACTTACTTTTTACTTTTTCAATAAAATCTGGGCCACTCAACCCCTCACGCTCTCTAAAAGTCCCATCAATTGCAATTATATCACATTTTGTTTCCAAAAGCAATTCAACATCCTTAAAACTCCCTGTTATTCTAACAAAACCATCTTCAAAATATGATTTTATCAATCCTACAACAGGTACATTAACATTCTCTTTAATCATCTTTGTTTTCTCAAAACCCTCAGTCCTAATTCCTACAGCGCCCCCCATAATTGCCGCCTTTGCAAAAAGAGTTACATATTCAGGTTTATTAAATGGATCATCATTTTCCGCTTGACAAGATACTATTAACCCTTTTTTTAAACTATCAAACAATTTATTCATTTCCATCCCAATATTGTTTATATGAAACTACGTTACCTTTACTATAATTTTCTGGTTCTTCAAATATAATATGCGTATTTCCGGGAACAATCTGCAACCTTATAGGAAAAATTTTACTTTCAAAATCAATCAATATCTCAGTCATACGATTGTCTATTTTAACCAATTCTCTTTCTCCATTTGCAATTGTCACAAAACTTCTATTATCTTTTAAATTTAAAAATTTATATAGCTCAGACGGTATAAGCGTAGGCAAAGTGCGATTAGTCAATAAATGAACATATGCTCTTTCCACGGATAAATCATAACCCATCATACGCAATATATCATATGTTTCAGATGCATCTATCAAAACACCAAAATCTATAACAACTTCACCTTCTTTTGCCATCAAAAATAATCTATTCCCTTCAACTTTGAATGGATGTACATAAAATAAATGTTCAATATTACTCTCAACAAGAAATTTATGCAAATAAAATTTCACCGTATCAGGTTCCAAAACTACACTCTCAGAATCCTCATATAAATAGCCAAATTTATCAGCAAAACCAAATTTATTTAATCCGTTTTTCTTCTGCAATAAATTCAAAGTTTCTGTTATCTTCCCACCACAAAACCCTAAATTATTCAATATCAAAACTTTTTTATTCTCTTTTTTAAATTTTTCAGCTAAAAAAATTCCATATAAAGATGCCTTGTATACTACAACATCATAATATTTATCCATAATCAACTCTTCTTAGTTGCAATAATAATTATTTTATCCGATAGCAAATATGACCCCAATTCAATATCTATAAGAGAAAATATCTGGTTTTCTTGTACCAAACCGGTTAAATCTAAAATCTTTGCTCCACATAATATAAAAATATCCGGTACTAAAGCCCCTGCATCACCAAAAGAAGTTAATTGTTGTATGATGGTCAATATATCTTGCTTTACAACTGCAACTGACGACTCTTTAACCACACCATCAATTATCTGTAATTTTATAACCCCTTCAGTATCAACCACTCTAATTTGATTTTTTTCAACTTTAAACAAACCAAATAAATATTTCTTTACTGAATTAATCGAAAACACATAAAAAAATTCATTTTTTGCACAATTTTCAACCAAATTACTTTCAACACCAAAAGATTTAGCTACAACACTTAAAATTTCATCATATGATAATTCTTTTACATTTAAATCTCTTGTTCTTAATTCACTATTTCCTTGTGCGGTAGCAATAACCTTTTTATTCTTTGTATCAATCTCGATATGAACTTCAACCGTTTCAGCAACAGCCCCCATTTTCACAACAGAATTAATTACTTCTTTTCTTATTGCTATTAAATCTGCTTCTGTTGGATTTAAAATATTCTTTTCAACTGTATCACGGATCATCCCAAGAGCCGCTCCAATAGCAGAAATAACCTCAGAATTTTTTGCAATATCGTGTGGAATATTCATATGCTGAGAAACAAAAGGAACAACAGCAGAAGCCCCTCCTCCACCTCCTACAAACCTAATTAAATTTCTATGTAACTTATACTCCCTAATCAATTGCAAGATAGTAGGCTCAACCTTTTCTGCAACAATCCTTCCAATTGTAGTTGCAATTTTCTCTGCACTAGTTCCCCATTTTTCAGCCAATGTTTTATAACAAGACTTTATAGCATTCAAATTACCTTTACTATGCCCATACTCTTTAACCAAATTCAACAAATATGCAGCTGATGTAGGAGTTATAGTATATTTTTTACCTTTATTTTTTAATTTCAAAGCTAAATAATCAGCCGGATCTCCATTTGTAGGTTGCACAGCTTCTAGCTCAAAATCAGAAAAATCATCAAATTCGGCAAAAGCTGTATAATGCAAATCAGCTATATGAGCACTTCTTGGACCAACATCTATAATTCTATTATTCTTAAATCTTGGAACAGACCCACCACCTATACCTAAAGTTCTTACATCTAACGTGCGCAAAAATAATCTATTGTTACCAATTTGAGCTGTTTTTATTTGTGGTTTACCATTTTTTATAACAGTTATGTCTGTAGAAGTACCCCCAACTTCAAGGAAAATCCCATCAGTAATTTTTGCATACATCAAAGCAGCTGCAACACCTGCTGCTGGACCAGAAAGCATCGTTAAAATTGGCCTCTTTCTCATCTCCTCAATATTCATAATACCACCATCAGATCTCATAACCATCAATGGCGCAGTTATTCCAGTATCTTTAATAGCTTTTTCTGTCATATTTGCCGTTTCTAACATTTTTGGCATCATACAAGCGTTAATAATTGCTGTTCTTGTTCTTACACGCAAACCATATAATTTTGAAATTGTTGATGCTGATGTCGCCAGTAAACCTCTTAAATTTGCAATCTCCACTATTTTTAATTCATTCTCTGGATGTTCAATTCCAAAAGCTTCACTCGCTACAATTACCTCAGCACCTTCACTAACTAATTCATCTATAGTTTTTGAAATTTTTTCATCATCAAAATGTTCTGATAAATCAATAAATCTATAACAAGTTAGAAGTATTTTACCTGGTGCTAATTCAATATTATTTAAATTTGTTTCTTTCTTTATTTTAAATCTTTCTATACCTTTACCCAAACCAATAATTCCAACTTTTGCTACATCACCTTCAAGTAACGAATTTGTTGCCTGTGTTGTAGAATGTGCTATTAAAATAATATCTTCTTTGTTAATATGATTTTCTTCTATCAATTTAAATAAAGAATCTACTACTCCTCTGGCTACTCCTTCTTTTGCTCTGTGTGTGGTTGGCACACAAGCCTTTCCTACTACTGAATAATCTGAAATATCAATAGCAACTGCATGAGTAAAAGTCCCACCTACATCAATACCTATTTTGATTTTCTTTTTCATTTTATCGTTTTATTAATATTATTGATAAAGCAAAATAATAAAAAAGTTTTTTAAATAAAATTCTCTCTAAAAAATTGAAATAAAATTAACCTTCCTTTTAAATTCACTTTAATTTTTTTTTTGAAATAAATTTTTTTTGTATTTTTCATAATCAGATATTTTTATCTTATTTTAATAATAACTTAAGGAGTTAAAAATGAAAACATATAATTATCAGATCAATTATCTCGATAATCTGATTTGCGATCACGAATTAATTGAAAAATCTCTTCTATTATTTGAGAAAGAGATAGAAAAAGGAGAAAAAATTAACTTAGATTTCTGCACAACAATAATAGATTTTTTAATTGATTATGGAGATAACTGCCACAACCAAAAAGAAGAATTATTCTACTTTCCTTTACTTCTTGAAAAAGGCCTTCCACCAATGGGACCTATCCACGTAATGTTAGAAGAACACAAATATGAAAGAAATTATTTATCTGAAATTAAAACGATCTTAGAAAGTTCTGAATTTACAACTGAAACATCTAATAAAATTAAAAAATTATTCTCAGAATTCGCTGAAATTACTAAAAATCACATATGGAAAGAAAACGACATACTTTATCCAATGGGAGAAAAAATCTTAGATAATAAAGATAAAGAGTATTTAATAAATACTTTTAATAAATTTTCTTTTGAAAAATATGGCCAAGACGCTTATAAAAGATTCAAATCTATGATAGATTCTTTTGAGAAAAAAACTGATAACAAAGTTAATTTATTAGCATCTCTACCTTATGACCTTATTTCAAATATTTTAGATAGTTTACCTGTTGAATTATCTTTTGTTGACGAAAATGATATAGTCAGATACTTTTCGCATCAAAACAAAAAGAAAATTTTTCATAGATCACTAGGAGTAATAGGAAGAGCTGTTCAAAAGTGCCATCCCGAAAAAAGCGTTCATTTAGTAAATAAAATTTTAGAAGAAATGAAAGCAGGAACAAGAGATAGCGCTGAATTCTGGATTAATTTTCAAGATAAATTTGTGTATATATCTTACTTTGCTGTTAGAAATGAAAATAACGAATATCAAGGTTGTGTTGAAATGGTTCAAGATATAAAACATTATAGAGAATTGGAAGGTGAAAAAAGGTTATTATAACAAAAAAAGGGCATTAAAAATGCCCTTCTTTTTGAAATTCAAAGGAGAGATTATTTTTTATTTTCTTCTTTTTTCTCTTCTTTCTTTTCTTCTTTTTTAGCTTTCTTTGTTTCAGCTTTCTTTACTTCTGTTGTTTTTGTTTTTTCAGCTTTAGCTTCTTTTTTAGGAGCTTCTTGAGCAAAAACAAACATTGATACTAATAACATTACTACTAATACTTTTACAGCTTTCATTTTAAACCTCCGTTTAGTTTATTGGTTAATGATTTAGATTTATCTACAAATCAAGAATTATTTTAATTCTCACTTTCAAATTAATATTCAATTCTAAATTGATTCTGTAGTTTTACTTTTTTTTATTTCAAATTTTCAATTTTTTTCAAATTTCTAAAACTAAACTAAAATACAATTCTAAATTTTTTCTGTAGTTTTAAAATTTATTTTTATAAAATAGAAATTATTTTCATAACCATTAGTAATATCAAAATCGTACATTTCACAGATTTTTTTTGCAATAGAAAGTCCTAATCCTACACCAACAATATCATCATTTTCTTTTTTTGATCTATAAAATCTATTGAAAAATTTATCTGGATTTTCCGATAAATTCTCAACGGTATTGCTAACCACCAACTCATTATTTTCTAAACACACCAAAATTTCGCCCTTTTCAACATTATATTTTATTGCATTTGTAATAATATTCGTAATTAAAATACTTATTAAAGATTCATTTGCTTTAATATAAAAATCATTAATAATATTTTTTATTAGTTTTATACCTTTAAACACTAACATTTCTTCAAATTCATCTAATACAGACATTATTTCTTCTGAAAGATTAATCAAATCTTTATTAAAAAACTCTTGTGTTTCTAATTTATTTAATAGTAGGAGAGATTTACTTAATTTTTCAAGCTTCTTAATATTGTTTAACATTATTTTAATGTTACACAAATCTTGTTCTTTTAATTCAACATTTTGTAACAACAATTCCATTTTACTTTTAATAATAGAAATAGGAGTTTGAATTTCGTGGTTGGTTTCATCAGAGAATTGCTTTAAAGTATTATATTCTCTAATTATATTATCAATAAGAAATTGAATTTTTTGATTCAGTTGATCGAATTCGTATATATTAGATTTATCAAAAATTATACGTTTTCTTTCATTTAACATAAATTTTGATATTTTATCTAAAGTATTATAAAAATCTCTTAATATTTTTTTAGAAATTGTTTTGTTTAAATAAAACAAAATTATTATCAATAAAATATAGGATATAGAAGCAATAACTAATATATCTCTTAAAAATAACTCTTTTTCTAATATTGAAGCTCTCAGAGTAATTTTATAAATCGAATTCTTAACTTTTACATAGGATACCAATTCTCTAAATGTTTCAATATTATTATCCTCATCTACAATATATTTTGCATCTTGAATAGAATATTTGCCTATCAAATTTTCATCACAAGAATCTACCTCATTTATCTCAACTAAATTATAATATGCAACATCTTTTTCTTTTTTTAAGTTATGTACAACTTTATGTAAAATATTCTTTAGATGTTTATCTGTATTAAACTCAATAGCCTGATACATTAGTATATAGATAAGATAAAACATCACAAAAAAAACAAGCAAACTGCTTACTAAAAAATAATAACTAATTTTATTCAATAATTTCATATTTCATTGAATTTATATCCTAAACCGTAAATTGACTGAATATAATCTTTACAACCCGAATTTATTAATTTTTTTCTTAAATTTTTTATGTGAGTATAAATAAAGTCAAAATTATCAAAATTATTAGAATCGTCACCCCAAACATATTCAATTATTGCATCTTTAGTAATAAGCCTATTTTTATTATTAAACAAAAACATAAAAATTTCATATTCTCTTTTTGTCAAGTCTATCTTATTTTGATTAACAAAAATTTCTCTATTATCAATATCAATTTGAATTTCATTAAAATTGATAACTTTCTTACCATCAAAAAATCTACGTCTTAAAACTGCTTTAATTCTTGCATTTAATTCAGCTAAATGAAAAGGCTTTGTAATGTAGTCATCAGCACCTAATTCTAATCCTATAACTCGATCATCAATTGTATTTTTAGCGGTTATTACAATAATTCCGCACTTTGGTTGAAATTCGTGGATATCTGGGATTAAATCTAACCCCGAACCAGAAGGAAGCATTATATCAAGTAATATACAATCGTAGTTAGATAGCTCTATTTTTTCTTTTGCTTCCCAAAAATCATAAGCTATTTCAACAACATAATTTTCTTTTTCAATATATTCTTTTATGCTGTTAGCAAATTGCTTTTCATCTTCAACTAATAATATTTTCATGGTTTTTATTTTTTTTGCTTAAATTATAATATAAATCTAAATAAATTATGAAGTTTTTTGACTAAAGATTATAAAACAAATTACCCAAATAAATCAATTTCTTGGTCAGGCTCATTAGAATCATCAAACTTAAATCCAGTTTTTCTATAAATTTTAGAATTCTGAAAAGCCACTTCTGGATCTTTATTAGCATAACAATATACACAACCATGCGGACAACTATTAAAGTATCCAATATCCTTAGCTGAAAAACATTGACAAGCTTCTCGTGTGGGAGATATTTCGGAGTAAAAATTAGGATCATTTGAAACTTTTCTTACCAATTCTAAATCTATGCAATGAGTTTTAATAATGTTATCTTCTTGCAAAAGATCTGGTTCGGTGCATACCTCCAAATTTAGTTTGTAATTTTTTGCGATATCTTGTAAATTTTTAATTATTTTAATTTT
>Ga0116168_1000007_pt1 | contig 298507 bp, 233 predicted proteins | sample AD_UKC129_MetaG_FD_89795 | JGI IMG/M metagenome (GOLD analysis project Ga0116168, IMG submission 89795) | Active sludge microbial communities of municipal wastewater-treating anaerobic digesters from Canada - AD_UKC129_MetaG | ecosystem: Engineered > Bioreactor > Anaerobic > Digestate | place... | reverse complement strand
GAAATGTCTGGATTCGCGAATCGGTGCCTCCAGGGGCGGTCGTGATGGTGGCCAAGCCGGAGTCGATGTATGTAACGCGGAACCGAAACCGCTCCAGGTCCGATGCGGGCAAAAAAGATGAGCACACTTGAAGAACAAATTCAGACCCTCAAAAAAAAGCGAAATGCGGTAATCCTGGCTCATAATTACCAGCCGGGACCGATTCAGGATATTGCAGATTTCGTCGGAGATTCCCTGGGCCTGAGCATTCAGGCCTCGAAAACCCAGGCCGATGTGATTGTCTTCTGCGGCGTTTTGTTTATGGCGGAGACAGCCGCTATTCTTTCGCCGAAAAAGACGGTGCTTCTGCCGGATATTACGGCCGGCTGTCCAATGGCGGATATGATTACAGTCCAGCAGCTGGAACTGCTTAAGCAGAAGCATCCGGATGCGCTGGTGGTTTGCTATGTAAACTCGCCGGCGGATGTCAAAGCCCTCAGCGATTACTGCTGCACCAGCAGCAATGCCGTTCAGCTGGTCAGCCGGCTTCCGCAGGATCGGCCGATTATTTTTGTTCCGGACCGGCATTTGGGACAATTTGTCGCCGACCGAACCGGCCGCTCGCTGATTCTGTGGCCCGGCTATTGCCCCACCCATTTGAAAATCAGCCCGGAAGATATAGAAAAAGCCCGGCAGCAGTATCCGAACTCCCTTGTGCTGGCTCATCCGGAATGCGGACCTGAAATCCGTCGGATGGCTGATGAGCTGCTCAGTACCGGCGGAATGATTCGGTTTGCCGGCCAGAGCAAAGCCAACGTGTTTATCATTGCCACTGAGGAAGGCATTGTGCACACCCTTCGAAAGAAGTATCCGGAGAAAACATTTGTGCCGATCAGCGAGTTTGCCGTTTGTCCAAATATGAAGAAGATTACCCTGGAAAAACTGCTCTGGTCGCTCCAGGATATGGAATACCGAATTGAAGTGCCGGAAGCGGTTGCAATCAGGGCCCGAAAAGCCCTTGAACGAATGATGGAAATTTTGCCGGAAGGGTAAAAGACGGTCCAAAAACGGAGTTCAAGCCATGTGGGATTATACAGATAAAGTGATGGAACATTTTCTGAATCCGAAAAACGTCGGCCGGATTGAGAATCCGGACGGCATCGGCGAGGTGGGTTCACTGGCCTGCGGCGATGCCCTGACGTTTACGTTCAAGCTCGGCCCGGACGGGCGGATCGCCGATGCCAAGTTTCAGACGTTCGGATGCGCCAGTGCCATTGCCTCTTCGTCCGTTCTGACGGAAATGGTTAAGGGACTGACGCTTGAAGAAGCGGAAAAAATCACCAACAAGGATATTGTGGAGCGGCTGGGCGGGCTTCCGGAACAGAAGATGCACTGTTCGGTGATGGGCCATGAGGCACTGATGGCTGCCATCGCGTATTACCGTTCGAAAGGCAAAGGGACTCCGCTGCCTGTCAAAACCGGAAAAATTGTCTGTACCTGTTTCGGTGTTACGGATGAGGAAATCCGGCGGGTTATCCGGGACAACAATCTGACAACGGTGGAACAGGTGACGAACTACTGCAAAGCGGGGGGCGGCTGCGGCGGATGCAAAGGACAAATCGAACAATTGATTGAGGAAGTTCAGGGGGATAAAGTTCGCCAGCTGCGAACCGCTCCGGAGCCGCCGCCCCGAAAACTGACCAATATCCAGAAAATCGCGCTGATTCAGGAAGTGCTCGGGGAACAGGTCCGGCCTGCCATGCGGGTTCACGGCGGCGATATTGAATTGATTGATGTGGTCGGCAACCGTGTAATTGTGGCGTTTCGCGGGATGTGCGCCAGCTGCAAACTGGCCGATTATACGATGAAGGAAATCGTCGAGGCCAAACTCCACGAGTATGTCAGCCCGGATTTGATTGTTGAAGAAGAGGCGGATTCCGCCCAGCGGCCTCACAGCCATCAGGAGAGTTAAGATGGACCCCGTTATTTATATGGATAACAACGCCACCACGAAGGTGGACCCAGCCGTTGTCGAGGAGATGCTGCCGTATTTTGAGCAATGGTACGGCAATCCCTCCAGCATGCACAGTTTCGGAGGCCGTGTGGCCAAGAAGATTCAGCAGGCCCGTGAACGGATTGCCTCGCTGCTCGGCTGCCAGCCCGATGAGATTCTTTTTACCAGCGGCGGCACCGAAAGCGACAATACGGCGATACACGGCACGCTGGCGGCCTATCCGCGCAAGCGAAAAATTATTACCACCCGCGTGGAACATCCGGCGATTTTAAGTCCCTGCCGGCATCTCGAACAGCACGGCTATGAGATTTATGAATTGTCCGTGGACCGACAGGGACGGCTGAGTCTGGATGAGCTGGCGGAGGTGCTCGATGACAATACAGCCCTGGTGACGATTATGTATGCCAACAATGAGACCGGTGTGATTTTCCCCATAGAGGAAATCGGGGCTCTTTGCCGCGCTCGAGGAGTTCCGTTTCACACCGATGCGGTTCAGGCCGTCGGGAAAATCCCGCTGAATCTGAAGGACAGCACGATTGATATGCTCAGTCTGTCCGGACATAAACTCCACGCTCCTAAGGGAATCGGCGTCCTTTATATCCGCCGCGGCGTTCGTCTGGTGCCTTTTATCCTGGGAGGGCATCAGGAAGCAGGCCGGCGGGGAGGGACGGAAAATGTGCCGGGCATCATCGGTCTGGGCAAGGCCGCCGAATTAGCCGGAGCCTATATGGAGGACGAGAATACACGGGTCCGGGCCCTTCGGGATCGCCTGGAGGCCAAAATTCTGGCGACGTGTCCGGATACGATGGTCAACGGCGACCGTCAGAATCGGCTCCCGAATACACTCAATGTGAGTTTCGAGTACGTGGAAGGCGAATCGATTTTGATGATGCTCAATCAGTACGGCATTTGTGCCAGTTCCGGCTCGGCCTGTACCTCCGGTTCTCTGGAGCCCTCTCATGTGATGCGGGCGATGGGGGTCCCCTTTACGGCGGCTCACGGCTCCGTACGGTTCAGTCTGAGCCGTTTCAACACCCAGCAGGAGGTCGATTTTGTCGGCGAGAAAATCGGGCCGATTATTCATCGCCTTCGCCAGTTAAGTCCTTTTGTCAAGACGGCTTAAAGACCGTTCCTGTTTCCGATTCTCCCGTCAGAAAAGACTTGATGAATCTGTCTTTTTGCGGTACAAACTGTCCAGACATCGGCGTGGAAAATAGTCTGTGTTTTGGGTAAGGAAAGGGTATTTTCATGGGTCTCGAATTGAAGAAAGGTTGTCAGTACCATCTCGTTGTTCCAACCAGTATGGGGGTTCGTTTGACGCCGCTGAATGGTCAGCCGATGCATTGTGCACGCCTGCTGATGATGCAGGCCACCAGCGCGGAGACGAATGTCGCCAGCGTTTCATCGTATTTGGGGCTCCGCGTCAAAGTCCTGACAACCTTTGTCAAAGACAGCCCAATTGCCCAATTTATCAAAGATGACCTGGCCTCTCGCCATATGGAATATGAAGGCAGGGAAGTCCCGCAAGGAGGGCCGTGGGGGTACCGGCATCAGTTCAATCTGGCCGACAGCGGATACGGCAGCCGCGGGCCCCGTGTGCACAATGACCGGGCCGGTGAGGTGGGACGGACATTGAATGTGAAAGATTTTGATTTGGAGCGTCTCTTCGGAAAAGAAGGGGTGCAGGTTGTCCATATGTCGGGGCTGATTGGGGCTCTTTCGCCGGAGACAGGGCAGTTTTGTCTGGAACTGGCTCGTGCCGCCAAACGGTATGGGACGAAGATTTCTTTCGACCTGAACTATCGGGCCTCATTCTGGAAGAATCGGGAGAAAGAATTGCGGGCCATCTTCACGGAAATTGCGTCGGTTTCGGATATTCTGGTCGGCAATGAAGAGGATTTCCAGCTGGCACTCGGCATCGAGGGGCCGGAAGCAGGGGGCAAAGACATTGCCGCCAAGATTGACAGTTTCAAGGGGATGATTTCCTGTGTCAAGAAGACCTTCCCGAATGCATCTGTTTTTGCCACAACGCTGCGGCAGGTGCTCAGCACCGAGCGTCATTTGTGGGGGACGATTATGGCGGAGGGGAATAACTGGTATGTGATTGAACCCCGCGAAATCACCGTGCTGGACCGAATCGGCGGGGGGGATGGGTTTGTCGGCGGTCTGCTGTATGCCATTTTGAAGGGCTGGGAGCCGGCCAAATGGGTTCAGTTCGGATGGGCGGCCGGAGCCCTGGCAACAACGCTTTTGACAGATTATGCACAGCCGGCGGATGAAGAGCAGATTTGGAGCATCTGGGAAGGAAATGCCCGCGTGAAGCGGTAAATCGGCAGGCGGTCCGCTCAAGGGCGGCTGGTGGGAAAAGGAGATAGGTCGAATGGATTTTGCCGTCATTATGGCGGGCGGTTCCGGGCAGCGGTTGTGGCCTTTGAGCCGCCAGTCACGCCCGAAGCAGATATTAAAACTCCTGAACGGCCGAACGCTTTTGCGGGACAGTTTCGAACGCCTGAATCGGCTGTTTGACCTCCGCAATATCCTGGTTTTAACGAATGCCGATTACGCTGAGCAGGTTTCTGAAAACTTAAGTGAACTGCCCAAGGACAATATTATTCCGGAGCCGTGTGTTCGGGATACGGCAGGAGCCATCGGTCTGGCGGCGGCTGTCCTTCAAAAAACGGACCCGGAAGCGGTAATGGCGGTGGCAACTTCGGACCATATTCTTCAGCCGGCGGAACCTTTTTTGGATGCTCTGCAGGCTGCGATTCGTTTCGTGAAAGAACATCCAGAGGCCCTGCTGACGTTTGGAATCAAACCCACTTTTGCGGCGACACAGTATGGTTATATCCGTTTGCAGATTCAAGATGGGAACAACCGGATTTTTCCCGTTGCCGAATTTCGGGAAAAACCCGACCAAAAAACTGCGGAACGTTTTTTAGCCCAAAGCGGGTATTTCTGGAACTCGGGGATGTTTGTCTGGAAGGCCAAAACGATTCTGAAGCATCTGAAGACATTTCTGCCCGAATCGAGCGAGCCGCTGGAAAAAATTCGCTCTGCCTGGGGAGGGCCGGAGCAGTATTCGGCTTTGGAGGAATGGTTTCCCCGCCTTCCGAAAATCAGTATCGACTATGCCGTTCTGGAAAAGGCCCCTCAGATTTACGGGATACCGCTGTCATGCCGCTGGCTGGATATGGGGTCCTTTGCAGCCCTGGCCGACATTATCTCCTCGGATTCGAATCAGAATACGGTCATTGCCGGCCAGCATTGTTTGCTGGATTGCCGAAATACGATTGTGGCTGCGGAATCTCCTGACCATTTGATTGCGATGATTGGGATGGAAGATGTAATCGTAGCCCACAGCCCGGATGCGACCCTGATTTGTCCGATTCACCAGGCCCATCGCTTAAAAGAGCTCCTCCGCCGGCTGGAGAGCGAAGGCAAAACAAACTATCTGTAATCGGCAAAGGCCCTCCAATGCGGTTTTTGGCGATTGATCACGGGGACAAAAGGACAGGGCTGGCCATTTGTGACGCCTCTGAACAGGTTGTCTCTCCTCTGACGGTGCTCGAAGGGGCTGAAAACTCCCCGGCGGGGATTCGCAGGGCTCTTGAATCCTATCGACTCGATGCGGTGGTTGTCGGACTGCCTTACAATATGGACGGAACGGAAGGACCGCGTGCGGCGAAGGTGCGCCGATTTGCAGAGGAACTGAGAAAATCTCTTCCGCTGCCGATTCTTTTCTTCGACGAGCGGCTGAGCAGTTTTGAGGCGCAGGAGAAACTGTCCGCAATGGAGCTTACGCGAAAAAAAAGAAAGAAGCGGTTGGATGCCGTGGCGGCCGCGGCAATTCTGGAGGGGTTTCTGGAGGCCAGAAAACAGGCATTGGCTGACTTTCCGGGACGGTTTATCCGAATGCCGGATGAAGAAACGCTGGCCCAGGAGGTGCTGTCGGAGTTTCTTTTCTGTGCACAACGGGCGCTCAAGGAGAAAGGCCGCTTTGCAGTCGCTGTATGCGGAGGACGAACTCCCCGGCGTTTTTTTGAGCTTCTGAGCCAATCGCCCGATGCCCAAAAGATTGACTGGGAAAACGTGTATTGGTTCTGGACGGATGAGCGAGCTGTAAGTCCTTCCGATGCAGCCAGCAATTATCGGCCGGCTGCGGAAACCTTTCTGAAAACCCTGCGCATTCCACAGGAGCGAGTTTATCGGATGGAAGGGGAGGCACCTGATTTGCAGGAAGCGGCAGCCGACTATGAAAAAAAACTGCGGGAGGTTTTCGGTTTGCAGCCCGGGCAGGTTCCGGGGCTGGATTTGGTTCTGCTGGGAGTCGGCACCGACGGCCATATTGCGTCCTTGTTTCCAGGTTCGCCGGCCATTTCAGAGAACCGCCGACTGGTGCAGGCGGTAGAGGGTCCGGATGGACGAAAGCGTCTGAGCCTGACAATTCCGGTTATTCAGAAAGCCGATTCAATTCTGGTTGTGCTCAGCGGAAAGGAAAAGGCGCCGATTCTCTGTACCCTGCTGACGCATCCGCCGGCTCCGGCGCTTTATCCGGCTCACTGCCTCTGGCCGGTTCTTTCGAGAACGGTTTGGGTTGCGGATGCGGCGGCGGCTTCTCTGCTGGGGGAACGGTCGGAAGCCGGGGATGTGAGCGGCTTGTAGCAGCCGAGGATTCTGCACCCTTGTTTTTGACAGAGGCTGATGAGCCGCTGAGCCTGGCTGTCCTTTTTTACAAAAAGAAAGGCCCGCTCCGCCGATGAAGCAATCATATTGCGGTCCGGATGGCCGTCCAGATAAGGGGCGTTAATCAGAATCAGTTCGTATTGATTTTTCACCTGCCGAAGAAGCGGGGCCAGATTCATCTGTCGCGTTTGGTCAAAATAATGTGCCGGAACCAAAAACAGATTGTCCAGGCCGGATTCCGCCGGCAGCGCGGTTGAGCCGTTGGAGGAGGAGTTTGCGAACGCCTTCCAGACGGCGTTGCGTTTGGTGTTCAAATCAATCAGCAGGCAGCGGCATTTGGCCTGACTGGAAAGCAGGGCCAGCCGTATGGGAATGGTGACCGGCAGACAATCGAGACCGGCCGCGGCCAAAAGCACTGTTTTAGAAGCTGCGGATTCTTTTTGAAGGATTTCGAAAAGCAAAGTTTCTTGGCCGACGGTAAACCCCTTGTACAATAGGCCCTGTTTTTCAGCATTTTTACGCCGGGAAAGGAATCCCGGCTGAAGGGAGCGAATCAGAACAGCTGCCAGGACAGCCGCAAAGAAAAGTCCAAGAACGAAATACGTCCAGACTGTCCCGAAAATCGTATCCAACCATCCCTGGAGTCCGCTGGTCTGGATTATCCCGGCCATCTATTTTATCCGCTCGGAAACTCAATATAGACTCCTTGATGGTTGCGGCAAAACCGCTCAATGTCCCGCCGAACAATTTCAGAAAGAACAGCATCTGCATCTGCGGCCGCTGCTTTTTGAGAAAAGACTGCAGGTTCCAACTCCAAATGGAGGGGTTTTTCTCCGGCAGGGACAGCCGCCAAAGAATCATCAGTCCGCGAAGAACTAAGAAACTGATGAACGACTTTTCGAACCGATTCCTTTGGGCCGGTTGTACCTCCGGAAGGGGGCTGACGGCGAGCGCTGCTTTCTTTTCGCTGGGCAGAAAGAATCTGTTCAGACAGGTCAAAATGGGGGATGGACGAATCTTCCTTATTTTCTTCCGAAAAGACAGGAGATTCTGAAGGGAAACTTATTTCCTTTTCGGTTGCCGGGATGCCCGGTTCTCCGATCTGTGTATCAGAAAGCGAAAAGTCTGAGTCAGACTCCTGCTCCGATTCGTCCTGTTCACACAATCGGTCGTACTCCATCTTCCATATTTCGAGCTGCCGGGTCTTTTCCTGCAGTTCTTCTCGAAGGGCGGCAACGGTGTTCAGCGATTCTGTTTGCTGTTTTCCGATCGTCTTCTCAAGCAGATGAATCTGTTGATGCAGGGAGGAATTATGCTGTCTTAAGCTCTCATTTTCCTGGTTGAGAGATGCAATGGTTTTCTGAAGGTCTTCGAGCTTCTTTTGGAGTGTGTTGATTTCGTGAAGGTCGGAGACTTTTCTGTTTTCGAGCGTTTGTCTGTTCTGACGCTCCGCGGCAATCTCTTCAGACAATTGTGTTTTTTCTTGAAGCAGACGAAGATTTTCCTCTTTTAAAGAGTAAATCTGCCGATGCAAATCCTTTTTTTCAGCCTCCATCTGCTGAAACTGGAGTTCCAATTGTTCTATTTGCTTCTGAATCGTCTTCAGTTGGGTATTCTCTTCTGCAAGAGCGGAGCAGGTTTGCTGAGATTTTTGAAGTTCATTCCGGAGATGTTCGATCTCCTCGTTCAGAAAACCAATATGCTTTTCCTGCTCCTGACAGGTTTGGGAAAGATTTTCCTTTTGTTCTTTCAGGAGATGGAGGACTTTTTGAAGGGATTCGAAATTTTTTGGGAAAAACAAAGTTTTGGCTTCCGGACTGGAAGAAGCGGACTTTTCTGAAGACTCAGGGGACTCTCCGGCATCAGAAGGAACTGGCTGAGTATCCGAAGGATTTTCCTCAAAAAGTTCAAACGCGGTCTCCCCAAAGGAGCCGGATTTTGAATTGAGGTCTTCGTTCTCACTTTCAGCGGATTGTTGTGACGGTGGTTCTGCCAAGTTTGTCAAGCCCTCATCCGACCTTGGAAATGAATTTTCTGTATCCGGATTATCTGCATCTGCGGATTCATCCTCCTTTGCTTGTGTGTTCTCCTCAGTCTTGCCGAGAGCACGCAAGATTTCCGCCCTGCACTGAAGAATGTCATCATCCAGATTCTCATCCGGTGCCATATCAGAGCTCCCTAATCACCTATGAAAATAGGCAATATAGCAAAGAGCGGAAGTTTTTTCAAACATTTTTGATGTCTATAATACATCCGCAGGCCCAATACTAACTTGAGTGTACTTATGAAGAGGATACTCACGAATCAAGTCGTTAATTTGGTCAATAGTGACGGCTTTGACGGCTTGAACATCTTCCGAAACAGAACGATATGACTTCAGATAAACCCAGTTGAAACCGAGACTTACAAGCCGTCCCATCGGCCGTTCAGACTCGATAGTAATGGCGCTGAGCACCTTGTTTTTTGCAGCATTTAACTCTTTTTCTGAAACACCTTTTTCTGCCAACTCTCTGAAAATATCCTGGACAATTTGGAGAACTTTCTGTCGATTTCTGGCCGGACAACGGAAGTAACTGGAGAAAATCCCGACACCGTCCATTGCTTCACACTGCATCACAGCAGTGTCGGCAATCGCAGGATCCACCAAAGCCCAGAAAAAACGAGAGCCGGTCGAATCGCCTATAATCAGCGATAAAAGGGACGCCGCATAACGACGGGGGTCCTGCATCGAGACGGATGGGCTCATCAGGCAAATATGTTCGCTGTTTAATCCCTCTTTTGTTTGACGGCATTGTTGTCCGGTCCCTTCAAAATAAGAAAGAGAACGGCCGGCTTCCATGGTCTGCCAGGAGCCGCAATAACGTTCAATCAGCCGACAGGTTTGGTCGAAATCGAACTGTCCGCAGCAGGCTGCCACCAGATTGTTCGGTGCATACCGGCGTCTGAAATAGTCCCGCATTTGTTCGGCTGTCAGATTGCCGATGCTTTCCTCGGTACCAAGAACGCTGTTGGCACAGGGATGCGAACCGAAGTGAAGCTGTCTGGCCTGATCAATCACCTGAAACTCCGGCAGGTCCTTGTACATCGCAATCTCTTCGAGGATGACTTTTTTCTCGACATCAAAGTCATCGATTCGAAGAGCCGGCCGCATCAGACGGCACCACAGTTCCACCGCTGCGAGGAAATATTCCGGAAGGACGGCGGCATAATACACGGTGTTTTCTTCACTTGTGAAGGCATTAAATTTGGCACCAAGCCGGTCAAACGCCTCGTTGACTTCCAGAGAAGAAAGGTCTTCCGTTCCTTTAAAAAGCATATGTTCAAGAAAGTGAGAGACACCGTTGACGGACGAAGTTTCATCTCTCGAGCCGGTTCGTACGAAAAAGCCGAAGGCGGCGGACTGGGCGGTCGGGTTGACTTCGCCGATGATAGTCAGGCCGTTTTCTAATTGGGTGTGCTGGAATTGCATGGCTCTTTTTTACTCCTTCTTCTGAAGCGTCTGAAGAGGCTGCGGTCCAAATGAGACAAAGGTGAATTTCCGTCCGTAGGGGCCGTCCAAAAATTCCTGAATGGACTGAATTCTGAGCGATTCGATGGCCTGGCGGATTTCCTCCAGAGGTCGAATGCGTTTGAGATAAAACCAGTCCGCCGCCAGCCGGGAAGCACGGGCGGAGGTCGATTCATTCTGCATAATCAGTGTGCTTTTCAGCCCCGTTTTGGCACGAAGGAGTTCGTCTTCGCTGATTCCGTTTCGAAGCCGGCGGAATTCTGAAAGAATAACGGAAAGGGTTTCTTCCGCTTTGTCCGGCGTAGTTCCCGCGTATCCGGCAATACCGGCGCAGGAACGGAGGGAATGATACCGCGTCCCTACGGCGTAGCAGAGTCCTCTTTTTTCCCGTACTTCTGTAAAGAGCCGGCTGCTCATTCCTCCGCCAAGAACCATGCAGGCCGCCATAATCGAATAGTACATCGGTGAATCAAACGGAGGAACCTCCGTCATAAAACCAATGTGCACCTGAGCACCCGGATTCGGGAAGTGCTGATACCCTCCGGCGGCTGCACGCAAAACAGGGGGACATTCCCGAGAGGGGGGAATCTCTCCGAACAGCCGCTCTATGTGTTTCAGGAAGGCGTGCGTGTCGATTTTTCCCGCCGCCGCAAGAACAGCTCCGGACCAGGCAAACAGCCGCTCTTTGAGGATTTTGGTTTGCGAGGGTGTTAACTGGCGAAGGTCCTCTTCTTTTCCGACACAGGGTCGTCCGAGCGGATCCGGGTAAAATCGCTCATAAAGGCAGACACTGACTTTCTGTCGGGGGTCGTCGTCGAGAGCCTCCAGCTCCTGACGAGCCAGCTGCCGGCTGGGTTCAAACAGGTCCTCCTCTAAACGCGGACGCAGAAGAATGTCGGCGTACAGTTCAAGAGCTCTGGAGAGGTTTTCGGATTCAAGAGAACCGCCGTAGCTGAGGTACTCCGGGCTTACGCTGCTTTGGCGGTGAAGGCCGATGCCATCCAGTTCTTCCACCAGACGGCGGCTGTCATAGGGTCCGGCTCCGCGAAAGAGCCAGTCATTCAGAACCGCCGCCGCGCCGCAGCAGCCGTCCGGCAGGGCGGCACTGCCGCCGGGCAGCAGAAAAGAAAAAGAGGCCGATTCTACACCGCTGACGGGCTGGACCAGAACAGTCAGGCCCCCGGGCAGAGTCATTTGTTCTACAGATTCCATTTTGTTTCTTTCACTGTGTGTCTCAAGACTTTTTGCGTTCAGCATCCGGTCAGGCCACTGCTGTGTCTGCGGCCTTCTCTATGCTTTCAAACTGAACACTGATTTTTTTGCTGACCCCCTGCATCTGCATGGTAATGCCGTAAAGAACATCTGCGATGCTCATGGTTCTTTTGGAGTGTGTAATAATGATAAACTGACTGTGCTGCTTGAATTCCTGAACAATGAGGTTAAACCGCTCATTATTGGCCTCATCCAGAGCCGCATCTACTTCGTCCAGAACACAGAAAGGAGACGGTTTGCTTTGAAAAACGGCAAACAGCAGAGCAATGGCCGTCATTGTCTTTTCGCCGCCGCTGAGCAGACTGATGGTTCGGGTTTCTTTTCCGGGGGGGCGAGCGACAATTTCAATGCCGCTTTCGAGCAGGTCCTCCGGATTTTCGAGAAAGATATCCGCTTTGCCGCCGCCGAACAGTTTCCGGAAAATCTGCTGAAAATGGGTTCGCACCTGCTCGAAGGTGGCGGCAAACTTTTCCCGGCTTTCCCGATTGATTCGCTCAATCAGCTGCATCAATTGGGCCTTGCTTTGCTGAAGGTCCTCGGCCTGACCACTAAGAAAAGCTGCCCGCTTCTCCAGTTCTTCCTGCTGATCGATGGCTTCCACATTCACGTGTCCCAACCGTTCAATCTTTTCCCGCAGCTGGCGGATTTCTTCCTGAACGGCTTCCCAGTCGGTCTGCTCCTCCCGGAAGGTTTCGTATTGAGCAGCCAAGTCCATCTGAAGTTCTTCCCGAACACGCTGAATCAGGTCTTCCTGACGCACCTGAATCTGCCCCAGATCAATCTGAATCTGGTGAATCGACTCTTCAATCTCCTGCTGAACCCGCCGGCTCTGACGAAGGCGCTGTTCACTTTCCTTCTGTTCGGCCTGAAGGGCTTCAATCTGTTTGTGCAGGAGACGGCTTTGCCTCTGAGCTGTTTCCTTTTCCAAATATAGACGATTCATCTCCGATTCGGTCTTCAGCACAGCCCGTTCCGTTTGTACAATCTGTTCTTGACTGCTGTGGAACTCGGTCCGGGCAGCTTGGAGAGCTATTCGGCTGTGCTGCAGCTGACTTTGAAGCGAGGAAATCTGCTGATGAATGGATTTCTGCTGTTCGACGGCCTGCCCGTACTGAATCTTTAAGTCCGTCAGAGCGGCCGTCTCCTTTTCCAGCTCTGTTTTTTTCTCGTCCAGCGACTTTTGAAGAGCGGCAATCTGTTCCGTCCGCTGGCGGTTCAGCTCCTCCAATTCCTTCAGTTTGCCCTGTGATTCATGCTCACGCCGGACAGACTGCTGAATTTCTTCCTCCAGCTGCTTCATCTCTTCGAAAATCAGGGGCTGTTCGTCCGTCAGCCGTTTGAGATTTTGTTCGATCAGACGCAGACGCGACTCCGTATCCACCCGTTCCGCAGTTGCCTCATAAATGCTCGTGCGAAGGTCCTGACAGACCTTCGAAAGATGAGCGTATTTCTGATCGGCCTGCTGCAGATGTTCCTCCTGTCGGCTGATCTGTTCCTGCAGGTTGTTGAGTACAGATTCAATCTGTTCAATTCGGCTTTTGCGGGAAAGCAGCCCCGCACCGGCAGACTGATTCAGCGGCCCCACAGACAAAAGCATTCCGTTGCTTACAAGGTGTCCGCCGAGCGTGACGAATTGGTATTCTCGGTCCAGCCGGGCGGCTAAATCCAAAGCCGTTTCTACAGAATCTACAAGAAGCACTTTCCCCAGCAGCGACCAGCAGAGGGGAGCATACTGCTCCTCAAAACTGACAAATTCAATCAGCCGGCCACGAACTCCGTTCATTTCTCGAACATCCAGAAAATCCCGGAACGGCTCAAAGCGATCCAGACAAAGCACCTGAAGCCGGCTGTTCAGGTCGGAATAAATGGATTTTTCATCGAGAAATTGCCGCGTGTCATTGACCAGAAGGGCCTGAAGAGCGGGCCCGAGGGCGGCCTCCACAGCCGGGGCATATTCTACATCCGTATGAAGAATATCCGCCAGAACTCCCTCAATCAGGCCGGACTGCTTATTGTGACGGTATCGGTCGAGGATGGTTTTCACGGCTTCATTGAGCCCCTCTCGCCGGTTTTCCATCTCTCGGAGAACATTTCGTTCGGCCGTAAGTCCGCTTCGCTGTTCCTTGAGCTGCTCGAGACTCTTTCGCAGCAGAGCCTCTTCCTGACCGACGGCTTCCATCGATGCTTTCTGCTCCGATAAGGTATGATTCAGCTGCCGCAGGACACTTTGAATCTCTTCCAGACGTGTTTGAAGCTGGGCTTTTTCCGTAAGCCATACAGCTGTTTGCTCCTGGACCTGGGCCGCCTTTCCGCTTAGACGGGTCTTTTGGCCGGACAAATTATTTCGATACGTATTCAGACTCTGGATTTCGTTATGCAGCTGAGCCGTTCGACGAACGATGTCGAGAATGCCGGACTTTTCATCATCCAGCTGTGATTGAAGTTCCGCATAAAACCGGCTGCTTTGGCGAATCTTTTCCTCCTGCCGCTGCATCCGTTGATTCAGTTCGTGCAGACGTCCTTCTCCAGCCTGCAGTTTTTCTCGAAGTGTCTCAATACTTTCCACAAAGTGAGAGCATTGGCGGCTGATGGTGCGAACCTGCTCGTTCGCCTCGTTTTTTCTCTTCTGAAGTTCAGACAGTCGGTCCTTCAGGAAACGAATGCGCTCTATTTGCTGTTCAATTCGGCTGCGAGCGGCAATCAGGGTATTGTCCCAGCGGCCGATTTCCGCCTCGGCCTGGGTGAGCTGACTGTGCAGACGGCTCTCGGCTGCATCCAGACGGGACACCTCCGCAGCGGTTTGTGCAAAACGCTCCTGCCACTGGCCGAGAGTCTGTTCTTTTTCCTTCTGCTGGGTTTTATATTTGTGAAATTCAGCAAGAGAAAAACGGATGCGCAGTTCTTTGAGTCGCTGGGTGTATTCAAGAAAGCTGCGTGCCTTCCCGGCCTGCAGTTTGATACTCCGCAGCTGCCGCTGGACCTCATTGATGATGTCGGCCAATCGGAGCAGATTTTGTTCCGCCCGTTCGAGTTTTCGTTCTGCTTCTTTTTTGTGCACTTTGAATCGGCTGATCCCTGCGGCTTCCTCGAAAATAATCCGACGGTCTACCTTGGAGGCATGGAGCAGCTGGTCGATCTGGCCCTGCTCAATAATCGAATAAGCACTGACGCCGACGCCTGTATCCAAAAAGAGATTGCGTATATCGCGAAGACGGCAGGATTTTCCGTTGAGAAGATACTCACTTTCTCCGCTGCGAAACAGACGTCGTGTGATGGTCAATTCATCCTGCTCCAGCCCCAAAGTCTGCCCGCCGGAAAAGTGGAGGGAAACTTCTGCCATTCCGCTGGGTTTTCGGCTGCTGGAACCGCTGAAAATCACATCGGCCATCTGGCCGCTTCGTAAACTTTTCGGGCTTTGGCTGCCCAAAACCCACTTGATAGCATCCACTACATTGCTTTTCCCGCATCCATTGGGGCCGACAATGCCTGTAATCGGCTGGTTAAACTGAAGTTCAGTTTTGTCCGCAAAGCTCTTAAATCCATTGATGACAACCTTTTCTAACTTCATTATTCCATATACCTCTTTATCCGATATCTTCTGTCCAATATGTCTTAATAAAAGGCTTCTTCTTTCTCAGTTATCGGTCGTTTTGTGCCGTTTTCTGTAAGAAAGAACCCGCCTGAGTCATAGGGCCGGCCAGAAATTCCGCATCCACCATTTTGTTTTCCGCTAACTGTTTGAGCAGAAGGATAATATCCTGATAGGGCACCGCCAGACCCGGCTGTTTTTTCGGATTATCGCTCGGATCAGCGCTTTCTCCGAGTGTCCGAATCAAGGCGGACAATTCACGGTTTGAATAAATCGGCCCAATCAGTCGGGGACGATTGGGATGCCTTCGGGATACAGCGATCATTTTATCCTCGGGTTTGGCATTCAGAAGAATCCCTGTATTCTCGGATTGGAGGAAGACATCGGGTTTGCAGTGAATGGGACTGCCGAAAAGGACAATTTTGGGTGCTTCGGAGCGAAAGACGTAAATGAGAGGGCGTCCGCTGCAGAAAACCCTGTCCACGACAAAACTATCTGCAATCAGATTGCGGGAAATGGAGGAACTCTGGATTCTTTCCAGTTGTCTGTAGGCAGTCAACCGCACATCCGGAAGGTCACTGGAGGCCGCCCGAAGAAGAATCGGTTCTGATTTTCGGGGGCGAACCGTCAGCCCAATCGTTTCAAGAGCCGCAAGACAATAAGGATTGTTCGTATCTTTGGAAAAGGCTTCCATAACAGACAGGGCCTCTTCATCTCCAAGATTCAGCATACATCGGGCGGCATGAAAACGAATCTTGTCATCTGCGGAACCCAGCAGGGGCGCCAATCGATTTAATACTCTCTTTCCGACCGCTTCCAAACCGATTTCTGCATCGGTTTTGTCAGTTTCTTTTTTCAACTTCTCTAAGAGACCTTCTATATGGCGTTTGACCGCCGCCTCCTCATTCATTAAGTAGAATTTATGAACCATAGAAAGAAAACGTTCTTTCTGTTCCCGATAACGGGGCGGTATTTTCAGGGAAATCTCTGAAGAAGATACCGCTGTTGCCGTATCCGGGCCGAAACGCTCATTCAGCCGGTTGCGAATAACATTGACGGCCTGGAAGGACGGCTCCCGCAGAACCAAAGACAGGGCGGCCTCATTTTCGACTGTTCCGCCTCCAAGCAGGTACCAGTTGGAAGCATTCTCCTGATCCAGTTTATTGCGGAACAATTGGCCGTGGGCGGAGGCAAAAGTCTTTGCATATTGGTCGTAACGAACGAAGGTGCTGCGTTCTTTGAGAGGGGCTGTATAAACATATCCCCCATCCAAAGACGCGGTCGTCCGGTCGATTGGAAAAACCAGCAGGTCGAAGGTTTCCTTTTTCTCCGCAAGACGAGGAATTGTGCCGTTGATTTCTACAACAGCTGTATTAGGACTGTCGATGAACTGCCTGGGGCTTAGACCGCCTGTTTTGGGAAGCTGTTGGCGAATGTATTTTTCCAGTTCCGCCCGCAGTGCCGGCGGACATTCAGAGGAGCCGGTCCCGTTTAAACCCGCTGCTATCCCGAATCCGCGGACTTCAATCGCATTAAACTGGTAAAGGTCGGCAAGGTTTCCTATAGTTTTATTTAAATCTACGGGCTGTTCGAGCGGCAACGCTGGTTTTTGTTCTGTTGCGCAGCTGAACAAAAAAACCGGCATCAAAAGGGAGGCTGCACCGAGCTGCCGCCGGCAGAAAGCAGAGAGTTTTTTTGTTTTCATAATACTCCCTCGATAAAACAGGCAAAAAAAGGCTGTTTATCTCGTTTTTTATTTCCAAATCGATGGGAATGGTAAAATAGGATAGATAAAAGCACCCGTAGCGTCAAGCACAAACTCTATTTATTCAGAAAGACCGCAGACACAACAGATTGGGCCTGCGGTCTTTCTTTTTGCATCAGTATCCCTGCATTAATCTTCGTTGCTGTATGGTCAGGAGAGTTTGGGCAGAGAGCAGATTTTTCTGGAGGGTTTCCAAAGAAATACCCGCCGGCAGGGCCCCAGGCCAGCGACGGGCCAAGCCGATAGCCCTTTGGTAGTCAGCAATCATTTCGGCAGTAAGAGCAATTAATTGACGCCGAATATCGTCAATATTTCCGGTGGGTTGCTCTTCCACAACCTTTTCGCGAGCTTGCGGACCTGAACGCTCACGGGTCGTTATCTCACGGCCGTAGCGGTCCTGCAGCGGAATATCGGTATTTCCCGAGTCTCTTTCATTATAATAACGATCCCAAAGTCGGTCCGAGTCAATCAGCCGTACCGTTCCGCGACGGTAATTTTCATATTGACCGCCGCGAGTCACCTCACGGGTGACAGTACTTTTAATGGCCAGTTCTTCGAGGGTATTCAGATGGTTTTCCAGCGTGCTGACGCGGTCTTCCTCTGCCTGAATCTTGGCAAGCAGCTGATCGAGATTTTTCTTGGCTGTGGTGAATTTTTGAATTGTGCTTGACAGGCCGCCCACATTTACAACAGGGACTTCACTCAGTCCCATATCAGAAAGGACCTCACTCAGTGAAGCGGCTTGTTTGTCAGCCAACTTCCAGCGAACGGCTTCCGCAGAAGGAAGTGAGAGAAGTTTGCCCACAGAACGAAGCGGGGAACCGCCGGCAGAGGCCGTTTCCGGCAATCCTTCCGCAATCATCCGTACAACGGCCTGATTTTCCTGTCTGCGGGAGATTTCCACAACAGACAGTTTGCCGTCCGGGGTTCGAACCTCTGCAATGGATAAATGCTTGTCGATCAGGGCCTGGGCCAGCAGTTCGGGGCGATTGCCTCGCTGAGCCAGGGTGGCTGCATAGACACTGAATGAAGCCAGCGTGTCCGGAGCATACGTTTGAAGCATTTGGAGATATTCATCGTCTGTCTTTATGCCTCCGCTGCCCATCGGCCCTACAGCCCCCATTGCGGCCGTAGGGGCGATATAAATCTTCTCACAGGCAAGAGCCACTACGCCCGCTGCCGAAAAAGCGCCTCCGTATTGACCGCCCGACAGGAAGGCAGCCACCCGACAGCCGGTGTTGTCCAGGGCTGTGGTGATGGCTTCGGCAATCTGACGCATTGGTCCTCCCTGTCCGCCGGGAAGGTCAATTTGAATAATAATTCCCTTAGGGCCCTGATCTGCGGCTTTCAGGATCATTTGGGCGGCTTCCTGAGCTACTGCTTCAGAAATCAGGACTTCCGGCTGTTCCAGTTTGATGACCATCACGGAATCCCTCCGTCCCTGGTCATCCCGTGTGATTTCATAATCACTTAAATCCATCGGAATGGTTTTGTTTGCAGCGGCGTTGAACACCAGAACTTTTCCAACAGATTTCTTATGGGTTCGAAAACCCGTAAACGTTTCACCTGTCGTACGGTGTTTGAACGTATCCGCAGGGGACAGTGCGGAAATGAGCATTAAAAATGCAAGAAAAACCTGACTTTTTGTTTTCATAATGACCTCCATGTTTCTCTGCGTCTGTCCGGCCGGCTTTAACGCATGGTTCGAACGCTTTCATACTCGGCTTTTACCGTATTGCGAAATCGGATGACCTTTTCTTCACTCACAGGCACATCCGGATATTTCTGCTTAAGACGAACCAGTGATTCGGTTTGTCGAAGAATATCCTGAAGGGTTTTTAAGGCCTCCGCCCGATTCATATTCTGCCTGGCGCTTAATTCCTTAAATCGCAGGTCGAGGTTTTCCATCAGTCTGTTAAAACGCTTAATCACCAATTCCAGTTCTTCTCGGGCCTTGAGAATATCCTGATTAACCTCAACCCGGGCATCCGAGGCATTTAAGGCAGCCAGCAGGCGGCTTCGGGTATCTGCAATTCCCTCCGCCATTCCGCAGCGAACGGCCCGTTCGGGGGTCAAGGTCAGCAGTTCCCCTTTTTTACAAAAGATTTCTATGACCTGATCACCCGGCTGTTTATCTTTGGCTTCAATAAACAGGTTTTGATTGCCCCGACGAACCTCCAGAACTTCGATATCCATATTCTCCATGGCTTTAGCCAGAATCCCCGGGCGATTGTTCCTTTCAGCCAAAGCAGCCAGATATCCCCTCCAGGCCGAACCGAATTTTTCCCCGATGGCTTCCCCGTACACCTCTTTTTCCGTCTTAAAACCTTCATCGGTTTCCACAATAGCCGTGACCGCACCCATCGCCGTATTGGGGGCCATGTAAATCTTATCGCAGGCCAGCGCAACAGCTGTCCCCGCAGAATAAGCACCCAGATTCTTCTCGCCTTTAATGAAGGCAACCGTCGGGCAAAAACGAAGTTCAGATATGGCGGCACACAGCCGGCGGGTTAAATCCACACGTCCGCCGGGAGTGTCAATTTCAATAAGAATAAAAAGGGGACCTCGACGGGATTCTTTTTGAATCGCTTCCTCAAAGGCGGCTGTCTCAATCTCGTAGGCGATTTCATCCGAGATGGACAGCACCGGCACAAGCCGATTGCGTCCTTCCTGATTTATCTGTATTTCAAAAGTGGAAAGATTGATTTTTTGAATGCCGGCTTCCTGCGTCTGCACTTCGGCCTGTCCGTTCTCATCCACAGCAGCCACATACCCATGAAAAACAACATTCTTCTCCGTTAAATGCCGGAAGGTATCGGCTGTGAGGACGGCCTGACCGCCGACAAACAAGCATATCCATATCCATTTTCCGCCCATCCCGGACCTCTCACTTTTTCATTTTCTACGGATATTCTATCGCTGCGGCCGACAGAAAACCAAAGGTTTCTTTGGAGAAGAACTGTAAAAAATGTTCTATACACAAGACATCCTGTTTGTGCTTTTTTGAAGGGAGCTTCGGCTTTTCTGATAAGTCTTTCGAAGGATTTCTCGTGCGAAGTGTTTGGCAGAAGGGGTCCATTTTGAGATTTCAAGGTAAGAAAATAAAAACCGGAGTTTGTCGGTTTGGCTCACAAAACGGCAGCGATTATTCAAAGATGCCAAATCCGCCTGCCGGTTTTTTCGAAAAGGACGGAACGGCTCCGCTGCCTCCAAATCAATCAGAATGACCCGAATCGGTGCACTGTCCGGTTTTAAAAGAATATGCTTGGGGACCAAATGACGATGAGAGATTCGATGCTGATGAAGATTTCGAACCGCAGCGGCGACGGCGGCAATCATTTCTTTTCGGCAAAGCAGAGACGGCCGTTCATGGGCCCACTGAGACAGCAGTGTCTCCAGAGATAGAAAACCGTCCGCATATTCGGTGATCAGAACGGCTTGCGTATGTCCGTCCTTGCGGCGGCAGCCGAAATAAAGCGGTCGGGGAACTGCGATTCCTTTCCGCTCCAGAAGCAGCAGATTCTCAAATTCCCTTTGAAGAGTCGGAATGCCTCTCAGCGGATGAAGCAATGTCCGGCTGAAATAGTCGGATTGCCTTTTGACAATCAAGTTTCCTCTTTCCGCTTTCCACAGAAATACCTGGCTGAAACCGGATTCTTTCCGATTCGGCTGATCCAGCGGGGTCAGCGGCATGTCCCAGAGCTGCTCAAAAGCAGCGTTGCCCGGTTTTTCAGCGGCGAAATGTTGAAGGCGGTATTCTCTCAGCCCCTTCTGCCTGGTCAGCGTATGCAATCGTAAAAACCTCCTCAGAGGAGCGAACATTATTTGGGTTCTGTTATAACTTCAAAAAATATTCCATCAAATCCGCGCCGCAGGCGATCTCAAAACCTGATTCAAAACTGTTCGGTTCGCTGAATGGGGCGTCGAGGATGTTCTTAATGCCGCTGCCGGCCATGGCAAAAGGAACCGGTTCTCCGACGTGCGAACGGATGTCGCAGGGGGTCGGGTGGTCCGGCATCACAAGGATGCGCCACTGTTCGAACGTCTGAATGGCTTCATAAATCGGCCCGATGATGAACTTGTCGATATTTTCGAGGGCTTTCTTTTTTTGAAGCGGATTGCCGTTGTGCCCGGCCTCATCGGTGGCTTCAATATGAACCAGTACAAGATCGTACTTGTCGAGGGCTTCAATGGCGGCTTCCCCTTTGCCGGCATAATTGGTATCCAGATAACCGGTTGCACCCGGTACTTGGATTAGGTCAAAACCAACCAGCTTGGCCAGTCCGCGAACCAAATCCACCGCCGTGATGACGGCACCGGTCTTTCCATATTTTGTCTGGAATTTTTCCAGATAGGCCCTTCGCCCCTGGCCCCAGAGCCAAATGGTTGTAGCAGGATTTTCCTTCAGGTCCCTCCGCACTTTGTTGATTGGATGGTCTTCAAAAAACTGCTGAGATTTGGCCATCATTTCTTTCAGCAAATCGGCCCCTTTCCCTTTGGGCATGATTTTGCTCAGTTTCTGGCCCAGATAATCGTGCGGGGGATAGGTGGTAACCTTAGTAAAGTCCTGTCCGCTGATGACACACAAATGCCGGTAACTGACGCCGGGATAGAACCGTACGGCAGGATTATCGACGAGTTCAGCGAATTCCTGAATCAGGGCGGTCGCTTCTTTTGTGGTGATGTGGCCCGCGCTGTGATCCACCATTTTTTCGTCCGCTGTGGTAACCAAATTGCAGCGGAATACCCAATCCGACTCACCCAGAGGAATTTCCTGGGCGGCGGCCTCGATGGGAGCCCGTCCGGTATAATTTGTCTTCGGGTCATATCCGAGCAGACTCATCATTGCCACGTCGCTGCCGGGCTGCATTCCTTTGGGAACGGTGTGAACAATTTCCTGTTTGCCCTGGCGGGCGATTTTGTTGATATTGGGAATATCGGCAGCTTCAAAAATCGTTTTGCCGCCTAAACTTTCCTGCGGGTTGTCCGCAGCCCCATCCGGTACAATAATCACGTATTTGGCGGTCATTCCGAATCCTCCGGAATATCAACAATGCGAATGCACACCGGCCGGCCGCTGATGACCTTCAGGCGGCTCAGTTCATCCAGTGCATTAAACATATTTCGTTCGAGGGTCGGATGGGTTGTAATCACAACCGGCACCGTATTTTCCGGTCCGCGCCCTTCGTGCTGTATGGCTCCGCGGATGCTGATTTTGTGGTTGGCCAGAATCCGCCCGTATTTGGCCACTACGCCGGGCTCGTCTTTGGCCATCAGACGAATATAAAACCGGCACTCGATTTCATCGATGGGCTTAATAGGAATAGTCTTCTGTCTGCCGGAGACCATCGGAATTGAATGGAATGTCCGCTGGACAGAGCCCAGTCCGATTTCAATCAAGTCGGCAACAACGGCACTGGCTGTGGCCATCATTCCCGCACCGCGCCCATAGAACATTGTCCGTCCGACGGCGTGCCCGTGGATACTGACGGCATTGAAGGGCCCTGACACAGCCGCCAAAGGGGTATCTTCGTGAATCAGTGACGGATGGACCCGCAACGAAAGGGTTCCATCACCGTTCATCTGGCCGATCGCCAGCAGTTTAATAACATAGCCCATCTCCCGGGCATTGCGAATATCTTCAATTTCAATCCGCTCAATGCCTTCAACATAAATATCGCTCATCGAAATTCTGCGTTCAAAAGCCAGCCCGCCCAGAATCGCCAGTTTATGAGCCGTATCGGTTCCGTTAATATCAAGCGTCGGATCCGCCTCGGCATATCCCTTGGACTGCGCTTCTGCCAGGACCGTTTTGAAATCGGAACCGCTCTTCGTCATCTTGCTGAGGATGTAGTTGCAGGTCCCGTTGAAAATGCCGTACAGTCCCAGAATCCGATTGGCGGCCAGACCGCTTCGAATCGCCAAAATGATCGGAATTCCCCCGCAGCAGCTGGCCTCAAAACCGATGCATCGATTTGCCTGCACGGCGGCGCTGTACAGCTCCTCTCCGTATTCCGCCAGAAGGGCCTTATTGGCGGTTACAATATGTTTGCCTGCCCAGAGGAGCTGGTGGTGGATTTGGCGGGCGGCTGTTGTGCCTCCGACAAGCTCGATTCCAACCGCGATGCTCGGGTCATTCAAAAGACGGTCGAGATTGTCGCTTAAAAGCCCTTCCGGGAGTCGAATCCGGCGAGGAGTAGTTGTGTCTTTGTCAATGACGCAAGCCAGTTCCAGTCGAACTCCGGTTCGAGCAGCTATGGCATCGGCCTCTTCCAGAATCAGCTTGGCCACTCCCGTTCCTACGGTTCCAAAGCCGATTAAGCCCACTCGGAGTTTCGTTTCTTCCATCGATAATCCTTTTCTTTTGCAGATTCAGCGGCGGTCGGTAGGGTTAGCACAGTGAGGAACTTAATCTTTTATTTTCTGATATCGGACCTGTCTGGAAGGCAGGGTTTCACAGACTTTCCGGATAATCTCGAGCATCTTTTCCGCCTCATCCGGTGTCAGCAGGTTGCCGGCGGCTCCGCCTGCAACGCCTCCGCCGATGGCCCCGAGAACTTTGTCATCCTCTCCTGTCACCGCATACCCAATAATCGCACCGGCAGCCGCTCCGACGATCGTGCCGAGGGTTTTCCCGCCTTTCCCCTTGCCGGTGGACATCCACAGAATGCTGCCGTCTTCCACATTCACCATTTTTGCAGTCATCTGAATGTCTTCGCCGAATTTGGGAATGTTGACAATCAGCACCGCCGGTACATTCAGAATTCGTCCGGCTTTGGCGGCATCCTCACTGCTGGTGATTGCAGAGGCCTGAAACTCCTGTTCCTTCAGAAGCACATGTACTTGGGCCCGTTCAATCGGGGAGTATCCCTTTTTCAGAAGCTCCATCGCAAAAAAGTCGGCAATTTGATTGCGGGCGGCCTCTCCCCCGACCGGACCGATGACATCCACCACGGCAATCTTTTGGACATTTGAATAGTCGTAATCCTTGCGGTAATACCCCTCTCCGCTGGTGCAGCCGCTCAGAAGAACCAAAGACACTACACATCCTGCCGTTATGAACAGTCTCATGGTTTGAATTCCTTTCGAAAAACCGGCTATTTTTTTCCTGTATTGTCCGGAAAGCAGCTTTTTTGTCAATCTTTTTCTCTCAAGGTTTTCCCCTGCGGAGGGCGATTTATAGAAAGGACTTGACGAAAAAACCTCGGAAAGGTAGTATCCTTAACTCTTTGGGAAATTGAAAGTTAATAAAGAACAAATTCATGGAGAGAATATGAATCTTTGCAGACAGCTGTTTGCAGCAGCAGGGATTGTAGCAGCGGTTTTGCTGATGAACGGATGTAAAACAGCGAGGGAACTGGAGGCCCCGCAGTATGACCGGCAGCTGCCGCCCGGACAATATGCTCTTCGAAAAATTACGGACCCGGCTATGATTCCGGATATCAGTTTGGCCTGTTACGACACGGTCGATTTGCGAAAAGCCATCGACCATAGTCTGAGTTATCTGTCGAAGCCGTCCAGCAAACAATACTTTCCGCAGGGGGAGATTACTCATCAGATGGCGGTTGATTCTCTGAAGACGATGGCGGATTTGCTGGATCAGGGGTTGCGGGGCAAAGCCCTTCAAAATGCGATATTAGAACGGTTTGACTTCTACCAGTCTGTTGGGTGCGATGACAGGGGAACGGTGCTCTTTACCGGCTATTACACGCCGATTTTTGAGGGTTCTCTGACGGCGGATTCACGATACCGCTATCCGCTTTACAAGCAGCCGGAGGATTTGGTGAAGGGTCCCAACGGAGAAATACTCGGGCGGAAAATGCCGAATGGTTCGATTGTACCGTATCCCTCCCGGCGGGAGATTGAACAGACCGGCATGCTCAAGGGACAGGAGGTTGCCTGGCTGGCGGACCCATTTGAAGTTTATATTGCTCACGTACAGGGCTCAGCGATTCTTCGCCTGCCGGACGGAAAACAGGTTACGCTCGGTTATGCCGCCAACAACGGACATGAGTACAACAGCGTAGCTCAGGAACTGATTCGGGATGGAGTGGTTCCCGCCTCCGGAATGAGTCTGAAAGCGATGATTGATTATTTCAAGGCACATCCGGACCAGATTGACAAATACGTCTACCGCAATCCTCGGTACGTCTTTTTCCGAATCGAGCAGGGCAATCCTCGCGGAAGCCTGAACGAGCCGGTCACACCGCTGCGGACGATAGCCACGGATAAGTCGATTTATCCCCGCGGCTGCCTGGCTTTCCTGAAGACCGTTCTGCCGCGTCCGGCCGGCACCCGGATTCTCAAGGCCCCTTATACCGGGTTTGCTTTGGACCAGGACACAGGCGGAGCCATTCGGGCTCCCGGACGCTGCGATGTGTATATGGGCATCGGCGACCAGGCCGGGCAGATGGCCGGGCAGACGTATGAGGAAGGGCAGTTGTATTATCTCTTTGTGAAGCAGTCTTCCGTTCCTCAGCCCTCAAGCCCGCTGCTGCCTGTCAAAAAATAAACAGCAGAAAAACAGAGCGTTTAAAAACGTTCAAGGAGTTCCGGATCTTTGAAGGGGTTGGTGTGCTCTTTTGCTGCTTTCCAAAGATGGAGCGTGAGCGGTATAGCGATGCCCAATCCGGCTGTACTAAGGATAGCAGCAAAAAATGCACAGATGCTTGCAAGCTGCTTCTCCAATCCGCACAGGCGGTAGAAAACAGTCAGCCGCTGCCTGCAGCCCTTTAGTCCATCAGCCCCCTGAATCACCTTCAGAGTCAGTCGGCTGTTTTCCGCCTCGTACCCACGGAAGTACTCCAGAGATTGAAAAGAAATGGTTCCTAATAGGGGCTCATAGTCGCTGTAAACGAAGAAGTTGTTTTCATTCAAATCCAACGTGCCTACCGGTTCTCCGTTTCCCTTGACAAGAATTGCAGTGCATTGGAGTTCCTTCAGGCATGCCTTCTCTTGAACGGGCACCGGCACGTTCACCTCCAGTCCAAGGCCGAGCCCATGAAAATAATACTCAACGGCGGGTAGGGAAAAGGTATATTCAGTCGGAGCGGAAAAATCAACATCGGTCTCCAGAAGAGGCCGTGACAATTGCTGCACCTTTTTGTGAATTTTCAGACCGCTGTATGCAAAATGCATCCCCAATACAAAAAGCCCCATCCCGAAAAGAAGCAGCAGCAATTTCCAGAAAAATGAGAAAAACTTTTTCGGTTTCTCCGCTTTCGCTCCTTCCTGACTCATAATTCTCCTCCTTCCTGAGTTTCCGGAAACAACTTTTTCCCGTTTACAGACGGCCGCTTTCCCCGAACGCCTCTTCGAGGGCACCGGCGAGCAGTTCGGCCTGCCAGGGGGTCAGAAGATTGGACTGGATGATTTTCTCCGGCGTATTCAGTTTTCGCAGGACGATGCTGGTGAGTGTTGCCTTCGGGGCGATCCACTGCGGCGACAGATTCAGAGCCGCTCCAATCTGTACAACCTTCTTTCGCAGCATTTCAATCTGGCTTTGCTGTTCGAAACTGGGCTGATGTCCGGTTTGCGGTCTTTTGCGGTCCGGCCACTCTTCCGGAGACAGCTGAGATGCTTTTTCAATGGCACGCTTCAGCGATGCCAGACGTTCTCCTCGACAGCTTCGGGGAAGTCGATGCGGGTCGATTTCAATCTTTTTCTTTTGTGCCGCCGCCCATACGGACAAGGCCAGCATTTGTTTGGGATACATAATTCGGAAGGGGGGAACATCCGCCTTTTGGGCTTCTTTTTCCCGCCAGTGCCACAGTTCCCTTACGAAAGCCATTTCTTTGGGCTTAAGACGGCTGACACCTGCAATCCGCCAGATTTCATCCGGATTATTGTTATTTTTTGCAGGCTGGAGAGCCGAGCGAACCGACCAGCGGCAGCTCTGCCGATGCCACTCGAGCCGACCCAGTTCGGCCAGTTTGCCAGACAGAATATCCGCGAGCTCCAGCAGATGACATGTATCGTCCATAGCGTACTTCAGCAGTTCATCAGACAGTGGACGCTTTGACCAGTCAGCCCGCTGATTTTTCTTATGGACCTGAACTCCCAAAAAGTCGGCCAGCAAATCCGAAAGACCGACATGCTCCCGCCCAATCAGCCGTGCCGCCAGCATTGTATCAAATATCTCGCCCTTCGGCTCAAAACCAAATGATGCCTTCAGCATCCGCAAGTCATAGCCGGCATCGTGGAGTACAAGATTCTTTTGACAGAGAATCTCAAAAAAGGCTTTGAGTTCAAAGTCGGCAAGCGGGTCAACAATAAAATGTGAATCCTCCGTCGAAAGTTGAATTAGGCAAACTTTTGGATAGTAATGATGGTAACTGTCCGCTTCTGTGTCGAGGGCGAGACGGCTTGCAGTTTGAATTTGCTCAAGCATTGCTGTAAGTGCTTGTGCATTCTGAACATACTCAAAGCTGAATATCCGCTGTGTTTCCAAGGGCAGCTCTATATACATTTTTTGTCGTTGATGTATACACTTTTTGTAAGGCGGCAAATTTGAAAAGAATTGTAGGTTGACGGACAGCTGTTGTCAAGAATTGTCATTTCGATTGACAGAATCACCCAAACCCGCTACGGTGTAAAGAATAAAAGCAAAAACAGGATGAAAAAAGACCGGATTATAATCCTCGGTATCGAAACGAGTTGCGATGAAACCGCTGCCGCAGTTGTCGCTGACGGCCGAGATATTCTTTCCTCTGTTGTCGCCTCCCAGGCCCATCTTCACAGCCGATACGGCGGCGTTGTCCCGGAAGTGGCCTCTCGTGCGCATGTAGAACACATCCTTCCGGTTGTCTCGCAAGCTGTTGAAGATGCAAGACTTACATCTGATGATATCTCTGCCGTCGCCGTCGCCAATCAGCCCGGCCTGTCCATCGCGCTGATGGTTGGTGTGACAGCCGCCAAGACCCTTGCCTGGGCATGGAGCAAGCCGCTCATCGCTGTCAACCACGTGCATGCACATTTGCAGCCAGCACTTATGAACTGTGAAGTCATCGACTTGCCCGCAGTCGCCCTGATTGTTTCCGGCGGTCACACGAACTTATACGAAGTCTGCTCTTCTGTCCAATTGCAGCTTCTGGGAACCACCATTGATGATGCTGCCGGAGAAGCTTTTGATAAAGTTGCTTCCATACTGAATTTAGGATACCCCGGCGGTCCGGCAATCGAAAAAATCGCCCGCGAAGGCAATCCCAACGCCATCAGCTTTCCCCGTTCTCTGATGGAAAAAAATTCGCTTGATTTCTCTTTCAGCGGTCTGAAAACAGCCGTCCTTTACTATTGTCAGGGGCAAGATATGAAAGGCCAGAACCGAGCGCATCTGATGAGTCGGCAGGAAGTTGCAGATATTGCCGCTTCCTTCCAAGCCGCTGTGATTGACGTACTGATTGAAAAGACACGTCGTGCGATTGAACGAGTAGGGGCCCGCACGGTTCTGCTCGGCGGTGGTGTGGCCGCCAACAACGCCTTGCGGACCGCCCTGGAAGCGTTTTGCCGGAATCGCGGATTGGCCTTTTTCGTAGCATCGAAACCCCTCTGTACGGATAATGCGGCCATGGTGGCCGCTCTGGCCTATCCTAAATACAAAGCAGGACTTTTTGCTGATTTGACACTGGAACCCAAAGCATCTCTGGACTAACTCATGGATGTGAAAACCATAGAAACCTTACTGGAAGATGTAAAAACCGGACGGATTTCTATCCAGGAGGCCGTCGAGAAGCTCCGGCGTCTTCCTTTTGAGGACATCGGAATTGCCCAGATTGACCATCATCGTTCTCTCCGCTGCGGTTTTCCGGAGGTGATTTTCTGCCCTTTTAAAACAAAAGAGCAAATTCGGGAAATCTTTCTGCGAATGGCCCAGACAGGGCATAACGTACTGGCTACCCGCGCTTCAGAGGAAGTCTTTGCATTTGTGAGCGAGGGCTTTCCCGGCAAAGGTCTTTCTTATGACAGACAGGCAAAGACGATTGCTCTTGTGCAAAAACCGATACTTTATCGGCCCGGCTATATTGCTGTCGTGACGGCAGGCACAGCAGATTTGCCGGCCGCATTCGAGGCCCGTGTGACGGCAGAATTATTTGGGAGCCAAGTAAAGCTTTTTTGTGATGTTGGTGTGGCCGGCCTGCATCGGCTTTTAAACTGCATTCATGAGATTCGAAAGGCGGATGTGGTAATTGTAGCAGCCGGCATGGAAGGGGCCTTAGCCAGCGTGGTAGGGGGGCTGGTGGACTGTCCGGTGATTGCCATCCCTACAAGCGTGGGTTATGGGGCCGCTTTTGAAGGATTGTCAGCCCTTTTGACGATGTTAAACAGTTGTGCGGCAGGCATTACCGTCGTGAATATTGATAACGGTTTTGGGGCTGCCGTGGCAGCCTGTCTGATGCATCGAAAAATGAGACCTGCTGAGGAAAACAATGAATCAAATCAATAAGGTGCCTGATCTGGCCCCGCGGCCCCGTGACGGGCACAAAGGAACCTTTGGGAAGGTTCTCATCATCGGCGGTTCTGTGGGCTTTAGCGGAGCCCCCGTCCTGGCGGCCAAAGCGGCCCTTCGCAGCGGGTCAGGTCTGGTCCGCGCAGCTGTCCCGAAATCCATTCAGCCGATAGCGGCTTCTCTGGATCCCTGTTATACGACCATTGGGCTGCCGGAAGATCCTTTAGGCCGCATCGATGTGACTGCATCAGCACTCCTCGATCGCTTTGCTGAAGAAAACGATGTGATTTGCTTCGGTCCCGGCGTGGGAACAGGAACCGGAACGCGGGAAGTGCTGCTTCATCTGCTTGCCAAGCCGAATGTACGGCTTATTGTGGATGCGGACGGACTGAATATTCTGGGTGCTGCAGGCAACTGGCCGTCCAATAGAAAAGCATCAATGATTCTGACTCCGCATCCCGGAGAATTCGCTCGCCTTTGGAGGGGGCTGTTTCGTGAACCGATACCGACTGAGCGTATCGAACAGGCGAGCCGAATGGCACGACATGTCGGCAGTACAGTGGTTCTCAAAGGAGCAGGAACCATTGTTGCAGATTCTGAACGATACTACGTGAACACGACCGGAAATCCCGGAATGGCCACGGCCGGTTCGGGGGATGTTTTAAGCGGGATTATCACGGCTCTGGCTGGGCAGGGACTCACGGATTTTGATGCGGCTGTCCTCGGTGTCTATATACACGGTCTTGCCGGCGATTTGGCTGCACAAGACAAGGGGGAAATCTCTTTGACGGCAATGGACGTGATTGAATATCTTCCGGCAGCATTTCAACACTTCCTTCAGAGACAACCCCGATGACGTTCGAATATATAACCGACCGAAGTCTATATGAAAAAGTATTGCTGGAAAAAGTGCCTTCCGCCAAATCCTTCCTCTGGTTAGGCACAAGCGACATAAAGGATTTACATATCCTCTTGCGGGGGAAATGGATTCCTTTTCTAAAAATTCTTGCCGAATTGGCTCACAGACGCGTCTCGATTCGTCTGCTTCATGCGAAAGAGCCCGGCAAACGATTCCAGATGGATTTTGACCGTTATCCTGTTCTTCTGCAGGGAATGGAGCGAATGCTTTGTCCACGGGTCCATTTCAAAATGGTGATTGTGGACGGACTCTTCGGGTATTTCGGCAGTGCGAATTTGACAGGAGCTGGAATGGGCGGCAAGGCAGACAATCGCAGGAACTTCGAAAACGGAATTATCACAAACGAGCCTAAGCTGCTGGGGAAAATGATGGAACAGTTTGACAGCGTCTGGCGGGGAGATTTTTGTCCGAATTGCGGAAGAAAAGATTACTGCTGTGAATTCAGCGAAATCCTGGATAACGACCAAAAAAGATAAACACCAGCCGTTATAGGCACTATTCAACAGGAGTATCTTGTGTTTTTCGCTGAACCTTTCGAAGGAAACATCCGATAATAAAAAAAAGAAAAGGGCATTGAGGAAGAGCGGGGATTTTTCCGATTAGTATATCAGTAAAAATATGGATATGCTGTTTTTGCATCCTGAAATTATTTGGTATATTTTATACGGGAGATTTGTTTTGGATAGGAAAGGCAGAAACGAGGTGAAACGATGAACCAGCGTCCGACGATTGTTCACATCACCCATGAGGCCATTGAAAAAATCGGGGGTATAGGGGCTGTCCTGGAGGGGCTTTTTACCAGCCAAAACTACCTGAACGCCGCGGGCAGAACGATCTTAATCAGTCCGCTGTTCTTTCGGGATGAAGGGGTCGATTCTCGTTTGGGGCCGGGCGGAGAAGTCCTGTATTCCTCATTGGACGGTCGAACACGCAGCAGTTATGCCGCCGGCTTCCAGCGAATTGAAGACCAGTTCAATGTAGATATTGTTTACGGCCGGCGGGTCTTTTTGGACCCGATGACCCATATCAAGAGCACGCCGGAAGTCATTCTCATCGATGTCACCCGAATGGACCCCAATCCGGTCAATCAATTCAAGGGGGCTATGTTTCGGGAGTTTGGCATCCGAAGCGATTTGTATGAGAACCTGTGGGAATATGAACAGTATGTTCGCCTGGCACTTCCTGCATTAGAAACCCTTCGCGTTGTAGGGGCTGCTGAAAAGGAGATTCCTACTGTTCTGGTTGCTCACGAGTTTATGGGGATTCCGACGGCTTTGGCCGGCATTCTCGACCCCTATGATTTTAAGACGGTCTTTTATGCCCATGAAGTCGCTCCGATGCGCCGGATTGTGGAAAGCCACAGCGGGCACGATACAATGTTCTACAATGTTCTCCGCAAGGCCCGTGAGCAGGATTTGTATGTCAACGATGTTTTCGGAGATCAAAGTCACTTTTTCAAATACGCTCTGGTAGAGGCCTCCCGTCATTGCGATAACATCCTGGCGGTTGGGGATTGTGTCGTGGATGAACTGCGTTTTTTGGCGCCGGAGTTTAATCTGGCCGACATTGATTTGACCTACAACGGCATCCCGGCCTATCAGATCGGGCTGGCGGAGAAATATGAATCCCGCAATCGGCTGCGGCAGTATTGCGAAAATCTGCTCGGCTGGAAACCGGACTTTATTTTCACGCATGTGACGCGACTGGTTATCAGCAAAGGGCTGTGGCGCGACCTGCGTGTGCTGGAGCATCTGGATCGGGAATTCCGTACACTTAACAAGACGGCGGTGCTTCTTGTGCTCAGCACGGAAACCCACAAACGCCGAGATCGCGACATTTATCAGATGGAGGCGGATTATCACTGGCCCGCAGCCCATCGCGAAGGGATGCCGGACCTGTCCGGCGGGGAAGCGGCCTATTATGCCGGCGTGCAGGAGTTTAACCTGCGGAGCCGCAATATCAAGGTGATTTTCATCAACCAGTTCGGCTTTAATCGGCAGTGCTGCGGACATCGGATGCCGTATGATATGGAGTTTATGGACATCCGCAAAGGAACCGACGTAGAGTTCGGCCAAAGCATCTATGAGCCGTTCGGCATTGCGCAGCTGGAGCCGCTGTGTTTTGGGGGATTGTGTGTTGTGACCAGTCTGTGCGGCTGTGCGGGATTTGTCCGTGCGGTCACGGGCGGCCAAAAAGTTCCAAATGTGATTGAAGTGGATTATACAAACCTGAACGGGCAAAGAGGGATGGCCCTGGAGGATCTGCTTCAGATTGACCGGGAGTTCCGCGACCAGATTGAGTACAAAGTGAGCGAGAAAGTGGCTCTGGAAATTTGTGCTCGACTGCCGAAAAATGACGATGAATTCAACCGGCTGCTTCACAGCGGCTACGAACTGGCCAGCCATATGGGATGGGAGGCCGTTGTAGAAAAATATTTTCTGAAGAGTTTGAACAAAGCCCTTCGCAAGCAGCACAGCCAGACTTTTGTCCTGTAAAAAAGAACCCTTTCAGTCTAAATCTGCCGGCTCCTTCGGCCGTGTCAGGATTAATAAGTCAGGCCGTATCCGTACTCAAACAGAGGTTCATAGGGCTTATCGCCGAGGTTAATGGGGATTTGGTCCATTGACTTAGGCCATGAAAAGGACAGTTTCCCGGTCGGTTTATAATCCCCGAAAAGAACATCCGCAATGCCTTGTCCTTCGGTTCCGGGCAGCCAGGCGGCAATGAGGGCATCCGCCTGGTCGAGAACTTCACCGAGAATCAGAGGACGGCCCGAAAACAGGACAACAACAATCGGGATTCCAGCTTTTTTCACATTTTCGATTACCCGCTTATCCTCTCGGGAAATTTCCAGATTTTCCCTGTCTCCATACCCCTCTGCATACGGTCTTTCCCCGATTACCACCACTGCAACATCTGCTCCCTCTGCACGCTTTCCGTCATCTGAATAGGTCACGAGGGTTTGTTCGGACACAGTCCGGCGGATGGCGGTCAAAACAGTGGTTCCATTAAGCGTGACGGGGCCGCTTTGGCCCTGCCAGGTGATGGTCCAGCCGCCGCATTGATTGCCAAGGTTGTCAGCACTCCGGCCGGCCACATGAATTCGGGCTGCTTTTTTGGAAAGAGGCAGCGTTCGGTTTTCATTCTTAAGCAGAACAAGGGACTCCCGAACGGCCTGTCGAGCAACCCGTCGATGGGCCTCCGAACCAAATTCCTTCTGAAGACGGCGGTCGGCTTTCAGAGAGTATCCCTTATCCATCAGGCCCATGGCGTACTTGACACGCAGAATTCGGCGGACGGCGTCGTCAATTCGAGACATCGGAACCGTACCTTCCTCCACCAGTTCCTTCAAATAGACAAAGAACTCCCGATAGCGGTTCGGCTCCATCGCCATATCCATCCCGGCATTGATACAGATGCCGATAGCCGTCTTGAAATCCGGGTGAACCTGCCGGATGGCATTGTAATCAGAGATTAAAAAGCCCTCGAATCCGAGTTCTTCTTTCAGAACGGTGGTCAGCAGATATTTGTTGGCGGAACACTTTACGCCGTTCCAGCTGCTGTAGGAAGGCATAATGGTTCCAACTCCGGCCTGGATGGCAGCCGGATAGGGGGTCAGATGGATGCGTCGCAGAGTCTCTTCATCCGTTCTGACATCGCCCTGATCCAGCCCTCTGCCGTTTTCAGAAGTGCCGAAGAGGGTTCCGCCGTCTCCGACATAATGTTTCGCACAGGCCAGCACGGAGTACGGATTTCGCAGATTATCTCCCTGAAGGCCCCGAACGGCCGCCGCGCCCAGCAGCGCACACAGCTGCGGGTCTTCCGAAAATCCTTCATACGTACGTCCCCAGCGTTCATCCTGCGGAACGGCAACACAGGGAGCGAAGGTCCACTGGATACCGGTCGCTCGGACTTCCCGGGCGGTAATGCGTCCGATTTCCCGGACTAATTCCGGATTGCGGGTACATCCCAGACCGATATTGTGCGGGAAGATGACGGCACCGAGCACGTTGCTGTGCCCATGAACAGCATCCACCCCGTAAAGAAGAGGGATTTTCAGTCGCGTATATCGGGTTCTTTTCTGAAGCCGTTCATATTTTTCCGTCCAGTATTCCAGCGTATTTCCCGACGGCGGGTCTGCATCCCCGCTGCTCAAGATTGAACCCAGATAATATGTTTCGATGTCAGACTCTTTGAGCAGAGAAGTGCTTTCCGCCTGAATCATCTGGCCGATTTTTTCCTCGAGGGTCATTCGGGCCAGCAGCTGATTGGCCTGAGGGTCATAAGAAGACAAAGAACGGGGCCGCCCCGAGGAATCAAGCCCCAACATCAAAAATGCCAAAACAAAAGCAATCCCTGCAAAAAATCGACAGCGTGAAATCCCCAGCTGTTTCATAGAGCAAAATCCTCTTCGCTACAATGGTTCAGTTCTTACCGGTTCCGCGGCGTCTTCCGGCATACCCATAAACGCGTTCTGGAAGACGGCCGAGCAGCCGGCATTGTAAGGAGCCGGTTGGAGCGAGTAAAGAAGGTTTGACAGAAAAAGATGGTTCCTTTTCCGATGGAAACCGATTTGCATGAAGGAAACGTAAAAATCTAACTTGTTTTCTGGAAAGACCTTATGAACAATGAAGGCGCTGGGACTCGAACCCAGGACCTACGGCTTAAAAGGCCGTTGCTCTACCGGCTGAGCTACGCCTCCGCCTTTCAGAGTGGTTCTGACTCTCTGAAAAGGCCATAAAACATAACACGAAAAGGAAAAATATCAAGAAAAAACGCAAAAAACAAGGAAAAGTCTTCTGAATAAAAAAGCCCGCTCTCTCTGGAGAACGGGCTTTTTGGAAACGCAGAATTGTCCTATCAAATATACTCGTTCAGAATGTTTTCCAGAAGCTCCTGCCGTCCGGAACGGAGTTTCGGTTCTCCATTCTCGAGAATGTATTTTTCGAGCTTTACAAAGTCCATTTTGCCTGCCTCAATGGCACGCCCAAACGGAGTATCCCAGCCGGCATAGCGTTCTTTAACGGCTTTGTCGAACACCTTGTCCTTAATCAGACGAGCAGCAATCTTCAGCCCGCGGGCAAAGGCGTCCATCGCGCCGATATGGGCATAAAAGAGGTCCACATTGTCGATAGACTGCCGACGCACGTGGGCGTCAAAATTCAGACCGCCGGTCGTGAATCCGCCCGCCTTCAAGATGATATACATCGCCAGCGTCGTATCATACAAATCGGTCGGGAACTGGTCCGTATCCCATCCCAGCAGCAGGTCTCCGCGATTGGCATCCACCGACCCGAGCAGGTTGTTGGCGGCGCAGAAGGCCAGCTCATGATGGAACGTATGAGCCGCCAGCGTGGCATGATTGGCCTCGATATTCAATTTGAAGTGCTCTACCAGACCGTACTTCTGCAGGAAGGCGTAACAGTTGCCCGCATCAAAATCGTACTGATGTTTGGTTGGTTCCTTCGGCTTGGGCTCAATGTACAGCTGGCCTTTGAAGCCGATTTTCTTTTTGTAATCGACCGCCATCTGCAGCAGCAGGGCCATATGGTCCAGCTCCCGCTTCATATCGGTATTCAGCAGCGTGTCGTACCCCTCGCGGCCGCCCCAGAAGACATATCCTGCACCGCCGAGCTCTTTGGTGATTTCCATCGCCTTCTTGATTTGGCTGGCGGCATAGGCAAACACGTGCGGATCCGGATTCGTTCCCGCTCCGGCCATAAAACGCGGATGAGAGAAGGCATTGGTCGTGCCCCAGAGGAGCTTTACGCCCGTATCCGACTGCAGCTTCTTGGCCATCGCCACAATTTTGTCCAGACGCTTGTTGGTTTCAGCCAGATTATCCGCCTCCGGCGCAATATCGCGGTCATGGAAGCACCAGAACTGAACCCCCAGTTTGGTGAAGAATTCAAACGCCGCCTGAAGGGTCTGTTCGGCCCGCTGCATCGGGTCAGAGGCCTTGTTGTAGCTGCGGACAATTGTATTCATCCCGAACTGGTCCGCCCCGAGCCCCTTCATTGTATGCCAGTAGCAGACGGCAAACCGCAGATGCTCGGCCATCGTTTTGCCCATCACCTTTTCTTTGGGATTGTAATGCTTAAACGCCAGAGGATTCTTGGAATCAGGCCCCTCATACACCACTTTTTTGACTTCAGGAAAATATTCCGTCATTGTTTTCCCCTTTCTTAGTATAGGTTATCCGAGCTGTTTGTGCAGGATATTCCGCCATGCCGCATAGGCCTGACGGCACAGGTCCGCCTGTGCCGGCCTGGGCTCGATGGTTTCCACCCTTTGAAGGGTCTCAAAGGCCTGAGCAAATGTATTATAAACGCCGGCCCCGATACCGGCACCGCGGGCAGCTCCCTGCGAACCGTCTGTATTGTACAATTCGACGACGGCTCCGGTCAGGGTCGCAAAAGTCTGAGCAAAAACAGGACTCAAGAACATATTGGCCTTTCCGGCCCGGACCGTGTCCATCCGAATCCCCATATCCTTCATAATTTCCAGCCCGTACTGGAGTGCAAAGACAATTCCTTCCTGGCCGGCCCGCAGCAGATGACCGAGATGATGGCGATTCAGATTCAAATTGTGTATTGAAGCCCCGAGATTGCGGTTTTCCAGCGTGCGCTCCGCTCCGTTGCCGTAGGGCAGAATCACCAGACCTTCACTGCCGATGGGGACCTGCTCGGCCAAGGCATTCATTTCCGGGTAATCTCTGCCGGCCGCAGCCGTATGTTTGAGCCAGCTGTTCAGAATCCCCGTCCCATTGATGCACAGAAGAACGCCGTTGCGAATCTGCCCAGGGGTATTGTTGACATGGAGGAAGATATTGACACGAGATTTCGGGTCATAGGCAGGGCGGTCGCTGATGCCGTAGACAACCCCGCTGGTGCCCGCCGTAGCCGCAATCTGGCCCGGTTCGAGCACGTTCAGTGACAGAGCATTGTTGGGCTGGTCGCCCGCACGATACGTTACAGGAGTACCGGCTTTCAGCCCCAGCTCCGCGGCAGCCTCTTTTGTCAATTCCCCCTGAGGGCCAAACGTCGGCACCAATTCAGGAAGAAAGGAATGGTCAAATCCGTAATAATCCATCAGAAAATCAGCCGGAGCGGCCTTCGGAAAGTTCCAGAGTATCATTTCCGACAATCCGGAGGCCGTCGTGACCGCCCGCCCGGTCATTTTCAACGCCAGCCAGTCGCCCGGAAGCAGGATTTTCCAGATTTTTTTGTAATGGTCGGGTTCATTCTTCATGACCCATTTTAACTTGCTGGCCGTAAAGTTGCCCGGACAGTTCAGCAGTTCACGCAGGCATCGCTCCGCCCCGAGATCTTTGGCGGCCTGATTGCCAATTTCAACGGCTCGACTGTCACACCAGATAATCGCAGGACGAATCACATTCCCGGATTTATCAATACAGACAAGCCCGTGCATCTGGTAGGTAATCCCGACGGCTTTAATATCGGACGGATTCACTCCGGATATTTTTAAGACTTCTGAGGTGGCCGCTTTCAGGTTGACCCACCAGTCTTGCGGATTCTGCTGGGCCCAGCCCGGCTGAGGAGCTTCGATAGGCATTTCCTTTTTCGGTGCGGCGGCGGAAGCAGCGACTTTCCCGGTTTGGGAGTCCAAAAGAGTGGCTTTGATAGAGGAGGTGCCGGAATCGTAACCAAGCAGGTACATTGCTTTCTCCCAATATCATCGTTCAGTAATCGATTACTGAAGGCCATTATAGGAACCTTTTGCGCGAGTGCAAGAAGAGTTTTTTCAGAATTTTACGCAAATCTCTTTCCGCAGAGACGGTCAGAAGACGGGACCCTGCGCAAAATTGTCTTTTTTTGGGCGCAAGATTGCCTTGTGAAACGGCTAAAACAGAGCGAAAATATAGTAATAGATTGTTCCAGAATGGGGCTGGTTTACCGGCTGGAGCGGAAAGGAACCCGATGAAAAAAATAGTGCTTGTTTTTCTGATAATTGTGTCCGGGGCCGCTTCTCGCGGAGCAGATGGATTTGGTCAGAATACAACCGGCGGGGCGGGTGGGATCACTGTTGTCGTATCCACTCCTGCAGAGCTGAAGACCTATGCGGAAACAGTCAATACCCCCTATATTATTCAGGTCTCGGGCACATTGGACCTGGCTTCCATCGGCGGCAAAATCAGTATTCAATCAAACAAAACCATCGAAGGTACAGGAATCAATCCCACGATTATCGGCATGCTCGGGTTTAAGAAGGGCTGTTCGAATGTCATTATTCAGCGGTTGACGATTCGTTGTCCACAGGGCTATGGGGAGGGAAACGGAATCGCCGTCAAGGAAGACATCACGAATGTTTTTATCACAAAATGTACCATTTACGACTGTTATGACGGTCTGGTGGATATCACGCGCCGTTCCGACAACATCACTGTATCCTGGTGCAAATTTTATTTTACCCAGCCGATGAACAATCAGCGGGTCAGTCTGGTCGGCAGCAGCGACAGCGCAACAGATGACTACGGCAAACTGCATATCACGTACCATCACAACTGGTTCGGGGCAATGTGTCTGCAGCGAATCCCGTCCGTGCGATTTGGAAAGGTGCATCTGTACAACAATTACTACCACTGTACAGGCGTGCAGACACTCTACGGCGTCTGGGCGCGGCTCTATGCCGAATGTCTGATAGAAAACAACTACTTCAAAGAAGTAAATAATCCTTATTACAATATTGACTACGATGATACGGTAAAGGGCAAAATCGCTGCTTCTGGAAATATTCTGGACAACTGCACCGGCACGGTGCATCCGGGCACTGACAGCGTTTTCACACCGCCGTATGCCTATAGCCTGGATGCCGCTTCGATGGTTCCGGTGATTGTTCAGTGGGGAGCCGGAGCCGACGGCAAAGACGGCTATCCGCCGCACTGGCTGTTCGGATTGTACGGCGATTTTGATTTGAACGGACAGATCGATTACACCGATTTTGCCGTCTTTGCAGGGTCTTGGAAGGCCGTCAGCGGAATCGAAAACGCAGACTACTATGCGAACGGCATTATCGATTTGGAGGAACTGGCTCTGTTTGTGAGCAACTGGCTTTATATCCCTCCGGACACAACCCCGCCGGCCGCTCCGGCGAATTTGCGAGCTGTGGGGCAGAATGCCCGCGTCTTCCTGCAGTGGGATGACAATTCCGAACAAGACCTGGCGGGCTACAACATTTATCGTTCAACATCCTGGGACACAGGATACGTAAAACTGAATGCGGCTCCTTTGTCCGCTTCCGAATATACGGACGAAGCTGCTGTGAATGGTATGATGTATTATTATGTCGTGTCGGCCGTGGACAACAATCACAATGAATCCGTCTATTCGGCCCAAGCATGCGCCGTTCCTGATGACGCTTCAGACAGCATCATCATTCAGGAAAACCCGACCCTGACAATCACCGGCTTGTGTGATTTAAACGGCATTGTGGATACGGAAGAGCATCCGGGCTATACCGGCTATGGATATTGTGATACAACGAATGCGGCAGGAAGCAGCATCAACTGGAAGATTTCCCTTTCCGAATCGGGAACCTACACTTTTACCTGGCGGTTTGCCAACGGTTCAACTGCCCGTCCCGCCCGCTTGCTGATAAACGGAATTGAGGCGGCAGCAGGCATCGATTTTCCGTCAACGGGTGCATGGGAAAACTATACCACCGTATCGATAGAGCTTTCCTTAACAGCAGGACTCAAAGAAGTTCGCCTTGAAGCCCTCACCAGCGACGGCTGTGCCAACATCGATTATTTCAAAGTCAGCGGTCCATCTCCTGAGATTGCCGTCTGCAATTAAATCCGGCAGGAAAAAGAGAAGCACCGGCAGGAGCTCACTCTGTGTTTTAAACGTCCCTTTTTCATTTTTATATAAAAACAAGCACCGTCTGAAAACGGCCTTTTCTCGTCCAAGACCGCAAATATTTGCTGCTTTCCGAGTTATTATCGAACCCAGCCTAATGTATATGTTCTTTCTGCAGCAGGTTTTTTTCTGAACAAAGCCGTTTTTTTACTTAGCCGATACTAAATACGTAAAGACCCGCCGCTAAATCGGTTAGTGAAAAATGAGGTGTCAACCGATGCGAACACGGAATACGAAAATTTTTGCCTTCTTCCGGGCGCTTTATGGAGGATTTTTCTGTGTTGCTGCCGCACTGACCCATGCACAAGAACCTGTTGCAAAAGACCTCTTTGACATGTCTTTGACTGAGTTGATGGATATTGAAGTCTACGTTCCCGGTTCCATTACAGAAAAAGATCCCTTCAAGGTGCCGGCCAGCATTACAGTTATCACGGCGGAAGATATCGCCCGCACACCGGCTCGAAACCTGCTCGATTTGATTGAAATCTATGTGCCCGGCGCTCTGTATATGAACCACAGTGTCGGTCCCGTGCCCGGCATCCGCGGCATCATCGCCGATCGGCCCTACAAGTTCCTTGTGAATGTCAACGGAATCAATGTCAACATCAAGGCCCATTACGGAGCACGGCTGGAGCTGCTCAATTGGGATTTGGGCGATATTGAACGGGTGGAAATTATCCGCGGACCCGGTTCCGTTACCTATGGACCGGGAGCCATCGGCGGTGTCATCAATATCACCACGAAAAAAGCCAAAGACTATCCGGGACTGCAGCTGGCCGGGAAATTCTGGGACAAATACGACAGCATCGGCAACTCCGTCAGTTACGGGTATCAGGGGGAGAAAACCTCTCTTTATACATATCTGAGTGTCGTGGATACGGCGGGAATTAACCCGGACCTGTTCGGCGTTGAAAATGCGACTCGAAGCGGTTATGTAAAGGGATATCCTACTTCTCCTTACCGGCCTCGTCCGCCGTTTACGTATATGACGGATTTCTTCAATGAACCCCAAATCAAAGCCCATGTGGATTTCAACTTCTGGGAAAACTGGCGGTTCTGGGCACGCTATACCAATACCTCCTCTGAGTTAGCCCAGGGGTCCGGCGTCAAATATGAGTTCGACGGCCAATACAAGGATTTCCGTCAAACCCGCTATCGTTATTTTCAGCTTGCCCTCGAGAATCTGGCTCCATTGACAGACGAGCTGAATTTAAAAAGCACTTTCGGCTTAAGTTCTATCGATGTTCATAACATTGAGAAGTGGGATTCCAAGCTCGATAACGACAAGGACAACCTGCAGAACATCGGCTGGATTTGGTCTGAATGGGAGTATTTTGCACGGTTCATGCTGAACTACGAGCCGGAGAAGGACTGGCTGAAGGCGGCGATAGGATTTGAGTACAGCTATGACTTAATCCGTCCTGCCTGGGGGAAGGATAAAGATGACGGACTTCGACTGGCGACAGGCATTATCAGCGGGCCTACTTCGGAAGCGTACGGCACCAGCACGGCCGGGACGGGTCAGGTAAACGAAGACAGCGACCGCTATTTTCCCGTCGGAGAAGGATGGGAAACGGGCACCTATGCCTTTCTCGGTGAAGTCAACCTCAAACACAGCTCCCGGATGAGCACCCTGTGGTCGGCCAGATTGGATAAGCACAGCTATACGGATTACATGTTTTCTCCCCGGTTTGCCTGGATATATGAGTTGAAAGAGGACGAGTATCTTAAGTTTATTACCCAGCGGTCTGTTCGGATGAATACCCAGGAAGAGCTGTATATGAGCCACGAAATCGGCACATCCAACAAACCGGAAAAACTGGACACATTCGAATTGATTTATTCCGGCAAGGGCGGGAAAAATCTGTTTTATCAGGCCTCGACATTCCTAAACAAAAATGCCGTGATTGCCTGGGACTGGACGGCCCGCCGCAGCGCACCCATCGGAACATTGCGAACCGCCGGAATTGAACTCGAAGCCCAGTACAAAAAAGAAAATTGGAATCTCGGTGTGAATCATTCATTTGTCAAACAGCTGGATTGGCAGCTCGACAAGGGGATGGAGGCTTCCGGCATCAGTTATTCGGATTATTATGTCAATGCGGGCTCCGGCGTCATTATTACTTCGAAGGGAAATGATTTGAACAACTGGTCCAATCATGCAACAAAACTGTTCAGCAATATCCAGTTTTTTGACGGCAAACTGACCCTCCATGGGGATTTGAAAACCTTTTGGGGCTTTGAGGGCTGCCGTGACGGGCTGGATGCTCTGGAAGAAGCCGGCGGCACGGCGGCAAGAATTCGCGATGTCAAAAAACATGATGCTTACGATATGGAAATTACGGCCAATCTGTCGCTTACCTATCACATCAGCAAGGCGGCCGAACTGACCTTCTATGTCCAGAATATTCCCGTGCTCGGAGACAACAAACGCTATTCCTATTCTTCCGGCTACAAAAAACCCTATCCGGACAAGAGTGCCTGGATTGAAGAGCCGACAATGGTGGGCGTTCGCTATCAGCTCCGATTCTGAAACCAACAAAAAAAGCAGGCCGCTCAGAGAAACCGGCGGCCTGCCTTGTTTGTCCGTCAAACTGCTAATAATCAGGTGTTATCCTGGTTTTTTTTGCCTAACAGAAAAATGGGGGCGGCAATGGCTATGGAGGAGTATGTCCCGACTACAATCCCCACGAGCATCGCAAAGCTGAATCCCCTCATTCCTGTTCCGCCCCACACATACATAATGAAGAGAACCAGGAACGTGGTGAAAGAGGTCAGGATTGTTCTGGAGAGCGTCTGATTGATGCTGTCATTAATCAGTCTGGGCGTAAGCATCATCGTCTTGCCGCGGTTCTCACGAATTCTATCGAATACCACGATGGTATCGTTCAGCGAATAACCGATAATCGTCAGAAAAGCGGCAATCATTTCCAGATTAATTTTGAAATCCAAAATACCCAGTGCCTGTCCCAACGGGGTACCGGCCACATAGGTGCAGGCCGTAACCAACCCCAGCGTAATGCAGACGTCGTGAACAAGAGCGATGATAGCCGCCATGCCGTAGCGGACACTGCCGAATCGGAAGCCGATATAGAGCACAATAGCCGCCAGCGACAAGACAATGGCCAGCAGCGCCCGCACTTTGGCCTCCGAGCCGATTGACGGATCAATTTGCGTGACACGCGACAGAGAGGTCTCCATCGAAAGGGCCTGCGTAATCCGTGTTGTCTCATTGTTTGTGTATTGGGTGCGTTCTTCCTCCGTCAGCGTCCGAAAGGCCGCTTCCGGGTGCATGCTCACATACAGGAATTCCTCTATCGGCTGACTGTCGGGCAATTCATTCAGATTGGGCTGGAAAATCTGGAAGGAATACCATTGCAGATTCTCTGTATCCCGTTTGAATTTCAAATCCTGCAGGCGGGTCCGAACTTCCCCTGCGGTAGAGGGCACTCCTAATTTGACCAAAATCTGGACTCCCCCGGCAAAGTCTGCCAATTCCGGAGTGCCCACCGGTACTTCCCGAGCCCAGACGATTTGGGGTTTGAGGTCTTCTTTAACCGCCAGAAGATCTTTAAAAGCCGCTCGAATCGCATCGCTGACAATTTCATCGATCTTCAGCTCCGCAATGGTCATTTTGTCCCCGAAGGCCTCCTGAAGAACTTCCTGAACAAGAGAAAGATTCAGTCGCCGTGTTGTAATCTGAAAGCGTTTCTCGTCCAGAGACTTCACTTCCAGGGCGGGAAGCGTCTGATCCAGTTTTCGTGCAGCCGACCGGACGGCATCCAGAACACTCTGAACCGTTTGACCGGCCTCGCTGAAAACAATCTGAGCCCGGCACCGGTTGGTTTCCGTCGTGGTAATTTCATACTGCAGACCGCTGTCTCCGATGCTGTAAACTTTGGCGGCCGCCAAAGCGCGATTTCCAATGGATTCGGCGTATTGGCGGAACTTGTCTTCCACAATCTTTCGGGTATAAGCCGTTCCAGGCTTTAGGTCGATTTGGGCACTGGTACCGCCGGTAAACTCAATATCATATTTGCTGTTTGTCGTCTCATCTCGCGTGAAGAAAACAGCCAGACCGCCAATCATCAGAGATCCGGAAATCACCAAAAACAGCGGCCGCATTCCCATCCAGTTTACGCGGGCATTTTGAAGAATTGCAAACATTTTCAGCGGCTGATTGAGTATCCGTCGACCGATAAGGAAATCAAAAATGACTCGGGTGACAAACAAGCCCGTAAACATGCTCGAAATGATGCCGAGCATCAAAACAATGGCAAATCCCTTGATTTCCTCCGAGGCCACCATCAGCAGAATAAACGCAACACCGAATGTCGTCAGGTTGGCGTCAAAAATCGTCCGAAAGGCCCGACCGTAACCATTGGCAATCGCGGCACGGAGACTCGAACCTCGCTTTTGTTCCTCCCGAATGCGCTCAAAAATCAGCACATTCGCATCCACGCTCATGCCGATTGTCAGGATCAAACCGGCGATGCCCGGCAGAGTAAAGGTGGCATTGAAAGCCGCCATCATCGCCAGCACAAACAGCAGGTTGAGCAGCAGGGCGATGTCTGCGATTGCACCCGCCAGCAGATAGTAAAGGAACATAAAACCGGCCACTGCAATCAGACCGATATACCCTGCACGCAGCCCCTGTCGGAGATTATCCGCACCCAGCAGGGGACCGATGGTCTTCTCCGAAATCGGTACTTCCGACAATTTGGCCCGGAATGAGCCGGCATTCAGCTTGTTGACCAAATCCGTCTGCTCTGTGGGACTGAATTTCCCTTCGATAATTCCGGAGGTGCTGATAGCGGCCCGAATGGTTGGAGCCGACAGGGCTCGGTCATCAAGGATAATGCACAACGGCCGCTTGAGATTATCCTGTGTCAGATTGAAAAACAGATTCGCGGCCGTCTGGTTAAAGGTAAAACCAATCGCACGCAGTCCTTTGTCGTCGCGAGTCGGATAGGCACGACGCAGTTTCCACTTCTTGTCCGGCGAATGGAGCATACACTCCTTCGGCTGATTGCTCGCCAGGACGTATTTCTTATCCCCGAATGTGCCGACAATGCCTAGTCCATCCGGCCAATTGGCGGGGTCTTCAATTTCCACCCATACATACTTGGCATCCGATGCCTGTCGCGGTCCTTTCAGCCGAAGCGCCTCCAGATAGCCGCGCATTTCATCCATATTGGTCCGGCCGTCGTCCGGTGTCGGCAGAATTCGAAACTCCAGCACACCGGACCCTTTGAGCATCCGCTTGAGGTCTTCCGGATCATCCAGCAGACCGGCTACCTTGCGGTATTCCTCATAAAGGGTCTCAATCTGAGCGATTTTTTCCTGTCGGTCCGGGAACTGCTTCTTCAGCTCATCCAGCGCCTCGCGGCGGCGTATTGAATTGGCCGGCAGTTCAAGAATATCCTGCAGCTGCTGGAGATTCAGGTTCAGCCGATTCAGGTCTGCCACCGCCTTGTTCCAGCGAGCATTGGCTCCATCGTCAGGACGCGTCAATTCATTGACGGCTTCCGCCCAGCGCCCGTAAAGAGCCAAATACTGCTTGAGAACATCCAGCAATGCCGTCTGTTCAGGAGTCAATTGGTCCTGGGCAGGTTCTGCGGGTTTGAGCCATTTGACAAATCCCTGCATCGCCTGAGTTCGGCGTTCCTCGGGCTGTTCATACCAAAGAGGGATATTGGAACGAATCGAATCCGTATCCAACCCTTGTTCCTGGAGCGGTTTCAGCAGTGCCTCCATCTGTGCCCAAGTCTGATCCCGTTCATTCTGCCTGGCGGTCCGCAGGTCGTATACTTCAGCCAGAGCAGTTAAGACAGCCAGCCGCTGCGGATTGTTCTGTGCCAGAGACTCCAGACGGGCCTGCCGTTCCTCTTTCGGCAGAGAAAGCATTTTCTTGACCTGGAGCAGGTTCAGATTCTGCCGTTCAAGGTCCTGCAACGCTTCCTGAAAGGCCTGCCGTTTCCGGCGGGTTTCCGGGCTGGACACCGGCAGCTGAATCTCAATGCGGGTATCCTCCTGCGGACGCATCACGAGATTGGCCATATGGCTGGGGTCGATTCGCTTCATCAGAATGGGAATCATGCTTTCCGCCAGTCCCTTGCGTTCCTGAGGAGAAAGCCCCGTTGTGTCAATCTCATAGATCAGACTGGTGCCGCCGGCAAGATCCAGTCCCAGTTTCAGCCGTTCCTGCGGAGGATAAACAACCCAAATCCCCAGAATCATCAGAGCCGCAATCAGAAGCAGTTTCCAGATCAAGTTCCTGTTCATAATGGTTCCTATTTGAGAGTTGTTCTTTTCGTTGCCGTTACTTCTTCTCGTCGGAGATGACTGTTGCAATAGCCGACGGAATGACCCGGATTTTTGTATTCGTGGATTCATCAACCTTCAGGATGATTTCATCCGGCCGTACATCCACCACCGTTCCGTAAATGCCGCCGATAGTCCGAACCCGGTCATTTTTCTTCAAGGAAGAGACCATTTTCTGGTGCTCCTGCTGCTTGCGGCGGGGGCCCCGAAACAGGAGCAGATACATCACAATCAGAATGATAAAAAACGGCAGCATTTGGACCCAGGGATTCGGCTGAGGCTTCTCAGGGCCTTCTGCAGAAATCCCGGAGTCTTTCTGCTCCGTAACCGCTGTTTCCGTCTGGCCCTGGGGCTGTGCGGTGATGACTTCCGTTTGTTCCGCCGTCGGCTCGGCGGCGGCCAGCATCCATATTGACTTCATAGGCATTCCTTCCTCTCTTGAGTTTCTGAAATTTCCATTTGGGATTCTTTTTTGTGTTTTTCAATAAATGTCCGGGACCAGACCTCAAACGTTCCGTCCCATATGGTTTTGCGTATCGTGTTCATCAAACGCTGATAATACGTCAAATTATGCAGCGTCGCAAGAATCGGCCCGAGCATTTCTCCGACATTGAAAAAATGCCGAATTGCCGCTTTGGAGAAGGTTCGACATGCCGGGCAGGGACAGCCTTCCTCAATCGGCCCGGAATCCTGCGTCCACTGGCTGTTTCGAAGACGAATCGGCCCGTCATCGGTAAAGGCAAAAGCATTGCGGCCGTTGCGGGTCGGCAGAACACAGTCAAACATATCCACCCCGGCCCGCACCGCCGCCACAATATCCGCCGGCATTCCTACTCCCATCAGATACCGCGGCTTGTCAGACGGGAGCAGGGGGGCCGTAAACTGCGTTGTCTCCACGAGGGCATCATGTCCCTCTCCCACGCTCAGACCCCCAATCGCATATCCGTCAAAATCCATTGCCGTCAGGGCCTGAGCACACTGACGACGCAGGGTCAAATCCGTTCCCCCCTGAACGATTCCAAACAGCAGCTGCTGCGGATTTTGGTGGGACTGACGGCACAATTGGGCCCAGCGAACGGTGCGTTCAACGGCTTTTTCCAAACGGCTCTGCGGACAGGGATAAGGAGTACATTCATCAAAGCACATAATAATATCCGCACCGAGCCGATTCTGAATTCGGATAACCGAGCAGGCATCCAACACCACCAGAGAGCCGTCGATATGGCTGGCAAATTCAACACAGTCATCATCCACCCGATTCAAACTGCTTAGCGAAAAAACCTGGTAGCCGCCGCTGTCCGTCAGAATCGGTCCCTCCCAGCCGCTGAACCGGTGCAGACCGCCCAGGGACTCAATCACTTCCACACCGGGCCGAAGCAGCAGATGGTAGGTATTGGCCAGCATCATTTCCGCACCGGTCTGCTTCAGCTGGTCCGGCAGAATGCCCTTGACAGAGCCGCGAGTCCCCACAGGCATAAAGGCGGGGGTCCGGACGGGACCGTGGCCGGTGTACAAAATCCCGCACCGTGCCGCCGTTTGCGAATCAGATACCTCGATTGTAAAATGCTTCATTGGGTCTCCGCCAGTCGCACAATTTGACTGCCCGGATAATAGTACTCTATGATTTCCCGATACGTTTTTCCCTGCCGAGCCAGTGCCTGCGCACCGCTTTGACAAAGGCCGACGCCGTGACCGAACCCTTTTCCGTCCGTAAATTCAAATCCATGCGGCGTTGTCCGAAGCGTAAAAATTGTGCTTTTCAGTCTGCGGCCGCTTGAATCTGCTGTCAGCCGGAAATCCTCCCCTCGGAGAAAGGCGGTCTGGCCGTTCGAACCGACTAGACGGAGGGACGTAATACGGCCGTTTTCCGATACACGGACCGGCTCAATCCGCTCAATTTCGCCCAGTCGGCTCAGGGACGGATACCGCTGCACCAACCGCTCTGTGAGGATTTGACGGTCTATCAGAACACCGGACCAGGAATAAAAATCCGGACGGGCCGTTTGTCGGCAATACGGACATTCAACCCCTTCGAGGGCTTTGACCGAATCTCCAAAGACATTTCGGCTGTTTTCCGTATGACCTCCGCAAACCGAGCTGTAATACGCAGGAAAAAGACGCCGCTGCCCTTTGGAATCAGGACAGACAAGCACCTGACCGTCTGTTTGAGCAACGGCATGGTTGGTCGGCGCTGTTTCCGCCAAAACACCTTTATACACCTGATTGGCTTGAGTCCGCTTCAAATCCCAAAGCCGTCCGGAGCCGAAACGATTTTTGATGTACAAGGAATAGGTCCGGCAGGCAACCGCCTGTGCCTTTAAGGCCTCCGGCTCCCAGTACGAATGCATTTCCGCAGGCACAACCCCGCGAAGGTAAGATTCCAGCGGAACATGATTAATCGCCAGAAAGCCGCTGCCTTCCGGATTCTGAACCAGCCGAAGATACCCCCGAAACGGAACCTTATTCACTTCAAAAACAAAGGGGCTTTCCGTGCGGATCAGAATATCATTCTGAAAACGCTGGTCCCCAATCCCGAATCCGTCTCCGAGCCATTGAACAGAAAGAGTTTGGTAGGGGCGTTCGAAACGAACCCGACTGTCGGTTTGACGGTCTTCTATCACCAGAGCACTGTAGCTGTACAGTGTGCACTCACTCAAATTGCCAAAGAGCAAAACTCGTATCCAGCGTTCTTCGGAGTCGTCAATGCCGCTGGTTACGCTCGGCAAGGGGTTTCGGCTGCATCCGGCATACAGCAGAATCCCGGCTGCCAGAATCCGTATCCAGTTCTTCCTTCTCACGACGCATCTCAAATAGAGGTTCGTCTGCTTCAAAATCCGCCGGATTGTTTCGACACCGAGTCCTGGGAAGAACCTTATTCCAGTTTCCTCAGACTCAGACCGTATTTGCTGAGTTTCTCCTTGACCTCGTTGAGACTGGTCATTCCGAAGTTTTTGCAGCCGAGCAATTCGGCCTCGGTTTTTCCAATCAGGTCCAGCAGAGTTTTTACACCCAGCCGGGTCATCGCACGCCGGGCACGAACCGATAATTCGAGTTCATCGACCGACTTGGACAGGATTTCCGGACTGGCTCCCGGCACCACAGGCGGTTCAACCGCTCCGGCCGGTTTTTCTTCGAGCGCCATTCCCAGGCGTAGCCCCTTCGACTCCAAAATCCGCTTGATTTCCATCAGGGACGTTTCGCCGAAGTTCTTATAAGAAAGCAGGTCTGCTTCGGTAGTCCGAAGCAAATCCCCGAGCGTTTCAATATTCATTTTTTTCAGGCAGTTCCGGCTCCGTACAGACAGTTCAAAATCAGAAATCGGAATCTCCAGGATTTTATTCTGACGATCTTTCCGTTTTTCCCGCTCTTCATCATAAACCATTACTTTGGAACTGGCGATATCTTTCTGAAACAGAAGGGCCTTGGGATGATTCGGATGTGACCGAAGCACGGCCTCCACGCACTGCAGGGCCTGGTCATACCGCCCTGCATCTTCATAAAGCACAGCCAGATTCAGCAGAGCATTCACATGGGTCGGCTGCTGAGCAATCAGCTCCTGATAAAGACGAATAGCTGTTTCCTCATCGCCCCGAAGGTCGCAGGCATAGGCCAGCGCAAAGCGTGCCTCTCCATGTGCCGGGTCCAGTTCGAGAGCGGTTTGATAATGCTGCATCGCTTTCTCGTAATCTCCCTGAGCATCCATCAGCTTGCCCATCTGGAAGTGGTACTTGGCGCTGATGTTTTCCATCTGACTAAAGGCGGAGAGAGTTTGGGCTGCTTTTTCCAGTTCCCCGGCCATTCGGTAGGTGGCTGCCTTTTCCATCGCCGCCGTCATAGCATCCGTCTGATACCCGGCCGCCTTATCAAAAGCCGCTGCGGCCTTTTCATATTCGTGCAGCTGACGATAAGCGTACCCCAATCCCATATATTTTTGAACACTATCCGCCGCCTTCTCCAGGACACTGACGGCTTGGCTGCTCTGGCCGCAGAACAAATAAGCCAGTCCGCAGGCCAGCGTATTCTTAGAATTGCGGGCCTTTTCGAGCAAAGCCGTTCGCGCCCGCTCACTCGAATTTGCAGAAAGCCACATTTGCTTCATCGCCTCGATTGAGGGCGCATCTTTTTCAAACAATTCCGCATCTGCCTGAATAAGGGATACCATAAAAAACGCTCCTAATCCGTTGTCCTTTTGGGGCCTCCTGTCCGGGAAGCCGTCCCTGATTTTCCATTCTTCAAGACAAAAACGCTCTTTCTCAGAAATCAATTAAATCGCTCATTATATAAGTTCATTTCAGAAAAGCAATACGATTTTTCAGGACTATATGGATAGAATAATGCTGAATGTTAGACCTGTATTTTCCCTTGAAAGCGGGTTGAAAAACGACATAATAAACCCGCAATTCCAATCGAAAAATATGGAGTAGGAAAATGCGTCATTTTTGGCTGCTCACCTCTGTTATTCTTCTCGGCTTGTGGGCCATACTCTGTATTTATGGTTCATTCCTCGGCAGTCAATCTGCTGTCTTTTTTTTTCAGTCCCTCCCCTTGTTCTTTTTCTGGGTGATATTTGACCTTTTTTTGCTTTTTTCTTTGATGAACACACATTTCCGGACACATCCATTCCTTTTTATGCTCCATTCAGGAGTATTGATGGTCATTTCGGGTGGGTTATGGGGGTCTCCGAAAGCCCAGGATTGGAGAAATCGTTTTGGGAGAACTTCGGAAATTGTAAAAGGGTATCTGATTCTTTCGGAACAGGAAGAAACCAACAAGGTGTATGACGCCTCCGGCCGCCAAATCGGCTCTCTTCCTTTTGACCTCTATTTAGAGCAATTCACTATAACGTATTATGACAATCCCGCTCTTTCCATACTCGACAAAAACACCCGGCAAAATCTTTGCACCCTTCAGCAGATTCCGGAAGGGCCTGTCGAGCTGGAAGGGGGGCTTCGCCTCGAAGTGCTCGGCCGATATAAGAATCTTCAGCTGCGCCGTCAGCAGGGCCTCGCTGTTCCCGAGGAAGGACCGGCTCAGATTCGAAATCCCGGCTTTGAACTCAAACTTCTCTGGCCGGATGGAACCGAGGAATATTATTATGTATGGGAACGAAATGGTTTCTGGATGCCGTCTTCAAACCGCTGCATCGTTTCTTACTCAGCCCCGCAAATGCCCAGACAGTATGAAAGCCGCATCGTCCTCCGACAGAACGGAAAACCGACGGTTCATTCCATCCGGGTAAATCATCCCCTTTTTTACGGCGGATACACTTTTTTTCAGCAATCCTGGAGAGAAAACGAGAAAGGATGCTATACCATACTCGGTGTTGTGAGCAATCGCGGGGTTCCGGCTGTATTGACAGGTTATTGTCTCGTAATGCTCGGTGCAGCAGGACATTTTTGGCTGGTTCCCCTTGTCAAGACAATTCGAAAGGAGCATCGCCATTCAGATTAAAACGTCGCCCATTGGTTTGCTGATTTATCTGGGAATGGTTTTTTATGCCCTTTCGGCGGCAGGGGTTTTTCTGCCGGCCTTGCGAATGCGCCGATTGTTCTGGAAGGCCGGCTGCATTGCTTCGGCCGCGGCCTGGCTGTTTCATTGGTTCAGGGCCTTCGGCTTTCCCCTGCAGACTATGTTTGAAATCTTCCTGACCCTCGGAATGCTTCTGGGCCCGTTATCCTGGTTTTGCCGACGATGGCTGGGTATGACAGACCCGCTTTCCGAATTGGCCGAAGGTCTGCTCGGTTTCTGCATCCTGTTTCCCGCCGGATTCGTTTTTCCGGAATACCCTCGCCCGTTGCCGCCGGCCCTGCAAAGCCCTTTTTTTATCCCGCATGTGGGAACATATATGTTTGCCTACATCCTTCTGGCCCATGCAGCCGTCCAGGCAGCAGGGGGGCTCTTTGCCGCTCCTGTCCAGCGGGAATACCGGGCCTTCCGGTTGGTGCGTTTGGCCTTTCCATTTTTAACAATGGGCCTGATTCTCGGCAGCATCTGGGCCAAAATTGCCTGGGGAGACTGGTGGAGCTGGGATCCCAAAGAACTCTGGTCTTTGGCTTGCTGGCTGATTTATCTGGCTTACTTTCACTGGCGGGCTGATTTCGGAGTTCGTTATGTAAATGCCAATTTATGGATGCTTCTTGTCGGCTTTCTGGCGGTTCTTTGCACACTTCTTTTGGTCAACCTCTCTACTTTTTTCAAAGGACTTCACAATTATGCAGGATGAAGAGATTTTCCGACATTTAAAGGTTTCTTCTTTACATTTCTTTTTACAGAAACTATAAAGAATGTATGCCAAACAGAATAAAACAAGCGGAAAAATCGGGGGTGGAGGGACTTGTAGAGACCTTATGCCGAATCCGCACTCCTGAGGAGATGAAGAAGTTTCTGACTGAAATCCTTACCCCGGCGGAACTTCATGACTTGTCTTTGCGATGGGAACTGATGCGTATGCTCTCAGAAGGGATTCCACAAAGACAGATTGCCGCAATCTTAAAAATCAGTTTGTGCAAGATTACCCGCGGTTCAAAAATTCTTAAAAATCCCGATTCTGTAACCAATCGATACTTGAAGTAAGAGGAGCAGCCAATGACTCGAAAGATTTTGCTTCAGGAAAAAGACATTCCTCGAAAGTGGTACAACATTGCGGCTGATTTGCCGACTCCGCCGCTGCCGCCCTTGACTCCGGACGGCAAACCCGTTACTCCGGAGATGCTGGCTCCGGTTTTCCCAATGAATCTCATCGAACAGGAGGTCAGCACCCAGCGATGGATTGATATTCCGGAGGAGATTCTGGATATTCTCTATCAATGGCGGCCGACTCCGCTTCGGCGGGCGGAACGTCTCGAGCGGTATCTGGGCACCCCGGCCAAAATTTATTATAAAGATGAAAGCGTCAGTCCGCCCGGCAGCCACAAACCCAACACAGCCGTTCCGCAGGCCTGGTATAATAAACAGTTCGGCATCAAGCGTCTGACAACGGAAACCGGGGCTGGACAATGGGGCTCGGCCCTCGCCTTTGCCTGCAAATTGGTCGGTCTCGAGTGCAAAGTCTTTATGGTTCGCATCAGTTTCGACCAAAAACCCTTCCGAAAATTGATGATGCAGGTCTGGGGGGCCAACTGCGTTGCCAGCCCCAGCACGGAGACAAAGGCCGGACGCGATATTTTGGCAAAAACCCCTGATACGCCGGGCAGTCTGGGAATCGCCATCTCTGAAGCTATCGAACAGGCCGTTACGGACCCGACCGGAAAGACGAGATACTCCCTGGGCAGTGTCCTCAACCACGTGATGCTCCATCAGACCATCATTGGGCTGGAAGCCAAGGCCCAGCTGAAAAGCATAGGCGAAAGACTGCCGGATGTCGTGATCGGCTGTGCGGGCGGCGGAAGCAATTTTGCCGGGCTGGCCTTTCCATTTACACTCGAAAAGATCCACGGAGCCGAAATGGAGATTATCCCCGTCGAGCCGACCGCCTGTCCGACTATGACCCGCGGACCGTTTGCCTATGACTTTGGGGATACCGCCGGCACGACCCCGCTGCTGGCCATGTTTACATTAGGGCATGCTTTCGTACCGCCTCCCATCCACGCCGGCGGACTCCGCTATCATGGGATGGCCCCGCTGGTCTGCCAGTGCATCGTTGAAGGGCTTCACAAACCCCGGGCCATCGACCAGGTCGAATGCTACGAAGCGGCAATGACCTGGGCCAGAACCGAAGGCTTTATCTGTGCCCCGGAGACCTCGCACGCTGTTGCATGTGCCATCCAGGAGGCCAAAAAGGCCAAAGAAGAGGGCAAAGAAAAAGTCATCCTCTTCAACTACAGTGGGCACGGCTTGATGGACTTGACCGGATACGATGCTTTTATGTCCGGAAAACTCAAACCGTATGCACTGCCCGATGAAGAACTCGCCAAGACGGAGGCGTGCCTGAAGGATTATCCGAAAGCCGAGATGCGGAAATCCGGCAAGTGGTAAAAACTGATAACAGGACAAAGAAAGCCCGGTTCGCCGCCGGGCTTTTTTATTAGAAGATCTGACCGAAGTTTTCCAGAAAGTTTAAAAAAATTCCTGTTGAAAAAAGGGAAAAAATCCTTAAACTGATAGGACCGAATGGGTCGGTGCCCGAGCGGCTAAAGGGGATGGACTGTAAATCCATTGGCTAGCGCCTACGGTGGTTCGAATCCACCCCGGCCCATTTCAAATCTGTCCCGCGTCTGATAATCCGCTGATTTTCCGGTTGAAACCTTTGCTTTTTTCAGGGATATTGAAAGGGTTCTGACAAAACCGCCGGCAGGCGGAAGTCCGGACTTTCGGATTCCTGTTGTTGGGTGCGGTCAAGCCTTCACAGTCAGCTCTCCGGCCCCTTGGAGCGCTGTCATTCCCGCCAAAGCGGGAATCCGGGCATCCAATAGGCATCCGGGAAAAATTTAAAAAGAAACATTTTTTATGCGAGTGTCAGCGAATGGGATTATACGATCGAGAATATGTGCGGGATTCGTGGGGTGAAGGGGGAACCCTCCGTTTGGGGGAGGCCTTTCGTGGATGGAGTGTCGTCAAATGGCTGCTGGTGCTGAATTTTGTTGTGTTTGTCCTCTGTATTTCGCCGACGCTGGGAGACTTCTTTTTTACCTGGGGAGCCGTTTGGCCTGAAACGCTTCTGCGTTCCCTGCAGGTCTGGCGGCTGATTACCTACCAGTTCCTCCACTGGGATACTATGCATTTTCTTTTCAATATGATTGTGCTGTATTTCTTTGGACCGATTCTGGAACACCAGTGGGGCAGCCGCACCTTTCTGCGGTTCTATCTTGTCAGCGGGGCCGCCGGCGGACTGGTCTATATCCTGCTGGTTCTTCTTGATCTTCTGCCGGCCGGACCGATGGCAGGGGCCTCCGGGGCCCTGAACGCCGTTCTGATGGCTGTGGCGATTCTTTATCCGAATATGCTCGTCTTTATTTATGGTCTAATTCCCGTCCGCATTGTGTTTCTTGTGGGAATTATGATTATTTTGAGTCTGCTTCGATTTGCCACAGGTCAAAATGCCGGCGGAGAAGCTGCCCATTTGACAGGATTGGCTGCCGGTGCTTTGTATGTCATTTACAAACCATGGTTTACAAAGTTTCGCCTGTCTCGAAAAAAGCAAAAATGGCAGCGCCGGCTCGAGGAAGAACGGCAGTTTGAAGCCGAAGTGGACCGTATTCTTGAGAAAGTCAATCGCGAAGGAATACATTCCCTGACAGCTAAAGAAAAACGAACTCTTCAGGAAGCCACTCGACGGGAGCAATCAGCCCGTCGTTTTTAGAGTCTGCCTCTTAGTCCCACTGAATCTTTTCCGCCTGGGCTGTCAATTCTTTCAGATGTTCTTCAACGGCCTGTTCTTTGCTGTCTTTGAGTTTGTTAATTTCCGAGCGGCGTTTTTCAATCTCCTCCCGAAGACGTTTGAGCCGCTCTTCGAGTTCCTGATATTGAAGAGTTTTCTTGCGAATAATCAGGTCAAACCGCTGAGAAACAAGCGATTTGAGCTCTTGAAGCAATTTTTGCCGTTCTGCTCCTTCGGTTCCCCGCAGTTTCTTAAGCAGCTCATCCCGCTGTTTCTGCATCGCCAGGTCTTCCAAGAGGACTTTCGCCAGTTCCGGATTTCTTTTTTCCGTATCAATAATCGGGTCATACCGCCGGCGGGCATCCATTACACGGGTGAAATAGAGACCCGGGTCTTTTTCCCGAATCTGCTCCAGTTCAGCCGCCAATTCAGGATTATTCTTTTGGAGCCACTGGATAAATTCTTCGTGCCGCCGCTGAAGATGTTCCAGCCATCGGGAGCCGGGACCGCCTCCCGGGCCGCCGGGGCCTGCGCCTTCAGGACCTCGCCCAGGCCCCATCGGCCCCTGCGGTCCTCCGGCAGGTTCCTGGGGACGAGGACGCTCTCCGGGACGGAAGAGGCGTTCCATTTCCGCCCGCACGGCTTCCTGAAACTTTTCAGGATCCTTCTGGCGAAGCGAGCGGAGTTCCGCTGCACGATTTGGATCCTGCTGCTCCAAACGAGCCAGGAACCCTTCCAAACGCCGCCCGGACCAGGGATCCTCTGCCGGAGGCGGGGTATCTTCAGTCCATATATCTGAGCCGGTCTCCTGGCCGCCAAAAACCGGCAAACCGCTCATCAAAAGCCATATCGTCAAGGCGACAATCCATACCCGATTGAACTTCCAGGACAGAGCCATCATTCAAACTATCCTTTCCAGAAATCTGCTTGGGCTATCAGCACCATTTCTTCAATTTCATTTCCCACCTCATTTGCCCATGAATCCTCTTTTTCTGCAGAGGAGCCGGTATAAATCTGTTCGGAAATATCATCCAGTGATGAGGAGATTGCCTGGACGGCATCATCCGCAAAAAAATCCTGAACTATTTTATTCTGCAGAACAACAGGGCTTTCAGGCCGCAGAGGAATATTCCAAAGGCCTATTGCCGCTGCAAGGCAGGCGGCTGCCGCTGTCAGAATGTGCCGATAAAGCTGTCTCTTTCTGGACAGAGCAATTGCTCGCTGCCGAAGCGACTGCTTAATATGGACCAATACTTCAGGCCGAGGCAGGGGGGAATCGGCAGCCAAAAGCGATTCTGCCGCCTCCATGTCCGAGGCCGCCTGTACCGCCTGGTCTTCGTCATAAAAACAGCGAAGAAGGTTTTCAAGTTGTTCTCTGCTTTCTTTCATCAGGTTGTTCCATCCATTCTTTCAATTTTTTCAGCCCTCTGTGGACCTTCGAAAGGGTTGTGCCGATGGGCTCCGAACGCATTTCAGACAGTTCCTTAAAACTGAAATCGCCGTAAAACCGCAACACGATCAATTCGGCCGTCTCCGCATCCAACCGGGTCAATCCCTGCTGCAGGCGGTCCGATAAAGTACTGTCAATCTCCCGCTCCGGCTCCGATTCTATTTCGGCAATTCGAGTCTTTTCCTCAAGAAGGCGCTTCTGGCGATATTGTTTTCTCAAACGGTCGCGAAATAAATTCGAAGCGATGGTAAAGAGCCACTTTTCAAAAGAACCGCCTTCAAAAGAGCGGATTTTTTCGAGCAGCCGCATATACAACTCGCTCAAAAGTTCTTCGCTGACTTCTCGGTTTCCGGTCAACCGGTAAAAATAGCCATAACAACGCGCTGCGTACAACTCGACCAATCGGCCTAATGCGTCCGGATTTCCGCGTTTGCATTCATCGAGAAGTTCTACAATTTCCGGCTGCTCACTCATTTCTAAGGCATCTTTTTCTTTAAGGTTAGACGTCTGAACTTGCCGTTCTATTGCTTTGTTTACAAGAAGTTCTTTTTATGGAGGATGTATTATATCTTGTATATCTATATTATTCGAATTCAAAGAGATTAAAAAAGAGGTTCATCCGTATCTTCATCTTCTTCGGGGTCAATCTTCCAATTCTCTGATTCATCCAATTCTTCAATCTCCCGTTTAAAATACCGAATCAATTTGTCCTGTAGAGGCCCCATCTTTTCCTGCCAGGCCGACATCCCCCGATACATTGATATCAAAATATCCAGTCAGAGGATTTGCATTTTCTGGAGACATTCCGGCTCCTTTATGTTTAAAAAAGGGTCGCAATGGAATATTCGCCTCCCAGACGGGTCCATTTCGAACAATTCACAATCTTTACATTGAATCATTTTTGAAACCTCCAAAAAAAGAACATCCTCTTGATTTTTTCATCATATCACCTTACTATACCCCCGACAAGCAAACGATTTTTTTGCAGGAGAACCGAATGGGAAAACCGAGACGAAGACGCAAGATTGGCAGCAAAAAACGGCATATGCGTTGGAAAATCCGGCACAAAATCAGCTGAGCCGGCAGATTGGAGACCGCCTGCGCATTCGCAAGGGCGGAAAGATGCGGAATAGAATCGAATCGAACGATTCATTTCGCTTTCTTTTTTTAAAAAGGGGAACAACGGGTGAAATCCTGTACGATTACATTTCTGCCTGACAGAGAAACCATCAGGGTTCATCAGGGTATCACCCTTTTAGAGGCCGCAGCTCAGGCTGGGCTTTCCATTTATTCGCCGTGTCAGGGCACCGGTGTTTGTCGAAAATGTCGGGTGGTCCTGGAGCCGTATGAAAAAGAGGTATTGGCGTGTCAGTACTATGTTTACGAAGACTTGACGGTTCGTATTCCGACGGAAAACAGGGGGGGGGTAAGCCAGATTCTTGAGCGGGGTATTCAGGGCGAAAAGACCGCAGACCCGCGTTTTCAAAAACTTTTTTTCCCGTCGTCTCCCGCCTCCACCGCACAACTCCTCGAACAACTTTCTTCTTTTCTCGATTTGCCTGTGTGCGTACACCCGGACGCCTGTCTTCCGGAAAGCCGGAACGGTTTTGAAAATGGAACAACCGCCGTTCTGACGGTTGAAGAAGAGACCTGTCTTCTTCTCTGTCTGGAGCCGGGCGACACGACAGGATGTCTTTATGGAGCAGCGGCTGATATTGGCACAACGACAGTCGTTTTGTACTTAATCGACCTGAAAAACGGACAAATCTGTCAAACCGTTTCCGCCGCCAATCCCCAGATTCAATACGGCGATAATGTCATCAGCCGTATCGTTCACGCCCAAGCCCCCGAAGGTCTCCGGCAGCTTCAGCAGAGTTTGATTGTCAAACTCAATGAAATGCTCGTCACTTTGTGCCGAAAGCAGCAGATTTCGCCCGAGAATCTTTACGAAATCACCGCAGTCGGCAACACGACAATGAACCACCTGCTTTTGGGATACCCTGTCCAATCACTCGGGCAGGCACCCTACAAGGCCTACTCTTTGACCGCCTGCGACGCACCGGCCTCCAAAATCGGGCTGCAAATCCATCCGGCCGGGCGACTCTACACGGTAGAAAACATCGCCGGATTTGTCGGCTCGGATACGGTTGCCGCTGTCCTGGCGGCCGGGATGGATACACTCGAATCGATTTCCCTGCTTGTGGACATCGGCACAAACGGCGAAATTGTCCTCGGAAATAAAAATCGGCTTCTGGCGGCCAGTTGTGCCGCAGGACCGGCCCTTGAAGGAGCACGCATCATGTACGGAAGCCGTGCTGAAAACGGAGCCATTCAGCGTGTTCTTCTTGCCGAGGGAGATATCGTTCTGGATACAATCGGCACAGGGTCTCCCCGAAGCATCTGCGGCAGTGGACTGATTGATGCCGCGGCTGTAATGCTTCAAACGGGTATCCTTGATCCCTCCGGAGCGTTTGCTCCTTTCCAAAATCTTCGAGAAAAACTGTCGTCAGCTCTTTTTGAGCGGCTCATCCGTTTTGAAAACCAGCCGGCTTTCGTGCTGGCCTGGAAAAACGGAACCCGCCAACCGGCTGTGCTGCTGACGCAGAAAGATATTCGAGAAGTTCAGCTGGCCAAAGCCGCTACTTCCGCAGGAATCGCCATTCTGCTCCGTAAAATGGGCGTCAAATTAGAAGAGATAGAGACTCTTTTTTTGGCGGGTGCTTTTGGGAATTACATTCAAAAGACCAGCGCCATACGAATCGGGCTCTTGCCCTCTATTTCGCTCGACAAAATACGGTTTATCGGAAATGCGGCGGGCGCAGGGGCTCAGATGATTTTGCTGAATCGCGAATGCAGGCGGACTGCTTCCCGATTGGCCCAGAAGATAGAGTATATCGAGCTGGCCCGACAGCCCGATTTTCAAGATATTTACAGCGACTCGATGCGGTTTGAAGAAAGAAGGTAAATCAGATAGGCCGCGTAAACAGCCAGCAGAAGAAGCCCGGCAGAACGGCTGATTTTGTCCCGGGCAAAGGCAAAGCAGGCGAACAAAATACTTACGACAACCATAATCCAGTAGTCTATCCCCAGAAGCTGTTGGCTGACGGAAAAGGGCCGAGCCAATCCTGCCGAACCGATTACGAACAGGGTGTTGAAAATGTTGGAACCGACCAGATTGCCGATTGACAGGTCATCCTGTTTCTTGAAGGAGGCCACCAGCGACGTAATCATTTCCGGCAGGGAGGTGCCTACCGCCACAATTGTCAGACCGATGACCGCTTCAGACAACCCGATTTGCCGTCCCAGCGAAGAAGCTCCCCAGATTGTCAGTTTGGCCCCGAAAGCCAAGGCAGGCAGTCCCAGAAGGATAAACAGAATGCTTATGCCCAGCTGTTTTGGGATTTTCTGAAGGAAGAGTTTCTCTTCCAAAGAAAATTCCTGCACAGTCGAAAACCGTTTCTTTTCGCTGGAAATCATAAAAGCCATCAAAACGATAAAAAACACAATCAGCAAAAGGGCGGCCGGACGGCCTATTCCGCCATTTACAAAAAAGGGCCACAGCAGCAGAGCTGTGCCGATCATAAAAGGCATATCACGGCGAAGAGAAATCCTCTGAACCTGAATGGGGCGGATTACCGCACAAAGCCCCCCAATCAAAGCAAGATTGGCAATATTCGAGCCGTAAACATTCCCGACGGCAATGTCTCCGGAACCAACAAGAGCAGCGGCAATACTGGCGGCTGTTTCCGGAGCGGATGTACCCATAGCCACAATTGTAAGACCAATAATCAGTGGACTTAAGCTAAGACGGCGTGCCAGAGAAACAGAACCCTCTACCAGCCAATCCGCTCCTTTCAAGAGCAGGCCGATTCCAAAACAAAGACCTATCAAGTCGAAAAGAATCTTCATCTCTAATGGAATTCTGTCAAACAGATTCTGTTGCCCGAATTTTTCAAAAAACAACCCCGGGTGGAATGCCCGGGGCTTCGGATATCTATGGCTTGTATCAGAAAAACTATACTTTCCCGATAATCAAACTGCAGTTATGGCCTCCGAACCCCAGTGAATTGCTCAGAGCATAGCGAACCTTCTTTTCTTTGGCCTTCTTTGGGACGAAATCCATTTTCGGGTCGCATTCCGGAGCCACGGTTTCCAGATTAATCGTCGGATGGATTATCCCTTTTTCGATTGTTTTGGCGCAAACCAGCAGTTCAATTGCGCCGCTGGCCCCCAGCGAATGTCCCAGACAGCTTTTGGTCGAATTGACCGACAGTTTATATGCATGTTCCCCAAAGACCGTCCTGATGGCCAGTGATTCGGCGGCATCATTCAGCTCGGTACTGGTTCCGTGCGCGTTAATATAGTCAATCTGGTCCGGATTCAGCTGGGCCTGCTCAAGAGCCAATCGCATCGCTTTTGCCGCTCCGGAACCATCTTCCAGCGGTGCGGTGATGTGATAGCCGTCCCCCGTAGCCCCATAGCCGAGCATTTCCGCATAAATCTTTGCCCCTCGTTTTCGGGCATGCTCGTATTCTTCCAGAATCAGAACTGCGGCACCTTCAGCCAGAACAAAGCCGTTCCGGTCCACATCGAAGGGACGGGAGGCGTGTTGAGGGTCATCATTTCGAGTGCTCAGCGACTTTAATGCGCAAAAGGAAGCCAACCCAACGGGAGTCAAAGCCGCTTCCGAACCGCCGGTGATAACAACCTCGCTTCGGCCGCACAGGATATTGTAAAAAGCTTCTCCAATCGCATGGGCCGCAGAAGCACACGCTGTAACGACGCACATATTCGGGCCTTTGAGCCCATATTGGATCGAAACACATCCGCTGGCGGCATTGCCCATCAGCTTGGGCACACAGAAGGGGGATACTTTTCGAGGGCCTTTTTGAAGAAGACGAAGATACTGTTCTTCAATCTCCTTAATCCCGCCGATACCGGTGCCAATGATAACCCCTACTCGATCCTTATCTTCTTTTTCAAAGTCAAGACCGCTGTCATTGACTGCCTGAATAGCTGACGCAAGGGCCATTTGGGTGAAACGGTCCATTCGTCGGCCTTCCCGAGATGGGACATAGTTGTCGATGTCAAACTTCTTGATTTCACCGCCAAAATGAACGGGAAAATCCGACGTATCAAATGACTCAATGGTGGAAATCCCGTTTTCACCCCGACAGAGGGCTTCGTAAAGCCCGTCCGCCGACTCTGACAACGCCGTTACACACCCAAGTCCTGTTATAACAACACGTCGCTGAAACTTCATGGGTGTGCCGCTTACTCCTCTTCCTTCTTCGTGGCGCCCTCGCTGCCTTTTTTCTTCATGATATCGACAATGTAATCGATTGCTGCCCCGACCGTCTGAATCTTTTCGGCTTCCTCATCGGGGATGCTCATGTCGAACTCATCCTCAAACTCCATCACCAGCTCAACGGTATCCAGCGAATCTGCGTTCAAATCATTAATAAAAGAGGTTTCGCGGGTAATTTCGGACTTGTCCACACCCATTTGTTCGCTGACGATTTCAATGACCTTTGCTTCAATTGCCTGAACATCAATATCCGCACCCACTGGTTTAACTCCTTACCTAAGTTAAATGATATCCTTTCTGTGTTTTTCCAATCCGTTTATACTCGATTTCCGGGATTTCGGCGGTAATATAACCAGACCAAAATCCCTTTTCAATCCTTTTTTGGGCAATTTTCTTACATGGCCATTCCGCCGTCCACACAGAGGACCTGACCGGTAATATAGCCGGCTTCGTCTGAGGCCAAAAAGGCCACGGCACGAGCCACATCCTCCGGTGTTCCAAAGCGTTTGAGCGGAATAACCGCCATTGCTCCTTCCTTGACGGCATCCGGCAGCCCTTGGGTCATATCGGTCATAATAAAGCCCGGAGCAATACAGTTGGCTGTTATATTTTTCTTTCCCAGCTCACGAGCAACCGACTTGGTCATCCCGATAAGGCCTGCCTTGCTGGCGGCGTAGTTGGCTGAACCGGCCTGTCCCATTACACCGGCGACGGAGCTGATGCTGATAATCCGGCCGAATTTGTTTCGAACCATTGAACGGGCCGCAACACGTGTGGCGGTAAAAGCGGCACGAAGATTTACCGACATAACCCGGTCAAAATCTTCGTCATCCATCTGAATCATCAGTTTGTCCCGGGTAATACCGGCATTGTTCACAAGGATGCCTATGCCGCCATGTTCTTCCGCCAGTTCTTCGAGAATCTGGGTCAACAAATCTGTCTTGGTAATATCCACAACCTTGGTAATGACGGAAAACCCATTCTCGGATACAACCTTTTTGAGTTCCTCTAATTGCTGGGCATTCAAGTCCAGCCCGGCAACCTTGCGGCCCTGACGAAGCAGCTCCAGTACAATGGCTCTTCCGATTCCCCTCGCGGCTCCCGTAACAACTGCTAATCTCTGCTCTGCCATTCTCAATCTCCTGATATCGTTACTCACCCGGCAGGGCGGCAAACGCCTCTGCCGAATTGACGGTAATAACCTTGGCTTTTCGGTCTATTCGCTTCATTAAACCAGTCAGAACACGTCCCGGACCGATTTCATAGAACTCTTCCACCTGCTCCCGAAGAAGCCGTTCCATACAGGTTTGCCACAAAATCGGGGCAATGAGCTGTTTGACCAGTCCATCCCGAACGGACTGCGGCGTGGAATAATAAGAAGCATCAATGTTAGCTATTACCTTCACCTTATCGGACGTCCGGATCTCAGTTTGTTCGAGGGCCTCTGAGAGCTGTCGGGCGGCCGGTTCCATCAAAACCGTATGGAAGGCACCAGCCACAGCCAGCGGAACGGCTTTGACGGCTCCGAACTTTTCTGCAAGGTCCGCAGCCCGCTGACAGGCCTCTTTGTGTCCGCTGACAACAATCTGCCCCGGACAGTTGAAGTTGACCGGCTCCAGAACCTGTCCCTGAGCGGCCTGCGTGCACAATTGACGCACCTTCTCCTCGTCCAGTCCGAGAATGCTGACCATGGAACCGCACGAAGCATCCGCCGCGGCCTGCATGGCCTGACCGCGTTTCTGAACCAGCCGCAGAGCATCTTCGAATTCAATCCAGCCGGCCGCATACAAAGCCGTGTATTCTCCCATACTCAACCCGGCGGTCACATCCGGGCTCAAAGAAGGCCGTTCCTGCCGCAAAATCTCCAGAAGGGCGGCGGAAACAACAAAAATTGCCGGCTGGGAATACACCGTTGAATTCAGTCTTTCTTCCGGGCCTTCGGCACACAGCTGCTGAATATCATACCCCAGAATCTCCGAAGCTCTTTGAAAAAGGCGTGCAGCGGAAGGCCATCGAGCCGGAAGGTCCATCCCCATTCCGATTGCCTGAGCCCCCTGACCGGGGAACAGAAATGCGATTTTCTTGTTCATCTTCATCCCTGAAAGCGAAGGGTTACATCTGGATAACGTTGGCGCCCCAGGTCAGGCCGCCTCCAAAGGCCACCAGCAGGACAATATCCCCGCTTTTCACCTTTCCGGTTCTGCAGCATTCATCCAGAGCAATTGGAATGGAGGCCGCCGACGTGTTTCCGTACTTATCAATATTAATGAAGATTTTCTCGTCTGCAAAACGAAGACGCTTACCGACTGATTCAATAATCCTCGCATTCATCTGATGCGGGATAAACATTGCAATGTCTTCGACCTGCAGATCGCACTTTTCGAGGCATTCGTTAACCAGTTCGACAATCCGCCGGACCGCGGTATGATAAACCTCCCGCCCATTAATATCCATATAAACCATATCCGGATTTTCCAGCGGGATGCTGACGGGATGACGCGAACCATAGGCCTGGCATTTAAGGGCTTCCCAGCTGCTTCCATCCGAAAAGGAAGTACTGTACATAATTCCCTCCGGCCCGCTGGAAACAGCTTTCAAAACCACGGCTCCGGCGCCGTCTCCAAAGAGAATGCAGCTGCTGCGGTCTTTGTAATTGGTAATCCGGCTGAGGGTTTCCGCCCCGATGATCAATGCCGTTCGATACCGACCTGAACTGAGGAACTGCTGGGCAATCGAGAGAGAATACACAAAACCGCTGCAGGCAGCGTTCAGGTCAAAGGCCCACGCATTGGAAGCCCCGAGCATGGCCTGGACAAAACAGGCCGTCGAGGGAAAAACCATCTCCGGGGTAACCGTGGCCACAATAATCAGCTCAATTTCCTCCGGTTTCATTCCCGCCCGCTCAAGAGCATTTCGAGCGGCCTGCGCCGCCAGAGTTGCTGTTGTATCTTGAGGGCCGGCGATGTGGCGCTCCCGGATGCCGGTTCGGGTGACAATCCATTCATCCGACGTGTCAACTATCTTCATAAAGTCTTCATTGGTCATCACTTTGGCGGGAACACTCGAACCCGTGCCGGCCACGACAGCCCGAAGACGCAGGGAAGATTGAATGGTTGGATTATTGACCATTAGACATAACCGTCGATTGAGACAGGCGTTGAACAATCTTTTCGTTAATTCGCTGGGTAGAAAACTTCCGGCTGGCCAAAATTGCATTTTTAATCGTTCGGGCCTTGCTGGAACCGTGGCAGATTACCGCCGTTCCATTCACCCCCAGCAGCAGGGCCCCCCCATATTCATTATAATCATACTTTTTGTAAATGTTGGTCATCACTTTCTTGAACTGAAGAGCCAGCCACCAGTGACTTTTCAATTCGTCCTTGATGGCCCGAAAAATCATGTTGACCAGGCCTTCGGCGGTTTTCAGAACCACATTGCCGACAAACCCTTCGCAAATCACCACATTGAAATGACCGTCAAAAATGTCTCTGCCTTCCAGATTGCCCGCAAAATTAATGGAGGGGTCGGCCTTCAGCAAAGCCCGGGTTTTTTTGACCAAATCATTGCCCTTGGCCTCTTCCTCGCCGATATTCATAATTCCCACTCGCGGGTTCGTAATGCCGAGCATTTCCTCCGCATAGACACAGGACATTACGGCGTATTGATACAGATGAATGGGTTTACAAACGATATTAGCTCCGACGTCGCAGACAATTACCGGCCCGCCTAAAGTCGGAAAAACAGTCGCTATCCCAGGGCGGATTACGTTTTCCAGATTCCGCATTCGCAGCTGGCAGGCCGCCACGCAAGCCCCGGTATTGCCCGCCGAAAGAACCGCATCAACCTGTCGGTGAGAAGCAGCCCTGGCCATTACGGCAATCGAACTCTTTTTTTTCCGACGCAGGGCTTCAACGGGCGGCTCATCCATTCCGATGACTTCCGGGGCATGAAAAATACGAAATGTGTCCGGATCGGCGTTCAATCGAACCAGATGTTCCCGAATAACGGGCTCATCCCCGATCAGCACGATTTCATGTTCCTTTCCGAGGACCTCCTTGGCCTCTAATGCTCCGGCGATGATTTCAGCCGGTGCATAATCGCCTCCCATCGCGTCTATGGCTATCCGCATGGTGTTACTCTTCCGACTCCTGACCCATCTTTAAAGTGATTTTAGGATTGACATATCCGCATTTTCCGCACGCCGCATGAGGCAATTTGGCTTGCCCGCAGTGGGGACAATAGGAATAGTTTGTCGGCTTTAAGGCGTGGTGACTCCGACGAGTACGGGTTCACGTTTTGCTGGTTTTTTTTGCCGGAAGCATAATTCGCTTTCTCCAAAATTGGACACAAATAACAAATAGTATACAAAAAATATCCCCTTTAACCGCAATCTCTATTCTGCGGTTTACAGGAAAACAATCTAAATCTGCACAAAAGAACCCTCTTAACTACCAAAACAACTGAGGTTCGTAAAGAAAATTTTTGAAAAGGATGGATTTGTATAGCCCTCCTGCGGCATTTTGTCAAGCACGAAAACGCTGTTTCCTGACAAAAAAAAGTCCGGATTTTTCTTTTTCAAATTGCATTTTTCAGGTAAACTCAATATTTTCTGATGGACAGAAAGGGGAAAAAGGTCTGTTCATAAAAACAATTAGGAATAAAGAAATGGCGGCTAAACAATATGACCATAAGGCACTCAGCGAGGCCATCCGTCAGGGCCAGGCCCGAATGAAACGGATGATGCAGAACCAACGTGCCGAAACAGAGATTCCGGAGCCGCAGATTCTAAAACCGGACAGGAGCCCGGTGACGGTTACAATTCGTCCGCCGCATGCAGAACGAGAAAAGCCGTTCCGTTTAAATCAGGGTACGTTTATCATAGCTGCGGTGTTTATCTTGGTGATTGCCTTCCTTTTTTGGGTGAATCGAAGCAAAGAGAGGCTGGAGCCAACCCCCTCATCGACTCCCAAAATTATTTCGACCGTTCCGGCGGAACCGTCCGCCCCCAAAGAGGCCGCACCACCCCCTGTCGCACCGGTTGCTCCGAAAGTGACACAACCGCCGATCTCTGCTTCTCAGCCTCCCCAGGCGGCAAAACCGGCGGCAGCCCCAAGCCCTGCTCCTACGCCGGCACCGAAGCCGACTCAAACGGCACCGGAACCTCCCAAACCGACAGGGCCGGAGAAGGACCATATTATTGTCATTGCTACCTATGCAAATCGGGAACATCTTGTACCGGTTCAGACCTATTTTGAAGCCAACGGGATTCAAACAGAGATTATGCGTCGCGGCAGCTACTACTTGCTGGTTACAAAGGACCGTTTTGAGTCCCCTTTAAAGTCGGGAACAGACGGACAGCAAATGCTGAACAAAATTAAATCTATCGGGGCACAATACAAAGCCCCGGACGGCTTTGAAAGTTTTGGACGCACTCCTTTTCAGGATGCGTATGGGATGAAAGTAAAAGTGAATTAGTACTTGAGTCATTCGAGGAGTCAGAGAAATGTCGATTGATCGTTCTTTAAAACTGAAAGATGCCCTCAGGAGACACCGCAATGTCCTCTCGAGAGGGGAAAGAATTGAAATCCTTAAAAAGGAAGAACGCTGGGAAGAAGGCAAAGTGATGGGACTGCCGAAGGTGGCTCATCGGAAAAGCAGCACTGGAAAGAAAGCGGCTGCCAAGAAAGAAGCTGTCGAAGGCGGTCAGGAAGGCGCAGCAGCTCCTGCGGCTGCTCCGTCGGCTGCGACAGGTGCTGCGGGCAAAAAATAAAAAGCGTTCACTTATTTGCCGTTCCCGCTTATATTTTCGGAACGGCTTTTTTTATGCGCTGACAGGAGTTGAACCATGGCAGATTATTTGGCACAGCGAACCCGAAAAATCGACGCAAGCGGAATCCGCAAGGTTTTTGCACTGGCAGACAAGCTTCAAAACCCTGTGAATTTCTCTATCGGGCAGCCGGATTTCGATGTCCCGGACCCCATTAAGCAGGCCGCCGTCAAAGCCATTCTGGATGGACTAAATCGATATTCTCCGACGAGCGGCGATGCACGACTCCTGGAGAAAGTTCGCAGCAAAGTCCGTCAGGAGACCGGCTGGGAGGAACCGCTGTGTATGATCACCAGCGGCGTAAGCGGGGGACTGCTCCTGGCCTTTATGGCTCTGGTAGACCCGGGCGACGAAGTGATTTTGATTGATCCATATTTTGTGATTTACAAACACGTAGTGAATCTCCTCGGCGGAAAATGTGTTTTCGTAGACAGTTATCCCGATTTCAGACTGCCGGTTAAAAAAATTGCTCAGGCCGTCACGGCCAGGACCAAAATGATTATCTTAAACTCTCCGGCCAATCCAACCGGTACGGTCTATACGGAAGACGAAGTCCGTGCCGTGACGGAGATTGCCCGCAAACACGACCTTATCATTCTCAGTGATGAGATTTACGATGTCTTCAGCTATGACCACTCCAATCCTTGTGTAGGGCGGTTTTATGAAAAAACCCTGCTTCTGAAAGGATTCAGCAAAAGTGCCGCGATGACCGGCTGGAGGATGGGCTATGCCGCCTGCACAAAAGCACTGGCTCCTTTGATGGAAGCAATGAATATGATTCAGCAGTACACCTTTGTCTGTGCACCGACACCGTTTCAAATCGCCTCTATCGCCGCTCTCGAATTTGACATTCGCCCCTACGTTGAACAATACAGGCAGAAACGCGACCGTCTGGTCGAGGGCCTGAAAGGATATTATCACCTCGAAAAGCCCGGCGGGGCCTTTTATCTGTTTGTTCAAAAGCCGGATTGGGCAGCCAGCGCAACCGAATTTGTAAAAACTGCCATCGAAAACAACGTCCTGATCATTCCGGGTAATGTCTTCAGCGAAAAAGATACCCATTTTCGCATCAGTTATGCCGCAACGGAACAGACCATTGACCGCGGGATTGAAATCTTAAGACAGCTGGCCAAACGCTGACCGCAAAAACGGCGACTTCTTTCAATAGAGAACTTTTCGTCCTTGACAGAGGGCAAAAGGGCGGATATATCCATACCAAAACCGGCTGAAAATTGTCCGCTTTTAACCGTCAACGAACTCTAAGCAAGGGGATACTGTAAAATGAACCAAACCCTCGAGATTATCTATCAAGTCTGCGGCGGACTAGGGATTTTTCTTCTTGGAATGAAGAATATGTCCGAAGGGATGCAGGCCGTGGCAGGGGAGCGGCTTCGGAAAATGATTGGAGCCGTCACAAACAACCGCATTCTGGCCTGCGGTGTCGGGCTGCTGGTGACAATGATTATTCAGTCCAGCTCTGTGACAACCGTTATGGTGGTCGGACTCGTCAATGCGGGCATAATGACGCTCCTGCAGGCCATCGGCGTCATTATGGGGGCCAACATCGGAACGACCATCACCGGCTGGATTCTGGTAATCAATATCGGTAAATACGGACTGCCCATGCTCGGGGCTGCGTCATTCTTTTATTTGTTTTCCAAACGAGACCGTGTCCGTTTCACCGCAATGTTTCTGATGGGGCTGGGAATGGTCTTCTTCGGCCTTGAGCTGATGAAAAACGGCTTTTCCCCCCTGAAAGATATGCCGGGATTCATCAGCTGGTTTCACCGTTTCCAGCCGGACAGCTACTTCGGCATTTGGAAATGCGTTTTGGTGGGCACCCTTTTAACCGCCGTCTTTCAGTCCTCTTCGGCAACCGTTGGCATTACGCTCGGACTGGCGGACATCGGCATCATTGGTTTTCCGACGGCAGCTGCCTTAATTCTCGGAGAAAATATCGGGACAACCGTTACAGCTCTGCTGGCTTCCATTGGAGCCAACAGCAATGCCCGGCGGGCGGCTCTGGCGCATTCTTTCTTTAATCTGCTCGGGGTCTGCTGGATAACATTGATTTTCCCATGGTATGCAGGTTTCATTGAACGAATCATCACCATTCGGAATATCGGGGCCGTCCAGGCCGTTGTTGTGACGGAAAAGGATGATGCCGTTGTTTACGAGTACGCTCAAAAAGCACGTTTGCCGGAAAACGCACTTTTTAAAATTTCTTCTCCGTCGCTGAACAATCCTGAGCAGAAAGAACTCCTTCCGGATAAACCTTTTATGATGGCGGCTGATTTCAAAGAGGCCTTCGAAAAACGAAATTTGCCCGAAAAACCGGTCTATAACAAAGACTGATTTGTCAAATACCCCTTTTCCCAACCGGCCATTGCTTTGACACACTCTTTGTTTAATATTGTTAATACTCTGATCTTTTTGCCCTTAGCGGGGCTGCTTGCACGCCTTTTGATGTGGCTGGTTCGGGAAGAGCCGGCGCCGGAAATCCCGCGGCTGACATACCTGAATATCCGGATGCTCGATACCCCGGCAATCGGCATCCAGCAGTCTCTGAAAGAAGTCATTCGAATGGGGCAGACCGTCATTCAGATGATGAATGAGCTGGAACCGATGCTGTCCAATCAGCCGCCTGAAGAAAAGAAAGCGGATGAGATTTTCCAGAAAGAAAACGACCTGGACATTATCCAGATGGAGATTGTGCAGTTCCTGGGCGATATTTTGTCCGGGAATATTTCCCACGACGTGATTGATGAAAGCCGCCGACAGATTCGTATGGCGGATGAATTTGAGTCGGTCAGCGATTATATTGCCGCTATTCTGAAGCTGCGTCTGAAGCTTCGCGATAATCAGCTGACCATCAGCCCGGAGGGCTTAGAGGAACTTCGCACCCTTCATAAGAAGGCGGCCGACTATCTTCGAATGGTCCAGACGGTTCTGGAAGAAGATAATCCTACGCCGGAATTTTTCAGCGAAGCCCAGAGCAAAGGCACAGCCATTACAAAGTATATGAAGGAATGCCGGGCTCACCATCTGGCCCGCGTGGAAGCCGGCAAAGTCAGTCCTCTTAAAAGTCTGATTTATACAGATATGCTTTCTTCCTATCGCCGCATCAAGGATCATGCCTTTAACATTGCAGAAGTGCTCGTCGGTGAAAAATAAGAAAGTCAGAGGGTTGCCGGAAAAAATTTTTCATTGTTCTTTTTCCCAGGCCGTATACAATACAGGAATGCAGAGCCTAAGGAGCCGAACAATGAAGGATTTCTCAACGCAACAGGCCGTAAAAGGAAAACGCTTTGCGCTGTTCAAAAGTGGGGTGCTCCTGTGGACAATGTCGGCGGTGCTTCTGGCAGCCGCTGAGGAAAAACTCAATCCTCCCGTCAAACGCGCTGTGGTTATTTCCTGTTACGAAATGATAGACAACGGGCTCTATCAATCCATTGTCCGCCGAGGCAATCAGGCCGTTGAGCAGGGGGCGGACTATCTGATTTTGGACATCAGCACATACGGCGGTCTGGTGGAAAGCGCCGATGACATCAGCAAATATCTGATTCTTGACATCGGCAAAAAAATCCACACCGTCGCCTATGTGAGCACAGAGGCCATCAGCGCCGGGGCCATGATCAGTACGTCCTGCAAAGATATCATTATGCGGGAAAACACGACGATCGGATGCAGTGCACCGGTCTCGATGGGCGGTCAGATTGAAGGGGGTGAGCGGGAAAAAATTGAAAGTTTTGTTCGGGCCGCCTTCAGCCGGGCTGCTCAGGCCAACGGATACCCGGAGGCCCTTCTGAAGGCCATGGTCAGCCAGAACCTGGAGGTCTGGCAGGTCCGAAACAAAAAAACCGGACAAAATGAGTACTTCGAAAAAGAATATCTTCCGGCAGACCCCAACACCTATGATCTGGACAATCGGAAACTGATTGTCAAAGAGGGAGAGCTGCTGACCCTGACGGCCTCCAAAGCACTCGAATACGGTATCGCCCGGGCTGTTGTTCCTGATTTGGAGGGGGCGATTGCTTTTCTGGAAAAACGAGACGGTGTGGTTTTTGAACGGCCCATTCCGACGTTCGAAACAACCTGGTCCGAAGAAATGGTTCGTTTTTTGAACTCTCCTCTTGTCGTCAGCATTCTTATTCTGGGCATACTTTTAGGGATTTATGTTGAACTCAATACCCCCGGTGTCGGTCTGCCCAGTCTGGTTGCCCTCGTCTGTCTGATTATCCTGGTCGGCAGCAAATACCTCATCGGAATGGCCAACTGGATTGAAATTGCGTTCCTGCTGCTGGGTATTGTGCTTCTGCTGATTGAAATTTTCATCATCCCCGGCTTCGGCCTGACCGGCGCGGCCGGCATTTTCTGCATTCTGGCAGGGCTGTTCGGAATGCTGATTAAAAATGCTCCGGACGAATTTCCCTGGCCGCAGGGAGATGGTCAATGGAAGGAGTTTCTGGATAATCTGACGGGGGTTTCCCTTGGATTTCTGCTTTTCATTATTATAGCATACCTGTTGGCCAAGTATGTCTTTCCCAAGGGCTTTTTTGTCAAAGGACTGGTTCTTAAAGAGACGGTCCCCTCCGCCTCCTTATCCGTCATTGCTACAGGTCTGCCGGAACATCAGGAAAAAACTCTCCAGCCCGGAGATATCGGCAAAGTCGTCAGTACATGCCGTCCGGCAGGGCAGGCCCGTTTTGGAAACAAAATCGTCGATGTTGTGTCAGAAGCGGAGTTTATCGAGCCCGGCAAAACCGTCGTTATTTGCCGGATATCGGGAAATCGTGTTATCGTCAAAGAGCAGGAGAAAAAAGAATGATAACAGATATCCTTTGGCTTGTATTGGCTGTTTTTCTTTTTGCTGCCTGCGCGATTCTTCTGGTGCTTGAGATTTTTGTACCGAGTTTCGGCCTTTTGACGGTTTCCTCTCTGGTCTGTCTGGGAGCAGGAATTGCCATTTTTTTTGAATACGGGACTCTCACCGGATGGATTGGAGTAGCCGCAGCGGCCGTTTTGATTCCTTTGATTTGGATTATAACCTATCGGCTTTTCCCCAAGACATCCCTCGGCCGTAAAATGATTCTCGGAAAACCGGATGTCGGGAAGGGGGACGCCGTCCCAGACTGCCGAGACCTTCAGGAGATGCTTTCGAAGATTGGAGTCGTCCGAACCCCGCTGCGGCCGGTCGGCATATGTGATTTTGACGGACGGCGTTTTGAGTGCGTCTCTGAGAGGGGGTTTATTGAGGTGGACCAGAAAGTCCAGGTCATACGGGTACAAGGAACTGCTCTGACCGTTCGGCCTGTGGAGGAAATCAAGTAAACAGCAAAGGGCAACAATCTGTCTGATAAGGAAGGTCTTTTCTGAAAGGATTTGATATGAACAGTTTGCAGTACCTTATTCTATTGGAAATTCCGGTTCAGTTCAAAATTGCTCTCTTTATTATTGTCGGCATCATTGTACTGGCTTTCCTGATGGTCATCTTAAAATACGGGAGTCTATGGATACAGGCCTGGCTTTCCGGAGCCCACGTCTCGCTGCTTGAATTGATTGGGATGACCTTCCGAAAGGTGGATGCTCGAATTATCGTCAAAAGCCGAATTATGGCCTGTAAGGCGGGACTGGATATCAGTACCTCACAGCTGGAAAGCCATTACCTGGCAGGGGGACGAGTTCCCAATGTCGTTCGAGCCCTGATAGCCGCCGACCGAGCCAACATCAACCTCAGCTGGAAAGTCGCCACCGCCATCGACCTGGCCGGACGAGATATTCTCGATGCCGTCCAGACCAGCGTCAATCCGAAAGTAATTGACTGCCCGGATCCCCGAAAAGGCAAGGAAACCGTTGATGCCGTTGCACAGGACGGGATTCAGCTGAAAGCCAAAGCAAGGGTTACTGTCCGGGCCAATATCGACCGGCTCATCGGCGGAGCCACGGAAGAAACCATCATCGCACGCGTCGGTGAAGGAATTGTAACCACCATCGGCAGTGCGATTACCCACAAACAAGTTCTGGAAAATCCGGATAAAATCTCCAAATCCGTTTTGGACAAGGGTCTGGATGCCGGAACGGCCTTTGAGATTCTCTCCATTGATATTGCCGATGTGGATGTGGGCGAAAACATCGGGGCTCAGCTGCAGGGCGCCCAGGCCGAAGCCGACCTGAAGCGTGCTAAAGCCGAGGCGGAAAAACGCCGCGCAATGGCCGTTGCCCGCGAACAGGAAATGAAAGCCCTCGTGGAGGAAAACCGGGCCAAAGTCGTCCTGGCTGAAGCGGAAATTCCCAAGGCGATTGCGGAGGCGTTCCGTCAGGGCAACCTCGGCATTATGGACTACTACCGGATGCAGAATATTAAGGCTGACACAACAATGAGGGATTCTATCGCACGCGGAGGCACGGAAAAGAAAGAGGAATAAAAAATGCATCAGGTCGGAGATTTCATCCCGATTTTGTCGGGTATAGAGAGTTTATTAGACGAGTTTGCCGAGATTATAGTCCTTGCCATTTTTGCTATACTTACCGCGGTCGGAAATGCCCTGAAGAAAAAAGCAGAGAAAAATGAGCAGGAGCTTCGCGAAAGTGAAATGCAGAGAGGCAAGACAACCGACCGTGAAAAACCTGCGGTTCAAAAAAAGCCGCCTCGTCAGTACCAACGGCTGCCATATGCCAAAAGCTCAGACAAACCGACACCGCAGGGCTTACAGAGAGCATCTCATCCGCCTCTCAGCCGTAAAGATCGTCCTTTGCCTGTTGCGTTTCCATCAACGTTGCCGCAAGAAACATTGAAAACCGCAGAAATCAAAGTTGCGGAACCATTTGAAACGGACGCTCCTGAACCGCAAAAAGGTCAGCTTGCAACTTCATCTAAGCCAGCAGCGTCAGGTAAACCCGAAAAATCGCCTGTTCAGGCAGGGATAGATATCCGGCTGTTGAGGCAAATGCTTAAAAATCCCAAACACCTGCGATACGTAGTAGCTGCATCCGAGATTTTAGAAAAACCGCTGGCTTTGCGGTGAAAGTTCCTGTGAGGAGTTCTCTAAAGCCCGCATTAAAAATGAGCGGGCTTTTTATTTTTTGAGCCCCCCTATAACGTCCTATAATGTATCTTATGTTGCATTCGGCCAAAACCGGTCTTTTCGTAACAATTTGTCTATACGGAGCTTATGAGAAAATTTATTCTTTAGGACCGGTTGTCTGCGGCAAAATGTTCTCGGACATCTCAGAAAGCTGCTTCCATGTGCTTAGTGTTCTGTCAATCAGACCTAGATTTTCCAGAACAAGTTCAATATTCTGGTAAAGGTCTGACGCATCGTCTCGCTGAAAAACCGCTTTAAGATGCCGCATAGCCCTCGTAAATTGCCTTTGATCGCAAAACAGAATGGCGGTTCGGTAATGCAGCTGAAGCAGCCGGCTGTCCAGAGGTGGCTCGGTGGTTATCCAGTGCAGCGCCTCCTCTGTGCGTCCCATTTCAAAACAGCACATAGCCAGTTTGGTTCTGGCCCGGTAGTGAGTGCTGTTGATTTCAACGGCTTTTCGAAAATGCTGTACTGCCTCCTCATACCGCCCTGAACCCATCAGTAAAATCCCATATTTGTAATAGACATCCGCACAGCTAATCCGTCTGTCAATCTGCTTTTTGTGTGCCCAAAGCACATCTTCAATCTGAACGGTTGTCTTCTCAATATCCCCATGAAGAATGCGATGCGCATCCAGAGCGCCCTGAAAATAAAGCAAAGCCGTTTCTGAATAAAGAAGACCGCTGTTCTGCTGGATGGCCGCCCCCAAAGCAAGCGTTTGCTCGGCTTCGTCATGCTGTCCGGCGGCATACTGGGCCCTGCAAAGTCCCATATACGCATCCACAATCTCGTCATTGATTTCCGCCGCTTGATTGAATTGTTCCGCCGCAAGGGTGTACTGATGATTGCGAAGGTACTGGGTCCCCAGTTTGATCGCTGCTTCCAGATAATTCGGCTGAAGACGAAGGGCATTTTCGTAATGGGCAACCGCTTCTGCGGACTTTTCCGTCTGACTGTAAATATCCGCCAGATACAGATACAAATCCGGCTGAGGCCCTGTCTGCTCCATCAGCCCCATGATGCTCGCAACCGCCTCGTCATACAGGCCGTTGTCGAGCATTTGCTGAAGTTCTTCATTGGGGCTGTCCTGTCGGAAATTATCGGGATGCGACAAAATCGCCATGTTGAAGGTGTCAATGGCTTGTTCGGCTTTTCCGTCCAGCAGATAAAGATTCCCCAGAAGGACGTGGGCACTGATGTCTTCCGGATGTTCTGTAGTCAGCATTTCATATTCCCGGACCGTCTTATCCAACCGGCCGGATTGAAAATAAACAGCCGCCATCCGAAGACGCGGAAGCTGAAGATGGCTTTTAAATTTGATGCAGTCCTGGTAAAACTCTATCGCTTCACTTAAATGCCCCATTCGCTCCCGGCAATAGCCCATTGCATACAGCGCCATGGTATTGCTCGGCTGCCTCAGATAGACACTTTGGAGCTGTTCATAGGCTTCCTGAAGGTCATTTTGATATAAGCACAGAGACGCAGCGGTCATATGTCCGAAAATACAATCCGGATACTCAAATAAATAGTGTTTGAGTTTCTCTCCGGCAGCCCGATATTCCCGCTGCCCCAAATGTTCAAGCACCTCATCCAGATCATTTTGCCAGGGCGGCGGAGCCGGCTGATGCTGCGTGCGAATGGTCATTAGCCAATGCCATATTAATTCGGCCGTATCGACCGTGATTGCCTTTCCAAATATCTCAAGCAGTTTACTCATAAAGAGCACCATCCACAGTTGTTATTGGGGTTCTTTGCAAGTCTTTCCGCTGGTGTTATCGTCAAGCCCTTAAGGGCGGTTAATGTACCCAAGACCCGATAAATGAAAAAAATGCCCCAAACCCTCTCGAATCGCCCAATTTTAGCGGCTGTAGGGGCTGACGGGATAAAAGGAACTGTATCAGAAAAGAATACCTCCTTAACTCCTTTGTAAATCAGCAGATATAAAGCGGTCTCCTCGCGGTAAATTCTCCGCCAAAGACCTTCATAGGAAGAATTTGAATCAATGTCCGAAAAGAACGAAGAGGATTAGCCCCCCCTGTCGGCCTCGGAGGTTTTTTCAATTTCATTCAAGTAAGCCAACGTGCGTTCAAGTTTGTCGCTCAGATGCTTTATTTTCAGCATCGTGCGAACACGAACTACCAATTCCCACTTGTTAATGGGTTTGCTGAGAAAATCATCCGTCCCGGATTGAATCGCACGCTCGATGTCCCCCAATTCATTCAGTGCAGTGACCATAATGACAGGAATTTCTTCCGTTTCCGGATTGCTTTTGATTCTCCGGCAGACTTCGAACCCGCTGATTTTGGGCATCATTACATCCAACAGGACCAAATCCGGATGCTGAGTTTTTACCAACTCGAGGGCCGTATATCCGTCCGGAGCGGAAATCGTCCTGCATTCCACATCTTCCAGACAAGCCAATATCAATTCAAGGTTCTGCGGGTTGTCATCCACCACCAAAACCAAAGGCAATTTATTGTCGATATTATGAGTCATAATTGTCCGTTCCCTCTCATTATACTTCACTCCATCTGTCGGACCCTGTCAAGAAAATCCCGAACAGCCGGTTTGAGAAAAATCGTCTCCGGGTCTTCAATTACCTTTAAAACCGCCTTGCCGGCTTGAACAGCACTATCCAAAGCAGAGGCCTGGGTGTCGAGAAAAAATATCATTCGGCCGCGAATTTCACACAATCCCCCTCCGCCCCCTCCCATCGATTCCTGTCGAACCTGCACCCCTTGACTCGACAGCAATTCCAGAAACTCATCAAGAATGGCCTGATAATCCATAATCTCAAGAAAAATCGCAGGTTAACCGATATTACTTGATAGAGATAAGGTATCTTTTATAGTGAGAAATGACAAGAGTTTTTCTTGTTCCTCTGTGTTAAAATAGGAGAAAAACCTGTTGAACACCATAGAGAAACGGCAAAGTCTGCACCGAAAGATTGAACTGGTAAAGCGAAAAAATCAGGAATTGTCCGCTCAACTGGAACAGATGGAACAATTGTCCATGGTCGGCAAGGCGTGGGCGATGGTGGCTCATGAAATCAACAACCTGCTGACCCCCCTTACCAGTTATGCCCAGATGGCTCTTCAGGACTCCGAAGACACGGAATTAATCCAGAAGGCCCTAAAGAAAGCGGTTCGACTCGGCAGCCAAGCCGCAGAAATTCTTCAACAGGTTCCTGTTTTGGCCGGACAAAAGGAAATGGCCAAAATTCGTTATTCAATCCGGCAGCTCTTCGAAGACGCTTTTTCCACGATGGCTCGCGATTTTCGCAAGGACGGAATCCGGGTCATCAAAGAGATTCCCGAGGAACTTTCCGCCCCGCTGGACCCGATAGGAATGCGTCAGGTTCTGATCAATCTGATTCTCAATGCTCGGGAAGCCATGCTCGGCAAGGGCGGTCGCCTGGAGATTCGGGCCAATCCGCACGGCAAAGGCCTTCAAATCTCTATTTCCGATACCGGCTGCGGCATTCCTCCTGAGCAGCTCCCCCATATCTTTGAACCTTTTTTCACAACTAAAGACGGAAAACAGGGCCGGCGGAAAGGGAATGGGGTTGGATTGGCTTTTTGCAAAAGGGTACTCGAAAATCACGGCGGAACTATTGAGGTTCAATCCGTCTGCGGCCGGGGAACTGTTTTTACGCTCTGGCTGCCGGACGGCTCTTAAAATCTTTCAGGATTACATTGCTCCATGGAAGCAGGGTGGCAATATGGATGGCGGCTTCTTCTGATGGCAGCCCTGTTATGCGGTTCGGCCTTCTGTTCAGCATCTGAAACCGCCTTTTTCCATCTTTCTCATCGTCAATTGTCCTTGTTTTCGAAATCCGCTTTGCCGACTGAACAGCTTGTCCACAAGCTCCTTCTTCAGCCCAGCCGATTTCTGACCGCCATTCTTTTCGGCAATATGATGGTCAATGTCTCGTTTTATTCTCTGGCCAGCGTTTTTTCTCTCAAAGTTGCGAAGAATGTAAATCCGATGGCAGGGTCTTTTTGTGCCGTCCTGTTCTTTATCATTCTGGTTCTGTTTGGGGAGATGCTTCCAAAATCGCTGGCTTATTCCAACGCACCTCGATTCTGTCGATGGGCCTCTGTGCCCTGCTGGCTGGGGCTTCAGGTGCTCGGTCCTCTTATGTCCGCTCTGGACTTTGGATTGGTCCGTCCGTTCTGCCGTCTTTTTCTGGGAAATCAGTGTTATCAGACACCGCGTTCTGTGAATGCCGCATACCTGAATCTGATATTGAACTCCTCAGCTCGTCAGGGTTTGCTCACACCGGATGAAAACCGAATTTTAACGGAAGTAGTCCATTTTGGTTTCCTGAAAGTCCGCCATGTAATGGTTCCCCGTGTGGACATGCCTGCTTGCGAAGAAAAAACCCCCCTTCCAGCCGTCTTAAAACTGTTCGCCCAGTCTCGTCAGAAGTATCTGCCCGTCTATCGCGAACGGATTGATAACATTCTGGGCGTCCTTTATCTTCCGGACCTTTTGCAGCGGAGAAATGCCCCGCTTTCTTCTCTGCTGCACCCCCCTTTTTTTGTCCCGGAACAAAAAACCGCCGAATCTCTTCTGGAAACATTTCGAAAAGAAAAAAGAGAATTCGCTGTCGTAGTGGATGAATACGGAGGTGTCGCCGGTTCTGTTACATTGCAGAACTTGCTCGAAGAACTCGTATCAACTTCGGACTCAGCGGAAGAAGAAGAGCCGATTCAGGTCATCGGACCGTTGACCTACCGGCTTGCGGCGGACTTGCCTTTATATGAATGGATAGAACCTGAGGAAATAGAGCCGGAATACCGCCATTTGGCAACTGTCGGCGGACTCGTGACTGCCCTGCTTGGTCGGACGGCGCGTCCCGGCGATCGAGTCCAATGGAAAAACCTTGATTTTACCGTCGAAAACGTCTCCAGGAACCGCATTTCCTCGCTCATCCTTACGCTGCATTCCTCCTCGGAGCAACCTATCAGGGAGGAATCACAATGACCTTTTTTACCGCTTTGACAGTTCTGGTTATTCTTGTTGGTCTGAGCGGAATTATGGCCGGTGCAGAAACCGGAACCTATCGGCTCAGCCGTTTCCGGCTTCGACTGGGGTGCGAACAAAAAAGACCGTTTCATCTTCTTCTTTCTCACGTGGTTCAGGACAGCCACGGTTTGATTCTCAGTCTTCTAATGGCCAACAATCTGGCAAACTATTTTGCCACCAGTCTGGCCGCCTATTTGTTCTACACCCGCTTAAAAAATCCGGGACTCGCGGAACTGTACTCCAGTGCCGTTATGACACCGCTGTTATTTATCTTTGTGGACATCCTTCCCAAAAATCTTTTTTATTATAGAGCCGATTCTTTTCTGCTCACGCTGTCCCCGCTGATTTGGTTTGTCTATAACCTGTTTACCCGGACCGGTCTTACATCCCTTCTGAAATGGTTTTCAGGACGGCTGAATCGGTTCTTTCACACTTCAATCGATATGCCGCTGGCCGTCGATTTAACGCAGCGAGAGCAGATTCAGCAGATTTTCCACGAAACGCGTGAAGAGGGTTTGCTCAGCGATATCCAAAAATCAATGATGGATCGACTGCTTCGGACTCCCTCTCTGCCGGTTACCTCCGTGATGACCCCCTGGCGGCAGGTCCGGATGCTTGACCTCCACACCCCCAGCGAACAAATCATTGCCCAGCTGATCCAGTCTCCTTTTGTCCGTCTGCCTGTTTACGATAAAACGACCCAAAAAATACGAGGATGGGTCGAGGTGTACGATGTCATCGCATGCTCAGCAGGGTTCACGACGTTGGAACCTTTTCTGAAACCCATTATGACTGTATCTGCCGGCTGTTCCGTTCTTTCCGCTCTTCATCAAATGCGCCGTCAAAAACAAACGCTGGCTTTGGTTGTATCGGAAACATCCTCTGCCCATTCCCAGGAAATTCTCGGTTTGGTTACCTGCCGAGATTTAATTGAAGAGTTTACCGGAGAACTGCCCTAAAAAAGCGCTTTCACCAGCGTCCGTCAAAAACGGCTTTGGTGATATCGTTGATTTTGCTGCGCATCTCACTGCCGCCCCCTTCCGTCAAAATGCTGAAAAGTAAATCCCCCTGCGGGCTGTGACAAATGCCCGAAAAAGCTCTTACACCGCTGATAAAACCGGTCTTGCCGGCGATTTTTCCCTTATACGGGGGTTCACGGAAATACCGTTCAGCGGTCCCGTCTACCCCCCCCTGCGAAAGAGACGACTCATAAATCTGCCGACAAGGCCCCTGAAACATATCTTGAAGGACTTTGACAATGGCCTCCGAAGTAAGCCGATTTTCTCGACTGAGACCGCTGCCGTCTTTGAGAACAAACTGTTCTTCCGGAATCCCCAACGACAGCAGATACCGTCGAATCAAATGCAGCCCGTGCGGCCACTCCCCGTTAATCCGCCCTTGCGTATTTTCCGCAGAAATGGTCTTCACAAGGGCTTCAGCCGCCAGTCCTAAACTGTCCTTGTTTGAGCGGTTCAGAACCTCTGATAAAGGAGTGCGGAAAACCCGAAAAACCCGAATATTGGGGTCTGTTTTAATGTACTTTTGCACCAGTTTTCCGCGAACCTGAATCCCTTTTTCAGCCAGTTTTTCCAACAAAAGACTGCCGAAAAGCCCTGCCGGATTCTCAATGGCCACATCAAAGCCGGTACTTTGATTCAGATTCCCCTTCACCGTCAGCACGTTTGGGACTTTATTTCGATAAGCACCGACTGCACTGGCTCCGGAAGAAACCAGTTTTACCTGGTTTACAATCGTCACATATTCTGTCGGCGGGTCCAGTTCGATAATCGCCCCTTTGCCGCCCCGACGGACGGTCAGGTGAACGCAATTTCGATTAAAATTCAATCCGGACACCTCACAGGCATACCATCGATTGAGCTGGTCCGGAGGCCAGTGCGGGTGAACCCGGTTGCTGTCAAAAAAAGTGTCATCCAAAATCACATCGCCGAGGGTTTTGACGCCCTGACCGAGAAGGTCCTGTGCAATTTGCTCAAAAATAGAAACCGCTGACGGCCCGTGAAGTCCGGGTTCGCCCAGCAGCGGGTCTCCCCCGCCGATGACAACCAAATGACTGTCCAGCAGGCCGACACGAGTTTCAAAAGCATATTCCGCCCCTAAATAATGCAGCGCGGCCGCCGAAACAATCAGCTTCATATTGGAAGCCGGAATCATCGGCTCCCTGCTCTGATGAGAAAACAGAGTTTGTCCTGTATCGGCCTGAACCACCGTTACGGAGATTTTCTCTTTCGCCGGATTGATCGAACGGAGAAGCTCAGAGACAGATGCAGTTTCCTTCCGGGCCGCCCCGCCGGCAGTCAAAGCGATTAAAACAAACAATATCAGATTGATTCGCTCTTTTTTCATAGGGAATGGCTATTTACCACAAATACAAAGCTGAATCAAGTCCGTACCGGGAAACAGTGGTTCAAAATTCAGCGGGATACGAAGGAGGAATATCTCAGCGGCGGCCAGTCAAACTCCGATAACGAAATAAGATGTCCCAGACGATCAACTGACTTGACAAATTCGCTGTAATTGCCCGGTTTGTTCATATAAGCGGCGCATCCCAATTCATAACTTCGCTCCACATCAGCCGGATTTGTAGAGGTGGTGAGCATAAAAACAGGAATGGAATATAAAGTAGGGTCTTCCTTGATACACCGCAATACCTCAATGCCGTTTTTCCCCGGCAGGCGAATGTCCATCAAAATCAGATATCGTCCGCCTTCCAGCCGCTCCGGTCCCTGATGAAAAAGAAAATTGAGCAGTTCTTCCCCATTTCGAAAATGAATAATTTCCTTGGGAACACAGCTTCGTTTCAGATTCTTCTGAATCAGTGCAAAGTGTCCAAAATCATCTTCCGCAATGAGAATTGTAGGGGCGGTTTGACTCATAAAACTGCTCCCATGGCCTCCGGAACCGGCAGCTCCGGCAGTTCCACTACGGACAAAAAATCTGATACTTGTCGGAACATTTCGGAAAAATGCTCCGGAATATCCGGTTTTCTTAGACAAAAACTGCATCCGTAACGATAACATTGCTCAAGAACCTGTTGTTCATTTTCCGATGTCAGAAGAACTATGACCGGAATCTTTTTCAATTGCGGGTTGGTCTTGATCGTCCCAAGAACCTCTAATCCGTTAACTTGAGGCAGCTGAATATCAACGAAAAGAAGACAGGGGCGACAAAATACAGTTTCGGCCTCCTGAATCTGACTTAAAGCATTCAGGAGTTTTTGTCCGTCACAAAAGCGAATGATTTCGGAGGGGTAACCGTTGTGCTGCAGGTTTTTTTCAATAACAGCAAAATCCGCATCATTGTTTTCTGCAACCAAAACAAACGCCTTCTTTTTCATCCTATACCCCCTTTTGCTTCTTAGGCGGTTCTTTTAAGAACACCCCTCTCCTTATTCTGGTACTATATCCTGAACCCCCTGCAGGCACAAGAAAAATAAAAAAACGGCCGAAAAAGCCGTTAAGATCCTCCCTATACAGAATAGAATACCTCCATATTATCCTGTAATATTATTTTTTTTAGTCAATTGACAATCTTTTTTGCTTCCGCTATAGTGTTCTTGTTAGTGCCAAACTTATGGAAACAGCGGTTTTCTTTGCCGTGGCGGGCTTCCGGAGTATCTGTGGATGAATATTCCGGAAGCTTTTTTTTGAGAAAAATTCTAAGGTACTTTTTATCAGCTGCTTATGGAATCAAAAAACAAGCCCGGCCCTAAAGGACTCGTCCAGGCAGCGGTCATCAAAAACCAGCCTATCCGGACGCAATTCTGGAAATTGCTCTTAAAACTGGATGCAGAAGGAAGCCGTTTTTTTTTGAATGCTTTGCCGGGACAGTTCGCTGAATTTGATTTAACTAACACCCCCTTGCCGCCGATGGATTTGATTCCAGAAAATCTGCGGGAACATGCCGGCAGAACGATTCTTCTTCGCAGACCGTTCAGTTTCTCTGACATTTTCATAAATTACTCCAGTGAAGGAACTTATGTTTCTCTTGAAGTGATATACTGCGTCCTCGGACCCGCAACAGTCCGAATGACCTCCCTTCGACCGGGCGATGTGATTTCTGTTCTCGGCCCCCTCGGCAACGGTTTTTGGTACCCGGAAAATATAAAATACGCCCTTCTTGTAACCGGCGGAATGGGGGCTCCTCCGATTCTTCATCTGGCCTCTTTCTTGAAAAAGCATTATCCTTCAATTGAAAGTACAGCTTTTGTGGGTGCCCGGTCAATCGATATGCTGCCGTTTGAGATAAAAATCGGCAACAAAACCGGTATCATGCTGGAGGAATTTGAGCGGCTCGCTATTCCTGCTTACGTATCGACCGATGATGGTTCGGCTGGACGAAAGGGGGTTGTTACAGAGTCTCTCAAAGAATGGCTCCAGACCCAAAAGCCCGCTCCGGAACAGACCGTCATTTATGCCTGCGGCCCTGAACCGATGCTGGCTGCCTGTGCGGAGCTTGCCCAGAAGCATCGGATCAGCTGCCAGGTAAGTATGGAGCGGATGATGGCCTGCGGTATCGGGCTCTGCCAGAGCTGTGCCGTTCGAATTCAGTCCGACTCGCCGGCCCCCCTTTACCGGTTATGCTGCAAGGAGGGCCCGGTTTTTGACAGCCGTACAGTTCTTTTTGGGGAAGGCCGATGACGGAAAACCGCCCGAATTTGTCTGTAAATTTTGCCGGTCTTCAGTTATCGAATCCGATTGTTTTGGCCTCCGGCACCTGCGGCTATGCGGATGAACTCACAGAATTTTTCAATATGGAAAACATTGGGGGGCTGGTGACCAAAAGCATTACACTCCACCCTCGGCCCGGCAACCCAACCCCGAGGATTGTCGAAACCGACTCCGGAATGCTGAACGCAATCGGACTGGCCAACATCGGCCTGAAGGCCTTTATTCAGGAGAAGGTTCCGATTCTCCAATTCCTGCCTACGGCCGTTTTTGTCAATGTTGCAGGCCGGACGGTGGAAGAATATGTTTCGGTCATCGAAGGATTGGCTCCCCTGGAGGCAATTGACGGTTTTGAACTGAACATCAGTTGTCCCAATGTCAAACAGGGCGGAATTACTTTCGGTACAGATCCGCATCAGATTGAGCAGATTACCCGCGCAGCCAAAAAAGCGGTCGGCAGAAAACCTCTTATGGTAAAACTAACCCCCACGGTGACCGATATTTCAGTTACAGCCCGGGCTGCCATACAGGGCGGCGCCGATGCCCTCAGTCTGGTGAATACCTTCACAGCAATGGTCATCGACATTGAAAAAAGAAAACCTGTTCTGGCCAACCGAACCGGCGGACTGAGCGGACCGGCCATTAAACCCATTGCCGTTTATCTGGTTCACAAGGTTTATACGGAAGCGGCCCGCCCCGCCGGGATTCCCCTGCTCGGAATGGGCGGCATCCGAACGGCCGCCGACGCCGTCGAGTTTCTCTTGGCCGGTGCATCGGCTGTCGCTGTCGGAACAGCCACCTTCATCCACCCGGATACAGCCGTCCGCATTCGCAATGGTCTTGAAGCATACTGCAGAAAACATCAAATTTCTCACATTTCCGAGCTCACCGGCGGCTTGCAGTAAACAGACCCGCCTGGTATAATGAGGTCTTCGCAAGAAAGAAGTTCCCGGCGATAATATGGACTGACAGAAGATGGAAATTCTGAACTCGCTGTATGATTTTTTCCCAACAGCCGTTAACACCGGCTCTTGCCTGGTGCTTGTCAGTGAAGACTGGAAAGTGGAGATGTGGGAGCACAGGAAACGCCCTTTGGATTCTCCGGAAAACGAAAAGGTCTTCATCCGCGTAAAGTTTTTCAAAAAAATGCTCAACGGTCAATGGATTCAGGACCAGTATGTAGATTTTGACTTTAAATCCATCAATGTACTGGCGGATCAAATTGAGCGGTATATTCAGTTTTCGATTGGGAAAAAATATCGTGAAAATCCCTGATGAACCCGCTTTACGAGTTGAAAAATGCAGTAATGGAGTTCGATTCTGCGTAAAAGTGATTCCCGGCAGCAGTCGAACAATCATTGCCGGTATTCTCGGGGGAATGCTGAAAGTCAAGATTGCCGCTCCGCCGGAAAAAGGAAAGGCCAACCAGACGCTTATCGAATTCCTAAGTCGATTTTTAGGGGTTCACAAAAAGCAGATTACAATTTCAGCCGGTGCGACTTCCCCGGTCAAAACCCTGCAGGTTGCCGAGATTACGCCTCAGCAAGTTCATCAGGCATTCAATCAGGAAACTCACAAATGAATAGAACATTTGCCTGGACAATTCTTGTCTGCTTTATCGCCTTCGGAACGCAGAGAACGACAGCCAATGCCGAATTGGCCAATTCGCGTCTTCAGGGGCTGCAGGTTCATACGGTCGAGGGGGTACTGCGGCTGCCGGCAGATGAGATTGACCTCGGAACCGCCGCTTTGATTATCTCCCGAAATTGGGGAACCAACAAAACCCTCTACACCTACCGCAGGAAAATTGATTCCATGGCCGAAGAAATCCAGCGGCGTCTTCACGAAAAGAAAATCCCTCTCGACGCCCGGGCCGTAGCGGAAATCAACCGATATTTGTTTGAAGAACAGCGGTTCCAGAGCGTAAAAACCGCTGACAATCCTGACGATTTATTCCTCCATACGGTTCTTGACCAAAAACGCGGGTATTGTTTGAGTCTGTCGGTTTTGTATCTGGCTGTCGGAGAACGACTCGGCCTGCCGCTTTACGGAGTTGTTGTGCCCGGACATTTTTTTGTCCGCTACGACGACGGAAAAATCCGTTTCAACATTGAAACAACCGCCGGCGGCGGCACAGCGGACGATGCGTACTATCGAGACACCTTCAAGCCCCCGGTCGGGCACCCTCTTTATATGGCCAACCTCGACAAACGGCAGACCCTCGGCTGCTTCTTTAACAATCTGGGCAACAGCTACAAAGCCGTCGGACAAATTGACCAGGCCCTGCTGGAATTAAGCCGCGCCGTTCAGATTAATCCGACGCTGGCTGAAGCCCGCACCAATCTTGGGAATATCTACCTGCAGAAAGGTCAAATTGCACAGGCCGTTCAGGAATATCGGCAGGCCCTGAAATACCTTCCGGACGACCCCAAGACGCTCAACAATCTCGGAAACGCCTATCTTCAGCAGAATGACCTGCCTCAGGCGGCACAGAGTTATCTGAAAGCCCTTGATTTTGACCCGTCGCTGACGGATGCTCACCGCAATCTGGCCCATGTATATCGCCGACAGGGATTAACAGAGAAGGCCTTCGAGCATTTGCGTATTGCTGTCGGGATAGCTCCGCAGGAAGCGGAAAATTATTTGGCCCTTGGGCGGCTGCATTTCGAATTAAAAAATCTTCCTGCCGCTCAGGAAATGCTCGCTATGGCCCTGCATTACAATCCATCTCTGACGGCGGCACGGATCGAACTGGGCAATGTTTATCTGGAAATGAACAGAAACGACTGGGCCATTGAGGAGTTTTCCAAGGCATTGCAGGGCGACGATGTCCTATCTCTTTATGCATGGTTCGGACTGGCAAGTGCCTATCATCAGGAAAAACGATATGAGGACGCCGTCTATGCCTACCGGCAGGTATTGGCCCGGGATCCGCAAAATACCGCCGCACTTCAAAATCTCGGCAATGTTCTCCTCGATGCCGGCCGAATCGACGAAGCCGTACAGGCCTATCAGCAGGCCATACAAATCAGCCCCGCCAGCGGCCTTTATTATAATCTGGCCGTGGCCTTCCTGCGGAAGAAACTGTATGAAAAGGCCCTTTCAAATTATCAGCAGGCCGTTCGTCTGGAACCAAACTATGCTGCGGCACATCACGGCCTGGCTGTCTGTTATTATTATATGAATGATAAACCTGCCTGCCGTAAACATGCCCAAATTGCCCGCTCGCTCGGCTGGAATGTCGAGGAGGAACTTTTAAAATAAGGAGAGCTTATATGGCTGACAAAAAGAAAAACCTGATTTGGACCGTCCTGCTGGCTCTGATTGCCCTGCTTGCAGTTCTTTCACTCCTTTTGAAGCTGTTCGGCGGAACGGCATTGAAGGCCGCCATTCAGACAGCCGGCTCGGCCGTCCTGAAGGTGCCGGTTACTGTGCAGTCTGTTTCGCTGGCCCCCTGGCAGGGAAAACTGGAAATGACCGCCCTTCAAATCAGCAACCCCGAGGGATATGAACATCCGCATCTGTTAAGCATGGGCTATGGACATATTCGCCTAAATACGGCAAGTCTCTTCAGCGACACGGTTCAGATTGAACAAATCCGCCTCCAGAAAGTCGAGGTGGTAATCGAGCAGAAAGGTCTGACAAACAATCTTCAGCAAATCCTGAAAAATCTGCCGAAAACTGAACCCAAACCGGAGGAAAAACCCGCCGGCAAAAATCTGCTTATCAAAGAGCTCCTGCTCGAAGAGGTATCTGTCAAGGTCAAGCTGCTGCCGGTTCCCGGCAAGGCCGATACGATTACGCTCAAACTGGCTCCGATTCGGATGACGGATGTCGGCAAAGACGGCAAGGTCAATGTGGGGGAGCTGACCGCCAAAGTGCTGACCGCTATCGCCGCAGGAATCGCCCAGCAAGGCAAAGACCTCCTGCCGGCCGATTTGCTCAATCCACTCAATGATGCCCTCAAAGAAACCGGAAGGCAGGTTCTGGAAGCCGGACAGACTATTTTGAAAGAAGGCAAAGAACTTGGTAAAGGCGTCGGGGAAGCTGTCCAGGGACTCTTTAAGAAGAAAGAAGAATAGTTTTGAATGACAACGAAGCGTGTTTTCGCAGCCGTCAGCGGAGGGGTGGACAGTTCGACGGCCGCTGCTCTGCTTTGTCAGCAGGGCTATGACTGTGCGGGAGTGTTTATGATCACCCATGACCGTTTTCAGCCGGCCATGGAGGATGCCGAAACAGTCTGCCGGCAGTTGGGAATCCCTTTTTATGTGCTGGACCTTCGAACACGCTTCGAGCAAATCCTCGATTATTTCTGTGACACCTACCTGCAGGGCAAAACCCCAAACCCCTGCGTTTTGTGCAACCGAATCATCAAATTCGGCCTCCTGTGGGATTTTGCCCGTGAGCACGGGGCGGACTTTCTGGCCACCGGCCATTATGCCCGCATCGACTGCCGAAACGGACAATACGGCCTTTATCAGGCCTCCAATACCGCCAAAGACCAATCGTATGTTCTCTCGATGGTCCGTCGGGAAATGCTCTCGAAAATTCTCTTGCCGATGGCCGAGCAGGTCAGCAAAGAGGATACCCGCCAGACCGCCCAGCGATTCGGCCTGCACATCCACAGCAAAGAAGATTCACAGGAAATCTGCTTTATTCCGGATGACGATTATGCCGCCGTTCTGGCTCAGCGGCGACCAACGGCCTTCCGGCCGGGGCCGATTGTAGATACCGCCGGAAAAGTGCTCGGACAGCATAACGGTATCCATCATTTTACCATCGGACAGCGGCGGGGTCTTCGCATTGCTCTGGGCAAACCGGCGTATGTCGTCCGCATCGATGCCAAGACTCATACGGTCGTTTTGGGCAGCCGTGAAGAACTTACCAGCCGCCGGCTGCTGGCTGAACAGATCAACTGGCTGGTTGAACCTCCGGCGCAGCCCTTTCGCTCCCTGGTAAAAATACGGTATAATCACGGCGGTGCCTGGGCCTCGGTTACCCCTCTTTCTGCCCAGACGGCAGAGGTGGTTTTTGATGAGCCTGTCTCCGCCGTTACACCGGGACAGGCAGCCGTGTTTTACCAAACGGCAGAACCTGCCCTGCAGGTGGCCGGCGGCGGATGGATTGCACAGGCAATGAGGGAATAATGGAAGCGATATTCGGCAAACAAACGTATCGAAAAGGACTTATCCTCCACCCGGGAGCCATTGGTGACTGCCTGCTGGCTTTGCCGACCGCTTCCCTGATGAAACAGCGATTGGGAATTGAACAGGTCGATTGGATCGGCCGCACCGAATATATTGAGTTTTATCCGGGCCGTTCCGCTGTGGACCGGATTCGCTCCCTCGATTCAATCCCCCTTCACCGCCTTTTCCAAAAAACAGAATCCTTCGAAGTCCAGGAACACGACCCTTTGGTCTATTCCTTTGCAGGATATGAACAGGTCGTCAGTTTTCTGGGACATGAAAACCCTGATTTTGAACAAAATCTTCTGTTTACCGTGCATTGCAGCCAGTCCGCTCAGGTTTTGGTCCTGCCGCCCGATAAAGAATCATACAAAGGTCCCATCGGGCGTTTTTATCTGGAGGAAATAGCGGCGGAAAATCAAATTTCCCTGGACAACTGGCAGACACCCTCTCCGCTCCTTGAACCCCATCCAACCGATTTTTCAGCCGGCCGCGAACAAATCCAGCAGCTCGGAATCAACCCGGACCGTTCGATTGTATTGATTCATCCCGGCAGCGGCGGACAGACAAAGTGCTGGGCTGCCGAAAACTTCATTCTCCTGGCTCAGATGCTCCGGCAGGAACGATACGAAGTTATTTTCCTTCTCGGCCCGGCCGAACGAGAGCGGTTTTCTGTGAGAACCCTCCGGACCTTTCATCAGTATCCCTACTTTTCGGAGTTATCGCTCACGCAGATTCTGCAGGTTCTTGCCTGTTCGGACGGCTATGTTGGAAACGACAGCGGAATTACCCACCTTGCCGCTGCTCTGGCCAAGCCGACCTTGGCGGTTTTCGGCCCGACAGACCCAGCCAAATTCGCCCCGGTTGGTCCCAAAGTACGCATTTTACGGCTCGAACGAACCCTCTTTAAGCAATTTTCTGAACCGTGCGTTCATCAGGCTCTGACTCTGTTGCGGGAAATACTTTGATTTGACGTCAAGAATTCCTTGCCTATAATGGCACAACATTTGAAGAAACGAAAAACGAGAACAATATGAAGACAAAAACACTCCAGGAATTAGCCGAACACGTCGGGGGCCGGCTGGTCGGTGACCCAAATATTTTAATTCGAGAGGCCTCCACGCTCGACAAAGCCGGCTGCGGCGAGATTACTTTTTTGAGTAATCCGAAATATGAACCGCTGGTCAAAAAAACTAAGGCCAGCGCTGTCATTGTTCAAAAGGAGATGGAATGCACCGCCGCCCAGCTGATTGTCGAGGACCCTTATTATGCTTTTATGCAGATTGTGGTGCTGCTTCACGGACATCGTGAGCATCCGAAAGTCGGGATTAGCCCTGCCGCTCATATTGCCCAGACAGCCCAGCTCGGCCCGGATTGTCAAGTCAGTCAAGGCGTGACCATCAGTGAGCACGTGAAAATAGGCAAAAACTGCTATTTTTACCCCGGCGTCTTTGTCGGCCCAAAGGTACAAATCGGGGATGACTGCATCTTTTACCCCAATGCCGTCATCTATGACGGCACTATCATTGGAAATCGGGTCATCGTTCAGTCCAACGCCTCCATCGGCCAAGATGGGTTCGGTTTTGCCACTCACAAGGGCCAGCATCATAAAATCCCGCAAATCGGTCGGGTCATTCTGGAAGATGATGTGGAAATCGGCGCCGGATGCGCCATCGAGCGGGGCACGCTGGACAACACCGTCATCGGCAAAGGCAGCAAAATCGGCGACCTCGTCGCCATCGGCCACGGTACCAAAATCGGTCCCTGCTGCCTGCTGGTCCCTCAAGTGGGTATCGCCGGCTCGGCCGTCATCGGCCATCACGTCGTAATGGGCGGTCAAGTCGGCGTCGTCGGCCATATTCGGGTCGGCAATATGGTCAAAATCGCCGCCAAGGCCGGTGTTATCAATGATGTGCCGGATGAGGCAACCATCGGGGGCACACCGGCTATCGATGTCAACAAAGCAAAACGGGCCTATGCCTTGATTGAGTTTCTGCCGGAGATGCGCAAGAAACTGAAGGAAATCGAGCGCCGATTGAATGACCTATCAAAAGAAAATGGACAGACAACTCCCTGAACCATTAGGTCTCATTGCCGGTCAGGGACGCTTCCCTTTTTTGGTTGCCGACGGCGCCCGCAAAGCCGGACGAAAAGTCGTCTGTGCAGGCATAGCGGAGAACGCAGATCCTTCACTGGCCGAGCACGTGGATGTCTTTTTTTGGGGGGCGATTGCACGTCCGGGCGGATGGCTTCGAAAACTCCGAAAACACGGCGTCCGCCAAACAATCATGGTCGGCCGGGTGGAAAAAGCCAAAATTTTCACGCCGTTTCGCATCCTGAAATATCTGCCTGACTGGCGGGCTCTTCGCATCTGGTATGTCCGGCTGCGGGGCAAAGACAAACGAAACGATACCGTTCTGCAGGCCATTGCTGATGAATTCGCCTCGGCCGGAATCATTCTGGAGGATTCGACTATGTACTGTCAGGAACATATGGCTTCGGAAGGGTTAATGACCCGCTGCCGACCGTCCGATTCTATCTGGGAGGATGTCCAATTCGGCTGGCCGCTGGTCAAAGAGCTCGGACGTCTCGATATCGGCCAGGCCATCGCCGTCCGCGAACGGGAAATCATCGCCGTCGAGGCCATTGAAGGAACCGCGGCTATGATTGAGCGGGCCGGACAATTGTGCAAAAAAGGCGGCTGGACCCTCCTGAAAGCCGCCAAACCCCAGCAGGATATGCGGTTTGATGTTCCCTGCGTCGGCAAAGACACCATCGAAGCCCTCCATCGAAATCGAGCCGCCTGCCTTGTTGTCGAAAAGGGAAAAGTACTCATTCTGGATAAATCCGAAACCCTCGCTCTGGCCGACCAATTAGGGATTGCCGTTATCGGCTACTAATCCTTTCTCCTCGCAAGTGTTTGACATCCTTTTCCGTCCCGAGTATGCTGTCGGGATAGAAAAACCGCAGGGGTTTTGAAAAATGGCCGTGATCAAATCCATTTACCGCATCAAACGAAGCAGGCGGGCTTTCCCGGTTTTTACCGCCCGGATTCGGGCCGGTTTTCCCTCGCCGGCGGCGGACTATGAAGAGAACAAACTGGACCTGAATCAGTACCTTGTCAAAAATCCTCCGGCCACATTTTTTGTGCGGGTTTCAGGCGACTCTATGGAAGGGGCCGGCATCCACGACGGCGATCTTTTGGTGGTGGACCGCTCCCTCGAGCCCCGCTCCGGCAACGTCGTCATCGCCGTCGTCAATGGGGAGCTGACGGTCAAACGGCTTCGAATCAAACGCGGCAAGCCCGTGCTCGAACCGGAAAACAGCAAATACCCCGTCCAGGAAATCAAAAAAGAAACGGAATTTGAAGTATGGGGTGTGGTAACCAGTGTCATTCATCCGTTATAGGCCCGCTCTTTGCGCTGGTGGACTGCAACAATTTTTACGTCTCCTGCGAGAGGGTCTTCAATCCGAAGCTGCACCGCAGGCCGGTTGTGGTGCTTTCCAACAATGACGGATGCGTCGTAGCCCGCAGCGAGGAGGTCAAGGCACTCGGCATCCCGATGGGAATCCCCTACTTCCGTGTCCGGGAGCTTCTTGAAGACCATCAGGCGGCCGTCTTGTCATCCAATTATACCCTTTATGCTGATATGTCGGACCGCGTGATGCAGACGCTGGCGACGTTTACCCCTTCTTTGGAGATTTATTCGATTGATGAGGCCTTTTTGTCCCTTCAGGGGCTTTCCGGCGCCTCATCGGACGTCGGCCGCCGAATCCGCCGCACGGTTCTTCAGTGGACGGGTATCCCTGTCTCCGTCGGAATCGCCCCCACCAAAACCCTGGCCAAAATTGCCAATCATTGGGCTAAAAATCATGCGGACCTCGAAGGCGTTTTCGACCTGAGCCGAACGGAATGCCTTCCGTCCATTCTGGAGCAAATCGATGTAGAAAAGGTCTGGGGAATCGGACGCCGCCTTTCGGAAAAACTGCGGCCGCTGGGTATCCGGACCGCCCTTCATCTGGCACAGGCGGATGCCGGCTGGATTCAGAAACGCTTTTCCGTCAGTGCGGCCCGAACGGTTCTGGAACTAAGAGGCCAGGTGTGTTTTCGGCTGGAAGAATCGCCTGAAGCCAACCAAAATATTATGGTCTCACGGAGTTTCGGTCAGCCCGTCCGGACGCTGGAACATCTGCAGGAAGCAGTCAGCTCCTACCTGTCGCGGGCGGCGGAGAAACTGCGGCAGCAGAAATTATGCGCCCAAATCCTGACCGTCTTTGCCCGAAACAGCCCCTTCGGCAGTGCTCCTTTCTGTGCTCCTTCGGCCTCTTTTATCTTTGAAACCGCTACACAAAGCACCCTCGAAATGATGAAAGCCGCTCAAACTCTCCTGCCTCGGGTGTACCGTCCGAATGTTGCATTCCACAAAGCCGGCGTTCTGCTGAGCGGTCTGGTGCCGGCGGATAAGGTGCAGCCCAATCTGTTCGACAATCTGCCGGTCCGCCGACGAGATAGTCGGCTGATGCAGGTTCTTGACCGCCTCAATGCCGCCAAAAAACAGGTTTTCTTCGCATCTGAAGGAATCCGGCAGCCCTGGCGAACCATCTTCCGGTGTAAATCCCCCGCCTTCACAACCCGCTGGAGCGACCTGCCCATCGTTTCATAAAACAGACACAGCCGTATTCCGGAGCCGCAATGTCACCGCAGGGAGTTCCCCCGGGCTTGACCATCCCAGATCGCCAAGAACAGTTCCTTGACAGCTCTCCGCCGGCTTCTTACAATTCCAATAAAATTAGTGTCTGAAAGGATTTATTATGGATTTTGACCACTATACACCGGCAGAGCCGTCACAGTCGGCTCCGATTCCGACAGCGATTCCCCTGCAGTCTCCTCCTCCGCCTCCTCCTCGCAAAAAAGGACTCGGCTGGAAAATTTTCTGGGGAGTAGTGCTGGTTCTTTCTATCCTGACCAACCTGCTCCTTTTGCTGGCTTTAGGGGGCATGGCCGCCCTCGTCTCCAGTACTGCTTTCAGCGGCCTTGAGCAGCCGTTTGAAGAATCCGTCCTCATTGACGGTCCCCGTCACCAAACACTGGCCGTTATCAATCTCAAAGACCTCATTGATGAAACCGCCAGTGAACTGGTACGCAAACAGCTTGAACAGGCCGCTGATGACTCCTCTGTACGTGGCGTGATTGTCCGAATCGACAGCCCGGGCGGATATGTCTCCTCCAGCGACCAGATTTATAATGAAATCAAACGTTTTCGGGAACAGACAGGCAAACCCGCCGTCGCCTTTATGCAGTCTGTAGCGGCTTCCGGCGGCTACTATTCTGCGGTCGCCTGCGACAAGATTGTTGCAGAACCGACCGTTATCACCGGCTCCATCGGCGTGATTATGAGCCATCTGGTGATTCAGGACCTGCTCGAGCAGAAACTCGGCATCAATCCGGTAGTTGTCAAAAGCGGCGAAAAGAAAGACTGGCCCAGTCTTTTCCATCGAACAACGGAAGAACAAACCGCCTACCTGAAGGAAAAACTGATTCAGCCCGCCTTTGAGCGATTTCTCGAAGTCGTCTGCGAAGGCCGACGCGATGTTTTGACTCCCGAAGAAGTACGCCGTCTTGCCGACGGCAGCATTTATCCCGCTTCGGAAGCCCTCCAAAAACGGCTGATTGATCAAATCGGCTACCTTCACGATGCCGTGGCCGTCACCGAACAATTGGCCGGGATTCAGGGCTGCCGGGTTATTGAATACAAAGAGCGTTTGGCTTTCTGGGACCTGCTGGCCGTACAGGAAAAAACTTCGTTCAAATTCGACACAAAAACTCTCCATCAATGGACCACACCTCAACTGATGTATCTATGGGACGGAAGACAATAAATCAAACCGCTTCGGCCTTATCCTTCGCAAAAGTTTTCAGCTTTCTCCGGGCTCGTCTTGAGACCGGTACGAAAACAAATACCATTCCCACAGGGAACAAGGAATCGGTTTGGCTCCGGCTGCCGCTCGGGCTGCCTTTGGCTGTTTTTCTGTCAGTTTACCTGGCTTATTTTACGGGCTGGACCGCCTTTTACAAAAAAAGCACGCACGAAATCCTGGCCCTGCTTATTCTGGCCCCCGCTTTCCTTGTTTTTTTTGCGAGAACCTGCCGAGAACGCCATCCGCTCTTTATCCTCTTAACCACCCTGACGGGGGCCTTCTTTCTCCGCGAATGGCACTTCAACGGCACGAGTACAGGCATTTACATAGCATTAGCCGTTTTGGCTGCGTTCGCATGGAGATGGAAAAAAGCCCTGAAAATCCTTCATCAGTGGCATCCCATGAAAATCTGGCTTTTTGCCGCCTTTATCACGTACGGTCTTTCTCAATTCACAGCCCGACGCGGATTTCGTATACTCCATCTCCCCCTTGAACACGAACTGCATGTCGGACTGGAGGAAGTGCTCGAAACGGCCGCTCATCTGATGCTTTTGTACATCAGTTTTCTGTCGTGGCGATTTTCAGCCGAATCTAAGCCCAAGCCGCTCACTTCGGCCACAGATTCAGCCGAATCAGCTCAATAAATTCTTCCGGACCGACAACGCGTACGTCGGGCTCCAGAAGTCGGATGGTCTCATACACCTCGTCCAACCCTCGGCTCCAGGCATGAACTGTTACGAAACTGTATCCATCCGGGCTGTTCGGATTTTTCGGCATGGCATTCAGAGCCGCCGCAAGTTCCTCCGGACTGGAACGCACATGCGGGTAAAATTTTTCCTGCCGGAAATCAAAACGGGCCGTTACAATGGGTTTTTCGCCGACCCAGAAAATCCGCCCTTCTGAATGAGCATACGCCATATACTCCAGATAGAAAAATCCCCGCAGGCAGTCGATTTGTGCAAAGGGCTCGAGGATATGGGCATAATCCTCCGTGAGCCGTTTGGCGGGCTCCAGCCGGTCAATCAGCAAAAGCGTCCGCAGGTCCGCCCGCTCCAAATAGTCTTTGAGCCGTTCTGCATGCACGTCCATGGCTGGAAAATGACTCGGATAAAAATACCCCAGTCCGCAGTATCCGACAAAGGCATCTTTTTCCGTCGCCTTCTCGTACCACATCTCCACCCCACCGGGGGATAACTCGACCAAAGCCGGGGCCATTCCCCAGCCCATCGGAAATTGTCCCCGATGAGGATTTCGGTAAAACCGGCGGTTCGAGAAGAAGGAATGTGTGCCGATTTCCGTCAAAATGTTGTCCATATCACTCAGAATGAAGGTAACGGTATGAACCCCTTCCTGCCGTACGGGCTCTTTTCGTTCGGCTTTTTGGACAAACCGCCGCTCCTTCATCACCGGCCCCAGAGAAGCGTGAACCGACAGATTCACCATCCAGTCCGAGGGAATCTGAAAAAAACCGGACTCCGAATGCTGCTGAATCGTCACCCCTTCATCGGAGGAAGTCGGTGACTGCCAGCCGTACACCGGTGAGCAGACAGCGATTTCCTGATAGACCTTCCGTGAGAGCTCCTTATCCGGATACCACCAGTCCAGTGCCCGCAGCGCCGGTCCCCAGTCTCGGAGAAAGGCCGCACTCGGATGCTGCCGGCGGGTATGGGTGTGAATGATAATCGCCTCCGGACTTATCTGCTTCCTATAATTCTCATACACCCATCGGCAGTCTTTCTCACGCAGATCCATAGCCGTCGAATAGCCGGCCCTTTCAAAAACCTCCTGGAGACTGACATCCGCCGCCGGCGCGTCCAGAAGCCCCGCCATCGTCGTCGCCGCACTCAGCGAGGGCCGATCACGCAAATCATACAACACATACCGGCTGCTCGTACAGGACTTCAGGGCAGCAAGGAGGCCTGCAAAATCTTCTGCATACGTTCGGTCAAATACAACCCGGTATTTGGCGGAAAGATATTCCGGAAACGTCGGATCTCCCAAGTCAATCCAAATCCGAGGGCCGCTCGTTCGAGCCGCAATCCCCTGCAGGGTCTGCACGGCAACAAACTGACTGTCCGGCGTATCCGCTTTTTTGACAAACACATAGATGGTTTGCCCTGTCTCCAGCGGCTTGAGGGGGCCATACAGCGGACTTCGCTGGATGGAAAGTTTTTCTGCAGACACACTCTCCGCCGTACTGCCGCCCAGACACAGGACGGCAGCCGTCAAAACAAGAAAATTCATAAATCGCCCCTTAAATCTCTTCCAGCTTCAGCAGGTCCGGATGTTCGTGATACACCTTCAGAATCAGTTCGCCGAAAAGGGTATTTGCCCAGGCAAACCAATGACGGGTAAAATCGTTTGGATTGTCTTTATGAAAGGCCTCATGCATAAAACCCGTGTCGGCGTCTGTCGTTTTCAGCAGATGCAGACACATCTGAATCTCCTGCGGGTCCTGACTGGTCAGCGCCCGCAAAATGACGCCCATCGGCCAGATATGCGTCTTGCCGGTATGCGGGCTGCCGGCCCCTTCGGCGGCTTTGCCTTTCAGATACCAGGGATTCCACTCACTCAGCAGAAACTGACGCGTCCGCTGATACAGCGGGTCTTTCGGACGGCAAATGCCCAGATACGGCAGCGACAGCAGGCTGGGCACATTCGAATCATCCATAAACAGAACATTGCCGAATCCGTCCGCCTCATAGGCGTAAATCGTCCCGAACTGCAGATGTCTGGCTGTCCCCCATTTCAAAACGGCCTTTTCCACCTCGTCGGCCAGCTGCCTGCATTCCCGCGCAAAGGTCTTATCTATTCGCCCCTTCTCGTATATTTCCGCAAGCTGCCGCAGCGTCTGGACCGCAAAGAGATTCGAAGGGACCAAAAACGGCAGCACGGTCGCATCATCGGAGGGACGGAACATCGAAGCAATCATTCCCGCCGGACGCATCGGCTGACCCGTCCCGTCAAAGACCGGCGCATCGGTCATTCGCGATGTAACCCGGATAAATCGGTAGGGACTTTGCCCGTCCTTTCGCTGTTCTGTTCTGAATGTGGAGACAATCCGCCGCATCGCCCGGTCCCAGTCGGCATCAAAACAGGACATATCTCCCGTTTGCCGCCAATATTCATACGCCAGCCGAATCACATAGCAGAGCGAATCCACCTCCCATTTGCGCTCATGAACACTCGGCCCCGGCGCCGGACGGTCCGACGCCCAGTGAGAAGGACGATTCATATCCTTGTAAAACGCATTCGCATACGGGTCCAGCAGAACACACTTTGTCTGACGATTGATTAGTCCTGCAATCATCTGACGCAGTTTTGCATCTTTTTGAATCAGCGGCATATAAGGCCAGACCTGACAGGTCGAATCCCGCAGCCACATTGCATCAATATCGCCCGTAATAATAAAGGTGTCGGGTTTTCCGTCGATGATTTCAAAATCCACGGTCGTATCGAGGGTATTCGGAAAACAATTCTCAAACATCCAGGCCAGTTTCGGATCTCGAATCTGCGGTTTGACCTGCCGAATCGTCTCCTCCACCGCCTCGCTCACAAAGGTTCTCTTTTCCACAGGCGGACGGCGGGAGACATATTGTTCGGCCGCCTGGGCAATCCCGCCTGCCGCCCATCCCAGCAAGACCGTCCATTGAATCAATCCGCTTACGGCTTCCAGCCGAATCATCTTCAGTTCCTTTCCTGAATTGTGCGATTATCTGTCCAGCTGACTCAACGCAAAGGCATATGCCCCTACCGAAACGGCCCGGCTGGTTTCCATCACCGCCCGTCCGAGCCCTATCCGCTTCATCGAATCATAGCAAACCGTCCGCCGGGAGCCGGGAACGGTAATTTCTTTGACCTGCCCGGCTAGAAAGGCCCGGCGTCCCTCTTCGCTTTCCAAATCAAAGCACCGCTGCACCAGCCGGTTAAACTTCTTGCCGCTGTAGCTTTCCAGCTGCCTGTTCATTTCCTTCAGCACCGCCTCGATAAACAAAGGATACGCCGCTGACAGCCCGCCGCCGATGACAATCAGCCCATCCAACAATGTAATGGCGTTTGCCAGGGCATCGCCGAGGACTTCACCCAGTTCCGCATAGGCCCCGACGGCCGCCGCTCGATTTCCCTCTCTCTGGCCGATCCCGATTTCATAAATCTCCTTGGGACTGGGAGCTTGTTCAAACGGGATTCCCGCCAGCCGGGCATACGAACCCCGCACTGCACGGATACTCACCCCTTCCTCCGCAAAACTGTTCGGATGCCGTTTCTGGCGGACAATCCAGATTTCTCCGGCTGCGGAGTTGTCCCCGACATACAGCCGGCCGTCTGCCACAATCCCGCCGCCAAATCCTGTTCCCAGCGTCACGCCGAACAGCTTTGAATACCGCTTCGGCGAGCCGGCCTCCTCGAGCATCCGATTGACCTTCGGCAGGAACCCGGCAATGGCCTCTCCATATGCAAACAAATCGCCGTCATTATTGATAAAAACCGGAATCCCAAAGGTCTCTTCGAGAAAATCTTTCAGGGCCACGCCGCCCGCATATGCCGGCAGATTCCCGACATTATCGATAATTCCGTTCGGATAATCCGCCGGCCCGGGAAAGGCAAAACTGATGGCCGCCGGCTTTGTTTTCAATCGGCTGCTCACCTGCCGAAACCCGCTGACCATCGTTTCCAGACTCTTGGCAAGGTCATTCGCATAGGCCGGCAGATGAACCGGCTCGACAACCTCCTCAAAACCCTGCATCGCCGAAAAAACAAAGTTTGTACCGCCCGCATCGAGCGTCAGTACTGTCCTCGGGTCTTTCTTCCAATTCTCCATTTCCTGTTCTCCCAAACGCAAGGATTAGCCACAAACCGCCTCTTTTTTTGCTTCTTTCCATAGCGAAAGCACCAGCAAATACACAAAACAGACCGCGGGAACCAAAAAGGCGTTCTGTCCCCAGCCGCTGTCCACAAACTTGCCCATCAGCAGCGGCACGACTGCCCCGCCTGCGATTGCCATACACATCAGCCCGCTCAGCTCACTGCTGTGTTTGGGGTCTTTTTCGACCGTAATGGAAAACAGCATCGGCCAGATGTTTGCATAGCCCAATCCGGCCGCCAGGACACCCAGCGGCGCCAGCATGGCATTGCCGAACATCAAAGTCAGCGCGCCTGCAAGCCCCAGGACCGCTGAAATCACGAAAAATATCCGCGGCGTAATCCAATGCAGCACCACCGGCCCCAAAAGCCGCCCGGCCGTGAGCATCAGGAAGAAGAACGCAGGCCCGAACTTGGAAGCCGTGCCTTCCGCCACTCCCATTCCTTTCATCAGGGGCATTAAAAACCGCCCCATGCACACCTCCGCCCCTACATACAGAAATATTCCAAAGACGGCAAAGGCAACAAACGGTTTGCCCAGCAGGGCTAAACTGGACCCGATGCTCGGCGGCACATCGGCTTTGGTTTCCTCAACCTTCAGCAAGGCCGCCCAGATAAAGGTAATCAGCATCAGGACAAAGAAAATCGGGAAGACCGCCCGCCAGCCCAGACGCTCCAGCAGAAAGAATCCGGCCGCTGCCGTGACCAGATAAGACGAAATCGTGCTGCCGACCCCCTTGAACCCCTGCGCCAGACTCAGATTCCGGCTGTACTTGCCCTCGGCACCGACATCCCGCAAAATGGGATTGCCGGCTACCTGCAGCAGGGTTGTGCCCACCCCCAGCACAAAAATACAGCCCAGCAGAAAGGCGAATCCAGGCTCAAACAGGCAGGGAATCAGCATTGCCGCCGCATTCAGCCCCAGCCCCAGCAGCAGCAGATTCTTCTTACCGATTTTAGCCGCCAGAACGCCGCCCGGCACGCTGAACACCGCAAAGGCGATAAACACAAAGAAGGACAGCAGCGTCGCCATCACATTGCTCAGCTGATAATTCTGACGCACGGCCTCCGAAAACGGCCCCATCGCATCGGCGACCCCCATCACAAAAAACGCCAGCAAAATCGCTCCGGTTTTGTTCTTCATACGTTCCTCTTCTTCAATCCAGTACAATGTTCCCGTTTCTTTTAGAGCAGAAATCCGTTTCTATTTTTCCCGAGACATCGAATATGGCGCATCCTCCGGCCTGCTGCCCCATTTTTCATTGGGTACCGGTCCCATCCTCAGCTCCAGTCGTCCTCCCTTTATCAACTCCTGATGTTTTAAATAAGTCCGGGTAATGGTTCGCCCGTTCAGTCTGGCCGACTGAATATACCGATTTTCCGGAGAGTTCCCCCTGGCTGCAATGATAAACTTTTTACCATTTGAAAGCCGAATCACCGCCTCCTCAAACAAAGGCGCTCCCAGCACATACTCGTCCGTCCCCGGACAGACCGGATAAAACCCCAGCGCCGAGAACACATACCACGCCGAGGTCTGTCCGTTGTCTTCATCCCCGCAAAGGCCGTCCGGCGTCGGATGATACAGCCGCTCCATCACCTCCCGCACCCATTTCTGCGTCTTCCAGGGCTGTCCGGCATAGGCATACAGATAAATCATATGCTGAATCGGCTGGTTGCCGTGGGCATACTGGCCGAAATTCATCACCGCCATCTCAATAATCTCGTGAATCGGAAATCCATAATAAGAACAGTCATACTTGGGCGGTGTGGTGAAGACCGCATCCATTTTGGCGACAAACGCCTCCCGCCCGCCCATCAGGTCAATCAGCCCCTGCGGGTCATGAAAAACCGACCAGGTATAATGCCATGCACAGCCCTCTGTAAAATCGCCGCCCCATTTTTCCGGAACAAACGGGCCGGCCCAGCTTCCGTCTTTGTTGCGTCCCCGCATAAAATTCGTGGAGGAATCAAACAGATTTCGATAATACTGAGCACGCCTGCGGAACCGCTCGATTTCCTCCTGCGGACGCCCAAGGGCCTGCGCCAGCTTCCAGATAGTAAAGTCATCATAACTGTACTCGAGTGTCCTCGCAGCGCTTTCCCGAATGCCGACATCAGACGGGACGTAGCCCAGTTCGTTGTAATAAGACACACCCTGCCGCCCTACAGACCCGAGCGGTCCGCTGTTTTCCGTATTTTTCAGAATCGCCTCGTATAGCGTCTTGATGTCGTAGCCCCGGATTCCTTTCAGATATGAATCGGCGATAATTGACGCCGAATGCGAACCAATCATGCAGTCCCGATGTCCCGGGCTGGCCCATTCCGGCAGCCATCCGCTTTCCCGGTACGTATTGGCCAGCCCCTCCATCATCTGCGCGTTTTCTTCCGGATACAAAAGCGTTGTCAGCGGAAAGGCCGCCCGGAAGGTATCCCAGAAACCGTTGTCCGTGTACATCGGCCCCGGCAGGACCTTGCCGTTATAGGGGCTGTAATGCACAATCTGTCCCTGCGCATCGACCTCTGTAAAATCCCGCGGAAACAGCAGGGTGCGATACATCGCCGTATAGAAATTCTGGTACTGCTCTTTGGTTCCGCCGCGAACCTCCACACGCCCCAGATGTTCATTCCAGACATCCCGAGCCTTCCGGCAGGTCTGGTCAAATGTATCGCTTCCAACCTCCCGGTTCAGATTCAGCTCCGCCTGCTCGACGCTGATAAAAGAGGAGGCCGCTTTGAGGCAAACCGGCTCATTCCGCCGGGTCTTCAGCCGAACCGCCGCCATCACATGCTCGCCCTTCTGCTCCGGAGCCCCCTCGTGAATCTGCCCGTCACACCAGAACGTCACTTCTTCAAAATCGCGGTCAAAAACCACCACAAAATAATTGGCAAAATTGTCCGGCACTCCGCCGTTGTGATTGCGGCAGTATCCTACAATCTTCCGCTCTGCCGGAACGGCCTTCACCCATGAGCCTTTGTGAAAACCGTCCACAACCACATAGGACGCCTCTGAATCCGGAAACCAAAAACGGAATTGCGCCGCCCGCTGGGTCACTGTCATCTCCGCTGTCGTATCCGAATCCGCCAGATACACCTTGTAATAATAGGGCTTGGCAATCTCCGTCTTGTGCGAAAACCAGCTGGCCCGCTTCTCTCCATCAAAAACCAACTGGCCCTCCAGCGGCATCAGAGCAAACGCCCCGTAATCATTAATCCAGGGGCTGGGCTGATGCGTCTGGCGAAATCCGCAAATCTTGTGCGCATCGTGCTGATAAATCCAGCCGTCGCCCATTTTGCCCGTCTGCGGCGTCCAGAAATTCAGTCCCCGCGGCAGCCCGACCGCCGGATATGTGTTGCCCGTCGAAAACCCAAACCACGAATCCGTCCCGACCAGCGGATTGACATAATCAACGGGCTCCGCCGTCTTCTCTTTGGCCGCCCCGCAAACGGCCTGCAAGGCAAGGATTGCCGCGATCCCGACTCCGTTCCGCCACATTTTCCATCCCGTCTTCATCGTCACTCCCGTATTGATTGGTTGGTTTCTTTGTTTTTGTAAGCCGCCGCCAGGGCCCAATATCCCCGGGCCGCCGCCGATGGATACAGCAGCTTCCATTCCTGAATCGGTTCCGGATTCGGCCGGTCCCAACGTTTTGAATAACGCCCCTCCTTGTCCCGCACCTGCTGATAAACATACTCCATCCCTTTTCGGGCCCTCTGCATCCACTCTTCCTGACCGGAAACCTCCGCTAACTCGACCCACGCCTCAATCAGGGTAAAGGCAAACATCGCTTCACAGTGCAAAGCCCCTGTCTTTTCGTCCAGCCACCGCTCTCGAGCGGCCAGCGCCGTCCGCAGAGCCTTCTGCAAATACTCTTCTCGGCCTGTCAGTCGATACAACCGGACCCAGCTTCGAATCGGCATCGCCGAGTTATACGACCATTTCCGCCGCCCAATTCGCCCGTCCTGCCGAATGTGATCAAAAAACAGTCCATCCTCATCCTGGAGCGTCTTTTCCAGCCATTGCAAAAGCCGCTGTGCCGTTTCCAGAAAGCCCGTGTCTTTCGTCAGCTCGCAATAGCGCAGACACGCAAAGGCCGTCGGTGCCGTCGAACAGGTATTTCGTCCGCGTCCGGGGGAGGCCGGCTCCTGGCGCCACCAGATGCCGCCCTGCGGCGCTTCACCGCTCAAACAGAACTCGATGGTTTTCCTCGCCTGCTCCAGAAAGTCTTTTTTTCTGCAGGCCTCATACGCATCCAGCAGGCCCATGGCAATCCAGGCGTTGTCATCATAATACCGTTCGACCTTCTTGCGCCCTTCCGGCAAGCAGTCATAGCCGCCGATGCCGTTTTCCTGAACCCAATACGACTGCAGAAAGTCAATCAGGTTCTCCGTCTTTTCGCAAAAGACAGAATCCGCTTTTGCCGCCTGCGCATAGGCCAGCAGCAGGATGGAATGTCCCCATGCATAGGCCGGTTCCGTGCGGCTTTGGTCTTCCGAATACCCGCCGCCCGCCAGCCGATGGTCTCGTTCGATTGTCTCCAGCGTCTCGCGACCCCACTGTGAAAAAATGCTGCCGGCCGGAAGGTCTTCTATACAGGCAAATGACATCACACCCGGACCTGTAAGTCCGACAAGAAAGCACAGCCCCCAACCCATCCAAAAAGGTTTGTATTCTACTGCACCTTCCACTCAAGAATCCCTCCGGAAAAGCCGTCCTGCAGCCGAACCTCCAGACGTACCGCCCGCGTCTGAACCGGCTTAAACGCAACGCGGCTCCAGCCGTCCTTGACAACCGGATAGTCCCCTGAAACATGCACCGGCTTCCACGCCGCCCCTTCCAGAACCAGCAGACGCCACGATGCCGGCACTCGGCACTGTCCGATACCGGTATCATCAAACCAATAGACTTCAGACTTTGAAATCGCCTGCGGCCTTTCAAACCAGACCTGCACCCATTCCGTTGTCCCCTTTCGGTCCCACCAGGTAAATCGCGGGATGGAATGGTCTGCGGAACGGCTCGGTTCGAGCCCGTCACACAAAGCCGATAGTTCATCGTGCAAATACGAAGCCGTCAGGGAAGTCAGCGGCGGCCTGGGAAATGTCTGGGGTTTCCATTCCTTCGCCTCCGGGCCTTCTCCAATCACCGGAAAGGCGGAGATCCGCAGCCGTGCCGCCCCCATCGGAATCAGCGTCACCGTCTCCGACGGCTCATTGGACCGAACGGGACTGTTCTGCAGCGGACTGCACAGGCCGTACTGATCCAGCGTCCAGCTGACAATCTTTTTCGCCGTGGTTTTCAGCTCCAGCGGCACCGCCTCCGGCGTAAACGGAAAATCATCGGCCGGCCAGGGCCTTCGAATGAGCTCAAATCCTTCCTCCGGCCGGGTTTCCTTCAGCACCAGACCGTAATTCCACGCCGACGCCGGGTATATCTCAAAGGAAGGCCATTGTTCCTTTCTGACATCCGCCCGCCACTTTGAATCCCATACGGCGGTCTTTGTGCTGTCTGCCTGCACATACAGTTCCTGAATTTTCAGCGAAAACATCAGCGGCCCATAGGAAACGCCTGCACTGTTCTGATTGGCCGTCCACCGCTGCACCCGCAGCTCCATCGGCAGATTCAGCACCAGCCGGTCTCCGTCCCGCCAGGTACGCTCCATCCGGATGTATCGGCCCGCCTTTGGTTCTATCGACACACGCTGTCCGTTGAGCTGCACAGAGGCCTTTGAACACCATGAAGGCACCCGCAGATACAGCGGAAACGCCGTCGGCTCAGACAGCTGCACCGTCAGCCGTATTTGGTCTTCAAACGGATAGTTCGTTTCTTCTTCAAGGATGACCTGCACTCCCTTGCCGACTTTGGCCTTGACCCGGCAGGCCGCGTACATCGCTGCACAAAGCCCGCTGTCCGGGGTTGCCCACCAGAGCGACTTGGCATAATTGGGCCAGCCGTGCGAATGATTGTGCTGACAGCACCGGTGGCTGAACGGGTTCATCATCAGAAACGGACCCCTGTTATCCAGACCCGGATGGTGGTCCGCCCCATCGCTGACAGGCTGATTCGGCGCCGTCAGGTACCGCAGGGCCCGGAAATCCGGCATCGCCGCCGCCGGATACATATTGAATGCGACCTCCTCACAGTGGTCCGCCCAGAACGGGTCTCCCGATATGCGCATCATCATCTCATCCGAAAACATCTGTTCAACAATGCCGCAGGTCTCAATGCACTGCCGCGGGTCGTCAAATCCGACTCGGCAGTTTTCATCCCCGCCGAACATCCCTCCTGGAACCTGCCCGAAGCGCTTCCGCACCTCCCAAAAATTTCTGTTGGCAAACTCCAAATCACGGGAACTGCCGCTCAGGAGAAAATAAACCGCCGGCTCCCGAAAGCCCTGGGCAATATTCACATTGTGCCAGTTGGGCAGGTCGCCCTCCATCCGCCAGTCGGCCGTCCGCCGATGAATCTTCTCCGCCAAATCGAGCAGCTGTTTGTCGCCTGTCCGATTGTACAGCCACAGCACACAGTACAAATTGTCTCCGCCGCGCATCCGCTGCCAGTAGCCCGTCAGAAACTTCTCCTCCGGCACAGTCAGCTGATAAGCGAAATACCGCTGCATCAGGTCCAAAACCCTCTTATCTCCGCTCCGGTCATAATACGACTGAAGACAATACAGCATCACCATATTGCCCCAGAAGTCCCTCGAGCCGTCCTCCAGCCGCATATCCGGCCCGAAATCCCCGTCCGGACGCTGACTGCGAAGGACCCCCTCAATCCAAAACTTTGTCTCTGCCATCATCGCCGGCTCATTCAGCAGATACGCCAAATCCTGATAGCCCCGCAGCCAATAGGGCACTTCCTCCCAGCCCCATTTGCCCTTGCCGTCAGGACTCAGCCAGGCATTGTCTTCTTTCTGGAGCCAGGCACTGATTTCCTCCAGATGCCCTGTCATTCCGTCCCGCTGCCTCTTAAGATATTCTCTCAGCCAGCCGGTCGGCTCAATTGACCCGACCGGCAGTTCCAGAAAGTAAATCGGCTTTAAGGGGGCTCGGCTGCCGACATAATGCGGATTCACCGAAGCAATATCCGGACGCTCGACAACCGTAACGGAATCCGCTGCCGCCAGCCCCACCCAAAGAAGAATTACACAAAAATACCTCTGGATTGTCATAAATACATCCTTTATTTTCCTGTCCGCATTCACTTACCAACCGTCCTGAGAGAGCGGAATTTGTACCGTCTTTTCCCTCGCGACGGCTGACAGGCCTTAGAACAGCTCCTGAAACTGTTATCCGTCAATCGAAGAGACCCGCTTTGGGGAATGGAAGAATGTCGGCCGTCCTTTGTGCCGATTGAAAATCTCCTATCGTCTTTTGCGCCGGCTGTTCGCTGTTCTTATTCCTGCTCGGTTACATAGGCAAACCCAGCATCAATATATTGGCCTCCGCCAGTCTGACGGCAGGCAATTGCCAGCACATTGTTCCCCGTCCGCAAAGCTGCCCGTGCCTGGGGAGAAAGAGGGATGGTTTGATAATCGGTAGAATATCCTTCCAGTTTGGCCGCCAGGACACCATTGATATACACCTCGGCATCCTCATCGTGATGAATCAGCAGGCACAGGTCTGGGCGAATCTCTTTGTCCAGTGTAAAGGTCCGCCGCAGCCAGATCGTCGACGTGTTCCACACAGTCCGCACCCGGCTGCCGGGCGTGCCGCGCGTGCCAAACCCGCCGGGCCCGCGCTTCCAGCCCGCCGAGGCCGCATCAAAACGCACCTGCATCCAGTTGTCCGACGGCTTCTCAAACGTATAGAACCAGATTTGGGCACTGTCTCGCGAGGTCGGAACCACTTCTGTAATTACCGGCGGCTTCGGCAGCGGGGCCCAAATCCCTTGTATGCGTTCGGCACGAGAAACCCACTTCTTCCAGACCTCCGGATTGTCCATCAGCCGAATAAAGACACCGCCGACAACGGGGCGGGCCTGAAACCCGCGATGTTTGGCATTGTGCGTCCAGTACCAGTCCGTCATCGGTACCCGGTCCGGCGTTTCATTCAGAAACCGCACAATCGGCGCAATCAGGGCTTCAAAGTCCTCCTGCTTGCCCGTCAGACACGCCGTCCAGACAATCCAGTCCAGCTTCGTATAATCGCTGCGGTTATCCAGCGGCAGCCCGTAAGGCTTCTGAACCTTCCGATAAAACGCCATCTCCTTTTCCCCCACCGACGAGGGGAACAGATTCAGCTTCAGCAGACGGTCCCAGACCAGATTGTACTTCTGGCTCCAGGTGCCCGGCTTGTCAAACGCCAGCCGATAATGATCACCGTCATCGGCCATCTGCATCCACTGCTTGGCATATTCTTCCGCCGTTTTGCGATAGACGGCCGCTGTGTCTTTCTGCCCCATCTGCTCGGCCATCTTCGCATAGGCCCCCAGCGCGGTAATCGCCTTCATTGACAGATTAACATTGTGCGCCAGATGCCCTGCAAAATCATCTGTGCACAGCTGATTTTCGGGGTCCAGTCCCTTGGCCTTCAGATACTCCGCCCAGCGGCTCAATACATCCCAGTATTGACGGGCAAAATCAATAGTCCCTTCGGCTTCCGCCACTGCGGCGACCAGCAGCAGCATATTGCCGCATTCCTCGACCGGCATCTGGTTCTCCTCGGAACGCTCGCCTCCCCCGTATACCTGTCCCATCGCATGCGGATAGGTCCCGATGTCATGGGGGGCAAACGGGAATTTCCACCGCTCGCTGCGTCCATATTCGAGAATCGGCACAAACGAGGCCTTCGCCAGCGTCGGATTCAGCAGCAGCACCAACGGAGCAAACGGATAAAACACGTCCACCGTCCCCATACAGCCGTTGCTGAAGTTCTCCTTGCTGAACATCAGAGGCATGCCGTTTTTGTCGGCCGCTATTTTATTGGCCCCCAGCGCCTGCCGATATGCCAGACAGCCGATGGCGACATAATCGGCTCCGCCCGCCTTGTATAAGTCCTCCATCAGCTCCGCATCAAAACGCTCGCACGCCTGCACAAGCGAGTCATACAGTTTATCCGACTCGCTCAGAAGTGTCTGGATGGTCTTGCCGTTCCGCTTCCAGTAGGCCGGCAGCCGCTTGCCGAAATACAGAATCGATTCAATATCATCATAGGCCAGAATAGCCCGACAGCTTTTGCCGTCGCCGCCGACCTTGCCCAAATCAAACTCCATTGCCATCACCGGTGCATTGTCTCGAACAGCCCGCGGCATCTGCCGGTCCATCTGGGTCGGCATCGCCCCCTTGTCCGTAAATTCCCTGCGGCAGTCCTCTGCCTTGGCAATAGCGGTCTGCACCGGCTGCTTTTCGGATGCCGCCAGATAGAAATATCCCCAGTCAATCCGCACATCATCGCCTTTGCGTCCGAGCACATTCTGCTGTTTCGTGCCGGCTTTTAAGACCTTCAAGCCTTCTATCGAAGGCGTCTCCCAGACAACCTCCTGGGAGGGCTCATTAACCACCAGTTCCATCCCGGCATCCAGGTATACACTGACCGCGTGATTCTTCCCGTCTAATGCGGAACATCGCCATGTCAGATAGACCACGGGCCGGCTCATCAGGTCAATATTATCCGGCAGGGCCGCCTGCAGAAACTCCATCTGAAGACGAACGCCGGCCCCTTCAAAGGTATAAAGCGTTCGAGTGGGCAGCACCGAAAGGCCGGTCTGCTGAAGCACCGGAAAGTCCGCCGGCTCTTTGCTCATCAGCCGGTACGTCGTCCCGTCAATCCGCACCAGCGAAGTGAGCGGATGAGGCCGCCCCGTCCAGTGCCGGGTCACATCCCCGTAGAGCGTGTCCGAAGCCGACCAAATGCTGAAATACGGATCACAAACCGCCAGCGGCACCGAAGGCGGACGCACCAGGGACGAGGCCGGCAGCCCCCACGCAGAGGCAAACAGCCCAAGTACACAAAACGCTGAAACAACTCCAAAACCGACTCCCTTCTCTTTCGCCGTACTCATTCGAACCATTCTCATCTCCATAATCTGTCTGTCGTTTTCTATCCAAGCTCTCATACGTTTTCTCACAGCATTCCGGACCATTCGGAGGCCAGCATCGCCAAATCCCTGAAATCCACCCGGCAGTCCTGATTCAGGTCCGCATACGGATACCCCCACTGTCCGCAGGCATCCGTTGCCTGCACGGTCTCGAGGGCCAGACCGACATCAATAAACTGCCCGCCTGTCGTCTGATGACAATGCACGGCAATCAGATTAGATTGGCCTGCCCGCAGGGCCGCTCGAGCCGCCTTGGATATCGGAAGATAGACATAACTGGTCGTATAATTGGTCACCGCAGCCGCCAAAACGCCGTTCAGATACACCTCGGCATCTTCATCGTGATGAATCCGAAGCACGAGGCGATCCATCTGCTCCGATGTCAGCGAAGGCAGCGTAAACGTCCGCCGAATCCAGATATCCGATGTACTCCACACCGTCCCCACCACGGCACCCGGTGTACCCGTCGTCCCGAATCCTCCAGGGCCTTCCGACCAGCCGGAATCATTGTATCCTTCATTCATCCAGCCGGAATTCGGCTGACTCGTTGTATAACGCCACATCTGAGCCGTTTTTTCCGACGTAGGAACAACCCCTTCAAAGGAGCGATTCATTGCATTGGACTGTCGAATCGCCGACACATCGGCTTTTATCACTTTTCTGTCATAGGTAATCAGCCCGTTGATTTCCACCTCGACATCCGTAATCTGCGTATAAACCCCGGCACTGAGCCCCAGTTCATCCCGCAGACCGGCCAGCTGCTGAATATACGCATCATACAGCTGTGCCAGCTCCTGGCCCGTATTGACCATCGTGTAGCCCCACGAATTCGGATTCCACATATGCCCGTCCACCCGCATTCCAATGCCTCCGAATTCCCCGCAGACACTGGCTCGGGTTTCCGTGGGAGCCACACCGCCGGGCGCCGGATAGCTGTGCTTGTCAATCAGATGCCCGACTGGATAATCCGTCCAGCCGCTGGCACATGAAACCAGCCGCGACGGGTCCTGTTCCATCACTTTCTGCGTCAGACGCACTGTATCATACTGGCCCCATCCCTCGTTGAACACAATCCACATAATAATCGACGGATGGTTGCCCAGCTCCTCGACCATCTGCTCCAGTTCCCACTCAAACTGGGTCCGCTGCGCCGCCGATGAATCGCTTCGCATGCTCGGCATATCCTGCCAAACCAGAAGCCCCAGCTTGTCCGCCCAGTAATACCACCGCGCCGGCTCAATCTTTACATGCTTTCGCACCATATTGAATCCGAACGCCTTAATCATATCCAAATCCCACTTCAGCGCTTCGTCCGTCGGAGCCGTATAGAGCCCGTCCGGCCACCAGCCCTGGTCCAGCGGTCCAATCTGAAAAACAAACTTTCCGTTCAGCAGCAGCCGCTGGACTCCGTTGACCATGCCAATCCCGACCTTGCGCATTCCAAAATAACTCTGCACCTCGTCGAGCACTTGGGACCCCTGTTTAATCCGCACCTTCAGGTCATACAGATACGGGTCGTCCGGCGACCACAGCCGCACATTTCGCAGCCGCAGCTTCAGGTCTTCACCCGCCGCCCCGCTCACCTGGCCGGCTTTCTCCGTTCCCTGATAGGCAACAGCTTCCACGGTCAGCCCCTGCGCGGAGCCGCTAACAATCGCCTTTACCCGCACCAGCCCATTGTCCACATCCGGCACAATCTTGATGCGTTCAATCGACACTTCGGGCACCGGCTCCAGCCAGACCGTCTGCCAGATGCCCGTGACTGCCGTGTACCAGATGCCGCTCGGATTCAAATCCTGCTTGCCGCAGGCAATCGCCTGGCTGTTCGTCGGGTCATACACCCGCACAATCACCTCCTGCGGTCCGTTGCCGGTCAGATACGAAGTAATATCGAAAGTAAACGGATCATATCCGCCCTTATGAATCCCAACAGAGGTACCGTTGACATACACCTCCGCCTCCCAGTCCACTGCATCAAAATGCAGCAGAATCCGTCGGCCCTGCCAGCCGGACGGTACTTCAAATGTCCGCCGATACCACAGCCGCTCATGATGCTCCATCACTCCGGATATCGCTGACTCCACCGGAAACGGAACCAGAATCTCTCCCGACAGTGTCTGTCCCGTCGGCACCGGGTCTCCTGCATTGCCCGGCTGATACTGCCAGAGCCCGTTCAGATTCAGCCAGTCCGAACGAACCATCTGCGGACGCGGATACTCCGGCAAAACAGCATCCGGATTCACCTGTTGGGCCCACGGAGTCATCAGCGGGGCCTGCTTGAGCGTCCATCCGTATCCTGTTGTCCCCAAAAGAGCCGTCAGCACAATCACCGTCATCCAGGCATTCCGAAAACATTTCATACCTTATCCTTTCCCATCTTCACCTTCAGGTGGGTTTATTGTCTATTGTCCGCTTCGATTCTCACATCCGTCTTGACCGGGCACTGTGCACGCAAGCCATTCCTCCGCCAGATAGACCAAATCTTCCATATCAATCGCACAATCCAGTGTAAAGTCGGAGACGGCATATCCCAGCGCACCGCATTCATTATCGAGAACCGTCACAACCACCGGCTCGACCTCCAGCCCGTCATATTCCGGATCTGAGGCACTCTCGACCGTCACCGAAAGAGCAATCTCCTGTCGGTCATTTTCCAGTTCATTGTCATCCACAGCCGTAACCAGCACCGCCTGCGGCATATTCCAGTCCAGCGGCGTAAAGGTCAGAGAGGTCCTGTCCAGAAGCACCTGTCCCCGCTGCTGCTGTTCAGCCAGATGCACCGTCACCGTTCCAGCAGGCGGATTTTTCAGAGAGAAGAACAATGACCCCTGCCCGCCGTTTTCAGGAATTGTCAAGTCCGCCGGCTCTGCAACAATGCCGGCATACTTGACTTCATAGAAGAGAAACTCCGATACATCCAGTGCTCGGCTGCAAATGCGAACTTCATCAATCAGACCGAAAAACCGGTCGGTATGCCCTCCGTTGTACAGCCCCCGTGCGACCGACCAGCCGCCGCCGTGCCAGTCCGTCCCGACCGAATCATCCGCCACCAGCCGCGTATCCGGGCTGCCGGAAGCAGCCAGATTCGTTTCAGCGACAAGCTGATAACCGAGCCCGGAGGAAACATCATTCAGATACAGCCGCAGCCGCTGCCCGTCGCAAACCGCCGCCATATGATACCACCGGCCGTCATAGCGAATCACACCCGATGCCGATACCGCCTCGTGCCAGTAGCCCGATACATCCGCAAACTTTATCGCTACGGCATCCGTTGGAAGAATCTGAAAATACAGCGATGCCAAGGAACTGTTGATAGTCGCCACATCCCTTCCATCCCTCCCCACAATGGTCCGATATCCGCTTCCGCCGGGCTTAAACGACGCCTCAATCGTAAACGCAAACGGTTCCCACGTTTCCAAATCCAGTACGACATCCGTCCGGCCCGCCGAAGACGTAAACAATCCCGGCAGAGAATCTTCATTCTGAAGACTGAACTGATTGGTTTGCTGAATCTGCGGAACCGGCGAGGCAGGCACATCCGTTCGGTACACATGACCGGCAAAGGTATCCGACCAGCAGGACAAATGATTTCCGTTGCCGGATGCATCCAAAACCGCTGGATAAAACGCACCGTCGGACAGTCCTCCGTGCGGCACCCGCGCATCCGCCGGCCCTTCCTCAAACCGCCAGTAGGCCATCACACCGGGCATCCCACGCCGGCTGCACAGAAAATCCTCCGGTGCCAAGGCCGCCTGGCTGATTCGCACCTCATCGATATAGCCGTAGGCCCGGTCTGTATGTCCGCCGTTATAAAGCCCTCGTCCGACCGACCAGTCGCCTGCATCCCAATCCGCGCCGTCGCCGGCCCCTGCCGTCAGGGAGGTATTCGGGCTGCCGCTGGCCGCAATGTTGGTCTGCGCAATCAGCCGATAGGCCGTATCAACCCCCAGCTGCATCAGATACAGTGAAAGCGTCTGTCCGTCGCTGACGCCGGCCATCGCATACCACGGAACCCCCGCTCCGTCCGGATTTGTCGAATAATCAAAACTGGCAAAGGCATTCGTTGCCGAAACCGCCTGATGCCAAACCCCCGAAACATCGCAGAACTTAATCGCCAGCCGATTATTCGGCGTCGCCTGGAAATACAACGCCGACAACGCCGGCGTACCTGTGTTTGTTCCATAACTGTCCCGGCCCACAATCGTCCGGTACCCGCCGTTCTCCAGCTTAAAAATCGCTTCGACCGTAAAAGCCGCCGGCGTCATTGTTTGCAGCTCATCCGCCGAGCACCACATCGCCGGCCCGCCGCCCGTATTCTTCACACTCAGCGTATTCGCAGCCCCCGTCTGCGGAATCGGGGTTACGCCGACTTCCGAACGATAGGCATACCCGCCGCCCCCGCCCGTAGACCAGACGCTCAAATGATTTCCTCGTCCTGTCACATCCAAAATATCCGGAGCGTACACTCCATCGGAGGCTGTATGAACAACGAAACTGCCCGCTGTGCCGTCCTCAAACCGCCAGTATGCCGCCGCCCCCGCATTCTCCGCAACAGCCGGTGCCGGCTGCGGCACACCGCGTGTAGCAGTCCCGTGCAGAATCCCCTGTCCGTCAAACCACATTGGGTCCAGACAGATAAAACGATTCCAGCTGATTTCCGTATCCGTCTTCTGATGATAAATATGCCATAGATTCCCCCGGGCATCCTTCACAATCGCTCCATGCCCCGGCCCGTAAACACCGCTGCCGCTGGAAACAATCGGGTTGCCTGCATATTTTGTAAACGGCCCCATTGGATTCGTCGCCGTCGCATAACCGACTGCATAATACGGTGAATCCGCACCGCTGCCTGAATAAACCAGATAATAAATCCCATTGTGCTTGAGCATCCACGGACCTTCCGTCACCGACCCCCATTGCATCTCCCACGATTGGGATGGCTGCAGAATCATCTGACGACTGCCCGTCAGCTGGGTCGGACTGGACATCGGCTGCACATAAATATGACCGACATCACTGAAATACAAATACAAACTGCCGTCCTCATCCTGAAACAGATGAGCGTCAATAAAACCGTTCAGCAAAATACCCTGATTTACAAAAGGCCCGGTGGGCTTATCCGCTGAAGCCACCCCAATTTTCGAATCCTGCGTATAATAGAGATAAAATTTCCCGTCCGCCTGATTGTAAAATACATCCGAGGCCCAGACATTCACCCCCCCGGGCTCAAAAACCTTCGGCCCTTTGCTCCAATGAACCAAATCATATGAAGTATAAACATGATAACTGACATTATCCCCCGTAGGATACAGGTAATAGATTCCCTCATAATAGAGAACCGCCGGGTCCGCCGGCCCAACGTCCGAAATAATCGGATTCGTATAGGTCGCCGCCGCCTGCAAACCGGCCGATGCGGCCAAACCAATCCAAAGCATCGCTATCCACAATTTTTTTCGGCTTTTGCGCATAAGACAGTCTCCGTGATCTGCCGGCTGACAGAGGGACTTCTCTGGCCATTCAGGTTTTTTGCCCGACGGGGCAAACAAAGGCCTGAATACCCCCCATCTTCTGGAACTTGCTTTCCCAAATTATTGTGTGTCAAATAAGAATGTAGAGAAGAAGCAGATGGAGGTTTCCCTCCATCCGCTTCTCCCATCGCCAACTGGATCCGCCTTACCGAAAGACGTTTCCTTATAAGCAATCCGGATAGAGACCGCAGTTGAGCCACTGAGCGGCGATCTGAGCCAGGTCTCCCAGGTTCACAATGCAGTCGCCGTTCAGGTCATACTTGGCATCCGGACGAGCTGAGGTGACGCAGACCGACTGGCCGGTCGCCAGATTGTAAATCGCCGCTATCTCCGTCTCAGACAGCGGGTAGTTATACAGCTTCACCTCATCAATCTGACCGGCAAAGAAATGAAGGTTGATCTGCAGCGACCCAACCCGCAGAACCTGCGGTTCGTCCTTGGTACCCAGCGGAGCACTGCCGGTCGCCTCCAGAGACCCGTCCACATACACCCGAATCTCGCCGCTCTGGGCATCTCGTGTTGCCACGCAGTAATGCCACTGGCCGTCATTCACAATCTTTGTGGACTGAACATTCCCGTAGGCACCGCTGACGTCTCCGACCCCAAAGCAGAACACACTGTCCCGAAGGGCCGTGCCGAAGTCATTGTGATTGTAGCCGGCAATCTCGCCGTCCACCAATCCGTTGCCGTCAAACCATCCGTTGCCGACACCCGCTGTGGAGGTGGTTTTAATCCACATCGCAATCGTCATACCGTTCTGGATGGTTCGCGGAATCTCGACCGCTTCATTCGTGCCGTTCAGTGAAATGCACTGTCCCTGCACACCGGCCGCATAGGTCATCAGCAGATTCGGATCCGGCAGAATCGCCGTCCCGTGATACCCATTGATGGAATCGTTCAGATTGTTCTCAAAGGCATACCACGCCATCAGCCGTTTGACCTCCAGATAAGCCGGAGCAGAACTTGCCGTCACAGGGCTGTCGTTGCTGACCACGCAGTAATAGAATCCTTCATCCGCAACAGACACGTTGGAAATCGTCAGCGTCGGACTGCTGGTGCCCACCTGCACATCATCTGCCGGCGTCGCATTCGACTTATCCGCAGACTTGTACCATCGATAGACGGCCGGACTGACGCTGAATGCTTCGACTTCAAACACAGCGGTTCCGCCCGCATCCACCGTCACGCCTGCTGGATCTTCTGTAATCACCGGGGAAGAGTAGAGCGACTCAAACGTCCAAATCTCGCTGACCGGATTGTTCGGGTCTACATTCATCAGCGTGCTCTGCCCAACGGTAAACGACTGCTCATGACCTTCCAGCGCAGCCACAATCGCCCACTGATAGACCGCATCGAAGGCCCAAGTCATCTGATAGGAAGACTCCGGTGTATTCCCCGGATCCGTCCCTGTCGCTCCGACATAATACAAGTTCGGATCAGCAGATGCGGCATTCCGGACAAACACATACTGATCCACCACCGCCGGATTGACCAAATTGCTCGAATTCAAATCCGGATCCCGCGGGGCCTTCCACTGAAGGGTTGCCTGGACATTGTTATGCACCAAATCCGCCTGAAGCTGAACGGAAGGCGAATAAGCGCTGGAGCCCATCAGGAATGAATCCGGGGTCAGAGCCGAATCCGAAATCCGCACTTCATCGATATAGCCGTACGCCCGGTCTGTATGGCCGCCGTTATACAGCCCGCGGCCGACCGACCAGTCGCCCGCATCCCAGTCCCCGCCGTCGCCGGCTCCGGCCGTCAGAGCTGTATTCGGACTTCCGCTGGCCGTCATATCCGTCTGGGCAATCAGTCGATATTCCGTATCAACGCCCAGTTCCATCAAATACAGCGACAGGGTCTTGCCGTCACTGACGGCCGCCATCGCATACCACGGAACTCCGACGCCGTCCGGATTTGTCGGATAATCAAAACCGGTGAAAATATTGGTTTCGGAAACGGCCTCATGCCAATAGCCGGCCACATCGCAGAACTTAATCGCCAGCGCATTGTTCGGTACCGCCTGGAAATACAGCGCTGCCAGTGCCGTATTGGTGGGGGTCCCTGCCGTATTGGTTCCATAACTGTCGCGCCCCACAATCGTTCGATAGCCGCCGTTTTCCAGCTTGAAAATAGCTTCAATCGTAAACTGAGCGGGCGTCATATACTGGAGCCCCGGGGCCGAACACCACATCGCCGGCCCGCCGCCGGAGTTCTTCACGCTCAGCAGATTCGCCTCTCCGGTCAGACGAAGTTTCGGCGTGCCCACTTCAGAGCGATAGATATATCCGCCGCCTCCGCAGGTCTGCCAGACACACAGATGATTGCCGTTCCCTGACACATCCGGAATATCCGGATAATAAACCCCGTTCGACCCTGTATGAACCACACAAGACGCCGGCGTTCCGCCTTCAAACCGCCAATAAGCAACCGTGTTGGCCAGTACAGGAGCACTGATCAAACACAAAATTGCCGCTGCCATACACAACTTTTTCATATCTGTCTCCTGCAAAACTTCCGTTTTTTCTTACTGCCTGCGACGAAGCAGTCCCAAAGCACCCAAACCAATCAGAACAATGCTGGCCGGTTCCGGAATCAGAAACTCGCTGACCGACAGAGCTTCATCCGAAATCCGAACCTCATCGAGGAACCCGTACGCCCGGTCCGTATGACCGCCGGCATACATTCCGCGGCCGACCGTCCACGTGCCGGCAATCCAGTCAGACCCGCTGCCCTGCCCCATCGTCAGCGCGGTATTCGGACTGCCGCTGGCCGTCATATCCGTCTGGGCAATCAGCTGCCAGCCGGTGCCGGCTCCAATCTGCAGCAGATACAGCGAAAGCGTCGAACCGTCGCTCACCGCCGCCATGCTGTACCACGGAACGCCGATGCCGTCCGGATTCGTGCCCCAGTCAAATCCCGTAAAGATGTTCGAAGCCGAAACCGCTTCATGCCAATAGCCCGAAACATCACAGAACTTGATGGCAAGGCCGTTGCCCGGAATCGCCTGGAAATACAGTGCCGCCAGGTCCGGATTCCCCGCATAAGCCCCGCGGCTGTCCCGACCCACAATCGTCCGCCATCCGCCGTTTTCCAGCTTGAATGTCGCCTCAATCGTAAAGGCCGAAGGGGTGATAGTCCGAATCGGATCATCGGGATTCGTAAACAGAGTCGGATATCCGCCGGTATTCTTGACGGCAAACTGATTGGGCTGGCCTGTCCGCGGAACATACGAAATCCCTACATCGCTGCGATATTCATATCCGGCCCATCCTTCCGTCCACACAGACAGACCATAGCCGTTGCCGGAACTGTCGGCTGTCCCTTCATAATAGACACCATCCGGCAGCCCGCCGTGCGAAACCTGAGCCCGGTCCGGGCCTTCCTCAAACCGCCAGTACGCAATGGTCGATGCCTGAACCGACATCGCCGCAATACACATCAATCCCAGTACCGTAAGAATCCTGCTCTTCATCGCTTCTTTCCTCCACTAAAATAAGGGTTCATGAATTCACTTCTCCCAAACTCCTCACAACACACTCCACTTCACACACACACTTCACACTTCTATCAATCTGTTCACAAAAAGGCGCTCACATCTCCAGCCGCGGATTGCCGAAAACACACCAGTCCGAATCCGTCGCTCGCATTCCCGGCTGGCCCGGATGGTCCACATCTCCGCCGTCCGTCGTCACCAGCGTCAGAAACCGCTCCGTCTCCTTCAGCTCAATCCGAATCGGAACACACTGGCTCTTGTCCTGCAGACGCGTATGGAACCGCACCTGCCCGTCCACCAGAACCCACACCTCTGCATTCGGCGTTCGATCAATATCCGAAGACAAACCGGCCTCCGCCGCAAAATGAGTAAACCGAAATCCTGTCGGCAAATCCCGCCGGATCGCCTTCAAATCAAACGTAATCCCCAGATTGGCGTGCATAAAGAGACCCGGATAATCCGCCGTCCCGAACTCCCGACCCCCAATCCGGCAGGTCGCCTGTCGGTAAATCGCCGTTGTCAGGTCTCTCGCCGCCCCATTCACAATCTCCGCAAAGAAAACATTATTGGTCGGCGGACACTCCTGGAAAATATGCCCTTGACTGCTGACAACCTGCGGCCGGCTGCCTTCCGGCACAAACACCCCGTCAATATATCGTTCGCCGGCAAGGGACCGGTATTCCCGGCTTCCTTCCCGGTCTTCGCCTCGAATCTCCCCGCGCTTGCCGCTGCGCGGGTCAATGCCGATTTCCGGAGCTCCAGTCCCCCATCCGTTGCCTCCGCCGACAATATCCGCCAGACTCAGGGCTTTCTGGCCCCGCCAGACCACATTCGCCTTCGAATTAATCTGACGAACAAAAAGAGACTCCGCCAGCGGAATCTCCTGAACCTCCGATGTCAGCCCGGACACTCGCCAGCCCATCCCCTCTTTGGCCTCGACACTCACCTTCCGCTGCTTGTCTCCGGCCAACAGCCGCGTCAGCCCGCGGCTCACATGAAGTTCCGTCGTCCCGTTAAAGTCCGACTGAACCCCGAACTCCGTTCCCAAATCCACCACCATTACCGTCGGCGTTACGACGGAAAATCCCAGCGCCTCCTGCGGCACAATGCAGTACAGCCGTCCATACTGCATCCGAATCCGGTCCTCCGACACGATTTCAAACTCAGCAGGACCCTCCACCGTCACCGATGCATTGTTGTCAAATTTCAGACTCGCCACCCCACCGCGAAGATAATGATTCCTGCGGGTCGCAAGACGCGTTCCGGCCTTTAAAGCCCCGTCCGCCTCTCCCCACTTGGCCTGAATGCTGTCCTCCAGCGTCGCTACCTCCACCCCGCGGCGGAACGCAACCAGATGAGCATAGACCACCACCATCAGAATCGCCGCTGTTGACAGAATCAGCGTATAAATCGACAGCTTGCTCACCCGCGGACGCGTCTTTTGAATCTCTTTCGAAGGGGCAGATACAGGATCGAAGGTTTCCTTGACTACCGGAACCTCCGGAGCCGTCTGCTCATCTTCAGCCAGCGCCTGCCATAAATCCGCATTCAGCAGACTGTCTGCCGATCCTGCAGAATCCGCAGAATCCAGCCGTGACTCCTCATATATCTTCACAGCTGTATAATTCTTGATAAACTCCCAATAGTCCTCCGCCGCACCTGAAGTCTGAAACCAGCGTTCCAGCTCTGCAAGACCCGCATCATTCAGATCACCTTCAATCAGCCGCAGCAGCAGCTCATATTTCCGGTATGGTTTTAATGAGTCAGAAGGGTTCATAAAGCTCCGCCGGCAACCTTTCGCTCAATGCATAACTTCAGAAAATGAAGAATTCTTGACAGACTCTTGTACAGTGAATCCGCCGAACGACCGGTGTACTGCGAAAGCAGCTTCACCGGGATATTGTCATGAAATCGGAAGGAAATCAGCTTGCGGTCCACATCCTTGAGCGTTTGCAAACAGGATTTCAGAGCTGAAACCCGCTGTCCGATGTCGTCCTGCCCTCCTTCTGCAATCCGAAGAATCTGTCCGTAAACCGAATCCGAAAACAGCTTCCGAGACCGCTTGTTGGCCCGCAGATATTCCAAAACCTTATTGCGGGCTATTCCCAGTGCCCAGGCGGCAAATGGTTTGCCGGATTCATACGTTTCAAACCGTTCCCACAGAATCACGCTGGTCTCCTGAAACAGCTCCTCCGCGTCATTGCGGTTATGAATCACAGACAAAATAAACGCAAACAGCTTCGTCTGGATGCCCGTATACAGCCGCAAAAATCTTGCATGTTGAGAACTGTTTGAATTCATCTAAAAATGCCGATCTTGAAAAAACATCACCACCAGAACCACATCCCGATTTGAATCCGCGGGTTCATCCGAGCAAAACTCTTCCACTCCACATGCCCGTCCGCATAAGCAATCATTCCCCCTTCCGGCAGCAAAGATGCATTGTTCCGCTGACGGGCAAAATGATTCGTATTGTCCCATAAATTGCCGCCGCTCAGCTCATCAATCCCGCCCTCCGTCAACTGGTCAAAACTGCTGCCCTGACGGCTTGTTCCGTTGCTGATCACCGCATCCATAATCATCTCTCGTGTGCCGGCCGATTTCAGGTCGGAAATCCGACGAATCCAATGCGCAGGTTCCGTCGGATTGGACAAGGTGGTGTACTGCTGAGACCGATAAACCGGGGTGGTGCCGTTCATGTACATAATAATGTCAAACATATAAATATACGGCAAAACCCGATAATACGCCTTCAGATTAATTCCCCGTTCCTCCCGAAGCGGAACCGGATTCGGATACGGTCCGCTTCCCAACCAGCTGAATTGCCAAAAACGAGCATCATCATAACGTTTGACCTTATTGGCCGGGCAAAAGAACGTTTTGTTGTCGTCAAAACCCGCATAATGAGCCATTTGATTGGTGGTCTCGAACAACATATCCCACAGCCACCACAACCTTGCTCCGCCATCCGGCTGGAACGAAGGCAACCTGCTGTCATTGTCGTTGGAATACAAAAGGGCCCCTAAGGCCTGCTGCTTGAGATTGTTCGTGCACAATGTCTTCTGGGCATAGGTCTTCGCCCGGCTTAAGGCGGGAATCAGCACTGCCAGCAGCAGAGCAATAATCGCAATCACCACCAGCAGCTCAATTAATGTAAACCCTTTCGCTCATCCCTCCCTGTCCTGCTCATATTTTAAGAACGTTCTTTCCATTCGTCCAAATTCCTTTCTATTATCCTTGATTGTGGAACGTCCAAATCCACAAAACACTTAATCGGAAAGATTCCAATCTTTCCTACTTTTACTTGATTCTTATTCGAAAAATTGGAAGGAAAATCTCAAAAAAACACCCAAGAAAAACGAAAGTCCCTAATAGGAATAGACTTTAGAAAAATCAATTGCCCAATAGCAGATTATATGTATCCACAACCCTCTATATCGCATTCTTTTTTTTACAAAATAACAGGGGGGCAACGGTTATAATACAGAGAGGATTTTTATAAAACTACGCAGGATGACCTCTAAATGACGGCAGAACATAACGAAAAGATAAATCTCTGCAAAGAAGATATCTTTTTTCGCCATTACACCCAATGCCAAGGCGAAATCTATACTTACATTCTCACGATGGTTCCCAACTCCGCCGACGCCGAAGACATTTTTCAGGAAACCTCTTCGCTGATGTGGCGAAAATTTGAGGAGTTCAAGCCGGGAACCAGTTTTTCCGCTTGGGGCTGCAAAATTGCCTATTTTCTGATTCTGGAGCACCGTCGTAAAACCGCTCGCTGCCCTTTGCGGTTTTCTTCTGAAACGATTCATCTCCTCTCCGAATCGTACACATCGCATCAGAGCGGAAAACCCCACAGAATTGAAGCCCTGAAGACCTGCATCAGACGGCTGTCAGAAAAAGAACGGCTGCTGCTCAATCTTCGATATCAGCAGTCCCTGCCGGTCAAACAAATTGCCCAGCAGTGGGGAAAATCCATCGAATTGATTTATAAAAACCTCGCCAAAGTTCATTACTTTCTCTTTGAATGCATCGAGCGAAACCTCGTTTTGGAGCAGTCCTGATGGAATCCGTCCGCGAAAAATTTGAACTGACCCGAACCATCGTGCGAATTCTCGACGGCTCGGTTTCTCCGGAGGAATTCGACGCGTTCGAGCAGCTGCTGCAGAACAACCCTGAGGTGCGAACGTTCTATCTTTCTATTATTGAAAACACCGCCCACTTCCAGAAAGTTCCCGGCCTTTTTCAATGGGAACTATCGGAAGAAGGCGAAGAAGGTCTTCTCAAGCCGGAATTGTGGCACTCTTTGGCCGAAATGGAACAAGCGTCTCCGGCTATTGCAATCGAGAAAGAGCCTCCGGCTCCTCCGGCTCCGCTCCCCAAACCCTCTCCGGCCTTTCGAAAAAGCAGTCTGCTGCCGATGCTTGCCTCGATTGCCGCCGCCTTGATGATTCTTCTGTACACGCACTGGATGCCGGTTCAGGACAAACAGCATGGACAAATTCTCGAAACGTTTCAGGCACGTTTTGACGAGGAGTTTGAACATTTCTCCCCCGGTACTTCGCTCGGAAAACAAACCCTTCGCCTTCTGCAGGGGCTCGTACGGATTTGCACCGACCAGGGAGCATTTGTTCTTCTCGAAGGTCCCGCCGAATTCCGGCTCGAAAATGACAACCAGCTGTTTTTGATTCAGGGAAAGCTGACCGCTGATGTCTCGAAAAACGCCGAAGGATTCACGGTTCGGACGCCCTCTGCGTGCATTATTGATTACGGAACCAAATTCGGCGTCCTTTTGGACCAGTACGCCAGCACAGAAGCCCACGTCCTTGAAGGAACGGTGGAAATGCGTCTCGGCTCCAACCTCCGCACTTCCCAGAAAGTCGTGCGTCTCACCGCTTTTCAGGCCGCCTCCGCCTCCGGGCAAACCCTTATTCTTATTCCGCCGAAAGTCCAGGATTTTATTTATCAGATTCCTTCCCCGTTTGAGGCATCCATCCAGGCACTGAAGCCGACTTTGTATTTCCGGCTCAAAGAAAAACTTCCCCAAACCTTCACCGACATTACAGGGAAAACCGGCTTCCAGATTCACTTCTCCTCAGATCTGCAAGTTGTTCAAGGGCCTTTTTCGACTCCGGACAGCCCTTCTTACGCCCTTGCAATGATGCCTGAGCAGTCTGTCCGAATCTCTGAAATTTGGCCGATTTTTGAAAATGACTCCGGCGACTATACCGTTCTCTGCTGGCTTCGGCCGAATACAATTGAGCCGCAGCTCATTTGGTCTCACCGGACCGCCCAAACTGTTCCGGCCATTGCGGACAATTCCTATTATCGAGTCCTGTGCATCACCGAAACAGGCAACCTGGAACATACCGCCTATTACCCGAACCGCCGGCCGGATGCTCGGAAAGTCAATTCGATTGTCAGCGACCGCCCCCTCGAGCCGGGCCGCTGGTATTTCTTTGCCGTCACGCACGCTAAAGGGGCTCGGAAATTGATGTATATCAACGGACGCCTGTGTGCCCAATCCGCCCGTCCGCAGGAAACCCCGCTTGAACGGTACACAGAGCTGTCCTTCGGACAGTCTCTCGATGAATTGGGGACCGGATTTTCCGGTGCCATCACGGATATCGCCTTCTTCAATCGGGTCCTTTCGGAAAAAGAGATTCAGCATCTCTATCAAACCGCTGTCCGAAAATGACCCGTCCGTGACAGGAAGAAACCGTTTTCATCCGTTGTTTCCTTTGTTAAGATGACACACAGGAGATGGAAATGAATCCGTCAGACAAAATCAGCCGCCGAACTCTTCTCAAACAAGGCACTCTCGGAGCCGCCGGGCTGCTTTTGAACCGAATGGCTCCTTCTCTTTTCGCCGGCTCCTCCCCCTCAAAACCGAACCTGCTGATTGTTCTTGCTGACCAGCTGGGACTTAACCACTGCGGCTATGCCCGCTATTGGAACGGCACTCACTATACCGGGCAGGCCGTCACTCCGAATCTGGACCGGTTTGCCGCTCAAAGCACTAACTTCGTCAACACTGTCGCCAACACCCCCGTTTGTTCGGCCTTCCGGGCTACGCTGATGACCGGCAAATACACCACCAGTCACGGAATGGTCATCAACGAGCTGCGGCTCAACCCATACCAGGACTGCCTCGGTCATGTTTTGACCCGTGCCGGCTACCAAACTGCCTATATCGGCAAATGGCACCTCTACGCCAATGTTCTCGGTGACCACGACAACCCCAACAACTCTTTTGTCCCGCGCGGCGTCCACCGGCTCGGCTTCAACGGCTTCTGGGCCGCCTATAACTTCCATCACGACTACTACAACACCTATTACCACACCGAATCCAAAGAAAAAATTTATTACGGCCCGGGGGTCTATGAACCCGATGCCCAAACCGACCTGGCCATCAGCTGGCTTCGATGCAATGCCGTCAAAACCTCCCGGCCTTTTGCGATGGTTCTGTCGTGGGGCACGCCGCACGACCCCTGGAACGACGAAAACGTCCCCGCCGAATACCGGGACATGTTTGCAAAGACTTCTCTGCCCAACCCGCCCAACTACAAACCGACCAACGACCCTTACGCAGACAACTGGGCTCGTCTGTCTGACGCGGAGCGCGCCTCCCTCGAAAAGTGGAGACGAAACTACTATGCCATGACAACCAACCTCGACTGGAACTTCGGACGACTGATGCAGTTCCTCGACTCCAGCGGCCTGGCTGAAAATACCATCGTTGTCTTTTCCTCCGACCATGGGGAAATGTTCGGTTCCCAGGGCCGCCGTGCCAAAAACATTTTCTACGAAGAAGCCGGCCGCATTCCTTTCCTAATTCGATGGCCCGGACATATCCCGGCCGGTGCCGTCTCCGATGCCTGTCTGTCGACCGTCGATTTCGCCCCGACATTTCTCGGCCTACTCGAGCTGCCCATCCCCTCTCGATGGGAAGGGATGAATCTGGCCCATCTGGCTTTGGGACAATCGGGCCCGCAGCCGGAGTTTGCTTTTCTGCAGGGGACCGGGGCCACCGCCGCCTGGGATGTCGGCCACAAGTGGCGGGCCGTCCGAACCAAACGCTTTACCTATGCCAGATTCCGCATCCCCAAGGCGAATGCACCGCAGGAGCTCCTGTTTGACAACCAAAACGACCCCTATCAGACGACCAATCTGGTCTCCAATCCGGAGTACCAGAGCATCCTGCATGAACTTCGCAGCAAACTGAATGACAAAATGGCCTCCCTGAGCGACACCTTCGAAGCCGTCACTTACTACCGCGACAACTGGACGGACGGAAACCGAGTTATTCTGAGGGGAGCCAGAGGATAACCGAACGATGGTTCAGCCGTTTACACTGCTCATCAAACCTGCCGGGCCGGACTGCAATCTGGCCTGCCGGTACTGTTTTTACATCCCCAAAAAGGCACTCTTTCCCAACTCGCCCTGCCGGATGAGCGAAGCCGTCCTCGAACGCCTCTGCAAACAGTACCTTCAATTGCGATTTCCTATGAATGCCTTCGCATGGCAGGGAGGCGAACCAACCCTGATGGGTCTGGATTTCTACAAAAAAGCCGTCCGCTTCCAGGCACAATACCGAACCGAAGAACAATCCGTCCAGAACACATTCCAGACCAATGCTGTCCTTATCGATGACAACTGGTGCCGCTTCTTCGCCGAACATAACTTCCTGCTGGGCATCAGTCTGGACGGACCGCAGGAAATCCATGATTACTATCGGAAAGACTATGCCGGCCGCGGCACCTACAGCCGAGTCCTCCGCGCGATTGACAGCTGCCGAAAGGCCGCCGTCGAATTCAACATCCTTGTCCTGCTCAATGACCGCAATATCCCCGAGCCGGACCTCCTGTTTGACTTCTTTACCGCCCAGGGTTTCGGCTACCTCCAGCTGGTCCCCTGCTTTGAAATCGACCCTGATAATCCCTCTCAGCCTGCTTCATGGAGCATTACTCCGGAGCAGTACGGCCGCTTCCTGTGCCGGTTTTTCGACCGCTGGCTGGACGGCTGGACGGAAAAACTCAGCGTCCGCACCTTCGACAACTTCATAAATGTCCTGGCGGGCGGCCCTGCCGCCGAGTGTACTTTCGGCCGGCTGTGCAGCGATTATCTGGCCATCGAGCACGATGGCAGCGCTTACTGCTGCGACTTTTTCGTCACACCGGAAACGCGTCTGGGCAATCTCCTCGATACCCCGCTCGAACAGCTGGCGGCCTCCCCGCTTAAGCAGAACTTTATCCGCCGAAAACGCCGAATCGCCGACTCCTGCCTGGTCTGCCGCTACCTGGACCTGTGCGGCGGCGGATGCCTCAAAGACCGAATCCCCCTAACAGGAACAGAAAAAACCCCCAGTTACTTCTGCCGGTCCTACAAGATGTTTCTGGACCACGCCCTGCCTCACCTCCGCGCCCTGGCTGCCTCCGCCGTCCAAAAACTCAACAGCCGCTCTCGCTAAAAGCCGCAAAACAAAAAAGCCGTCTCGTGTGGAGACGGCTTTTAAAAAACAGAAATTGTGTGCAAAAACAGAATTTATTTCCTGCGACGAATTCCCAGCAGAGCCCCGGCCGCCGCCAGCAAACCTGTGGTCGGCTCCGGCACTTCCGTCAGAATCAGCCCGTCATACCACGACCGGTCATACCAGCCGCCCTGGGAGGCATCCGACGGCTTGTCATCCAGATAAACCCGAATCCGGCCGTTCCCATCCGCCGCGATCGTTCCGATGGTTCCTGTAAAAACCCACCGGTCGCCGTCCTGAATCCCCTCAATCCGAGTGCCCGCAATGGCTCCGCTGCCGGCATCCCCAAGCCGGTCAAACAGCAGCATACTGTCCAGACTGAATCCCGCCCGAATACACCAATTCTGGCTGTTCGAAGACCAATAGACTACATCGACCTGATAGAACTGCCCAGGCGTCAGGCCGGAAACGGTTGTTACAATCGCTACGCTGTCTTCCCGACCGCTGCCGGTGCCGCTCGATTCAAAGATATCCTTCGTGGCGCCGTTCAGCACACCGTCCTGGTCATACCCGAACGCCCTCCGGCCCCACAATCCATCCGGAGCCGTAGCCGTCGTCCACCAGGCATTCACATCTCCATCACTGGCACGGGCCGTATTCCCCGATGCCCCGCCTTCGGCATCGACATAAATGACCCCCCATGCCGGCAGACCAGCCAGCAGAAGCATCAGCAAAATCAAACCACCCTTTTTCATCATTCTTTCCTCCACAAAAAGTTTACAATTCCCGTTCAAATCCTCTCGTATGCTTCACAACACACTTCACACACTCTTATTTTCAATCAGAGACAATCAGCGGACGGAACCACCGTGCACTCCAGCCAGCCCGATGCCAGCTCCGCAAACTCATACAAATCCACGGCACAATCCGGCTCACCCGAAGCTCCCGTCCAATCCGCCTCCGGACGGCTCACACACACATCCCCCTCCCAGCCGCTGTCCAGCCATTGTCCTCCCAAAACCGCCAAATCCGCGATATCCGTTCGGCAGTTCCGGTCAAAATCAAACGGCTCAATCCAATAACACGCCCGCCCTTCCTCATACAGCAGCCCAATCTCCTCCGGCCCCATCGCAAAACTGTAAATCCGCACATCATCAATCTGTCCCGTCCAGTATCGGGCCGCATCCGACCGGTTTCCGATATACACCGGGTCTGTTCGTTCATTGACGGCCTCCGCTGTCAGAGCAAAGGCATCCAATTGTCCGTCCACGTAGAGCCGAATGACCTGACCGTCATACGTCGCCGCCAGATGATGCCACTGCCCATCCACCACCGGACTATCACCATTGGCCTGATATTCATAACTGGGCGAATTGAAATGGAAGGAGACAGCATTGGTCGAATTGTTTCGGCACAGCCGCCACGAGTACCGTCCCTTGCCGATGATTGTCGCCCATGCTGTGCTCAACCCGCTGGTTTTGACCCATACGGAAATCGTCCCGCCGCCAGCCAGCGTTAAATCAGCGCTGTTCGTGCAGTTCAGATAACTGCTGCCGTTCAGAGAAACAGACTGCCCGAAATAGCCGGTTGTAAACGAGGGACTCCCCACGCCCACCGCATCATATCCATTTCCGCTGACATCCTGATAGGAACCATCCAGCGGCCAATAGGCCAGCAAATCCGCCTTCATCAGCATTGCCGAGGAGGAAATGGCCGACCCGGCCGAATTCGATACCACACAGTAGTACCGTCCGAAATCACCGGCCTCTACCTCCTCCAGAACCAGAACCGGTGAACCTTCCACGATTAGAACATCCGAACCGGACGGATTGGCCTTATACCACGCAAACGAAAGCGGCTCCAGCCCCGCTGCCTCCACCTTAAAAACGGCCCGTCCGCCTGCCGGAACGCTCACCGGCTCCGGCTGTTTGAGAATCTCCGGCTCATACGGCAAAATCGGCTCCGGGTCAAACATCGCAACCACCTGCGTGTTATAGCTCGTATATGTCGAATACGTCCCCCGCATCCAGAGCAGAATCGTCTCCTCGCCCCCGATGGGGATAATCGGCCGAAGATTGTCCGCCGTGGAGTTTTTCGTAATGTACTCCCATGTCCACGTCGCTCCGCCGTCCGCAGTTGTCCCCCGGAAAATCTCATAATGACGTTTTCCGTCGGCCCCGCTGATCAGCGGCTGGCCCGTCACAGGATGTGCATTTGTGGAAATATAAACCACATTTGTCTGCTCCGGATGAATCACCGCCAGCCCCGAATAGTCATTCTCCGCCGAATACAGCGCGGTGCCCGCATACGCCAGCGGATACGTCCGCATCTGACTGCCGTCCCATCGGGCATAAAAATACCGCAAGTCGCTGCCGTCAAAGGTTCCGCTGGAGGCAACCTGCACGGAGAAAATCATCACCGGTCTGCCGTCCGCATCCAGATGAATATCCGTCGGCCAGGCCCGATGCGTCCAATCCCCTGCATACACCAGCGTCAGGGTCTCCGGTGCCGCCGCATCCGTCGTCGTAATATCCCGCACCTTCACCCCGTCCATCCGATACAGCCCGCCCTGATATACATAGCCCGCAAAAATGCTTGTTCCTCCAAGACCGCTGTTGTAATACTCCCGCGGATGGGCATTCGAGCAAACCAGAAAAACCTTGTCGAAATTGTTGGAGGCGTATTTCACATACGGACGCTGTCCGTCCTTTCGAAGCAGCCAGCCCCCATACGACCAGGTTTGTCCGTTATCATCCGAAACAATAAAATTCGGATTGTAATTTTCACCCCGATAAAAATCATAAATCCGTCCGCTGCCGCCGTTTTCACCGGCCAGCCGGAACAGATTCGAATACGACGTGCTGGCTCCGCGCGTCAGCTGAACATCGCTCCCCCACACCGTCGCATCAAACGGATTGACGCTGATGCGCCGGTGAATCAGATTGTCCGACAAATGCCGCGTGTACATCGCCAAAAGCCGGCCGTCCGGCAGTTCCAGAAACGCAGGCACATCATGGTCATCCGCCTGAAGATTGTCATGCAGCGTCACCCGAACCAACGCACCGCTGTCCAGGTCATAGGACACCACCTCAATATCCCCGCTGCGTGTGCTTCCTCCGGCGCCGGCCCCGTTGGCAATCGAGCCGACAATCAGCTTGCGTCCCTGCACAATGACCCGCTCATCCTGATACCAGCACCACCCGCCGTTGTCGTTTAACACAACCAGCGGCCCGGCAAACGTACAAACACTCACTCCAAGCAGACAAATCCAAATCCATCCAGCCGTTCTCATCATGATGCCTTTCTGAGGTCCTCTCATTGGAAGTCCCCCCAAAAGAAGGTCTGTGCCGAACGGCACAGACCCCGTTGTGAACATTCTCTTACCTTTTAATCACATGCAGACGCCGGTATCAGATTGCAGACCAGCCACTGCCGTGCCACTTCCGCCAGGTCATACAAATTCACTTTGCAGTCTGCTTGTCCTTCCGGACCGCTCAAATCCATCTCCGGGTTGTCCACACAAACAGATGCACCCGGCACAAAATCCACGTACAGCTGGGCAATCGCCGCCGCATCGAGAGCATAATTGTAAATCCGCACATCATCCAGCCCGCCCGAGAACGGCCAGCTGAAGACTCCCGCCGTGCTTTTTTCAGAAGCTCCGATCACCAGGGGAGCGGATGTGCCGGTGCTGAACGGAACCGCTCCGCTGCTGACCTGCTGACCATTGCGGTACAGCACCGCCGTCGTCCCGTCAAACACCACCGCGACATGCGCCCACTGTCCAATCGGCAGCGGCCCTGATGAAACCGCCGTGTTGCTTCCGTTTTTGTACACCACGTTGTTGTTGGTCTGGTCCACCTCGAGCTGCCACATCATTCCGTCTGCCGCAAAAGAGGCCCGCTTGGCAATCAGTCCCTGCCAGCTGGCCGGCTCCGTCTGTCCGTTCCATCGGGCCCACAGCGAAACCGTTATCTGCCCGGTGTAAGCGGAAGGATTCCACGTTCCTGCATCGGCAAATCCGTTTTCCGAATTCACCTGAACAGCCCCAAACGCCTGGCCGTCTGCACCCTCCAGAAAAGCCGGAGCTCCGTTCGGGACGGCCGCATGCCCTTCTCCGCTTGCATCCAGATACTGCCCCGCCTGATAATCCGACTGGTTCATCGTCCAGCGGGCGACGAGCCGTTTGACAGCAATGCTCGCCGCATTGGAATTCGCCGAACCCAGCTCATTGCTCGCCCGGCACCAATACAGCCCTTCATCCGCCGCCGCCGCGGTAATCGTCAATTGGGAACTGTTCGCTCCCCAAATGTGTCCTGGCTCATTCGACAGCGGCTGACTCGTATCCCCGGAGGTCCCTTTGTACCACTGGTACGTAAAGTTGCCGACGCCCGCCGCCGCCGTCAGCACGGCATCCTCTCCGACAAAGACCGCCGTATTGACCGGCTGATACCCGATGGGCGGATTGAAATCAGGCATCGTTTTGACCGTTTGAAAGGACCAGACAACACCCGTTACTACGCTGTTATCTTCCAGAATCTCATCTACCCGCCAGTAATACGTCTTATTCGGCTGCAGAGTCGGCATCTGCGTCTGGCTCTGTCCCGCCGGCACCGTCGCCAGCAAATCGTCCGCATCCGCCAGATTCGGGTCATCATCAAAATAAACCTTGTGCATCAGAATCTTCGGATTCTCCTGATTCAGATGATTCGGGTCCCGCATCGGCGTAAAAGACAGCACCGCCGTCGAGGTCGGCACATTCACCGCCCCGTCCGCAGGCGAAGGAGCAAACGGCACATTGTACACCTCATAAAGGAGTCCATCATACCACGTCCGGTCATACCAGCCGCCCTGGGAGGCATCCGACGGCTTGTCATCAACAAATACCGACAGTTTCCCGTCTGCGCCGGCGGCTTTATAGCCCAGATAGGCCGTCAGTTCGTTTCGGTCTCCTTCCGTTTTGCCTGTGCGAGTCCCGGCCGTCGCTCCCGCCGCACCGGTAAAGTCATACAGCGGCAGATTCGAGGACGTCAGCCCCGCCCGAACACACCAGTTTTGACCATTGGCTGACCAGTACACCACCCACAGGTTGTAATACATCTCCGGCTGCAGACCGGAAATTGTCGTCTTGATCATCGGGCTGTTTTCCCGTCCGCTGCCGGTTCCGCTCGATTCGAGAATATCGCTGTCACCGCCCAGCGTAAAACTCGGATTGTTCGCAAAGCCCGTCCGTCGACCCCAGAGGTTATCCTGCAACGGGGAGGAAACCCACCAGTCCGTCGGGCTGCCTGTTGCTGCATTCACCGTATTGCCGCTCGCTCCGCCCCGGGCGTCCAGATAACTCTGCGCCCCATATCCACTCCCGCACAACAGCCCGATCAAAATCAAACTGCCTATATATCTTGCCGTTTTCATGGTTTCTTCTCCTGTTTATGTCTTTCTCTCTCAACCCTACTGCCTGCATGCATCCGCCGGAATCAGACCACAGTCCATCCAGCCGACTGCAAACTCCGCCAGGTCCGCCAGGTCAACCCGGCAATCTCCGTCAAAATCATATCCAGGCGCCGTCGGACAAATCGTCGCTCCGGGAACAAAATCCACATACAGCTGTGCTGCTTCCGCCGCCGTCAGCGTGTAGTTGTACACCCGCAGGTCGTCCATCGCTCCGTTATAAAAAGAAGCCGGCGTCCCTCCGTTGTTGAATGCCCCCACTGTCAGGGGATACTGCCAGCCTGTAAACCCGCTGACCGCCGTGGAAGTTCCCGTATAGGCCAGCCGTCCGTCCAGGTAAATCCAACCCTGCCCCGTCCCGCTGTTCCACGCAAACGTCAGCAGATGCCACTGCCCGTTCCGCAGATTGATGGGAGACGAGAACTGCACCAGCATCTGACTGGACGCCGCATTCTGCACATACAGCTGCACCGCATTGGCATTGGAGTAGTGAATATTCAGCATCGTCCCGTCGGCGGCATTGGCGCTTCCGATAAAACTGTGGGCTCCGGTTACCGACGAGTTAATCCAGAACGAAACCGTTCCCTCCGACAGCCCGCCTCCTTCCGTGCCGTTCGGATACCCGCCCGTTCCGATGCTCATCGGCTGCGTGCCGTCAAATACCAGCGCCTGGCCGCTGATGCCGGCCGTATAAACCGGACTGCTCATCGTCCCATGATTAGCTCCTGCCGAATCATTCAGCGTGCCGTCAAATGTGTAATGAGCCAGCAGCTTCTTGAGCACAATCCGGGCCGCTGCGAAATTGCCGCTGCCCTGACTGTTCGTCGCCCGGCACCAGTAATATCCTTCGTCGCCCGGCTGCACCCAAATCTTCAGCTGCGCCGTCGTCGCTCCCTCAATATGCCCCGCTTCATTAAGCACAGGGTTAGTCGTTACACCGGACGGCCCTTTGTACCATTTATAAGAAAAGGCGTTGTCCTGACCGGGTGAAACGCCCGCTTGCGCCGTTAAAGTAATTTCCTGTCCGACAAATACCGCCGCCCCGCTCGGCTGGCTGCCGTACGGCGGCTCAAAACTCGGTATCGTCTGTGTCGTCCGGAACGACCATACGTCACCCCGAACCGTATTGGGGTCATTCGGTCCCGACCCCTGAATGCTCTCATCGACCCGCCAGTAATAGACGGCATTGTTCTCCACAAACACCGTTTGGCTTTGAGCCGCCGGATTCGAGGAGACCGTTACTTCCAGAGGAACGACTCCCGCCAGATTCGGGTCATTCTTCCGCAAATACAAATAATGCTTACTCACATAGGGGCTCGGCTGATTCGGGTTGGCTGCATCGGCCGGCATCGCCCACTGCAGCGTCAGATTCTGTCCGGCCGGCACATCCGTCGCCCCGTGCGCCGGACTCGGCTCCGAAGCCCCCAGCGCCCGAACCGTCAGCCCGTCGTACCAGCTCCGGTACGTATTGGCGATGTCGTCGATATAAACCCGAATCGTCCCCGCGCCGTCCGCCTGAGCCGTTCCAATTAGACCTTCATACTCATACCGGTCCGCATCCACTGCCCCGGTCTGTCGGCTGCTGCCGTTATTCGTATTAAACTCGCTTAAACTGTCTGAACTCAACCCCGCCAGCAAACGAATATTCTGCCCCGACGGATTCCAGTACACCACGGAAACCGCATACCGAAATCCCGGCATCAGTCCGGAAACCGTCGTCACCAGCATCGGGCAGTCCCCCAAGTAAGATGTGTTGCCGTTGGCCTCCCACAGCATCATCTCGTTGCCAAAGGTGTTGCGAAGCTTCCACAGACCCGCCGTATCCCCCGTTCCGCTGTTCCACGGGCTCTGACCGCTGACCGCCGCCGTGCTGCTTTCCGTCGCATCCACATAAACACCCTGATATACGCTCCCTGTCCATCCCACGGCGGCCGCCCCGCAGGCCAGCCAAACAAATAATTCCAAAATTCCGCCTCTCATCCTCTTCATCGTCAGACCCTTTCCCTTAAAAACTGCCTCGTAGAAATAAAAGTTCCCTTCCTCAGAGAGGAAATCCCCTCGCTTGTTTCGAACAAACCCTTCGTTCCAACCCCCATCTGACGGCTCATTTTCTCCCCGCCGCTTCTTTGCGTCATCGCTTCATCACACCTCCGCTAAAATTGCACGCCCATCCCCTCACGGTTTGCCGGCTTCATACATCTGCCGAATCTCCTCCGCAGTTAAAACACGATTGAAAATCGCCGCCTCATCCAAAATCCCGTGAAACCTCTTGAACGAATAATCCACCCCGGGCACGTCCACATCGCCGAGCAGCAAATCCGCCGACACCGGTTCCGCCTGATACACATAGGGGACTGTACTGTGAAGCATCCCGTTGACATAAAACGACACCGTCTTGCCGTCATGCGTCACCGCCAGAAATGTCCACTGACCCGGTTTCAGCAAAAGCGGCTGACTGCTGAGCTTCGTGAAAGTCTGATATCGCAGAAACTGTATCGTATAATCCTCCTGGCCGGCGCTGGTCCATCCGTTGAAATAGCTGAGCTGGAAATTGACCCGATTGTTGTCCCGACAGGAAAGAATATGACCGCCCATCGCCTCCGGATTTTCCTGCAGGTTTACCCACACCGCCAGCGTAATCGGTCCGGTCAGACACAGCGCCGGATGGGAAGGCACTCGAACCCCCTGTCCCTTCCGTCGGTCAAACTGCAAGGCGCCCTTCTGCGGCCATCGCCCGTTCGTCCACTCCGGCGCAGCGGCAAAGCCGCCCCCCAGTCGGCCGTGTCCGACTCCAAATCGCTCCGACACAACATTTTCCAGTACGTCCGAGTCCGACAGGACACGCTCGCAGGGGAAATAAGCCGCCAGAGACGGGTCGCGGCGAAGCGAATACGAATAGGCCTTCCAACGATAATAACCGCCCTCTTTCTGGGCCTGAAAACGGACGTCCATCTCTTCCGTCCGGACAAACCGAGTCGGGTCAATCTGCTTGACGGCAATTCGGCTGCCCGCATCCGCCTCCGCACCCTGACCGGCACTGAGAAGAAGACGCTGGCGAAAGCGAATCGGATTAGAAGAATCCCGAATCTCTACCTGCCCCTCATACACATAAGTTTCCGTATGGCCTGTCGGATGCACCTGAACCCCAAACTCCGTCCCATAGTCCACTACGCTGGCCGAAGGCGAACGAACGACAAACCCCTCCTTTCCACCTTCCATCTTCGCCACCACCTTGCCTTCCTGCAGGAAGATTTGACTGCCTGATTCCAGAACCATCACCGACGGTCCCTCCACCACCAGAGTCGTTCCGCCCTCAAAAAGAAGTTCCGCATATCCTTCCGCCAGATGCAGCGGGCCGGTCTTCAGCTCGCTGCCCCAGCTCAGAGGCCCACTCCCATCTCCCCACTTCGCTCCGGCTGTTTTTGACAGCCGCGCTACAGTCGGCCGCGAAACCCCCGTAAATAAGAAGGCATATACCACCAGAAAAATCAGTGCCGCCGACGACATCAGCAGAGCATAAAGCGACAGGCGGCTGATAACAGGCTGTTCTCGCCGGCTTTCCTTCCTCTCTTCCCGGCATACCGGTTCCTCTTTCTTCGGCAGGTCAATCGTTTCCGCCGTCCTTTCCGTTGCCGCCAGCGCCGCCCACAGCTCCATATCCAGCCCGCTGTCCTCGCCGTTTTCAGCCTCCATCTGTTCCTGCAACTCCGGCAAAGTTCTGATGTGGGTCAAAATCGCCATATAATCGGCATACAACTCGCGAGCCCGGACATCCCGCCGAAGAATCTCCCTCAGACGGGCAAAGTCTTCAGGACTGATTGTCCCATCGACAGACGCTGTAATCAGTTCATACAACCGGATTTGCTCATTCTGATTCATACCGGATATCCCACGCCGCCAGGGTTTTCTGTACGCAGTCCTGCAGCAGAAAATAAATAAAGGAAATTCGCTTATAGAGCGAATGAATCGACCGATTGCTTTGGCGGGCAATTTCGGCAATCGACAGATTCTGAAAATACTTCATCCGAATTAGATTCAAATCCTCCTGACGCAGTTTTTTCAGACAGCCGGTCAATGCTGCTTTCTGCTCATTCAAATGGCCGACCATCCGTTCATGAGCCGCCCCCAAATCCTCCAGCAAATCTTCGTCCAGCTGAAACTGGCTTTTTTTCACCCGATAATAATTGGCGACTTTGTACCGGGCAATCTGACGCGCCCACGCCCAGAAACTGCTTCCGGGACGATAGGTTTCAAACTTTTCCCACATCAGGGAAGCTGTTTCCTGCAGCAAATCCTCCGCATCTGAATAATTCGGAACCAGCGTCAGGATAAAACTGAACAAATGGGTGTTGTGAGCAAGAAATAACTTCAAAAATGTATCTTTAGACTCCATATATCCCTTTATTGCTCTCGGAATCTCTTCTTTCTATCAGATGTAAACAAACCCAGACTTTGGTATTTTTTGAGGAAAATACGGTTATTTTGGAGGGCTTCAAAAGGCCTTTCTTTTGTATATAGCCACGGGCACAAGCCCGTGGTGTAAAGACAGCCGGCTCCTTCTTATTTTTTTGAGCCTCTTGCTCTTTTATCGGCTCGGCTGAATCGTCAGCAGACGATAGGCCGCAAAAATACACACCGCCGTAAAAACCGCCCGCACAAGGTTTTTCGGCAATTTGTGCATCAAAATCCCCCCCAAATATCCCCCAACCATCCCTGCCGGCAGCACCCAAAGAGCAATGCGTATGGAGTCCCCAACCGCTATTCCATGTTCGGTCAGTGTCGCATTCTTATAAATCGCCCCCAGCCATGCCATCGAAACAATCGCCGCTGCCGAATTGCTCATTGCATTCCGAAGCGGCATTTTCAGACACAGCTGCTGCAGCGGCGTGGAGACCGTCCCCGCACCGATTCCTAAAAGCCCGGCTCCGATACCTGTCAAAAACCCGATTCCTGCCGAAAAAAATCCTCGAACCCGCTCTGAGACAGGCGGTTTCCTCTTCGGTTCAGGCGGAGACCAGAATTTCCACAAATTGTACGCCGCCACATACACCAAAAAGACCCCGAACATTCGAGCCAGATAGAAACTGTTTCGGCCCTCAAAGCATCGGCAGTTGCTCATGGCTACCCCAAGGACAATCCCCGCCACCGCCGCAGGCAGCAGCCGCTTCAAGACCGACCCGACAAATGCCTCCGCCCGCCAATGCGCCGCAATCGAAGCGGCGGCCACAAAAAAATTGCAAATCATCGCAGACGCCTGATATAGATGCTGATTTTCACCATAAACCAGCGTCAGCGCCGGAATCATCACAATCGAACCCCCAATCCCCAAAAGCCCCCCAAACAGCCCCATCACCAATCCAATACTCAGCAGAATCAGACCGTCCACCTATGCGCTCCCGCCGCCGAACAGCTCCTCAAACTTTTCTTGAATCGAGCGGCTCCCGCACAGGGCCTGACCGATCAGCACTCCTCCGATTCCAAGCCCTTTAAGCATCTCGACATCCTGCCGCGTATGAATCCCGCTTTCGGCAATCACCTCCCGGCGATTGTCCGCCAGTTCCGCCAGCCGACGGGTATGATTCAAATCCACCCTCATCGTCCGAAGGTCCCGGTTGTTAATCCCCAGCACACTGTAGTGTTTTTGCGGAAACCCGATGAGACTGCGCATCTGCAGCAAACGATCCGCCTCGTGCACCTCCAGCAGCACCGTCAGGGTCAGCTGATTGGCCAGAATCATCAAATCCATAATCTGGCCCTGTGGCAGTGCCTCGGCAATCAGCAGAATCGCATCCGCCCCCGCCGCCCGCGCCTCATACACCTGATAGGCGTCCACAATAAAATCCTTCCGCAGCACCGGCAGACGCACCGCTTCTTTAACTGCCGTCAGATACTCCAGTTTCCCCCCAAAATATTTTTCATCCGTAAGGACGCTGACGGCATCCGCTCCGCACCGCTCATAAATCCGCGCAATCTCCACCGGCTCGAAATGCTCTCGGATGATCCCCGCCGATGGAGAGGCTTTCTTGACCTCCGCAATCACATTCAGCCCGCGGGGATTTTTCTTCGTTACTGCCTGATAAAAATTGCGGCACTTTGGAAGCCCGCTGATCTTCCTGCGCAGTTCCTCCAGCGGCACTTGTTCCTTCCGAACCGCCACCTCCTGCCGCTTATGAGCCAGAATTTCGTCCAGAATCGTACTCACAGCTCTTTGATTCCCCTGGCCTTAAAAAATGTATAATGAAACGTTCCGTCCGGCTCGGCCGCACGATAAAGCCCTTCCACCCCCATTCTCCACTCCTCCGGACTCATCAAACCCGCCGCTAAGACCTCTTTTGCCACCCCCTCTACCATCGCCGCAAAGGTCTTTTTTGTAAACCCCTCCGCCATAGCAGGGCGGCTTGCATCTGCATAAACCACCAGCGGCTCCACCCGAACCTCTCTCAGCCCTGCCTGCACAAACAGGGGGTAAAGCCGTCTGCCGATCAGTGCATCCCCTCCGCCCCTCGCCTGCAGCGTTACCAGACATTCAATTGCCCGGCGTGAAAAAGAATTATCCGGATGAAAAAACGCAGACCCGTGATCCCCTTCCACAGCGGTTATGCTCCCACCGGCTTTCAGCACTCGCATCAGTTTTCGCAGGGCCTCCGCCGGCTTGGGCAGATGCTCCAGCACAAAACACAAAAAAACATGGTCAAAGCTGCCCGGCCCATACGGCAACTCGAACAAATCCGCCTGTTCAAACTTCACATTCCGAAACCCCTCCCGAGCGGCACGAGCCCGGGCCTCCTCCAGCGAATCCGCGGAAATATCAACAGATACAAATGACACCTGCGGGTTCTGCCGAGCCAGCATCACCGTTTGGGAACCGACTCCGCAGCCTGCCTCCAGCACCCTCAAGCCGGGCGGATACAGCACATCCCGATGAATCAGAGACGAAAGCGTCTCCGCCTGGTCCGACAGCCGAAGGGCCTCCCGCTCCGAATACCCATGCACATACAACCGCTCCGTCTCCATCCTGAACGTTCTCTCAATACCCAGGACAATCCCTTTACATCGACAGCTTCACAAACACCATCCGCAGCTGAGAGAGCGTTTCCGTCAGGACGGCCTGTTCCTCTCTCGTCAGATTTCCCTTGCACTTTTCCTCCAGCATCGCCAGCAAATCGATGTGGTATCGTGCCATCGGCAGGTCCGGCTCAATCTCCTTGTCCTTGTCCGCCGCACTGCGAATCACCCCCAGCGCATAGAACGCCTGCGAAGCCAGAATGCTTACCAGCCCCAGAAAATCCGCCGGCGGCATTTCCATCGGCCCCTTATCCGAGCCGTCCTTCTTGGAGGCCTCCTCCTGCGCCTTCAGCTGCTCTTTTTCTTTCTGGGCCTGACTTTTCCAATCCTCATCAACAATAATCTTTTTTTCATCAGCCATCGGCATTCTCCCGTTTGGTTTTCTGAATTGTTTAGGATTTAGGGTTTAGGATTTAAAACTTCCCTTTATATTTCTTCCTGCCCCTCTCTAAATCCCGCTTCATCTGGCGTTCCTGCATCTTCTGCCGTTTGTCGTACTGGCGTTTTCCCCGCGCCAGCCCCAATTCCACCTTTGCATATCCTCTGGCATTGAAATAGACTTTCAGCGGCACCAGCGTAAACCCCCGCTGTTCCAGTTTGCTTCGAATCTTGCGAATCTGACTGCGATGCAGCAGCAGCTTTCGCTTTCGGATGGGGTCATGATTGGCTCCCCCCGCCTGCAGGTACGGAGCAATCTTGCACCCAATCAGCCAGCATTCCCCATCCTGAATCTTCGCGTAAGCTCCCTCCAGGTCGCATTGCTTGGCCCGCAGACTCTTGACCTCGGTTCCCAACAGAGAAATCCCCGCCTCGACCGTTTCAACGATTTCATACTCGAAACGGGCCTTCTTGTTCTGGGCGATCGGCCCTGTACCCAACGGATGTTCTTTTTCCCTATCTTTTGCCATCAGGGCCATCATAACAACGCCCGGCAGTTTTGCAACGACTCTTCCGCTCTGCGGGCGCAGCAAAACGGCATGTCCTTTCCTTTCACAGGAAAAAGACATGCCGCCTCGTTTTCTCCCCTCATTATTTAATCAGCCGCAGAGATACCGGATACTGGTACCGCTGTCCTTTCGACGCCGCTACCGCCGCTAAAATAGAAAAAACAATATTTGCTATCCACGCCGCCGCAATTATTACAAATCCTATGCAAACAAAACTCAAAATCCCGCCGACAAGATAAGCAATCAAAAGCGTAATCTGAAAATTCAGGGCCTCTCGCCCGTGATGTTCCACATAAGCATCGCCATCTTTCTTCATCAGCCATAAAATCAGCGGCCCCAGAATGCTCGTAAAAAACCCCAGCACATGGCACAAAACCGCTAGATTCAAAGCATCCTTGGATGGGGTTGCACTTTCATTGGTTGCAGCGGCCGGATTTTGACCCTCCATGTTTGGAACCATACATTGACCTCCTTTTTCATTTTCTTTTCTTGAACTCTCTTGATGACTTAGTAATAAACAAAACCCAACCTGTCAAGAAATCTTTTTCTTCAGCAGATTTTCTGCATCCTTTGCTCATTCCATTATTTATTTAGGCGGGAAAGAACCTCCGCGAAAAACTACTTATCCACTAATCATTCACAATTGTCATGTTGTAAAATCCAAAATACACAAAAATCTAACAAATCAATAATAATATACATACTGGTCGGTATCCTACTTCATTTCAACAGCAATACGCATATAAGTCATTTTTTAAAAATGAATTACGAATATAAAGAATTTCAGAAAGATCCCCTATTTCTCGATTTTTGGATTTTTATATCATTAAAAGAAAAGTATACCGGTCTAATATATCTTATTTCAACTTAAAAACATGGAGTTTATTCACAGGTTTTCCACATTTCTATTTCTGAGGGAATAGAAAATCTTTATTCGAGAGCGAAAATTCTAATTGTTCCGTTCTTTATTCTTCTCCGGCTTTATGCATAATACTTGCTAAGAAAATGTTCCGCTGTCATTTCCGCATCCTATCCTTCGAAGCTTCCGCGAAGAAGGAAAGCGGGAATCAGCCCTGTGGAGAACTTTATGGCCGGCAAACAAACTCTCAGACAAATCTTAAAGAAACAGGAAAAATTTGCCGTCATTGCCGAGTTGACCGGCGGCCCCAATTACAGCTTTGCCCCCATTTTGAATTTCCTGAAACAATATCAGGAAAAAGGGAGCCAGGATATCCCTGCCGAATTTATCTTAGCCGGCATCACACTGCCTCAAAATCCCGGCGGCATCGCGAATCTCGACCCCGCCGATGTCATCGCCGTCCTCGACAAAAATCACCTTGCAGACAATCTGGATATCATACCTCACTTGACCTGCAAAGACGCCAACGCGGATTCGCTCCTGAGTTCCCTGATCGGATACCGTCAGCGCGGCATCGAAAGCATCCTTGCCCTTACCGGCGACAAACCCGTCGCCGCCAAAGGCGTCTTCGAACTCGAATCCATCGGCCTGCTTTCTCTAATCAAACGCGAAAACCAAAAAGCCGTCCTGAATGCCAAACCCGGCCAGTGGGATTCGATCCATCAGTTCTTTCCCGGTGCGGCCGTATCGCCGTTCAAATACACCGAGCCGTCCCTGATGCAGCAATACTACAAAATGGAAAAGAAAATCACCGCCGGTGCCCAATTCCTCATCACTCAGGTCGGCTGGGACTGGAGAAAATCCCTCGAGTTAATGCAGTATCTCCGAGACAATCATATCCGCATTCCCGTTATCGGAAATGTCTATTGGCTCACGACCCTTACCCCTGCTCCCCGCCTGATGCACGACATCAAGCTGCCGGGATGCTTCGTGAGTGATGAACTTCTGGCCAAACTCCAATCTGAATCCGTTGAACAGCACATCGAGCGGGCCGCGCAGCAGATTGCGATGTACCGAGCTCTCGGTGCCGCGGGCATCGATGTCGGCGGCGTCCACGACTACTCAACCTTTATTCGTATCCTTCGTCGAGCCGCCGAAATCGGAACCGACTGGCAGCCCTTCAAAGACAACCTTTATTGGCCCCCGAAAAAGACCTTTTATCTCTACGATGACACCGGCCGACAAACCCCGCTCTCAACTCCCGGAAAAACCGTCCGCAAACGATTCTTTGACTTTATGCACCGGTTCCTGCTTGACCCAAACCATATCGGTTTTCATGCCTTCAAAAAGACTCTTCGTTTCTTCCGAGCCGATAACGAACAAAACTGTACCTATAAACTCTTTAATGCCGTCGAGAAACCCGTCAAATACCTCCTCTTCGAATGCGAAGAATGCGGCGACTGTTATCTGCCTGAAAATTTCGGCAGCTGCACCATCGGGGAATGCGAAAAAGGCCTCGACAATGTCCCCTGCGGGGATGCGGCCGTGGACGGCTTCTGCGGCAATAATCTGAACCGTATCTGCGTCGGCGAAACGGTCTATCAATTCGCCCTTACCGAGCCCGACGGCCGGCAGACTCTCCGCACCCGCATCAACAAACCGCGCATCCCGTCCCTTGAACATACGAGCTCGATTATCAACTATCTATTCGGAAAGGACCATACGATGCATGCACCTCTGATTCAAATCGGCGAAGCCATCCATGCCTCGATTCCCAAAACCGGCGCTGTGATGAAAGAACTGGATGCCCTCGGCCCGAACGCCTATATCGCCCCCAGCGGCCCGCTGTCGTACATCCAGGCCCTCATTGAAACCCAAGCCGATGAAGGAGCCGACTATATCGCCGTCAACCTCGATGCCTTCGGAGAAGACAATCCGCAAACCGCCGTGCGGATGATGAAAGAATACGTCAGACTCGTCCGCCGCTGGGGCAAAGGGGTCCCTGTCTGCATCGATACCAGCAACAATGACGTCCTCATCGCCGGCCTGCAGGAATGGTACAACACCGACCAGCCCGTCAAGCCTCCGCTGCTCAATTCCATCAAAGTCTTCACGGCCGATCAAATTATGCCCCTCAAGCGTCAGTATGATTTCCGTTTCATCGGCCTGCTGGTGACCGAAGGCCGTCCCAAAGGCCCCGGCGGCTCGCATTCCGTCGAGGAGCTCGTCCAGCTGGCCCACAGCCTCTACGACAAAGCCATGCAGTACGGCTTCAAGCCCGAAGAAATCTTCTTCGACTCTACCGTCTTTCCCATCGCCATTGACCTGCCGATGGAACCCGGCATTCCCGGCTATACCTACCGCGCCTTTGAAACCATCAAACGCATCAAAAGCGACCCCAAACTCAAACACTGTCATTGCTCGCTGGGCATCAGCAACTGCTGCCGAGACCTGCCCGGACGCAAAATCGGCATCTGCCGCGCCTATGTCGCCAAGGCTATGGAATACGGCCTGGATGCCGGCATTGTGAATACCTCCCATCAGTACGGACGCAAAGACCCTGACCCCGAACTGCTCGAATTAATCACTGCCTATGCCGAAATGGACGGCTCCCCCGACAAACTCAACCGTGTAATGATGCTGATGGGCCGTTTCTGCGCCTCCGCCGCTCGGAAACCGGCCTAAAATCAGGGACAGCCGCCGTTTTTCCTACGGCCTTTCATCCGTCTCTGAAATTAGTCTTTCTCCCGTATCAGCGGGACGAACCGCACGGGCATTACAGAACGTCTGCGAATGTCTCCCCGGCTGTCCTTTTCCACCAAGACCAGTTCCTGCACGCTCCTCTCGCTGCTCACCGGAATAATCATCCTTCCGCCCGGCTTGAGCTGCTCCAGCAGCGGTTTGGGGATTTCGTCCGGCGCACACGTCACGATAACGGCATCAAACGGCGCCGCCTCCGGCCAGCCCTTATAGCCGTCCCCAATTCGTACCTGAATCGTCTCGTATCCATACTGGGAAAACGTCTCGATCGCCCGCTCGGCCAGCGGACGAACAATTTCCATCGTAAACACATGGGGCGTAAACTCATTCAGCACCGCCGCCTGATATCCTGACCCGGTGCCAATCTCAAGCACCCGCTCATTCGGCTCCAACTTCAGCACGCTGGTCATATATGCCACAATAAACGGCTGTGAAATCGTCTGCCCGTACCCAATCGGCAGCGGCGAATCGAGATATGCATAGGGCTGCTGCGAGGCGGGCACAAACCAGTGACGCGGCACATTCTGCATCGCCTCCAAAACCCGCTCATCCGTCAGGCCGTATTCCTGCCGAATCCGATTGACCATCTGCATCCGCTCGCGCTGCCGTTCCGCCGTACGCGGACGATTCCACCCCGCCGAACGCTCCGGCACAGCCGCCGCATCAGTCCGTTCAGCAGAAGTCCTCGGCTTGTCCTCCCTTGAAGAATTCGGAAGCAGCTTCCGACAGGAACATAAGAAAAAAACAACCCCGCCTGCCCACACCCCCAAAACCCCCATCCGAATCATTCGCCCCATTTTCATACCCTCCATTTTATCCTCTGTTCAAACCGAAGACAACTCCGCATACTCTTTTTTCAATAAACCCTTTCAAAAACCCCAAAACGAAAATAAACTATTTCCCGGAAAACCCGGGAAACAAGGAAAAATAAAAATGAGTTTTAAACAGCATATACGGTCCCTTCTTACACCGGCAGTCCTCTTGTCAGGTATCCTGATTGCCTCTGAAATGTCTTTGCAGGATTTTCGCGTCCACGACCCCTTCATTCTGCCCGATTCCAAAAGCCAAACCTATTACCTTTATACCTCCGTCACCTCCGGTGCTCTGCCGCGGGGTCAGGCGGGCGTTGTCGTCTATACCAGCAAAGACCTCAACAAATGGCAGGGTCCCAAGGTTGTCTTCGAAGTTCCAAAAAACGGATGGGCCAACCCGGCCCACGGCGCCTGGGCCCCGGAAGTTCATCTATACAAAGACAAATATTACCTGTTCGTCACCCTCCACAATCGCGATAAACGGCTCCCGATGGGCCCTCGCAGCCGACAAACGACTCATATGCGGGGCACACAGGTTTTTGTCAGCGACAGTCCGGAAGGCCCCTTTAAGCCCCTCACAGACCGCCCGACCGCCCCGCCGGAACGAATGACGCTGGACGGAACCCTTTTTATCGAAGACGGCAGGCCCTGGCTGGTCTATTGTCACGAATGGATTCAGATTACTGATGGTACAATTGAAGCCGTCCCCCTCCAAGATGACTTGTCCATTGCTGTCGGGGAACCCGTCCTGCTGTTTCGCGGTTCCGACGCACCCTGGATACAGCCCTGGCAGGCAGAACCCAATGACCCGCCGCGAAATTTCGTTACAGACGGCCCCTTTTTCTGGCGCACCAAAACCGGCCGGCTCCTGATGCTTTGGTCCAGCTGGATTCAGGACGGCCAATACGCCCAGGCCCTGGCCTATTCTCTCTCCGGACGCCTCATCGGCCCCTGGCGGCAGCTTCCGCCGCTTCTGACCGACAACAGCGGACACGGCATGATCTTTAAAACCTTTGACGGCCGACTGATGCTCGTCGTCCACCACCCCACAATGAGCCCCCAGTCCCGCGCACGACTGTACGAACTCCAAGACACCGGTGACAACTTAAAGATAATCAATCCCCCCTCTCCATGACTGCGGGCGACCAGAATCGAACTGGCGTATCCAGCTTGGGAAGCTGGTGTTCTACCACTGAACTACGCCCGCTAAATCACATATTCAAAAGACTTTATAACCCTTTCCGGCTCTCAACCGCCGTCTTCCTTCCATCAGACTTGACCTATAAGACAACCGAGAAATTTTGTCAAGAAAATTCCGCTGCTAACTGAAAAGGGCCTCCACAAACTCCTGCGGGTCAAACTCGGCAATATCCTCCGGCGTTTCCCCCAGCCCGACAAACTTCACCGGAATATTCAGCATATCCTTGATGGCAATCACGATTCCCCCCCGGGCCGTTCCGTCCAGTTTTGCCAAAAAAATCCCCGTCACATCAATCGCCTGTGTAAACATCCTGGCCTGCTGAATGGCATTTTGCCCCGTCGTAGCATCCACCACCAACAGCACCTCGTGCGGTGCACCGGGGATATGCTTGGAAACCACATTTCGAATCTTGGTTAGTTCCTCCATCAGATGCTTCTGGGTATGAAGCCGTCCGGCCGTATCCAGAATCAGGTAATCCGCCTGACGAGCCAGGGCCGCCGACGCCGCATCATAGGCCACCGCCGCCGGGTCCGCCCCCTGCTTGTGCTTGACAATCTGCACCCCAATCCGCTCCGCCCAGATACTCAGCTGCTCGACCGCCGCCGCCCGGAACGTATCGCAGGCCGCCACAATCACTTTTCTGCCCCCGCGGCTGAGCATATACGCCAGCTTGGCGATGCTTGTCGTCTTGCCCGACCCGTTCACCCCGGCTACCAGAATCACCGTCGGGCCGGAAGCCGCCGTCTTAAGCCGACGGTCCTCCACAGGCCAGTAGTTCTTGATATGTTCCTTCAAAAACGGAATCACCTCATCGGTCTTGACAATCTCCTTCTTCTTGTAGGCATTCCGCAAATCCTCGATCAGCCGCTGGGTTGTTTCCACCCCGATATCATCGCTGATGAGTGTCTCTTCCAGGCGTTCGAGAATCTCTTCATCCAAATCCCGGCCCAACCCGAGCACCGCGGCCAACCCGGAGGCAATTTTGCTTCGCGTCTTGCTCAGATGTTCGCGGAGATACTGAACCGTTTTAGTAAAGAAACCCATATCAGCACCACATCCTCGATTCTCATTTTGATGAAGCAATCAGTGTGCCAAAATCCTGAATCTTTTGCAAGCTCAATTCTGACGATTTTGCTCAGATGCGAATTGTTTCAGCGTTGACAGAACCGCCGGGAATCGATACAGTATCTTTTTCGGGAACAGCAAGGACAGGAGGGTTCTTACAAAAATCTTCTGCCCCGTACTCGCGGAAAGAAAAGGTGAAACAGCAGGAACCGGCATATATTTTGGAGCAGATTCTCGAGGAAGTCCGCTCGACGGACCCCGTCAACGTCCGCACCTGGTTCAGCGACCTGACTGCACTGTCCTTCAGCGGCGGCCATCTCGACATCGGCTGCCCGGATCAGACTAAAGTCGACTACCTGAATGACCATTGCCTGTCCGTTTTTACCAAAGCCGCACAGAAAATCACCGGCTTCCTTGTTTCCGTCAGTTTCCATTCTATTCACCCCGTTTCCGCGGACTCAAATGTCTTCACGGCCTCCCTGAACGGTTTGCGTCTGCATCCCGACTATACATTTGACAACTTCGTCGTCGGTCCCTGCAATCGTCTGGCTCACGCCAGCTGCATCGCCGTCAGCCAGAATCCCGGCACGGTTTACAACCCCCTCTTTCTATACGGCAGCGTGGGACTGGGCAAAACCCATCTCCTTCACGCCGTTTGTCATGCCTCCCGTGAAAACAACGGCAATCTGTCCATCCGCTTTCTCAGCTGTGAACAGTTTGTCAACGGCTTTATCAGCGCGATTGAACAGGGACGACTGGCCGACTTTCAAAATCAGCATCGCAGTGTCGATGTTCTGATTATTGACGATATCCAGTTTCTCCGGGAACGCGAACAGAGTCAGGAGGAGTTTTTCCATACATTTAACGCCCTCTACAACAACCGCCGGCAAATCATTCTGACCGCCGACTGCCCGCCCGCTCAACTGCCTTCTCTCGAAGAGCGTCTCATCAGCCGCTTTAAGTGGGGTCTGGTTGCACGGCTGGACCCGCCCAGTTATGAAACCCGCATCGCCATCGTCAAAAAGAAGGCCGGCCTTCGCGGCATTCACCTGCCCGAGGGCGTTGCAGAAATGATTGCGGAACACGTCCAGTCTAACATTCGTGAAATCGAAGGCGCCCTGACGGTTTTGTATGCCACCGCCAGAACCGTCGGCCAGCCCATTACTCCCGAACTGACCCGCCAGGCGCTCGGCATTCAGCAGACCGCCGCCCAGCGAACCATCACCATGGCCGACATCATCGAAGCCGTCAGCCGGGAATTCGATATCCGCATTACAGACCTCCAAAGCAAAAAACGAAGCCAAAGCATCACCCTGCCCCGGCAAATCTGTATGTATCTGGGCCGACAGCTTACCCGCCACAGTCTGGAGGAAATCGGCGGTCACCTCGGCGGACGAGACCACTCCACCGTCCTGCACGCCTGCACCAAAATCGAAGAAATCTTCAAAACCGATGAACAGATTCGCCTGCGAATTGAAAATCTCACACGTCAGTTAACCCAAAAACAATAAAAAAAGCAGGCATCGAGAGAATCCTCTCGATGCCTGCTGAATTCGCCGCACATCTTCCGCCGTTATTTTTTCAGCGGCAGCACCACATAATACGTCATTCGATCCGCCTTGACGGATAAAATAACCTTGTCCTTGCCTTCGGCCTTTCGAAGAGCTTCTTTGAACTCCTTGACCGAATTGACCCGTTCGCGGTTTACGCTCAGAATGACCATCCCGGACTGAAGCCCTACCCGTGCTGCATCGCTGTCTTCCTTCACATCCGTAATCACTACACCGACTCCGTCATCGCTGTTCTTGACCTGAATCCCCAGCTGCTCAATCATATCCTCCGCCACCGGACGGGCCCCGACCGTCAGAGTAATCTTCTTCTCACTTCCGTTCCGCAAAACCACAAAGGTCAGCTTCGTCCCCGGCGCCGAATATCCAACCACATTGCGGACATCCTGACTGTTGTGAATCTCCCGGTTGTCAATTGAAATGACAATATCATCCGCCTGCAGACCGGCTTCCTCCGCCGGCGAGTTCTCATACACCTGTGTAATAATCGCCCCCTTGCGAATCTTCAAATCCAGACCCTGTGCAATATCCTCCGTCAAATCCTGCAGCCCGATTCCTGCATAGCCGCGGACGAATTTGCCGGTCTTCATCATCTGTTCGGCCATTGACTTGGCCATATTAATCGGCACTGCCAGCCCGATTCCCATATAGCCGCGAACACCCGTATCGCCCGTTACAATGGCCGCATTAATCCCCACTACCTCCCCGTCAATATTCAAAAGCGGTCCGCCGGAATTGCCCGGGTTTATCGCTGCATCCGTTTGAATAAAATCCTCATAAACACCGGGGTCATCGCCTCGGATTCGCCGCCCCTTGGCGCTGACAACCCCAACCGTAACTGTTTCCGTCAGCCCGAACGGATTGCCGACCGCAATCACCCACTCGCCCACCTCAAGCAAATCGGAATTGCCCATTTTCACAGTCGGCAGCCCCTTCACATCCGGAATCTTCAGCAAAGCCAAATCGGCCTTCTCATCCGAACCGACAATCTCCACGTTTTCAAAACGACGGCCATCATGCAGCAGAATTGTAATCTTGCTTGCATCCGCCACAACATGATGATTGGTCAGGAGATACCCATCTTCGGAAATCAGAAAACCTGACCCCTGACCAATACGCTTTTCCTCCCGGGGCACAGGCATCCGGAATCTCGGTCCGAAAAATCTCTCAAAAAAATCGTCTTCAAACGGTGAGCGGTAGGAAATCCCCTGCACCGTATATTCCGACTGCACCGCAACTACCGCCGGCAGAACCTCTTTGACTGCTTCCGTAAAGGCTTTGGATGTTCGCTTAAGTTCCGCCGTCTCGTTTGAGCCCGCCAGCACCGGCAGACTCAGCATCCATACTCCTGCAAAAACCGTTAAGACCGCTCGACTCCGGATGTTTCGAAACATAGATCCCTTCCTTTCCATTCAAATGTCCAATCTTAAAAAAAGAAAAAAGAGGGCCTTCCGGGCCCTCTTTTGGAAAGCCGGAATTATCCGGCTTTGACCTCAATCTTCTTGGCGCGAGCCTTCTGGTTTTCGGTTTTGGGCAGGCGGATCTTCAAGACACCGTCTTTGTATGTGGCTTCCACCTTGTTTTCATCCACCTCCGCAGGCAACGCCACCGATCGGCTGAAGGCCCCGAAGCTGCGCTCGGAATGATAGTAGCCCTCTTTCTTCTCTTCAGACGACTGCTTCTTCTCCCCTTTCAGGGTCAGAACGCCGTCTGCCAGAGAAATCTCGATATCTTTCTGCTCAATCCCGGGCAGTTCGGCGGTGACCGTGATTTCCTTATCGGTTTCAGCCACATCCATTCGAGGATAGAATCCGCCGTCAAAACCCGTCCATCCTTTCCAGGGCTGCAGACCGAAATCACTGAAGAAATCATCAAAGAGTCGGCTCATCTGCCGCTGCAGCGCCACGAAAGGATTTTCAAGCTCGCTGCCTCGTACCGAAAGATTTCTGCGTCCTGTTCTCCAGGGTACCAATTCAATCAGTGCCATAGATCTCACCTCCCTTTCCTGAAAGTACGATTGACTTGTTTTTCTTGTTCAACCGTCACTTTTCTATAATACAAAATCCGTGCCAGAACAGACAAACGAGCACAAGTCCTTGTAATACAGAAAGATACAAAATTTTCAATCTCCGATGTCTTTTAGAAAAATCCTGCCAAAATGACAAGACAACCCGTCAGGTTTTTGAAAAGAAATGTTTCGGCCTTACCACGCAGTCCAGGGCCGCGCTTCCCAGTCCGCCGTCCATTTTTCGGACGGATTTTTCCAGACCCAACAGAGCGGCTCTGAACCCTTTTCCCACTCTGTCCCCTTTTGCATTCCAACCGAATAGCAAAACAAACCGGTTTCCTTGTGTCTGTACTCAAACAAAGGAACAAGGACACGACTTGATGCTTCCGTCCCCGCCGGCACGGCATAGAAAAGAGGTTTTTCCGTCCCGCCGCCCGATTCTTTGCTGAATCGGATTTGTCCGTCTTCCATCCTCGCCGCATAAATCGGAATCAGTCCTTCAAAAGCCCTGTCCGGACTGACGGTCCAAAATGCTATCCCTGCAACGTTTCCCTCCTTCTGTTCACTTCTGACCTGCGAACCAAACAAATACTCCGGCCTGCCGTCATTCCTGTGAATCTCATAAACCGGTTCCGGAAGCCGAAGGCGTTCATCCGACAAATCGAGCCGGTACATTATCTGATTGTAATCATACCGCGGCACAGCCGTCTCCGCCGAACCGGAGAAGGTAAAACTGTACGTCCCCTCAAAATAAATGATGCGTCCCTCCTCCTGGTCAAAATAGGGGTGATGCTTCGGATTGTAAAAGGAATACCGCTCGTGCGAAACAACCTTTTGAGCATATCCCCACGGCCCTGCGGGTGTGTCGGCCTCCGCATACCACACCTCCCCCAAATAGGAGGATTCCCCGCCCTGCTGAACCGCAATCAGAATCCATTTCCGCCGGTACGCATTCCAGGAAACTGAACCGTTATGAGGAACAACGGAAGCCCCGCTCCTGATATCATACAAAAGGGCACTGTTCTGTCTTTCTTTCTGCAGGGCCTTCTTCAGTTCATCTGCGGATTTCCATTGAGTCTGCAATTCCCTCAAAGAAATCCACCGATACCCCGCCCCGCCGCCGCTCGAACCTGTCGGAGAACCGCCCAACGCCGTGAAAATCTCATACCGTTCCGGACAAAGCATATCCTCCCAGGAGGCGGAAATCCGCAGTCGAACACTCAGGGGAAACGGCACAGCAAAATAAAAATAGCGTTTTTCACCGCAGACCGCCCCAAAGGGATGACCGACGCCGCCGAATGGAACCAAATTCTTCTCGCTTCGAAGCACCGGACGAAACTGACAGGCCGAATCGTCATATTCCAGAAGGCCGTACTCCAGGGGCTCTGCAAGTCCTTTGCGTCGCGAAAAGAAGGCCGTCATATGTTCCCTGTCTTCCGAATCCTTTACAGCACAAACCCCCTCAATCCAAACGACCCCCTCCTCCGGCAGCGGTACCATCTTTTTGCAAAAGCCCCTCTCGTCCGTAAAATAGTGCAGGTCCACTCCAACAGCCGGGTCCACTCCGCCCTGCCTCGGCAGCACAGATACTGCCCCGGAGGTCGCAAAGTTCCCCAGCGGATAAAACGGACAATTCGTATCTCCCCAAAACCAGTACAGTCTGTCTTTGTACCAGCAGGTCTGAACGGAATCCTGCCCCATCACCTGTCCGTTTAAATCGGGATTTTTCAGCGGTACCGGAAGCCCTGCCAGCAGACTGTCCCGATAGATGCCCTGGCCCGTAATGCGATATAGCCGTTCGGCAACATTCACACGCCTAACCCGAACTTCAGCCGTTTTCCCCGCTTTCACCTGCAGCCGCACCCCCCGATTGCCGAAGCCGTCCGCCGGATATTCATACCCCGGACCCCGCACAAAAAAGTACACCTCCCGCTCCATCAGACCCGGCTCGAAAAAGGCAATGACTCCCTGACTGTCCGTCCAGAAGGAAATTCCGTTGGTGGTCTTCAGCTCCATCAGCGGTACCCCCCGCCCTGTCTGCTCATCGACAACTCGTATCACAAAAAAAGAACCGTTCCCCTTCGGTTGGTTCACAGACAAAGCTTCCCCGCCCCTCGAAAAAAAAGAAACAGAGACAAAAAGACCGCCGACAATCAGCCGCCGAATCCCCGCGAACCTGCCGGTCATATACCCGCCTTAAACCGCCCTGTTATTCTTTCCAATCTTCTTCCTTCGAAGACGGAGGAACTTTTTTCTGCTCCATACTCAGAAGATCCGAAACCGTCGGCTTCTCCAATTTGCCCCCGCTGATAATCAGTTTAACCTCCTCGGCATCCAGCGTTTCATACTTCAGCAGGGCCTCCGCCAGACGGTTCAGCGCATCCCGATGCTGCACAAGCAGTTCCTCTGCCTTCGCATAAGCCGCGTCCAGCAGCTTCTTGACCTCTCGGTCAATTAACTCCGCCGTCTTCTGGGAATATTCCGCTCCAATCGGCCCGTAGAAATACGAATCCGTCCCGTCCGCCCCGTAATAAACCGGCCCGACCTCTTCGCCCATCCCCCATTCCGTCACCATTTGACGAGCCAGCGCCGTCGCCTGCCGAATATCGGAATAAGCGCCGCTGTCTATGTCATTGAAAACCATCTTGACGGCGATCCGCCCGGCAAAGCAAATCTGCAGCTGCGCCAGACAGAATCGTTTCGAATAATACAGCCGGTCCTTTTCCGGCAGTGCAAACGTCGCCCCGCCCATCGGCCCCCGCGGAATGATGCTCACCTTGTGCAGCGGGTCGGCATCCGGCAGCAGCGACTGCACCAGGGCATGGCCGGCCTCATGATACGCCGTCAGCCGCTTGTCATACTCATCAATCACCCGGCTGCGTTTGGCACGGCCCCACCGCACCTTATCCCGCGCCTCCTCCAGATCACTCATCTCCACATAATCCTTGTTCTGCATGCTCGCGCTGATGGCCGCCTCATTAATCAGCGCTTCCAGTTCCGCTCCGCTGAACATCGGCGTCCCGCGGGCCAGCCGCTCAAAATCCACATCCGGGCCGCATTTGACCCGCCGAGCGTGAATCTGGAGAATCTTCATCCGCCCCTTCAAATCCGGCAGCGGAACTACTACCTGCCGGTCGAACCGCCCCGGACGCGTCAGCGCATGGTCCAGAATATCCGCACGGTTCGTCGCTGCTATCACAATCACCTGGTCATTCGTGTCAAAACCGTCCATTTCCACCAGGATTGCATTGAGCGTCTGTTCCCGCTCATCATGGCCCCCGCTGACAAATCCCGGCCCTCGCTTGCGGCCGATGGCGTCAATCTCATCCAGAAAAATAATGCACGGGGAGTTTTCCTTCGCCTGCCGGAACAAATCCCGCACGCGGCTGGCCCCGACCCCGACAAACATCTCCACAAAATCGCTGCCGGCAATGCTGAAAAACGGAACATCCGCCTCGCCGGCAATCGCCTTAGCCAGAAGCGTCTTGCCGCAGCCGGGCGGGCCGACCAGAAGAACTCCGCGGGGAATACGGCCCCCGATTTTCTGAAATTTCTTCGGATTCTTCAAAAACTCAATAATTTCCGCCACTTCCTCCTTAGCTTCCTCAATCCCTGCCACGTCATCAAAAGTCTTCTTGGTATTCTTGCCCTGGACCCGGTGCTTGCTGCGGCCGAAATTCATCAGCATCCCGCCGCCGGTACGGATGTTTCGGATAAAGAAAAAGTAAATCAGCGCAATCAGCAGCACAAACGGAAGCAGATTCCAAAGCAGAGGGGCCCACATATCGGGCTTTTGAATCTTCACTTCAACCCGCTGGGAAACCAGCAGCGGAAGCAGAGTTTCATCCTTCAGCACCTCGGACACAGATACCTCAAACCGTGCGGGCCTGCCGTCTGAAATGAATTTCGGGTCAAATTCTCCGAGAATTTTGCCCTTGCCCTCGTGAATCACGACGGACTTAACATGTCCGGCTCGAACGTGGTCCAGAAATTCCGGCGAATAGGTCAATTCCTGCACACGCTGCATCCGCATCAGTGTCGAAATCATCAGCATCAGCACAAGCCCAATCAAAAGCCAGCTTAAAGGACCCCGCTGATAATTCGGAAGCGGAACTTTCGGTCCGCGCTTGGATTCTTTTTCTGTCATAGATATTTGTCTTTTCCTTGCCGGTTCTGAACTGCAATCATTCTTGAAAGGGTCTTTTTCGTTTCCGCCGTTTACCAGCCCGATTCCATCCGCTCTACGAGACGCTGTGCCGCCTTGTTCACAGCACGGGCGGCCGAATATTCAAAATCCTGATTCAGAAAAGCCGAATAGGGCTCCGAAGCCGCCACCGTCTCCTGATTAATCAGAACCTCCCCTGTCCGCAGATTTTTCCACGTAAACGTCACATGCACCAGGGCCTCCTGCTCCAGGGGCCTGCCGGTATGACGGTCCACCGTCAAAACCCCCTGTCCGGTTCGGATCGTTCCGCTCAGAATCGAATCCGCCGCCTTCCGGTCTGATACAATCTTGTAAGGCGTCTGGGCCTCAATCTGCTTGCACACTGCATCCGTCAGCAGATACTCATACCCGCGGCGGAAATCCGACGTATCAAACATCTCCACATAAACCGTCCGTATCTGCTCCGGATACGGCCAGCGGTTGGTATATCCGGAACATCCGAACGTCATCAGAAGTCCGCACACCGCCGCGGCAAACAGAATCCATCTTTGCCGTCCCTTATCCATACGTTAGACTCCCTCCGCAGGATTCAGCTGTTTCCGTTCTTTTCCCGTCGGCAAATCCAGCACATATCCCAAACCAAACCAGTGGTCCAGAAAACTCGCCCCCGCTTCGATGCACTTCCGCCGGAAACTCTTGGCCGGCAGCAGACTCCGCCCCGCTTCCAGGGCCGACGTATGCTCTTTCGCCATCTGGGCCGCCCGGGTCCCAGGAAACTGCTCCATCGCCGTTCGATAATACATCAGAGCCGCCCCTGTCTGTTCCGTTCGTTCATAATAAAGCCCCACAAAAAAAATCTTGTAGGCCTGCTGTTCCGCAATCATCTCCAGCGTCTGTTCAATCCCCAGTTCCGATGCACTGGCTTCATACCGCTTTCGATAGTCCTCAAAATAACTCGAGGCCCCCCGCAGCACCGTTGCATCATAATGCGGACTTCGATACGAAGCATGAAGCGTCTGAGCCATTCGCAGCAAAGCAATTCGTCCGCTCTCTCCCGTCGGCCAGCGGTCGGCAATCTCCGACCATGTCTGATATGCATCCAGATACTGCTCCCGACGTTCCTGGTTTTCCGCAATCGTAATCAGCGACCGATACGCCAGCGGTGCCCGCCCCCAGCGGTCAGCCAGGTCCCGCAGGATTTTTTCTCCCTCTTCGTAAGCCGGCAGCCGGAAAATCTTCAAAAACGGCCTCTTTTGCCCCCCCATATAAGCCGCTCCAATCGAATACAGCCGTTCGGCCGCCGCCATCAGCAGGGGGCTGTCCGGATAATCCGTCAGACATTTCTTATACTGCTTGGCCGCTTTCGACCAGTTATTTCGAATATACTGCTTCTCCCCCTGGATATAAAGGGCCAAATCAGGCCCGGAAAACTGTGGAAAATCCGTCTGCAAATGGTCAAGGGCCCGCTCCGCTGCCCCGCTGTCACCCTGTTCAATCTGCTGCTTGATTTCCGAAAGTTTCAGCAGAAATTGCCCCTCCGGACTTGCGGAAACCTCCTGCCAGCCCGACTCAGGCGACAATCGCCAAGTCTGCTCACACATTCCCGGCACGGAAAAGCCCCAAGCCGCACAGAGTCCAAAAACTGCTAACCTGTTAAAATTAAACATCTTACAATCCTTCCCACCGCAGGATATCTTCCGTGACCCATTCTTATACTCGACATTATATCGCCAAAATCGCCGCTTGCAATCGAACTTTACACAGGTTTTCACCGAAAAACAAAAAAGGAATTGATTTTCCGAAAAAAACCGATATACTGTGTAGTGGTTCTTTCGTAATCAGGCGAAGAATCGTCCTGAAACACAACAAAGCGTTGTGATGACGATTTTGCGGCGGGCTCAAAAAACCCGTTCGTTTCTGCCGGACAGACTCGGGGTTTGCCGGTGGAGACCGACGGCCGATGCCTTCAATGCCGCAGAATTCGGTATAACAGTATGTTTATCAGGAGAAACATTATGAAAAGACATGCCTTTTGCGGCGTACAGCCGACTCCCCCGTGTTTCGAACCGACTTCCGAAAAATACCGCTCTTCTGCGCAAACTTAGGCATCCGGACGCAGAAAAATACTTTCTGTATAGGAGTTTCCAATGAAAGACAATACGAGCGAAAAAACAGCCGTTCAAACCAAACCCGGCAGCCAGATTATTGTCGATACCCTCCTCGAGCACGGGGTCGATGTGCTCTTCGGATACCTCGGCGGCGTCGTACTGCCGCTGTTTGACAAACTCTATGATTCCCCCATTCGCGTCGTCATTCCCCGACATGAGCAAGGCGGCTGCCACATGGCTGATGCCTATGCCCGTTCTACAGGAAAGGTGGGTGTCGTTGTCGCCACATCCGGTCCGGGTGCCACCAATCTGACCACCGGCCTGGCTACCGCGATGATGGACTCCGTCCCTCTCGTCGCCTTAACCGGACAGGTCCGCACGGAACTGATCGGCAACGACGCCTTCCAGGAAGCCGATACAACCGGCATTACGCGGCCGATCACCAAACACAATGTGATTGTCAAAAACCCCAATGAACTGGCCCAAACCATCCGCGAGGCCTTCTTTATTGCTTCCACCGGCAGACCGGGGCCGGTCCTGATTGACATTCCCGTGGATATGCAAATCGCTCAGGTGCCGGCCACACCCCCGCAGCCGCTTGATTTGCCGGGCTATCGCATTCGCGAACGGGGACACGCCCGCCAAATTACAGCCGCCGCAGAGGCCGTCAACAGCTCTCAAAGACCCGTCCTCTACGTCGGCGGAGGCGTCATCAGCGGCAATGCCTCCGAACCCCTGCGGAAACTGGCTAAAAAAGCCAACATCCCTGTTACAATGACCCTGATGGGACTGGGGGCCTTCGACCAAAATGACCCTCTGTCTCTCGACATGCTCGGCATGCACGGAGCCGCCTATGCCAACTTCGCGGTGCAGAACTGTGACCTGCTTATCTGTGTGGGAGCTCGTTTCGATGACCGTGTCACCGGAAAACTCAAGGCCTTTGCCCCGAACGCCCGCGTCATCCATATTGACCTAGACCCGTCCAGCATCTCCAAAAACGTCCCGGCGGATATTCCGGTCGTCGGAAGCGCCCGACACGTTTTGACGGAAATGCTCGAGCTGGTCGAATACAAAGAGCGAAAAGAATGGTTCGACCAAATCGCCGAATGGAAAAAACGCCATCCGCTCCGCTACAATCGGAACGCCAAAACCATCAAACCCCAGTATGTCATCGAAGAACTCTGGAGACAGACTCAGGGCCAGGCGATTATCACCACCGGTGTCGGCCAGCATCAGATGTGGACAGCCCAATTCTATCGTTTCAACCGGCCGCGTCAGTTCATCACCTCCGGCGGACTGGGCACGATGGGCTTCGGTCTGCCGGCCGCCATCGGCGCCAAGATTGCCAACCCCGATGCCCTTGTCATCGACATCGACGGCGACAGCAGCTTCAATATGACCCTGACCGAACTGTCCACCGCCGTTATGTATGAACTGCCTGTCAAAGTCTGCCTGATCAACAACGGCTATATGGGGATGGTCCGCCAGTGGCAGGAACTCTTTTACGGCAAACGCTACTCCTGCAGCTCCCTCAAAAGCCCTGATTTCGCCCGGCTCGCCGAGGCCTTCGGGGCCGTCGGACTCCGCGCCGAGAAAAAAGAGGAAGTCCCAGCCGTTATCAAAGCCATGCTCGCAGAAAAAAGACCCTGTGTGGCCGATTTTCATGTAGACCCGGAGGAAAACGTCTGGCCCATGGTCCCGGCCGGAAAATCACTCCACGAAATGGACGGTCTGGATATCTTCGAAATGGCCTGAAAACCGAAACCATCTTTTCACAGGAAAGGATGAACAATGAAACATATTCTCAGCGCTTTAGTTCAGAATAAACCCGGTGTTCTGGCCCACGTGGCTGGAATGTTCGCCGCACGGGCTTTTAATATTGACTCCCTTGCTGTCGGCCGAACCGACGACCCCTCCCTGTCGCGCATGACTATCGTCGTCATCGGCGATGACCGCGTCGTCGAACAAGTCCGCAAACAGCTGGCCAAAATCGTCACCGTCGTCAAAGTTCAGGACTTTGCCGGCATGGATGTCGTTGCCAGGGACCTGATGCTCATCAGCGTCGCCTGTCCGCCTGAAAAACGCCCGGAAATCCTTGCTCTGGTCGAGATGTTTCAGGGAAAAGTTGTGGACATCGGCTCCAAATTCGTGATGGTTGAAGTCGCCGGTCCTGAAAGCAAAATCGAGGCCTTTATCGAGGCCTGCCGACCCTACGGCATCAAAAACCTCGTCCGCACCGGCACCGTGGCCATGGCACGTCAGAGCCGAGTCGTCCAGGCGGAAAACTCCGACGACGGCAAATAAACAGCTCGAATCTTCAAAAAAGCGGTCGGTAAAACTGCACGGACAGCAAAGAAAAAAGTTGAAAACAATCCGGTTCCTGCTTATCCTGAAAAAACCAAAAAATATACAACAAAAGTCTTCAATAGGAGATAAAACACAATGGCAAAAATTTATTATGAACAGGACGCCCCGATTGACGCCCTCAAAGGCAAAAAAGTCGCCGTCATCGGATACGGCAGCCAGGGCCACGCCCACAGCCAAAACCTCCGCGACAGCGGTATCGAAGTCGCCGTCGCAGAACTCAAAGGAACCGACAACTACAAACTCGCTTTGGAACACGGGTTTAAACCCGGGCCGATTGCAGACGCCGTCAAGGGGGCTGCTCTGATTATTGTCACACTCCCCGACGAAGTGCAGTCCAAGGTTTATCAGACGGAGATTGCTCCCAACCTCAAAGCGGGCCAAACACTCGGCTTCTGCCACGGGTTCAACATCCATTTCGGCTACATCAAACCGCCGGCCGACATCAACGTCGTCATGATCGCCCCCAAAGGCCCCGGGCACCTCGTCCGCAGTGAATTTGAAAAAGGCGGCGGTGTTCCCTGCCTCGTGGCCGTCCAGCAGGATGCCACCGGAACCGCCCTCCAGATTGCCCTGGCATGGGGCAACGGCATCGGAGGCGCACGGGCCGGAATCCTCCGAACCACCTTCAAAGAAGAAACGGAAACCGACCTGTTCGGCGAACAGGTCGTCCTCTGCGGCGGCCTGACGGCCCTGATTAAAGCCGGATTTGAAACCCTCGTCGAAGCCGGCTATCAGCCCGAAATCGCCTATTTCGAATGCATGCACGAGGTCAAACTCATCGTGGACCTGATGTATCAGGGCGGCATGAGCTACATGCGCTACAGCATCTCCAACACCGCCGAATACGGCGACCTTACCCGCGGCCCGCGAATCATCACCGAACAAACCAGAGCCGAAATGAAGAAGATTCTCGGCGAAATTACCTCCGGTGCTTTTGCCAAAGAATGGGTCGCCGAATACCAGTCCGGCCTCAAAAAGTTCAACGAACTCTACCAGAAAGACTACAACTCCCAGCTTGAACAAGTCGGACGAAAACTGCGAAAAATGATGAAATGGATTCACGCCAAGGAAATCTAACTGTCAAACGAAAGGGGCACACTGTGAACCGAACGGGCCTTATCACATGGGCCGCACTGCCGGCCTTCCTGCTGCTGAGCGGCTGTGTTCAGACCTTCAACGAAGAAAAAGTCGTTTTTGAAAAATACGACGGTACCATTCTTCGGCAAAGCACCTCGGCACAGGTCCTTTCTTCCATTTGCGATCCCCTCTTCGAATACCTCAGCCAGAGCGAAAGCGTTGCGGCCTCCTGGAATGAACGGGACAAAGGCCGCACCCATTGGTTCAACATGGTCGCCTTTGACGAAGAGTCTCTGCTGGCCGTCCGCAAATACGGCTTTTCCTGCGTCGAACAGCGTCTGGGCCCTAACGCTCCCCCGCGGCCCAAGGTCCGGCTGGATGCGGAATTAGTCCTCGATGAGCAGGTCCTCAATGCGGCCTATCCCACTCAGAATGCCCGTTTTATCGCCGTCCTGAAGGAAGTACAGAAGCAGTTTAACAACGATGCCCTTCAGGTCACCGCCGACAGCGGGACACTGCAGAGTTCCGCCATGATGGTCAGTCAGCTCTTCCAGTCAGTTTTGATCAAACTCGAACAATCCCCGGCACTGGCCTCACACCTCAGCTGGCTGGAGGGTCTGGAGTTCGAACATCCGACGCTCGGCCCAAGCCGCATCCGAATGCTGATTCTTAACGACATCGTCAAAATCAAAATCAAAGCCTCCCCCGCCTGGTTCCGCAAAATACCCTTCGAAAAACACCCCGACGTAATGTATATGTAATCCCGGAATCCTCCTTGTTTTTTCCAAGCCGGCCCTCCGCCGGCTTTTTTGTCTATAGACAAACTCTGTTCCCCTGCCGGCCAAACCCGCCCGCCGGCCTATAAAACCACCTGCCGGAAAAACAGCTCGAGGCGATAAGCCCAAAGAAACGAATGCCTCCTCCCTCTTCACTGTTCCCTGTTGACTCGACTCGCCCGTCCTTTCTTCATTATCAAATCCGCGTAATCCGTGGTGAATGCCGAATGTCCACGACACCTCAAAAACCAAAAGCCGATACAAACTTGCCAAAACCGCAAAAGCACTGGAAAATGATGTCTTTTCCAACAAATTGCAGAGAAAAGGCGTAAGACGAATGCACGGATTTGAAGATTTCGAACAGGAGCTGGCGTCTCTTGAGGCGGCTAATCTGCGTCGTCGGCTGCGGACAATTGCCGAGGTTCACGGAACGACAGTCCGCACAGCCGACCAGCCGCAGCGGGAGAAGGTGCTGTTCTGCAGCAACAATTACCTGAATCTGGCGGAAGATGAGCGGCTCCGGAAAGCCGCTGTCGAAGCGATTCAAAAGTACGGCTGGGGAGCGGGAGCCTCCCGACTGATTTGCGGAACCCTCCGTCCCCACACGGAGCTGGAGGAGGCCTTCGCCGACTGGGCAGGCAAGGAGCGGGCGCTGTATTTTCCCTCCGGCTGGTCGGCCAATCAGACGATTTTGACGACCCTGCCGGCCAAGGGGGATTTGGTGCTGATGGACCACCGCTGCCATGCATCGATTGTGGATGCCGTGCGGACCAGCGGGGCTGATTTTCGGACATACCGGGATGAAAGCGACCAACGGCTTCAGCGGTTTTTGGCGGATGCAAAATACCGCCGCAAATACATCGTGACCGAAAGCATCTTCTCTATGGACGGCGACCCGGCCCGGCTGGACATCCTGGCAGAACTCAAGGAACGGTTCGGGGCGGTGCTGATTGTGGATGAGGCGCACGGATTGGGCTGCTTCGGTCCGAGCGGTGCCGGACTGGCCGAACAGCTGGGGATTTTGGACAACGTTGATATTCTGATTGCCCCACTTGGCAAGGCGGCCGGATGTGCAGGGGCCCTGGCGGCGGCACCGGCGGCGGTCATCGACCTGCTGATCAATCGCGGACGGCCTTTGATTTATACAACCGCTGCTCCGGCGGCCTGTGCGGCAGCGGCCCTCACAGCCATTCGAATTATTCAAAACGAGCCCCATCGCCGCAAACAACTGTCCGAAAACGCCGCTTACCTGCGCAATCAGCTGATGAAAATGGGCCTGAATATCGGGCAAACGGCCTCTCAAATTATCCCAATAATCTTGGGCGAAAGCGAAAAAGCCCTCCGGTGGGCCGGCCGGCTGGAGGCGGAAGGGTATTTCGTGACCGCCATTCGCCCCCCGACTGTCCCTAAGGGTGCAGCTCGGCTTCGTCTGAGCATACAATACGCCCATACACAAGAGCAGATGGACGGCCTCTGCCGCGTCCTCAGTCAATTAGCGGCCTACTAAAGAAAACCTATTTGGATTTGGAGGATTTTTTCTTTGGGGAAGCAGCGGGAGAAACAGCGGGCAGCGGAGACGGCTTCCAGAGCGAATATGCAATCACGCAAATCCCAAACAAAATCAGATAAATCGCCATATTCTGCGAGATGGTGCCGCCCCGATACAGAAGCCAGAAACCGCTGTATTCAAAGGGATTGTCATCCCGGAGGGTTTCAAGAAAGAAGCGGGTAATCCCGTAGAGAATAAGCATTGAACCAGCCGTCACACCGGGCCGCATCCGTCCGAACTTTTTCCAGAGCCCCAAAAGCACAGCCGCCAGCAGAAAACCGTTGGCACTCGAATACAGCTGCGTGGGATGAACCTTCAGACACCGATACGGACCTTCAGAGACCTGTTTCTGCTGTTCGGGGGTGAGCTCTTCAAAGGGTTTTAGATAGGCATTGTGCTTGTTGGGCTCATCGACCGGAAGCCATTTGCCATCGGGACCGGGGATGCCAAAAAAGTCGGCAGGCAGGTCCAGATAGGGCTTGTCCCGATGACGCTTCGGGTCCGGATGAATCTGACTCTGATAGACCAAAGAGCCGTAAGGGAAGCGGACACCCCAGGGCAGGTCAGTGCATTTGCCGAAGCAGCAGCCGCTGAAGAAGCAGCCGATGCGTCCGAAGCCGATGCCGACCATCAGTCCGATGGCCAGCACATCAAAATACAGACGAATGGAGCGTTTCTGCTTCTTCAGATACAGCCAGAGAACCAGCAGGGCCGTCAAAACTCCGCCGAGCAGTTCCACCCCGCCCTGCCAGACGGCAAAGACCTCCATCCAGCGGCCGACAAACAGATCCCTGTGATGAACGACAAAGAAGACACGAGCCCCGATGACGCCCGCAATGAGGGCATAAACGGCGGCATTGCCAAGGATATCAGGGTCTTCACCAAGCGTCTTGACAAGCCGGCGCATCAGCCACAGGGCCGCCAGAAAGCCCAGAACGACCATAACCCCCCAGCTTTTGACGGTTTGATGCAGAAACGGGATTTCAAACAGTTCCGGATGCATCCAGCTCAACCCAGAGGGGAAAACCTGTTGTGCTCATCGCAAAGGATAATGCGGGGCTTGTGAGTTTTGATTTCGTCCGGAGTAAAGTAGCCGAAATTCATCACAATGACAATGTCGCCGGGACTGAAGAAACGGGCGGCGGCTCCGAGCACAATCAGCGATTTGCTCCCGGCGGGTGCGGGAACCACATAGGTTTCAACACGGGCTCCGTTGGAAACATTGGCCAGCAGGACTTCTTCATACGGAAGAATCCCCGCCGCCTTCATCATGTCTTCATCAATGCCGACGCTGCCGGGATAGTCAATCTTTGTATCGGTTACCCGGGCGCGATGAATCTTGCCTTTTAATGCCTTGATAAGCATCCGCTTTGTTCCTTTCTCACAAAAAGGGATATTGTACCTCAAGCGGACGGCGCCTGCAAGTCTATCAAAAGATTGTCGATAAGCCGAGTCGTTCCGACCCGGGCGGCGGCGGCAGCCAGAACAGCACCTCGAATCTCCGTCAGCGGCCGGAGGGTCTGCGGGTCCACCAGTTCAAAATATTCAAGAAACACATCGGGCTGGTCAAAAAACGGCAGCACAGCCCGGCGGATTTCATCGGGATTGGCTTGTCCGGACTGGATAAGATCCCTGCATTTCTGAAGGGCCTGCGAGAGACAAAGGGCCTTTTTCCGCTCGTCTTTGGACAAATACTGGTTGCGGCTGCTGAGGGCCAGCCCGTCCTTGTCGCGGACGGTGGGACAGACCCGAACCTCAAGCGGAAAGTTGAGGTCCCGAACCATCGTTTGGATGACGACGGCCTGCTGGGCGTCCTTTTGACCGAAATAGGCAATATCGGGCTGGATGATATTGAAGAGTTTTGCACAAACAGTGGCCACGCCGCGAAAGTGTCCCGGACGACGGGCTCCGCAGAGACCTTCGGTTACCTTCTCGACGTTCACCCAGGCCAGCTGTTCCTGCGGATACATCTCTTCGACGGATGGAGCAAAAATCCAATGAGCGCCGAGTTTTTCACAATAACGGATATCCGCCTCGAGAGTCCGCGGATAACGGGCCAGGTCTTCATTCGGGCCGAACTGAGTGGGGTTGACAAAGATGCTCACGATGACTGTATCGCATTCAGAAACAGCTCGTTGAATCAGGGAGCCGTGACCTTCATGGAGGGCCCCCATCGTCGGAACCAGTCCAATCCATTTGGCGGCGAAACGTGCCGCCCGGACCTTTTGCCGCATTTCCGAAACGGTCGTTATGACTTCCATAGTTTTTCTCCTGCCAGATAATAGGAGATTTCCTTTGCGAGAGGAAGAATTTGTTCCGGATGAACACATTCGGCGGCATTCAGCCGAATCACGGGACAAGCCGTCCAGCGGGCGAGAATTTCTTCATAGCCGTTCCGCTGGGCCTCCAGAAAAGAGGCATCAATTCCCTGCTCATAGGGACGATTTCGGCGGCGAATGCGTTCCAGACAGTTCGAAACCGTATCTTCCAGAAAAATCACCAGAACAGGCGTATGGACTTGGTTGGCCACCGATTCATACACCTGCATGTATTGGCTCAATGCATCGGAATCGAGCCATTGCCGGGCGTAAATGAGGGCCTTAAAAAAAACGTAATCGCTGACGGCAGCGCCTTGTCGAAGTTTGCCGTCTTTGCGGAGCTGGGAGGCGCTGCTGCCCAGAAAAAAGAGCTCTGAGTCAAGCGCCAGATGAGACTGGCCGTAATAGACCTTTTCGAGAAAAGGATTTTTGTCGTATTCTTCTTTGAGCAGATGGGCAGAAAGAACGCCGGCCAGCCGCTCCGCCAGCGTGGACTTGCCGACACCGATGAGCCCCCCTATCGAAACCAGCTGAAGCCGCCCCGGGTCCAGAGCAAAATTGCCGCCGTTGAGCCGCTGAGCAAGAACACGAAGCGGACGGTGCAGGCGGGGGCATACAAGGTCAGAGTTCAGCTCGATAAGCCCTTTCAGGACAAAAGAACGAAGATGCATTTGGGAATGCGGCACAACCAGGTCGGGCTCCTCGAGAACGAGGGTGTCGTACAACAGCAGGTCCAAATCAAGGGTTCGAGGTTCCCAGCGTCTGTTTCGATGCCGGCCGAATTGGGTCTCTGTCTGCCTGAGCAGGTCGAACAGCTGCCGGCAGGAAAGGGTTGTGACAACTTCAGCCGCGGCGTTGAGATATTCGGCCTGTTCCGAATCACCCAGAGCGGGCCAGCGGCTCAGTGAACTGAGCCGCAGCGACAAAACCCCAGCCTGCTGCTGCAGATATTGTGCCGCCCGGCGAATAGTCTGTTCGCGATCGCCCAGATTGCTGCCCAGTCCGACATATGCTTTGACGGTGCCGCTCATATTTGCAGAGAGGCAAAACGGTCCATCGCCTCCTGAACTTTCTGGGGGTGATTGAAGGCACTCAGTCGGAAAAACCCTTCTCCGGCGGCCCCGAAGCCGGCTCCCGGTGTGCCTACAACGTGCAGTTTTTCCAAAAGCAGGTCAAAAAATTCCCATGAGCCCATCCCCTTCGGAGTCTTCAGCCAGACATAAGGAGCATTTTGACCGCCGTAAACGGAATAACCAAGCCGGCCAAGCGAGCGGCACATCAGGTCGGCATTTTTCATATAAATCGAGATGATTTGCCGGATTTGTCGGCGGCCTTCCGGAGAATAAACGGCCTCGGCGCCCCGCTGCGTGATATAACTGACGCCGTTGAATTTCGTGCAGTGACGGCGATTCCAGAGGGGTTTAAGGGCAACCGGCTTGCCGTCGGCTGTATAAGCCGTCAGCTCGTCCGGAACAACGGTAAATGCACAGCGGACACCGGTAAAACCGGCGGTTTTGGAGAAGCTGCGGGATTCGATGGCAACTTTACGGGCCCCCTCGATTTCATAAATTGAATGCGGAATCGATTCATCCTGAATGAACGCCTCGTACGCGGCGTCAAAGAGAATGACAGCCTTGTGCTCGAGGGCATAATCGACCCATTTTTTCAGCTGCTCCCGTGTGGCCACCGCCCCGGTAGGATTGTTCGGATAGCAAAGATAAATCAGGTCCACCGGTTCTTTAGGCAGGTCCGGAACAAAGTTGTTTTCCGGCGTGCAGGGCATGTAAACGATTCCGCTGTATCGTCCGGACGCATCAGCCGGTCCTGTTCGGCCGGCCATCACATTGGTATCCACATAAACAGGATATACAGGGTCAGTCACAGCTACTTTGATGTCAAGTCCGAAGATTTCCTGCAGATTTCCGGTGTCGCATTTGGCCCCATCGCTGATGAAAATTTCATCCGGTGAAACCTGAGCCCCTCTTGCCTGATAATCATTTTCTGCGATGGCCTTGCGCAGGAATTCATAGCCCTGTTCAGGGCCGTAGCCGCGGAAAGTCTCCGGGCGGGCCATCTCCCGAACGGCCTGTTCCATCGCCGAGCAGACGGCCGGCGGCAGCGGTTCGGTCACGTCGCCGATGCCGAGTTTGATAATCGATGCATTCGGATGCGTCTTGGCAAAAGCCGCCACACGCCGGGCAATTTCAGGAAACAGATAGCCCGCTTTGAGTTTGAGAAAGTGTTCATTGACTCGAATCATAGATGCCTCAAATCATTCTTCAAAAGTGCTCACGAATATACCGGACGGCGTTGGTAAAAATCATCATTCCGTCCGCAGGTTCCTGTTCGTTGATTTTCAATCGCGTCCAGTGCGGATGCTGCGTCCAGCGGACAAACCGCTCCGGATGGGGCATCAGGCCGAGGATGCGCCCGGTGGAATCCGTCAAAGCAGCAATGTCATCGACCGAGCCGTTCGGATTGACAGGGAACGGCCCCGGATTGCCGGCGGCATCCACATAGCGAAAGGCGGCATAGCCGCCCTGCCGGACCTGCTCAAGAGCCGCCGCGTCTTTGGCAGCCAGTTTGCCTTCGCCGTGAGCGACGGGCAGGTAGATTCGCCGGCCCGGGTCCAGAAAAACGCACCGGTCGGTGCCGGGCTGCAGATAAACCCAGCGGTCTTCAAACCGCCCGCTGTCGTTGTCCGTAAGAGTAAACGAGGTCTGCCCGCCGCCGTTGAAGCCCGGCAGAAGCCCGGTCTTAATCAGTACCTGAAAGCCGTTGCAGATTCCAAGGATCAGTTTGCCCTTTTCCAGAAAAGTTCTCATCGCATCCCGCAGATGATGAAGAATCTGGTTAGCCAAGATTTTGCCGGCGGCGACATCGTCCCCATAACTGAATCCGCCCGGCAGAACAAGAATCTGGAACTCATCCAGCAAAGCCGGCTTTTCCTTGAGCCGGTTGATATGAATCCGCTGAACGGCGGCGCCGGCCAGTTCCAGCGCATGCTGGGTTTCCAAATCACAATTGATTCCAGCGGCCCGAAGCACAACAGCGTGAACAGTCGTCATACTCTATGCAATCCTCACAAAAAATTTCACCCAAGGGAAAGGGGGGTTTTCCAGGCCGCTTTGAGCGCATCCAGGTCGGCATCAATCACAAGCCGCTGCTGGGCATCGCGAATCTGCAGCCGCGGCTGTTCCACCACCTCACCGATTTGCCCAAACGGCAGATTCAGCATCCGTTTGGCGAAGGCATGATAACAGGCGGGCGTCACTTCCACCAGATACCGCGAGTTGGATTCGCTGAAGAGCTGTTCGGCGGCCGTCCGGCAGTCCTGCGAAACCGGCAGTCCCCGCAAATCCGCCTGAATGCCCAACCCGCCGGCAAATGCCATCTCTGCCAGGGCCGCGGCCAGCCCGCCTTCCGAACAGTCATGGCAGCTGCGCACCAGACCGTCGGCAATCGCTTCGGAAAGCCGCTGAGCAATCTGCGGAGCCAGATTCAGGTCAACCGTCGGCACCCTGCCGCCGGTTTGACCATGCAGACGGCTCAGATGAGAACCGCCCATTTCTTTGCGGGTCAACCCCACAATAAAGAGAAAGTTGCCGGGCTCTTTCAGGTCCATCGTAACGCATTTGCGAATATCCTCCACAAGACCGACGGCGCTGATCAGCAGGGTTGGCGGAATGATAATCCGCGTGCCGTCCTCGCAGACAAACTCGTTGTTCAGCGAATCTTTGCCGGAAATAAAGGGGGCTCCGAAGGCCTTGGCCCCGTCATAGCAGGCCTGAGCGGCCCGCACCAGCGAGCCGAACGTCTGCGGGCGGGAACAGTCCCCCCAGCAGAAATTATCCAAAAGGGCGATTCGGTCAAATCGGGCGCCGACGCAAATCAGATTGCGGACGGCTTCATCGATGCCGGAAAGAGCCATCTGATACGGGTCCAAATCACCGTAGCACGGATTCATCCCGCAGGCAATCGCAATCCCGCGGTTGGAATGATATTTCGGACGAATCACCGCCGCATCCGACGGGCCGTCGTTAGCAGCTCCCATCAGCGGCTTTATCACGCTGCCGCCCTGCACTTCGTGGTCATACTGGCGGATAATCCATTCCTTGCTGGCAACATTATAAGAGGACAAAATCGCCAGCAGGTCTTCGGTGTAGGAGTCTTTGGACGGAAACTGAGGTTCCGGCAAACACGGCGTCCGCCAGACGGCCTTTCGACTGTATTTGCAGATGCCTTCGTGGAGAAAATCCATCTCCAGCTGGCCGACCTGAACACCGTTATACCGGAGCGTAAGTTTCTTATCATCGGTAAATCGGCCGATGACGGTGGCCTCAACATCTTCGGCGGCGAAGATTTGCAGAATCGCCTCCAGATTTTCGGGCTTGACGGCGATAACCATCCGCTCCTGGGCCTCGCTGATCCAGATTTCCGTATAACTCAGCCCCTGATATTTGAGAGGGACCTTTTCGAGGTCCACCTCCGCTCCCAGCTCGGCGCCCATTTCGCCGACGGCGCTGCTGAGCCCCCCTGCCCCGCAGTCCGTAATGGCTTCATACAAACCGGCATCCCGAGCCTGCAGGAGGGTGTCGAGCATCTTCTTTTCCGTGATGGCGTTTCCAATCTGCACGGCGTGTGAGAAGATTTCCTCATGCTGATGGGTCATTTCCCCGCTGGAGAAGGTAGCGCCGTGGATGCCGTCGCGTCCGGTGCGTCCGCCGACAACCACAATCAAATGGCCGGTCTGCGGATGTTTGAAGCACTTGTCGCGTGGAATCAGGCCGACATTGCCGCAGAAAACCAGCGGATTGGCAATGTATCGGTTGTCAAAATAAACCGCCCCATTGACCGTGGGGATCCCCATTCGGTTCCCGTAGTCGCGTACACCGGCCACCACCCCTTTCATAATACGCCGGGGATGCAGCACCCCCTTGGGAACCTGGTCATGGGGTGTATTCGGCAGGCCGAAGCAGAAAACATCCGTATTGGCGATGGGTTTGGCTCCAAGGCCGGTGCCCATTGGGTCCCGAATGACGCCGCCGATGCCGGTGGCCGCTCCGCCGTACGGGTCCAGAGCGGAGGGATGATTATGAGTTTCGACCTTAAAACAGACCGCCGTATCCTCATCAAATTCAATCACGCCGGCGTTGTCCGAAAAAACCGAAATGCACCAGGGTTTGCTTAATTCCTTCGTGGCCTTAAAAACCGTCTCTTTGAGGAGATTGCTGAAGTGAAACACCTGTCCGTCGCAGTCAAACTCCACACTGCTTTTGAGCGTTTTGTGAACGCAGTGCTCGCTCCACGTTTGCGCAAGCGTTTCCAGCTCGATATCCGTCGGCTCCCGTCCGATGCGCCGGTAGTAGTTTTGAATGGTCTGCATTTCGAGAAGATTGAGGAACAAATCGCGCTCGCGGCTGAGGCGAACAAGCCCCTCGTCATCCAGGTCGCGAATCGGCAGTTCAATCAGGCGGAGTTCGTAAGGACGCGTATGAGGACTGGGGGGTTCGGCATCGGAACCGATGACTACCTCCTCGATGCAGTCGTTGGCCAGAACGCGGCGGATAATCCGGTCGCGGTCTTTATCGGTCAGCGCTCCGAGCAGAATATACTTGCGGGCCGTTCGAACATGCTCGACCGTCTGGGCCCCCATATCCCGGAGGGCTAATAAGACAGACTCTGCCACCGGGTCGGTTACACCGCTTTTCAGATGCACTTCCAGAACACAGGCGGGCATCGGTCCGGCCGGCACGGTGCTTCGCCCGATTAAAAACTCCTGACAGACTGGGTCGCAAAGAAGTTCCTGACCGACCCGCTGGGCAAACACTTCATCAAAATCGGCTTCAATCAGATACACTTTGGCAAAAATAACTTCCTGAACGGACGAAACCCCGCATTCGCGGATATCCGCTAAGACGGCCTGTCCGTGCACATCACGAAAACCCGGTTTACTCGAAACTTCAAAACGCCACAGTTTGACAGTCATGACCTGCTTGCAACTCCGTATGAGGATTAAAAGAGTTCTTTCTGTTTGAGTTTGGCGGCAATCATTTTTTCCCGTTTGGTTCGGGCTTTTTCGAGCAGAAATTCAATTTTTCGCTCATCCTGCTGCGAGATGGCCGTGCGAATTTTTTTCAATTCCGCAATCAGCCGGTCAATCCCCTGAATGCAGTTGCGCGGATTGGTCAGAAGGATGTCCGTCCAAATATTGGCCGGGCCGGAGGCCACCCGGGAGGTATCCAGAAAGCCCTTGCCGGCAAAAGGTAGAATATCAGCGCTGTTGGCGTTCACCAGAGCCGCCGCAGCAATATGCGGCAGATGGCTGATATGCCCGAAAATGCGGTCGTGACGCTGGGGCGTCATAACCAGAACCCGGCAGCCCAGCCGTCCCCAAAATTTTTTTAACAGACGCAAAGCTGACAGCCGGGTGGAGGGAGTTTTCGTAAGAATACAATTGGCCCCGGCCAGCAAATCATCCCGGGCAAAATCCACCCCTCTTTTTTCGGAGCCGGCAATAGGATGCGAACCTACATACGCAATGTTAGAATTGAAAATCTCCCGGGCCCACCGATGAGCCATCAGCTTGGTTGAACCGACATCGGTAATAACACAGGAGTGTTTTACAAAAGGGCGGATCTGCCCAAACAATACCGGAAATGTCCTTATTGGTGTAGCAAAGATAATTACATCTGCATCCCGAACACATTCCTCGAGCGATTCGGCAATCTCTCCGGCGACCTGGAGCCGTCGGGCTTTTTGACGCGTCTGTTTACGATGACTGAACCCGCAGACCAGAACCGATGGAAAAGCCCGAAGGGCCGCCAGACTAATGCTGGCCCCCAACAGACCCATTCCAATGACGCTGATTTTTTTTAACTCTTTCATTGAAAATTAGTTACAGCAAAAAACGGAGAATTGTAATGTTTTAAGAAAGTACCGCCGGTGCTTCCGAAAGTCAATTTTTTTCTTTCTTTTGGACCAAGAAATTGGTATCATAACACCCCAGATTTCAGGATAAAAAGAAGCGAAAATCATGTTCTGAATCATCGAAAGGTGTTCAGAGTTTTTTTATTTATAGGAAACCTCTAAACGATGAGCAGTGCAAACAGCAACGGCCAGCCGGTTCCCTATCTTCCGTTTGAGGAAGAAGTAGCCAAGATTGACCAGCAGATAGCCCAGTTGGAAAGCGAAGATTCCCTCCAAGGCAAACATGCCATAAAAATCCGCCAGCTTCAGGTCCAACAGACGGAGCTCCTGCAGAAAATATACAGCAACTTAACCCCCTGGCAGACCGTTCAGGTAGCCCGACACCCGCGCCGGCCGCTGTTAGGGGATTATTTGAGCATGATGTTCAAGGACGTTCGGACCTTGCACGGGGACCGCTGCTTCGGGGATGACAAGGCGATTGTTACAGCGCTGGGACAGATCGGCCGACACAAGGTGATGATTGTCGGGCAAAACAAAGGACGGGAAATCAAGGAAAAAATCGCCTGCAATTTCGGCTGTCCGAATCCGGAGGGCTACCGCAAGGCACTGCGGAAAATGAAGTTTGCTGAGAAATTCGGCCTGCCGATTGTAACCCTGATTGATACACCCGGGGCCTATCCGGGGGTAGGAGCCGAAGAACGGGGGCAAGCCCAGGCCATCGCCGTCAATCTGATGGAAATGTCGCGGCTGCGGGTCCCGATTGTCTGTGTGGTTATCGGCGAAGGCGGTTCAGGCGGAGCACTCGGAATCGGGGTAGGCGACCGGCTGGCCATGCTCGAATATGCTTATTACTCGGTGATTTCGCCGGAGGGCTGTGCAGCGATTCTCTGGCACGACGGCACCCAGGCACCGCAAGCGGCCGAAGCCCTGAAACTGACGGCCAAAGAACTCATCAAACTGGGAGTAATCGATGCAGTTATTCCGGAACCGCTGGGCGGTGCGCATCGAAATCTGCACGATACGCTTTACAACGTTGAACAGTATCTTGTGCGGACACTCAATCAGTTAAAACGCAAAAGCATCGACGAGTTGCTTGAAGCCCGATACCGGAAACTTCGGTCGATTGGGGAACAGTGTCTGACCCTTTCGGAATGGCGGCCCCATATTCCGGAGCGATTGTCGGCCAAAGCTCAAATCGAGAAAGCCGCCCGAGAAGCGGACGAAGTCAGGGTTGAAATCCAGCAATAACGGACCGTTCAGCTCTTGAAAAACGGCGGCAATTTTGGTCTAATCTAATCAGGTACGGCAGTTAGGATTTGAGGAGAGGACCGATGACAAGCCGCCGAAGACGGAGGGGGCAAACCAGTCATCCGCACCTGTGCGGATTCTCAATGTGGCTCTTTGGGCTGTTCTGCCTGAATACATACGCCGCTGTGCTGACTTCCTTTTCCCAGAATGCCGACACAATTGAACAGTACAAAAAATACGAAGCCGTCTTCACCCTCGATACATCCTACAGCAATCCATTTGATGCCGACATTGTGGAAATCTGGGCGGAGATGACCTGTCCGGATTCAACCGCACTGTATGTACCCGCTTTTTATTACCGTCCCTATCAAGTGAGCGGTTCGAATCCGGAAACCTACTCCAATCCGGGACCGGAACAGTGGAGATTCCGCTTCTCCCCAACGCAGGTCGGGCCTTATACGTATTCGATTTATCTGAAGGATGCATCGGGGGTGCAAACACTTTATACCGGCGGACATTTTGTGTGCGTTCCGGGGCAGGACAAAGGATTTATCCGGATTCATTCCGACGGTCGGACCTTCCAGTATGACAACGGCCAGCCGCGAATCCATATCGGACGAAATGTTGCCTGGACCGGCAGCGGCTGGGCGGGCGTGGCCGGCTTTTGTCACTATTTTGAACAAATGAAGAATGTCGGCGAAAACTGGGCGCGTATCTGGATGTGCCCGTGGAGCGGAGACGGCGGACTGATTCTCGAATGGCGGGGGCATCCGTATTTTGAGGGCGTAGGTCGGCTGAGTATGCAGACGGCGCAGCGGCTGGATGCCGTCATCGAGGCAGCGGAGCAAAACGGCATCGCCATTCAGCTGACCCTGCAGTATCACGGGGCCTTCAGCACACGTGTAAATCCGAACTGGAATGAGAACCCGTATAACCAGATATACGCATCTGAAGGCGGATTTTTGTCAGCCCCGGAACAGTTCTTTACGCATCCCCAGGCTATTCGTCTGACCAAAAATAAATACCGGTATATTGTCGCCCGCTGGGGATACTCGCCGGCGATTTTTGCGTGGGAATTATGGAATGAGGTCCAGTACACCGGCTCGGATGCATGGAACTGGTGGACGGCTTCCTACCGCGAGGAAGTCCGGCAATGGCATCAGCAGATGGCCGCTTATATCAAAAGCATCGACCCGCATCGGCACCCGGTAACCACGAGTGATTATTATCAGCTCTCTTCCTCGCTGTATGAGTTGGATGAGATTGATATTGTGCAGGAGCACTCTTATGAAAGCCCCACGATTGACATAGCCAAGAAAATGATACCGGCTCTTTGGGAACGATTTCATAAGCCGGTGCTGGTCGGAGAGTTCGGCAATATTTCAGAGAATATGGATGATGACCGCCTGTTGATTCGCAACGGCATCTGGGCGGGCCTTTTTCTGGGACAAAGCGCTCATCCGTGGTGGTGGGACCGAATTGACCCATACGGCTGGAGCGAGGATTTTCTTCCGCTGAGTCTTTTCGCCCAAGGGGAGGATTTGGCCGCATTGGCACCCCTGACTCGCACTGTCGGAGGGAATGAAATCATCGTCGCTGAACCGCTGATGGATGGTTTTGAGGATATGCCGATCGAGGGACTGCATTGCTGTCAGACAGATGACGGTTTTACTGGACAGGCCTTTTTATCTGTTTATCTGCACGCGCCCTGGAGCAGCAAAAAGTCCAATCCTTATTTCCATGTGAATATGCCGGAGGCGGGACAATTTATCCTCTTTGTCAAAAATGTGTCCGGGTCCGGGGCCACTGTTCAGATTACAATTGACGGAAATACTGTCTATTCACAATCGCAGCCGGCAGGCGGGAGCAATTATCAGGTTTCCGTGCCGATTTCAGCCGGTGTTCATATCGTTCGAGTCGTCAACACCGGGCCGGACTGGATAGAGATACGGCGGTATGAGTTCCGACCGAACACGGTTTCCTATGTGGATACACTGGGGCTTGCCGAGCAGCGGCGGGCCTTGCTCTGGATTTATGATATCGACAGCCAGGAAGGTCGAACTGCTCACGGCTGGATTGAGGGGCAGACACTGACGGTTCAGGGGCTGGATGACGGCTGGTATAATCTGGATTATTATCTGACGCGCGCACCGGGCGGAGCGGCTTACGGGACATCCGCTTATTCATCCAGCGGCATCCTGCAGAGCTCGATTCCAATGTTCGAACGGGATGTTGCCGTGAAAATTACTGAGGTGATGGGTTTAGACAATCTGGCAGCCCTTGCCGGTGAATGGCTTCAAAACGGCGTCAATCTCGCCTGCGACTGGACGGGGGACGGCCGCGTCGATGAAAAGGATTTTGCCTGGATGGCCGGGCAGTGGATGCTTTTGAAAAATTATCAGAGTCCCCCGCAGGTGCTTTCAGCCGGTCAAAACCGAACTTTGGTCCTGCAGGGAAGCACAACCCCCTCAATACAAATGAATCCGACAGTTCGAGCCGTGGGACCGCTGACGTTTGAATGGACGCTTCAGTACACAGGACCGGCCCAGCCGATTCCGCCAATCGAAGACATCTGCTCCAATCCCCGAGAGCCGAATCCGTCCTTTTCTTTTTCCCAAATCGGTATGTATCGGCTCACACTTACGGTCACCAATGCCCTGAATCAATCGAACAGTGCCGATGTGAGTGTAGAGGTGCTTTCCAATCCGAGACGGTTTGAGGCGGAGGATGCCGACCTTTCGCAGCTGGTCGGCGGCAGCAGCGGGATTTACAATGACCCAACGGCCGGCGGCGGACGCTATTGCCTGATAGACTGGAGCGGCACACCGCGTATCATCTGGACGGTTCAGGCCCCTGCCGCAGGGATATATAATCTCTATGTTCGCTCACAAGGCGTCTGCTGCTACAGCGGACGAGGAGATTATCTGAAGGTCAACAACGGGCCCAATCAGTTCTTCCAGTTCGGCAATACGCCGGACGGCCGATGGACCCTTTTCGGACCGATACCCATTTCTCTGAACGCCGGGATAAATACTATCCAGATTATCCGCAGCTGGGGCGGGATTCGGTATGACTATATCGAACTGCCGGATTTGTAAAACCAGATATAAGCGTATCTGCTGGGTCTTTTTGTCTTTTGTCTTGCAAGCAGAGATTGTGTATAGATATAATAAATATTATGATAAATGAAATCTTCGGTCAGAAAGGAGCGCCGGATGGAGGTCAATCTGATTCTCTTCAAAAAAGACGGCAGTACCCGCGCCTTTCATCTGCCCAGCACCGTCACAGTAATCGGCAGGAGAAAAGACTGCGACCTTTGTGTACCCCTGATGTCCGTTTCTCGCCGGCACTGTAAATTGAATCTGGACCAGGGACGGTTGACGGTGCGAGACCTCGGGTCGAAGAACGGGACCTTTCTGAATGGGGTAAAGGTTTCTGAATCGCCGGTCAAGCCGGGGGATGTATTGAAGATTGGAACACTTTATTTCGGGGTTCAGATTGATGGACGGCCGGAAAACATTGAGATAATGCGTCCGGCAGAGGTCCCCCCTGCTGCTCAGCCGCCGCAGAAAAAGACCGTCCCGGCAGAGGATTCATTTGAAGACATTATCGATGAAATTTCCGATATCGACCTCAACCAGACCCTCGGTGAAAGCAGCATGGGAATCAATCCGTAGTATCTAATTATAACCCGCTGTCATTCCCCTCGCTACTCCTTGACGGTTTCGTGCAGGCGGGAATCCAGACTTGAAGATATGGAAAACAGGTAAATATCGTTTGATTGTGTTTCCGATTTCCCCAAAAATGAGATTGTGTTATTATATTGAACAGGATGGATTATGATTTGAAGAATAAAACACGGGCGGAGTTGGCCGAGCTGGTTGTCGGGCTCGGACAGAAACCATACTGTGCGGACTATTTGTTTACCTTTATCCATCAGAAGCATATCTCTAATCTTGACCGGATTACTCCCCTATCAAAATCGTTTCGCAAGCAGTTAGCGGACTCAGGATATCGGATATCCTCACTGACCCTTCTTGAAAAGCAGACAGACCCGGACGGAACTGCCAAATATCTGTTCGGCCTGCCGGACGGGGGTTCGATAGAAAGCGTACGGCTGACGGATAAAGGGCGGGTTACGCTGTGTTTATCGACCCAGTCGGGCTGTCGGATGGGGTGTCGTTTCTGCGCAACAGGGCGGATTCCTTTTGAGCGCAACCTGACCGCAGCAGAGATTGTCGAGCAGGTTTATCAGATTGAATCTGAATCAGGGCCCGCAGACAATCTGGTCTATATGGGAATGGGGGAACCGCTGGACAATGCGGAAGAAACGGCCCGGTCGCTGGAGATTCTCCACGATGAAAAGGGGCGGTTTCTGGGGATGCGGCACATCACCGTCTCTACGTGCGGGCTGGCGGAGCCGATTCGGCGGATGACGGAATGGACTGTTCAGCCGCGGCTGGCGATTTCGCTGCATTCGGCGGATAACCTTCTGCGGCAGGAATTAATGCCGATTGCCCGCAAAGAACCGCTCAAACGGCTGATGGAGGCCATTCGGTATTACCAGAAACAGACCGGCAGGCGGGTGACCTTTGAATACTGTATGCTCAAGGACACAAACGATTCCCACGAAGACGCAACCCTGCTGATTCGTCTGATAGGGAATCTGAAAGCCAATGTAAACTTGATTGAAATGAATCCCTATCCGGGCTGTCCGTATGAAGGCAGTCCTCCGGCTCGAATCAAGGCGTTCGCCGCCCGACTGGAAAAGGCGGGAATCGAGACAGTGATTCGGTTTAAGAGGGGCCGTTCGATTCTGGCAGCCTGCGGACAATTGGGAGCCCAGCGGCTCAAAGGTCTGGACAAGAAAGGAAGCGGCTGACAATGCTGTGGAAAAATGTCCTGGCGGTTTTGCTCAGTTATGGATTAGGGTGTCTGGTATCGGGGTATTATCTGGTGCGATGGAAGACCGGACAGGATATCCGCACCGTCGGCAGCGGTTCGGCCGGCGCGCGAAACGTCGGGCGGCTTCTGGGGCGATGGGGGTTTTGGGCTGTGCTGGCCGCAGATATTCTGCGGGGAGCAGCGGCGAGTTTGGCCGCCTGGGGTCTGGGGGTTTCAGCTCCTGTAAAAGCCCTCTGTATTCTGGCCGCCGCCATCGGACATATCTTCCCGATTCAGCTTGCCTTTCGCGGAGGAAAAGGACTCGGGGTGTCCTTAGGGGCCCTTTTGGTCTTTGACTGGCAGCTTACGATAGGAAGTTTTCTGGTATGTGCGGTCTTGTATTTCCTGAGCCGGCGCTATATGCTTAGCGGAATGATTGCGGTGCTCGCAGTCCCGGCTGTTTCCTTTCTGCTGGGACTGCCAAGAAGCACCACGGGGATTTTGACTGGTTGGGCGGCCCTGATTCTGCTGGCCCATCGGAAGAATCTGATTGCGCTCTATGCAGGCAAAAACAGTTCAGAGGGAGATGGAGCTTATGGAGATGGGAAAAACCATGACCGAAACTCTGACCGAAGGATACACCTTTAAGATTGCCAGTGAGCCCTGGGAGTTTGAGCAAATCCTCTCGCTGAATTATGAAACCTTCGTAGAGGAAATCCCGCAGCACCCCGCCAACCCTCATCGAATCCTTCGAGACGCGTTTCACGACGAAAACACCTACATAATCTGTACGAAAGACCAGCAGGTACTCGGGATGCTGGCTGTGCGGGGAAAGCGTCCTTTTTCGCTCGACAAAAAACTGGAAAATCTGGATGCCTATCTTCCGGAAGGGCTGACGCCCTGTGAGGTTCGTCTGTTGGCTGTGAAGAAGGATGCCCGCCGCAGCCGAATCGTCCGGGGTCTGCTGGCTAAAGCCACTGCCTATTGTCTTGAACAAGGATACGATACGGCTTTAATCAGCGGCTATTTGAATCAGGTGCCGCTGTATCGGCATTTGGGCTTTGTTCCGTTCGGCCCGATTGTCGGCAGCGGACAGGCCCGGTTTCAGCCGATGTACCTGACGGTTGAGCATCACGCCGCCGCCAAAACCTCCTTTGTGCCGCAAAACGTTGTCCCGGTCAATCTGCTTCCGGGCCCGGTAGAACTGTCCCGGACTGTCCGGGATGCCCTGGCCGCACCGCCTATCTCTCACCGAAGCAGAGAATACATGCAGCTGCATCGTCAGACACAGGAGCAGCTTACAAAATTGGTTGGGGCCAAATTCGTGCAGATTCTGACCGGCTCCGGTACGCTGGCCAATGAAGCCATTGCCGCGCAGCTGACTTTGCTGGCGGGCAAGGGACTGATTTTGTCCAACGGGGAATTCGGCGAGCGGCTTATCCATCAGGCCGGCCGGTTCGGGCTGGACTTTGAAACGCTGCGGCTGCCGTGGGGAAATGCTTTCGAGGAATCTGTTCTTCGCCAAACGATCGAGCAGATTTCATCGCTGAGATGGATATGGGCCGTCTGCTGTGAAACCTCTACGGGAATGCTGAATGACCTGACCCTGCTGAAAGGCCTTGCCCGCCGGTATCGTCTGCACCTTTGTCTGGACTGCATCAGTGCCGTCGGCAACGTGCCTCTTGACTTGAGTGATGTGTATCTGGCCTCGGCCTGCAGTTCAAAAGGCCTGCGTTCTGCAGCCGGTCTGGCATTGGTCTTTTATAATCATACGCTGACCCCACCGAGCAGACCGCTGCCGGCTTATTTAGACCTCTATGCTTATGAACAGGCCGACGGTGTGCCGTTTACGATTGCCTCCAACTGGGTGAAGGCCTTATCGGCAGCTCTGAATGAATGTGATTATTCGTGCCGTCATTCACAAATCGCCTCTCTCGACCGATGGCTCCGGAAAAAACTATCTGTTCTGGGGTTGTCGCCGCTCGTATCGGAGGAAAAGGCATGTCCGGGGATTCTGACGCTGCCGTTGCAGAAACCGCACAATTCCCGAACAATCGGAGACTCCCTGAAAAAGGCAGGGTTCTGGGTCAGCTACGAGAGCGGTTATCTATTAGAGAGAAACTGGATACAGATTTGTCTGATGAGCCCTGTTTCCCAAAGTCGTCTTCGCCCCCTTCTGGACATCCTCAAGCAGCTTCTCTAAGCAGAGGGGTTGCGGTTTCGGTAAAGGGCTGGATCCACGCTGGCCGCCATCGCCTGGACATTGAGGCCGCCGCCTAAGAAATCGCTGATTTGCTGAGATTGGGCCAGCGGGTTTTCAATCATCGCTCGATAATCGACATAAAAGACAGAAAAATGGGGCTGACGGGCGAGCCACTGTCGGCAGCGGGCTAATTCCGACTCAAACAAGACGGCCATTTGGGCATCTTCTTCAGGGGCGACGGTTTTGCCGGCTCTTAACAGCATTTTCCGCTGAGAAGCCAGGACTTCCTGAATATCCCGCTGCATAAAAAGAACACGATACTGATACCCTGCCGGCAGGTCATAAAGAAGCCGGTAAACCATCTTGACGGCCTTGCCGGGGGCCTGCTGAAGCCACGAAGGGTCTTCCTTGGTCTTTTTGACCGGCTCAAATTCATAATAACCGCGGGGATTGTCCTCATCGGGTTTTCGGATATGGTCCGCCAGAACCGGCACCCCCCCTGCCTCCAGCGCCCGCATCATCATCGAGGTCCCAGAACGAGGCAGTCCGGAAACAATTACGACAAAGTCCTTTTTCATACGCAGCTGTCCTCAAAAGCAAGCTTTCTCTTGCGGCCGGAGGCCTTTGGAGGTATAGTATAGCCGAGATGCGCCTGTAGCTCAATTGGATAGAGCATCGGTCTTCGGAACCGAGGGTTGGGGGTTCGAGTCCCTCCAGACGCAGTCAGGCCGAAGCGATTCAGCGTTTGCCCATCCAGTCAGCAAATTGCTCGAAAAGATACCGCAAATCGTGCGGCCCCGGGGAGGCCTCCGGATGATACTGGACGGAAAAGGCCTTTTTCTTTTTGACGGAGAGCCCTTCGCTGGTCATGTCATTGAGATTCAGATGCGTCATTTTGGCGCCCGTACCCTTCAGGGAATCCAAATCTACGCAGAAGCCGTGATTCTGGCTGGTAATCTCAATGCATCCGGTTTCAAGGTTTTTCACAGGGTGATTGGCGCCGCGGTGACCGAACTTGAGTTTATAGGTTTTGCCGCCGAGAGCCAGGGCCAGCAATTGATGCCCCAGACAAATTCCAAAAATCGGCACTTTCCCCAGCAGAGCCCGAACCGTTTCAACCGCAAAGGTCAGGGCCGCCGGGTCTCCGGGGCCGTTGCTCAGGAAAACTCCATCGGGTTTTCGAGCCAGAACTTTTTCAGCAGGAGTATGCGCGGGAACGACCTCAACAGCACAGCCGTGTGAACGAAGCAGCCGCAGGATATTCTGCTTGATGCCGAAGTCATAGGCCACTACCGAATACCGGACGGACGGGCGAATTTCCTCCCCGCGGAGAACATCCACAAACCCTTTATCCCATCGATACGGCCGTTCGGAGCTGACCTCACTGACAATATCGCGACCGACAAGCCCTGGATAGGCCTCCAGCCGATTCCGCAAAACCGAAATGCTGAACTCCTCCGACGAGAGGATACCCCGCATCGCCCCCTGGGTGCGGATATGGCGGACGAGTTTGCGGGTGTCGATGCCCTCCAGACCGACCACCCTGCTGTCTTTCAGATAGGCGGAAAGCGTCTTTCGGCTCCGCCAATTGCTCGGATAGGGACAGGCCTCTTTGACAATCAGCCCGGCACAGAAAATCTTCCGGGATTCCCAATCCAAATCGTTGGTGCCGGTATTTCCGATCATCGGATAGGTCATGGTCATAATCTGTTCATGATAGGACGGGTCGGTCAGGATTTCCTGGTAGCCGGTCATCGCCGTATTGAACACGACTTCGCCGCAGACCGTTCCGACGGCACCGAAAGAAGTGCCTTCAAAAACCGTTCCGTCTTCGAGCAGTAAAATCGCTTTGGACATATTGCTCCCTTACCGGTAATACAGCTGAATCGGTTTGACTGTAATTTTCTTCTTCCGCATTGCCTCAATCGCCTGAACAATGGCCGCCGCTGCCCGAATTGTGGTGGCATACGGCACCTGATGGTCCACCGCGGCACGGCGAATGGGGAAAGAATCCCGAATCGTCTGCTCGCCGATGGTGGTATTGATAATCAAATCCACCTGACCGTTGATAATACGGTCCACAATATTCGGTCGGCCTTCATTCATTTTGCGAACAAACTCCGAGGGAATATTGTTCTCAATCAGGGTAATGCAAGTCCCCCGCGTGGCTATAATCTTAAAGCCCATTTCGTGGAATCGCCTCGCAATGTCCACAGCTTTTGGTTTGTCGGCATCTTTGACGCTGATAAAGACCGTTCCCCCGGTGGGCAGCGGATTGCCGGCGGCTATTTGGGATTTGGCATAAGCGATTCCGATATCCTCACTGATGCCCATCACCTCGCCGGTCGAGAGCATTTCAGGGCCTAAAATGACATCCGCACCTGGAAACTTCAGGAAGGGGAAGACCGCCTCTTTGACGGAATAGTACGGACGCACCACTTCGCGTGTAAACCCGAGCTGTTTGAGGGTCATCCCGGCCATCACCTTGGCAGCCAGCTTGGCCAGCGGAACTCCAATGGCCTTGCTGACAAACGGAATGGTTCGGGAGGCCCGCGGATTGACCTCGAGGATATAAACCTGATTGTCCTTGACGGCAAACTGGATATTAATCAGACCTTTGACGTTCAGGGCCAGGGCCAATTGTTTGGTCTGGCGTTTAATATCCGCTATTACAGGCTTGGGCAGAGAAAAAGTCGGCAGGATGCAGGCGCTGTCGCCGGAATGGATGCCGGCCTCTTCGATATGCTCCATAATACCGCCGATCACAACGGTCTTGCCGTCACAAATCGCATCGACATCCAGCTCCGTCGCATCATTGAGGAACTGGTCAATCAGGACCGGATGCCCTTCGGCGGCCTCAAAGGCCTCCTGCACCGAAGCGCGGAAGGCCTCCTCATTATAGACGATATCCATTGCCCGTCCGCCGAGCACAAAGGACGGCCGAACCAGAAGCGGAAACCCGATTTTCTTGGCGATTTTCAGGGCTTCGGCATAGGTCGTAGCACTGCCTCCGGCAGGCTGCCGAAGCCGCAGCTTCCGAATCAGCCGGTTGAACTTCTCCCGGTCTTCCGCAATGTCGATGCTTTCCGGAGAGGTCCCGATAATCGGCACACCGGCCTTGCGGAGCGGGGTAGCCAGTTTCAGGGGTGTCTGACCGCCTAACTGAACAATCACTCCGTCCGGATGTTCCGTCTCCACAATGTTCATCACATCTTCAAATGTCAACGGCTCAAAATACAGCCGGTCGGAGGTGTCATAATCCGTGCTGACTGTTTCGGGGTTGCAGTTGACCATGATGGATTCGATGCCGATTTCACGCAGCGCAAAGGCCGCATGACAGCAGCAGTAGTCAAACTCGATTCCCTGTCCGATTCGGTTGGGGCCGCCGCCCAGAATCATCACCTTCCGAAGCGTCGTCGGAGCGGCCTCGCACTCCTCTTCATACGTTGAATACAGGTAAGGGGTCTGGGCTTCAAACTCCGCCCCGCAGGTATCGACCTTCTTATAAACAGGACGAATGCCCTGCTGCTTGCGATACGTGCGAAATTCGATTTCGGAAACCCCCAGCTGTTCCGCAATATATTTGTCGCTGAAGCCCGCTTTTTTGAGCTTTTCGACAAAGGGAGCTTTCAGAGGTTTGGATGCCGATTTGAGTTCCTTTTCAAGATGAACAATCTCTCGAATGTGGTCCAGAAACCACCGGTCAATTTTTGTATATTCATAAATCTGCTCCGTGGAAAGCCCCCGCCGGAACCCCTCGGCGATATACCACATTTTGTCCCACCGCATTGAACGAAGCTTGGAAATGAGCTCCACTTTGGACAGATTCTCCGTGAGGTGTTTGCCATCCAGAGAATACCGGCTGATTTCGAGCGAACGGATGGCTTTCTGAAGCGACTCCTTCATGGTGCGTCCGATGGCCATCGCCTCGCCGACGGACTTCATCTGGATGGTCAGCTCCGGAGCGGTCTGCGGAAACTTCTCAAAGGTAAACCGCGGCCATTTGGTCACCACATAATCAATCGTCGGTTCAAAGCAGGCCGGCGTCTTTTTGGTGATGTCGTTGGGGATTTCATCCAGCGTATATCCGACGGCCAGCAGCGAGGCAATTTTGGCAATCGGAAAGCCCGTGGCCTTGGAAGCAAGGGCCGAACTTCGGGAGACCCGCGGGTTCATTTCAATGACAACCATTTTGCCGTTTTCGGGGTTGACGGCAAACTGGATATTGGAGCCGCCGGTTTCCACGCCGATGGCGCGGATGATTTTGAGGGCAGCATCCCGCATGATCTGGTATTCTTTGTCCGTGAGGGTCTGGGCCGGGGCGACGGTAATGCTGTCGCCCGTGTGGATGCCCATCGGGTCCACATTTTCAATCGAACAGACAATCACGACATTGTCTTTTCGGTCCCGCATCACCTCCAGTTCATACTCCTTCCACCCGATGACGGACTGTTCAATCAGGATTTGGTGCGTGGGGCTCAAATCCAGCCCCCACTGAACGAACCGTTCAAATTCCTCTGCGTTATAGGCGATATTTCCGCCGGTTCCGCCCAGTGTATAGGAGGGACGAATGATGGCCGGAAAACCAATATCCTTGACGATTTCCCGGGCCTCCTCGACGGTGTGGGCATAGCCGCTGACGGGCACTTCCAGCCCGATGCTCTGAATAATTTTTTTAAACCGGTCGCGTTCTTCGGCCCGCTTAATCGACTGAAGATTGGCGCCGAGAAGCTTGACGCCGTACTTTTTGAGGACGCCGCTTTCCGCCAGGGCCACGGCTGTATTTAGGCCGGTCTGTCCGCCGAGCGTCGGCAGCAGGGCATCCGGCCGTTCCCGCTGGATAATTTGGGCAACGATTTGCGGTGTAATCGGCTCAATATAGGTCCGGTCGGCCATCTGCGGGTCGGTCATAATCGTAGCCGGGTTGCTGTTGACCAAAACAACCTTAAATCCCTCTTTTCGAAGGACTTTGCAGGCCTGAGCACCGGAATAATCAAACTCACAGGCCTGACCGATGACGATAGGGCCTGAGCCGATAATCAAAATTTTGTGAATATCACTGCGTTTGGGCATTGGTTTTCTTTCTGTCGGTATTTACGTCCTGTTTGACGCTGTGTTTTCAAAAAATCGCCGGATTATAGGGAACTGGCGCGTCCGATTCAAGACCTTTTCTTTTATCCTCTGTATCGATTGGTAATCGGCATCCTCCGGTCTTTTCCGAATGCTCGGGGCGTAATCTTAATGCCGGGCGGAGACTGCCGGCGCTTGTATTCATTCCGATCCACCATCTGGAGCACTCGTTCCACCTCCGGACGGGGAAGTCCGCGGGCAATCAGCTCATCCCGACTGAGCTTTTCCTCAATAAACCCCTTCAAAATCTGATCGAGAACAGGATAGTCCGGGAGGGAATCTCTGTCTTTCTGGTTGGGTCTGAGCTCCGCCGTAGGAATGCGGTCAATTACACTCTGCGGTATCACCTTTTTCCCTTTGATTCGGTTGTAATAATCGCACAGCTGATAGACCATGGTTTTGGGCACGTCCTTAATTACGGCAAATCCGCCGGCGGTGTCCCCGTAAAGGGTGGAGTATCCAACGGCTGTTTCACTCTTGTTGCCGGTGGTCAGCACAAGATAGCCGAACTGATTGGACAGGGTCATCAGCAGAGTCCCGCGAATCCGGGCCTGAAGATTCTCATAGGCCAACCCGGCTTCATTCCATCCTTCTACGGCCGACAGCGTCCGGCTGAAGGCGGACAGAATCTCTTCAATCGGCAAGGTATGAAAGCCGATACCGAGATTCGCAGCGACCGTCTGAGCATCGGAACGGGTTTCGGCGGCGTTAAAGCGGGACGGCATAGAAATTCCAATTACATTTTCCGGTCCCAGCGCCTCCGCTGCAATGGCCGCCGTCAAAGCCGAATCGACCCCCCCGCTCAGTCCAATCAGAACCTTTGAAAAACTGTTTTTGCGGACATAATCTTTTGTACCCAAGACAAGGGCCTGCCAGACCTCTTCCATCGGTTCTGCAGGAGTTTGTTCAAAAGATGCGGCAAACGGACTGGTTATCTTAAGGGTGCCGTCTTCGTTTTTGAAACAGTCAAAGACCAGCACATCTTCCTGAAAACCGGCGGCCTGAAAAAGGGTCTTGCCCTGAGCATCGACCACCATGCTGCGGCCGTCGAAAATCAGCTCATCCTGTCCGCCTATCAGATTGCAGTAAAACAGCGGACAGCCGAAATGGACGGCACAGCGGGAAATGACGTTCCTGCGTTCCTCAATCTTTCCCATATGAAACGGAGAGGCCGCCAGACAAAGAACCGCGTCGAATTCTCCCCGAATTTTCAGAAAAAAGTCATCCAGCCAAGGCAACTCCCAAATGTCCTCACAGATAGTCAGGGCCACCCGAACAGAACCGACCTGGACAACCACCGGCTCCTGACCGGAGTGAAAATAGCGTTTTTCGTCAAAGACCCCGTAATTCGGAAGGCAGCCCTTTCGGTAGTTTTTGAGAATTTTGCCGTCTCGAATGACGGCTGCGGCATTGTAGAGGCGGTTCGACTCGGTTTGAGGCCAGCCAACAATCAGGGTAATTTGTGAAATCTGAGGGCAGAGACGCTCCATCGCAGAGCGGCAATCCTGCAGAAAGCGGGGCCGATGCAGCAAATCCTCCGGCGGATATCCGGAAAGAAACAACTCAGGAAGAACCAGCACATCGGCCTTTTTCTCCTGTGCTGTTTTAACAAAATCCAGGGCTTTTCGGCAATTGCCTTCTAAATCTCCGACAGTCGGATTGGCCTGTCCTAATGCGATTCGAATCGACTTGGGATCCTGCGGCATTCCTTTTCCCTTATAATGGCTTCAGAAAGCAGTCGATTGCCGCCGCGGCTTTGCGTCCGGCATCAATCGCCCGGACCACCAGCGACGCGCCTGCCACGGCATCTCCTGCGGCGAATACCATCGGATTGCTGGTCTGAAAATTCGACACCTTGATATTGCCGTTGTCATCCAATGTCAAGCCCAAATCCTGAATCAGCCGGCTGTGCTCCACATGGACAAACCCCATCGCCAACAACACCAAATCCGCCGGCCGTTCAAACTCAGTACCGGGGATTTCTCGAACCTCCCATCGCTGATTTTTCCGAATCCACTCCACCTGAATGCAGTGAATGCGGTTCACATGAGTCTCGGCTCCGGAAAAACGAGTCGTCATCACGCTCCAAAGACGCTCACATCCCTCTTCGTGGCTGGAGGAGGTCCGCATCATCTTCGGCCAAAGGGGCCATGGTGTTTCAGAGGCGCGGGTTTCCGGGGGTTTGGGCAAAATTTCAATCTGGAGGATTGATTTCGCCCCCTGCCGACGTGATGTCCCTACGCAGTCACTTCCGGTATCCCCGCCGCCAATCACAACGACATGTTTGCCCCTGGCATCCAAATGCTCTTCTTCCGGCGTCAGCGGCTCTCCGGCTACACGTTTATTCTGCGTCCGCAGGAAGTCCATCGCAAAGACGATATTCTCATAACCGCGGCCCGGAACGGGCAAATCCCGGGGCTGACCGGCTCCGAGGGTTAAACAGACAGCATCAAACCGTTTGCACAAATAGCGGGCCGACAGATCGGCTCCAACTACAACGCCGGTCTGAAACTGCACCCCTTCTTCCGTCATTTGGCGAATCCGGCGGTCCAAAACCCATTTTTCGAGTTTGAAATCAGGTATGCCGTATCGAAGGAGACCGCCGGGCTGCGGGTCTTTTTCGAATACCACCACTTCGTGCCCTGCCCGGGCCAGCTGCTGTGCAGCCGCCAGACCAGCAGGTCCCGAACCGACAACGGCCACCCGTTTGCCGGTTTTAACCGGAGCCGGCAGAGGACGAACCCACCCTTCCGCAAATCCCCGTTCCACAATCTGGAACTCGATATGCCGAATCAGGACCGGTTTGTCATTGACAGACAGCGTACAGGCCGCTTCACAGGGAGCCGGACAAACCCGGCCGGTGATTTCCGGAAAGTTATTCGTGGAATGCAGGTTGTCACAGGCTTCTTTCCAGCGGCCCAGATATACCAGGTCGTTAAACTCCGGAATGCGGTTGGCCACGGGACAGCCGAATTCGCTGTGGCAAAACGGAATGCCGCAATCCGCACACCGGGCTGCCTGCTGAACAATGTCATCGGGGCTCAGCGGGATTTCGATTTCCCGATAATCCCGAATCCGATTTTCAACCGGCCGATAGGGAACCGGCCGGCGAGGGTATTCAAGAAATCCTTTGATTTTAGCCATGCTGGAAAACCTCTTCCGTAGCCGGAGTGGATTCCGTGTGCCGCCGCTCCTGCGCACGGATCCGCTCCAGGGCCTTACGATAATCAATCGGAATCACTTTTACGAACTTGCCAACCATGTCCGGCCAGGCATTTAGAATCCGGCGGGCATGACTGCTGCGCGTAAGGGATTCATGTTTTTCAATCAGCTGACGCAGAAGCTCTTCATCTTCCGGTTTATAAACACTTTCCAAATCAACCATATCCAGATTGCAGAGGGTATCAAACATCTGCATCTCGTCGAGAACATAGGCAATTCCGCCGCTCATTCCGGCGGCAAAGTTGCGTCCGGTCTTCCCGAGAACCACCACAATTCCGCCGGTCATGTATTCACAGGCATGGTCACCTACTCCTTCTACGACAGCCACCGCTCCGCTGTTTCGTACGCAGAAACGCTCACCGACCATTCCATTGATGAACACTTCTCCGGAAGTGGCGCCATAAAGCAGCGTGTTGCCTGCGATAATATTTTCCTGCGGCAGGAAGGGGGACCCGGCGGGCGTTTCGACGATGATGCGGCCGCCCGACAGTCCCTTGCCGAGATAATCGTTGCTGTCCCCAATAAGCCGCAGGGTAATTCCCCTGGCCAGAAAGGCGCCGAAACTCTGTCCGGCTGACCCCTCAAAAGTTAGCTGGATGGTATCATCCGCAAGGCCGTCCGGACTGTACTGTTTCACAAGATAATAACTCAGAATCGTCCCGACCGCCCGATGCACATTCTGAATCGGCATCCGCAGCTGAACGGTTTTCTTCTTTTCGAGAGCAGGCCTAATCTGCTCCAGAATCCGCCAGTCCAGATGGTCTTTGAGCCGATCGGGCTGAGAACTCACCTGTCTTCGGGCACAACCGGCCGGCCCCTCCGGAACCAGAAAGATATTGGAAAAGTCCAGTCCCCTGGCCTTGTAATGCTCGACGGCTTTGCGAGTGCACAGACAATCCACCCGCCCAATCATCTCGTCCATCGTTCGGAAGCCCAGCCGACTCATCCATTGCCGGACTTCTTCCGCCACGAAAAGCATGTATCGCTGAAGAAACTCCGGTTTGCCTTTGAAGCGTCTGCGCAGTTCCGGGTCCTGCGTGGCAATTCCGTAGGTGCAGGCACCTTCGTGACATTTGCGAAGAAGCGTACAGCCGAGTGTCACCAGTGCCGCTGTGCCGAACCCGAACTGTTCGGCGCCGAGCAGAGCGGCAATCACCACGTCGCGACCCGTCCGCATCTGGCCGTCAGTCTGCACACGGATTCGGTCGCGCAGCCCGTTGCGAATGAGAACCTGCTGGGTTTCCGCCAATCCGATTTCCCAGGGACATCCGGCATGCTTGATGGACAAAAGGGGACTGGCCCCGGTTCCCCCATCGTGACCGCTAATAAGCACTTCATCCGCCCCGCCCTTGGCAACACCGGCGGCAACCGTCCCTACACCAACCTCAGAGACCAGCTTGACGGAGATTTTGGCCTGCGGGTTGCTGCATTTGAGGTCATAAATCAGCTGGGCCAGGTCTTCGATGGAATAAATATCGTGGTGCGGCGGGGGCGAAATCAGCGTCACCCCGGGCGTTGAATGCCGCAGTCGGGCAATCTCTTCCGTAACCTTATGACCGGGCAGCTGTCCGCCTTCCCCGGGCTTAGCTCCCTGCGCCATTTTAATCTGAATCTCTTTGGCGTTGGCCAGATATTGAATTGTCACACCAAAGCGGGCGCTGGCTACCTGCTTAATGGCCGAGTTCAGGACAGTTCCGTAGCGAGAAGGGTCTTCGCCGCCTTCGCCGGTATTGCTCATTGCCCCCAGCCCGTTCATCGCAGCCGCAATGCATTCGTGAGCTTCCTTGCTGATGGAGCCGTGGCTCATCGCGCCGGTACAAAAACGCCGGACAATCGACTCAGCGGGTTCCACCTCGTCCAGCGGCACAGGCTGGGCTTCCCGAAATTCAAACAGCCCCCGCAGGGTTCCCAGCTTTCGGGACTGTTCGTTGACCAGCTGTGCAAACTCCTCATAAGCCTTCCGGTCATTGAGCATGACGGCATGCTGAAGTTTGGCCACGGTCGCCGGATTCCAGAGGTGATATTCCCCGTCGCGGCGGTAATGGTATTGTCCGCCGTAATCCAGTTCGAGCGAACCGGCCGGACGGGGCTTGCAGGCCTCCTCCAGCCGCTGAAGGATATCCCGGGCGATTTCGTCCAATCCGATGCCGCCGATGCGGGAGCTGGTACCGGTAAAATACCGGTCTACCACGTCCCGTTTGAGCCCCAGGCACTCAAAGAGCTGTGCGTTAAAATAGCTCCGCAGCGTTGAGATGCCCATCTTGCTCATGGTTTTGAGAATGCCTTTTTTGACGGCGGCGATGTAGTTGTCGGCGATCTGCTCGGGCTCCATGTCCGCCGGCAAATCCCCGTTCTGCTGCAGAAACGTGAGCGTTTCAAAAACCAGATAAGGATTGACGGCGTTGGCTCCGTATCCGCACAAGAGGCAGAAGTGCATCACTTCGCGGGCCTCACCGGTTTCGACAATCAGTCCGGCTTCTCCCCGCAGTCCCCGTTCGATCAGGCCGTGATGGACCGCGGAGACGGCCAGTAGAGACGGAATCGGCGCCTTCTGCCCGTCAGGATTGCGATCGCTGAGGATAATCAAAGACGCATCCTCGCGAAGAATCGCCTGGGCCGCCGAATCAATCAGGGCATCGAGGGCCTGCTTTAAAGAATCGCCGGGGCGGCTTCGATCAATCTCAAAAAGAGTGGACACCGTCACAACCTTGAAATCTTTTCGCTGGGCCGAACGAAGCCGAACCATATCCTCATTGGTTAGAATCGGATGAGGCAGCTTCAGCTGCCGGCAATGCTGGGGCGTTTCTTCCAGAAGGTTGAGCCGACGGCCGGTGTACGTCATCAGACTCATCACCAGCCCTTCCCGGAGCGGGTCAATCGGCGGGTTGGTCACCTGAGCAAACAGCTGTTTGAAATAGTCAAACAGCAGACAGGGGCGGTCGCTGAGCACTGCCAGCGGGGTATCGTTGCCCATCGAGCCGACCGGCTCCTGTGCATGCAGGGCCATCGGCGCCAGAATCATCCGCAGCTCCTCACGCGTATAGCCGAAGAGACGCAGCCGCCGGAAAAGCGTATCCAAGTCCGGTTTTTCGAGGTCCGGCACAGAGAAGAGCCCCCGCAGTTCAATGCGGTTTTCCTCCAGCCATCGGCGGTAGGGTTTCTGACGGGCAATCCGCCCTTTAATTTCATTATCGGTGATAATGCGTCCTTCCTCGGTATCGATTAAAAACATCTTGCCGGGCTGAAGACGGCCTTTCTGGCTGACTCGTTCCGGCGGAAACTGAACGACCCCGGTTTCGCTGGCCATTACCACCAGTCCGTCTGTAGTAACCGTGTACCGGCAGGGCCTCAGTCCGTTGCGGTCGAGGGTGCCGCCGACCAGCCGACCGTCCGTAAAAAGCATAGCCGCCGGCCCGTCCCACGGCTCCAGAATCGCTGAATGATACTCGTAAAAGGCCCGTTTGTCTGTGCTGATATGGTATTTAACGCCAAAGGCCTCCGGAACCATCATCATCATCGCATGCGGCAGCGAACGTCCGGCACGCACAAGAAGTTCAACCATATTGTCAAAACAGGCCGAATCGCTGCCCTGCGGGTCGAGCACCGGAATCAAATCGCTCAAATCGTTCCCAAGAACAGGGCTGCGGAGGCGTTTCTCCCGCATTCGCATGTAGTTGCGGTTTCCGCTGAGCGTGTTGATTTCGCCGTTATGAGCAATGCATCGGAAGGGCTGAGCCAGCCGCCAGTTCGGCAGTGTATTGGTGCTGTACCGCTGGTGAACAATGGCCAAGGCCGATGTTATCCGCTCATCGGACAAATCCGGGTAATACTCGAACAGCTGACGGGCCATGAACATGCCTTTGTAGCAAATTGTCCTGCAGGAGAGTGTCGGAACATAAAAATCGACTCCGTCATCGGCCAGCTTTTCGCGTACCAGCCGTTCCGCCCGCTTTCGAGCCTTGAAGAGGTCCCGTTCAAACGTTTCCGAGTCTCTCCCGCCGCCGTCCACAAAAATCTGACGAATGACCGGCTCCGCACTGAGTGCAATCGGCCCCAAACAATCCGGTCGGACCGGAACCTGCCGCCAGCCGAGAACCTTCAGGTCATAGAAGGCCAGTGCCTTTTCGAGAATCTCCTCGCAAACAGCACGCACAGCCGGGTCTTTGGAGCCGAAAACCATCCCGACTGCATACTGCCCCGGTTGAAAACCGCTGATTCCTATCTTTTTACATTCTGACCGGAAAAACTCATGGGGAATCTGGAGCAAAATTCCGGCGCCGTCTCCCGTTAGGTCATCCGCACCGGCAGCACCGCGGTGATTCAGATTCAAGAGGATTTGCTTGCCCAATTCGACAATCGAATGGTCTTTTTTCCCCGATATATGAACAACAGCCCCAATTCCGCAAGCATCGTGTTCACGGCGTACTTCGTATAACCCTTTGTCTTTCCAAAGATTGCGCACGTTTTCGGTGTCCTTTATGCAGAAGTATGATAAAAATAACTTATTGCAATGTTAAAAGATTTTATCTTCCGCCTCACCCTTTGTCAAATGCTCTTTCCGAATTATTCACTTGGTTTACCTTAAATTTTGGGCCATGCCGCTGGAACCCACAGCGACATGGCCCTCTGCTTGAACGGCTGACAATTCGCTTATCTCAAGAAGAGCATTTCCGCATAGGTTGGTAGGGGCCACATCTGCGCATCTACAAGCATCTCAAGAGCATCTGCGGCCTTTCGAACGGAGCCCATCGCCGGCAGAATCTCTTCCCGGGTACGTCGGGCCTTCTCATGGCTGGAAGAAACTCCAGACACCTCTTTCATTTTCTCTTCGAGCTTTCCTATTGCCCCGCTTAGTTCATCGATCAGCCCGCAGACCTTTTCGAGCTGTTTGACCAGAGAAGAGGACTTGGCACCAACGGACTCGAGCGACGAAACAGAAGCCGCCAATTTCCCCGCATACATCTGACAGGCCGGCAGGATTTGCCTTTTCGCAATGTGCAGGGTCGTAGCCGCTTCGATATGGATCGTTCGAATATAGTTTTCCATCAAAATCTCCACCCGTGCTTCCAGCTCGACCCGGCTGAGAACGCGGTTGCGTTCGAAAACAGCTACGTTTTCCGGCTCAAGAATTGTCTCAATGGACTCCACTGTGGAAGCAATATTCGGCAGTCCGCGTCGGGCGGCTTCTTTGACCCAATCCGCCGAATAGTTATCCCCGTTAAACACAATCCGACGGTGTTCCGAGGCAATCTTCTGCAGCAGCTTCTGGGCTTCCGCTTTTACGTCTTTGCTTTTCTCCAGCACATCAGCAATTTCGCTGAGCACATCCGCAACAATTGTGTTCAATACGAAAGCCGGGCCGGCACAGGACTGACTGGAACCGACCATCCGAAACTCGAACTTATTGCCGGTAAAGGCAAACGGAGACGTGCGGTTTCGGTCGGTGCAGTCTTTGGGCAGAGGCGGCAGCAGGGATGTCCCCAGCCGCAGTTCACCGCCCTGCCGGGAAGTCGGTGCACCGCCGGCAGCCAGCTGTTCAAAAATCTCCGTCAGCTGCTCGCCGAGGAAGATCGAAACAATCGCAGGCGGCGCCTCGTTGGCACCGAGACGATGCTCATTGCCCGGATTGGCAACGCTGGCACGAAGCAGTTTGGCATACTTATCCACTGCACGAACAACAGCGCACAAAAAGACCAAGAACACCATATTGTCGTGAGGAGTCTGTCCGGGGTCGAGCAGATTGACGCCTGTATCAGTCACCATTGACCAGTTATTGTGCTTGCCGGACCCGTTCACGCCGACAAAGGGTTTTTCATGAAGCAGACAGACAAACCCATGCCGCTGAGCCACCTTCTGCAGCGTTTCCATCGTCAGCTGATTGTGGTCGGTGGCCACATTCACCGTTGTAAAGACCGGAGCCAGTTCATACTGGGCCGGCGCCACTTCATTATGCTGGGTCTTGGCCGAAACCCCCAGTTTCCATAACTCCGTGTTCACCTCATTCATGAAAGCGGCAATCCGGTCATGCAGGATGCCGAAATAATGGTCTTCCATTTCCTGACCGCGGGGAGACGGAGCTCCGAACAGTGTCCGTCCGGCCAAAACCAAATCCAGCCGTTTCTCAAAAAAGCGGCGGTCAATGAGAAAATATTCCTGCTCAGGCCCCAGTGTAGCCATTACACGGCTGACATGGCTATTGCCCAATACTTTCAGAAGGCGGACCGCCTGACGGCTCAGGGCCTCCATCGAACGCAGCAGCGGGGTTTTCTTATCGAGGGCCTGTCCATTGTAGGAACAGAAGGCACAGGGAATATACAGGGTCTTGCCCTTGATAAATACAGACGAAGAACAGTCCCAGGCGGTATAGCCGCGGGCTTCGAACGTGGCCCGCAGGCCGCCGGACGGGAAGGAAGAGGCATCCGGCTCCCCCTTAATCAGTTCCTTTCCGCTGAACTCCATAATCGTCCGGCCTTCCGGCGTCGGAGAGATAAAGGAATCATGCTTTTCCGCCGTCAAACCGGTCATCGGCTGGAACCAGTGGCAGTAATGGGTGGCCCCTTTTTCCATCGCCCAGTCTTTCATTGCGTTGGCAATCACATCGGCCACGGCAATGGTTAATTCAGAATTTCCCTTGCGGACCTCCTGAAATCGTTTATAGATATCTTTAGGAAGCCGCTCCCGCATGACCGCGTCATTAAAAACATTGGTTCCGAAGATTTCCGGAAGCTGACAATTTGATGTTTCCATGCATGCACTCCTGACTTTATTAAGGACCTTTTTACTCTTTATCTCAGCAGGACCTCTTCCTGCAAAGCATACTTCTTTTTGAATCGCAGGTCAAAAACCGTTTTTTCACATCGCTCAGCCGATCGCCTCCCGCCCGCGCTGGCCGGTGCGGATTCGAATACACTCCGCCAGGTCCAGAATGAAGATTTTTCCGTCTCCAATTTGCCCTGTGCGGGCGCCTTCAATGATTCCTTCCACCGTGGTATCCACAAAATTGTCATTGACGGCGATTTCCAGCCGGACTTTCTTAAGCAGATTGACCTCGAATTTGATGCCGCGATAGCTCTCTTCGTATCCCATCTGCTCTCCGCAGCCCAGCGAATTGGTCACACTCATTTTTCCTACCTGACGGCGCATGAGAGCTTTTTTCACATCTTCAAGCTTATGCGGCTGAATATAGGCGATTATCAGTTTCATTCTTTGTTCTCCAAGTAAGGACGCTGTTTACATTGTGCTGAACACCTGGAATCCGGCATAGGCCTCCATCCCGTGTTCTCCGATATCCAATCCCCGCATTTCCTCATCCTGAGTAACCCGCAATCCAACCGTCCAGTCAATCAGCTTGAAAATCAATCCCATGGAGACAAAAACAAACAGCACCGTTACAGCACTTCCAACAATCTGAATTCCCAGCTGGAGAGGATTAGCACCGTAGAAGAACCCGTTGTTGGCCAGTCCGAGCGAGGCCTTGCCGAAAAGCCCCACACAAATCGTTCCCCAGATTCCGCACATTCCGTGCACAGGGACAGCCCCGACAGGGTCATCAATCTGAAGCTTGTCAAGCAGCTCAACACCGAGTACAACCAGAATACCCGAAGAGAATCCGATTACACAGGCCGCCCAGGGCTCAACAAAAGCACAAGAGGCCGTAATCCCAACGAGTCCAGCCAGGGCCCCATTCATCGCCATCGACAAATCGGGCTTTCCGAAGCGAAACCACACAGTCATCATCGCCGCAATGCCGCCCAGTGCAGCCGCCAGATTGGTATTTAAGGCAATCCGGCTGATATCCATTCCGCCGTTAGAAGCACTGAGAGTGGAGCCCGCGTTAAATCCGAACCAGCCGAACCAGAGAATAAACACCCCCAGCGAAGCCAGCGGAATATTGTGTCCGGCAATGGCCCGGGGCTTTCCGTCGATGCCGTATTTGCCGTATCGAGGTCCGAGGATGAGTGTTCCGGCCAGAGCCGCAACGCCTCCGACTGTATGGACCACAGTCGAGCCGGCAAAATCCCCAAATCCTATTTTGCTCAGCCAGCCGCCGCCCCAAATCCAGTGTCCGACTACCGGATACACCAGAGCGGAAATGATAAAGGAATACATCAGATAGGCAATGAACTTCATTCGTTCGGCCATTCCGCCGGCTACAATTGTAGCAGCAGCTCCGCAGAAAGCGGCCTGAAAGAGCCAAAAGGCATGCAAAGGCAACGTACCAACACGGTCCTCCAGTCCCATCAGAAGCCAGCCGTGAGTCCCGATGAATCCATTGCCGCTGCCGAACATCAGCGCGTAACCGACCAGATAGAATCCGAGAGAGGCCATGCAGAAGTCCAGAAAGTTTTTGGTCAGAATGTTGCATGTGTTCTTGGCTCGTATAAAGCCGGCTTCGACCATGCCGAAGCCGGCCTGCATGAAGAACACCAAAAAGGCCGCAATCAGCACCCAGACCGTATCCAGGGACTGCTGAATGGGCAAGAAGTCCGTTTCCTGAGCTGCCCCGGCCGGGACGGCGAATGCCAATCCCAGGCCGAGAATCCCGAGTTTCCTGCTGACGGCTGACAAAGTTTTTTCCTTGTACACTTGTTTACCCTTTCGTTTCAAAACCCATCTGAATCCGTTTCAGAATGGAGTGTTTGCAAACGTTATGCCAGAAGGGTCCCAATCAATGAAAAACCATAAGTATTGATAGAAAAGCGGGATACCGCTTGTTTTGCTTTCAAAACAGAGTCGGAGAAAATCTACAAAAATGTAATTGAAAAATTTTAATTAAACATTTTTGTATTTTTCTGCCGACTCTGACCATCCCTTGAGTCCTTCAGCCGATCGCCGCCGACCCTTTTTCGCCAGTTCGGATGCGAATGCATTCGGCCAAATCGAGAATAAAGATTTTGCCGTCCCCGATTTCTCCGGTGCGTGCCGCGGAAATAATCGCATTTACTGTGCGGTCTACAAAATTGTCATTGACGGCAATCTCCAGACGAACCTTTTTGAGGAGATTAACCTCGAATTTGATGCCGCGATAACTTTCCTGATAGCCCATTTGGGCTCCGCAGCCGAGTGAATTGGTCACACTCATCTTGCCGACTTCGGCCTGAACCAAAGCTTTTTTGACCTCTTCCAGTTTATGCGGCTGGATGTACGCAATAATCAGTTTCATAGGCATATACTCCTTAAGAAAAAACATTCGGCTACATGATGCTGAAAATCTGAAATCCGCTGTACGCTTCCATGCCGTGTTCGCCGATATCCAGACCCTTCATTTCTTCTTCCGTACTGACCCGCAGTCCCACCGTATTTCGGAGAACCCAGAACAGCAGCAGTCCCAGACCAAAAGCCCAGACAAAAGCTACTCCGGCACCGAGCAGCTGAATCCCCAGCAGGCGGAGCCCTCCTCCATAAAAGATCCCGCCGTCAACAGCAAACAATCCATAGGCCACCGTACCCCAAAAACCGTTCACCGCATGGACACTGACGGCACCAACCGGATCGTCAATTTTCAAAACCGCATCAAAAAACAGAACACTGAACACCACCAAAACACCTGCTACCAGTCCGATGACAATCGCTCCGATAGGCGTGACGCCGTCACAGGGAGCCGTAATCGCAACCAGTCCGGCCAATGTCCCGTTTAAAGTCATCGAAAGATCCGGTTTCTTCAAAACCATCCAAGATGTCAGCAGCGAGGAAACCGCTCCGGCTGCTGCCGCTAAATTGGTCGTAACGGCAATATACCCCACCTTTCCGCCGGCAACCGTGGTGCTTCCCGGATTAAATCCAAACCAACCGAACCAGAGGATAAACACGCCCAAAGCCGCCAATGGAATATTGTGTCCGAGCAGGGCTTTGGGTTTGCCGTCCCGACCATATTTACCCAATCGGGGGCCCAAAAGAACGGCTCCCGCTAAAGCCAGCCAGCCGCCGATGGAATGAACAACCGTCGAGCCCGCAAAGTCATGAAAACCCATGTTCGCCAGCCAGCTCGTATTGTCTGTTAACAGCAGGTTTCCCCACGCCCACGAACCGAACACCGGATAAATCACCAGTGAAATCACAGCGCTGTAAATCAGATAAGAGATGAATTTGGTTCGTTCGGCCATCGCGCCGGAAACAATCGTGGCGGCCGTGGCCGCAAAAACCGTCTGGAAAATCAGAAAAGTCCAGCTCCAGTCTTCTCCCGGTTCAACTCCGCCGAGGGCAAACATCGTCGTGCCGAACAGCCCATTGGACCGTCCAAACATCAGACCGAAGCCGATCAGGAAGAACACGAGCGAGCCGACGGCAAAGTCCATCAGATTTTTCATCAGAATGTTGACGGAATTTTTTGCCCGGGTGAAACCCGTTTCCACCATGGCAAAGCCAGCCTGCATGAAGAAGACCAGAAAAGCGGCTATACACGTCCAAATCACATTCATATTAACTTGCAGAGATTCCTTGACTTCTGCAATCCCGCTCGGCTCTTGTGCCGCTGATTCTCCGGCATACAGAATCCCGCTCAACAGCAGCAGACAGACCGCAAACCACCATCCTCTGCAACGAATCTCCCGATGACTATACATGTTTGGTTCCTTTCTGAAGAAAAAAGAGTCTTCCTGTTGTTAAAACTCTGTTGCCAGACCGACTCCGGTCCAAAACAAGCCCCGATCCCCGGCAGAAAGTCCCTTGCGGATATCCGAATCCAGAATCGTCACGTAATTCAGACTCGGTGTTACGGTCCATTTTCCGAGGGTAAATGGAAAGGCGATTTTCAGACTCAGGTCATTGAGCGCACTTTTATCGAGAGGGTCTCCGACGGCATCCGTCCAGTAGCCCTCATTGTAGTTGGAATCGCCCCAGCCGACTGTGCAGGACAGGGCCAGACCGACCGGCACGGATTCACTGAGCTCCGCAATTTTTTCGATGGTATGGCCGATGCCGGCGGATACATAAGTCCCGTTGATGTCGTCAAAATCATAATAAACGGTCACCGTAGGGGTAAGAAATGTATCCAGCGACAAACCCGAATAAACCTCCTGCGTGCTGCCGGCACTGGGAAACCGGTAATAAATATAGCCGACCGATAACGTCAGCTTCTCCGTAAGAGAAAGAGCATAGCTTCCGTAAAAATCATATTCCGTAAATTCCCCGGACTGATTGTTTTCATCTGTCAGGTCCAGATTGCCCCAGATGCCGGCCGACCAGGGCCCCTTGCTGATTCCGATGGAAGGCTGCCAGACCCAGTCATCCACGAGGTTGTGCCCCCGCCAAACATACTTGCTGTAGAAATCACTGGTCAGCGAGAACGCAGCCTTTTCTTCCGCCGCTGCCGCAACAGAAACCGCCAAAACCACTCCTGCACAAATCCATTGTCTCCTACACATTTTTCTTCTCCCAAAAAAAGGACGTTTTTTAAGCCGGCGTACAGCCGCCGACTTTTTACGGAACGAGAGAAGATGCAACAGACATACCAAGTGAAACCGCAGAACAAAAATGCTGTATCACATTGAAATACAAGGAGATGAAAAGATTTTGCAGCAAAGAGGTTTTTTGCAGCAAACTACATTTTTGTCCAGAGAAAATTCTATTTCTACGTTTTTGTATTTTCGCCGGATTCATTTCCCGAGCAGATGGTATTTGCGCATCTTGTAGCCGAGCATCCGCTCTGTGATTCCCAATTCCCGTGCCGCATACTTTTGCCGGCCGCCTGTCTTTTTGAGGGCATCCACAATCATCTCTCTTTCAAGATTGGCAACTCGTTCCGGCAAAGTCAACCCGTCGCGGCTCGGCGTTTTTTGAACCATCTGAAGGGAAGGCGGCAAATGGTCGGAACGGATGACATCTTCATTGCAGACCAGCACCGCCCGCTCGATGCAGTTTTCCAGCTCGCGGACATTGCCGGGCCAGTGATAACTCGTGAGCATTTCAATCGCCGGTGTGGAGATGCGGTTGATTTTTTTGCCGTTTTCGCGGGCATATTTCTCAAGAAAATAATCCGCCAGCAGCATAATGTCGTCTTTGCGGTCCCGCAGCGGAGGGATAAAAATCGGAAATACATTGATTCGGTAATACAAATCCTCTCGAAAAAGGCCGTTTTTGATGCCTTCTTCAAGATTTTTATGAGTTGCAACGACAATCCGAACATTGGTTCGAATGGTCTCTGTACCGCCGACACGTTCAAACTCGCGGAATTGAATCACCCGCAGCAGCTTGACCTGAAGATTCAGAGAGAAATCGCCGATTTCATCCAAAAAGATGGTCCCGCCGGAGGCCAGTTCAAAGCGTCCGAGTTTCCGCTGAGTCGCCCCGGTGAATGCCCCTTTCTCATGGCCGAACAGTTCGCTTTCCAGAAGCAGTTCCGGCAGTGCCGTGCAGTTGACTTTGATAAAGGGCTTGTCCGCCCGCATGCTGTTGTAATGAATGGCATGGGCAACCAGGTCCTTGCCGGTGCCGCTTTCGCCGCGAATCAGCACAGTTGCATTGCTGTTGGCCACCTGCTCAATGAGCCGATACACCTCCTGCATCGCATTGCTGGTGCCGATCATATTGTGAATGCTGAACTTTTTCTTCAGCTCGCTGCGCAGACGGGCGTTTTCGTCCTCCAGCTTCAGCCGGTCGGAAACAACCAGTCGGTTGAGCTTAACCGCCTGAGCTACCATTGTCGAAAGGACTTCCAGAAGGTTGACATAGAATTCGAGGTTCTCGCCCGGCAGGACTTTTCTGTCGGCGCTGATAGCGCCGATGGTTTTGCCCTCCAGCTTAATCGGCACACAGAAGAAGGCGATTCGTCCCCGTTTCGGTTTTGGCCGTCGCCCTGTCTTGGCTAAAAATCGGGGGTCTTTGCTGATATCCGGCACAATCTCCCGGATGCCCCGCTGGACAACCAGCCCCGTGATTCCCTCTCCGACTTTGTAGGTAACCTGTTTGGACTCATCCGGAATGCCGTGAGCCACTTTGATGGCGATAGTCTCGGTGTCCGGGTCCAGAAGCATAATCTGTCCTCGTTCCAGCTTCAGATGGCTTTCGAGGGTGGACAAAATGGAACCGAGGGTTTCCTCCAGGTTTAAGGAATCGGCGATGGCCCGCGACACCTCCGCGAGCAGCTGAACTTCTTTTCCGAGTTTCTCCATCGGTTTTTCCCTGACAGACAATATTGTCGCTTTTTATCTTCTCTATAACAAAAATGTATTCATCAATACAACAAAAAAACGGGCCCTTTCGGACCCGTTTGACACCCGTTTTTTCTCCGGCCGGCGTCAGAGCGTCTCTTTGAGGACTGCAATCCCCTCAACCACTTTGCAGGTATGAACAGCAAAGCGGTCTGCATAATCCGGGCGAGACCGCGGATACGCCGTCTCGACGGCTTGTTTGAGCTTGTCAGCATCTTCCGCCAAAACCAAAGCCCCGGCGGCTCCCTTGTCCCCGCCGCCCAGCATCCGCTCGCCGAGCACGCCGGGCACCGTGCGGGCAATATCACACATCGTCTCCAGTTCCGGACCGGAAATGACGTACTCATCCCGCAGGCCTATCCCGTCTTCGCGGAAAATCCGCCCGACGGTTCGAATATCGCCCTTTTTCCACGCATCGAGCATCTCATAGAAACGCTTTTGGGCCTTGTAAATATAGGTCATTCGGCTGACCAGATGAGGGACTTCCTTTTCAAAGCGGCTTCGGATTTTCTGATAAAGGGCTTCGTCCCGAATATCCGCCAGACAGCTGATAGAAAAGCCGGCCGCCTTGGCTTTCTGCACCATTTCTTCGCACTCAGCCCGGCGAACTTTGTAGGTGGACTTTTCCAGACCCGGCCGGACTGTTCCGGTATCCATCACCACAATCCGGAATTCCGGAGCTCCTTTGCCCAGCGGCACGTAGGCAATCGAACGGTCAGACGGCCGATAATGCGTGCCCATCCCTTCCTTGGCAAACAGAATCATAATCTGGTCCAGCTTGCCGCAGGGAGAACCGATGTAGTCATTTTCCACCGCCTGGGCCAAATCCACAATCTTCATCGAATCCGATTCCTGAATGCCGTTGACATCCAGAATCGACAGAATCAGATTGAGCGTCAGAGAAGCTGAACGGCTCATCCCGCCGCCGGGGATATTGCCGTACAGGACCGCATCCAGTCCCTGCGTGAGTTTGTATCCTTCCCGCCGCAAAATATACTCCACACCATACGGAAACCGAGCCCACGTATCGGCAATTTGGGGAGACTTGGGCGGCGGAACGGAACCCAAGTCAAACTCAACAAGACCGTCATTCGGGAAATTCCCGCTGTACAGCCGCATCTTCCTGGTGCCGTTGGGTTTGTAAGCCATCCAGATAAACCGGTCGGTGCCGACGCCGAACAATTCGGTCCCGTTGTAGTCCCCGTGTTCGACTCCCAGACAAAACCGGGAGGAGCTGCGGCGGATTTTCGCCCCTTTCAGAGACAGATTGTGTTCTGAAGCCAGTTTTCGCAGAACATCAACGGCTTGCTGATCATTCGTTACAGATTTCACGGTACAATCTCCCTCACCTGGCTAAACCGAGCGGACTGAAAATCACATACAAAAGCAGCGTAAGCACCACGACGACAACCCCGGCGACCGCTGCGCCGCGGGAGGAATGCAGCTGAATCGTCGTGTTCTGTCGAAACTCGATAGGCTGAGCCAGCGGCCTGGCCGCCGTAATCAGGGCCATGACCAAAAGACAAAGGATAAAACTGATGGCCATGCGGTTCAGGAAGTTGCCGATTAAAAAGGCCATGACTTCATTCTCCATCAGTTTGTCCATAGTCGAAACATATTTGAGCCCGCCGTACACAATAAAGTTGGTCACAAGCCCCGCCACACCGCAGACAGCCGGAGCGAGGCGAACCACCAGTCCGAAGACAAAAACCGCCAGCACACCCGGCGACAGAAAGCCCTGGCTTTCCTGAATAATCGTAAAGATGCTGTTGCTGATTTTGGGGTTGCCCAGCTGCGGGGCCAAAAAGACTGCCACAGCCGTAAACGCAACCACACAGATGCGCCCGAGCTTCACAACGGCTTCCTGAGAGGCGTTCGGGGCCAGATATTTCTTGTAGATATCCATCGTGAAAATGGTGGAAGCGGCATTGAGCATCGCCGCCAGCGAGCTGACAATCGCCCCCAACAAAGCCGCCAGCACAAACCCGACCAGACCGCTCTTTTTCGGAAGCACTTTGCTGAGCAGCTGGCCGAGAGCAGAGTCATACTTATACCCGAGAAATTTCTCGGTCGTAATCTTGGCGTTCGAAGCACGGGCCGATTCGCGAACCGCGGCATTGTACTGGTCCAGTTCCGCCGCCAGAGCCGGAAAAACAGTTCGCCAGGATTTGTCATCCGATTCGAACACGGTAAAGGGCTGAACCTGGAGCTTGTCGTACTTCTCTTTCAAAATCGGCAGGACAAACGGATTTTTGATTCGGCTTGCCTTCAGCGCCGAGTCACTCGGAAAGACCGCCAGCAGAAAAGCCCCCTGCGTCGGGGCGGCCAACACTTCCGGCGACGGCTGCGAAACAACCTGCACAAGCTGTGTGTTCGGATTGGCCATTTTGTATTTGGCCAGAACCGGGGCATTGTCCGCCGCCGCTTTGGACTTCATATCCGGTGCAAACAGGTTGAAGGCGATAATGCCGGGAATCACAATGACAAAGGGGATAAGCAGCTTCATAAAGGCCGAAAAGACAATACCTTTCTGTCCTTCCGCCAGCGAAGCCGAACCGAGCGTTCTCTGGGTAATATACTGATTCAGACCCCAGTAATAAAAGTTCGGAATCCACAGCCCCAGCAGCAGCGCCGTCCAGGGCAGGGTCGCATCGCTCATCGGAAGGAACATATTCAGCCGCACCTTATTGAGAGATACAAACCGCTCCAGCACTCCTTCACTGCCCGTAAAGGTTTTCAGACCGACGGCTCCCGTGCTTACATCTTCGATATAGGAGGCCTCCTGAACATTGCCGAGCATCTTAAAGGCGAAAATCATGATGACCGCTCCGCCGACAATCAGAGCACTTCCCTGAATCAGGTCGGCCCAGGCGCAGGCCTTCAGTCCGCCGGCCGCCACGTACAGCATCGCGATAATCCCGATAACCAAAGAAGCCTGTGCTACAGTCGGAACAAAACTCATTCCCATCTCTTCAGCCATCGTATTGATGGTCAGGGCCCCGGAATAGGTCACCGCCCCCAGCAGAAGCATGTAAATAAAAATGGTCGTCACAGCCATAATGGTGCGGGCGGCCGTGTTATAGCGGTATTCGAGGAACTCCGGCATTGTATAAATCCCCGCCCGCAGAAAGTAAGGCAGGAATCCGAAGGCCACTACAACCAGCGTAATGGCCGCCATCCATTCATAACTGGCGATGGCCATTCCGATATGGCTGGCGGCGTTTCCGCTCATTCCGACAAACTGCTCGGAGGAAATATTGGCGGCAATCAGAGAAAAACCGATCAGCCACCAAACCAGACCACGGCCGGCCAGAAAATAATCCTCGCCGGACTTTTCATGGCGGCTTTTATACAGCCCCAGCCCCACGACACAGACGACAAAAGCAACAAAAACAATTACATCCAGAATCCCCATTGTGCAGACTCCTAAAAAACGTTCTCTTCGTCTTTTTCTGTGTCTTACAAATCTCCCGTCATCCCCGCAACCTGTCCCCCGCAACTGCAAAGGAGGAAGGCGGGTATCCGGACTTTTTGTGAGACGCCATTAAATTATTTCCGAATTATCCATATTTTGGAGGCCGTATCAACAAAGATTTCTGAAAGTATTGACAGACCTGCCCATCCGATTCCTTGCAGAACTTGCAAAAAAATGACAGCTTCTTACCAGGGACCGAATTGGAGAGGCTTTTCGGTCGGTCTTTCTCTCAGAAGAATCAGAATGCCCAGGGAAGGATTTTCTCGACTGAACTGCTCTATTTCCTCCTTTGTCATCACCATAACGGCCGTTGAAACCCCATCACAAACGGCTGGGTCGCCCCCCTTTACCCAGACTGCCGATTTATCCTGAATTGCCTGACCAGTATTCGGACGAATCATGTCGGTTCCCCTCCGAAGACCAGAACAGCTGAGCGATTCATTTCTCATCAGAAGCGTCCGAATTTCCTTTTGCGTAATTGGATTGGTCAGGCGGACAGGCCAACCTGCCTGGTCCGACGGTGCATCCATTGCCAGGATGGTACTGGTCCCGCCGTGAATCAGGATTTTTTGAATCCGCCATTCGGCCAGCACATCGGCCATTTTCCGAACGGCAAATCCTTTCCCTATTCCCCCTAAATCCAGCCGGATTCCATCCGAATGCACTCGGACGGACATCTCCTCCGGACGGATTTCCAATCGATGCATCCCAACCGAAGACAGTCGGTTCCGAATCTCAGCTTCCGAAGGCGTCGTTCGTTTCCATAAATCAACCAATCCACCCACTGTACAGTCAAAAAGCCCACCGGTTTCCCTGTAAAGACGCCATGCAATTTGAAGGCATTCCATTGTTTCCGGAGAAACAATCACCGATTGTCCTTTTTGTGCGGAATTAATACGGGAGATGTCGCTGTTGGGGAGAAACCGGCTTAAAAGCGATTCCAAACGGTCTAATTCGTCGAAGGCCGCACGAGCGGCATTTGCGGCATAGACAGAATCCGGATGCTCGACAAACAGTTCAAATTCCGTCGCCATCGCACGATGACAGAAATGAAACGGCTTCATCGAGCCCTCTTCGTTTCAGGGGCGGATTCGCCCGCCTGCATCAAATCCAGCAAATCTTTCCGGATGTACCCTCTCCATTCGAGAGACGGCCGTAAATAGACCGGCGCATCAAAAAGCGGCAGATATAAAGGCCTCTGACCGGGCGGAGGGGTTTCATACAAATACTTCAAAATCTCCGGTTCCAGCCGAGCATCGGCCAAAATCAGGGCAGCGGCCGATATCGAGGGGTCCACCTCGCTGAAATAACCAACGGAAGGAAACGAGCGAAGATACCACGGCCACGGCCAGTAATCATCGTTTTCTGCAAAAACCTGAATATAAAGCCGCCGCCCTTGTCCGGAATCTTTCGCAATCTGCTGCACCTTTTGAAACATAGAAAAAATGTCGGAGCTTGTATGTCCGTAAACATAAGGATTCGAAGGGCTTGTCGTATATCTGGTCATCAAAAGGAGACTTTGAGCCAGCGGACTAACAAGGCCGAAAAGCAGCAGAAGTGTTAACCCAATCAGGTGTTCTTTGCGGCCGCGTGCCCAACGGAGAAAACGATCGGCCGCCAAGCCGGCCGGCAGAACCATCCCATACAGCAACGGCAAGACATTCCAGGGCGTTTTATAGGGAATCACCGAATAGCAAATCGTTAAAATCAGCGTAAAAAGAACCAGAAAAGAAGCCCCTGAAAAAACCGAACTCTTTCGCTGGTTTCTCAAGACAATCAGACTTCCCAGAAGGGCCAGAGCAACAATGCCGTCTTCGTTCCAAACAACCGGCTCAAAAAACTCCGTCCATGTCAGCAAGTCCAGATAATACCACCATGGATGAAAATGGGCCGTCTTAACGGCAGCATGAGAAGGATATAACCAAAGACTCCGCAGCGAATCGAAAAGCCCCTGCCAATGAGTCCCAAAGCCGGAAAAAAACAGAAGCCACACAAGCAGGAACACCCCCGAACCAACCGCGGCATCAAGGAGACGAATAGACCGTTCATGCCCCAATGACCGTCCCCAAAGAAAAAGAAAAGCCAGTGCCGCCGACACAAAAGAAAGAACAGCTGTTTCTTTTGTAGCAAACATCAGGCCCGCCGACAGCCCCGTCCAGACCGCCCAGCCGAGACGGGGCTTTTCCCAATAACGGCAAAGTCCCCCTAAAAAAAAGCCTAGAAACAAAACCAGCCAGATTTCGTGAATGAAATACCCGCTGTAATAGACAAAAGCAGGCGAGAATGCCAACAGAACAGAAGCAAAGAAGGCCGCCCTCTTTCCGATGTATGGAGCCGTCAGCCAGGGTGTCAGGACCACCCCTAATCCGGCCAGAGCGGTAATGCCCCTCAAAAGATTTTCCGACAATCCTTCCAGTGAACGGATGCCCGCCAGTCGTGCCCCCAGCCACGTGAAATAATACAGCGTCGGCCCGTGATACTCGAGCGGTTCGTATTTATACAGCCCGGTTTCCAGAAGATGCCCGAGTTTGACGGCGTGAACTGCCTCATCCGTGTGCATCGGGCGGATGGATAAAAACGGAAAACGGACCGCAGCGGCGGCCGCCAAAAGCGCACAGCCGAGGTAAAAAGAACGCTTCATCGCGGACTTCTGCCGAAGACCTCTATCTCGATGAAATGATTCATATCGTTCTGATTGTTGCCGCTGCTGTAAATCCGTACATAGCGGGCACGGGTGCCCTTGGCATCAATCAGTTTGCCTTCCGCTGTACCGACAAAGTTCTTATCCTTCCCGACGCCCAAACCGCTGGAATTGTCATCATCATTGTTAAACAGGGTTACCACACCCGTAATGAAATCCGGGTCGCTGCTGACCTGGACAATCACATCATAATAGACTCGTTCGGTCTTATGATACTGCCAGAAAACGATGGCGTAGAGTTCGTATTCCTGTTCCAAATCCACCTGAACCCACTGGGTGAATGGGCCCAACTCGACCAGACTGCCGTCATTGGCCTCCTTGTCGCCGTCCGTAATCATCGCATAAGAACCGAGTATCGGCTCGGATTCAGAACCGGTGACGGGTTTGCCGCGGGAAATCAGAATTGTGCCCTCCGGCGCCAAAAACGGCGGACGTGGAGCCCCCAGCGGTTTTTCGAGATTTTTCACACCCGTAATATTCTCCGGCGTACCGACAAATTGCGGTTTAGGGAGTGTTAAGGGAATCGGCACAAGTTTTTCGGCCTCCTTTGAAGCCGAAACAGCCGGTTTCGATTCTGCCGGTTTTTCAGATAAGGCCACATTCGCAGACGGCTGAGACGGAGCCGGTGTTGGAGGAGCGGGGGATTCCTTTTTCTGACAACCCGCAAGGGAAAACACAGCCGTTAAACACCCGACAAGAATAAGAAGGTTTTTCATTTTTATTCTCCTGACCTTTTATACCAGATTCCACGGCGAACGCATCGGCCGAAACCGCAGGCGGTTGGCCTGTTCATCGCCAACAAATTCTTCTTTTACCGGGTCCCATCGCAGAGGCCGGCCTAATCGGACGGCAATATTCCCCATATGACATATCGAGGCCGTCCGATGCCCGATTTCAGCCGGCGCCGCCGTTGTTTTCCGACTCCGAATGCACTCCAGAAAATTGCGGCGGTGATCACGGCTATAATACAGCTGAATCGGCTCTTTGCCAACAGCAGATTTTACAAGATGTTCCGGCTCTGAAGAAAGCCGCTCGCGGCTGACAAAAATCTTCCCTCGGGTTCCTTCGAACAGAACGCTTCCGGTCCCGTTGCCTGTTCGGCAGAACAGCTGAACACCATCCGCATAAGTAAAAACCAAATCATAAAACAGCGCTGTGTCGAACAGCCCTTCTTTGGGGAACTCTCCCGTCCCTTCCACCCAAACCGGCCCGGTATAGTCCGTCCCGTGTCCCCACTGGGCAATGTCAATCTGATGAGACCCCCAATTGGTCAGCTGTCCGCCGGAATAATCAGAAATAAAGCGGAAGGTGTAGTGGCACCGCTGCGTGGTATAAGGTGCCCACGGGGCCGGCCCAAGCCAGAGGTCATAATCCAGCTCCGGCGGAACAGGCTCCGGCGACCACTGCGGCGGACAGGTGCGATTATTTGGAGGAATCTCGACATAAATTTTTTTCAAATCTCCAATCCGTCCGTTTCGTACGAGCTGGCAGGCCCGATGAAAATAAACATCTGACCGCTGGTGAGAACCTGTTTGAAAAACCCGACCGTACCGCTGAACCGCATCGGAAAGAATCCGCCCTTCGGCAATCGTCAGGGTCAGCGGTTTTTCACAATAGACATCTTTGCCCGCTCGCACGGCCGCCAGCGCCATCGGCACATGCCAGTGGTCGGGGGTGGAAATAACGACGGCATCGATGTCCTCCCGGGCCAGCAGTTCACGAAAATCCGTTGTGCCGCAGGAAATATCCAGCCCGGCTTCCGCAAGGCCCTCCTGCAGATGACGGCGGTCTGCATCACAGACGGCGGCAGCCTGTACGCCCGGCTGATTCAGAAATCCCCGCAGATTGCCCATCCCCATCCCGCCGACTCCGATAAAGCCCAGCGTGATGCGGTTGGACGGCGCCGTCCTGCCGAAAAGAGGCGTAGTTGCAATCCAGGGGAACCCCAGCGCAGAGACCCCTGCGCCCTTCAGGAAGGAACGCCGGCTGAATGAATTCGACTGGTTCGATACGTTCACCATCGAAAATGCTTACAGGCTGCCCTTGACCTTGGAAAGAACCAGAGCCAGGATAATCAAGACGATGCAGACAGGCAGCAGCAGTTTCAGACTTTTCTGAATGGAGGCGCCTTTGGCCACATTGCCCATCGCTTTGGGAACAATCACGGCACCGGCCAGCCCCACCGCAAAGATGATGCCGAACAGACTGCCGTGAATGTCCGGCGAAAACTTTGAGAAGCTCACACCGACGGTCGTCGGAAAACACGGAGCAAACGCCAGTCCGGCCAGGGCCGCCAGAAGCCGCGCATGGAGCGATTGGACACACTGCATCATCAGAAAAATGGCGATTGCCGCGACAAGGGCGGCGGCGGCAATAACCCATCCGCCGTTGGCCGTCAAATCAAAATCGATTCGAGCGGGCAGCAGCCCTGTTGCCAAACGGCCGGCCATCATCGCAATCGCAAAAATGGACAGGAGCTGCTGGCCGAACGCATCAGCGGCCGCGGCTTCGATCGAGGCGTTTTCCTTTTGGATAACCTCTTTGCCGAAGGTAGGAAGCCAGTTGCAGAAAGAGGACTCCAGCGCAATATAGCAAAACAGAACAAAAGCGGCCGTCAAAACCGCCGGCTGGCCGAGCAGTTTTACCGCCGCCGCTATATCCAGTTTGGCACTGCTGGCCGGATATCCCTTGGCCGCCAGTGCAATCAGCACCGGAAGCAGAACAATCACCCCCAGCACAGACACAGCCTTTTCGTATCCGGCGGTTCGAAACAGGAAACTGACAATCAGCGGCGTCAGGAAAAGCCCCAGACCGAAAAAGACGTTGGCCAGATTGCTGGCCGCGGCAGGGTCCTTGCCGTCAAAAAGCACCTGCGGCGCCATCACATTTCCTGCTGTATTCAGGGCCATCGCCCCAAATCCCAGCAGCAGACACGGCCAGAGAACGGCGGTATAGGTTTTCCCAAAGGCCAGAATAAAAATGCACGCCGCCGTCAGAACAAACCCAAGCACCGCAATCCACTGATAGCCGATAGCATCCGTTATTACGCCGACCACCAGCGAAGCCACCAGACAGGCAAACATGAATCCGGAAATCAGGGTTCCGAATTTGCCTGCATCCATCTGGACTCGCGGCATCAGTTTGACGCTGATCGACCCCAGCAGCGAAAAGCACATTCCTAATCCGAATACACAGCATAATGCAACCGCCTGGACCATAACGAACCTCCTTATTCCACAGGATTATTTTGATGTTCCATGCCGATTTGACGGCGGATAAGCAGGTAAAGGAAAAGAAAAGCAGAGGAACCGAACGCCAAAGCACACCAGCGGTGGATTTCCAGCAGCATTGCCTGACCGTCGGTCCCGAACCAGGGGAACATGCTGAAGACCATACTCAGCGCCAGCGGCAGAGATAAAACCAGCAAAGCCCAAAAACAGCATTTCAGAACGGCATCCGACCTGCCTTCAAAAACCATTGCACCCGCCCAGCCGAACGCCAGAACTGCCAGACAGACCGCCAAAATCGGTGCAAATGTCGCATGAATCATCAGCAGCCAGCCGGCCAGACGGCAGCCGAAAAACAGCGGACCGAATCCCGTCAAAAACAAAACGGCAAAAGACAGCAGAGCCAGCAGCAGAACCAATTTTCGAAAACGTCCCCACGGAGAAAGCTTCTGCTCCAGCAGAAGCAGCGTGCAGACGTGAATTTTTGCACGAATAAGTTCTCGAAACGTCCAGCGTCTGGAGCGGGTGAACAGATGCAAGAGGATATGAAGCCCGATGCCTCCGAGAAGAACGGCAAAAACCAGCAGTGAAATCCAGCGGAATATCATTTTGGCTCCTCCACGGCCTTTTCCGACAAGACAGCCGCCGTCTTAATGGCATAAGCCAGAAGCACCAAACCGACCAATCCGCAGGCACCCAGACAAATCGCTTTCATCCAGGGACGAAAGACAAAAGAGAAATTAAACGCCCAGACATACAGGCGGCTCAATCCCTGCAGTTGGACCATTGGAACAAACCGCTCCATTCCGGCTATAGGGGAATCCGCCGGCACAGGGGTAAAAAAGAACGGTGAATCCGTCGTGTGGCAGTCTGCACAGCCCAGTGCACCGAGGGCCTGCTTGGCGGGCCGGACATCGTGAGCAATCGGCCAGGCATAGGGTTCTGCGGCCGGATGATCGGTACTGACCAGCGCATCGGCGTCGAGGCGATACAGCCGTCCGCCGCAGATATAGACCGGCTGTTTCGCTGAATCGGACGGCGCCAGCCGACGAAGCACCTCGGCAATTTGTTCCTCTGTGAGGACTCGCCAGTCATTGACCCTCTCAGCATCGGCGGCAAGAATCGAACCAGCCGCTTTGAGCACCTCAGCTGGCGGCAGAGGCAAGACACTTTCTCCTTCGAGCAATCCCCAATAGGCAGGCCAAAACAGCCGGTGCGGACCAATTTTGCCGTCGTGCCCTTTCAGAAAGACAGGGCCGTACACTTTCGGCAGCCGCAGGTCCATCGAATGCTTGCCGTGCAGCCCGATTTTATGCATACGGGCTGTCCGCCACTGAGCAATCTCCTGCCCAGGCCAAAGACTCGTATGACAGGCCGTACAGGCGAGTTTTTCAAAATGAATGGTGGGAATCCCGCGATGAAGCGGTTTGGGAGCCCCCAGCCGGCCTGCATCCGGCTCGACGGCTGATGTGCCCAGATGACAGCCCTCACAGGTGAGCGAAGCCAAACGGGGGTCACTCATTTCGTACCCGCGGTTAATTTTGTGATCCCGTCCGTTCCGGTGACAGTCCGTACAGCTCAGCCCGGATTTGAGATGAACATCCTCATCCTCCCTCCAGATATCAGATTCTCCGAGTTTGAGATTCTGATTGGAATGACAGAAATAACACCGTTCAGGCGGACAGTTTCGGCTGATATCGAAAAAGACCTGTCCTTCTTTGTTAAAGATTCCTTCCTGGTAATGAGTCGTGATTCCCTCGTCATACTCCGGGTCAAAGAAATCAGACAGCGCGGAGGCGGTTCCGTTGACGACAGCCAGCCCGCTGGAGGCGGCGGCAATCCAGCGGTAATTCTGGCGAGCCGCCTGCAGGGCCGCCGTATTCAAATCCTGCCGATTGTCCCGGTTGTGGCAGGCCAGACAGTTGATTTCATATTTTCCGCTGATTTCCTGGCGGGTAACCAGTCGAGGATTTTGGGGGTCCGCCGGAAGCTCGCCGTATCCGCCGCCGGGCAGATGGGTGCCGAACTCATTCAGATAATCCCACCCGCTCAGCCCAACCTGCTCCGGAGGAAAGGCCCCCTTCCAGCCGCGCGGGGAAATGGGAACCTGAGTGCGGGTGCGGACATCCCGCAGAACCCAGGGCTGACCGGGACGGCCCGGTGCGTCTTGGGGCTGCGGTCCGGGAAAATGCCGGCCGGAAGCTATGGTTTCATAGTCATGACACTGGCCGCAGGTCATCCGAGTCGAAAAAGGACGGGCGGGATTGTCCTGAGGACGTATCTTGACCCCCTTTTCGTCCAGCAAGTCAATCCAGTGGACGTAAGGGCTTCGGTTGGCGTCGTTGCCGTCCCCGAGCCGTCCGCCCTGTTCTGCGGCGAATGCCGTTCCGACAGCCGCCGCGGCCAGCACGATAAGAATGATCTGCTTGTCGCTGTTCATAAATACAGTCGGCGGTCGATTATACAGAAAACTCCTCGGGTTTAAACTCCAAACGGCAGCCCTTTTCAACAGCCTCATTTACTTTCAGCACCGTCACGGCCGTCTCGTAGCCGACTTCCGCCGGGCAAGTGAGTTTTTCGTTGCCGCGAATGGCCTCCAGAAAATTGCGGATATGCGGCTGATGGTACGGCACATTCATCGAAACCGGCAGTTTATATTCCGCCGGCGCAAAGGTCCCTTCCCGAACATCCAGAACCGCCTCTTCTTTTTGAGCATTATCCACAACGGGTTTGCCTTCGGCCTTTTTCAGATAGCCCTTGGCAACCCAGGGGTCCCATTCTTCTTCCGGCACCCAGCTTTCCCGATAGACACTGCCGCGGTTGGCCGATTCGGAAATAACAAGCGTACCTTTAAGGCCCATAAACGATTCAAAGTAGCCGTTGGCGCTGTTGGTCGTGAGCGTCTGGTAGAAGGCCCGCACCGGCCCGTCCGGCGTTTGATATTCATAGACGGCCATTACATTGTCATACCATTCATGGTTTTTCCAGTAATCTATGCCGCCGCTGGCCATCACACTGCGGGGAGCTGTACCCAGGAACCAGTTATAAATATCAATCTGATGAGACCCAAGGTCCACAATCGGCCCGCCGCCGAGCCCCTTGAACCATCGCCAGTTGCGGAACTGGTGCATATTCTTAAACCCATACTGATTCAGCACGGACTCCGGGATTTCCGAGCCGGCCGGCCAGTCCAGGTCCTCGCAGGAGGCCTTGCTTCGATTCCACTGGCCGTTAACGGTGGTTATCTGCCCGAGAAGTTTGGCTTCCTGAATATATTTCTCATAGCAGTACCGATAGCGCGGGTTGCTTCGACGCTGATGCCCGATTTGCAGCAGTTTGCCGGTTCGGCGGGCGGCCTCGAGCATCCGTCGGGCCCCTTCAAGCGTATTGCTCATTTCCTTTTCACAATAGACGTGAAGCCCTCTTTCCAGACAGGCAACCGTTTGTTCAGCATGCCAGAAATCGGGTGTGGCGATAAAAACGGCGTCCAAATCCGTCTCTTTGTCGAGCATTTCCTTATAATCTACATACGGTCTGCCCTCGTGACCATAAGCGGCCTTGTAGGCCTGCACACGCCGCGAAACCCGCCGAAGATTGACCTGCTCCCAGATGTCGCAAATCGCCAGAATGCGGATGTTTGCCTCCGGTCCCAGTTTAATCGCCGCATCCAGAAGGGCCTGGCCCTGCGCTCCGGCTCCGATAAAGGCCACATTAAGAACATCTTTTTTGCCGTCCGCTCCGAGCGCCTTGCCGGAAACAAAAAGCCCCGCTCCAATAGCGGCAGTTGCTTTCACAAACTCTCTTCTATTGATGGAATGACTCATCCGAATCTGCAACCTCCCTTTCAGTTCAGTTCACGAATCTTAATATTCCGATATTCCACAGGGAACCCATGGTCCTGAAAACCGATGTATCCCTCCGGCGGCAGGTCTTTGTAGGCAATGTCAAATTTGTTGGATGAGCCGTCCGGATTTTGATGAGCGGTTGTCCACTGCCGCAGGTCCATATTAATCATCGGCTGATGATTCAGAAACACGCGGATAATAGGCCCGGCGGCAAAGATAGTCATACGATTCCATTGGCCGGCCGGATTGACCGGATTGTTTTGCGGAGCGAGAATGTCATAAATCGCCCCGCAGGTTTCCCGCCGGTCCACCGGTTTGCCGTACGAATCCATAATCTGCACCTCGATCCACGGCAGCCAGGTGCGCTCCGCCGCCCGCAGAAAGACGCCGCTGTTCGTATTTTTTTCGACTTTGAAATCAAAATCGAGAATAAAATCTTTGTATTTGCCCTGCGTCCAGATATCCCCTTTTCCCTTGCGGCTTAGCACACCGTTCTGATACGTCCAGCTGCCGGGATTCAAAACCGCATTGCTCAAATCATCCTTCAAAAGACTCGGCCATCGTTCGGAAGCCAGACGCACGGCCTCCTGCGTATAGAAAGCGATGCACTGACGCAGCTGGGGAACATAATCTTCATCCCAGTGATTTTCGTATTCCAAAATAAGCGGGCCCTGATAACCCTGCTTGTGCAGCTGGACCAAAGCAGCCCCGATGCGGTTTTTGCCCTGTCCCCAAATCAAATCTTTGCCCTCGTCGATTTCCTTCAGATGCACATTATAGATTTGCCCGCTCAGCTTCTGAAGCCACTCAACCGGGTCGATTCCGCTTCGCACCCAATGACCGATATCCGGAGCCGCACCTATCCAGTCGCTGCGGTCTTTGCAAATCGCATAAACAATCTCCGGATTCCAATAACGGGTCGGCTGGGGATGATTGTGAATTGCCACGCGAATCTGATATTCCTGAGCCAGCCGGTCCAGCAGGTCAAACTGATCCAGAGAGGGCTCAGAGAGGATCACTTCAATCCCCATTGCTTTGGCAAATTCAAAGGTTTTCCGCATTTGGGCCTCTTCACTTGGAAAGCCGTACACCCCGAAGGTTTTGATCTGAATTCCGGTTCGCTGCAGTTTTTCAAGAACCTTTCCCCGCAGTTCCGCAGAAATCTCCGGGCCGAATCCGTCGGAAATCTCCGGGCTGATTCGCTGTCCGGGAAAGGCCTCCAGCCATCGCAGTCCCAGGGCAGCCGCCTGGTCAATCGTTTCAAAAAGCGTCTTATCCTTCATCGTCCAGGCCTGCATTCCAAAACGCCAGCCCTCATAGACATCCGCCGGAATCACCATCGAACGCAATTGGGCCGTCAAACTGAACATAATTACGACCGCCGACAAGAGAATGGTTCGCATCATTTTTTATGCCTCCAGTTTCCATCCGTCCCGATAGGGCTGACGGACATATTGATTGGCTTCTTCCACATTGGTTACCCGCATGGCCTCGCCGTCCCACAGCAGTTTCTGCCCGGGATAGAACAGGGCCAGATTGCCCATCAGAACCATTTCCGTAAAGGGTCCTGAATAATCAAAACTGGCACTGGGCTGCCGGCCTTCCTTGCAGGCCTGAACCCAGTCCAATTCATGACTTGTCGTGACACGAGGCAGCGTCCGTTCCGGCCGCTTGTACTCCTTCATTTTTGAATAGGGAATCAGCTGCGGACCCTTGGCATAACAGCCGCACATCAGTTTGCCCTTGTCTCCGACAAAAATCACTCCTCCGCTGCTGTCGCCCATCCGCCGCTGCGGCTCCAGTTCATCCGGCCGCGGAGGCAGAAGCCCGCCGTCGTACCAGTGCACCTGAACCGGCGGCATATCTTCGCGAGCCGGAAACTCAAAATGAATAATCGAAGCTGTCGGATACGTTTCCGGATGCTCCAGATGCTTCCATTTATCCACACAGATTTTGGCGAAACTGCCCTGAACACTGGTCGCATATTTCAATTTCAGGGCCCAGAAAACCGGGTCCATCACATGACAGGCCATATCGCCGAGAGCACCCGTTCCGAAATCAATCCAGCACCGCCAATCCCACGGATGATAAATCGGATGATACGGCCGCATCGGAGACGGTCCAATCCACAAATCCCAATCAAGGGTCGGCGGAACCGGCGGAGTTTCCGTCGGACGCAGTTTTGCCTGCGGCCAGACCGGACGGTTTGTCCAGGCATGCACCTCCCGCACCGGCCCGATGGCTCCGTCCCAAATCCACTCACAAATCAGCCGGATCTCTTCCCCGCTGTGTCCTTGATTGCCCATCTGAGTCACCACCCCGTATTTCCGAGCGGCCTCGGTCAATACACGTGCTTCATAGACGGTTCGTGTCAGGGGTTTTTGCACATAAACGTGTTTGCCGCGTTTCATCGCCTCCAGCGCCACAACGGCGTGTGTATGGTCTGGTGTGGCGACAATCACTGCATCGATTTGGTCGCCCATTTCATCGAGCATCACGCGGAAATCTTTGTAGCGTTTGGCCTTCGGATACAGGGAAAACGTCTCAGCGGCATAGGCCTCATCGACATCACACAAAGCCACAATATTTTCCGCTCGGGAAGGGTCTTCGCCTTTGGGGTCGCAGACGGCCATCAGGTTGGCCTTTCCCATCCCGCCGACGCCGACGCCCGCTATATTCAGCCGTTCACTGGGCGGTTTGCGGGTTCCTCCCCCCAGTACAGAGGACGGCACGATTGTAAAGGCGGCGGTTCCGGCAACTCCGCGCAGGAAATCCCGCCGGCTGAGCGAGCCTGTTTGTTTTTTCATATTGACGTCTCCGTTTAAAGGATTACCGAGATTTTTGCATCGCATTGAGCATTTCCTGAGCTGTTTTGGTGATTTCGTCCGGGGGAGAAGATTCGAGCAGCTTTGTCAGCGCATCGCGGCACAGCTCCGGACGTCTGGATGACATCTTTTGACAAATAGCCAAAACGGCGGCCTGGGCCTCCGGACGAATCGACTCCTGCATTAAGCACCCGACGGCGGCCTTGAGGGTCTGTTCTGAGGGCACGTCCGCCAAAGACGCCAGGACTATTTTCTTTTCCTCTTCCCGAGGCGCCAAGCCCATCGCTTCCGCCAGCGTCGATGCTTTTTGCGGCAGCGGCATCTCAGACTGTCGAACCATCCTTACATACGCCCGGAAAGCCAGCACGCGGCGGGACTCACTCTTGCCCTCCGCAGACCATCGCTTCATTTCCTCTGTCACCTCCGGTCCGGGCCATTCGGTTAATGCACGAAAAGCCGCTTCCTGAAGGTCTGAATTCTCTGACTGAAGCCCTTTTCGCAAAATCTCCAGGGAATCCGGATCCCCCAGACGTCCGAGGATTTGGTAAACGGCGGCGGTTTTCTGAGGACCGGCTCCGGCAAGCAGCGGCAAAAACGGCTTGGCGCGGCCTGTTCGCTCGGCCTGTTTGGAAGCCGCTGCAGCCAGCACCCGGATAACCTCTGCATCCGGATTGTCAAGCAGATAAGTCATCCGGGGAATATCCTCCGGTCCCGCCAGAGCGGCAAGAGACTCCATCGCCACCCGACGGACGGAACGGCTGCCCACCGAGGCGGCCTTCAGAATCAGGGGAAAGGCATCCCGTGTCCCTCGGCGTCCGGCAGCAAGAATCAGTTCATAACTTTGAGCGGATTGGTTCTCCGCCGTAAAATCCATTTTTTCAAGCAATTGGGCGATAGCCGCATCCGTTTGAGGATCCGGCAGACGTTCCAGAGCCGTCTGGGCCGCCTGACGAATCCGCCGTTCTGACGATTGAGCGGCTGATTGCGCCAGGGGCTGAATACAGGACGCATCCCCGACAACCGACAAGGTTTCCAATGCCGCCAAGACTACCTCCGGCGACGAAGCAGAAAGAGCGGAGAGAGCCGTTTCTTGGGCACCGGAAGACTTTGTCTCGCCCAAAGCCGTCAAAAACTGCACCTGCTGCCAATCCGGCAAAGAGGACATCATTTGTCGGGCTTTCTGGATGACAGCCGGACGATTCAGCCGACAGGCCCACAGCAGACAGACTGTCCGAATCTGCGCGTCTGCATCCTCAAGGCCCTCCAGCATTTGACGGTCCGCCTGCTCCGGCGAAACGGCCTGCAGAAGCCCCTGCAGGGCCGCTGCACGAAGCAGTCCGGACAAGTCTTTTTGCGTATAGATTTTCTGGAAAAGCGATGCCGCTTCCGCTTTTTGACCCGATTGGAGCCGCTTTTCCGCACACGCCAACAGCACATCGTATCCCCGAGTCTTTAAGGCCGGCAGAATCTTTTCCATTTGTTTTTCGAGAGCCGCTGCGGCCTCGGGGGTTCCGATTTGTCCCAAAGCCGACAGGGCCGCCTCTGCCACAGCCTGGTTTTCATCGGCGGCATACGGAGCGATGGTTTCTGCCGCTGTTTGCGTCCTGCGAAGCCCCAGCGACGTCAGCAGCCCGATGCGAACAGACGGCTCTGACTTTGCCAGGTGTTCTATCAGAACCTTGTCCGCTTCCGGAACAGGAATTCGAACCAGGGCATATTGAGCCGGTGCCGCCGTCTTTGGGTCTTTCAAAAGTCCTGCCAGTGCCGGAACAGAACGGGCCGAGCCGATAACACTCAGCTGCCGGCACAAAAAGTCCTTCAAAGCAAATGAACAATCCGACTGGAGCATCTCCAGCAAAACCGCTTCGGCCTTGGCCAGCTCCTCCGGCGAGTCATAAACAGCTTTGATCTGATTCTCGATGTCCGTCAGCACACGCCGGCTTTGACCAAAGTCGTACTGCCGAGACTGTTCCAGAAGGGTTCGCAGCCCCGCGGCATCCAGCGAGGCACCGATGCCCACATTTGACAGTCCAGCCGCAATTGCGAACAACAGCATCCAGAAACTTTTTCTCATAGGATTCATTCCTTTCTACAGATGCCAAGGACTCCGCATCGAACGGCCGAGCATACGGGAGGCCTGCGGGTCATTCAAAATCGTTTCCGTTTTGGGGTCCCATTTGATTTTGCGTCCCAGAAGCATCGCAATCTCCCCCAAGAGGCCGACGGTAATCGAGCGGTGCGCCACTTCCGCCGGTGCCGCCGTCCTGCCCCGGCTTTTAATGCAGTCAATAAAATTGCCGTGATGTCCGGAGGGGCTGAAAAACAGACGGGTTTCGTTGGGTCCGATTTTTTCCCGAAGAATCTTTGGATTGGATGCCTCCAGCACATCCCCGCGGTCCACGTGTATCCAGCCGTGCTCCCCGTACCAGGTTGTCCCCATCCCTTTGGGCAGTCGGGAGGCGTTAGCCACTTTCATCTGCAGCCCGTTCTCGTATCGGCAGACGAATTCATATTCGTAGGGGGTATCATAAATGCCGTCCTGATAGTATTTGCCCTGCCCTTCGACCTCACAGGGACCGGTCAGGTCCAATCCAAGCCCCCAATGGGCAATATCGATATGATGTCCCGCCCAGTCGGTTAACTGCCCGCCGGAATAGTCCATAATCCAGCGCCAATCCCAATGGACGCCGCCGTGTCCGAAATCCTGATAGGGCCGCCAGGGAGCCGGTCCCAGCCACATCTCATAATCAAACCCGTTCGGCACGGGCAGAGGCCGAAAGGAAGGACTGTTGGGGTTTCCATCCGGCAGCCCCACCTCCACATACGAGACCTTGCCGATGCGTCCGTTTCGGACCAGCTCGCAGGCTCGATGGAAATTGGCCAGCGAGCGCTGCCAGCTGCCGGTCTGCCAGATGACCTCGTACCGCCGGACCGCCTCACAAATGGCGCGTCCTTCCTGAATCGTTCGAGCCAGCGGTTTTTCGCCGTACATATCCAAACCGGCCTGCGCACAGGCAATTGAAATCGGCGCATGCCAGTGGTCGGGCACGGCATGGCAGACGGCATCCAAATCCCCGCGGGCAATCAGACGGCGAAAATCGCTGTACACCACGCAATCTTCATTTCCGTATTTGCGGTCGATTTCCTCCTTGAGAGTTCGGGCCCGCCGCAAATCCACATCACAGACCGCGACAAACTGCACCTGCGGAAAATTGTAAAGAAAAGTCTGGGCATTGCCGGTCCCCATGGCCCCGCATCCGATAACCCCCATTGCAATCCGATTGCTCGGAGCCACGGTGCCGAACTTTCCGAGGGCGGAAGGACGAATCACATAAGGGAATGCTACCAGACCCGCGGCGGCTCCGCAAGTCTTCAGAAACTCTCTTCGACTGAACGGCTTCGACTCTTTCATTATTGACTTTCCCTTAAAGCGACCATGGACTCCGATACGAATGACTGAGCATTCGGTCAGCGGTTTCATCATTCAATATCTTCTCCGTCCTCGGGTCAAACCGAATTTTTCTGCCCAAAAGCATAGCAACCTGCCCCAGATGGCCGGGAACGGCCGAATGATGCGCCGTTTCACAGGGAGCCAGCGTTTGTCGCCGGCTTTTCACACAGTCCAGAAAATTTCGGACATGATTGGCCGCTCGCGGCAGATGCACTTCCGAAGGGCCGAATTGCTCCTGCAGCAGACGTTTCGGATAAGCATCCAGCTGTCCCCGAGTCACCCAGACCCAGCCGTCCGTTCCAATCCACCGGGTTCCGCCGCGGATATCCTCATGCCCGCCGGCGATAATCATCTCGAATCCTTCCGCATATTTGGCAGTAAGACGATAGCGGGTCGCTGTATTCCACAACCCATCTTTGGGAAACTCACCGCTGCCTTCAATTTCAATCGGGGCCGCATGGTCCAGATTCAATCCCCAATGAGCAATGTCAACGTGATGACCGACCCAGTCCATCAATTGCCCCCCGCCGTAATCATAAATCCATCGCCAGTTTTTATGGACCCGGGCCGGGCAGTACGGAGCCCACGGAGCGGGCCCAAGCCAGGTTTCATAATCCAGCTCCGGCGGAGGCGGGCCCATCGTTTCCTGTCCCTGCGTACCGGCGAAATCCCGATGGCCGGACGGCAGCCCCACTTCGACCGTATGGACCCTGCCGATGCGTCCGTTTCGCACCAGTTCACAGGCAAAACGGAAATTCGATTCCGAGTGCTGCCAGCTGCCCGTCTGCCAGATGACACCGTACCGCTGCACCGTATCGCAGAGAATCCGCCCTTCCCGGAGGGTGTGTGTGAGGGGTTTTTCGCCGTAAATATCCTTGCCGGCACGGGCGGCGGCCACAGCAACCAGTGCATGCCAATGGTCCGGCAAAGCCAGCATCACCGCATCGATGGCAGGGTCAGCCATCATTTCGCGATAATCTGTATAGGTTTTGCAGTCTTCGCTCCCGTAGTGCCGATTCACCTGTCTTCGGGCCTGCTCAAGATGATTGCGGTCAATATCGCAGACCGCAACAACCTGAGCATCGGACTCGGCCAGAAATGCCCGTAGGTTGGCCTCACCCTGCCAGCCCATCCCCACACAGCCGATTGTGATTCGATTGCCTGGAGATATCCCCCCCTGTTTTCCCAGCGCAGACGGACGTATCCAGTAAGGAAAACCAATCACCCCCGCCGCCGTTATCCCCGCACTCCGGAGAAATTCCCGGCGGCTGATTGCAGAACCGCTCATACAATCCTTTCTGCTTGCACCCCGTCAGGTTCGGTCAAAGGCCGCATCAAAGGCCACCTTCGAAGGGGCAAAGTCTATCTTTTTCACAAATGCACAGGCCTCCTTGGCCCCATGCATGCGATCCATCCTGCTGTCCTCCCATTCAACCGACAGCGGCCCCTGATAGCCGATTTGATTCAGCGTGCGGATAATCTCCTCAAAATTAATTCCGCCGTGCCCCAGCGAACGGAAATCCCATCCTCGCCGCGGGTCTCCGAAATTCAGATGCGAGCTGAGAATGCCGCTCCGGCCGTCCAGCTGCAGCGCCGCATCCTTCATATGAACATGATAAATCCGGTCGCCGAACTCCTTCAGGAAGCACACCGGATTGACCATCTGCCAATGAAGGTGGCTGGGGTCAAAATTAAACCCGAATGTTTCCCGATGACCGATTGCCTCCAGGGCCCGCTTGGCTGTGTAAATGTCGAAGGCGATTTCCGTCGGGTGCACTTCGAGAGCGAACTTCACCCCGCATTTGTCAAACTCGTCCAGAATGGGATTCCACATCTTGGCAAAATATTTGAAACCGTCCTCAATCATCTGTTCCGTAACGGGCGGGAAGCTGTAGAGCAAATGCCAAATCGATGAGCCGGTAAAGCCGTTGACCACTTTTACGCCCATATTTTGAGCGGCTTTGGCGGTTTTCTTCATCGTCTCGACCGCCCAGGCCCGTTTCTTTTCCGGATTGCCCGCACAGTCCGCCGGAGCAAAAGCATCGGAACGGCTGTCATTGTTCAGGTCGCAAACCAGCTGGCCCGCCAAATGGTTGCTGATGGCAAACAACTGCAGTTTGTGTTTTTCAAGAATGGCCCTCTGTTTTTTGCAGTAGGATTTATCCTCCGCCGCCTTCCAGACATCCAGATGGTCGCCCCAGCAGGCCAATTCCAGCCCGTCATATCCAAACCCGGCCATGATTTCAGCCAGTTTTTCCAGCGGCAAATCCGCCCATTGTCCTGTGAAAATCGTCACCGCTCGTGCCATAAGTCCGCTCTCCTGTCCTATTTCTTAAACGGAGTCCACTTTTGTTTGCTTTTCGCACTGGCCAGAAGCGTATCCAAAAACAGCATACCGCGAAGTCCGTCGTGGACATCCGGGAAATCCAGGGCCAGCGGGTCCGGTTTGCGTCCTTCCATTCTGGCTCGGACCGTATCCGCAAAGTTGCGGTAAATATTGGCAAAGGCCTCGATAAAGGCCTCCGGATGGCCAAACGGAAGACGCGTCGCCCGGGCGGCGGCGGGACTGTAGGCGGCTACATAGTCATTGCCCCGCTTCCAGACCTGCATTGGTTTGCCCATCGGCTTGACGTAGAGGTAGTTGGGGTGCTCCTGATGCCATTCAAGGCTTCCCTTTTCTCCATATATCCAGATAGCCAGGTTATTTTCCTCGCCGACCGAAATCTGGCTTGCATGCAGAATTCCCTTCGCACCGTTGTTAAACTTCACCAGGCAGTTGACATCATCATCCAGTTTCCGGCCTTTCACAAAGGTTGTCAGTTCTGCGCACAAATGGGTCATTTTCAGACCTGTAATGTATTCAGAAAGGTTTTCGGCATGTGTACCGATATCGCCGCCGCAGCCGCTTCCGCCGCTTTGCTTGGGGTCGGTCCGCCAAGAGGCCTGCTGCTGTCCTGTGCGCTCCAGAGCCGTGGCCAGCCAGCCCTGCGGGTACTGCACAACAATCTTGCGTATTTTGCCCAGTTCGCCGTTTTTAACCATATCCCGGGCTAATTTGACCATCGGATAGCCGGTATAGTTGTGCATCAGGCCGAAAACCCGTTTGGTCTTTTGAACAATCTGAACCAGACTGCGGGCCTCCTGAACCGAAATCGTCATCGGCTTTTCGCACATCACATGGAAACCGGCCTCCAGCAAATCGCGTGCGATAGGATAATGCCAGTTGTTGGGTGTGGTAATCGCGACAAAATCCATCCGCTCCCCCTCCGGCAGCTTCAGCTCCTGCTCGATCATTTCCTGATAACAGCTGTAGCAGCGATTGGGGTCTAAATAGAGCACTTTGCTCATTTGCTTGGATTTTTCAGGATTGATATCAAACGCCCCTCCCACCAATTCGATTTGACCATCCATTCTGGCCGCCTTGCGATGAACCTCCCCGATGAATGCTCCCGGTCCCCCGCCGACCATTCCCATCCTGAGCTTTCTGCCGAGCACCATATTGTCTCCTTTCAAATGCCGTTTCTATATATTAAACGACTTTTCATCAGGGGTTTTCTAACATATTTGGACAATTTTTTAAACCATCAATTTCTAATTACCCGCAAAAACAAGGTTTTTGCCATCCTTTAATTATTGATGCCTTAAGCAATTAGAAATAATTGAGTCAAGGGATCCCGCAAAAAAATTTACAAAATCGCCTCGCTTTGCTATAACTGTCTGTCATGAAAGCTGTTCGGATTCATCAATGTGGACCTCCGGAAGTGATGCAGATAGAAGAGGTTCCTGCTCTCCGCCCCGCTGGGGAACAAATTCTGATAGAGGTCAGGGCCGTCGGAGTCAATCCGGTGGACACCTATATCCGTTCCGGCAGTTACCCCATAAAAAAAGAGCTGCCCTTTACTCCGGGCTTTGATGCGGCGGGGGTCGTGCTGGAAGTCGGCCCGGAGGCCGGTCTTTTCCAACCCGGCCGGCGGGTTTACACATCGGGCTCCCTGAGCGGCACTTATGCCCAGCAGACCCTCTGTCTGCCCAAACATCTTCATCCCCTGCCTGACTCCGTCTCCTTCGAAGAGGGGGCCGCTCTCGGCATCCCATACGGAACGGCCTGGCGGGCCCTGTTTCAGCGGGCTCAAGGAGTCAGCGGCCAATGGGTCCTGATTCACGGGGCCAGCGGCGGAGTGGGCATTGCGGCGGTCCAGTTAGCCGTTTCGGCAGGCCTGCAGGTGATTGGAACCGCCGGTACGGAAAAAGGCCGGCAGCTGGTCCTCCAACAGGGGGCTCAATACGTTTTCGACCACAATGACCCCGGTCATTTTGAGAAAATTCTCGACCTGACCGGCGGAGTGGATATTGTGCTGGAAATGCTGGCCAACGTCAATCTGGACCGGGATATGGAAATCATGGCCAAAGGCGGCCGATTGGTAATCATCGGCTCACGCGGACGCATCGAAATCGACCCCCGCAAGGCCATGTCCAAAGAACTCAACCTTCACGGTCTGATGCTGATGAACGCCTCCGCCGAAGAATCACACGAGATTTATGCGGGCCTTGAAAAGGCATTACTCCAGGGCAAGATAAAACCGGTCATTGCCTCGCGGCTGCCTCTGGAAGAAGCACCGACGGCCCATCGGCAGATTCTCGAATCCGCCCATCTGGGAAAAATCATCCTTTTGCCCTGACCGGCTTAGGCCGCCGCGGCGATTTTCTCAAACCGGAAATGACGGCCGTCGGCATCAATGCGGATTTTGTCCCCTTCATTAAATTTGCCCGCAATCAACTCCGCCGCCAGCGGGTTTTCCAGACGCTGCTGAATCACGCGTTTGAGCGGACGAGCCCCGAAGGACGGCTCGTAGCCCTCGTCCATCAGCAGCTGCTTAGCGGCCTCCGTGAATTCCACCTCCAGATTCCGGCCTTTGAGCCGCTCGGCCAGATACCGCAGCTGAATGTCCACAATCTGCTTCAGATGCTCCCGCTGAAGCATATGGAAGATGATAATCTCATCAATCCGGTTCAGAAACTCCGGTTTGAAGTATTTTTTCAGGGCATCTTTGACATGGGCCTCAATTTCCCAATCCGCCCCCTGTTCTTCCGTCAGCTGCAGAATCTGCTGGCTGGCGAAATTACTGGTCATAATAATCACGGTATTCTTGAAATCGACTGTCCGGCCCTTTCCGTCCGTCAGACGCCCGTCATCAAAGACCTGCAGCAGCACATTAAAGACATCCGGATGGGCTTTTTCGATTTCATCCAGCAGCACAACCGAATAGGGTTTTCGCCGCACGGCCTCCGTCAGCCGTCCGCCCTCTTCATAACCGACATACCCGGGGGGAGCCCCAATCAGACGGGCTACCGAATGCGGCTCCATAAACTCGCTCATATCAATCCGAATCATGCTGTTGGGATCATTGAACAGAAACTCCGCCAGCGCTTTGGCCAGCTCGGTTTTTCCAACCCCCGTGGGCCCCAGGAACAGGAAAACCCCGATGGGTCGGTTCGGGTCCCCCAGACCGGCACGATTGCGCCGGACGGCATTGCAGATGGCCGAAACTGCCTCCTCCTGTCCGACGACGCGCTGCCGGATTTCCTCCTCCATTTTCATCAGACGCTGACGCTGTCCGGCCATCAGACGGGAAACCGGAATCCCTGTCCACTTGCTGACCACCTGAGCGATATGCTCTTCCGTCACTTCGTTGCGAATCATTGAAGAACCGTTGGCTTTGGCCAGTTTTTCCTCCGCATCCGAAAGCTGCTTTCGAAGACCGAGAATGGTCTCATATTTTAAGCGAGCCGCCTTTTCCAAATCCCCCCGCCGCTGGGCTTCTTCAAATTCCGCCTGTGCGGCGGCAATCTGTTCTTTGAGTTTTTTGACTCGCTCAATGACCCCCTTTTCAGACTCCCAGCGAGCCGTCAGTTCCGCATCCTGGGCCTTCAGCTCCGCCAGCTGCTTTTCGGTTTTTTCGAGCTGACGCCGACTGGTCTCATCGGTTTCCTTCTTCAGGGCCTGACGCTCAATTTCCAGCTGCATAATTTTCCGTCGGATGGAATCCAGCTCCGAAGGCAGGGAATCATTCTCAATCCGCAGACGGGAGGCGGCCTCATCGACCAAATCGATGGCTTTATCCGGCAAAAACCGGTCGGAAATATACCGGTTCGACAGCGTCGCCGCCGCCACCAGCGCCGCATCCGCAATCCGCACGCCATGGTGAGCATCATACCGGTCCTTAAGGCCCCGCAGGATAGCAATCGTTTCTTCAACCGTCGGCGGGTCCACCATCACCGGCTGGAATCGCCGTTCCAGCGCTGCGTCTTTTTCGATGTATTTGCGGTATTCGTCCAGCGTTGTGGCCCCGATGCAGCGCAGTTCCCCCCGAGCCAAAGAGGGTTTCAGAAGATTGCCCGCATCGACAGACCCTTCGGCCCTGCCCGCACCGACAATCGTATGCAGTTCGTCGATAAACAGGATGATGCGGCCCTGCGAATCGATGACCTCTTTGAGAACCGCTTTGAACCGCTCTTCAAATTCTCCGCGGAATTTGGTTCCGGCAACCAACGCCCCCATATCCAGCGCAATGATGCGTTTGTCTTTCAGTCCGGCAGGCACATCGCCGGCCACAATCCGCTGGGCTAATCCCTCTATAATCGCCGTTTTTCCAACCCCCGGCTCCCCAATCAGGACCGGGTTGTTCTTAGTCCGCCGATTCAGCACCTGCATACAGCGGCGAATCTCCTCATCCCTTCCGATGACCGGGTCCAGCTTGCCTTTGCGGGCCAGTTCAACCAAATCAATGCCGAACCGCTCCAGGGCCTGATATTTACTTTCGGGATTGTCGTCTGTCACCTTCCGATCCCCCCGAATCTCTTTTAAGGCCTTTTCAACGGCCTGGGGAGTAATAGAATTCACAGACAAAATCTCCTTGGCATCACTCTGAATATCCGCCAGGGCAAGCAGCAAATGTTCTGTGCTCAGATATTCATCCCCCATCCTGTCGGCTCGATTTTGCGCATCGAGGATAACCTGCTGATAGGCCGAATCCGGCAGAATCTGCCCGGAGACCTTACCTTTGGGCAGACGATTCATTTCACTTTCCGTCATCTGACGAATCCGGTCAAGCCGGCTGCCGATTTTTTTCAAAATCAAAGGCACCATTCCCTCCTCGTCAGAAAGCAGTGCAAAGAGCAGATGCAGCGGCGAAAGAACCGTATGGGAACGGGCCATCGCCACCTGCTGGGATGTCGCCAATGCTTCCTGTGCCTTGAGTGTAAACTTATCGAATTTCATAAACTCCCTTCCTTTCCTTACAGTTGAAGAAAGAAAAGAGCAAACGCTGTGCCCAAACCAAAGCAACACATAAAGTTCGAATAATAAGACACTTACAAACACAACGCCTTTGGGCTTGCCTGCCATTTTGGCAGAAAAGAAATGAGGCGCACAAAAAAGGGACTTTTCACAAGTCCCTTTCGTTCAGAAAAAAAAGAGAAAGGTTTTATTTGTTCTGCAGGCGGGTCCGCAAGCAAAGCTGCACCATTTCATCCAGCTGCTGGGCGATTCGCTGGATATCCTCGGCCTTAACCGTCTCCTCCAGGTCTTTGGCCTTTTCCGTAAAGACCGGAAAGCCCGCAAAGCCGCCTAACCCCTTTAGGGCATGGGCCTTAAAGGCCAAATCTTTCCAGTCCCTCTTCTCAAAGGCCTTACGCATCTCCTCAATCTTGGCCGGCAGATTTTCAACAAAGGTCTCCACGGCCTTTTGATAATCCGGGTCTCCCTCAAGGAACGAAAGGATTTCGCCGCCCGATTCGGCCGCTTTCAGCTGCTTTTGCTGAGCCAGCAGCCGCCAGACTTTTCGCTGGAGCCGTTCCCGGCTGATGGGTTTGCCAAGACAGTCATTGCACCCCGCATCAAGGGCCTTCAAGTCATCCCCTTTTTGTCCGGAAGCCGTCATAGCCAGAATGGGGGTTTTCTGATTGAACGAATCAGCTCGAATCTGACGAATCGCCTCAAAACCATCCAGAATCGGCATCTGGAGGTCCATCAGGATCAAATCAAACTTTTCTTTCCGGCACAGCTCCACCGCTTCCTGACCGTTGGAGCATTGAGAACAGACGCACCCCATCTTTTTCAGAAGCACTTCCAGCAATGCCCTGTTTTCCTGAACATCATCTACCAGAAGAACACGAGCGGTATCGGAAGCAATGTGTGTTTCCTTCGGCCGGCTGTCGGAGGTCTGTTTCTGAACTTCCGAAGATGAAGAGGACTGGGAACCCGATTCGGAAATCACAAAAGAAAAACAAGTATGCCCTTCCTGCGAAGGCGTCATCTCCAGCCGTCCGCCTAAGAGCCCAATGAACTTCGCACTAAGCCGCAGCGGCATCGCAATTTGCGACAGCTTTTCATCTCGCCCCCATACGCTGGCGGAGGTTTTGGGGTCCAGAACCGACTGAATACTTTCCGAAGTGGGCTGCCAGCCGGTATCCTCCACCGAAATCTTCACCTGCCCCTGGCTTCTCTGTACACGAACCGTTACCGTACCCTGTTGGGTGCGAATCAGTGCCTGCTGAATCAAGGCGTTCAGCGCTTGAGTAAGTTTGACCTGATCTGTGGAAAAACTCTGCGGAACATCCTCCTCCATTTCGAGCGACAAAACCACCCCCTGCTGCTCGGCGCGGGAATGATTATCCTCTATGACTTTCTGAAAGAAGGTTCGAATCTCAACCGGAGTTTTCATTATACTCATCTTTTGACACTCCTGAACCTGTAACACTCTTCCGCAGATGAATCTATTCGTGAATTCGACTATTTTGCTCAGGGCCTTAATTAGTTTTTTGGGGATATTTGTCCGTAAACTGTATCACCTTTTGCCTTTATGGACGTCCTATAACCTTTGCCCGGAAGGAAAAGATGGGAAACCTGTTTGTTGTTTTTGAAAAGTACTTGGGATATACTGCCGATAATTGATAATAATTCCGGATATTTTTATTAAACTTTCTTCTGATTCTTGAAAGGGTTATTTATGCTTCTATTATTATTATTCATTCGAGTCCTGTTCTTAATTACAGCAACATCATTCCTCCTGATTGGACTGAACAACACAGCCAGAAACCCGCAGGATATTCAGGTTTTTGTCGTCGGATTAGTCGTTACAATCCTGGCAATTCTCGTAGAATGGCTGACCCCGAAAAAAACCCTCTCCGCTCTGGCGGGTATTTTCTTCGGTCTCCTGGTCGGTATGCTCATCAGTTGGGCCATGTCTCGCGTTCTGGAAATGCTCAACCTGCTCTTTTTCAAGCTGGAAGCCGACACACTCCAGATGGTTACCTGGCTGATGGGAGTGTGCATTTGTTATCTGACAATCAGTCTGGTGATTCGCACCAAAGACGACGTTCGTTTTGTGATACCCTACATTGAGTTTTCCCGACAAACAAAGGGGTTGCGTCCTTTGGTTTTGGATACCTCCGTCATCATCGACGGGCGGATTGCCGACATTGCGGAGACAAAGCTGTTTGACGCCCCGCTGATTGTTCCGCGGTTTGTCCTGAATGAGCTTCAGCTGATTGCGGACTCTCCGGAAAAAATCAAGCGCAATCGCGGCCGGCGCGGCCTGGACATGCTCAACAAACTCCAGAACAGCACAATTGTCGAAGTAAAAATCGATGATACACCCCCGCCGGGAATTGAGGATAACGCCGGCGTGGACCAGAAACTGATTGCCTTCACGAAAAACTGCGACGGCCGGCTGGTCACAAATGATTTCAACCTGAACAAGGTGGCGACGCTGCGAGGGGTGGATGTCATCAATATCAATGACCTGGCCAACGCCCTCAAGACCGTTACGCTTCCCGGGGAAACGATGCGGGTCAAAATCATCCGACTCGGAGAAGAACCCACGCAGGGCGTCGGCTATCTGGATGACGGCACGATGGTCGTGGTCGAGGGGGCCAACAGCAAAATCGGCCAAACCATCTCTTTTACCGTCACTAGTTCGCTTCAAACGTCCGCCGGACGGATGATTTTCGGCAAGTTTGAAAACGGGGCTGTTTCCGCCAATACCTGACCATTCAGGCCGATGGGATGACCTTGACTTCACAGAAACAGGATTTCCCGTTCGACAATGCACCCGAGCGGAGAGGAACAGACTCTCTCAAATGGGCCCGGTATGCCGGACGTGATGTGATTCCGATGTGGGTGGCGGATATGGATTTTCCCTCACCGCCGGCCGTTTTAGAAGCCCTCCGGAAACGAGTCGAACACGGGATATTCGGTTATGCCGCCGCCCCGCCGCAGGCCGCCGAATCCGTCTGCCTTTGGTTTCAAATCCGGTACGGATGGGCTATTCAAAAAGAATGGATTGTCTGGCTGCCGGGTCTGGTATGCGGATTGAACGTCGTCTGCCGGGCTTTCGCGGAACTCGACGAAGAAGTCGCCGTTTTGACACCCGTCTATCCCCCTTTTTTGACAGCCCCTCTCAATTCCGGCAGAAAACTTCTTCGATGCCCGCTTCGAAAAACATCCGACAGATATGAAATTGATTTTGAGCGTCTGGAACAAACCATCAGCCCGGCGACACGGGTCCTTCTTTTCTGCCATCCGCACAATCCCGTCGGACGCATCTGGAAACTGGAGGAACTGACAAAGCTGGCCGACCTGTGCCTGCGAAAAAACCTGCTGCTGTGCTCCGATGAAATACACGCGGATTTGATTTTGGACGAAACCAGCCGGCATATTCCAACCGCCTCCCTATCGGCAGAAATCGCCCGGCAGACCATCACCCTGGCTTCGCCCAGCAAAACCTTCAATCTGCCCGGGCTCGGCTGTGCTTATGCCGTGATACCCAACATGGAACTTCGGCACCGTTTTCTACGAGCAATGCGAGGAATCGTTCCGCATGTCGGTCCGCTCGGATATACAGCCTGCATCGCCGCCTACCGCCAAGGGGCTGAATGGCTTGACAGTCTGCTCAAGTACCTCCGAAACAATCGCGACCTGCTCTGTCAAACCATCAACGCTTTGCCCGGCTTGTCCGTAATCTCCCCGGAGGCAACGTATCTGGCCTGGATAGACTGCCGGGGACTGGGGCTGTCTAATCCTGCGGAATTTTTTGAAGAGGCCGGTGTCGGAGTTTCGGACGGGGCGGAGTTTGACAGTCCGGGATACGTTCGGCTGAATTTTGCCTGTCCGAAAAGCCGGCTTCAGGAAGCCCTGCACCGAATCCGGAAAGCCGTCTCCAATCATACAATATAAAGACCGGTTCAGGATTCTTTGTAGCGGCAGACGACCTTCTGGCAAAGCACGATATTCTGGCATTCACCCCGCTCAAAGGCCGATACATTCGCCAGGGTCGTTTCCGCAATCGCCGTCAGGGCGTTTTGGGTAAAAAAGGCCTGGTGCCCGGTTACGACCACATTCGGAAACATCAGCAGCCGGGCAAAGACATCATCCTGAATAATCTGGTTGGACAGGTCCTCAAAAAACAGGTCTGCTTCCTCCTCATAAACATCCAGCCCCAGATAACCGATTTTGCCGCTTTTGAGGCCTTCGATGGCCGCTCGCGTATCGACCAGGGCCCCGCGGCTGGTATTAATCAGCATTACCCCATCCTGCATTTTGGCGATGGACTCCGCATTAATCAAATGATACGTCTGCGGAGTCAGGGGGCAATGCAGCGTAATAATCCGGCACAGTCGATAAATATCATCCATGGAAACATATCGGACTCCCAGTTCGAGACATTCCGGATTGGGCTGAAGGTCATACGCATACAGAATGCACCCGAACCCATTCAGGATGCGGGCCACGACAGAGCCGATTTTGCCGGTGCCGACAATCCCGGCCGTTGTCCCATGCAAATCAAACCCCAGCAGACCTTCCAGCGAAAAATTGCCCTCCCGGACGCGCATATGCGCCCGATAAATCTGACGATTCAGAGCCAAAATCAGCCCGACGGTATGCTCCGCCACCGCATAAGGCGAGTAAGCGGGCACACGAACGACCGACAGACCCCACTTTTCCGCTGCGGCCAGGTCCACGTTATTGAAACCGGCGCAGCGCAGGGCAATCAGTTGCACTCCCAGTTCGGACAGGGCCTTGATGACTTCTGCATGGAGCTCATCATTGACAAATACACAAACCGCCCCGCTGCCGTTCGCCAAGGAAACCGTCTCGGCATTCAGACGCTCCTCAAAAAAGACCAGTTCGTGGCCGAAGGCTTCATTGGCCTGCCGAAATGAACGTTCCGTATAAGGTTTGTTGCTGAAAACGGCTATCTTCATCGGAATTTCTCCGATTAACACACCAAACTTTGTCCTAAATATTCTACATAAAAAACAAAGGCATGTTCGCTGCTATTCAGGAAAAACGAATCGCAATATGAAACCCGTTATCCTATATAACTTTGGAGAAGCCCCTTCAATTTCTCCAGGTCCACAGAACGCTGGAAAAGCGGCCGGGTGTCTGTTTCATAAATCCCGGCGGCCTGGTTGTAGGGAACCTTGTTGGAATTGATGTAAAAAATCCCCAGCGGAAGTTTCCCTCCCTCACTTTCTTCAATCGCCCGGGAAAAAGCCGCCCGCCGATCGAGCGGATTGTGATCTTCCAGCCAATATGTGTTCTCCTTAAACCACTGGTAGGTATTGATCTTGTTAAAGGTCACACAGGGCTGCAGGATATCGACAAGAGCATATCCCGGATGCCGGATGGCTTGTTTGAGGATTTCTTTGGTGCGATCGGCCTCGCCGATAAAGGTTCGGGCGACAAATGAGGCATCCAGCGCAATGGCCACAGCCAGCGGATTAAAGGGCTCATTGATGACGCCCGCCGGCTGAACCGGGGTTTTAAAGCCGCGCCGACTGGTCGGGGAGGCCTGCCCTTTCGTCAGCCCGTAAACCATATTGTTATGAATGATATTGGTGATGTTGGGATTGCGTCGAATGGTATGAATAAAATGATTTCCGCCTTCGCCGTACATATCGCCGTCGCCGCTTTCGGCGATGACCGTCAGATTCGGATTAACGGCCGAAATCGCAAACGCCGCCGGCAGCGCCCGCCCATGCAGACCGTTGAAATAATGGCAGTTGAAATAATGCGGCAGTTTGGCGGCTTGACCAATCCCCGAAACCATGACCAGATTGTGCGGGTCTATATCCAGTTCCGCCAGCGCCTTCTGCAGCACCCGCAGAATCCCGTAGTTGCCGCAGCCGGGACACCAGGCAATATCCAGTCTACCGGGATAGAAAACTTTCTCGTCCATCGCTATTTTAAGATCTCCTTCAGTCGTCGGACAATTTCTTCGACTGTAAATGCCGCTCCGTTGTACTTAAGAATCCTGTGGGTGATTTCGACATCCGCATACGCCTTCAGAAGCCGGGCAAACTGCCCTCCGGCATTGCCTTCCAGACAGATTTTCGTTCGGGCCTGGGCCAGGATTGGGGCCGTGGACGGGTGCAGCGGAAATACCTGCGGAAAATGGACCAGTCCCACATCCTCCCATCCGAGAACCTCCAGGGCTTCCTGAACTATCGGCAGCGTAGAGCCCCAGCAGATAACCACCTGTCCTCGGTTCGGCTCAGGCCAAACGGTCGGAGCAATCGCCTCTTCAATCAGAAATTTTTCTTTGGCCCGCCGTTTCTCCACCATCCTCGTTCGAAGACTCAGGTCTTCCGTAATCCGGCCGAACTCATCGTGTTCATCGCTGTCCACCGCAACCAATCCCCGGCCGTATCCCGGAATGCCCCGCGGCGAGAGCCCCGATTCCGTCAAAGCAAATCGGAGATACCCTTCCTGCGTTTCAACAAAATGATGGTTTACCCGGACAGTGGAAAGGTCAAAGGGCTCCGTATTGTAGTAGGTATCGGCCAAATACTGGTCGGTTAGAACGAATACGGGCACCTGGCATCGGTCGGCCAGGTCAAAGGCGTGTCTGGTCAGCTCAAAGGCCTGCTGCAGATTGCCCGGCGTCAGAATGGCCCGCGGGAACTCTCCGTGTCCGGCATACAAGGCCAAGTCAAGGTCGGCCTGCTCCGTTCGGGTCGGCAAGCCGGTCGCCGGTCCGGGCCGCTGGGCCAAGTGAATCACCAGCGGGCTTTCGAGCATCCCCGCCAGACTAAGCCCCTCCGTCATCAAAGCAAAACCGCCGCCGGAGGTGCTGGCAATGCCTCTGGCTCCGGCATACCAGGCCCCCAGAGCCATATTGATCGCCGCTATTTCATCCTCGGCCTGCTCGACGACAACGCCGAATCGTTTCCCGTGTTTGGCCAGAAAAGTCAAAAGGCCCGTCGAAGGCGACATCGGATAGGCCCCGATGAAATTGCACCCCCCTGCTAAGGCCCCAAAACCGACGGCTTCTATGCCTTCCATAACGATTTGGTTTTTGACACGCGGGTCGGGTTGGAGACGAATATCCAAAAGACCGGACTGAACCAGCCGAAGTCCCTGTGCAAAACCGGCCTGGATGGCTTTTTTATTCTCCTCCACCACTTTTGGTTCCTTGCCGGCAAAACGCTTCTGAACAAAATCCTCCAGAATCGCTTCTTCCACATGGAAAACCGCCCCCAGCAGACCTACGGCCACCGTATTGGAATAAAGTTTATTCCCAATCTCGGAGGCAATCTGCTCAAAGGGGATGTCTATTGTCCGGATTCCAGAAGGCATTTCCTGCGAAAAATGTTCCTTTTCGCCGAGAACTACTGTAGAAGAGCTGATTCGTCCGGACACATGGGTCACCCCGCCGGGGGCCAAGACCAAAAGCAAATCAATCCGCTCCACCGGTGCCGAAACCGGAACAGACCCGACACGCAGACTGGTGGAATTCATCCCCCCGCGGACTCGGGACATATACTCTTTGGTAGCAAAGATATGGAACCCAGCAGATTTCAGCACTTTCACAAGAGCCTGCTCTACTGTCTGGATACCCATACCCGCAGGCCCAACCAAGACAACCGAACAGTCTTTCCGCTCAAGAGCCGGATTCAAATTAGCGCTCCCTTCCTATGCGGTTTTAGAGTATTTTAGAGTTTACGCTTTTTCTTTCGTACAGACAACCAAAATAAAACGTTCATTTTCTGTAGAAAAAAATCTCAAATTTTTTACAGCCACCCAAAAGAAACTGAGAAAAATTCATCAAATTAACCAATTTCACGCTTGAACAAGACATAACTGTATTGCAATATCCTGAATTCCCGATAAAAATTTTCTTCTCCTGAAGAGTTTTTTAACCGGAAATCAAGTGGGCAGTCGAAAAATAACAAATGGTGATTTTTTCCCCAAAGAAAATGAAAAGGAATTGTCCAACAAAGAAGTTTTATGAACGGAAAGAAACGCAGACTTCTCCGGTCGGGGATTTTGCCATTGAAATAGTGGTTCTCCTTTTGATGGCCACCGGAACAGTCTTTGTATATTCTGCGGGTGCCAGCGTAGGGTATAGTCTGGAACGTTCTCGTTTTTACGAAACACCGATGTTCAAACAGGTTGTCTTTTTCCCCTTAGCCGTCGGAGTTTTGCTGCTGATGAGACGGGTAGATTACCACTGGTTTCACCTCAAACGACCTTGGTGGAAATCAACTTCCTTCTATCTGGTGATTGTTAGTCTTCTTCTATTAGTTGCAGTTCTTATCTTTGGCCAGGAACGAAACCAATCCAAACGCTGGCTGGACCTATTACCGGGGCCGGCTTATCTAAGTTTCCAACCTTCAGAATTAGCCAAATGGGTCATGATAATATTCACAGCGGCCTATTTGGACAAATTCGGCAGTCAAATACAAGATTTCAAGAGGCGTTTTCTCCCCATTTGTCTGCTGATTGGGCTGACCATTGTCCTGATCATCATTGAAGATTTCGGGACGGCTGCCTTTATCGCTTTGATCACTTTTCTATTATTGTGGATAGGCGGAGCAGTCTGGTGGCACATGCTTTCGCCCTTGGTGATTGCCATACCGGGTTTCCTTACGGCTGTACTCCTTTCCCCGACACGCATCAATCGCATTAAAGGGTTTTTCTCCTATCTGTTTGATGAACAGGGGCTGCCTTATCAGGCGCAGCAGTCTCTGAAGGCCATCAGCGCAGGAGGACTCTGGGGGGCCGGGCTGGGACGCGGCGTATTCAAATACGGTCATTTGCCGGAAGATACAACCGACTTTATTTTTGCCGTGATTGCAGAGGAAATGGGCTTTATCGGGGCCATGTGGATTCTGGTATTGTTTGCCTTATTTTTACTATTTGGGATTCGAATTATTCTTCGATGCCCCGACCGTTTCGGGAAACTCTTATCTGCCGGAATTGTTTTTTCAATCAGTATTCAAGCCGCCATCAACATTGGGGTTGTTACGGTCGTACTGCCGACCAAAGGCATCCCGCTGCCGTTTGTGAGTGCAGGCGGAACCAGTCTGCTGCTGACGGCGGCCGCCACAGGCATTCTGCTCAATATCGCCCGACAATCTTCCGAATCCGAGGAGCTTTTGAACCCGTGAATTCCCGACAGATTCAGCGTATTTTTTTTGCCGGCGGAGGAACTGGAGGGCATCTGTATCCGGCGCTGGCCGTCGCAGAAAAAATTCGAGAACAGTTCCAGCAAACCGAGATTACCTTTTTGTGCAGCAGCCGCGAGGTAGATGCAAAAATTTTAGGACCGAGCGGTTTTGATTTCCTGCCTTTGCCCGCCGTGGGATTGTCTAAATCCCCGATTCAAGCCGTTCGGTTTCTGGCCCAGTTTCTGAAAAGTTATTATTTTGTGAAAGAGATTCTTCGACCGGAGACATCCGTCACAATTCTCATCGGTACAGGCGGATTTGTGTGCGGTCCGGCCGCGGCAGCGGCTCGGTCTCTGAAGATCCCCGTCTTTTTAATCAATGTGGACAGTATTCCGGGCAAATCGAATCGGCTGATGGCCCGATATGCCCGGAGGATTTTCGTCCAATTTGAACAAACTCGTCCCTACTTCGGACGTTTCTCTGAACGTGTCGAAGTTGTCGGCTGTCCGCTTCGGAAAGACTTTTTTTCCCATTCAGAAGACATCTACAAAACGTACGATTTAGACCCGAACAAAAAGATTTTGCTGATTACGGGGGCCTCCAGCGGCTCGTTAAGCATTAATCAGGCCGTTCTGGAAATTCTTCCATCTTTGGAGCAATTCGCCGCAAAGTGGCAGGTCGTTCATCTGACGGGCATGGCGCATTATCAATGGGTGCGTGCGCAGGCCGGCAATCCGACCATTCTCTATCAGGCGATTGACTACTGTCACCAGATGCCCGCCCTGCTGAAGGCCTCTTCGCTGGTTGTAGGGCGTGCCGGAGCCGTCAGCATCGCGGAATACGCGGCGGCGGGTGTGCCGGCCGTCTGCCTGCCCTATCCGTATCACAAAGACCGGCACCAGTTCCTGAATGCCAAACCGCTGGCCGACGCAGGCGGCGCAATCATTATCGAGGACGACATTCGGCAGCCCTCCAGGACCCGACAGGTCCTTTCCCAGACCCTCACGGACCTGATGAGCAGCCCGGAGAAACTGGACCGGATGGCGGCCGCCGTCAAAAAACTCGGACGAACGGACGCCGCCGAGCAAATTGTACGCCGTCTGTTCGAATAACAGCTGTTGGGAATCAGGAAACTTTGGCCAGCGCTTTTCGGGTGTCTATCATCCATTTGTAACGCCCGAAAATCTGAATAATCGGAGCTGTGCACAAAAATAGATTCGGGAAAACAGGCGGAAGAGGGATTTCCCCCGGATACCGAGAAGACACATACACCAGATAGCCCAGCGGGCTGAAAACAGACAAATAGTCCCAGTCAAAGAGCCCCGAAAGGATAAAAGACAGAAACAGATACAACACTATCACAAACCCTGTCAATAAAATGATTTTCGAATGGGTGTTATAAAACACAACCGTCAATTCCAACAGTCCCAGCCACACCAGATAAAACGTAAACACGACCCCGGCAAAAAGCAAAAACGGGGCCGCTGAAAGGGCAAACAGACGGCACGCCGCCAGGCAAAATCCCAGCCAAATCAGATAAATCAGCACCGACAATACCGGATTGGAACGGCGGAACAGGTCAAAAACCGACATCTTCTCGGTTGGGAATCCTCGCGACAATTCAAGATATTTTTCATAGGTTCGGCAGGCCCCTGTCGGCAGAAGCACCACCGGTACTAATCCGGCTATGCAGAAACCGATAAAAATCTTTTCGTGCTGCTCGGCCTGTCGATACGGATAAAAGAACCCGAACAGCAGGAGCAGAAAAAGCAGCTGAAAGAGCATCGCTCCCTTCCAGGAAAACAGAGACTCATATTCATAGGTAAACCACCGCCGGTTTCCGAGAAAAGCCCACACCGAAAAGTACAGCAGCACCCCGCTGACGGCAATCAGCAGAGGAATCCGCCAAAAATAAAATGAAACGTCCCTCGCCTCTTGGGTATTGTAAATCAAAGCCGGAAAAAACGGCAGGCCGAAGGTAAAAAACAACACCAAAAACAGAAGGAACGGATTGCCCCGTTTGGGAGAGGAACGCAGCGAAAGCAGCAGCGACAGCAAACATAGAAAGAGTCCGACGGAGAGCAAAAGCAGAGCAATTTGCAAAAGCATGCTCCAGGAAATCCGGCCCAGAAGACCAAACATCGCAAAAAAGAGAAAATTGGCGGCCGCCGCCGACAAAAGAAGCAGATTGCGTCCAAGAACGATCCCAACAATCTTCTGAACCGCCGACAGCGGCAGAAGACGCAGGAAGTCATAGGCCTTTTGCAGCATCAGGTTCGGGATCACACCGCCTGTGTTGGAGGGGGCCAGGACCCAAAGCAGGAGGCACTGAAATACCGTAAACTGGAAAAACAGACTCCGAAACGGCTGCCAGGGCTCCTGCTGAATCAGAACAGACTGACGGGCATAAAACAGAAGGTTGACAATCAGAATCAATCCCACCAGGGACACATAAACAACTCCGTAAATCCAGCCCTGTTCAGGACGCAGCAGTGAATACTGATACCGTCGAATCAGCGGATTGGCCATACCCTCCTCCTTTTATCAGGAAAAAACATTCTCTTTTGCCGATATCGCCAAGAACAAGTCCTCCAGGTCTTTTTTCTCTTCGGTAAGCTCCGCAACCGATACACCATGTCCGACCAGAAACGCATTCAGCTGTGCCGCCGTCTCCAGACCGCCTTTGACAGACAGGCGGATGACCGTGTCGCAGATGTCTTTGACTGCCGCATTCGGGAACTCACGAAGGACGGCAGGAACTTTCTGCGGGTCCCCCAGCACCCTGACCCGAAGGATTCGCACCGGCATACACAATTCCCGAATCTGCTCAACGGAACCAAAATATCGGATTCGCCCCTGATCCATGATTGCAATATGAGTGCAGAACTCCGACAATTCGTGCAGAATATGAGAGGAAATCAGAATCGTTTTCTTTTCGTCAGCAAGCCGTTTGAGGATATTCCGGAGATTGATGCGGGCAATCGGGTCCAAACCGGAGGCCGGCTCATCCAGAAGATAGAGGTCAGGCTCGTGCACCATCAGAACCGCCAGGCCCATCCGCTGAACCATTCCGCGGGAAAGATGCCTGCATAGGTCGTGTTTTTTTCCCGTCAAATTTACGTATTCGAGCACCGTATCAATTCTCCGGGGGATTTGGTCGGACGGAACGCTGTAGGCGCGGGCGGTAAAATCCAGACACTCCCAAAGGGTCAAATCGTTATAGAGATTAAAGAAATCGGGAAGATAACCGATTCGCCTGCGGATTTCGAGAGGATGACGGCAAAGGTCCATCCCCATTATTGCGGCGGTTCCGTCGGTCGGCGGCAGCAAGGCAGCCAGCATCCGAAGCAGGGTTGTTTTTCCGGCACCGTTGGGGCCGATGAGCCCCACCACCTGTCCCTGTTCAATGGTAAACGAAACATCCTGAACCGCTGCTAACGGGCCGAACTCCTTTCGAAGCCGCTGAGCTTCCAGCACCTGCATCCTTTTTTTCCTCCCTTTTGCGAAGCTGATAAAAGTTTCGCAGGAGATTTTACTCAGGAATACAGGAAACTCCAACAAAAAACCGGAATATTTGGGAGCTGAAAGCCGGAGAAATTACTGAGAAATGACGCTGGAAATCCGGAACACCGGCAGCAAAAGGGCGATAGCCAGCGTGCCGATGATCGCTCCCATAATGATAATCATCAGCGGTTCAATCAACGAAGTGGCTGTTCGGATAGAGTTTTGAAGTTTCTTTTCAAGAAAAATGGAAATTTTGTCGCAGACCTGACCGAGCTGTCCGGATTTTTCCCCCGCTCGGAGCATCTGAAGAATCCCGGAGGCAATCAGCCCATTATACGGCGAAAGCATCAGAGCATCCGACAGCTGATAGCCGTCGCGGATTTTCCGGTCCGCCGTTTCCCACAGACACTGAAAATAATAATTGCCGCAGGAACTTTTCATCACGTCAAGGGCATCGAGGAGATTCACACCGGTATTGACCATTGTCGCCAGAATTCGCATTGAACGGGTCAAAACGGTATCAACATACATTCCGCCGAAAATCGGAAGATGAACTTTCATCCAGTCCAGCGCTTTGCGTCCGGAGAGAGTCTGTTTCCAGGCCGAAAGAGCAAATCCTCCAACCGTCAGCAGCGTGGCCGCTGACGCCAAAAAGAGCGGACTGCCGAGCAAAGCACTAAAGTCTACCAGAATCTGGGTCAGTTTGGGCAGGGCCGTGCCGCGCGCTTCATAAATGCGCGTAAATCTTGGCAGTACAAAGAACATCAATGAACCGGTAGCCGCCACGGCCATCAGCAGCATCACAATCGGATAAATCATCGCACTTTTGACCTGTTTTTTTGTCTCCGCATCCGCCGTCAGATAGCCGCTGAGCACCCGAAGCATCTCCGCCATCCTGCCGGAAACTTCGGAAGCCCGGACCATACTGATAAACATCGCGCTGAAAATCTTCGGATAACCCCCCAAAGCCACAGAAAAACTTTCTCCGTTCTTAAGACGCTCCGCTAAATCACGCGTTACCTCTCGAAATGCGCCGGGGCGCATCTGGTCCGCAATCGCCTCGATGGCATCGCTGAGCACCACACCGCTGTCCAGCATCACAGACAATTGAGTGGTAAACAGAATCAAATCGGTCTGTTTGACCCTTGCTCCCGACAAGGCCGGATTGGAGGAAGACGATTCCGAACGAGAGGGTTTTCGGCCGTTCGGATACGTCCTCGAAGACGTTCGGACAGCAGAATTCTGAACAGCCGTCGACATCTTAATCCTCCATTGTCACGTTGGCCACACGCAGGACTTCATCAATAGTCGTAATGCCGGCCGCCACCTTCTCGATTCCATCCAGATGCAGCGGCTTCATTCCGTTCTGAATAGCGGCCGCCCGCAGCTGCTTGAGCGTCGCCCCCTGCGTAATCATCTCCAGAATCTGGTCATTCGGGATAAACAATTCATGGATGGCGATTCGTCCGATGTAGCCGGTATTTCGGCATTTCTTGCATCCGATACCCCGGTAAAACGTCGGCAGGGAACCGACCCATTTTTCCACCGCCCGCCGTATGCCCGCCGAGGGGGTGTACTGGTCTTTGCAGGTGGGGCAGATTTTCCGGACAAGACGCTGCGCCAGCACCCCAATCAGCGAAGCACTGACCAGATACGGCGCTACACCCAGGTCCAGAAGACGCGTGACAGCACCCGGGGCGTCATTTGTGTGAAGCGTTGACAAAACCAAATGCCCCGTCAGGGCCGCCTGAACGGCTATGTTGGCGGTTTCTTCATCCCGAATTTCGCCGACCATGATAATATCCGGGTCCTGACGCAGCAGCGACCGCAGAGCACTGGCAAAGGTGAACTTGGATAATTCATTCACCTGAAACTGATTGACGCCGTGGATATTGCACTCCACAGGGTCCTCTACCGTACAGATGTTCACTTGTTCGCTGTTCAATTCCGACAAAGCCGCGTAAAGTGTGGTATTCTTCCCGGAACCGGTCGGTCCGGTCACCAGGACAATCCCGTTGGGCATTCGGATAATTTTCTTGAAGGCCTTCAGATTCTCATAACTAAATCCGAGCGATTCAAGATTGGTCAGGATTTTCCGAGTGTCGATAATTCGGATGACAACTTTTTCCCCATATGTACCCGGCATCACGGACACACGCAGGTCGATAGGCCGGCCCTGCATCAGGACGTGAATACTGCCGTCCTGCGGAAGCCGGCGCTGGGCAATGTCCAGCTCGGCCATAATCTTGATGCGGGAGACGATCGCCGCATGCATCTGATACGGCGGACGCATCTTTTCATACAGCAGACCGTCCACCCGATAGCGAACGCGAACCTTCTTTTCGTCCGGTTCGATATGAATATCGCTGGCATTTTCGTGTACAGCACTGCAAATCAGATAGTTAACCAGCTTGACAACCGGCGATTGGCCGGCAATCTCTTCCAGATTGGTAATGTCCTCCGGAAGGTGCTCAATCATCGAAAAATCCTGCAGGGCCGCATCATCGATGATCTCATCAATGACAAAAACATTGGCCGCAGGCATATAAGTCTGAAGCGTGGCCTGAATATCTTTGACGGTGGCACAAACCACCTGAACGCGGCACTTGCTGAGCCGTTCGATTTCCTCGATGAGAAAGACGTTCGCCGGCTCGCTGACTGCTACGGTCAGCGTGTCAAAGACCTTAAAAAGCGGCAGCACAGAGTGCTCTTCAATAAAGTCACGCGGCAGAATCTCCACCACCGCCGGATCACACAGCTTGGGGGTAATCTGGGCATACGGAAGCCCATAGGTTTCAGCCAGAGCGGAGGCGATTTGATTCTCGGAGCAGAAGTTCATCTCCACCAGCAGTTCCCCCAGCAGGCGGCTGTGACCGCTGCGGGCCTGCTGCTGAAGAGCCTGTTCAATCTGCTGGGGCGTGACAATCCCCCGCTGCACCAGAAGCTGGCCGAGTTGAAGACGTTTTTCCGTACCGAGTTCCATCATTCTGGCCATATCCCTTTACACAAAACTCTTCATTGCCTCCGACAAATCCGCATAGGTATCCAGGCGGGGAAGCAGCCGTGTAATTTCAAGAATTTTCTGACAGGTTTCATCCAGCCCCGCCAGTTTGAGCGGCTGATTCTGCCGTCGGCACTCTTCATGAAGCGTCAGCAGCTGCTCCAAAGCGGCACTGTCCATCAAAATCACCCGGCTCATATCCAGCAGCAGCCCCCGGGGATGCGCCGCACGGGCGCTGGAGAGCGCCTCTTCGAAGGACTTTAGGGATTCAACAGTAAATTCTCCCTGAAGCTGAAGAATCGCTATTTGATTTTGAATTTGAACCTCTATTTTCATCGAATCAGTGCTCCAACCGCCTTGATTCCGTATTCTTCAAAACTGCTGTAATCCCAGGTTTCAATGAATCCATCCTGAATCGCCTTCCAGAGATTCTCCACCGGGCTGCCGAGAAAGGCCTGCACAACCGCCGGGTCAAACTGAACACCGCTGCCCTTTTCGACCTCCGTCAGAGCCCGTCGGATGCTCATCGCCTCCCGGTACACCCGCCGGGATGTCATCGCATCAAATGCATCCGCCAGCGCAATAATCCGGGCGCTGAGCGGAATATCCGGCCCCCGGAGTCCTTCCGGATACCCTTGTCCGTCATATCGTTCATGGTGATACAGGACTCCGGGCACAATAGGACGCATCTGAGGAATTTCGGACAAAATGGAGGCTCCGATTCGCGGATGAGCCAAAATCACAGCACGTTCTTCATCGGTCAACTTGCCTTGTTTCCGCAGAACGGATTCCGCCACGCCGATTTTCCCGATGTCATGGAGAAGTCCGGCCAGATAGATATGGTGAATCTCCTCTTCGGAAATTGGAGACATTTCCTTCATCTGCTCGGCAGTCCAGCGTGCAATCAGGGCCACCCGTTCGGAATGGCCGCGTGTGTACTGGTCTTTGGCATCAATGCTGTTGGTCAGAGCCTTCAGAGAACCGATAAAGAGTTCTTTGAGGTCGTTAAACAGCCGACCGTTCTCAATAAAAACAGCGCACTGGCTGGCTACGGAATGAAAGAGTTTGACATCCGTACTGTCAAAGTCGGGTTTATTCTGAATATTGGTCGCCACCAGAAATCCGGCCATCCGGTCCGCCGGACCGACCGGGACTGCCAGAATATTGCGAAGCCGGGGAGACCAGGCATACTTGAAGGGGCCGTCCACCTGGCTGTCCAGAAGCGCCTCCCGCCCAGCGGTCAGCTCCGCCGTCAGATGCATCTGAAGAATATCCGCCGTCGACGGCTCAATTGACAAAAGCCCCGAGCCGGCACTGAGAACCAGACGTTTGCCGCCCTCTATCTTCTTTTCCAGAAAAATAGCAATTCCCTCCACCGGCACAATCTGGGTCAGCTGGTCGCAGGCCAATTGCAGATAGGTCGAACAGGACTGGTCCAGATTCATATGGGTACTGAGGTTATAGAGCAGCATAATCTGCTCATAGCATTGGGACAGCTCCGTGCTGAGCTTCTCCAGATGCTTTTCCATCAGTTCCAGATCATCCCGCAGAGACTGATTCGAAGCAGGACCCATTCTTGATATCCCTCTCTCAGATGGTTGATTTCTTCTTAGACGCCCGCCCGCTGAGCCAGTACTTCTTCAATGCAGTGGAGCACTTCCCGGGGACTAAACGGCTTGCTCAGACAGGCCGCCACCCGCAGAGATTCCTTCTGCTGCGGATCAATTGCAAATCCCCGAGCCGTCAGCAGCAAAACCGGTGTATCCGCCGTGTCCGGATTTTTCCGAAGTTTCTCGATCAGCTCCAGTCCGGTCATAGCCGGCATTTGGTAATCCGTCACGATGATATCCGGATGATGCGCGCAGGCCAGCTGATAGGCCTGGCTTCCGTTGTCCGCTGTAAAAACCTCAAAGCCGTTGTTGCGCAGTTTGATGGCTACAACCTGGACAATGTGAAATTCATCATCCACCACAAGTGCTTTTCGTTCCGCCATATCTCATTCTCCTGCTTTCTTCAGGCCGCCGAAGCCGTCAGCTCGAACCGCCGACAGAAGCGGCGGCACAGCCGGTTAAAGCCAGCGGCAGTTCAAAACCGAATATACTTCCCTGCCCGACTACACTGGAGACAAAAACCCTGCCTCCGTGAACCGTCTCGATAATCTGCTTGACCAGATTCAGCCCCAATCCGGTTCCCTTGGCCATATGATTGTTGGCCTGAACCCGATAGAATTTTTCAAACACCCGCCCCAACTCCTCCGGCGGGATTCCGACACCGGTATCCGTCACGGTCACCCTCAGCCGCCCTTCCGCTTCGTCCACCTCCAGCCCGACAGTAACCGAACCGCCGGCCGGAGTATATTTCACAGCGTTGCTGAGCAGATTGATGACGGCCTGGGAAATCATATCCCGGTCCACACAGGCCTGGTCATAGAGAATCGGAGCCGGTGCATGAATCGTAATATTCTTTTCCTGAGCGTAACTTCGTATCATCTCTACGGCATCCCGCACAATCAGCGCGATGCTGTGATTGCTTCGGTTGACTTTGACCAGGCCGGATTCAATCCGCGAGATGTTCAAAATATCCTCAATCAGACGATTGAGCCGAAGCGACTGACTCTGAATAATCGAACAGAACTGCCGAATTGTATCCGCATCCTGCGCCTCGCCGTCCACGAGCATCTCGGCATAGGCATTGATGGAAGCCAGCGGCGTTTTCAGCTCATGCGAAACATGGCTGACAAACTCATTTTTCATCTGCGATATTTCCCGTTCGCGGCTGATGTCGTGGAGAACGGCAACAACCCCTCCGCTGTTTGGAGATGACTCTGGAAGGCAGGAGAAAACCGCCTCGAAAATCCGCTGCTGCCCCTGGACATTCAGCGCCAGTTCATGACGAACATGGCGGATTCGGCCGCTTCGGCAGCGGTGAATCTTTTCCCGGAGGGCGGCGGCCGTCTCGATTGTTTCCAGAGAAGAAAAATGCTCCGGAACCGCATCCGGATTCAGTAGCTCTCGAGCCGCCGGATTGGCAAAAAGGATTTGGTTGTCCTCATTGACAACCAGCACAGCGTCTCGAATGCTGTCAAGAACGGCTTGTTCCCAGGTACGCTGCCGCTCCAGCAGCTGAAGCTGAAGGCGAAGCCGGCTGTTTTCCTGCCGGGTTTCCTCGGCTTGCGTCTGCTGCCGAGCGGACCACTTCTGCAGAGATTCCCAAAAAGACGGCGACCATGTGCCTTTCGAAACAGGCATGCAATCGGGGTTTTTCAGATACCGCTCTAAATCCTCCAATCCCTTCAAAAGCTGCCGCAGAACCCCGCCCAGTCCCAACACCGCCAGGCAGGCCGCCAGCCAAACGGCACTCGTAATCAGCGGATTGGAAACAAAAAGGGATATTCCTCCTGCAGCGGCTGAAAGCACCGCCAGAAAACCCCACAATCCCATTCCCATTCGTATCGCCCGTTTCATTTTTTTGCAGCTGTATCGGGTTCTTCAAACCGGATGTATCGTCATCAAACGCTACATCGTTTTCTTTTCCGGCTCGGTAAAAAGTCGAATCAGCGGACTGTCCGGATTCAATTGATGGGCCTTTTCAAAGGCACTGCGCGCCAGCGCATTCTGCCCCAGCCGCTGATAGCAAAGTCCGCTCATCCACCAGCCGAATGCCTCCCACCTGGAATCCAGACAAATCTTCTGGAAAACAGGGATCGCCTCAGCATAGTTTTTCTTCAAATACAGGGCACAGGCCCTTACAACTTCGGCATCCGTCAGGCCCGGCTGAAGCTGAAGGGCCTTCTGTCCGCAATAGAGTGCACGCTCCGGCAGTTCTGCTCCGAGAGCCGCCTGCCCCATTTCAAGCCAAACCTGCGGGTCTTCCCGACGCAGCACGCTGAGCTGGTCATACCATTTCAAAGCCGCGGCGTATTTCCCGGCCTGAAGAGAGCAATAACCAAGCCAGTGAAGAATCACCTGGCGGCGGTCCGCCTGCGCCTGAACCTGATAGAGTTTCTCAAAAAGTTCGGCGGCTTGGCTCCATTGCCGGCGGTCCATATAGAACAGTCCGACCGCCTCGAGAACGCGAGGATTGTCTCCCTGCCTCCACAGAGCTTCCTTATAGTAAACCGATGCCTGTTGGACGTCGCCGCTTCGCTGGGCCAAATCCGCTGCCGTCAGCAGCAGGTCGGCATCGTAAGGCAATTTTCTTCGGCTGTTTTCAATCAATTCCCGGGCCTGTTCCGTTTGTCCCTGCCGGACATACAGATGGGAAAGGGTTAATACGTATTCCACCTGAAGGGGTTTAAGGTCCACAGCTTTTTGCAGACATTCCCGAGCAAACTCCGTTTCTCCCTGCTCCAAAGCTGTCATCCCCAAGGCAAACCAGCCCTCATCCATCTGCGGCGCCTGCTCAACCGCTTTCTGAAGGCACACACGGGCGGCAGGAAGCCGACCTTCAGCCAGATGAACCCGCGCCAACAGATAATTAACCTCCGGATGGTCCGGCTCGGACTGCACGCATTTGGCCAGAAGCTTTTTAGCTTCTTCCATTCGCTCCTGGTCCAACAGTTCCCGAACGGCAGCCAGATTCGGTCCAATGGAGGATTTCTCCCATGCTTTCTGCATTTGCTCTTTCTTTTGGGCATGCGATAAAGCACAGCCGCCTCCCAAACCGCAAAGGGCCGTCAGTGCCAACAGTACTGTCCATTTGTTCCGTTTCATCGCAGACTCCTGTCTTTTCAAATCCGCAAAGAATCAATCACTCCGGCCGGTCCGCACAAAAGGGACCGGCCGGAGCGTTAAAAATCCTTTACCAGCGGAACCACTTGCCGGATTCTTCCCGTTCAATCTTCTGCAGCATCAGACGCTCCATCTGTTCGGCCGCCTGGGGCTGCGTCTCCCGGAGAATCCGTTCACGAAGCCGAACGGCCTCGAGGTAGTTGCGGTGAATGGTCAGGATGTTGTTCAGTTCGGCCGTCGCCGCATCGTAGTCTCCGTTCAGGTAATACTGCACCGCCCGTGCATACCGGTCTTCATCTATCTTGACCCGGCTCATCCAATACAGATTGCTGCGGGCTTCGTGAGCCAGCCGCTGAACATCCGCCAGACGTTCCGCACCCTGGGCTTGTTCAGGCCGCTGAATAATATGAGGCGTAATCAGAATAATCAGCTCCACGCGCGTCGAACTGTCGGAAACACCCCGGAACAGTTCTCCGATTACAGGAATATCCCCGATAACAGGCACCTGATTGCGGGACAAAGAGGTTTGTTCCTTGAACAGACCTCCCAATACAATGGTCTGGCCGTCCCGCACCATCACATTGGTCATCACTTCCGTCTTGGTCTTCTGAGGCAGCTGTGTATTGCCGAATTCGACAATTTCTCCGTTGCTTTGCTCAGGACGGATTTCCATTCGAATCAGCCCGTCTTTTCCGATGAAGGGCCGAAACTCGAGCACGGTACCGCTTTCGAGGAATTCCACCTGCTGCGTAGATGTGCCGCCTTCCGCCACATTCGTTAAGGACTGATAGCCCTCTTCCTTGCCGATGATAAGCTTGCCGGCCTGCTTATTGAGGGCTAATATTTTCGGATTGGCCATAATCGTCACATCCGAGACCGTTTCAATGGCGTTAATCAGGGCAGAAATGTTATCAAAAGTCACACCGACGGAAATTCCGGAAGCATTGCTCCCTGAAACAACGGGAGCAAAACCTCCCTGAAGGAATCCCTCACCGCCGAGGGTGATGGAGGTACCGGGAATATTCTTCCAGTCAATCCCGAACTTGGTATCTTCCGTCAGAGTGGCTTCCATAACCGTCACTTCCAGAAGCACCTGAAGGGGTTCCACATCCACTTCAGCCAGCACCTCCCGAATCCGCTTGATATTCTCGGGATAATCGGAAACCACCAGCCGATCGTGAATCGCCAGAGAATCGCCGCCTTTGCCGGGCACGGTATCCCGCTGGGCGGGACTGGTCACCCCGAGTTGGCCGAATTCACTCAAAAGGGGTTCGGCTAATTTCTTGGCTTCTTCCGCATTGATGTAGTACAAAGGAATGACCGCGTATTCAAAACGGGTCTTGTCGGCCTGGAACTCCTCATTCGTGTAAATCTTGACAAAATTGCCCTTGATTTCGTACTTGTGAGTACCGAGAATGGCCTGCAGGGCCTCCTCAAAGGTTACGTCATAAAGATTAGTAACAGTCACAGTGCCGTCCACTCGGGCCGAAGGCACGATGTTTTTGTGATACATCTGAGCCAGCATCTGCAGGGCGTCCCGAACCGGCATATCTTTACGAAAGCTGATCGTCTGAACCGACTGCATCGAATACGGTGTCTGTTCATTTGTCGCCGGCGACTCAACTGCTGCTGCAGGCGTCGTTTCCTGCGGGGTCTCCGCCGCCGGTGCGGCCGGCGTTTGACTTTCCTGGCCGACTACCAGTGCGGTCAGTCCCAACACCGCCAGCAGCCAGACGCTGACTGTAATCAGATAAGTTCTAAACTTCATTTGCTTTTTTCGCTGAGTTTTCATACAACACCGCCTTTCTGTTAATCGAGCCACTCCGAAGAGGGCATTTTGACTGTAAACACCATATCTTGATACTCAAACTGAACGTGTTGAGAACCGATGTCCGATACTTTCAGCTCATATGTTTCTCCATTCTCTTTCACTTTCAGAATCCCGCCTCGGGACAAAACCACCCCGTTTACACATGCCTGAGTCGGAACACCGGCGGGATCTTTAATCACGGCCTGCAGAATCAGGTCTTTTGCTATCTTCTGCGACAAAACACCTCGCTCCCGCCCGGCAGAAGAAGTAGTCGGCTCCTGGGGCTGAACCTCAGATGCCTGCCGTTCCGTATGGAACCATTTGGAACGGTCAAAGACAAAGGGGTCTCGTTCGGGACGCTCATGCTGTCCGGCCAACACCGGCAGCAGACGCGGCTGCAGAAGAACTTTCGACGCCGTCCGCTCCCCTGACGCCTGCCCGGCAGACGGTTCAATGGGGACCTGGGCCTGGACGGTTTCCGGACCGCTTCGGCCTCTGAGAAAAACACGCAGCCACAGGACAGCCATAACCAGCAGAAGAACCGCCGCCAATACCATCTTCGGATTGACGGTTCCTACGAGCGTCCCGATGCTTCCGATTGTGCCTCTGTTTCGAGTCATTCGTTCTTTTTTCCACTCGGCGTCATTTGATAAAAAGCACGGGCTTTGGCCTGCAAAAACAGACGCCCGGACACGTTTTCGTCATTCCGCAGGGATATTTCCTCAAATCGAATCAGCCGATCAAACTGTTCAAAAGACCGAAGCAGTTCAAAAATCCTGTCAAAACTGCCTGTGCAGCGAATCTCCAGAGGAATCGAGCACAAACCGTCCTCACAGGTCACCTCACCCGGCCGAACAGACTGGTCGGACAGCTGCGTCCGAGCCAGCATTTCCGTCATCTGCTGCCAGAGCCGGGAATAGCCCTGTTCATCCGGAAATAACCGCCGGTACTGCTCAGCTGCGGGTTTTAAATCCCGAATCTGCCGATACAGAATCGGCAGCTGTTCAGAACATTCCCGCACTTCCTCCAGCCGCGATTCTTCTTCAGACAGCAAGGCCCGGAAGGCCTTTCGCTGCTGATAGACGGGGTAGTACTGATAGGCCCCAAGCCCAACCGCCGCCAAAAGCAGCAGCCCCAAAACCGTCACCGGATAATGATCAACAATTTTTTTCAATTCCGGTCCCTCACCACAAAGTCAGCCAGAACACACTGAATCTCAAATCCGGCCACTGTCGCACCGAATCGCGTCTCATTTTTGGAATAAACAGGAATCACCCGCGTAAAATAGTCCGACTCCTCCAGCCGGGAAATCAATGCCGCCGCTTCCGAACCATCCAGAGCAAAACCAGCCAGCCGAATTCGAGTGACCGTGTCCGAATCCTTCAGCCAGTCACCCTTTTTGTCCGTGCTGAGACGGACCTGAATGCCCGTTCCTGTCTTTGGAGAAGAACCAACAGCGGATTCGAAGGGTACCTGCGAAATCGTCAGTTCTGTAAGAACCGCCCGTTCACCGATGCAGCGGCTTAATTCCGCAAGAACAGGCGTAAGAGCCGTTCGAGGACGCAATTGACTGACCAGACGGCTTTGTCGGTTCAAAATCGAAATCTCCTCCTGGAGCCGTCGAACCTGAAGAATAGTCTGAAGGCCCTTTTCATAGGTGCTGCGGAGCCCTTCCAAATCCGCATAGGCCTTCGAAATAATGCTGCCGCTGAACAAATTGCCGACAATCCAGAACCCCGTCAGAAGAACGATCGCCAGATAACGGCGCAGATACCAATTCCGCCGCCGGCGACTTTCATGATACCAGGATGGGATAAAATCCAGTTCCATCAGACTGCCGCTTTTTCCCTCAAAACATTGTCCAGTTCCTGCAAGCCGGGCTGGGACCATCCCTTCAGGGCCAGTCCGACCGCCACCGCCCATTCCGCCATCTGCGGATTGGGACGGCGGTCAAAAGAAACGTTTCTCAAATCAATGCCGCGGAGAGGTTCGGCAATGCGAATGTCCAGATTCAGCTGCTCTCGGAGCAAGTCCATCAAAAGGGACTCATACAAACGTCCGCCGGCAAACACCACTTCCGAGGGCCGCTCTCCGCGAAAAGCTACCGCGTAGTATTTGAAGCACAGAGAAATTTCTCGCGCCAAATCCTCAATCGTTCGGCTCATGGCCGACGAAAGCGTCTGCTGAATCGGGGAATCCGCTCCCGTCCGGACTCCCGTCCAATCCTGAGCAATCTGCCGAGCCGCCTCCTCCCAGGAAACACCGAGCACATCCGCCGCCTTTTGCGTCAGATGCTGTTCCGCCAAAGGAATCTGCTTTACGAGAGAAATCGATGTGCCCCGTCCGATAATAACCGTCGTAAAATACATTCCCAGATTCACCAGCACGCTGACAACCTCGCGGTCTTCCTGACGCCGAAGAGTCCGCCGAAAACTGCGGAACAGGGCGCACGGCATCGCATCCACGGCAATCGGCTCCAGTCCGGCCTCCTCCAGCAGGGACACATGCCCCATCAATTGCGTGCGGTTCATTCCAAAGAAAATGACTTCCTTTCTGATTTCCTCTCCCTGATATACACTGCCGGCAATCAGATAGCGGATTTCATCCTTATCCGGGTCCAGTCCGAAACGCTGAGCAAGTTCTCCATAGTGCCCTTCCTCCAGACGCTCGGTTTCGAGAGCATCCAGCCGCAGACTTTTGATTTTCAGCGCATCGCCCGGAAGGCAGGAAACCGCCTCCCGACCCCAAAAGCGTCCCCGGGCCAGCATGGCTCGAATTGCACGCACCACGCCCGTTCGATGGACATCACTGCCTCCGCCGGAGGCCGCTTCCAGCGGTTCCTGTTCGGCACTCTCCGCCCGAATCAGACCTTCCTTAAACCCCAGCTGAATCATCCGGACGCAATTGTGCCCGATATCAATGCCAATAGGGCCTCTTGACCCGCGACAAAACCATTCCAGCCATGAACGCATTCCGTTTCTCTCATTAGGGTTTTGTAATGGACACATAGCCGGTAACCGGCTCAATATCTATATAAAGCACAAAGGAATCGGCCTGGAGCGTAACCCGTCCGGCCGCATTCAAAGGGCTGCTGGTATCCGTCCCCGCATAAGGGGTTCCCAGATAATCAAATGTCACGGCGTCTCCGCTGAGCGTCGTGCTCACAAGATCAACCTTTTTCATCCGGCGGTCCTTTGTAAATTCCTCCACAAAAGGACCGTTTCGCAGAGGATGATTCAGAACGGCGCCGGTGTCATCCTGAACCTGATATTTTTCCTGGGAAGGAGAAAATACCACCGTATAGGTTTTCTGACGGGTGACGGCCAGGCCTTTTGCATAATCGAGGTCGGCGGCGATTTTGTCGGCGGCAGAGCGAACCTGCATATCCGCCGCCGTTCCCAAAACAGGGATAGCCGCCAGCGAAACAATCGCCAGAATCACCACCACCACAATAATCTCCACCAGCGTAAACCCGCTGAGGGTCTGCCGCCGGTCTCTCTTACGCTTTTTCATAAACCACCTTTTGATTTCTCCGCCAACAGTACGGGCGGATTGTCGCCTTTTGATTCTTCTGTTCTTTCGACTGACTCTTCTGTCGTCTTAACCGCCCCCATAAGGCAAACCGCTCCGCAGCGGAACATTTGCGTAAAACCAAAATCACATTCAGTACAGCCCATATAATCGGACCTGCCTGTCTTATGCATATCAGTATCAAAAAAGGCCTTTTCAAGATCCGTTCACGTCCGCAGAACTGATACAGCCGTTGCAGTCCCTACAGTCCCGCTTTCCTTTGCCGCACCGAACAAAGATTTGAAATCGCTGCAGCTGTCTGAGCCGGCGGATGATTTTCTCCATCCCCTTCCCTTATCGGACCTGACGGTCAATCTGCTGATAATAGCTCCCCCCTTCATTGGGGTCATAATAAAGCCGGCCGATGAAAATGCTTTCCGCCCGTCGGCTGCCGTCTTTTTCAAACCACGCCCGGCTTACAACCGGATAAACCTGGTTATTGGGGGCGGCAATCTCCACTTCACAGTCGAAACCAGCCGCCTGCCCTTCGAACTCGACAGGCCCGGTCCAGGGAAAAGACAGGTTGGGTTCCCGAACCAGAACACGAGCACACTCCAGACCCGAATAGGCAAGGGTCTCCGTCTGCGTATGCAGAACAAAATTGCGGCCGGCCGCCAGAGAGAAATCTGTGCGGGCAAACAGCCCCAGTGCAATGACCGAAACAGCCATCACCAAAAACAGCACGACAATCAGGGCCGCTCCTCGACTTTGATGTGAACTTCTTTCCGCCGACATCTTATTCCCCGCTTCGGCAGCGTGCCGCCGCACAAATTTCGTAATCCCGCCAGCCTGTCTCCGCCTGCATCTTGAACCGCACGATCAGAAGACGGCCGTTTCGAACCTCCAGACTTAATCCGCTGCAATTCCTCAGCAGAGGTTTTTCATCCAGATTCAACGTCGTCCCACTGACGGCCAGAGTCGATGTCCCTGTCTGACTTTGAATCGTCACCGTCGTGCCGTTTTGCTGGAGGGAATAGGCACGGTGAACCAGGTCGGTAATACGGATGGAGGCCCCGCGAACGGCTGCCGGACCATTGAACATCAGCTCAGTGGTTTCCTGCCCCTGCCGCATCGCAAACGAAAAGGTCGCCGCCGCCAGCAAAACAACACCGGCGATGAGCATCCCCATCACCAGTTCAATCAGGGTAAAACCGCTGTTTTTTCTCGTTTGACAAACCATATCAGGGGGCTATCAGAGATTGAAGACGGACCATTTGCCGTCCCTTATAGTCCACACGAACAGAAGCCATCAGACATTCTGTATCGTTTATCTGGACAGTTCCCACCAAAACCGAACGGGCAAATCCTTTGTAAATTGGATCAGAAAACACCGCACCGGATGCGTTTTTGACCTGTCCCTCCGCTTCCATATAACCATTCCAGCGTGTCTTGATTTCCTCAAAAGACGTACTGACAATCTCTTCCATCAGGTTGGAGGCCAGTTGAGCCGCCAGCACCTGGCAGACCGCCTCCCGTTGTACCTGGGCCGCACTCACAAAAGGCAAAAACACCCCCGCCGCTGCCGCGCCGAGGATGACCATCGCCATCAGTATCTCCAGCAGGGTAAAACCGTGTTGTATCTGCCTATGTTGTTTCATTTTTTTATCGAAATCCGCTGAATCCGTGAAATCCGCGGTTTGTTTTTAATAAGCAGAATGGTATCGACTGTCGCAGGCCGCAAAGTGCCCCGTCGCCGCGTTATACCACCAGCCCGTCCCTTCGCGCCCCGTAGGCCGGACCGCAGCGTCATCTGCCACTGTCACCTGCCGTCCGGCAGGTCCCTGAACAAAGGGATTAGCAGGGATCTGACATCCCTGCTTGGCCAGTTCATTGCAAAAGGTTTCCGCCGTGACTCGTCCATCGGCCCCCCGGCCGGGCAGCCGGCCGTCATTCTGGGCTCGATAAAGAGCAATGCCCGAACGAACCTGATGGAGTCGCTCCATCAGCAGAGTAATCCGATTCTCTGCGGCGGCCCGAGCCACTTTAGGCATCATCCAGCCAACCGCCGCCGCAAACAGCATCAGGGCCAGCACAGTCCGTTCAAAAAGAGCAATCATAGGACTCTGACCCGCCTTTTCCTGAAGGAATCGCCGCCGTTTTTTTCGATCCATTTTTATTCCTCTCACGCCGCATCCGCAAAACCCGGACGGGAAAAACGTTTTATGATTTCCGCATCTCTTTCCCCCGGGCTTATCGCCCGGGGCTATTTCCCTCGCCCCCTGTCGTTCCCGCTTCTCTGTGTCATTCCCGCTTTCCTGCTGTGTCATTCCCGCTTTCCTGCTGTGTCATTCCCGCGCAGGCGGGAATCCAGCCCTTTTTTGGTTTAATTAATAGAGGCCCGGGCTAATCGCCCGCTGAATCGATCAATAAAAAAGCCGACCGACCCCCGAATTTCTCGCAAGGCCGGTCGGCTTGATTTCTACATCATCGCTCAGGAGAGCTGCTGCCGCTTAGAGAGCATCCCCATTGTTCTGAAGTTCTGTGGCCACCGCAGCAGGAGCATCGGCTACACCCACATAGATCGCACCAGTGCCCTCATCATAGACCCAGCCGACACCCGCAGCATCTGCAGCCGCTAACGTATCTGAATCGTTCCAAGGATTCTTAGGAACCCGTTGCATATAGGGGCCGTAAATAAATCCATTGGCAACATCTTTCGTCGCATTGGTATTTCCGTTGGCATCCGAATACGTTGTCATCTGGGCAGCAAAGTCAGCCAGCGCAGGAGGATTGTCATTGTGCTGAATCTTGTACAGTTCAATCTGCGACCGTAAGCTCTGCAGCGAAGAGCGGCAGCTGTTCAGTTTGGCCTCCGTGCTGGCCTGGCTGAACTGGGGTATCACAATCGCCGCTAAGATACCCAAAATCACAACCACAATCAGAATTTCAACCAGTGTAAACCCTTTTTTCGCTTTCATTGGTCATTCTCCCTTTCTTTGTACCTGTATTTCGGTATCGGTTACATACGGTTTTGTTGGTTTCGTTAACACGTTTTGGTTCAAGCCGGCAAAACCGGCTTGGAGATTTTTCTTCGTCCAGCGCGTCCGGATTTTCTCGTATGGGCTTGTCAAAGAACCTTGAACGCTTCCATAGAAAACCTAAGAAATAAAAACCGGCGCGGCAAACTGGGCAGAAAAATATTTTAAGAAAATGTAAAGACAGGAAATATTGGATGTTCGTCCGATAATTTGAGCCCGCGGCTTGTCCTTCGAAGCTTCAGCGAAGAAGGAAGGCAGAAATCCATCACCTCCCGCTGTCATTCCCGCGCAGGCGGGAATCCAGTCCTCTTTGGTTTGACGGAATCGCCCCTCCCCTTTCCCCGGGCTAGCGCCCGGGGCTAATACCCTCGCCGGGCCCTCTGCCAGACGGGCTTATCGCCCGGGGCTATCCCGAAGACACCTGCCGGCTTAGGGGGCTAATTTTCCTGCCGGTCAGCGGCTTTGACGGCCTCCATCGTTGTATAATACTTGGCCAGCATATTCGGCACCTCCCAGTCCGGTAGACGCCCCTCTCTCAGATAACGCAGAAAGTTCTGCATCACCTGCGCAAAATGTGCCTCATGCCCAACATAATACGAATCAGGAATCAAAATCTTCCATCTGCGCTCATCAACTCGCTCCAGCCCGATTCCCGGATACTTTTTCTGAAGGGTTCGAAGCACCGCCGTCTCCAAATGCTTCGGCGAAAGCTTTCCCTCGACCGACTCCACATACAGCGTCGGTTTATACGTTTCCTGCGGCCCCTGACGAATCACCAAATTGCATCGGCTGCCCTGCAGAATGGAATAATGCATGTCCCCCGCCCCTTCCGGCGCCCGATACTCCCACCGAACACAAACCCGAGCATGAATCCCCCGCAGGGCGTAATCCATCTGCCCGTTGGCTTTCACATAGAGCACATTGTCTTTGACATAGGGCTTCAGATACTCCGGCCAGTCCTCCAGCCCGGTCACCTCTCGAAATTGTTCAACGGTCATCGATGTCGTCCATCGTCGGGCCCGAAGCATCTGAATATCCCGCCGGTAATCCATCGGCTCTTCCGGGAAACACTCCCACTGAATCAAATCAACCAGATGCGTCGAAACATCCGCCAAATCCTCCCCGCGCTGAGCAGAGTCAAAGAACCACGCCGGTCTTCGCAGCGGGCGGCCCGCCACATATTTGGAAAAGTGATGAACGCTTTCCTTGACCACCGCCGGCTCTTCAAGAGATCCCCGCTGCAGATGCCCGAAGACTGCCGGAATCGACGCCAGTTCCTTCTGAAGAATCGTCGTAATTTCAAACCGCTCCGTCATAATATCGTACAAAAGCACGCCGTTTTTCTCGGCGGTTCGAAATGACTCAACCAGAAGCGGAAACTTCTCCGGCGCAATCACCATCGGCTTGTCGGCCAGAACATTCAGACCCGCCCGGACCGATTGATAAATGTAGTCGGTTTTCAGGGAGTTCTTCCCGGAAATCACAACGACATTGCCCTTCTTTTCCGAGAGCATCCGCTCCAGATAATCCGGCCCCTTATAGACACGCTGAAGCCAGGCGGTGGGATTCTCCGGCCGGGTATTGAACGCCTCTATCGAAGCCAGATAGTCATCCAGTTCCGGACCATCCGGCGCATAGACAGAAACCTCCGGGCTGATTTGCTCATACATCGTCTTCTGAACCAGAGCGGCGTGAAAATGCCCGGGGTCCAGCACCAGCAGCCGCACGGAGGGTTCCATCTGTTTTTCAGAAACCGCCTGTTTCATCAGACACCCGGCCGTCAGCCCCGCCAAAATCGCTCCAGCCGACAAAGCCAGCCAACCTTGTCTGCTCATCGCTCTTACCCTTATTACAGAACATAATTGGTGCCGTAGGGCTTCCGCTGAGGCCGCGAACGCATCGCATTGGCCTGCTCATCCCCGACGAAAACCTCCCGAACGGGGTCCCACGTGAGTTTGCGTCCCAGCTTCATCGCAATATAAGCAACCAGACAAGCGCTGCCGGAGCGGTGTCCTACTTCCACCGGAGCCACCGGCTGCCGGCGGCTCTGGATGCACTGCAGCCAGTCCAGATGCTGTTCCGGGCTTTCATAGAGATGAATCCCGTTGGCGGGGATTTCCGCCTGAAGAATCTTCGGGTCAGATGCCTGCAAAGGAGCGGGGCCCTCATCCGGCGCCGTCGGGTCACTGGCGGTTACTCGTTCGGCGCCGCGCGTCACGAAAATCCACCCTTCCGTGCCCTCAAAACGAACCCCGTTCGGATAGCGGCTGCTGATATGCATCGAGACGCCGTTGGTATATTTGGCATAGACATCAAATTCACCGTGTACATCCCACAGACCGGATTTCGGATACTCCGCCTTTCCTTCCACCTCAATGGGGCCGGTGTATTCCGTGCCCATCCCCCAGTGAGCCGCGTCAACGTGATGCGAGCCCCAGCCGGTAATCATCCCGCAGCAGTAGGCGTCGCAGCGAAGCCATCCGGGACGGTCATAACTGTCCTGCGGATGAACCCGCTTTTCCGTATAATACACATAGGGCGTTGAGCCGAGCCACATATCGTAATTCAGATTGGGGGGAATCGGCATTTCCGGCTCTTCCTGTCCGGCCGGGTCGGTCGGCAGGCCGATTTGAATCCGCTGAATCTCTCCGATAAAGCCGTTTCGGACCAGCTCGCAGGCCCGCTTAAAATGCGGCCAGGGCTTCCGGGAACGCTGCTGGCTTCCGATTTGCAGAATTCGACCGGTCCGATGCACCACATCACTCATCTGACGGCCTTCGACAATCGTCATCGAGGCGGGTTTCTGCAGATAGATGTCTTTGCCAGCCAGGGCCGCTTCCATTGCAATCTGGGCGTGCCAGTGGTCCGGCGTAGAAATAATCACCGCATCAATGCTCGGGTCCGCCAGCAGCTGCTTATAATCGCCGTACGTCTTGACGTCCAGATACTTTTCCTGGCCTGTCTTTTTGGCGTAATAATTCTCTATCCAGCGTTTGCCGTCAGCCAGCCGTTTGCTGTCCACATCCGCCACAGCCACCACGCGGCAAAAATCATGCTGAATGGTTTCCGGAAGGTCGTGTCCGCGGGCGATTCGCCCGAATCCAATCTGCCCGATTTGAATCCGGTCATTGGGTTTCGTCCGTCCGAAAACAACCGATGGAAGCACCATCGGAAATCCCGCCGCACCAACCGCTGCTGCCGCTGCCCCTTTCAGAAAATCTCTTCGTTTCATACGCATTATCTCCTTATTGATTAGTGACTGCTCTGGGTTTCTGTTCCATTTGCATATTGCTGCCAAAACTGCTCCGCTGTTTCCGGCTTAAGAGTGCCGTCATAAACAATCAGCCGATAACGCAGACGATATTTTCGTCCGGACTCCAACGTCCAGCTGTTCAGGCGAATCGGGCAGAACTCCACAAACAAATCGCCCCGTCCGCCGTTGGCATCCGTCGGCCAGACCCGCATCGGCTCCGGATGCTCCCGATTTTCCGGATGGCTCAGAAAGACAATCCCCGCCCGCGTCCCGTCAGAAAACGAACCATTGACATCACACCAGCGGGCCCGCTGCCCATCGGCATCCTTTCGCGTCCGCCCTTCCGAGGTCAGCACTGTACAATTGTCTTTGGTCCATTCCTCCGTCGCCCGAAATCCAATCCCCCCGCCGTAGCGGTAGGCGTCCAGGACAATCGGACTGTTCAGCGCATTCCAGAAACGGCTGTCAAAATCGACAACCCAGACAGTGCGCCCTTCCGCCTGCGAGGCAAAGACGCCGATTCCCCAAATTTCCTCAATCGCCACCCGCCCCTGCGGAACCGCCGTAAAATCCACATGTTCCTGACGCACCTGGAAACGCCCGCCGGACGAATCACACAGCACAGACTCCAGACCCGCAAACCGAACCGTGCCCTGTCCCTTGGCCAGATTCCAGAAATCCACTTCCCGCCCCTCGAGATGCGTCATCGTCCATGGATTCCAGATTCCGTAATGATGATAATGGTCCGGCGGCTGAATGCGGGTCAGCACCTTGCCGGACGGCGACCAGAGCGGATGAATGAAGCCGCTTCGGCGAAAAATCGGATTCACTCCCTCCGGAACCGGACAAAGCGCTTTATAGTAGCGCACTACCGGCTTATTCTGATACAAAAGAGTGATTGCCTCCTCATCCTGGACCACGTTTGCCGGAGATTTCATAGCCGTTTCCTGTTCTTTCTGGCCGTTGCGGCAGGCACCCAGCAGACAAATCAGACAGACCGCCGCCCAGACTTTGCCTGAGGGTTTCATAGGACCGCTTCCTTACAGGCATCGAGAAATGCACGCAGATTTTCCGTTGACACCCCATCGGGCACCCCTCCGCCGCAGGACAGAATCACCCGCCGGCGGTCCGAAAGCATTTTCAGCGTTTCGTGCACACATCGGCGAACCTGCTCCGGACGGCCCTGAGCCAATACATCCCGCGGCGGGATATTGCCCAGCAGGGTCACCTGTCCGCCGGTCCAGTCCTTCATTTCAGCCAGCGAATGCTGAAAACTGAAGTTAAACAGATTCACCCCCAGCTCCGCCAGATACGGGGCACAAACCCGCCCGTCGGCGTCGTTATGGAAAAACCGCACTGTCACATTCAGGCAGCCGTAAATCTCCTTCAGATACGGCTGCGCAAACGTCTCAAAATCCGCCTTGCCCAGAAATCCCACGATGTCATCCAGAATCAGCACGCCGTCGATGGTATCGAAATATTTTTTCTGAACCCCCAGCCAACGGATGATGTAATCTGTGATGATTCGCAGCAGACGATGAACCGGCTCCGGCTCCAGAGCCAGGGCCGTCAAAAACTCCGTCGTCCCCATCAGAAACGAAGCGATGTTCAGCGGCCCGCGTGAAACGGCAAACCGAATCTGATGCCCGAGTTTTTCAATCTCTTTGCGGTTCAGGGCCAGCCGATTGAGCACAAACGGATTCAGGCCGTCTTTTTCCGGTTTGGGCACTTTCAGACGGTCAATCTCCTTTGTCTGGTGAATAATTTTGTCCGCAAACGGCAGCTTATTGCGGTGAAACGTACATTTTGCACCGAAGGCGCTGGGCTCTGTGCACATCCCGTATTCCGCCCAGAAACCCGGCAGGAACATTGTCTCCGGAAATGTCTCCATCGCCCGACGGTTGGCCTCCAGCCAAACCGCATCACTGGTAAAATAATCCAGCGTTGAAACGCCGAACCACCCGGGCAGCCAGGGGCTGTCAATGATAAAACCGGTTGCAAGCGGTGTCTTTTCTTTGCCGGCAAGCACATCCACAAGCAGCTGCCATTGTTCGTGTGTCATTTGTTCTCCTCAGACAGCTTGTCTTTCCTATCTATTAATGTCTTAAGAATCTCTTTTTTTTCGGATTTTTTATTTATCATCCGTCAGCCAGCTGTCTCCGATGGAAACATCCACCTTCAGCGGCACCTCCAGCGGCACCGCTGTGGTCATTTCCGCTGCAATCCAGCAGGCATCTTCCTGAGAGCGGCTCTTCGGCAGTTCGAAAACCAGTTCATCATGAATCTGCAGAATCATTTTAATCGGCAGTTTTTCCTGTTCAATGCGCCGATGAATTCGAATCATCGCCGCCTTAATCAAATCCGCCGCCGACCCCTGAATCACCGTATTAACCGCCAGCCGCTGGGCCTGTGAACGAACATTCGGGTTGCGGCTGTCCAGCCCCGTAATCTTGCGGCGGCGATGCAGAATGGTTTCCGCATACCCGTTCCGCCTAGCCTGCTCAATCACCCGGTCCATAAACGAACGGATAGACCCGTATCGGCGGAAATATTCTTCAATAAACCGTTTGGCCTCCGCCTGCGGGATTCCCGTTGTGCGGGCCAGTCCGAACGGTCCCTGTCCGTAAATAATCCCGAAATTGACCGCCTTGGCCTTCGTGCGCATCTCACCGGTCACCTGCTCCATCGGCACCCCGTAAATCTCAGAGGCCACAAATCGATGAATATCCAAATCCTGAGCAAAGGCCTCCCGCAGGGCGGCATCCTGAGAAAAATGAGCCAAAAGCCGCAGTTCAATCTGCGAATAATCCGCGCTGAGAATACAGTCCGTCTTCTTTTCCGGAACAAACGCCGCCCGAATCTGCCTGCCCAGCTCCGTCCGCACCGGAATATTCTGAAGGTTCGGGTCCGACGAGCTGAGCCGTCCGGTGGCCGTGACCGTCTGATTGAACGAGGCATGCACTCGTCCGGTCCTCGGATTGACCAGCTGACCCAGTTTTTCCGTGTAGGTATTGCGGAGTTTCTCCACTTGGCGGTACTGAAGAATCAGCGGAATAATTTCGTGCTCGTCGGCCAGCTGCTCAAGGACATCGGCGTCGGTACTTCGCAGGGTTTTGCCGGCCCTGATGCTCTGCAGTCCCAGACGGTCAAAAAGCACCTCGCCCAGCTGCTTGGTGGAATCAATGTTAAACGGTCCGCCGGCCAGCTCATAAATCCGTTCCGTCAGCTCCTGCTGCATGCGGGCCATCGACTCCGACAGCCGGCTCAGTTTTTCCGTATCCAGACAAACCCCGTTCATCTCCATCCGCATCAGCACTTCCACCAGCGGCATTTCGATCGTCTCAAAGAGCCTCTGCAGGGCAGGCTGGGCCTTCAGACGGGCGGACAAATACTCATACAGCTGCCAGGTCACATCCGCATCCTCCGCCGAATAAGCACAGGCCGCCTGGGTATCTACCTGCTCAAAGGAAATCTGCTTCTTGCCTTTGCCGATCAGCGAAGAAATCGGCGTGGTCTGAAGCCCCAGATAATCCCGCGCCATCATATCCAGAGAATGGCTGGAACGATCCGCCGCCAAGACATACGAAGCCACCATTGTGTCAAAACAGCGTCCTTCCTGCAGTCCAACCGGCATCCCGCTGTTTTCCAGCACAATCATATCGTATTTCATATTCTGGCCGATTTTGTACCGGCTCCTGTCCGCCAGAATCGGCCCGAGCCGACGGCGAACCTCCTCCAGCGGCAGACGCTTCTGTCCAGCCGGAGCCCGAACCGGCAGGTACCACCCCTGTCCGGCACACCAGGAGAAACTGATTCCAACCAGCTGGGCCCGCATCGCATCCAGAGACGTAGTTTCCGTATCGAATGAAAACCGCTCCTGCTGCATCAAACGCTGTACAAACCGTTCCAATTCCTCTGCTGTATCCACAAGAATGTAGTCCCGCCCCTGCTGTTTCAAGGCCGGTTGTCCCCCTGTTTCCTCTGGAAACAGCGAGTCCGCTATCTTCGGTTTTGTCTGCGCAGGAACCGGCTTTAAATCCATTTGAGAAAGCAGCCGCGTAAACCCCAGTTCCGAAAAGACCTGAGCCAATTTTTCCCGATCGCCCTCTTTCCTGGCAAACGCCTTTTGGTCAAACTCAATCGGAACCTGCCGATGAATGATGACCAATTGACGGCTCAGGAAAACCTGTTCCTTAAATTTCCGCAGATTCTCACCCCGTTTGCCCCCGATTTCGTCGGCGTGAGCGTACAGATTTTCCAGCGAGCCGTACTGCTGAATCCATTGAAGGGCCGTCTTGGGCCCCACATCCGGCACCCCGGGGATATTGTCCGCCGTATCCCCCTGCAGTGCCAGCACATCGATAAACTGCTGCGGCGTCAGGCCCAGCTCCTTGAGCATCTGTTTGAGGTCATAACGCTGACCGGTCTTGATGTCATACGTACAGATTCGCTCATCCAGCAGCTGAAGCATATCTTTATCTTTGGAACAGATATAGGCCTCCACACCGGCTTGTGATGCTTTCGCCGCCAGCGTGCCGATGACATCATCGGCCTCATATCCCTCCACGCGAACGACCGGGATTTGCATTGCTTCCAGAATCTGCTCAATCCGCTGAATCTGGGAGGGCATGTCTTCGGGCATCGGAGGACGATGGGCCTTATATTCCGGATAAAGTTTCACCCGAAAACTGGGAGTCTTGGAATCCATCGCCACCACAAGATAGTCCGGCTTTTCCCGTTCTATCAACGATAAAAGAGCCGTTGTAAATACAAAGACCGCTTTGGTCGGTTCACCGGAAGGGCTGGTCAGAGGCCGCATCGGCGCATAATAAGCGGCGTAAATATGGGCATGACCATCCACAATAAACAATCTTGGCGACGAAACAGACATACTTTTTACTATAAAGCCGACCTGAAAAAATTAAAGAAAAAACTCTTGCATTCCAGTATGCTCCCATACAAAATAGGAGAAATAGGATGCCTCCCTGGCTTTTTCAGAATACAAAGGGCATAAAATTGTCGAGAACGGGTTTCTGGAAAGGTCGATATGTTTGAGGAAAGCGAACTGATCGCACTCCTGATTACGCTCGGTGTCAGTTTTTTTCTGTGGGCCACGCGAAAAATCATTATGAATCTTCCCTCCTACCAATTCCTGTTAATTAGCTTTGGTTTTTATCTGGCCTCAAAAATCTGCACGGTTTTGGAAGGTTTTTTCTGGGAAAGTGCTCTGAACTCTCTTGAGCATATCAGCGCGATTCTATCTTGTGCGGTCTTTTTCTGGTGGTGCCTGCGGCTCGGCGCAAAGAAGGAGACCGGCAGATGAATCCGATTGTCGGACTTAACACCGTTTCTATTTTCTTTATTACCCTGTCTTTGGGGATTCTGCTGGTCTGGAAACTCCAGAAACTGATTCCAACCGACCTGTTTTTACCGGCGGTTTTTTTTCTGCTTCTGAGCTTGCTCGGACATATCAGCAATCTTCTCGAATGGTCCGGCGTGGCCCCGTATTTAGACCGCTACGGCGACTTGTCCGATATCCTCCAGCCGATTCTGTTTGCGGTTTTGGTTTACACAATGATTCAGCACCGCCAGTGGGAACAAATTGTCGCCAGCGAAGCCAAATATCGACTTCTGGTGGACAATCAGAGCGACCTCATCACCAAACTGGACGCCAAAGGCAATTTTCTGTTTGTCAGCCCCTCGTACTGCCGGCTGTTCGGCAAATACGAAAAAGACCTCCTCGGCCGGCCCTTCCTGGAAGAGGTTCTGCCGGAGGACCGAACACGAATCCGCCAGGAAATGGATATTCTCTATCTGCCCCCTTACACCTGCCGATTTCGCCATTCGGCTCAAACAAAATACGGACTGCGTGTTTTATCATGGTCCTACCGCACTCTGCTCAACGAAAAAGGCAAAGCGTTGGCCATTGTCGGCATCGGCCGGGACATTACAAACCAAGTCCAGGCCGAACAGGAACGAGAGAAGATGCTTCAGCGGTTGGAAGCCAAAAACCGGGAACTGCAAAGTCTGGTCTATATTTCTTCCCATGATCTCCAATCTCCGCTGGTCAATATCCGCGGCTTTGCCGGCGAACTGAAAACCACCTGCGAACAGGTCAAAAAAGTCCTGAAAGAATGCGGACAATATGAGCGGATAGCGCCGCTCCTGAAGGATGTCGAACAATCCTTGTACTTTATCGATTCCGGAGCAGAAAAAATGCAGACCCTGATTGACGGTCTGCTCAAACTGTCCCGCATCGGTTCAATGGAACTGACTCTCCAAACAGTCCATATGAACGGACTGATGAGATCCATTATTGAGGGGTTGCAATACCAAATCCAAAAGGCCGGCTGTGAAATTACCGTTGACAATCTTCCGCCCTGTCACAGCGACCTTTATCAGGTCAATCAGGTCTTTACCAACCTGCTGGACAATGCCGTCAAATTCCTGGATCCTTCCCGCCCCGGCAAAATTCACGTGACCGGGCAGGAAAGAAACGGCGTCTGTGAATATCGAGTCATCGACAACGGCATCGGCATCGCACCGGAACACCATGAAAAAATCTTCGAAATCTTCCACCGGCTCAATCCGGACGGTCCTGTCAAAGGAATCGGTTTAGGATTGGCCATCGTCCGTCGGATTCTCGACAAACTGGACGGGACCATCCGAGTCATATCAGAAGACGGAAGGGGAGCTGAATTTATTGTAACTTTGCCTGCGGTTCCCGCTTCGTAAAAAGTCGACAAAGACGATTCCTTATCTTTCCCTTTTTTCCTCTCCCAAAAGAATTTCCAAGAAATCTTTCAAGTTTTTAGACCCAAACGGGCGAAACATTTCGCGGGGAGAGAAATAAAAGGTCTGAACCGATTAAAGTGGGAATGCTATATGCATCTGAGCCGAACCGTTTTTTCCCTCCTGCTCACAGGAACCCTCATCATCCAACAATCCCCTGCCCGGACTCCTTCATCTTCCCGCCCCCTGCAGATGTCCGCTGCCGGCGTTGACCGAGACATACTCCATGCCGCCACGTTCAACATCCGAGTCGGCCGTTACGCGTCCGGCAGCCGGGATTGGTCCCGGCGGCGAGCCATGGTCATTTCTCTCCTGGCGGCGGAACAATACGATGTCATCGGTCTCCAGGAAGCCCTGCCCTATCAACTGGGTGAAATCCTCCAGGGGCTGCCCCAGTACGAAGCTTACGCCGTCGGACGCAGCGATGAGCCAGACAAGGGAGAAACTTGCGCCATTCTTTATAAGAAAAATCGTTTTTACAGAATTGATTCCGGCACAATCTGGTTCTCCAATTCCCCCTGGGAGCCCGGCTCCAAATTTGCCGGCACACTCTTTCCCCGGATTTGCAGCTGGGTACGCCTGGCCGACCTGGAAACCGCCCGCTCTTTTTACGTCTATAACGTTCACCTGGACAATCTGTCTCAGCGGGCCCGCGCACGAAGCATTGAAATCTTGAACGATCTGATTGCCTTCCGGAAACACAAGGACCCTTTCCTTGTGATGGGGGACTTCAATATGGAAATTGACAACCCGGCGATGCAGATTCTTCAAAATGCCGGAAAAAACAGAATGCTGGACACATGGGCAGCCCTCTACCCCCACCGATTAGACGAAGGAACGTATCACAAATTCCACGGCTCCATCCTCGGCTCAAAAATCGATCATATACTCGTCGATACAAGGGTTCGGGTACTGGCCGCTGCGATAAACCGTCGGGACTTTTCAGGCCGCTATCCCTCCGACCACTACCCCGTCTCCGCTCTCGTTCAGATTCCGTAGGCCGATTCATTCACCGGAAGCGGCTGTCGTTTTAGCGGCAGACTTCGTTTCTGGGGAAGCTGAACCGGCCGATTTTTCACTTTTCGGCTTCGGGGAGTCTTTTTCGGAGGCCTTTTTATAACTTTCCGAGCGGTAATCCGTCTGATAAAAACCGCTGCCTTTAAAAAGCACACCGGCTCCGGTCCCCAGCAGCCGTTTCAGTTTCGACTTTCCGCAGTGAGGGCATTTCTTCCGGGGAGATTCCGTGATGGACTGAAAAATCTCCATCGTCTGTCCGCAGGAATCACAAAGATATTCATACGTCGGCATAATCAAGACTCCTCAGAATGTTCTTTGGACTGTTCCGTATCTTCCAACCCGTCAGATGCGGATTCCGCCATAGATTCTGTCGGCGGGCTTGGAGGAAGCTTATTGACAATCACCTTGGCCGGACGAAGCACCTCATCGCCCAGGAGGTAGCCCGATTGATGCACCTCAAGCACAACATTATCTCCCTGCTCGGGTCGTGTACAGGTCATTAGTGCCTCGTGCGGCCCGGGCGTAAAGGGCTGGCCCACCGGCTCCATTTTACGAACCCCCAGGCCGTTCAGGGTAGCCAGCATATGGTCATACACCATCTGAACCCCTTCAATCAGTTTCGGCAGAACCTCCGGACCGGTCTGATTCGACACCGAAGCCAGAGCATGCTCCAGATTGTCCAGCGAAGACAGCCACGACCGCAAAAGCGTTCTTTTCTCGTAGGCCACGGCATCCGCAATCTGCCGAGCTGTGCGTTTTTGATAATTGGCATAATCCGCACTAAGCCGCTGGAGCTGCTCAAAAAGCTTCTGCTTCTCCTCTTCGAGAGCCCTGCACTTCTCCTGCAGCTCCGCCAATTCCTGCGGCACAGAGTCCGTTTTTTCCTTTTCTTTTTCCTGTTTATCCGGTTTCTGCGTCATAGGGACTTTCCTTATACGCCGAAATGTCTGCGTATCCGTTCAAAAAAACTGCGGCTTTCTGAATCTGTCTGCTTGGACTCAATCTCTGCATACTGCCGCAGAAGACGTTCCTGTTCGGGTGTAACTCGACGGGGAATCTCTACAGCCGTCTGAACCAGCAAATCTCCTTTCGCGCCGGTCCGCAAGTCCGGCAATCCCTGTCCGCGCACCCGAAAAATGCTGCCGTGCTGAGTCCCCGGAGGAATCTTCAGCTGACGCGTTCCATCCAGAGTCGGCACGTCAATCGTCGTTCCGAGCGTCAGCTGGGTGAAACTCAGCGGCACTGTCACCATCAAATCCGAACCATTCCGCATCAGGAACGGATGCGCTTTGATTCGCACATAGCAGTACAAATCCCCGTGCGGTCCGCCGAAACGGCCGGGCTCGCCTTCGCCGCTGACCCGAATGCCCTGCCCCTCATGGACCCCCGGCGGAATCTTGACCGTCAGGGTGCGCTGCCGGGGCGTTGTACCGGTCCCCCGACAGGTTCGGCACGGGTCTGTGATAATTTGTCCGCTTCCGCGGCACTGCGGACAGGTCGAAACCATCTGGAAAAATCCGCCCAGACCGGCCCGCTGAACCTGTCCGCTGCCTCCGCAGGTCGGACAGCGGCTCGGGGATTTTCCCTGAGCAACCCCGCTGCCGCGGCAGTCGCTGCAGGTATCCTGACGCGTAAACTCAATCGTCTTTTCCGTTCCCCGGGCTACCTCTTCGAGGGTCAGCTCCACCGTCGTTTCCAGGTCATACCCTCGAACCGGCCCCCTCGCTGCCCCGGTTCGGCTTCGGCGACCGAAAAAATCTCCGAAGATATCCCCGAAGATGTCGCCGAACATATCTCCGATATCTTCGACGTTCATCCGGCTGTAGTCATGGACGCCGACTCCCCGGAGTCCGTCATGACCGTACTGGTCATAGCGTTTCCGTTTTTCCGGGTCGCTGAGCACTTCGTAGGCCTCGGCACACTCTTTGAATTTGGCCTCGGCCTCTTTGTTGCCGGGGTTTTTGTCCGGATGGTACTTGATGGCCATTTTTCGATAGGCGCGTTTAATCTCATCGGGCGTGGCATTGCGCTCCACACCCAGCACTTCATAGTAGTCGCGTTTGGCCATCGTCGCCTCAATCAGAAAACAATGCCGCGTCCGAATCATTCACCGGTCAGCCGGCAATCCGGACGCGGCACTGAGGTTGCTGCTCGATTAGAACACCGCACCCGGCACGGCATTCTCCTTTTTGTCTTCTTTCAGTTCCGTAATCACCACATTGGTGGTAAGCATCAGACCGGCCACCGAAGCGGCGTTCTGCAGGGCCGTCCTGGCCACTTTTGCCGGGTCGATGATGCCGGCCTTGAACATATCGACATACTGGCCCGTCAGGGCATCATAGCCGATTGTCTCGCCCTTCTCGAGCAGTTCAGCTACGACGACCTGGCCGTCTCCGCCGCCGTTGTCCACAATCTGGCGAGTCGGGGCCTTCAGGGCCTCAATCACAATATCATATCCGATCTTTTCATCGCCCTTGGCCTTGGCCCGGGCCTTTTCCACTTCCGCAATTGCCCGCAGGAAGACCACCCCGCCGCCGGGAACAATGCCTTCCTCGGCCGCCGCCTTGACGGCATGCAGCGCATCCTCCAGCAGGTCTTTGCGTTCCTTCATCTCTGTTTCGGTCGGAGCACCGGCTTTAATCACCGCCACGCCGCCGGTCAGTTTTGCCAGACGCTCCTGCAGCTTCTCGCGGTCATAATCGCTGGTGGTTTTCTCAATCTGATGACGAATCTGGTCGCAGCGGGCCTGAATGTCCTTCTTCTTGCCGGCCCCCTCAATGATGGTCGTGGTTTCCTTCCCCACTACCACCCGTTTGGCTCGGCCCAGTTGAGACAATTCAATCTTTTCCAGCTTGATGCCCAGGTCCTCCGTAATCACCTGGCCGCCGGTCAGAACGCCGATGTCCTGCAGCATAGCCTTGCGGCGGTCGCCGAAGCCCGGCGCCTTGACAGCACAGACCTTCAGCACGCCCTGCAGCCGGTTAATCACCAGCGCCGCCAGCGCCTCGCCTTCCACATCCTCCGCTACAATCAGCAGAGGTGCGGATACATGAGCAATCTTCTCCAGCAGCGGAATCAGCTCCCGCAGGTTGCTGATTTTCTTTTCATGCAGGAGAATATAGGCGTCTTCGAGCACACATTCGAGGGTATCAGGATTGGTCATAAAATACGGAGAGATGTATCCCTTATCGAACTGCATTCCCTCGACGACCGTCAGTTCGGTCTCCATTCCTTTGCCTTCTTCGACCTCAATAACGCCTTCTTTGCCGACCTTGTCCATCGCCTGCGCTAGAATCTCGCCGACCTCCGGATTGTTGTTGGCGCTGATGGTGCCGACCCGGGCAATGTCCTCATGCCCCTTGACCGGCTTGCTGGCGGACTTGATATACTCAATTGCAGCCTCAGCGGCTTTGGTAATACCCCGCTGAATCGCCACCGGATTCACACCAGACGTCACATACTTCAGCCCTTCTGTATAAATGGCCTCCGCCAGAACCGTTGCGGTCGTCGTACCGTCTCCGACTACATCGCTGGTCTTGCTGGCTACCTGATTGACCATCTTGGCCCCGACATTCTGGAACGGCTCGGGCAGCTCGATTTCCTTGCTGACCGATACGCCGTCTTTGGTAATCTTCGGCGAGCCGTAGCTTTTCTGCAGCAGCACATTCTTGCCGGTCGGTCCCATCGTGACCTTTACCGCTGCAGCCAGACGGGACAACCCCTCTTTCAGCTGGGCTCGCGCCTGTTCCTGAAACATCATCTGTTTTGCCATATGTTCCTAAACCTCCCGCCTTTGCAGGCGTTTGCTGGAATCCTGTCCTTTTTCCTTACTGTTCGACAACGCCTAAGATTTCGCTTTCGCGAAGAATCTTATACTCCACGCCGTCGATTTCCACATCACTGCCGCTGTATTTGCCGAAGAGCACAATATCATTTTTGCTCACGGACATCTTGGCCCGGGTCCCGTTTTCCAGCCGTTTGCCTTCCCCGACGGCAATCACCTTGCCCATCAGGGGTTTTTCCTTGGCCGTATCCGGCAGGACAATGCCGCCCGGAGTCTTTTCTTCCGCTTCCTGAGGCTTTACGACAACTCGATCATCCAGTGGTTTGAGTTTCATAGGGTTCCTCTCCTGTTATCTTCTTTCAAAGTTTCCGTATTGATTGCTTCCATTACATCATATCCATATCATCCATGTCTTCCATGTCCGGACCGCCGCCGAACCGGTCGCGTTTATTGCCCTTCTTGTTGTCCTTGGGCTTTTCCGTCACGACGCAGTCCGTTGTCAGCAGCAGACCCGCCACGGAAGCCGCATTCTGCAGAGCAATGCGCGTCACTTTTACCGGGTCAATCACGCCGGCATCCAGCAGGTCTTCATAGGTATCCTTGTCTGCGTTATACCCGAAGCCGCCCTTGCCCTTGGCCACCTTGCTGACCACCAGCGCCCCGACGGCACCGGCATTTTCTGCAATCCAGTAGCAGGGCATCTTCAGGGCATTCATAACAATTTCCGCACCGGTTTTTTCATCACCCTTCAGGTCCAGCTTGGCCACTTCCTCGATGCAGCGCACCAGCGCCACCCCGCCGCCGGGCACAATGCCTTCCTCAATCGCCGCTCGGGTCGCATGCAGCGCATCTTCAATGCGGGCTTTCTTTTCCTTCATCTCCGCTTCACTGGCGGCTCCCACATTGATTTGCGCTACGCCGCCGGTCAGCTTGGCCAGCCGCTCCTGCAGTTTTTCCCGGTCGTAATCACTTGTGGTGGTCTCAATTTCACTCTTGATTTGAGCAATGCGGCCCTGGATGGCCTTCTCTGAGCCGGCCCCTTCAATAATTGTTGTATTCTCGCTGTCAACGGTCACCTTGCGGGCCTGGCCCAACTGAGACAGACGAACCCGATCCAGCTCAATGCCCAAATCCTTGAAAATGGGCTCGGCACCAGTGAGAATCGCAATATCCTCCAGCATCGCTTTTCTTCTGTCGCCGTAGCCGGGGGCCTTGACCGCCGCCACCTGCAGAATCCCCCGCAGCTTGTTGACCACCAGCGTCGCCAGCGCCTCGCCTTCCACATCCTCGGCGATAATCAGAAGCGGACGCTTGACCCGGGCGATTTCCTCCAGCAGCGGAACCAGTTTGGCTACGTTGCTGATTTTCTCCTCATAGACAAGAATATAGGGCTTCTCCAGCTCGCAGACCATATGGTCCGGGTCCGTGACAAAGTGCGGAGAAAGATAACCGCGGTCAAACTGCATTCCTTCCACATACTCGACGGTGGTCTCCAGGCCGCGCCCTTCTTCCACCGTAATGACACCGTCCTTGCCCACCCGCATAAAGGCCTCGGCCATCTTTTTACCGATTTCGAAATCATTGTTGGCACTGATGGCGGCAATGTTGATGATGTCATCTTTCTTGGAAATATCGATGGGCTTGGCGAGTGATTTCAGTTTTTCCACCGCCGCCGCCACGGCCTTCTGGATTCCCCGATTCAGAGCCATTGCATCGGCTCCGGCGGCCAGATTCTTATAGGCCTCTTTAAAAATCGCTTCGGCCAGGACCGTCGCCGTTGTCGTACCGTCCCCGGCCACTTTCGAGGTCTTGCTGGCGGCCTCCCTCACCAGCTTTGCCCCCATATTCTCTGTTTTGTCCAGCAGTTCAATCTCTTCAGCTACTGTCACACCGTCTTTCGTTACAGTCGGGCCGCCCCAGCCCTTGTCAATGACGGCATTTCGACCGCGGGGTCCAAGAGTGGACTTGACCGCGGCAGCAAGTTTTTCCACGCCGGCCAGCAAGGCACTGCGGGCATCTGTTTCAAACGCTAATTGTTTCGCTGCCATAGCACTTCTCTCTCCTGTGTTTCTTCTTCTACTCTGTCTCCGTACTTATTTGGCAAAACCTTTTATGCAAACCAAATACCAAAGCGAATATTGCCAAACAGTCAAGAAGGTCCTTTTTTCCCTAAAGAATTGCTTCCATTAAAGTTATAAAATCTCTCTCTTTGGAACAAAATCTCAGAATTTGGTCCTGTTCTGCCAATTTAAGCCGGATAAAAAGCTAAAGAACGGTCAACTTGACAGGTTATAAAGGAATTCCGGATAAAAGAAAATTATTTTCTGGTCTTTTCCGTGATTTCCGGCGGGCGTATATAATAAGGGACTAATTTGAGAGGTTCTTCAAACTCGCCGGAAAGATATTTCTGATACGCAATTCGAAGTATCCCGCCGGCACGTGCCGACCAATAGTCCTCAGGAAAAATCTCAATGCCGGCAGAATCAAACAAATCTCTGTGGTAAAAAAGTCCTTCGCCTACTACAGCGGAATTACCCAACATCTGAAGTTGACAAACAAGTTGTTGAGACGATATCAGCATATCTCCGATATGTTTTATCCACTTATTGACATCCCATTTATAAACAGCTGAAAAAAAAGAATTGTGTTTGGCATCGAGAACTACAGCCAGATACTTTAAAGAGCTGTTCAATTTCCCGACATACTCAGTCGTGTTATGCGCTATTGTATCGAGAGTGTTGACAGAAACAAGGGGGATTTTCCGAGCAAAACTGAGCATTTTTGCCGCCGTAACGGCGATTCGAAGACCCGTAAAACTTCCCGGCCCGATGGTAAAACAAAACACATCTATGTCTTTCAATGAACAGCCGGATTCTTTCAGAACCGTTTCCATCGATTCAAACAGTTCGCTGCTGTGTCTCATCTTCCCGGAAAAGACCTTCTCTGCCAACAGAATCTCCCCTCTCCCGACGGCCGTCGAACCGATACGGCCCGAACAATCAATCGCCAGCAAATACGGTCCTTCTCTTTTCAATCTCTCTCTTTCCGCACAGTGTTTTTTGGGGTTCCCACAACCGGCGGAATCATAAAGACCCCTGACAGGAAAAACAAGAATCAGTTCACAAAGTTTTGGGTTTTTTCCCTTGCAAGAACTATTGGTTGGCTTTACACTGACCTGTCAATCCGAGGGGAGTGCCTATAATGGTTCGTCGGATGGTTTTGAAAACGTCATAATTATATGAAATGCTGGAGGTAACGGTGTCAACAACTGACAAGTTCAAAAAAGGGTATCTGCCTTGGTTCTGCATGCTTGCCTTGACGATGATCTTGACCGGTTTTGCCCTGCAGTCCGTCTTCGCCGAAACACTCACAGAAAAACAATCCAAACAAAAACGGGCGGAAGAATACATCCGCGTCGCGCAGGAGCAAATCAAACGCGGCCTGTATCAATCCGCCGAGACGCTCCTCAAAGAAATTCGTGACAATTATGCTCCTTATCTGACAGATTCCCAGATTGCAACGGTTGAAGCCCTCTCCAAACAGACGGCCGAAGCCCTCGAAGCCCGCCGCAGAATCCCGGACATAATCAAACAGGCCGAAGAGTTGTCCGCCTCCGGACAGCATCAGCAGGCCATAACCCTTCTGAACGGGGTGCTGGCCAGCCCGTATCTGTCTGAAAAAGAACGCTCCACTATCCAGGGGATTCTTCAAAACATACAAGCCAATCTCTCTGCTGAACGGGCTCGAATCCAGGCCGTTTATGACCAGGCTGTTGAGGATTACAAGCAAAAGAATTATGAAAAAGCCAAGGCCGGTTTTATGCAGGCGGCTCAGTCCGGCATTGAGGTCACCGGTTCCATTTCGCCGATGGACTACCTGAAAATGATTGACCAGCTCCAGCAAACCCCGCCCCCTGCACAGCCGGCAGCACCAGCGGAGCCCGCCCTAAAACCGGAAGAACAGATTGAAGTCGAAATCATGCAGATGGTCCCGGAAAAACCGGCTCCGGCCGAACCGTCGGCGGAAGAAAAAGCCGCGGTTTCCCCGGCTCCCGCCGAAGCTCCTGCGGCACCCCTGCCCGAACCCAATGAAGCACCGAAAACCAAGCCGGCTGCAATTCCACCCGCACCGATCGAACCGACCCAGACAGCACCCTCGGCAACAACAGATTCCTATCTGAATGAAGTTCTGCGAAAGCAATCCGTCCAAATCGGATACGTTACTGCGATTGTTCAGGATGCCTTAGCCAAGGCCGACCAATCGTTAGCTCAAAAAGACTTTACCCAGGCCCGTCAGTCTCTTCGAAGAGCTTTTGCCGCTATTGAAACCAACAAACTTCTGCTCGGCGATGAATTATACAAAAGTTTCCAGCTCCAGCTGGCTCAAAAGGAAGAAGAAGTCAATCGTAATCAGGATGCTTTTACCGCCGCGCAGCAGCAGCAGCAGGAACAGCAGGCCCGTCAATTAGCTGAACAAAACCGAACAGAAATGGAACAGCGGCGGGCCAAAGCCATTGCCGATTTTATGCAGAGGGCGTATGCATTTCTGGATGAGCAGCGGTATGAAGAAGCCCTCGGACAGCTGGAACAGCTGCTGGCCGTGGACCCGCTCAATCAAAACGCCTTAATCCTGAAGAAGACTCTCGAAGACACCGTCCGATGGAGAGAGCAGCGGGCCATTCAGGAAGAATCGCAAAAAGAGGAACTGCGGCTGCTTCTGGAAGCAGACCGACGCTCCATCCCCTACTACAACGAAATCACCTATCCGAAAAACTGGAAGGAAATTGCCGCCCGGCGGGAAGCTGCAGAAAAAGAAGACCTTGACCCCAAAACCACAGCTGTAGAAAAACAGCTCGAAACCATCGTGGATTTGTCCAGCTCCATCACAGAGGAAACCACCTTTGAGGAAGCGATTGAGATTTTGCGAAATGCTGTGGACCCGGCCCTGCGCATTACTCCCATCTGGGCGAATCTGGTTGATACGGCCTTCGTTCAGCGGGAGAATCCCCTGAACATCCCGGGAGCCAGCATGCAGGGAATTACGCTCAAGATGGCTCTGGAGCTGGTTATTAACGCTGTTAACGCCAGCGCTATCTCTGAAATCGGCTATATGATTAAGGAAGGCGTGATTATTATCGCGACTCTCGAATACCTCGATACAAACGTCACGAACCGCTACTTCCACAAAATCTATGACATCTCCGAACTGCTCAGCCCGCCTGCCAACTTCGATGAATACAACAGCGGCGGCTGGGGCGGAGCCGGCGACGGCGGTACAGGCGGCGGTGGGACAGGCGGCGGCGGGAGCAGCCGAAGCGGCGGCATGAGAGGCGGTATGGGCGGGGGTATGGGAGGGATGGGAGGCGGTATGATGGGAGGAGGGATGATGGGAGGGGGCATGATGGGAGGAGGGATGATGGGAGGAGGCATGATGGGAGGCGGTATGGGCGGAATGGGAGGAGGCATGATGGGCGGGATGATGATGACTGGTATGAGCGGAAACTGGCGAGGCGAAATCCGAGCCATCGAAATTATTTATCTGCTCCAGCAAACAGTCCGTCCCCTCAGCTGGTATCTGGAAGGCGGCGAGGGACGCGTCTGGCAGTACAACGCTCGAAAACTGATTGTCTATCAAACCGCCGATGTACACAAAGAAGTCGAAGATTTCCTCAAAAAGCTCAAAGAAGGGATTGGAGACCAGGTCGCTATCGAGGCCCGTTTCCTCCTTGTGGATGAAAACTTCCTCGAAGAAATCGGCTTTGATATGGACATTGCCAAATGGAAAATCGGCGGCCAGTTCGGCGGCGGTACCGGAATTATCGAAAACATCAACCAGGATTCCATCAATCTGGCCAGACCGAAATCAACCTTTATCCCATCCAGCTTGGGAGATGCAACAACAACAGGAACCCCGCTGCGTTCTTCCCTGGACATGGAATTCAGCTGGGGGGATACTCTTGATAACCTGCAGGTGGAGTTCCTGATTCGCGCTACTCAGATGCATCGGAATACGAAGTCTCTTTCGGCGCCGAAGGCCATGGTCATGAACGGCGAATCGGCCAATATCGAAGTGATTACGGAGCGCAGAATCAAAACCGATGCCAGCTTTACAACAGAAACGCTGACAACGTTGGCCGGGACCGACCGAACCGTGGCTTACTTTGAACACGACATTGAAGACTTCGACACCGGCGTCCGGCTTAATATTATGCCCACGATTACTGAAGACAAAAAATATGTCCTCCTGCGTATCATTACTTACATGGACATGCTCACCAATTTGGAGACAGACACGGCCGTGGGTCTGATGCCTACACCGGAAGGCGGCGGCGAAATCGTTACGGAAGACTACAGTTTGCCGACGATTCAGACCTCTTCCATTGAAACCCGCGTCTCCGTACCGGACCGCGGAACGGTCCTGCTGGGCGGTCTGACCATGACGGGCGAGTATGAAATTGAAGCGGGCGTTCCCGCTCTGAGCAAATTGCCGATTCTCGGACGGCTCTTCTCCAATCGAAGTACAGTCAAGGATAAGTCGATTCTTCTGATTCTTGTCAAGCCGACCATTGTGCTTCGTGAGGAGGCCGAACAAGACGCTGTTGCTTCCTTGAAGCCGTTCTAACTAGAGTCTTGGGAAACCAAAAAGGGCACGCTGGCTGCGTGCCCTTTTTTTATGCCCTTCACCCGGAAAGAGATTAGGAATAAGCCCGTTCTTTGACCTGCTGATATCCCAGATGGGCCATCAGATGGTCCAGAATCACCATCGCCGTATAGTTTTCCGCTACCGGCCATATCCGCCCCACAATGGTCGGGTCTCTGCGGGTAATGGCTGCCAAAGTCTTATTTTCAAGCGTATATTTATCGATTGTATGCTGCTGCTTATCAATCGTGGGGGTCGGCTTGACGGCCAGCCGCACTACAATATCCTGCCCCGTAGAAAGTCCGCCGGTAATCCCGCCGGCGTTATTGGAGTCAAAAACAACCTTCCCATTTACGCTGCGCATCGGGTCATTGCTTTGAGAACCGGTCATATTTTTGACGGCAAATCCGGCTCCAACCTCCACACCCTTGACGGCGCCAATGCCGAGCATGCGTCCCAGCTCTGCATCCAGCTTGTAAAAAACCGGCTCCCCGAGCCCCACCGGCACGCCCGTTACCCGCACCTCCACTACTCCTCCCGACGAATCGCCGGTCCGGGTAATTTTATTGCAGGCCTCCAGCATCGCTTCCGCCGCCTTGATATCCGGACAATTAACAACAGGATGAACCCCATACCGCTCTGCTATTTCAGCCGGCGACAGATGCGGTGCCTTAGCCCGTATTTGATCGATTTCCTGCTCAATCTGAGCAAAAATCCTCATCTTTTCCAAAAAACGCATTTCAGGAGTGATTCGTTTCTTGACATATATCTCCTGATAAAACGGGTCCGTATCGTGGCGCATCCTCTTGTAGCGTTCGGTATAGTCAAACACAGCATCAGAATCCATCTGGGGACAGGACACCCCTGCCGCTTCTTTGATAAATGAAAAAACACGGATTCCAAATCGTTTGAGGACCTGCTTGGCTGTATAACCGGCCGCCACAATCGTCGAAGTATAGCGTCCGCTGAAAATCCCGGCCCCAATCGCATCATCATCCGGCCCATATTTCATAAAAGATGCATACGATGCATGCCCGGGACGCGGAGTCCGATTGGTATCCTGATATTGTTTTATATGAATGAAATGACGGTCCAAATTAGGGATTAAAATTGTCAGGGGCGTCCCGTTGGTATGATTGCGGTTGCCCGCATTTTCGATTGTATCCGCCGCATTCACCCCTGTATAAATGACTGGCAAATCCGGCTCTTTTCTGGGGCTGGACAGTTCGTCAGCACCCGGCTTTCGAAGCAGCAAATCCCCATAGATTTCCTGTTCTGTAAACACCATCCCCGGCGGCAACCCCTGCACGATCGCCGTTAGACCTTCCTGATAGGAACCGCCGGCTACAGTAACCTGAAAAAACCGGCCGATGTGGCAGCCAATCATAATCGTCTCCTAAAAGTGTTTCTATAAATCGAATCGGAGGTTTTTTATCAAATTAACCCCTGCGTTTCAATAAAAATGTGATATTTTGCTCTTGACAAAACATAAATGGGCGATATTTTTATATGATTAGTAGGAATAGTAGTATATAAAGTCAATCGATATATACCGGAAAATGCGAATTTCAACAAAAACTCGTTATGGAACCCGTTTCCTCATTGAGCTGGCCTGCCATTACGGAAAAGGGCCTGTTTATATGAAGGATATTGCAAATGCGGAAGGTATTTCTGAAAAATACTTGAGCCAAATTTTAATCACATTGCGCTCCGCAGGACTGGTTGACGGCTTTCGCGGTGTCCACGGCGGGTACGTGTTAAGCCGCCCCCCTTCCCAAATCACAGTTCGCGAAATTGTGAGTATTTTAGAGGGAGGATTATCCATTATTGACTGCACGCAGATGCCCAATTCCTGTCCCCGACAGCATAATTGTTCAAGCCAAAGTGTCTGGCGAAAAGTCGAACAGACCCTTTCTGAAGTACTTGAATCAATCACTTTAGAACAACTGGCCCGCCAGCATCAGGGGAAAAAAGGGCAGAGCCAGCCCATGTACTATATTTAAACCTGAAGAGGATGAAATGCAGAAAAAAGAGCGGACTTTCAAACTCGAAACCTTAGCCGTTCACGGCGGGCAGATTCCTGATCCTGCAACCGGAGCCAGGGCTGTTCCAATCTATCAAACCACTTCCTATCAATTCCGCGATACCGACCATGCGGCCAATCTTTTCGCCCTGAAAGAGTTTGGAAACATATACACACGTCTGATGAACCCGACTACAGACGTTCTGGAAAAACGTATGGCCGTTTTGGACGGAGGCATCGGAGCCCTGGCTGTCGCCAGCGGTCAGGCTGCCATTACCCTGGCTTTATTAAACATTGCTCAGGCGGGCGATGAGATTGTCTCCGCCGACAATCTTTACGGCGGCACATACAATCTTTTTCACTATACCTTTCCCAGAATGGGCATTCAGGTTCGATTTGTCCCCTCCAATGACTTGAACGCTCTGCGGAAAGCCATCACTCCCAAAACCAAAGCTGTCTATGCCGAAAGCATTGGAAATCCGAAGCTCGATGTAGCGGACTTGGAAGGAATCGCTGCGGTGGCGCATCAGCACGGTATCCCATTCGTTCTGGACAATACCGTCTCCCCCTATCTGCTTCGCCCGATTGATTACGGAGTCGACATTGTCGTGTATTCTGCCACTAAGTTCATCGGCGGACATGGAACATCCCTGGGAGGACTGATAGTCGATTCGGGAAAATTTGACTGGACAAACGGCCGCTTTCCGCTGATTGCGGATCCTGACCCCAGTTATCATAACCTCAATTTCGTGGAAGCCCTCAAGCCCCTCGGGAACATTGCCTACATTATCAAGGCCCGCGTTACCCTGCTCCGAGATATGGGACCCGCTATGTCCCCCTTTAATGCTTTCCTGCATCTTCAGGGACTTGAAACCCTGCACCTGCGAATGCCGCGACATTCGGAAAATGCATTAACTGTTGCTCAATACCTTCAGAATCACCCCGCCGTCTCTTGGGTTCGCTATCCGGGACTTCCTTCCAGCCCGGAAGCAGAGCGCACCAAAAAATATCTGCCCAAAGGTGCAGGGGCCATCGTAGGATTCGGCATCAAGGGAGGATTAGAAGCAGGGAAAAAGTTTATTAATTCACTGGAACTAATTTCTCATTTGGCCAATATCGGGGATGCCAAGTCCCTGGCCATCCATCCGGCCTCCACCACCCATCAGCAGCTGTCTCCGCAGGAACAGTTGGCAACAGGGGTTACGCCGGACTTTATCCGCCTTTCAATCGGGATTGAAAACGTTGAGGATATTATCGACGATATCGAACAGGCCCTGTCAAAAGCCGTCGGATGAGTTTAGGGGGTTTTCTGTTGTTCTTTTTCTCTGTCGGATGACCGATCGAAACCCACAGGTTTGGTCTGATTGAACGACAGAGACAGAAAATATAGAAGCAGCAATAAATACGAAAGCCCTATTCCTGCAGGAACGGCAAACATTCCTTATCCTCTCTGGTCGCCTTTTGTTGAACGTGATTATTATAACGGCAAATTGATAAGAGAAAGATAAAAATATTTTTATTATACATTTATTGTCGCCATAATAGGTCTTATATGACTACTTTCTCTCTTCCTTTTGTCTTCACGATTCTTTCGGAAAGCCCGAAAAACCGTTGCCTGACTGAAGAGAAAATGATATAAAGTCGGTTTTCTTTTACGACGGGACTTTCGATTTCCCTCTGTAGGATTTGAACTCTGAATGGAGAAACCCTTATGGCACGAAAAATGGTTACTATAGACGGCAATACGGCCGTTGCCCACGTAGCACATGCTACCAACGAAGTCATCGCAATTTACCCGATTACCCCCAGCTCCCCTATGGGAGAAATGTCCGACGCCAAAAGCGCCGCCGGTCAGCGAAATATCTGGGGGACAATTCCTTCCGTCATGGAAATGCAGTCAGAAGGCGGAGCGGCCGGTGCCGTCCATGGGGCTTTGCTGGCAGGAGCGTTAACAACTACATTTACTGCCTCTCAGGGACTCCTGCTGATGATTCCAAATATGTACAAAATCGCCGGAGAACTCCTGCCGACCGTATTCCACGTATCGGCCCGTTCGCTGGCCTGTCAGGCCCTGAGTATTTTCGGGGACCACTCGGACGTGATGGCCGTGCGGCAAACGGGGTTTGCCCTCCTGGCTTCCTCCAATGTCCAGGAAGTAATGGATATGGCTCTCATTGCTCAGCAGGCCACGCTGGCCAGCCGAGTCCCCTTCCTGCATTTCTTTGACGGCTTCCGAACCAGTCACGAAGTTCAAAAAGTCGAAGAACTGACCTTTGAGGATATGCGGGCAATGATTGATGACAAACTGGTAGCAGCCCACAAAGCCCGCGCCCTCAATCCAGACCGCCCGATGATCAGCGGTACCGCTCAAAACCCCGATGTCTATTTCCAGGGACGGGAAACCGTCAACCCGTTCTATCTGGCCTGCCCGGAAATCGTCCAGCAGACCATGGACAAGTTCGCCAAAATCGTCGGCCGGCAGTATCATCTTTTCGACTATATCGGAGCCCCCGATGCGGAAAAGGTCATTGTGATTATGTGCTCCGGTGCCGACGTGGTACACGAAACGGTTGATTATCTGAACAGCAAAGGACAAAAAGTCGGCGTGTTGAAAGTTCGGCTTTATCGGCCCTTCAGCAGCAAACATTTCGTTCAGGCCCTTCCGAAAACCGTAAAAAAGATTGCGGTTTTGGATCGCACCAAAGAACCCGGTTCCATCGGCGAACCGCTTTATTTGGATGTCCGCACGGCCGTTGGGGAAGGAATGTCCGAAGGGTGGGCACCGTTTAAGGATTATCCCAAAATTATCGGCGGACGCTACGGTCTGGGCTCCAAAGATTTCACCCCCGCAATGGTCAAAGCCGTCTTCGACAATCTAGATGCCGCACAGCCGAAAAATCACTTCACTGTCGGCATTACGGACGACGTCTGCCGGACAAGTCTGGAAGTCGACGAATCCTTTGACATCGGCGGCCGAACCTTTACAGGAATGTTCTACGGACTGGGGTCTGACGGAACGGTCGGAGCCAACAAGAACAGCATCAAAATCATCGGCGAAGAAACCCCGAATTACGCTCAAGGCTATTTCGTCTATGACTCCAAAAAAGCCGGGGCCGTTACGGTATCGCATCTGCGGTTTGGTCCCGATCCCATTCGCAGCCCGTATCTCATCAGCCGGGCGGACTTTGTGGCCTGTCACAATCCGAGCTTTCTCGAAAAATACGATATGCTGTCGAATCTGAAGCCCGGCGGAACCTTCCTGCTGACCAGCAGTCACGGCCCCGACAAAGTCTGGGATACCCTGCCCTACGAGGTTCAGCAGCAAATCATTGACAAGAAAATCAATTTCTATGTTATCGATGCCATCGGCATTGCCGAACAGCTCGGGCTGGGCAGCCGCATCAATGTCATCATGCAGACGGCTTTCTTCAAAATCAGCAATGTTATTGATATTCAGCAAGCGGTAACGGCGATTAAGGATGCCATCAAAAAGACCTACGGCAAAAAAGGTGAAAAAATCGTACAGATGAATAATGCCGCCGTGGACCAGGCCCTCGAAAAAGTTTACAAAGTCCAGGTGCCTTCGAAAGCCACCAGCAAGATTCGAATGGCCAAAATGGTGCCGGATGACGCCCCCGAATTCGTCCGCACCGTCACGGCAGAAATTATGGCCGGACGCGGCGACAAACTGCCTGTCAGCAAGATGCCCTGCGACGGCAAATTCCCCACAGGTACAACCCAATATGAAAAACGCAACATCGCCGTTCATATTCCGGTCTGGGAGCCGGACCTGTGCATTCAATGCGGCCAATGCTCTTTTGTCTGTCCTCACGCCGCCATTCGCATCAAAGCGTATGACCCCAGCTGCCTGAAAAATGCTCCGGCGGCTTTTAAGAGCATCGATGCCAAAGGCAAGGAGTTTGCCGGGATGAAATTTACCGTGCAGGTCGCTCCGGAAGACTGCACCGGATGCGAGGCCTGCGTCGTGAATTGCCCGGCGGTTGAACGCGATGCCAACAAGCAGCCGACCGGACGGAAGGCCATCAATATGGCCCTTCAGGAACCGCTGCGGCTTCAGGAGCGGGAAAACTTCCGCTTCTTCCTGTCCATTCCCAACACAGACCCGAAAAAGTTTAAACTGGCCTCCATTAAGGGCAGTCAGCTGGTTCCGCCGCTCTTTGAGTTCTCGGGGGCCTGTGCCGGCTGCGGCGAAACAGCCAACATCAAACTGATCAGCCAGCTGTTCGGCGACCGGCTTTATATTGCCAATGCCACCGGCTGCTCTTCCATTTACGGCGGCAACCTTCCGACCACACCCTATACCAAACGTGCCGACGGACGAGGCCCAACCTGGAGCAACAGTCTTTTCGAAGACAATGCCGAATTCGGACTTGGGATGCGTCTGGCAATCAACAAAATGATGACCCACGCCCTCGAACTGCTCGAGAAGGCGGCTTCCGCCGGATGTGTCCGAAAAGAACTGGCGGAATCCCTCCAAGAAGGAATGAAAACCCAGGATACCCAGGAAGGCATTGAAGCCCAGCGAGCCCGTGTGGAAGAGCTGAAAACCGCCTGCCGTCAAAGCCGCTGTCCGGACTGTGAGCGGCTTCTGACCGTGGCAGACTATCTTGTCCGCAGGAGTGTCTGGATTGTCGGCGGCGACGGATGGGCATACGACATCGGCTACGGCGGATTGGACCATGTCCTGGCCAGCGGTGAAAATGTCAATGTCCTGGTGCTGGACACAGAGGTTTATTCCAATACAGGCGGCCAGATGTCCAAATCGACCCCATTGGGGGCTGTGGCCCAGTTCGCCGCAGGCGGCAAACGTCTTCCCAAAAAAGACATGGGATTAATTGCCATGACCTACGGAAACATCTACGTGGCGTCCATCGCCATCGGAGCCAATCCCGCTCAAGCCGTCAGGGCTTTTGTGGAAGCCGAAAGTTATGACGGACCGTCTTTGATTCTTTCCTATTGCCACTGCATTGCCCACGGAATCGAGGATATGGGCCGCGGATATGAGGAACAGAAAAAGGCCGTTGCCTGCGGTCACTGGCCTTTATACCGGTTTGACCCGCGTCTGGCCCAGCAGGGCAAAAATCCGCTTCAGCTGGATTCCAAGGCCCCCACGCTGGACTTCGGCGAATACGCAAGCGGGGAAAACCGTTTCCGCGTTCTCCAGAAAACCAAGCCGGAAATCGCCGAACAGCTTCTGGAAGAAGCTCGCCGTTACGTTAAGCGGAAATACGCTCTCTACGAAAAGTTGTCGCAAATCGAATGCTGAGTACATGAACAGGCGGTCTTGACAAAAGCAGGACTGCCTGTTCTTTTTCTGCAACACGAGGAACTGTTTATGAGCTTGAAAAGAAAAACAGAGTGGTTATCTCTCCTGCTGGGACTTGCTTTGACAGGATGCGAGCTTTCAAACCGCAATGGTCCTGCTTCCGAAGGGAAAAACACTTTGCCCTGTGAGGACCTCTTGAAGGCACATGCTGTTACAGCGTTCTATCTGCCTGCTGGGAAAACTTATTACACAGAGCAGGAACATCACTTTTGCCCCTCCCTCCAAATACTGGAGATATCCGCTCAGGAACCGGAAGGCACAGTTCAATGGAAATGGGAAAAAGGAGCTTTCAGCTGCTCTGCCGGCGACCCTAAAACATGGCGAGGAGAATGGCGGCCGGAATCCCTACTGGCTCTTTTTTCCGGTTTCCTATACGGCAGCGGCCTTTTATCAGTCAGTCCGGAACCCGAACAAACGCCTGTCAATCTGGAAGGTCAGGTCTACACCGCCATTCCTTTCTTAACAGACTCTGACGGTCTGGAAGCAACTTTATTCAAAAATCAAAAAACAGGCATTATTGAACGTGTAAGAGTTCACAACAAAAAAGACAACAAAACCCTGATGGCGATTCTCTACAATTGGCGCCTTTTGGGAAAAAGGGAAATACTTATTCCGAGAAAAATAGATATATTTGATATTACAAATGGTATTTCTTCTAAAATTCTCCTTATCCAGATAGAATATAAAGAAATTGCGGCTTCTCAATGAACCGATTTCGAAAAAGCGAGTATGAGTACAATATGGAGGTTTTTTACACTTTTTTGTTTAATCCAATAATGCAGAAATCCGGTCTTTTCTCAAGGGCCAACAGCCCTCTTGGGTCAAGTTATAAATAATGTTTCAATAAAGGTTTTACGACCGATATACTACTTAAGAAAGCTTCAAAAGAAACCGATAGCAGGAATGTTAGGAAGAATAGACATTTGCATATTTGTATGTCTATTATATCTATTTTTACTTTTTAACGAGCGAGAAAATGGAAAAAAGAATCTTTTTGGTCAATTTGGGAAACCTTCTGATTCTTTCCCTTCTCTTTGGCTGCTACAATGACCCGTTGGACCCCACTCAAATCGGACGGTTCGAGCCGACCCCAAAGGTGAACGTTATCCTGAACACGCTGGGAGTCGCTGAAGAGCCAAGTCCCGCCTATGAAGGCGCCGAAGACCCCAGACCGGAAGACCTTATCGATTTCCAGACTGATTATGTTTTTGGGCCGGGCGATATTGTCCAAATCAGCATCTTCGAACTCTACCAGGAAGGACAACTATATACAAATAATTATGTGGTCACAGAAACAGGACGCATCTCGATTCCGGATGTCGGGCTTGTCCGAGCAGCCGGCTTGACAGAACCCCAGCTGGAACAGGAAATCCGAGACATCTTATCACCGAACATCCTCAAAAACCCATCCGTCACAGTCAGTTTGGTTGAATCCCAAAAACAATACTTTTCTATTGTCGGACAAGGTCTGGGCACCTCGGGCCGCTTTCCGCTGCCTCGATATACATTCCGATTGACCGATGCTATTGCCTTAACCGGAAGCATTGCGGAATTCAACCTCAGCTATATTTACGTATCTCGTGACGTCCCTGTAGAACAATCCGAAACACTTCCGGCAAGCCCAACAGAAAACGCAGCGTCTATCGAAGAACCACCGGTACAGCCCGCTCCAACCTCGAAACCGCAGCAGACACAGGAAAATGAACTTCTCGAGATTATCACTCCATCCGAGAACGCTTCGAAACGCGGAGGCATCCTGATTGCTTCGGCTGAAATGGCAACACGAGAAGAACTTGAGGAATTGGCTTTACCGGAAGGTTTTGAGGTGCCGCCGCCGGCAGCCCCTGAAGTCACTCCGGAACAGCCCGCCGAAACTCCCCCCTCACCAGGCGAACCTATCGAGTGGGTTTATGAGAATGGAAAATGGATACCGAAAGTCCGTTCCGGTGTACCGCTTGCCAAACAAACACCCCCGCCCGCTGCAGAACCGGCCCGGCAAGTTCCTGAAGAACCCCTGCCGGAAGGTTTTGGCGCAAAAGACATCGGCAAAACAAAAACGACAACGCGAGTTATTCGGGTTCCCGTCGATCGGCTTTTGGCCGGCGATCCCCGCTACAACATTGTCATACGTCCCGGAGACCGAATTACGGTTCCGCTGGACATCATTGGAGAATTCTGGATTTTGGGGAATGTAAATGCACAAGGGCCGTTCCCCCTGACCGGCAGACCTATCACACTCAAACAAGCTATTGCCACAGCGGGCGGGCTGAATCAAATTGCTTATCCGCAGAAAGTAGAGGTAATTCGTCGGTTGGGCAAAAATCCCGCCGGAATGGCTCAGGAAGAAATCGTGCTGGTTGACCTGAAAAAAATCGCCAAAGGCCTCCAGCCGGATTTCTTCATCAAACCCTATGACCTGATTAACGTAGGAACACACGGAAGCAGCCGTTATCTGGCTGTCTTGAGAAATGCCTTCCGTGCTACGTATGGTTTCGGACTTGTGTATGACAGAAACTTCGCGAATGAGGATTTCGAAGACATCTGGACTTGGTAACCGTACAGGAACACACTGATGGCACCTTCCTCAGCCGCTACAGACTATTCTGCTTCCAGTCCCTCAATGCCTTCGAGCGGATGGCGCCGTGTTTCTATCGCTACGTACATTCAAATCGCAATTGTCGGAATTCTTTTCTATTCTTTCTTTTACAAAGACATCCATCGACTCGTTGTCCAGTGGCTTGACCCGAGCTGGTCTCATGGATTCCTGATACCTTTGTTCAGTCTTTATCTTCTAAACCGCCGCAAAGAAGATGTCCTCCAGGCCCCCATTCGACCCAGTTATTTCTGGGGCATCCTGGGACTGACGGCATCCTTAGGGCTGTATGCCTTGAACATTGCCGTGCTGAAATTCGGCTACGGATATCCGCTTTTGATGCTCACTTCTCTGGCTTCTGCGGTTCTTCTTTTGGGCGGCTGGAAATTATTCCAACAGGTCTGGCTGCCGATCTTTTATCTCTATTTCGCCATTCCGCTGCCGGCCGACATTTACACTCGAATCTCCAGACCGCTTCGACTGGCGGCAGCGCATGTATCCACCGCAATTTTAGACCTGATTCCGAATCTGGAAGCTGTTTCACAAGGTGTCACGATCGAAATTGAATACAAAGGGGTTCGGCTGGAGCCCGCTCTCGATGTGGCGGAAGCTTGCAGCGGGATGCGGCTCCTTTGGGCCTTCCTGGCCCTGAGTGTTCTGATGGCTTATCTGCATAAACGTCCGGCCTGGCAGAAAATCATCCTCCTGGTCAGTACAATCCCGATTGCCATCCTCTGTAATATGATTCGGGTCACGGTAACAGGCCTCATTTACATCTTCGGCGACCCCCAATATGCCCAGGGTATCTATCATGATCTGCTCGGGATGATGATGATTTTTGTGGCCTTCTTTTTTTACTGGGGTCTGGCCTGGCTGATGGAAAATCTGTTCGTGGAAGAAACCGAAACCCCCGCATCAGTCATTATCCGCAGGCGGAGTTCAGAGTCCTCTGCTGAAAAGGAGGAGCGGTTATGACATCCCCCCTTCGCTCCTTTTGGAGGCCCTCTTTTCTCATCTGCACGGGTATTTTGGCGGTCGCCTCCGCCTCCAAAGAATATACGCTTCGCCAGATGGGGGTTTATTTCTCAAAATCCCCTATCCCGCTGAAGGCCTCCTTCGAAAAACTCAATGAAACCAAAATTGCTCCTTATCTGGTTCAGAAAAAAAATCGGATTACCAACCGGGATGTGTTGGACAGTTTAGGAACGGAGGAATATCTCCAATGGGAGCTGGAAGACCCGGAAGTTCCCAAAGACAGCCCCCTGCGGTTTTGCTCCCTGTTTATCACCTACTACACCGGCAATCCGGATATGGTGCCGCATGTACCGGATGAATGCTACGTGGGCGGCGGCAATACGAAACTGGCCAGCGAGGTCCTTGCAATCCCCATTCAGAAAGAGTTCATGCCGGAATCCGTCCGGTCTTTGATTCCGGACACGCTTGGTGTTCAGTCAATTCTTTTCAGTCAGCGTCTTCAGGGCCCAATGCCGATTGAAAAAGAACTGAGGGTTCAATATTTCTTCAAGGTCAACGGAAAGTATGCCTCCAGCCGAACCGAAACCCGTACGCTGCTTGGAAGCAACTTTTTCAGCCGATATTCCTATTTCTGCAAAGTGGAATGGAAATTTTACGGATTTGGTTTTGCCGAGATTCTTTATCCGGACAAAAACCAGGTCATCGAAGGCAGCAGGAAACTGCTCTCAATTCTCCTGCCGGTTCTGGAAACCGACCATTGGCCGGACTGGGAAGAAATCAACCAAAAACCAAACGATTCTTAATAAGGAACGGATGAACGAGTATGGCCAAGAAACTCAATAAGAAAGTGGTAATCATCCTGCTGGTTTTAGTCGGAGCAGGAGCCCTGTGTGTTGCCGGGGCAGGCGTGTACGTTCTGCGGGGCCGAAACCCCGAATATTGTCTGAAAAAAGCTGAAGACGCTCTCAAGGAAAATGATTACAAAACGGCTGAACGGTTTTTCGGGAGGGCCTGTGCTGTAGCCAAAACCAATCGGGACAAAATTGCCAATTATTTTCGCTACGCCGAATTTCAGCTGATTCAAAACGAACATCACGAGGCCGACTGGGGCAAAGCGCTGGGCTGCTGGAATCAAATTCTCCGGTTCGATCCGAAAAACGAAACGGCTACACGCAAACTGTTTGACTATTTTTATGAAGTGGCAGACCTCGGGCAGCCGCAGGCATGGAAACAGGTGCAGGATTACGCCCGAGACCTTTTGAAAATTCTGGAGGAAGCCCAAAAGCCGCTCGACCCAAAGGTCCTCCTGGCTCACGGACGAGCTTCCCTGGAAATGGCCCGCCTGGGGGCTGTCAGCAACCGCCTGGAAATGGTCCAGCAAGCCGCCTCCGACTTTCAGCGGTATATTGAATTAAATCCTGATGACACAAAAGGATATGAATACTTAGCGGACAGCATTTTGGTTCGCAGTTCAATTGAAACTTCACAGGGGAACCTCCAAGCGAGAGAGACCGCCCGTCAGGAAGCCGCAAAAATCCTTCAGCAGGCTGTCGAACAATGCAGCGACCGTCCGTCGGCATGGGCCGCGAAAATCAACTTCGAACTGGAAACCCTTACAGACCCGAACCGTCTGGGCGAGATTCGTCAGCAGGTCGAGAATCTCATCCAAACCCTCCCGTCCAGCGATGTTCTCTATACGGCTTTGTCCAGTACATACGAACGGGCAGGAAATTTAAGCCGTTCTGAAGAGCTGATGAGGGCTTCCGCTGCAATGCGGCAGGCCGTCGCACTCGCTCCGCAGAACATCCGACATCTTCTCCATCTTGCCACCCTGCTTCATCGGCTTGGTTCCGTCCAGAAAAAACCGGCTTTGATTGAAGAAGCCGTCCAAATCGCTGAAAACGCCCTGAACCTTCCGGATGCACAGGAACAGACCGGTCCCCGCCAGTCTTACGCCCGCAGCAACCAGTACGCCCTGCATTCCTTCCTTGCTCAGATTCACATCGAAACCATCCTGGAGGGAATCCGTGCCGGACGTTCCGTGGACGACTTTAAACCGCAGATGAAACGGGTGAAAACGGCTGTAGACCGAATGACGCAACTGCTGGGCTCTGCAGAGAACCCCGCCATCCAAAAATGGCAGGGACTGCTTGCCCTGGCGGAAGGACAGAAAGACAAAGCCGTCCGCCAGTTGTACAAGGCCTATGAACAAGCCAAGGCACTCGATGCTCCCAATGAACCTTCTCAAATTGATTCCTACCTCTGCTATATCCTGGCCCAGGAAATGGCCGACCAAAACGTTTTTGGAATGCACAAAGAGTTCCTCGAAAAAGCGATCTTTAACCGAAACAGTGCGGCCTCCTGGAAACCGGAAACCCTCATAGACTACGCCAAAATTCTTATCGTTGCCAGAAACTACCCGCAGGCGGTCATGATGATTCGAACCTATGAAAACAGCTACGGCAGCACCGTCGAAACCGAACGTCTTCGACTGCGGGCCCTTATCGAGGCCGGATTCATCCAGGAAGCTGAAGAGGCCCTGAAGGCCCTCAATCCGGAAGAACCGGAAACCATTTCGCTGCGTCTGCTTTTGGTAAACCGCAAGATTCTTTCACTCACCGCCCCGGCAGCCGGTGAAGAGGAAACGCCCCTTCCGCCGGAAAAAAGACAGCAGCTGAATGCGCTTTATGAGGAACAGTTCAATCTCTTTTCCAAATTGATAAAACTCGACATTGATCAAGTGGACAGCGCTTTGCTGCTGTCTGCCTGTCATCGTCTGATTCGGGATAAAGAAATTGAAAAGGCAAAAGCACTGGTGGATGCCTTTCGGCAGCAGCGGCCCGATGAGCCGGCCTTCGCCGTTCTGCAGAAACAGCTGTCTCAGCCGGACCCGACGGCTATCCCTGCGGAATTGCTTTCGCGTTTGACGGAAGAATCACTCAACGAAATTTCGGACCCGCGGAAACGGCTGGTCTCTCTGGCTCAATTCTATGCCTCGGCAAATCGTATGCAGGAAGCCGCGGCGGCCTATCGCCAGGCCTATGAGCAGTTTCCGGATGATGCGACTGTCGTCAATGCATACTATGAGTCGCTGCTGAATCAAAAATCGTTTGAAGAGGCGGAAAAAGTAGCCCAGCAGGCCCGACAGAAAAATCTGGACGGCTGCGGGGGCAGCTTTTACGCTGCACAGATGGCCATGGCGAGGGAAAACTTCGATGTCGCGCTGCGTCTTCTGGATGAATGCCTAACCTATCGGCCTCTGCTGCCGCAGGCGTGGCTGCTGAAAAGCCGCATCTTCCTGTCTCAAAACAAATTGGAAGATGCCGTGAACGCCGCTCAAACCGCCGCCCGGATGAACCCGCTCAGTCCGGAAGCGATTCTGCATTACGCCTCACTCCTGCAGGAGCGAAACGCCCGCTTGGGCGCCAAGGTCACGCCGGAGCAGGCCGAAGAAGCCGAACGGATGCTCCTGTTTGCCATGCTGCTGAATCCGGGAAACCGCAACCTGCAGAGTTATTATGCAGAAATCACCTTCGAAAGAAATCCGGAACGGTCTTTGACAATGCGGCAGCAGCTGCTCAAAAGCAGCCCCACCGTCTCCAACGCTATTCTGCTTGGAAATATGGCCATGCGGATGGCGGAACGGGAGCGAGACCCTTCGAAAAAACAGGGGCTTTATCAAGTGGCCGGCGGCGCCTTCCAAAAAGCGCTGGAAATCGACCCAAACAATGAGGGAGTGCTCAACGCTTTCGCAGAATACCTGCGTCAGACCGGCCGTTCTGCAGAAGCGGAATCCCTGCTGAGCGGCCAATCCAAGGTCCTGTGGCGTTTTTACCTGCGTGACGGCCAGTTTGAGAAGGCCGAAGCCATCCTGAATGAGCTGATTCGCCAGAATCCCTCCGACAAAGACGCCCTGCAGGGTCTCATTCTGGTTGCTCAAGGCAAAGGAGACCGTGCCGCCGTCCGGCGTCTGCTCGATACAATGCTCCCGCTGGCATCCACCGCAGAAGAGGAATTGTGGGTCCTGCAGCGTTATCTGGAATATGAATTTACGGAATCCATCGACAAACAAATTGCCAGCTTCCGAGAGCGCTATCCCAATCAAACGCAGGTGCTTCTCCTGGATGCATGGTACCGCATCAGCCGCGGACAGCTTCAGGACGCCCTGACAAAACTGAACGAGTTTCTCGCAAATCAGCCGGAACACGCCGGCGCCTGGCGTCTGCGGGGACGAGTCTACCGGCTGATGGGAGACTATCCGAAAGCCATTGAATCCCTCCTGAAAAGCAAAACCATTGAAGCCAGCGCAGCCTCGCGGATTGAACTGGCAAATGTGTATCTCGAAAGCGGTCAAATGGAGGCCGCCATCGGCGAATTAAAAAGCGGCCTCAATGAACCGCAGGCCCCTATGCAGCTGCGTGCCATGCTCGAAAGCATTTATGAACAGCGCAAGCGCACCGCCGACTTAAAACGCTTCTATCAGGAAACCCTCGACAAGTATCCGGACAATGTGTACTGGCATTTCCGTGCAGGCAAATTCTATCTGGAGCAGAAAGATTTGACCACCGCCGAACAGCTCCTTGCCAAGGCATGGGAATTAAGCCGCAAAGAGGGTCCGGGAGACGGCAGAACGCTGGATTACTACATGGAAACCCTGCTCCAAAGCAAATCCTATAACAAATTATTGGCATTTGCGGCGGAAAATATTGATTCGCCTCATGCCGCAATTCTCTACACGTATGTGGCCCAAACCCATACGGAGCTGGGACAAAAAGACAAAGCCGTCCAGAACTTCTTCCAGGCCCTCGAGAAAGCCGGCACCAATATTGACCTGATGAGCGGCATCGTTTCCATCATTGTGGAAAAGACCGGACCGGATACGGTAGCTCAGTGGTGCACGCAGAAGCTCCGCCAGAATCCCAAATCCATCGAAGGGCTCTTGGCCGCAATCAGTCTTTACTCCCAGACGGGTCAGTACAATCAGGCGATTCAATACATCAATGCCTGCCTGGAACTGCTCCAGCCCAATCAAACCGAATGGCTCCAGCTGTCCATGAAAAAAGCCAATATCTACACGATGGCCTATGCACAGACCGCAGATGAACAATATCTTCAGCAGGCCGTCGGTCTGATGGAAAAACTGCTGGAAGCCATGCCTAACAACCATACCGCAATGAACAATCTGGCCTATATGCTGGCGGACAATAAACAGCAGCTCGAAAAAGCACTGGAATATTCTCGGAAGGCCTGCCAGATGGAAATGGGCAATCCCATCTACCTGGACACCTACGCTTACATCCAGTGTCTGCTGGGACATTTTGAAGAAGCCCACCAGGCCCTGCTTCGAACCATTCAGCTTCATGAAGCCCGCAATGAGCCGATTCCCTGGGAGGTCTACAAACATATCGGAATGGCTCAGGAAGGTCTGGGCAAGAAGCCTGAAGCCGTCTCGGCCTATCGAAAGGCCGTTGAATCCGCCGGCATTCCGGATAAAGAAAAAGAAGCTTTGGAAAAGAAAATTCAGGAATTGAGTGTATAAAGACGGAGAGCAACCGACCATTACAACGGGAGTTGAAATATGACTGAACAGATTCAACGGGTAATCCAGGGAATGACAGCTCCTGTTCCTGTGCATCCCTCTGCGATAAGAATGGCCCCGCCGCCGGCGGCTGTTGTCGCCTTGACGCCGAAAGAGATTCTCGGAATTCTGCGGCGGCATATTTGGATGATTGTTCTCTTTACAATCACCGGATTTATTCTCGGAGCGGGTCTCTATGTGGTGATGCTGCGATTCTTCCCACGTTATACCGCTTCGACCGGAATTAATGTCCTGCCGCCGGTTACGTCCGACCCGCGGGAGTTTACTTCAATCCAGCCGCAAAAGGATTTGTACTACCAATTCCGAGCCACCAAAGCAGCCCTGATGAAGCAGCAGGACATGCTCCAGAACCTGATTAAGCAGGACAGCATCCGAGCCACCAAATGGTTCGAGCAGTTTGTCAAACGAGATGCCTCCGGCGAAATTGTTTCGATTGATGTCGCCAAGGCCATCCGAAAATTGGACAAGAAACTTGCGGTGAATGCATCTCGAGATCAGGACTTTATCCGGGTCTCGATGACCTGGGCCGACCCGAAGGAGGCGGCGCTGATTGTCAATGAAATGGTTCGCCTGTTTTTGTCGGATCAGCGGGAAAAGGCCCGTGCCGAGATTTCCGAAAAGATGGCTTCGGAAGAAAAGGCCCGTCAGGACCTTCGCGACAGCCTGAGAGCCATTCAAACCCAGATGGACAACCTGCGGGCCGGAAGCGAGTTCGCCAAGCTGGACACGAAAACAATGTCGTACCGGGATTATATGGATGAAAAGCTGGCCTCTTTGTACAACGAGTTCAGTCGGCTGGACGCAGAGCGGGAGCGGCTGCGGGTCTTGCTCGCTATCGCAGAACGGCGCGCAACCCAGACGGATTACGACCAGGTCGTTCAGCAGGCAGTCGAACAAGACCCGCTTGTTCGAGAGCTCCAGAACTCGCTGAACAGCATTGAAGCTCTGCTGGCTCAGCAGACAGCCCGATTCGGAGAAAATCACCGGCGAGTCCTGGAAACCCGTCAGGCTCGGGACCAATTCAAAAAAGACCTGGATGCCCGCAAGATTGAAATTGCGGAAATCCAGCGAAAATCCCAGTGGCAGCTGGCTCAGGACGAAGTCTCCGCCATTACCCAGCAATTGGAAGCAATCACGCAGCAGGTTCAGCGGGCACGCGATGAATACAGACGAGTTGACCAAGAACGCGCCCAGTATGCCAAACTGGAAATTGAGCGGGAGGAAAAGCAGGCCCTGCTGGAAAAGGCCAACGCCCACTTTGAAAGTCTGAAGGCACTGTTCGATGACCTGGATATCAGCAAGCTCAGAAGTCTTGGTGCTGCACCGGAACCGCTGGAAGTCAGCTCGCCCCGCTGGGAGATTTATCTGCCGGCCGGATTCATTCTGGGACTGCTGGCCGGTTTGGGGCTGGCGTTTGCTGTAGAACTGCTCAACGACCTTGTGCGGACGCCTAGCGATGTAATGCGGCATCTGAAG